>OGCI01000018.1_pt1:160000-189852 | contig 189852 bp, 136 predicted proteins | sample 1570021 | NCBI WGS metagenome assembly OGCI01 (sample SAMN06264664, study PRJEB24512) | hot springs metagenome | isolation source: Hot spring water | place: South Africa: Tshipise | collected 2015-06-21 | reverse complement strand
ACGCCCAGTCCCAGCCAGGGGTTGCCCGTGGCGAAGGCGACGCCATAGGCGCTGACCGCACCCATCAGCATCATGCCCTCGATGCCAAGGTTGAGCACGCCTGATCGTTCGGCGAAAATTTCGCCGATCGTCGCAAAAAGAATCGCCGTGCCGGAGCGGATGCCCGCCGCCAGCAAAGTGACCAGAAAGGCTAGTTCCATGATTCAACTCGATGCACTTCGTCCCATTTTGATGCGATATTGCAGCAACAGCTCGCCGCCGACGACGACGAACAACACCACGCCCTGGAGCATCTTGGCGATGCCGGCCGGTTGGATCGCATCGCTGCCCACCAGGAGGCCGCCGAACAGGTAGGCGACCGGCACGATCGCCAGCGGGTTTAGCTTGGCGAGCCAGGCGACGATGATGGCGGTGAAGCCGTAGCCAGGAGAGAAACGCTCCTGCAGGCGATGGACGACGCCGGACACTTCCGCCATCCCCGCCAGACCGGCCAGTCCACCGCTCAGCAACATCACGGCGATGATCTTGCGCGCCAGATGCATCCCGGCATATTGTCCGGCGCGCGGGTTGTCGCCGATCACCTTGACTTCATAGCCCCACTTGGTGCGCTTCCAGACGACCCAGAGGAGGATGGCCACCGCCAGCGCTAGAAAGATGCCGGCGTGCGCCGTTATGCCGCGCAAGAAAGGAAAGTCGCCGGAATAGTCGGTGAAGCGAGGCAGCCAGGCGTTGCGAGGAAACTGCGGCGTCAACCCAAAACCGCGGTCGCTCCATGGCCCATAGATCCAGTAGTTGTTCCACAAAATCGCCACATAGGTCAGCATCAACGAAGTAATGATCTCGTTGATGTTCAACTTCGCCTTGAGCACGCCGGGGACGAACGCCCACAGCGCGCCGCCCACAAAGCCGCCGATGGCCATCACCAACAACATCAGGGCCTGCGGCGTGTCGCGCGGCAGCCAGAAGAGCGCAAAGCCGGTCGCCACCCAGGCGCCGATGAAGAGCTGCCCCTCGGCGCCAATGTTCCACAGCCGCATCCGAAAAGCGATGGAGACGCCCAGCCCGGCCAGGATCAGGGGCGTCGCCTTGATCGTCGTGTCAGACCAGCCGTGCGCGCTGCCGAAGGCGATGCTCGCCATCTTGTTGTAAACCACCCATGGATTGGCGCCGACCAGCCACAGCAGCAAGGCGCCGATCAGCAACGCCGCTGCAATCAAGATGAAAGGCGTCAACACCCGCAGCCAGAGGGGCTGCTCCAGCCGGCGCTCGATGCGCAATCCCAGCCGGCGTTGTTGAGGCAACGTCGTCGTTTGCGATGCCATCTTCATCCCTTGTCTTGCGTTGTAAGGCCCGCCGAGGGCGCGCGCCCGCCCGCCATCAATAAACCCACCTCGGTCAGCCCTGCGTCCGCTGTTTCAAATTCGCCCATGATGCATCCTTCGTAGAGCACGACGATGCGGTCGGAAATGGCGAAAATTTCGTCGAGGTCCTCGGAGATCAACAGAATGGCTGCCCCCTGGCTGCGTTCTTGCAGCAAGAGGCTGCGCACGCTTTCGGTGGCGCCGATGTCCAACCCGCGTGTCGGAGAGGCGGCGATCAACACCTTCGGTTGGCTGGAGATTTCGCGCGCCAGGATGACCTTTTGTAAATTGCCGCCGCTCAATTTGCGCACCGGCGTCTTGATGCTCGGCGTGAGGATGTTGAAGGCTTTCACCAGAGACGCAGCGGTGCGCTCCACTGCAGTTAGATCGAGAAATGGCCCTGCGCCCATTTCCGCTTTGCGGTAGCTTTTCAGAATCAGGTTTTCGGCGACGCTGAGATTGGGTGCACTGCCGGTCGTATTGCGATCTTCCGGAACATAGGCGACGCCGGCGTCGATCATGCGCCGCGCCGTCAGGTGCGTCATGCGTTCGCCTGCCACTTCGATGGTTCCTGCCGTGAGCGGACGCAGCCCGCAGATCACCTCCGCCAGCTCGCGTTGCCCGTTGCCTGCCACACCGGCGACGCCGACGATCTCGCCGCTGTGCACGGTCAACGACACATTGCGCAGCGCCGGCAACAGTTTATCGTCCAGTGCGCAGACGCCGTCAAGCCGGAGACGCACCTCCCCGCGGTGAGCGGGAGGCTTCTCCAGTTGAAAGAGCACCTGTCGCCCCACCATCAGGTTGGCCAGTTCAGTTTTGGTGACGCCTTGCGCCGACAAGGTGGTCACGACTCTGCCGCTGCGCAGCACCGTGATGCGATCGGCGATCGACAACACTTCCTCCAGTTTGTGGCTGATGAAGATGATCGTTTTGTTGTCCGCCGCCATCGACCGCAGGGTGACAAAGAGATTTTCCGCTTCCTGTGGAGTGAGCACGGCGGTCGGCTCGTCCAAGATCAGGATTTCGGCGCCCCGATATAAAATTTTAATGATCTCCACGCGCTGCTGCTCGCCCACGGAAAGCTGCCAGATTTTGGCGTTCGGATCGACCGGCAGGCGATACTGCTCCGCAATGCGGCGCACCTCTGCCGCCATGCGCTGAGGGTTCAGCACGAATCCAATTTCGCGTGCGCCCAGAAAGACGTTTTCGGCCACGCTTTGCGAAGGCGTCAACATAAAATGCTGGTGCACCATGCCTACGCCGTGACGAATCGCATCGCGCGGAGAATGAAACTCCACGACCCGTCCGTGGATGGCGATCTCTCCCTCATCCGGGCGATAGAGGCCGGAGAGGATGTTCATCAGGGTGGATTTGCCCGCGCCGTTTTCACCGAGCAGGGCGTGAATCTCCCCTTTGCGCACCTGGAAATCGATGCGGTCATTCGCCAGCACGCCTGGAAAGCGCTTGGTGATGCCGCGCATCTCGACAGCGTAGGGTGAAGTGGTCATGATTTGCGTCAAAAGCAGTGTTGGAATTGCGAGGTCGACGCCTACCGTGCACTGAGAGGAGAAGGGGGGCGGGGCGCAAGGTTTCCCCAGCGCCCCGACGCCCCCTAAGACCCAATTTATTGCGGAATCTCTGCGTCCGGCACAATGCCTTCGGCGAGCCAGTTCATGCAGATCGTGCAATCCTCGCGGCCCGGGATGCCCTGCAGGCCTTCCAGGTCAGACTGCGTCAAGGTGACGCCGGCCGGCACGATCTCGTTGCCCTTGTTGTCGCGGATCGGGCCGGTGAAGATGGTGAAGCGATTGACCTCGCCGCTCAACATTTTGGCCAGCAGCTCCTCGACCGCTGGAATCACCTCCGCCGGCACGCCGGGCAGAGGCGTCTGTCCTTCCATGAAGCCGAGCAACCCAAGGCTGCCGCTGTCCACATCAAAGTAAATATCTGCGCCGACAAAGGTGCCGTCGAGCATGCTCTGGACAAGACGGGTGTACTCCGGCCCCCATTCCCAGTAGGGGACGGTCAGACAATGCTCGGGGTCTACATCGCATGCATTGCGGCTGTCATAGCCGATGCCCCATTTGCCGCGCTCACCGGCCACCTGGACAGGGCCGGGCGTATCGGCGCCGGTGATGACGACGTCGGCGCCGGCGTCGAACAGGGATTCCGCCGCCTGGCGCTCTTTGTCTGGGTCAAACCACGTGAAGATCCAGCGCACATCCATCAGACAGTCCGGGCAGGTCTGGCGCATGCCCATAGCCGTGGCGTTGAGGTGGCGGATCACTTCCGGGATTGGGAAGGGCGCAATATAGCCGATGCGGTTGCCGCCGTCCGCCTGCGCTCGGGCGCCCGCAATCATCCCGGCCAGATATTTCATACTTTCCATGGCGCCGAAGAGATTGGCGAAGTTGGTGTCGTTGCGCTTGAAGCCAGAAATGTGCACAAAGTAGACGTCAGGAAATTCCTCTGCGACGGTTGCCGTCGGATCCATGAACCCGAACGAGGTGGTGAAGATGGCGTCGAATCCGGCGCGAGCCAGGTTGCGAATCACGCGCTCTGCGTCGGCTCCCTCAGGCACGCTCTCCAGATAGGCGGTGTGCACCACATCGCCCAGCGCTTGCTCGAGATAGAGGCGCCCTTCGTTGTGGGCGTACGTCCACCCTCCATCGCCGATCGGCCCTACGTACACAAACGCCACGTTAAATTTCCCATCGACAGGCTCAGGAATTTGCACGCCGCCGACGGCCGGAGCCGGAGCGGGCGCTTCCGCCTGGGGCGCTGCGGGCGCCATCCCCGGCTGAGGGGCGACGCAGGCGCTAAAAACCAGTGCAACGATCAACAGCACACCCACTGCAGACCATTTTTGCGTCCTCATCGATCCTTGTCCTCCTTCCAGAACGTTTTGTAAAGGTTTGTCATCTCCCGATCAAGCCGGAGTGCAGAAATCCTCTTGCGGCAAACTCGACTCAAACGGCGCGGCTCTCTCCGATCGCTCATTCCTGGCGACGACGCGTGATGAATGCGCCTAGGAACAGGGCGGCCAGAACAAGCCCTACGACCGGCAACGTGGTTGCACCCGATGAAAGGGCTATGCCGGTGCCGGGTAGGTCGCCCGGCGTCGACGGCGGAAGCGCCTCCTCGACCGGCTCCTCGGCGGCGGGCGTCGCTTCTTCCGTCGGCGTTTCGGTCGCCTCGGCTGTGACCTCCTCGACAGGCTCCTCGGTGGCAGTGGGCGTCGCCTCTTCCGTCGGCGCCTCGGTCGCCTCGGCTGTGACCTCCTCAGCCGGTTCTTCGGTGGCGGCGGGCGTCGCCTCTTCCAGCGGCTCTTCGGTCGCCTCGGGCGTCGGGGTGGGCGCCGGCGTTTCCGTCGGAGTATGCGTGGCGGTCGGCGTGTGGGTCGCAGTCGCCGTATAGGTCGGCGTCGGCGTATTGGTTGGAACCGGCGTCGCCGTAGGCGTAGCCGTCGCAGTCGGCGTGTCGGTTGCGGTCGCCGTGTGGGTGGGCGTGCTGGTCGGGGTCGGAATCTCGATGACCACCGGCGGGGCGGCGGCGCGCACCTTGCCGTCCAGCGTCACGCTTTCCACCGTGAGCGTGTAACGCCCACTCTCCGGCAGCGTGATGGTTGTTTGCCAGCGCCCCTGGGCGTCCACGATCGCTGCGCCCGCAATGACGCCGTTCACAAGCACGCGGAGAATGTCGCCCGGTGCGCCGGAGCCGGTGAGCACGGTCGCTCCCGGCGCATCGAAGCGGCGCTCGTCCAGGGTCGGCGCAACGGCGGTGGGCGTTGCGGTGTCGGTCGGCGTGGCGGTGGCAGTCGCCGTTGGGGTGGCGGTTGGAATCGGCGTCTCCGTCGGGGTCGCCGTGGGCGTCGGCGTCGGAACCGGCGTGAACGTCGGCGTGTGAGTCGCTGTCGCCGTGGGTGTGGCGGTGGGCGTAGGCGTGGCGGTGGGTGTCGCCGTGTCAGTCGGCGTCGCTGTCGGCGTGTCGGTGGCCGTCACAGTCGGCGTGTCGGTTGCGGTCGCCGTGTGGGTGGGCGTGCTGGTCGGGGTCGGAATCTCGATGACCACCGGCGGGGCGGCGGCGCGCACCTTGCCGTCCAGCGTCACGCTTTCCACCGTGAGCGTGTAACGCCCACTCTCCGGCAGCGTGATGGTTGTTTGCCAGCGCCCCTGGGCGTCCACGATCGCTGCGCCCGCAATGACGCCGTTCACAAGCACGCGGAGAATGTCGCCCGGTGCGCCGGAGCCGGTGAGCACGGTCGCTCCCGGCGCATCGAAGCGGCGCTCGTCCAGGGTCGGCGCAGCCGTGGAGGGCGTTTCTGTTGCAGTCGCCGTGGCCGTGTTGGTGGCGGTTGGCGTATCGGTCGGCGCCGCTGTATGGGTTGGGGTGGCGGTGCGAGTCGCCGTTGCCGTCGCCGTCGCAGTGGCCGTTGGGGTCGGAATCGGCGTTGCGGTCGGTGCGACCATCAGCGCCTCCAGATTTTCACGCAGCGGCAAGGGGAGCAAAATTTCGCCGATCAGATGCAGAACGCCGTTGCTGGCCTGAATGTCGCTTTCAAGCAGAGGCGCTCCGTTGACGCGCACCTGTTCGCCCAGCGTGGTGAAAACCAGCCATCCTCCTTGCTCAGAGCGGAGGGCGCCTTCCGCTGCAAGCTCATCCGCCGAAAACCGACCGCGCACCGTGTGATAGAGCAGGAGCGTGCGCAGCGCCTCCCTGTTGCTCAACAGCCCGGCGAGCAGGTCCGCAGGCAAGCGGGCGAAAGCTGCATTCGTCGGCGCAAAGAGGGTGAAAGGCCCCTCCCCGGCGAGGGTGGCGTCCAATCCCGCTGCAGAAAGGGCGGCGGCCAGCATCGATAGTTGCGGATTCGCCGCAACAGCGCCGCTCACGGTCGTCTGGAGGCTGGTTACGACAAACGCTTTCATCACAATGCGGTCGTTGACGCGCACCGGCGCATCCGGGCCGTCGGGAAACTCATAGACGCCTGGCTCGCCGGCGTCGAGATGCAGCATAGCGTGCAGAGTTTCGGTGAAGCCGGCGGGATCGATCGACACTTTGACATCGGTGCTGCTCCCGTCGGGAACTGCGCTGTAGCCGATGACCGGTCCCGGGGCGCCATTGGCATCGGCGTGAATCACGACCCAGCCGGGGCCGTTGCTGGTGACGCGGGCGATGTTGACAACGTTGTCCACGACAATTTGGTCGTCAACAACAATGTCGGGTGTAAATTGGGCGAGCACGGCGGGTGCAATCCCCAGCAGTGCAAATAGAATTAATCCAATTCGGAGCACATAAGTGCGTGTTGGCATTGGAACAACTCCTGACTTGCGGTGCGGTCTTGATGTTTCATTTTATCAATTGCCGGTCACAATCCAACGAGCGCTGTTTCATTTCAAGATTTTTCAAGAGGGATGCTTGCTGATGCCAGTGTATTGTAAATCACTTCATCGGCAAACGCAACGTTGGTGAAAGGCGCCGTTGCGCCCATGCGGAAGCGCCTAGCTCACTGCGGCGCCCCATGTTTACGCTAATTCTCATCCCCATACCTCAGGACATTGGAAGCGAGCGCCCCTTGCTTTAACTGCGCGTCTGTTACATTTTATCGTCGGTGGATTTGACAGCCTGCGGATTGGAAGTGGTTTTCGACAGGAGCATGCAACGTGAACGACGCCCCTGAGATGGCGCCTTACGCCCGTCATGTGTTTATTTGCACCGGCGTTTATTGCGACCCGCTCGGCAAGGCGGAGCGGCTGTACCATCTTCTTGGCCAATATTTGGGCGAGTTAGGAGAATATGACAATCCGGCGCGTGTGAAGCGCGGCCTCACCCCCTGCCTGGGCGTCTGTTATAACGGCCCACTGCTGGTCGTGTATCCAGAGGGCGTCTGGTATCACAGCGTGGATGAGGCGCTGCTGCGCCGCATCGTGGATGAGCATTTGCGCAACGGGCGGTCGGTTGAGGAATACATCTTTCATCGGCTCTGCGGCGATTGCACGCAAGCGCAAGGGTGAGAGAACTACGGCGCTTCTCGTTGTCCTCTTTTTTGCATTTGTTGCGCTTCTTCCAGCGCATTTGCTATAGCCTGCTCCAGCGCAAATGCGTCGCTGCCGGACGGTTCTCTTTTCAGCCAGAGCAGAAACTCCACGTTGCCCGCCGGCCCGAGCACAGGGGATGCGATCAGCCCTGCCGGATGAAGGCCGAGGCTTTGCGCCGTTGCGCTGATTTGGTGCAGGACGCGACGATGCACCTCGATGTTGCGCACGACGCCTCCTTTGCCTACGTCGTCGACGCCTGCTTCAAACTGGGGTTTGACCAGGGCAATGATCTGCGCGTTGGGCTTGAGCAAGCGTAGGACAGCCGGCAGCACCAGCGTCAGGCTGATGAAACTGGCGTCGATCACGGCGAGGTCCGCCAGGGCGCCGTCGGGCAGCGCCTCCAGATGGCGAACGTTGGTGCGATCCATTACAATGACGCGCGGGTCTGTGCGTAGCTTCCAGGCCAGTTGACCGTAGCCGACGTCGACGGCGTAGACGCGCGCCGCTCCACGTTGCAGCAGGCAATCGGTGAAGCCGCCTGTGCTGGCGCCTACATCGATGGCGACGCAACCGGCCACGGGGACGGTGAAGGCGTCCAGCGCAGCAGCCAGTTTGAAGCCGCCCCGGCTGACGTAGGGCAGCGGCCTGCGCACGGTGATTGCGGCGTCAAGCGGCACGGCGCGGCCCGGTTTGTCCTGGCGCTTGCCGTCGACTTCGACCTCTCCCGCCATAATCAGGCGTTGCGCCTGCTCTCGGCTTTCAGCAAGCCCGCGCAACACCATCAGGCGATCCAGCCGTTCTTTTTTCGTCCCTTGCGCATTCATCTGCAGATGCTCACGATTTTAGCATTGCTCGCAATTCCGGTAACATGGGACGGTCAAAGCAATTTTTGGTTCGTTTTTGGTTGAGGAAGCGATTGACATGTCTTCGACCTCTTCGACGCCGTCGACGACTTTGAGCAGCGCACGGAACAATTGGGGCGGGCTGGTGCGCACGATGCGACCGCGCCAGTGGATCAAAAGCTTGATCGTCTACGCTGCGCTTGTCTTCGACGGCAAACTGTTCATCCCGGAACTTTTCCTGAAGACGACGCTGGTCTTCGCAGCCTTTTGTCTGCTCTCCAGCAGTGTCTATATCCTCAACGATTGGATGGACATGGAGCAAGATCGCCAGCACCCGCGCAAACGCTTTCGCCCGCTGGCGAGCGGTCAGTTGAATCCTCGCCTGGCAGTGGGCGCCGCCGGGTTGCTGGCCCTGGTCGCCGTTGCGCTTGCCTTTTGGGTGGAAGTTTGGGCCGGCGTCCTCCTGCTGCTCTATCTGGCGCAGAACATCGCCTATAGCGTCTGGCTCAAGCACGTGGTGATCATCGATGTAATGGTGCTGGCGGCCGGCTTCCTTTTGCGCGTGCTGGCCGGCGTGGTGGTGGTGCAAGTGCAGAATTTCAGCCCGTGGCTTTACGTCTGCGTGACGCTGCTGGCGCTTTTCCTGGGCTTCGGCAAACGTCGGCAGGAGCTGGTCCTGTTGGAAGGCGAAGCGTCCAACCATCGTGCGATTCTGTCAGAGTACAACCTGCCCCTGCTCGATCAGTTGATCGCCGTCGTGGTGACCGCCACGTTCGTCGCCTACACTTTTTACAGCTTCGACGCGACGACGGCGCTGGCGCATTCCAAGATGCTTTTGACCGTTCCCTTTGTCTTTTACATGCTGGCGCGCTATCTGTATCTGGTGCACGTCAAGGGCTTGGGCGGTGCACCCGACGAGCTGTTGGTCGAAGATCGTCCGCTCCTGATCAACAGCATCCTGTGGGCGCTCGCGGTGATTATCCTGATCTATCTCTGGAAATAGAGCGCCAGCCTCACGGAGAGAGAAGGGCGAGAGAGCGCTGTCGCATTGCCCTTCTCCCTCCTGCTCATTCTTCCTGGATGAATTGCGCCCAGGCGCCTTCCATGCCGTCGTCGGTGACGCCGTAAAAGACGCGGATTTTGTCGCCCTCGCGCAGCGCCAGGTCATAGCGCGCTTTGCCCGCGCGGCGCTCCATGCGAATGAAGCCAAGGTTGCCGCGCCATTCGATCCTGGACGGATCCACCGGCTTATCTTCCGCCTGCTGAATCGCATAACTCCACAGCTTGCGCGCGCCTTTGCGGGTGACTTTTTTGATGACGTGGCCGTTGCGCAAGTCTCGAATTGTGTAAAAGCGATGGCCGTTGCGCTCCTCGCTTTCGACGATTTCGACGCCGACCTGGGGCAGATAGAAAGTGGTGTCTTCGCCGGGCGTCGGCGTTTGCTGTGGAGGCGTCTGCGCGCCGTTCACCTGAGCTGCTGGCAAAGACGCCGGCGAGCGGACGGTTGCCCCGCTCTTACGCTCTCGTTGCGGCTGGCGTCCTTCTTTCTCGGCAGGCTTGGCGCTTGCAGCTTTCGCCGGCGACGCCACCGGCTCTTCCTGCTCTGGTTCGAATCCCAGCCCTTCGCGCACCAGCGCCACAATTTCATCGCGCACCGCCAGGCTGGTCTCCGCCTCGTCGCGCACGTAGAATTTGTTGTCATCGAGCGCATAGGGGATGTCCGGGCCTTTCGCCACCTGCACCCGCAAGACGCGCGCGCTTCCGCTCTGCACGATGTCGCATTTCACTTCCAACCGGGGGGTGATGCGCGCATCGACGGCCTTGCGAATTTCTTGCTCCACCTGCTCTGGGTTGCTGACGCCGCGGATTTTTTCTTTGCCCGGTTTGGCGCCGATGTAAATCACGCCCCCTGCGGTGTTGGCGAAGGCGCAGATGTCGGCCAGGATGGCGTCGAACTTTCCGCCCCGTTGCGCGGCGGATTCATGGAAACTCTGCACCAGCGTCGGTCCTTCCTGGCGCACCACATCGAGCGGATCGAACGGCTTGTCCGCCGGTTGAGCGGGGCGCACGCGGTCAAAATGTTTGGAGCGCAACAAGGCGGCCAGCGCCTCGAACGTCGGCTCTTCCAGCAGCACCTCGGTGGCGCGATCGCCGACGCCAAGCCGTTTGGGGTTGCGAGGATCGGCTGTCAATCGATGGGCGTCGCTCCCTTGGATGCAATGCATCCGTCGCGGATATTCGGCCTTGCTGCCGTTGAAAAAGCGGGCGGTGGAGCGGCCCAGGCGATCCAGATCGGTGACTTCCAGCGCATCCAGGTTCGGGTCCTGCGTGTACGCAATCTTGGTCTGACCGCCGAAGGGGAAGTTGCGCATCGCCACGCCGTGCGTGCTGTTGGCGTGGGCTGCGATCACCAGGCCTCCCGCCTCGCGGATGATGCGATAGGCGGTCAGCACATCGGTGGTGGCGCCCGTCTCGGTGCTGCCTTCGTCGAGCTTGCTGGCCGGAACCTTCAGCGTCAACAAAATGTGCTCCAGTTGGCGCACCGATGTTTCGGGCGGGAAAATGCCCAAAATATGAAAGCCAAAGGTGGCTGTAAATTCAAAACCGGGCAAAACCAACACCTGATTGGCCAGCTCGCGCCATGTGCGCAGACGCTCCTGTTCTTGAGGAGTCAAGCGTCCCTGCGCTTCCAACTGCGTCAGCCAGTCCAGCTCGCGACGAATTGCGCTGATGCCCGCCACCGTGTTGTGGTCTGTGATCGCCACGATGTCCAATCCTCGCTCGACCACCGTCTGCATCCACTGCAGGTAGCTCACGCCTGGCTCTTCGTAGTCGCGCGAGGCGGGGGTGTGCAAGTGCAGATCGATCTTGTACCACTTTCGTTGTGGCTTGGCGCTTGGCAGCGTCTGCAAACCGCTGCTATTTGATTTTTTCTTTCGACTCACAGAATCAACTTGTCTCCAGTCATCTCGAACAAATATCCTTTGCAAAATAAGAGTTACGCAGTTGAACCCGGCAATCGATAAAGCGGACCGGGCCAATCGGCGACGATAACGGTAGGCGCTGCTCGTAGCGGCGCTGCCTCGGCTCATCCACGATCTTGTGGTCTGTCGAAGATGTGCGGCTCGCAGCCGCACCTACCGGAAAACCGTCGTTGTTTCGTAGGCGCTGCTCGTAGCAGCGCTTCCTCGGCTCATCCACGATCTTGTGGTCTGTCGAAGATGTGCGGCTGCGAGCCGCCCCTACCGGAAAACCGTCGTTGTTTCGTAGGCGCTGCTCGTAGCGGCGCTTCCTCGGCTCATCCACGATCTGGTGGCCTGTCGAAGATGTGCGGCTCGCAGCCGCACCTACCGGAAAACCGTCGTTGTTTCGTAGGCGCTGCTCGTAGCAGCGCTTCCTCGGCTCATCCACGATCTGGTGGTCTGTCGAGTGCGGCTGCGAGCCGCACCTACGGATTGCCAGAACCCTGTGTTGCAACCCATCAAGTTTCCTGAAGATCGCATTCTACGAGCAGATGTTCTCTAACTGCGTAACTTCTATTCTTTACTTTTCATAAAACAATTTTACCATAAAACAACGCCGCGTCGAATTTCAACCCGGTGGGCGCATATGCCTTCGCAAAAGTTTCTTCGATGCGAACCGGGAGCGATGACAACGGCGCTGTATAGGCGTCCAGTTGCGTTGATGGGTGCGACCTGCTGTGAACGCCGCCCACAGCCGATCGGTTGGCCAAGCGCATAGAAAGATTGTACGACCAGGTGGTTGTCACATCACGACCGATGGTCTTACGTCGCGCGGTTGCCGACGCCGCACTTTGTGCGAATCGCCGCCGATCGGGGCAATCTCCCGTTGCCCGTCGTTGACCGCGCGCGCCTCTTCCGAAGAGAGCAACGCGGCGGCGAGCACCTCGTCGACGGTGTCCACCAGGATGAACTTCATCTGTTTGCGCACGACTTCGGGCAGCTCGTCCAGGTCGGAGTCGTTGCGCCGCGGCAGGATGACGGTGTCCAAACCATAGCGGGCCGCCGCCAGCACCTTCTCTTTCACGCCGCCGACAGGCAGCACCTTCCCGCGCAGCGTGATCTCGCCGGTCATGCCCAACTTGGGGCGCACCGGTCGGTTGGTGAGCAGGCTGGCGAGCGCCGTGGCCATGGTGATGCCAGCGCTGGGCCCGTCTTTGGGGATGGCGCCTTCTGGGATATGCAGGTGGATGTCGCTGTGCGTGAAGAAGTCCGGGTCGATGCCCAGGCTCTCCGCCCGCGAACGCACGTAGCTGAGCGCGGCCTGGGCGCTCTCCTTCATCACGTCGCCGAGCTGACCGGTGAGGATGTAGCCTTTGGCGCCGGGCATGCGCGTCGCTTCAAAAAAGGTGATGTCTCCGCCGGCTTCCGTCCACACCAGCCCGATGGCGACGCCCGGATTTTCCAGCCGCTCGTCGATCTCCTCGTCAAAATAGCGCCGCTTCCCCAGGTAGGTGGCCACGTCCTTCGCCTTGATCGTGCGCCCCCGCTTGATCTCGCCCGCCGCAACGCCGGCTGCAATCTTGCGACACACCTTGCCGATCTGGCGCTCCAGATTACGCACGCCCGCCTCGCGCGTATAGCCCTGGATGATTTCGCGCAGTGCATCGTCGGTGAATTTCACCTCGCTGGGGCGCAGCCCGTTCTCTTTGATCTGCCGGGGAACGAGGTATCCTTTGGCGATGTTGACTTTTTCCTCCTCGGTGTAGCTGCTCAACTGGATGATCTCCATGCGGTCGCGCAGCGCCGGCGGAATGGTGTCGAGCACGTTAGCGGTGGTGATGAAGAGCACCTGGCTCAGGTCAAAGGCCACATCGAGGTAGTGATCGCGGAATTCGCGGTTCTGCTCAGGGTCCAACACCTCCAATAAGGCGCTGCTGGGATCGCCGCGGAAATCGCGTCCCAGTTTATCCACCTCATCCAGCATAAAGACCGGGTTGCGGCTTTCGACGCGGCGCAGGCTCTGGATGATGCGTCCGGGCATGGCGCCGATGTAGGTGCGCCGGAAGCCTCGGATGTCCGCTTCATCGCGCACGCCGCCGAGCGCCAGCCGCACGAACTTGCGATTCATGGCGCGGGCAATGCTCAACCCCAGGCTGGTCTTGCCGACGCCAGGCGGGCCGACGAAGCAGAGCACCAACCCTTCCCGCTCGCGCCGAATCTTGTCGCGCAGATCCTCCGGCTCCTCCTTGCGGTTGCGACGGCGCTCGGCGCGCAGCTTGCGCACCGCCAGAAATTCAAGGATGCGTTCTTTGATTTCGGTCAGGCCGTAGTGATCCTCGTCGAGCACTTTGCGCGCGTGGTTGATGTCCAGGTTGTCCACCGTTGCGTTGCGCCAGGGCAGGCTGACGAGGAGGTCTAGATACGTTTTGATGACGCTGTACTCGGCGGCCTGGATCGGCATTCTGCGCATGCGCGCCAGCTCATGCAGCGCCTCCCGCTCCGCCTCTTCGCTCATGCCGGCGGCGGCGATGCGCTCTTCCAGCTCGCGGATGTCGGCGGTCTGCTCGTCCTCCTCTCCCAGCTCTTTCTGGATGGCGCGCATCTGCTCGCGCAGGAAGAATTCGCGCTGCATCCGCTCCATTTCGCCCTGGGCTTCGGACTGAATTTTGCGTCCAAGTTCGAGGACTTCGATCTCTTTTTTGAGCAGTTGAATCAGGCGCAGCAATTTGTCGCGCACCCGATCCATTTCGAGAATGGCCTGTGCGTCTTCAATCTTTAGCCGCATGCTGCTGGCGACCAGATAGGCGAGCTGACGCGCATCGTCGACGTTGATCGACATGATGGTCAGCTCATCGGGCATCTGGGGCTCCAGCTCGATCAGCCTGCGAAACAGTTCCTGCACGGCGCGCATCAACGCCTCCATCTCTAGGCCTTCCTCGATAGATTCGGGCATGATTTCGATGCGGGCGCGCAGATAGGGTTTCTCTTGGGTGAATTCCAACAGGCGGATGCGCTCCAGCCCTTGCACCAGGAGGCGCATCGTGCCATCCGGCGTCTTCAGCACGCGATGAACCTGCGCCGCCGTGCCGATGCGATAGACTTCATCTGGCGCAGGTTCGTCAATTTCCTCATCTTTGCTGGTGACAAGGGCAATGATGCGATTGCTGGGCAGTGTATCTTCAACCAGCCGAAGGCTGCGCTCCTGACCGATCGGCAGCGGCAACCACATCATCGGGTAAACCACCACCCCCCGCAGGGGCAGCACCGGCAACTCGTCTGAAATGAGCGGCTCCGGATGTTGTTCTATCGGCGAGTTCTGCTCCCGGAACTCTTCTGACTCATAGATCACCTCGTCCTCGCCGCTTTCCCAGTCGTCCATTTCAAAGTCGATCGATTCGTAATTCATTCTTCCCTGGTTATATTTGTATGATTGCATATGCGCGCAGATTTGTCTGCGCGCCAAGCGTCCTTGGGTTTAAATAAACTCATTGTATCATGATAAAACAAGAGAAGATAGTCGCATAGAATCCTGTTCCGAAAAATAGCTTTTGACGCAAAGCCGTGGGGAGCAGGGCGCCTCTGCACGGCAAATTGAAAGGACATGGCAATGAACACAGCCGAGATGAAGACTATCGAGTTTCTGGATGCGCTGGCCGCCGGCCAACCTACGCCGGGCGGAGGAGGCGCGGCGGCGTTGACAGGCGGCATGGCGGCCGCGCTGCTCAGCATGGTGATTCACTTCACCATCGGCAAAAAGAAATACGCCGACGTCGAGGCGGAAATGCAAGAGTATCTGGCGCGCACCGAGACGCTGCGCCGAGAGCTGTTGGCTGCGGTTGACGCCGACGCCGCCGCCTTCGACGCCGTCGCCGCCACCTATGCCCTGCCCAAGGAGACTGAAGAGCAGAAAGCGGCGCGCACCGCCGCCATGCAGGAGGCGCTCAAACACGCGGCAGAGGTTCCCTTTGCTGTGGCGGAGAAGTGTCTGGCGCTGCTTCAGCTCGCCGCTCCCATCGGTGCGAAGGGCAACAGCAACGTCGTCAGCGACGCGGCGACGGCGCTCTATCTGGCCTTCGCTGCGCTCAAGAGCGCGCTGGTCAACGTCAACGTCAATCTCAAGTTCATCAAAGACGCCGCCTTTGTGGAGGCGTGGAGCGCCAAAGTCGCCGGCCTTCTTGCCGAGGCGGACGACGCCTACGCCCAAGCAAAGCAGGCGATCGAAACGACGCTGGAGGTGGCGCTATGAGCGCTCGGCTGCTCGACGGTCGCACACTTTCCCGACAGATTCGCGATGGTTTGAAGGAGGATTTCGCTGCGTTTCGGGCGCGCACCGGCGTCTCGCCGACGCTGGCGGTGCTCTACATCGGCGAAGACGAGGCCAGCGCCGGCTACGCGCGCGCCATCCAAAAGACATGCGACGGCGTCGGCGCCGACTTTCGCAAGGTGGAGCTGCCCTACTCCACGCAGCAGGCCGAGGCCGAGGAGGCTTTGCGCGAGCTGAACACTTCGCCCGATGTGCATGGGATCATGATCCTGGAGCCGGTCCCCGAGCACATCGATCATCACGCCCTGGTGGACTTGCTCAACCCGGCCAAGGACGTAGACGGCGTGCACCCGCTCAACGCCGGCCGTCTGGCCGCCGACCGCCCCCCTTATTTTATTCCGGCCACGCCGGCGGGGGGCATCCGCCTGCTGGAGGAAGCGGGCGTCGCTTTCAAGGGCAAAGAGGCGGTCGTGGTGGGGCGTAGCGACATCGTCGGCAAGCCGATGGCGATGCTGTTGCTCCATCGCCACTGCACCGTCACCCTGGCGCACAGCCGCACCGTCGATCTGCCGTCGGTCTGTCGCCGCGCCGACATTCTCTGCCTCGCCGTAGGCCGGCCGGAGATGGTCAAGGCGGATTGGATCAAACCGGGCGCCGTTGTTGTCGATTTCGGCACCACCTACACCGACGACGGGCTGAAAGGCGACTGCGATCAGGCCGGCGTCGCCGAGGTGGCCGGCATGTTGACGCCTGTGCCGGGCGGCACCGGCCCGATGACGAACGTGATGTTGATGGAGAATCTCCTGCGCGCCGCCGAGCGCGCCGTCAGCGGCTGAATCTCCGTGCACGAAATTCCTTCATCGGTCCGTCCATCGCCGTCTTCTTCCAGACGAGCGATGGACAACGCCTTCTCAAATCCCGCCGATCGCCGCTCCGCCGGATGGGAGCACTTGCTTGCGCTTGCGCTCTATGCGGCCGCCACCCTGGCGTTCACCTGGCCGCTGGCGCTGCATCTGACGACCGCTATCCCCGGCGACGGTTTCGATGGCTGGCAGAACTACTGGAACCTGTGGTGGCTCAAGCAGGCGCTGGTCGAGCGCGTCACCAATCCGCTTTTCACCGACCTGCTCTATCATCCAACCGGAGTCTCGCTCTACTTTCACACGCTCAACCCCTTCAACGGGGTTGCGACGTTGCCGGTGCAGCTTGCCTTTGGACTGATTCCGACCTATAACGCCGTGGTGTTGATCAGTTGGGTGCTTGGCGGCTACGGCATGTTCTTGTTGGTCCGGTGGATGATTGGGCAGAGGGCGCAAGGGAGGAGGGACGAATTTCCACCGCAGAGGCGCAGAGACGCAGAGGCGCCCCAGGAAAAAACGGCGCTGCGCATGGCCGGTTTTGCGGCGCCCTTTGCCGCAGGCCTGATCTATACGCTGTCGCCCTTTCACATGGCGCACTTGCTCGGCCATATGCAGGTGATGAGCTTGCAATGGATGCCTTTCTACATCCTGGCGCTGTTGCGCAGCTTTCGCCTGGCGCAGGCGGGACGTCCCTGGCTGCAGGCGGCGCTGTGGGCCGGCTTCTTTCTGATCCTCACCGGGCTGTGCGACTGGTATTTTGTGCTTTATCTCTTTCTCTTTACGGCGGTCGCTGCGCTGTGGCATTGGCTGGCGCCGCCAGGACGTCCCTCTGTGCGGCGGTTGTTCGTTGCGCTGGCGCCGCCGGTTGTCGCCGGCCTGCTCTTTGCGCTGGGGTTGAGCTTCTGGCTGATCCCGATGATGGTCGAGGCTTTGCAGTTTCGCTTCATGGTGCGCCCATCCTCCGATCTCTATATCCTCAGCGCCAGCGTGATGGATTTTTTGATCCCCAATCGACTGCATACGCTCTTCCGTCCGGAGAGCTTCGCTTGGCCCGGGAATCAGATTGCGCCGGTCAGTGAACGCACGATCGCCATCGGCTATACGGCGTTGGCGCTGGCTGCGGCGGCATTGGCTCTGAGGGTGCGCAAGGCGGCCTTTTGGGGCGTGATGGCGCTCTTTTTCTTTGCGCTGGCACTGGGGCCGCAGATTCATCTGGGCGACATCACGTGGGAAACGATTCCTGAAGCCGCCTTGCAGGGTGAGGAGCTGACGAGCTGGACGCTCTACGGCGTGCTGAATCAATGGATTCCCTTCATGCGCATCAGCCGCAGCGTGAGCCGCTTCGCCGTGATGGTGCAGCTCTGCGTTGCAGTGCTTGCCGGTTTGGGGCTATGGCGACTGTTGAGCCGAATGCGAAATCGGACTTTCCGGTGCGGCGTGGGTTCGTTGCTCATCGCCGCCGTACTCTTTGAATACTGGGTGGCGCCCTATCCGCTCAGTCCACCCGACACGCCGCCCTGGTATCATGCCCTCGCCGCCGATCCGGACCCGCGCGCGGTGCTCAACCTGCCGATGAATTACGACCGCCCCGGCTATCTGCTCTATCAGACGGTGCACAACAAGCCGCTCACCGTCGCCTACATCAGCCGCGACGACCCGCGCACGTTGACCGAGCGCACGCCGGTGCTGCAGCACTTCCGCCACCTTGGCCCCGACATCATCGAGGTTGACCCGACCGCAGTGGCGCAAACGGTGTTCACCGATCTGGAGATCGGCGCCGTGGTGCTGGACCGCTACAAAATGCCGGGCGGCAAGGAACGCGCCTACACCGAGGCGCTGGCGGCGGCTATCTTCGAGGGGCAGGCGCCTGTCTATGAGGACGAGCGCATCACGGCCTACAAAGTCTCGCCGGCCATCCATCCGACCCCTTACCTGATGCTCGGCGCACTCGACTGGGGTGCGCTGCAGGAGGAGGGTGCGGTCCGGTTTCGCACTTTGCAGGGCCCCCGCGCCGAGATCCTCGTGCAACATCCGCCGCCCGTAGGGGGGGTGACGCTTCGCTACCGCAGCCGCGCGACGACGACACTTGCGGTCGTCGTCGCTGGCGACGCTACGATGTTGGCTGCGGACACAGGGACGGCGGGCGAAGTGCGCGTCGATCTGGCGGAGGCGCTGCGCATCGCCCTTGCGCGCGGTCTGCCAACCCATCCGCTGACGCTGCGGATTCAGACTGATGGAGCGGCGCCGGTGCAGGTGGTGGGGATTGCGTTGGAGGAGAGGCGCGCAGATTGAGGATCAGCCATTCCCGACGCGCAACAGCCGCCACTCCCCGAACCTGTCCAGCAGCGCGCAAATGCGGTCGTGGCGCGTCTGCAGGCGGGCGTCGACGACCGGCGCCTCGCCGATCAACTCGTCGATCATCTGGTCTGACGGACAATAGATTTCGACGCGGGCGGTGGCGGGATCGGCGCCGCTCTCCTCGAGGCGGCTGAGAATGGCGCGCACGGCTTTCTCCAGGGTGTCGTAAAGCGCCTGGGCGGGCGTCGGCTGGCCGGCGAAACGCGCCTGAACCGTCTGCAGCGCCTCGCCTGGCCAACGCAAGAGGTACTCGGCGCTGGCAGCCTCGCCGCTCTTCAGCGTCAGGCCGCGCAGCACAACCGTGATCGGCTGCTCCGGCGCCTGCCCTGGCAAGGGCTGCATCTGGTGAGGAGCGAACTCAATGGATGTGCGTGTGGGCGCGCCGAGCACGGCGTGGCCGCGAATGACCGGCTCTTTCTCAGGCAACCGTTCCGGCTGCATCTGCGCTCTCGTGGAGAAGGACGAAGAGGGATTGGGAGATGCAGAGGTGCGCCTGTTTTGCAATGCGCTGCGAAATTGGGCAAGGCCAACCGCCCCCAACGCCGGCGCCACCAGGAGGCGACGCCGGTCGGTGTGCAGTGCGTCGGGCTGCAGCAACCCGCTGACCGATAGCCTGCGCATCAGCGCGCGGCGCTGCGCAGGCGACAACCGACGGATCGCCTCGACGATCTCCTCGATGGAGGCCGCTCCAGGATTGGAAGTGCGCATAGTCAGCGAATCGCTTCCACCTGTCGTTTCTGGCGCTGTTCGGCACGCGCCTTTTCCCAAAGAAAGTGCAGGTTGTTGAGGTGGAACTGTTGCACCAATCCGCCCAGCGGAATGCGACTATGGCCGAACTGTTCAATGTCGTAGGCTGCCAGATCGTGCTTGGTGGCTCCTTCGGCCATCAGCCGTTGAACCAGCTCCTGAATTTCATTCAGATAGCGCACGGCTGCATCGATGCTGCTGGTGACCTCTCCTCGCAGCAAAATGTCGCCGTGGCCCTGGACGATGCACTCCAGGTTGAAGTCATGCAGGTTGAGCAGGGAGCGTTTGTACGCCTCGATGTCGGAGAAGGGCGTGGCGATCACCGGCACCGGCATCATCAGATCGCTGGCGAAAAGCACTTTGTCCTCGCGTACGTGAACGACGCAGGTGTCCGGGCTTGGCCCTGGGCTGTGCACGAGATGAATGGTTTTGCCGCCCAACCGGATGATCATCCCTTCGCTAAAGACGAGTTTCGGGAAGCGAATCGAGACCTGACGCAGCTCCGGCGTGTGCTCCTTGGCCTCCTCCAGCGCCCGCACGCCATATTCTTTTAACATTTGCAGACAGGTCTCGTGCGCGATCAGCTCCGCCTCTGGGAAAAGATAAGAGCCATAGACATGATCGGCGTGGCTGATGGTGTTGATCACATATTTGATGCCCTGTGGGCAGACGCGTCGCGCAAACTCAATGATCTGGCGCGTCTCCGAGGGAAAGGGCAGTGTGTCGATAAGCACGCCGCCTTCGGGCGTGACGACCAGACCTGCATTCACTTCCAGATATAACCGACTCGTGAAGACCCAGGTGTCGTCGGCGACGCGTGTGCGAATGATGTTCACAGGCTCCCACCTTCTGAGTCAACAATTTCCTACGCTGAATCATTCCGCTGTCCTTACAAAAATATTTTCATACTATAGCATGGAGTCCTTCTCTCGTCAAAAGAATTGACATAAAATATTTTCATTCTCAAAAATAAACGCCACCCCTTCCAGGGTGGCGTTGATGGCTATGAACTCCGCGGAGCCGTGTGACCCAGTGGGTACGAACCTGCATACGCAGGTGGGTGCTGACTGGGCGCTTCCGTCTTGCCGGTCGGCTAACACTTCCACGCCTCTTGGTCATGCTCCCTTTTGTGAGGTGTTGGCTCGCCCCGTGTGCTGGATCATCACGCGAACCGCAGAGTCAACTATAGTATACCACGAGCGGCGGCGGAGGCAAAAAGGCCTTTTTCGCCTGAACAAGGTGCTTTCTCTCCCTTGCACTGCGGGCTGGTGTCCAGCGGCCAGACGGAGCCTGACGCGATAGGCTGCATCGGCGACCCGGCGTGCACCGGAGATAACGGAGAACTTATCCTCCACTTCGCCTGCCGGACGTTCTCATCGCTTCGGCGGGAGCACGGCGATATGCAGCTCGGCCAGCTGCTCTTCACTCACCGGGCAGGGGGATTCGAGCATCAGATCGACGCCGGCCGAAGTCTTCGGGAAGGCGATCACATCGCGGATGCTGGCAGCCTCGGCGAAGAGCGCCGCCATGCGGTCGATGCCGAGCGCGATCCCGCCATGGGGCGGCGCGCCGTATTGGAAGGCCTCCAGCAAGTGGCCGAACTGGCTCTCCATTTGCTCCCGGCTCAGCCCCAGCCTGGCGAAGAGGCGGTCTTGCAGGTCGCTGCGATGGATGCGGATGCTGCCGCCGCCGATCTCCCAGCCGTTCAATACGACGTCGTAGGCCTTGGCGAGGACGCTGCCCGGGTCGCTTTCCAGTTTGTCCCAGTCTTCGTCGCGTGCGCTGGTGAAGGGATGGTGCACGGCCTGCCACCGCTGCTCTTCCTCGTTGTACTCCAACAGGGGGAAATCCACAACCCAGCAGTAGGCCAGCAGATTGGGGTCAATCAAGCCGGCGCGGCGGCCGATTTCCAGGCGCAAATTGGCGAGGCTCTGGTTGACGACTGCGGCCTGATCCGCCACGATCAAAATCAAGTCTCCGACCTGGGCGCCGCTGCGTGCGATGATCGTCTGGAGCTCTTGAGCAGAAAGGAATTTCGCCGCCTGGCTGCGCAGGCTCGTCGGCGCATAATTCCCCGCCGCGTCCGGCGCTTCGGCCACGCCGATCCACGCCAGACCTTTGGCGCCGTAATGCTTGACGAAATCGGTCAATTCATCGATCTCGCGGCGGGAGAGCGCGTTGCCGCCCGGGTAGACGACGCCTTTCACGGCGCCGCCGGCCTCGACGGCGTTTTTGAAGACGCCAAACGCGCTGGCGCCGGCCAGATCGGTGATGTTGAACAAGGGTTGTCCAAAGCGGAGGTCAGGACGGTCGATGCCGTAGCGCTCCATGGCCTCCGCGTAGGAGATGACCGGGAAGGGCGTCTGCAGGATGCGTTTGTGGGGCAGCAGGGCGCGGCTCAGCTCGATCAACATCTCCTCGATGATGGCGCGCACGTCGGCGGCGTCGACAAAGCTCATTTCCAGGTCGAGCTGCGTGAATTCAGGCTGGCGGTCGGCGCGCAAGTCTTCGTCGCGGAAGCAGCGTGCAATTTGAAAATAGCGTTCGATCCCCGCCACCATCAGCAGTTGTTTGAGCTGCTGGGGACTTTGCGGCAGGGCGTAGAATTTCCCCGGCTGCAGACGACTCGGCACGATGAAATCTCGAGCGCCTTCCGGCGTGCTCTTGAGCAGGATCGGGGTCTCGATCTCCAGAAATTCTCGATTGGAGAAAAACTCGCGAATAAAGCGGACCATCCGATGACGTAGCACAAGGTTCTGCGTCATGCGCGGTCGGCGCAGGTCGAGATAGCGATATTTCAGACGCAGCGTTTCATCCACATCGTCTGCGGCGCCGGCGATCAGGAAGGGGGGCGTCTTGGCGCTGTTGAGGATCGTCACCTCTTCGGCCAGCACTTCGATGTCGCCTGTGCTGAGGTTAGGGTTGCGCAGCCCTTCAGGGCGCGCCGCCACCCGTCCTTTGACCTGAAGCACATATTCGCTGCGCGCTTGCGTCGCCGTCCGATGGGCGAGAGGCGCCTGTTCGGAGTCGATGGTCACCTGGGTGATGCCGAAGCGGTCGCGCAGGTCGATAAAAATCAACCCGCCATGGTCGCGGCGGCGATTGACCCAGCCCGCCAGCGTGACGATCCTGCCCACATGACCGAGATGAAGTTCGCCGCAGGTATGTGTTTTCAACATAACCCGATCCCTGTTTGTGTGCTTTTGGTATGAGCGCTTGTACTACGATTCATTGCAATTCAGCAGTTTTATTGCAGACAATCAGAGGCTCATTGTATCTTTCCCTTGCAAGGCGGTCAATTTGGTCGGGCGAGGATTCCACTTCCAGAAAGTAAAGTGAAGCCAATTGGGAGCTGGTTTCCTCGCTGCAATTCATGTATACTGCTGCACACCGTGCTACAAAGGCGCTTCCAGAAGATGCAAGGGCGGAAGAGCGCCTTGCCTTTGTTCAAGTGCGAAAGCGAGCAGGGAGAGCAACGACATGGTCGAGAGAGCAACGCGCACGCCAATGTCCAGCGTAGACAAAGCCTGGTTTGAGATGGACAGCGCCACGAACCTCATGATCATCAACGGACTCATGTGGTTCGACGGCAAGATCGACTATGAACTTTTCACCGAAATTTTAGAGCGTCGCTTCATCCGGCGCTATGAGCGGTTTCGGCAGCGCGTCGTCGCCGGCGCGGATGGCCGCCTTTACTGGGAGACCGACCTCCACTTCGATCTGCGCGGCCATGTGCGGCGCATCGCTCTGCCGGAGCCGCGCACGCCAGAATGCCTGCAGGCGTTGATCAGCAGCATGATCAATGAACCGCTCGACCGTCGCAAACCGCTCTGGCGCTTCTTTCTCGTCGAAGATGTCGACGGCGGCTCGGTGCTTTTTGGCCGCATCCACCATTGCATCGGCGACGGGATCGCGTTGATCCGCGTGCTGCTCGACATGACCTCCGACACCCTGGAGGATTCGATGCGCATCGACATCGGCGTCGAGCGCACGCGTCCGCGCAAATCGTTGAGCCCGGCGGAGGCAATGGCGCACAGGGCGCGCGCGCTGGCGCGCCGCTCGATCGACGTCGGCAAAACGCTGGTCGGTCAGGCGTTGTTGGCGATCGAGGATCCCAAACATCCGCTGGAAGTTGCTCGTTCCTTGGGGCTGATCTCCGCCGCCGGCGCGGCCATCCTGACCAAGCTTCTTATTTTGCCTCCCGACCGCAAGACCGTCTTCAAAGGCGAGCTCGGCGCAATCAAGCGCGTCGTCTGGTCGCGTCCTCTCGACCTGATGCGCATCAAAGCGATCGGTCGCGCGTTCGACGCTACAATCAACGACGTGCTCGTCTCTGCAGTGGCGGGGGCGCTGCGCGATTATATGCTTCAGGTTGGAGACAACCCCGACGCCGGCGATATCAACGCCATGGTGCCGGTCAACCTGCGCCCTCTTGAACAAGCGACCGAACTGGGCAATCGCTTTGCGTTGGTCTATTTGCCGTTGCCGATCAGCCTGTCCGACCCTGTGGCGCGACTGCGAGCCGCCAAACATCGCATGGATGTCCTCAAACAGTCGCCCGAACCGTTTCTGGTCTATCAGATTCTCGGCCTTATCGGCGGCTTGCCGGGCGATGTGGCCAAGCAGGCGACGTTATGGTTTTCGTCGAAAGCGTCCGCGGTGCTGACCAATGTTCCCGGCCCTCGCCAGCAGATCTATTTTGCCGGTCAACCCTTGCGCAAGCTGATGTTTTGGGTGCCTCAGGCGGGAGAGATCAGCATGGGGATCAGCATCATCAGTTATAATGGCGAGGTGATGTTGGGGCTTATGGTCGATGAAAAGTTGGTCCCCGAGCCGCGCGCCATTATGGAGCACTTTGAACGCCAATTTGAGCTGCTGGCGCAACGGGTGAATGACAAGACGGCGCATCGCGACGTCGCTTCGATTCCGATCGTGGTGGAGAAGCCGGATGATTCAGATGCACAGGGCGAGGCCTAGATCGGCGCAATGCAGCATGTCGCATCTCGGTCAAACGACGTTATGCGCTGGCTAGAGTTTCTCTCGCCAATCGGACTGATGACGCGCCGTGGACGCGCCGCCTTCTCGCTGCGTTGTCGTCTTTTCCCTATCCTCTGGGGTCTCGTCCTGGCGATCACGATGGCGCCCTGTTCTGTTTTTGCGCAAACGATGAGCGCGCCCCCTGTGCAGCCGACCGTGGAGTCGCCGATCCAGCCCTCCCCCACAGAGCCACAGACGGCGGAGGAGACGGCCCCCAGAATGGAGCCGACCTTCACCCCAGACTGGGCGCTGACGGCGCTGCAGACCTCGCCGTTGCACATCGCCCCCGGCGACGAAGCGTTCCATACAGGTCTTGCGCAATGGTGGCTGTTGGTCGTCGCGCTGATGGTGCTCGCCGGCGCCTTCATCATGGAGAAAGCGCGGCGCAACGACAGGTCTTGAGAACGGCTGGCTGGGTTGAAGCGACTGCAATGGTCGCCGCTCCAACAATCGCCTCGCCCTTGGGCAACCCTGGCGCTATCGCCCCTCTTTTTTTCTATTTCTATAAAACTTGATTTGCAAATTGTGCGCTGCAATTTGATCCGAAACGAGGTTGCGCGCTACAATATACTTTATGCCTTTGACCTTGCATGCTGCGTGGCTTCCGCTACGGGAGCCCTGGTTTGACGGAAATCTATTTCTTTGGGCGGAGTCGCTCGAATTTCAAAAACATCCCCGTCCAGAGGCGACGGACGTCCTGAATGGTGGAGCGCCGGTCAGACAACGGGCCTCGAAAATCCCTTCGCACCCGGGGCAACTTGCGATCAACCAGTTGCGCGTTCTCATTGCCGAGGAGCTGCCTCACCTGCCCGTTCAGTCCATGCAGCCGACCAGCGTCAGCGTCTGGCTGCCCAGCCGCGATGGCGCGCCGCTAGCAAGGCGCAGCATTCTTCAGGAGAACGGCGCAGGCCAGAAGATGAACGGTGCGGTTGCGCTCGGCAACTGGCAGGTGACCGGCCTGACGATTGGAGCCTTCGACGCCCTGCGTTTCTTGAGCCAGACGCGGCGCTCCGGCTCCGCAGCTTCGGGCGCAGGGCGAAGCGTCGTCCGCCTGCGCTTCGGCAACGATATTCTGTATTGGAGCAACGCTGCGAAATTTGCGCTCGAGCTGCTCATTGGGCAGCATTACGTTCCGGCGCTGCGTCGCGGCGATGGCGCAGCGTTGTTCGCCATCTGGCAACCGGCCTTGCTGGACGACCGTCTGCGCCGTCGCTTTGCAGCGCTGGTCGAGACGATGCCGGCGGTCTGCCGCGCCTATAATCTGGCGTCCGTCCACGACGCGCCTTCTCCGCATCAGCTGACGGAGCACTTTGTCGCCGCCATGGTGGATGTCGCCGTCCGCACCTGGGGCAACGGCGGCGTGTTCAACGCCGAGACGCCTGTCCTCCAGTGGATCGGGCGACTGCACTCCAAAGAACGGCGTCTCGCATTGCCTCCTCAGCCGACGTTTCAGCTCATCCAGGAGTGGCAGACATGGATCGAGCAGCTGCATGTCACCAGCGATGCAAATTTCCGCATCACCTTCGAGCTGGTGGAGCCCGATCAACCCGGCTATTCGGCGGGCTATACGGGCGCCGTCAACGGCCAGACGCTGGAAGCCGAGGCAGCGCTTGCCGACTGGACGCTGCGCTATTACCTCCAGGCGCGCGACGATCTGCGCCTTTTGATTCCGGCGGAGCAAGTCTGGGCGGCGCACAACGGCATTCTGCGCATCGGCTCTCGCCGCGTGGACCGTCCACAGGAGCGCCTGCTGGCCGGCCTCGGTGCGGCGAGCCGTCTCTTTGCTCCTATCGAACGCAGCCTGCGCTCGCCGCGACCCACGCAGGCGGAGTTGACGCCCGCAGAAGCTCATCAGTTCCTGCGCGAAGCCGCGCCTCTGTTGGAGAATAACGGCTTTGGCGTGCTCACGCCTGAATGGTGGAACACGCGCCAGCGCATGCGGCTTGGGTTGCGGCTTCGCCTTGCGGTGGAAGAGGACGCGCTGTGGCGCAGCGAGGACAACGAGCGCGCTGATCTCCCGGTGGGTCGGGCGCAGCAGATGCCCGTTCGCTTTTCCTGGGAGCTCACGCTGGGCGCCGAACGCATCAGCCAGGCCGATTTTGAAGCGTTGGCCCGGCGCAACGTGCCTCTCCTGAAATTGCATGGCCGCTGGATCGAGCTCGATCCGCGCCAGGTGCAAATGGCCAAGAAGTTTCTTTCCGAACGGCCCGCCTCGGGGCGGATGTCGCTTTTGCAGGCGATTCGGATGGCGCAGGCCTATCTCGATCAGGAAGCTGAAGCGAACGGCAAGTTCGGTTCCTGGATTGAAGCTGAAGTCGATCTCGGCCCAGGCGCGGAAGACGACGCGGCGCTGCCGTTGGAAGCGGTTGACGTCGACGGATGGCTGCAACTCGTCCTCGAGCATTTGCGCACGCAAAAGCAAGTGGTCGAGCTGGCCGAGCCTCCAGGATTTGCGGGCGAGCTGCGGCGCTATCAGCGCCGCGGCGTCGGCTGGCTCGTCTACTTGCGACGCCTGGGGTTGGGCGCCTGTCTGGCCGACGACATGGGGTTGGGCAAAACCGTGCAGGCGATCGCCATGCTTCTTCACGAGCGCACCGACGGTGACTCGCCTTCGCCTCCTGCGCTGTTGGTCTGCCCGACCAGCGTGATCGCCAATTGGCGACGCGAGGTGGAGCGTTTTGCGCCGGGCTTGCGGGTGATGGTGCATCATGGCGGCGGGCGGCTCAGCGGCGCCGAATTTCTGGCGGCGGTCGCGCAAAGCGATCTGGTCATCACCAGCTACGGCACGGTGCGTCGCGACCTCGACCTCTTGCAAAAATGCACCTGGAGCGACCTGATCCTGGACGAGGCGCAGAACATCAAGAACCCAGGCGCCAAACAATCTCAGGCGGTGCGCCAGATCGCCGCCCACAATCGCGTCGCCCTGACCGGCACGCCGGTGGAAAATCATTTGACCGAGCTGTGGAGCGTGCTGGAATTCTTGAACCCCGGCTACTTGGGCAGCCACGAGCAATTTCGTCGCCGCTTTGTCATCCCGGTGGAGCGCTACAACGACGAAGAACGGGCGCAGGAGCTGCGACGGTTGGTGCAGCCTTTCCTGCTGCGCCGTCTGAAATCCGATCCGACGATCATCTCGGATTTGCCCGAGAAGAACGAGATGGTCGTCTATTGTTCCCTCACCGGCGAGCAGGCTGCGCTCTATGAGACCACCGTGCAGGAAGCGCTGGAGAAGCTCGACCGCGCCGACGGCATCCAGCGTCGCGGGTTGGTGCTGGGCCTGTTGACGCGGCTCAAACAGATTTGCAACCACCCGGCGCAATTCTTGAAACAGGAAGGCCCGCTGCGCAATCGCAGCGGCAAACTGGAGCGCCTGACCGAAATGTTGGAAGAAGCGCTCTCCGTCGGCGATCACGCTCTGATCTTCACCCAATTCGTGGAGATGGGAACGCTCTTGCAGCGTCATCTGAGCGAACGCCTGCGCACGGAAGTTCTTTTTCTGCATGGGGGGACGCCGGCGATGCAGCGCAGTCGCATGGTCGAAGCTTTTCAGCGCGACGACGGTCCGCCGATCTTCGTGTTGAGCCTGCGCGCAGGCGGCTTCGGCCTCAACCTGACGCGCGCCAATCACGTCTTCCATTTCGACCGCTGGTGGAACCCGGCGGTGGAAAATCAGGCGACCGACCGCGCCTTTCGCATCGGCCAGCGTCGCAACGTGCAGGTGCACAAATTCGTCGTGGCAGGCACGCTGGAAGAGCGCATCAACGCCATCCTGGAGACCAAACAGTCGCTGGCGGAGACGATCGTGGGCAGCGGCGAGGCGTGGCTCACCGAGCTGAACACCGAAGAATTGCGCGAAATTTTGATGCTGCGACGCGAAACGTTGGACGATTGAGGCGTCCCAAGAAAAGGGAAGAACAACCATGGCTGCGACCGTTCACTCTGCGTCCAATAGCTCATCCATCAACAACGCTTGGTGGTCGCAACGGTGGGCCAAATTTATGCAACAGGTCCATGCCGCCGCCGACCCGACGCTCCTGCGCGGCCTGCGCGTGAAACGCCTGGAAGTTCGCCCCGGTCTCATTCAAGCGCAGGTCGTCGATCGCGACAACGGCGCAATTCAGGTGGAAGTGCGCCTTCCGCTGCTCACCGACGCGCAGTGGGACGCCGTGATCGACGCCCTGGCAGGCCAGGCGATCTTCGCCGCTCAGCTGTTGGCCGGCGTCATCCCTGCAGAAATTGAACAGGTCTTTGTGGAGGCTGGAAGCTGGCTGCTTCCCTCTGACGTCAACGAGATTGAGCAACGGTGCACTCCTGCTCAGGATTCAACGCGCGTTTTGAGCGCCGTCTATCGTCAGTTAGGGGAAATGGTGGCGGAAGACCCCTGGCTGTTGCTGCAGCTGCGCGGCCGCAATCGCCAGCAAGTGCTCGACGCCCTTCAGGAAAGACGCAATCACGCCCTGCAGGAGTTCGGCGTTCCCTCCACCTCTAAGTCTGAAAGCGCCGGCTCATATGATCAGAGCGCCTTTTACATGCCGACCGTCCCAGATCGGGCCCAGGAGGTGAAAAACGCTTTTGCGCTCGAGGCGTCTATCTCCGACTTTTGGGGACGTCGCAAGACATTGGAGGACGTCCACTACCATCTTGTGCGCCCGGCGGCGGAGTTGGCCTTATTGCGTCGGCTCGGTCCGATCTCCTCCGGCGCGGACGGGATGAAAGCCTATCAGCAACTCCAGGAGCTTTATCATCGCGTGACGCTGCGCGCCTGGGAGATGGCTTTCTCGCCGGACGACGATGAATTCAACGCCGGCGAGGGGGATGAAAACGAGGCAGGCGAGTGAACGATCTCCAGGTTTAGAAAATGCTGGGATTCGCCGCGCTTTTCAAGAACTTGTCTTTCCAGAGCGGGCATGATATGATTGCGAAAAAATTGATCCCGATGAAACGATGACGGAGGCCAGGGCCTTCTCCTCCACCGTACAGAGAGCTGCCGGCGGGTGCAAGGCAGTCGGCGCGGGAAGGTCAGCACCTCCTGAGTTTTCGGCAGGAAATGGCCGAACGGCTCCCTCCGTTACAGGGCAATGAGGCGGCGTTGCGCTCTGCGCCGGCCGCGAAATCAGGTGGCACCACGAGTCCCTTCGTCCTGAGTTGACGAAGGGATTTTTTATTCTAAATGGAGTCGGATCGAATCATCAGGAGGAGAGTATGCTTGACATCCGTTGGATGCGAGAAAACCGAGAGGCGTTGGCGGAGGCGATGCGCAAACTCAACGCTGAAGACGCGCCTTGGGAAGAGGCGCTGAATCTAGATCAACGACGACGCCAGTTGTTGGCGCGCGTGGAAGCGTTGCGCGCAGAGCTGAACAGCGGCTCGAAGGAAGTTGGC
>OGCI01000018.1_pt1:127500-155000 | contig 189852 bp, 136 predicted proteins | sample 1570021 | NCBI WGS metagenome assembly OGCI01 (sample SAMN06264664, study PRJEB24512) | hot springs metagenome | isolation source: Hot spring water | place: South Africa: Tshipise | collected 2015-06-21 | reverse complement strand
AGATCGCCGAAACGGAGACGCCATCGCCTCAAGCTGCTCCGCCTGATACGCTCAACGCTCGCATCGGCGTGCTGACGCGGCGCGAGGTCGAAGCCCGCATTTTGGCGCCGGTGATCGACGCACTGGGCGAAGCCTTTGGCCGTGAACAGGTCGTGGAAATCGTGCGCCAGACGATCATCAAAGTGGCGCAGGAGCAAGGCGCTCAGCTCGCCGCCGCCATGGGCGACAATTCTTTGGCCGCACTGGCAGAGTCGCTGCGTTTCTGGACGCAGGACAATGCGCTCGAGATCGAGGTGCTGGCGCAGGACGCGGAGCGCTTCGAGTTCAACGTGACGCGCTGTCGCTACGCCGAACTTTATCGGGCGCTTGGCATCCCAGAGTTGGGGGCGGTCCTCTCCTGCAACCGGGACTGGGCGTTGATCCAGGGCTTCAACCCGGAGATTGAACTGACGCGCACGCAGACGATCATGCAAGGCGGGCCCTTTTGCGACTTTCGCTATCGCCGCTTGTCGCCACAACCCATCAACCTGGAGGAGTGATGCGCTCGTTTCGCCTGGCACACACCTATTCGATCGTCGCCTGCGACCCTTCAATCGGCCAGCTTGGCGCAGCGGTGCAGTCTCACTATTTTGGAACCGGCGTTGTTGTGCCCTGGGTGCAGGCGGGCGTCGGCGCTGTAGCGACGCAGTCCTTTGTGGAGATTTCGTATGGGCCGTTGGGGCTGGCGATGATGGCTGCGGGCAAAACGGCTTCGCAGGCGTTGGCCGGGCTGCTCGCCGCCGATCCGCAACGGGAGCGTCGTCAGGTGGCGATGGTGGACGTTCACGGCAATGTCGCCACCCACACCGGCGTTCAATGCATCGCCTTCGCCGGCCATCGCAGCGGCGAGGGCTACTCGGTTCAAGCCAACCTGATGACGAAAGCAACAGTCTGGGACGCCATGGCCGAAGCCTACGAGCAAACGAAGGGCGACCTGGCCGAGCGCATGATGGCGGCACTGGAAGCGGCGGAAGGCGAGGGCGGCGATCTTCGCGGGCGACAGTCGGCTGCAATGGTGGTGGCGAACCTGCAGGCCTCCGGCCCCTCGTGGGTGGATCGACGGATCGACCTGCGCGTCGACGATCATCCCGAACCGCTGACTGAGCTGCGGCGCCTGCTGCGCGTGCGTCGGGCCTACGATGAATGGGATGCAGCCGAGGCGTTGCTTCAAGAGAGCGATGTGACGCCCGAAAAAATCGAGGCGGCGAAAAGGCGCTTCGCCGAAGCGCCCGACCTCATGCCGGACAACCCGGAGGGGTTGTTTTGGTTCGCCTGTGCGCTGGCGAAGGTCGGCCAGGTGGATGCTGCGCTTCCTCTTCTCAGACAGGTTTACGACGTGCAACCTATCTGGCGCGAACTGCCGCCACGGCTGATGGATGCAGGCCTTTTACCGCAGGATTCGGCGCTTTTGCAGCGTCTGATGGAAGCACGCTGAAGCCTTGCCTCCATTTTGCAGAAAACCGGCGTCTGGCCGGAAGCCAAACCTGCGTTGGTCGCCAGATGACTTGGCCCAGGGTTACTCGCCTCGAAAGACCGGCGCGCGCTTCTGCAAGAAAGCCATCACGCCTTCCTTGTGATCCTGCGTGGCGATGGCGAGCGCCTGAAGATCGGCCTCGTAGTCGATAGCTGCCTCCAACGAACTTTGCAGCGACGCGTTGAGCGCCTGTTTGGTCCAACCCAGCGCTTTGGTGGGACGCTGCGCCAGCGACTGCGCCCACTCCATCGCCTTGTGCATCAGGAAAGAGCCGGCCACCAGCTGATTGCACAGTCCAAGTTGCAAGCAGCGCGGCGCCGTGATGCGTTCGGCCTCGATGCAAAATTGCAGGGCGCGGCTATAGCCCACCATGCGCGCCATGAACCAGGTGGAGCCGGCGTCCGGCACCAGCCCAATGTTGGAGAAAGCCTGCAAAAGATAGCCGTCCTCATCCATGATGCGCAGATCGCACGCCAGCGCCACCGAGGCGCCGGCGCCCGCTGCGCCGCCGTTGATGGCGCCGATGATGATCTTGGGCATGCTCGTCATGCGCAGGATCAGCGGTTTGTAATAGGTTTTAATCGCTTCACGCACATTGGAAGGATCGATTGCACCTGTGAAGATGCTCAAGTCTTGACCGGCGCTGAAGGTCGGACCTTCGCCGGTCAAGACGATGATGCGCACGGCTGGGTCCTGTTCAGCGCGGCGAAAGGCGTCGTTTAGCTCGGTCAACATCTCCGGCGTGAAGGCGTTGCGCCGTTCCGGGCGATTCATGCGAATCACGGCCACTGCGTCTTCGACTGCGTAGAGCACGGTTTTGGAATCGGTCGTCATTGTTCAATCCCCCCACACGTCTGCAAATTTTTCTTTTTCTTGAAGCTCGATCAGTGGGATCGGCGTCGAAAAGGGGTAATCGCCGGTGAAACAGGCGTTGCAGTAGCCGTCCTCGGCTTTGAGCGCGCGCATCATGCCTGCGATGGACAGGAAAGCGAGCGAGTCGGCGCCGATGTGCTCGCAGATCTCATCGATGCTCTTGTTGGCTGCAATCAGCTCATCTTGCGACGCCATGTCCACGCCCATGAAGCAGGGGAATTTGATCGGCGGACAGGCGACGCGCACGTGCACCTCTTTGGCGCCGGCCTTGCGCAACATGCGCACCAGTGGGCCGGAGGTGTTGCCGCGCACGATCGAGTCATCGACCAGGACGACGCGCCGGCCCTTGAGATTCTCCGGCAGAGGGTTGAATTTCATCGCCACACCCACCTTGCGCAGCTCGTCGGAGGGCTGGATGAAGGTGCGGCCGATGTAGCGGCTTTTGATCAACCCTTCGCTGTAGGGGATGCCGCTCTTCTGGGCGTAGCCGATGGCGTGCGGCGTGCCGGAGTCAGGCACGGGCACGACAATGTCGGCTGCGGCGGGCGCCTCTTTGGCCAGTTGGCGGCCGAGTTTCTGTCGCGTTTGATGGACGAGCCGACCGTTGAACACGCTATCGGGGCGGGCGAAATAAATCTGCTCGAAGGTGCAAAAGGCGAGGCGTTGAGGCGGCGCGCCCTGGACGATTTCATATCCGTTGGCGTCGATGCGCACGATCTCGCCTGGCTGAATCTCCGCCACCATCTCAGCCCCGATCGTGGCGAAGGCGCAGCTCTCCGACGCCAGCACATGTCCGCCGCCCGGCAGGCGGCCCAGCACGAGCGGGCGCAAGCCCCAGGGGTCGCGCACGCCGTAGACGGCGTTGCGCGTGAGGATCGTGAGGGCGTAGGCGCCTTCGGCGCGCGCCATCATGGTGCGAATGCGCGCCATCCAGTCGCCGCCGGCGCCGGCCAGCATGTGCAGCAGCACTTCGCTGTCGCTGGAGGTGGAAAGGCCCACGCCGCGGCTGAGCAGCTCGAGACGCAATTGCGGCGCATTGATGAGATTGCCGTTGTGCGCAATGGCGAGCGGCCCGTCGAGCGTCTCGATCACGTAGGGTTGGGTGTTGCGTAGCTTGGGCGCGCCCGTCGTCGAATAGCGCGTGTGGCCGATGGCGATGTGTCCACGCAGATAGCGCAAGTTGTCTTCATCAAAAACCTGGGACACCAACCCCATGCCTTTGTGCACATGAGCGATGCGTCCGTCGCAGGTGACGATGCCCGCCGCCTCTTGCCCTCGATGCTGAAGCGCATAGAGGCCAAAAAATGTGTAGCGCGCCGCTTCCAGTCCAGGAGCGAAAATGCCGAAAACGCCGCATTCTTCATGCAATTTGTCTTCAGGAGCCATGCGACCCTCCCTCGTTGACCACGTCAGCCCATTCGCTCAGAGCGGCTGTTTCTCTGGATTCGAGGGCTGAATCATGTTGCCTCGCCAAGACGCTGCGAGCCTTCAACACGCGCGCCCGCGCTTCTTCTATTGTATCCGCCAATGCCGTCAAGTGTCCCATTTTACGTCCCTTGCGCGGCTCTTTTTTGCCGTACAGATGCAGCTTAATCCCGCGGTCGGCGAGCGCCGCCGCCCAGTTCGGCTCTCCGTGACTCCAGAGGTCGCCCAACAGATTGGCCATGGCGGCGGGGCGGAGCAGGTCGGTGGCTCCCAGCGGCAGTCCACAGACGGCGCGCGCCTGTTGCTCGAATTGGCTGGTGATCGACGCCTCGATGGTCAGATGGCCGGAGTTGTGCGGTCGCGGCGCCAGCTCGTTGATTAACAGCCGCCCGCGACGATCGAGGAACATTTCGACGCAAAGCACCCCCACCACGTCGAGCGCTTCCAGCACCGCCCGCGCCAGCTCGATCGCCTCGCAGGCCAGGCGAGGCTCGAGCCGGGCCGGCGCTACGGAAAGGTCGAGAATATGGTTGCGATGGACATTCTCGATGACGCCCCAGTGCGCGAATGCGCCATCCATCCCGCGCGCAGCGACGACCGAAAGCTCGCGTTCAAAATCGACGAAGCCTTCAAGGATGGCCTCCTGTCGCCCGATCGCGTTCCACGCCGAAAGCGCCTGTTCAGGCGCGTCGATGCGCATCTGCCCCTTGCCGTCGTAGCCGAATGCAGCGGTTTTGAGAACGGCGGGCGCCCCGATCTGGTCCATGGCGCTCCGCAAATCTTCTTCGGTGCGCACGGCTGCGAAGGGCGTCACCGGCAGGCCGGCGCCGCGCAAAAATTGCTTCTCGCGGAGCCGTTGCTGCGTCGTGTGCAGGACATGTCCTCCTGGCCGCACCGGGACGCCTTCCTCGGCGGCCACCTCTGCGACGGCGGCGGCGACGTTCTCGAACTCAAAGGTGACGACGTCGACCTCTCTCACGAAATTGCGCACGGCGTCCAGGTCGTCATAGGGGGCGCAGACTTCGCGATCGGCGACCTGTCCGGTGGGCGAATCCCGGTCAGGCGAATAGGTGTGAATGCGATACCCCATCGCCCGTGCAGCCAGCGCCAGCATCCGTCCAAGCTGTCCGCTGCCGAAGACGCCGATGACGGCGGGGGGAAAGAGAACGGAAGACGGTTTCACTCCTGGCGATCTCCTCTAGCCGAATCGGTATTATCGATTGCTCAAGATGAGTTACTCAAGCGTTTCTTGCATCACCTGCTCCGCTCGCAGCCGACGGAATTCGCGCAATTTTTCACGCAGTGTAGGCCGCGTGTTGGCCAAAATGGCGATGGCGAGCAGCGCCGCATTGACTGCGCCCGCTTTGCCGATGGCCATCGTTGCCACAGGCACGCCCGCCGGCATCTGGACGATGGAGAGGAGCGAATCCAGCCCGTTGAGCGCGCGGCTCTGGATCGGCACGCCGATCACCGGCAGCAGCGTATGGCCGGCGGTCATGCCGGGAAGGTGCGCAGCGCCCCCGGCGCCGGCGATGATCACCTCCAGCCCGCGCGCCTCAGCCTGCACCGCATATTCGACCATCCAGTCCGGCGTGCGGTGGGCGGAGACGACGCGACATTCATGCGGCACGCCGAATTCATGGAGCGTCTCCGAGGCGGCTTTCATCGTTTCCCAGTCGGACTTGCTGCCCATGATAACGCCGACCAGGGGACGAGACTCTGCGTTCATCTGTGTTCTTCCCTAACCTTCAAGCTGAGGCAGCCGCTTGCAATTCACCTGCGCGCACGACGGCCTCAAGGATTTTATGGTAGCCGGTGCAGCGACAGAAATTGCCTGTCAGCGCTTCGGCGGCTGCGGCGATGTCGGGATGGGGCCGCTCTTCGAGCAATTTGGCTGCACTGACGAGAAAGCCCGGCGTGCAATAGCCGCATTGCACGCCGCCGCTCTCGATGAACGCCTGCTGCACAGGGTGAAGTTGTCCGCACGCAGCCAGTCCTTCCACCGTGAGGATTTCGCCGCCCCATGCGCGCTCCGCCGGCACCATGCATGCCATCACCGCCATGCCGTCGAGCGAGACCGTGCACGCGCCGCATTCGCCTTCGGCGCAGCCTTCCTTGACGCCCACAAAGCCGACGGCGCGCAGGCTGTCGAGCAGCGTCATGCCGCCGGGCAACGCCACGCTGCGGCCGTTGACGAGCGCCGTGCGTTCGTTGGCGTCGGCGCCTTCGGATCTTTTCCCGTTGCGTCGCGCCACCGGCCAGACGCCTCCCGTATCTCCCCAGAGCAGCACCGGTTGCGCCGGCCAGCCGGCGCGCGTCTCTCCGGCTGCAATCTGTCGCAACGCCCGGGCCGTCAGCGCCTCTACCATGGCGCGACGATATTCGGCGCTGCTGCGGATGTCGTCGATCGGAGAAGCGGCCTGCACGGCGAGTCGAGCGGCTTCGGCGATGGTCTCTTCTTCGAGCGGCTTGCCGACCAGGAAGCTCTCCGCCGCCGAGGCGCGCACCACGACCGGCGCCACCGCGCCCAGTGCGATGGATGCTCTGATCAACGGCGCGTCTAAAGCGGGCGCTTCGCGCTCCACCACCACCGCCACGTTGACGACGCTGATCGCCTGGGCGCGGCGCAGACCCAACTTGATGAAGATGCCGTCGCAACGTTCGTTCAGCGCCGGGAAAGAGACGGCGGTGACCAGCTCATCCGGCGCCAGATCGACCTTGCGAAAGCCGGTGATGAAGGCGTCGAGCGGCAGGGTGCGCTCTCCGCGCTCCAGGCTGCGCACAGTGATGCGGGCGTCGAGCGCCAACAGCGGCGCAATCGTATCGTTGGCCGGGCTGGCCGTGATCACGTTGCCCACCACCGTGGCGCGGTTGCGGATCTGCGGCGCGCCGACCTCCCAGCAGGCGCGCGCCAGCGGGAAGGCTTTTTCGACGATCAAGGGACTGGCCACGCACTGATTGTGGGTGACGAGCGGGCCGAGCTGAATGACGTCGTTGCTCTCGATGATCGAGGCCAGCCCAGGGATGCGCGTCAGGTCGATCACGCCGGGGGGGCTGCCATCGGGGCGCCGGCGCACCCCGCGCTCGATCTCCAGCAGCAGGTCGGTGGCGCCGGCGAGCGCGCGCGCATCCTCGCCGTATTTGGCTTTCAGGTAGAGCGCTTCTTCCAGCGTGTTCGGTGAGTGATAAAAGGCGTACGTCATCCTCGATTTACCTTTCCACGCGCCATGTCATCTGTTTGAACGGCGCCGCCAGCAGGGCGGCGCGATACTCGGCCTCTGAGACAAAGTGAGTTTGCGGAAGCACGCGGCCGACGACCGAGACGGTGAAGGACTCGACGCCGAAAGGCCATGGCTCAAAGTGAATGCATTTTTCATCGTAGGCCATCACGATCGTCGTCTCAGCGCCTTCAAAGTCGACCGGGCAATGTTCAATTTCTCGACGATTCGCCCAAGGCATCAACACCTGCAGGCTGGCGACGTCGCCGAACTGCAACAAGCGCGTGTTCGCCTCGATGCGCACCGGCGCCAACCATTCGGTCGCCTCGGAGACTTCGCGCAAGGCAAGGCGCACACGCTCCGCCAGCGCATCGGCATCTTCGCTGAAGCGTTGGATCGCCGTCCGCGCCTTGTCGTCCAGTCCGTGTCCGGGAAAGGCCCCATAGAGCAGCGCCGCATGGCGAGCCACCAGCAGGCCGGCGTAAGGATGTTGAGCGCTGGCGCGGGCCACCCCGCGCCGCCAGAGCGCGACCTTGCCCAATGGATCGTCATCGTGCACAAAATCCATGGGATAGCCGTCGCTGCGCAGTCGAGGCTGTTGCTCCCACTCCCACCAGCCGTTGTCATGTTGGCCGATCGCCAGCATGACGGCGTCATAGGGAGACGGTTGCGCAAAGTCCCGGTTGCCCCAATGGCGGCAGAAGGCCTCCGCCATCATCGCATGGGAGGTCTGATGGATGCAGAGCAGCCGACCATCCCCGAGAGCGCGGACGATCATGATTCCTCTTCGCCCAGCATGCGGTAGATAAAGACGAATAGACCGATGGCGACGCCGAGCAACAGACTCACGAACGCTTCGAGCCAGCCCAGGCGCAGCGCACGCGCAACTGCAAAATGGCTGACGCCCAGGCCGATGGCGCCCGCCGCCACCTCAGCGGGCACCGGCGCTTCGGCGCCCGGCGTGAAATGAACGGCCTTCTGCATCTTGTCGATCTGCGCTTCGGATTGTTCGCCGGCCCAGCGCAGATAGAACGGCAGGGCCAGGGCGGTCAGCGCAGCGCTGAGCATCATGCGTAAAAACGCCCACATCCGCATCACCCTCGCAAAATGCGCGTAATCTGCTCCAGATGCAATGCATCGTGCAGCCCGACCTGCATCAGGGCGTCGTCCATCGTGAAGTGGCCACGCTCAGGATGAATTGCGGAACGTCGCCATTGCGCCTCGCTCAAAGATTCAAACAGGGCGGCGAATTCCTGACGCGAGGCGTGCAGCTCGGCCAGCGCTGTGCGCAAGTCCTGTTCGTTGTAGCGAAATTCGATCGCCATCCGTTCATGATCGTACGCCTGAAGCTTTGGCTCCTCTTCCCGCAGCATCTGGCGCACGCGGCTTTGAAAGATGCGGTCGAAGTCGCGCAGATGGCAGACCACCTCCAGGACCGTCCAGCCTCGTTCGCCGTCCGCTGGGTCGCGGCGCGTCGTTGCAACGTCCTGGCTCACATCGGCGAGCATGAACTCAAGGACGGCCAGCGTGTGACGCATCAGTCGAATGTGGCCGGCGCGTGCACGGGCCACGTCGCAGTCAAGTCCCATCGCAACACCTTTCGATATGCATGAAAACCTTTTCCCCATTTTACTCCGAAACAAACGCGGACGAGAAACAACGACGAGAAACAATGCTGGAAGAAACAATGTCGGAAGAAACAATGTCGGAAGAAACAATGTCAGAAGAAACAATGTCGGAAGAAACAACATCGATGGTATAATCAGCCAGCCGATGCAGTTGCGGTTCACCATCAGGGGGATAACGGAATGGCGACGACGACGGTCACCTTGGAACGCAAACGCGAAACCCTCCTGGCGCCGACTCGTTTCTGGGAAGTCGACGCCATGCGCGGGGTGGCGATCATCACCATGATCGTCTACCACACGCTGTGGGATCTCTGGTATTGGCGCGTGTTGCCCGACATCGTGCTGTGGGACGGTTTTTGGAAATATTGGCAGCGCTTCACCGCCGGCACCTTTTTGATCCTGGTCGGCGTCTCGATGACCCTGGTGTATCGTCGCGAACGCAGCCGCCGAGGGCCCGATGCGCCTCTCTTTCCGAAATTTTTGGGTCGCGGGCTGAAAATCTTTGGCTTTGGCATGATCATCACCCTCGTCGTGGGGCTTTCTGGCGTGGGTTATGTGGACTTTGGCATCTTGCACCTGATCGGCGCCTCGACCATTCTGGCGTATCCCTTTCTGCGCTTCACCTGGCTCAACTTCGGCCTCTGGGTGGCGTTTTCGGCGGTGGGCCGGTGGCTTCTGACGGTGCATTTCGACGGCCGCTGGGTTCCGGTGATCATAGGCTCCTACGCCACGATCTTTTTTATCAACGGTCGTTGGCTCGCGCCGCTGGGCATTACGCCGAACTATTACGCCGCAGTGGACTATTTCCCGCTCATTCCCTGGTTTGGGGTGATTCTGTTGGGCGTCTGGTTCGGCAACTGGTTCTACACAGACAATCGTCGCCTCCTGCCGCTGCCGGAGTGGGGTGATTTCGCTCCGATCCGTGGGCTGCGCTTTCTCGGACGACACTCTTTGTTCATCTATCTCATTCATCAGCCTGTGATCCTGGCCATTCTCTTCCTGCTCGGCATCGTGCGGCTCTAGGCGCTTCTGCCACTGCGCCGGGAAAGACGCCGCAGAGAGCGCAAAGACCTTCTTTCTGCGCGCCCTGCATTTCCGCAGCATTCCTGCAGCGGACCTCCGTTCTTCTTGCCTTCAAATCTTCATATGCAAAACTAACGACGCGCATATGCACTTCAGACATTCCTGCGCTATGCTCAAAATCGAAAAGCACGATGAAAAGTAGTGAGCGTTGTGAGACCTGCAAGGGAGTGATTTCCAGGATATCTCGGTAAATGAAAGGAGGATTTCCTATGACGAGCATTACCCGGTGGGATCCCTATCGCGAGCTGACTGCAATGCGACAGTTGATCGATCGCTTCTTCGAGGACGACTTCACCCGCTTCCCGAGCCTGTGGGAGCGCCGGCCTGAGACAATTCCGCTGGCGTTGGACGTGGCCGAGAAAGATGATGCGTTCATCATCAAGGCGTCGCTCCCGGGCGTGCCTGCAGAGGATGTCGAAGTGACGCTGACCGACAATGTCCTGACCATCAAGGGTGAGGTCAAAGAGGACAAGGAGATCAAAGAGGAGAACTATCATCTGCGCGAGCGCCGCTTCGGCACCTTCATGCGCAGCGTGACGCTGCCTGCGCCCGTAGACGCCGACAAGATCGAGGCCGTCAACGAGAACGGTGTGCTCACGCTGACGCTGCCCAAGGCGGAGTCGGTGAAGCCGAAACGGATCGAGGTCAAGAAGGTCGTCAACAGCTAATAGGGTTCTTCCTTCTGGTGGAGAGGCCGGACTGCACAGTCCGGCCTTCTTTTTTCCTTCAGCCGTTCACCCGGTGCGGCTTCTGGCGATATGTTCTCGCCGGGCCGTTCTGTCACGCCGGGGGGCGATTGGCTCATTGCGCCGACCTTCGCCATTCTTCAGAGCGATTTATTTCTGCGTCCGATGCATTTCTGGTATGCTGCGGGAGGAAGCCTTGAATAGATTTCGAGATGCGTTCAGGCGATCTCGGTTTCTGCCAGGAAATCTGAACGCGCCCGCTTTTTCAGGAGATCGATCATGACGACGCCCTCTGACCTGTTGACGCACGCACAGGCGCTCTCCGGCCAGTTGATCGACTGGCGCCGCAACATTCACATGCATCCTGAGCTGAGCTTTCAAGAGCAGCGCACTGCAAAGCTGGTTGTAGACGAGCTAACCAAGATGGGAATGGAAGTGCAGTCCGGCGTCGGCAAGACCGGCGTCGTTGGATTGCTGGGCGAGGGCAGGCCGGTGGTGGCGATCCGCGCCGATATGGACGCGCTGCCGATCGATGAACAGAACGACGTCCCGTATCGCTCGCAGACGCCCGGCGTGATGCACGCCTGCGGCCACGACGCCCACACGGCGATCCTGTTGGGCGTCGCCCGGCTGCTTTCGACGATGCCGGATCGCCCGGCCGGTCAGGTTCGTTTGCTCTTTCAACCCAGCGAAGAAAACACCGATGAAGAAAACAAATCCGGCGCCGTGCGCATGATCGAAGACGGCGCGCTGGAGGGCGTCGACGCCGTGATTGCGTTGCATGTGGCCAGCGATCTGCCCAGCAAACGCATTATGATCGCCGATGGATACGCCAGCGCCAATGAGGATTCCTTCGAGGTCTGGCTGCGTGGCACCGGCGGCCATGGCGCTTATCCTCACCAGGCCGTCGATCCCACTTTCATTTTGGCGCAAGTTCTCAACGCCATTCATGGCATCCGCGCCCGCCGCATCGATCCGGCGAAAGCCGCCGTGATCTCGATCGGCGCCATTCACGCCGGAACCGCCACCAACGTGATCCCTAGCGAGGTCTATCTTTCCGGCACCATGCGCAGCTTTGAAGACGCTGTGCGCCAACAATTGCGCGACGAACTGGCGCGCGTGCTGGAAATCACCCACGTCTTTGGCGGCGATTTCGAGCTGAAGCTGCGCCCCGGCTATCCTTCGCTCTACAATGACCCCGACGTGGCGCGGCTGGTGCGCATCTCGGTGCGCGACCTGGTCGGCGCGCAGGCGTTGCTGGAGCCAGAGCCGATGATGGGCGCCGAGGATTTCAGCTACATGACGCGCAAGGCGCCCGGCGCCATGTTGATGCTCGGCGCCAAAAAAGACGACCTCGACCGACCGCATCATACGCCGATCTTCGACATCGACGAGTCGGCCATGCCTTTGGGCGTCGCCATTCTGGCCGACGTCGCCTGTCGCCTCCTGCGACAAAAAAGTGAGTTGAGCGCGGCGTGAACGTCTATATTTCGCTGCTTCAGCGCAACCGCAACTTTCGCAATTTATGGCTGGCGCGCGTCGTCAGCAATCTCGGCGATTGGTTCAACCTGCTTGCTTCGGCGGCCTTGATCGCCCACTTGAGCGGCGCCGGCACGGCGATCAGCTTCCTCTTTTTGGCGCGCTTTTTGCCGCTCTTTGTGATGAGCCCCTTTGCGGGCGTGCTGGCCGATCGCTATGAACGTCGCACGCTGCTGATCTGGACCGACATTCTGCGCGCCGTCGTCGTCCTCGGCTTTCTGCTCGTGGACCGACCCGAGCGCATCTGGCTGCTTTATCTTTTGACCGTATTGCAATTCATGTTGAGTGCGGTCTTCACACCTGCCCAACAGTCGTATCTCCCGGCTGTGGTGGACAGAGAGGACCTGGTCACAGCCAACGCGCTGGACAGCTTCACCTGGAGCACGATGCTGGCGCTTGGGGCGCTGCTCGGCGGCGTGGCGACAGCCTTTCTCGGCGTGCAGGCGGCGTTTTTGCTCGATGCGCTCACCTTTCTTATCTCGGCCTGGTTTTTAGCGCACGTCACTGTGCGCAGTCGCGCTCAGGCCTCGGCGCAAGATGGCCGGTCGGCCGTGCGTCGGGCGTTTGTGGAGATCGTCGAGGGCATGCGCTACCTGGGCGCGCAGCCTGTGTTGTTGACCTTCGCGCTCGTCAAGGCCGCCGGCGCGCTGGTGTGGGGCAGCGTTAATGTCCTGGAAATCCCGCTGGCGGAGAATGTCTTCCCGCTGCGCGGCAGCGGCACGCTCAGCCTTGGGCTGATCTACGCTGCGGTGGGCGTTGGCACCGGCTTTGGACCAATCCTGCTGCGCGCCTGGCTGGGCGATTCCTGGGGCGGCCTGCTCAAGGCGGTCTCGGTTGGCTTTTTTGCCATGACGCTCGGCACGCTAGGGTTGGCGATGGCGCCCTCGCTCGGCTGGGTGCTCGGCGCCACCGCTGTGCGCGGCGTCGGCACCGGCGCGCTGTGGGTGTTCTCCGCCGTGTTGCTGCAGCTCTTACTGCCCGATCGGTTGCGGGGACGCGTCTTCGCCTTTGAATTTGCTGCGCTGACGCTCACCCAGTCCATCAGCACGCTCTGGGCCGGCTACGCCTATGACAACCTGGGGTGGAGCCTGGGGGAGACGCTGTTCAGCGCAGGCGTCGTCAGCATTTTCGCAACCGCCGGCTGGATGCTCTTTTACTTGCGCGTGCGAGAGCGCTCCGCCCTTCTCGCCGAGGCGGAGCGATAGACGAGCTTTATCGCCGTCGGCTCATTTACGCCTGAAGCGTTATGATTTCGGTTTGGGCTGATGGACGCGACAATAGGGCGAACCGGCCATCGGCCTGTTCTTGCAAGGCTTGCCGGCGGCCGTGAGGGCGGCGCAGGCGGCGGGAGCCGTCGCCGGAGAGATTTTCTCATCCTCTTTTGTGTCGATCGCTTTTGCACCGACGGCCGACGCTTCGGTTGGCGTCGTTCCTTCCACAGCCTGGCGCAGACGGGTGAACTCCTCGCCGAATTCTTCTGCAATGCGCTCCGGGTCGGGCACAAGGCCGGCGTCCGCCACAATGCCTAGCGTCACTTCGCCGTTGTAGCTGAGGATGCTGATCCCCATCCCAAGGTCGCCGGGGTGAGGCACCCAGAAGGTCATGCGCGCGACCGGGGCGCCGGCCAGGTGCAGCAATTGCCGCGGCCCGGCGACGTTGGTCATGACGAGCGTCGCCTTGCTCCCAAAGATGCTGACGGCGATGTCTTCCATCGGTTTGGGCGTGCGACCGAAGAGATTGAGGATGCCCAGAAAGACTGCAGCCTCCGGCGACTGTTTGATCGCGTCCATGTTGCGCTTGGTCGCCTTCAGCCGTTCCAACGGTTCGGCGACGCCGATGGGAAGATCAAGGAAGACCAACCCAAAGCGGTTGCCAAGCTCGAACGCGCGGTCGGGCCTCCTCAAGTCCACCGGCACGACGGCGCGGATGGTCATGCCGTCGACATCCGCGCCCCGCTCTCGCATGTAGCGGCGCAGGGCACCGGCCATGGCCGCCACCAGCACATCGTTCACCTTGGCGTTGGTCGCCTTGCCGATGCGCTTGACCTCCGGCAGGGCGACCGGCTCCGACCAGGCCACGCGCTTCGGCAAGCCAAGAGGCCCCTTGAGAGGGGAGGCTGGGTCCGGTGGTTTCAGCAACGTTCCCGCCGCCACCCCGACGCTGCGGGCGGCCATTTGCACCAGCTCCGCCACCTGCGAAGGATGAAGCGCCAAATTGGCGCCTGCGCTGAGCGCGCGTACAGACTGGTCGATGACGCGCGCCACCGGCCGCGCCAGCGCATCGAGCAGTCCTGCGCGCGGCGGTCGCGGCGCGCGGATTTCCCGCTCGATCGGCGCGTCCGGCTCCGCGTCGAACAAGACCTGCGAGACCGCCATCATCGCCGTGCCATCTCCGATGCAGTGGTGGAAGCGCAACACCAGCGCGCTGCCTTCGCCGACGCCGTCCACGACATGCGCCTGCCACAGAGGGCGTCGATAGTCGAGCGGTGTGCTGGCGATGTCGCTGAGCAGATCGAACAGCGCCTTTCTATCGCGCGGCTCCGGAAGGGCGATGTGATGAAAGTGTTCTTCAATGGAAAAATAAGGGTCGTCCTCCCAGTGGGGAACAGGGTACGGGAATCCCTTTTCGATCACGCGCTGCCGAAATCGTCGGAAATAGAGAAGGCGATGGGCGAACACCTGTTTGGTGCGCTCGAAATCGAGCGGTTCTTTGGTCAGCGCAACGCCGGTCACCATCGCCAGGTTGGTCGGGCCGTCCATGCGATACCAGGCGGCGTCCACCGGGTCCATCATTTCGACTTTTCTGCTCATCGGGCGCCTCCCTTGGGGTGAAGGTTCTGAATAGCCGGCCAGGCGCAGCGATGGACTGCACCTGGCCGGTTGTTTGAATTCCTTGCCAATCCTCTACAGAGAAACAGTGCGTGCGAGCGAAGCGATGAGGCTATTATCTTGGGATTTTCAAGAGACGTCAAGCACTTTGCGGTTCCCGTACAGCCGCTGGTAGAACTCCTTAAATTCGCCGTTGCGGATCGGCTCCCACCACCAGCGGTTTTCGACATACCAGCGCACGGTCATGCGGATGGCCTGTTCGTGCGTGTATTGCGGCTCCCACCCCAGCGCCTTGAGCTTGTCGACGTTCATGCAGTAGCGACGATCGTGCCCCTGGCGATCTTCGACGTGCTGGATCAGGCTGCGAGGCTTGCCCAGCTCGTCGAGCAGAATCTCCACCATCTCCAGATTGGTCATCTCCTTGCCGGTGCCGATGTTGTATGTCTCGCCGATCGCGCCTTTGTGGAGCACCACGTCGATGCCGGCGCAGTGATCGAGCACGTACTGATAGTCGCGCATCTGTTTACCGTCGCCGTAGACGGGCAGCGGCATGTCGTTGAGCGCATTGGTGACGAAGAGCGGCACCACCTTCTCCGGGTACTGGTAGGGGCCGATGTTGTTGGCGCCCCGGCTGATCGTCACGGGCAACCCGTAGGTGATGTAATAGGCGTTGACCATATGATCGGCGCTCGCCTTGCTGGCGGCGTAGGGGCTGCGCGGGGCGAGACAGTCGCTCTCCAGGCTGCGATGGTCGCCATGGATGTGCCCATACACTTCGTCGGTGCTGATCTGGTGATAGCGCAAATTGCCTGCCTTGCGCGCGGCTTCGAGGAGGACGTAGGTGCCATAGACGTCGGTGCGAATGAATGCGTCCGGGTCCAGGATGCTGCGGTCGACGTGGCTCTCCGCCGCAAAGTTGATGATCGTGTCGATGTGGTAGGCGCGAATCGCCGCCTCCACCGCCGGCGCGTCGCAGATGTCCCCGCGCACGAAGCGCATGCGGCTGCCGTGCCTGGCCTGAATGTCCTGCAAATTCTCCAGACGCCCCGCATAGGTGAGCTTATCGTAGACGACGATGGTGTAGTCGGGATACTTGTCGAGCATGTAGCGCACGAAGTTGCAGCCGATGAAGCCGGCGCCGCCGGTGACCAACAGGTTTTGCATAACTCCTCCTGAAACGATGAACGGTGGGTGCGTCGAAATGAGGACGCCCAAACACACCAAACTGCAGCGTCAATAGCCGCCGGCCGATGACCTTCCATACAATCGGCGCCAGGTGCGCATCAGGCGGCGTTTACGCCCTGGTTGGCGAAAGGCCGGCAAGGGGAATTCAATCGAAAGCGTCAGGCTCGGCAGCGTTCGACATCCGGCGAGGAGCCAATCCGCCGAGCCGTTCAGGCCGGCGACGCGCGCCATCGGCAGCCAGCGCTCCTGCTCTTCGCGTGCGCCGCTTAGCCCGAGAAAATTGACATCTTCGACGAGATGCAGGCGGGCGCCGTCGATCACCTCCAGCAGACGCCGCCAGCGCTCGAGTAGGGTTTCATGGACCATCTCGATTTGCTCCACACTGCCTGTGTTCGGCGCCATTTCGGCTGCATAATTTTGAACCGCCTGAAACGCCGGCAGCAATGCATCGATGTAGAAGACGACATGCACCGTGGAGACGCGCTCCACGATGTGCGTCAACAGCTCCACCTGTCGTGGAGTGAGATCGAAGTACGGCCCTGGTTCGAAGACGCGCCACTCGCCGTAGGCGCGCGTGAGGCGACGCATGCGCTCCGCCACTTCCGCCGTCAGTTGCGCGGCCGCGCGCGCCTCCTCGGCGACGCTGCCTGCGCTCAGCCGGTACATCGGCGCCAGCGCAGGTGGCTTCAACGCCTCCTCCACCGGTGGAGGCGGAATGCGCTGTCGCCAGCGATGCAGCGCAAGCGCCAACGCCGGCACAGAAGGGATCGTGGAGGTTGCAGCTCTGGCCTCGATCAACTACAACAACCCTACCTTTGAATGGTCTCCCAGCGTCATCTTGTAGGCCTTGGGCTTGATGGGGCTGTAGGTGACTTCCACATCGCGGCCGATGATGCTGTCCTCGATGCGGCTGGGAACGTTGATGATGCGACTGTGATCCAGCACGATGCTATGCTCGATCTCGCTGTTTTCGATCACAGTGTGATGATAGATGCTTGTGAACGGGCCGACGTAGCTGTTGATAATGCGCGTGTCCTCGCCGATAATCGCCGGGCCGCGGATCACGCTGTTGATGATCTCGGCCCCGCGCTCGACGGTGACCAGGTGGTCGATCTTGCTGTCGCGATCGACGTAGCCTTCCACCTTGTGCTCCAGCTCCGCCAACACCCGGTTGTTCGCTTCCAGCATGTCGATCGGCTTGCCGGTGTCGATCCACCAGCCCCGATGGATGTACGGGTGCACGGAAAAGCCATGTTCGATCAGCCACTGGATGGCGTCGGTGATCTCCAACTCCCCGCGCCAGCTCGGCTTGATGTTGTTGACGGCGGTGAAGATATTGTGGTCGAACATATAGATGCCGACGAGCGCGAGGTTGCTGGGCGGGTTGCGCGGCTTTTCGATGAGGCGAACGATGGCCCCGCGCTCGTCTAGCTCCGCCACGCCGTAATGTTGGGGCTGGTCCACCTCGGTGAGCACGATCTGGCTGTTCCAGTCGCTCGATGCAAACTCACGGATCAACCCGCTGATGCCGCCCTGGATCACGTTGTCGCCGAGGAACATGACGAAGCGTTCGTCGCCGAGAAAGTCCCGGCTGATCTTGACGGCGTGCGCCAGCCCCAACGGCGCTTCCTGCTGGATGTAGGTGATTTTCACTCCCCAGCGCCGCCCCTGACCGACCGCCTCGCGGATCTCCGGGCCGGTGTCGCCGATCACGATGCCAATGTCGTTGATGCCGGCCTCTTTGATCGCTTCGATGACGCGGAAGAGGACAGGCTTGTTGGCCACAGGGACCAGTTGTTTGGCGCGGTTGAAGGTGATCGGATACAGGCGCGTGCCCTTGCCGCCGCTGAGAATGAGACCCTTCATAATTCTTGTTCCTCGCTTGTGTTCAGCGTTCTGTCATGGACAACCCGAAGCCAGACACTCAAAGCCAGACGGAGCCTGGCGGTGCAAAAGAGCTGTTCAAGATTCCGCGTTCAACAGCACCGCCCCCAGCAGATGCGCCTGGACGCGCTCCAGGATCGACTTCGCCCGCAGCGCCTGCGCTTTTTGCGTGCTGCCGCTGTTGACGAGCATCACCACGCCGTCCACCTGGCTGGCCCACAGCGCCGCATCGGTGACGCTCAACAAGGGCGGCGCATCGATGAGCACGTAATCGGTCAGCGCCGTCAGCTCGCTCAGACGTTCTCCCAGGCGCTTGGCGCTGAGCAACGCCACCGGATTGCCGACGACCGGCCCGCTGGTGAGCAGACGCAAATTGGCGACTGACGTTGTCTGCAAGGGCGGCTGCCCGCCGCTCTCCAGCCATTGCGAAAGCCCCTGGGCGTTCGACAGGCCAAAGAGTTCATGATGCCGCGGCTGGCGCAGATCTCCGTCCACCAGGATGACGCGATCCCCCGCCTGAGCCATCACCACGGCGAGGTTGGCCACCGCCTGCGTCTTATCTGTGCTGGCGTCCACCGCCGCCAGCAAAATGGAGCGCAACGGTTTCTCCAGGCTGGAAAACTCCAGACTGGTGCGAAGGCTGTGATAGGCTTCCGCCACAGCGCCGTGGGGTTCAGAAAGCGTAATCAGATTCATGGTTCCATCCTTACTTTGCCGATCTCGACAAAATCGCCGTCGCCCACCTGAAGCCGCTCACCGTTTCGCCAGTCATACATGCCGACGATGACGGCGTACTCCCCCGCCCTCGTGAGGGCGGGTGGGGGCAACAGCACCGTTTGCGCGCCTCGCCATCCTTTCGGCCAGGCGGAAGCAGGCAACAAACTGACGCCGTCGGCCGGCGCGCCATCCCACTGCGCAACCTTGCGTCCATCGGCGTCAAGCGCCTGCACGAAGATCGAATAATCCACTTGCGGGCGCGCGTCGGCCCGCCAGAAGAGCGTCACAGGCGTTGGCTCTCCGCTGCGCACAACCTCTGGCAGCGTGAAGCCTTCCAGGTGAAGGCCATCGGCGAACGCTGCATCCACAACCTGTGCGGGCGCGCCCGCATCCGGCGACAACCGCATCCACCGCCGTTGCGCGCGGTCCCAGGCAAAGCCGCCCAGCCGGACGAGCGTCCCTTCCTGGAGAAGCGGCGCCGTCGGTTCAACCTGGCGCACCTTCAGGCGCGCGCCGGCGTCCCAGCCCTCGTCGCCTGCATACACGCCGACGCCGAGCGCAAAGCGATCGGCGTCCAACGTCCACGGCAGCGTCTGCACCAGCACAGGTGCATCCGGCGTCCATAACGATGTAGGATACCACAGGACGGCGGTCGGCGGATAAAAGCGCGTGTCGTAAATCGCTTGCAGTTCGCTGTCGAGATAGGCGACGTAAAAGCGAAAATCTTCATCGAGCGGACGCAGCGCCTCCCAGATCAGCGTGGTCACCAGCTCGCCGTAGCGATCGACGCCGACGCCATAGCTGCGCAGCCTCAGCAGGTCATCGGTCTCGTTGCCGAAGACGACCGAGACCTCCTGCAGCTCAACGTTGTCAGGCGGTTGCACAGTCGGCTGCCACGCCGTGTAGAATTCGGGCGGCGGCGTTTTCGAGGGCGCCCCGCGCTGCAACAGCAGATAGCCGTCGCCGGCTGCGGCAACGCCGAACTCGCCTGCCAACAATGCATCGACGCTGCGCTTCAGGTCGTTCGGATGTTGCGGCCACGCCGGGCCGGTGACGTCGAGCAGCACGTAGTCGGCGTCGTCCACGCGCGGAAAAATGTAGAGCGTGCGGCGCCCACTGACGTGCGGATTGAGGCGATCTTGCGCAGAGACGGCGGCCTCGGGCGGAATCTGCGCAAGGATGGCCTGGGCGCGGCGATGATGCTCGGTGACCGTCAGGGGCAAATGATGGCCGCTCCCCGGCAGATAACCCCACAGCCGCTGCCCAACCAACGCCCCGCCCAGCACGACGAACGCCGCCGCTGTCTGAAACGCGAAAGCGTTGCGCTGTTTCGGCGACGCCTGGCTCCATCTTGCGTTCACGCGCGCGGCCCCCATGACGGCGGCAAGCATCACGAACGGTGAGACAGGCGCAGCATAGATCAACGTGGTGACCTGGTGCATGGGGGCGAAATCGGCCAGCAGGTTGATAGCCAGCGAGGGCAGCGCCAGCAGCAGCACCTCAGGCGCCAGCAACGCCGTGAACCCGACCGGGAGCAGCAGCTCGAAGAAGTAGCGTCCGACGTCGGCGCGCTGGAGCTGCGCCGCAATCACGTCGGGCCGCGTCGCCAGCGTCGCCAGCTTTTCAAACGTCGTCTCGCCGAGATAGGCGTAGCGCCCCCAATGGATATTGCCGCCCGCCGCCGCCTGTTGAATGCCGAACACCGCCAGCAGCGACCAGCCGCCTCCCAGCGCCATCGTCGTCAGGCCGAGGCCAGGCCGACGCAGGGCCAGCCACGCGTAGAGGCCGATCATGGCGACCAGCAGGCCGATCTCCTCCTTGCAAGAGGCGGCGAGAAGGGCGAACAGCGCAAACCTGCGCGTGCGTCCGGCGACCAGGAAATAGAAGGCCGCCATCAAAAAGGTCGGCGCCAGCGTGACCGGATGGAATTCCAACCAGTTGGCGGCCTGAATCGTGGGGTTCAGCAAAAAGGCCAGGGCGAAACTCAGCGCCAGCCAACTGCTCAAGCCGCGCAGCCTTGCCAGCGCGTACAACGGCAGCGCGCCGAGCGCAACGACCGTCGCCTGGAGAACGAGCAACAATTCCGGCGAAGGATGAAGACGGTAGAGCAACGCGATCGGCAGCAGAATCGGCTCGACGTGATAGCCGAGGCGGTTCGTCAGATCGACCTCTTGATTGGTGATGCGAAACCAGTCGCCGTGCGCCGTATTCCAAATCGTCTGGTTCAGGTTGCCCATGTCCAGGGCGCGCGACTCAAAGGCGTGGTAACGCAGGAGCGTCAGGTGGCTGAAATAGAGCGCATACAACAAAACCGCCAGCGCAAGCAGCGCCAGCGGCAAGTGATGCATCAAAAGCCGTGTCGAGCGCGGATCGGATGGATTCACGCGAAAACTGTTGAAATTACGCAGTCTTGGGAGCGCCGACGCGGCCGGGCTGGACTTCCGGCTTGATGACTCTGCGTGGGCTGGGCCGCGGAATGGCGCCCAGCACCGGCACGCCCAGCGCCCGTTCGATGGCCGCCGGCGTGCGCAGCATGTCTGCTTCCATCCATGTCAACAGCATGACGACGGCGACGCCTAGCAGCAGCCCGAGCACGGCCCCTGCGATAGCGTTGAGCATCGGCTTGGGCTGCACCTGCGTATAGCTGATGTCCCGGCTGCGAATTTTGACCTCGATCTGGTCGCGTTTATCCTGCTGGGCGTAGTAGGCGGTGCGTTCCTCATAGAACTCATCGGCGAAGCCCAGGGCCGCCAGCTTCGCCACTTCGCCGTCTGGGTTGCGCACCTGAATTTTGATCGTAAAGGTGCTCGAATCCGGCTCGATCTGAGTGTTCGCCAGCAGGTCGTAAGGATTCATGTCGAGTTGCTGACGGGCGATCACGCGCGCCGCCACCTCCGGCGTGCGCAGATTGGCGGTGAAGTTGCGCATCAAATCTTTGGCGGTGTTGCCGAGTCCCCAGTCGGCGCGGGCGGGCACGGTGCTGACTTCCACCGTGGCCTGGTAGAGCCGTTTTTGGAAATTGCTGATGGCGAACGCTCCCAGCGCCGCCAACACCACGGCGACGACCACAATCCACCCGTATTTGCGCAAGATGCGAAGATATTCCCGTGCAGACATTAGATCTCTTCTCTGTGTCGAACGTTTCTGCTTCCTTTGCCTATCTAACGTGTGTAAGCATAACTTTGTTCACAGGCAAAGTCAACATCGACGGGCAAACGCGCTTGCCCACGGCTTGTGCGCCCGGCAAGTGCGTCCAGCGCGTCAAAACCCTGGGCCGAAAAGGACGATCAGAATCACGGCAATCACGGCGAAGACGCCGAACTCGACCAGCACGCGTTTGGTCAGCCGTCCCTGCAGGCTCTGCAGCGCAATGCCGATGGCCAGGTAAAAGCTCAGCAGCAGCAACAACCCTCCGGTCAGGCCGGGCAGCAGCGGCCAGTAGTTCAACGCCCATGTCATTTCACCCAGCAGGAGGCCCACGACTGCGCTGTAGATCAGCACGCGGCGCGTCTCATCGGAAGAGGTGCGCAGCAGCTCCACGGCCAGCAGCGTCGCCGTCAGCGCGATCAGCGTGCCCGAAAGCAGGCTGCGCGTGCGCGCCTGATAAACGAACAGGAAGAGCAACAGTGCCACGCCGTAGGCCAGTGCATCCAGCCAGAGACGGGCGCGGCGAAACCCCGGTTGGCCCGGCTCCACCGTAGCGTACAGGCTGAAAAAGGCGATGGTCAACAGAACGCCCGCCGCCAGGATCACCAAAATCTGCAACAAGCGCGTCGGCAGGCTGGGAAGCAGCACCACGGTGATGATAGACATGGCGGCCGGCAGCGCCCAGTAGGCCCAGGTCAATCCCAGCCGGTTCGCCTGGCGTTTGGGATGCAGCCGAATCAGGCTTTCGGCGCCCGCGGAGGCTGCAATCGCCAGAAAGATGCCCATGATCGTCGTCGAAGTCAGCTCGATCTCGGCGGGCGTCCCGAAGGCGCGGAAACGAATCACGATGGAAGGAATTTCCACGATAAGGCTGAGCCCAAACCCAAAGACGAGCACCCAGGTCGTGACGCTGATGCGGTCGCGGTAATCCAGGCCGGAAAGGTCGGCGCGCGGGCGCCACCGCCACCGTTCCCACAATCCTTCTCGCCAGATGCTCCACCGATTGATTTGCATAGTGTATCTTTGTGTACAATACTTTTGCGTTTTGCACAAAATTGCCGACGGATTTTTCGAGCCTTCAACGGGCCGGCGCTATGACCGATTGCACTTTCGTCGATTTTCACATCACCATACACGGCTCTCAGGCGCCTTACCTTGTGCACGCTTCCTATCGTCAGTACACAGCCGCCGGCCGTTTCGACGAGGACGCCGGCGATCCGGCGTGGCTCCATCGCCTGGAGCGAATGGCCGCTGCGCACGGCCATCCGGGCCGCAACGTCATCGAAGAGATCGGCGCGTTGCTGTATGAGCGGCTCTTCCGCCAGGATGTGCGCGATCTCTGGATGCGCGCTTGCGCTGACCTGGACCAGGGAGCCGCCGGCGTCTGCCTCCGCCTGATGGCGCAGCCGCCGGCCGTGGCGGCGCTGCCCTGGGAGATGTTGCTCGACCCTGACCGCAACCTGGCGTTCGCACGCAGCCTGCGGACGCCGCTGGTGCGCGCAGAGACCCAGTTGCGCCACGTGGGGCGAGTGCGCGCGCTGCGCGGTGAGCTTCCCTTGCGCATGCTGGCCGTGTTGCCCGAAGACCCCACGGCCCAGATCGACGCCGCCGCAGAGACGCGACGGCTTGAGGAGGCGCTCGGCGCGCTGAGCGCAGAGGTGATCGACGTCGCCGTATTGAAAGGCCGTTTCAGCGTGGTGGATTTGCGCCAGATGATCGACCATTTACGCCCGGACATCGTGCACATCACCACGCACGGGCAGCCGGAGGGTGTGCTGTTTTGGCAAGGCGAGACGCCCACGCTGACGTCGGCGGCGGCGCTGCGCACTGCGTTTGACGACGCCGAAAGCGTCCGGATGGTCGTGTTGAACGCATGCGCCACCGCGCAAGGCGCGTTGAATCGCAGCCTGGCTTCCATCGGCGCTCAACTGCTTCAGAGCGGCGTCCCGGCCGTCGTCGCCATGCAGTCTGCGATTGAAGAGTCGATCGCCGGCGAATTTACGCAGCACTTCTATCAGGCGCTGTTCACCGGTCCGTGCCCAGGCGTCGCGCCGAGCGCCATGAGCCAGGCGCGCTCGAGCCTCTATGCGCTCAACCCCGACAGCATCGGCTACGCGACGCCGGTGCTCTGGCTGAATGCGCCAGACGTCGCCCTGTTCGACGCCGCGCAGCTGCCGGCGTCGATCTTTCGTCCTCAGCCGCCTCAGGCGCCTTCCCCGCACGAAGTGGAGGCGTTGCGAAAACGCCTGGCCGAGGCGGAAGCGTGGCTGGCCGGATTGACGCCGCCGGATGCAGTCGTGTCGTCCCCTTCTTTACGGCCGATGCAGCGAATGTTTCAGGAGCTGCTGCGCGAGATCGAGGACCTGCTCATCCAGGCGCGCCGTCTGGACGCCGAACCGCACACGGAACGCACCCTGAAACAATACGGCGAGAAGCTGAAGGCGATCGACGCCAACCGGGAAGCCGCCGACCGCCTCGCCGCCATCCTACGCGAGGCGCAGGATTGATGTGAACGCCGCGCATGAGACAAAGGCTGCGCATCGAAGAACGCAGGCGAGCGGTCAGCTTCGGGGCGTCTTCTTGCCTCAAGAGCGAGGCTTGCGCCAAACGCTGGCGTGGCTGCGACTTGCAATGCTCTACGGCGTAATATGCGCCTTGATCGCAGCTGGCGGCCTGTTGTGGCGCACAACGCTGGAAGGGGGCGTGGGACTGCAGCGAGTTCCTGTCCGCAGCCTGGCGGGAGGCGTGCAGCCGCCGTTCGTCGGCGTCAACCTCCAGATCGACGCGTATGCGCCTGAACAATTCGCCCTCAGGTTGCAAGAACTGCGCGCGGCCGGCTTTGGGTGGGTGCGCTTTCGCCTGGAGTGGCGAGACCTGGAGCCTGCTCCGGGACAATGGACCTGGGACGTCGCCGATCGCGTGCTGGGGCAGGTGGCGAGCGCGGGCCTGGAGCCGGTGATCGTGCTCGCCGGCGCGCCGGATTGGGCGTTGAATGCGCTGGATCGCCAGGCTGGCGTGCGCACAGGGCCGCCGGCGGAGTACGCCGACTTCGCACGCTTCATCGAACGCTTTGCGCAACGATACGGCGAACGCGTTCGCTATTATCAAATTTGGGATGAGCCGAACATCGCGCCGAACTGGGGGCGTCGTCATATCAATCCGGTCGAATACGCTCAGTTGTTGCGTAGAGTGACGCCCGCGCTGCGCCAGGCCGACCCCGACGCCGTCATTCTCGCCGCCGCCCTGGCGCCCACCGTAGACCGGGGACATCTGGCCATCGACGAAATTTATTATCTGCAGCGCATGATCGCAGCCGGCGCCGCGCCTTTTTTTGACGTGGTCGCCATCCAACCCTTTGGCTTTGGCTACGGCGCAACCGATCCTCGTCAGCAGCCGGACGTGCTCAACTTCAGCCGCGCCGCCCTGATCCGGCGCGCGCTGGTCGATTCTGGACTCGGCGACAAGCCGATCTGGGCGGTGCGTTTCGGCTGGAACCGTATGCTGAACTCGCCGTGGGGGACGGTGACGCCGCAGGCGCAGGCGCGCTACGCGCGCGACGCGCTGGAGCGGGCGTGGCGCGCCTGGCCCTGGCTGCAGGCGATGGGCTGGGTCATTGACCGGCCGGCGGAAGCGCCGGGCATGCCGGCGTGGGGCTTCGCCCTCACCGACCCCGCCGGGACGCCTGCGCCGGTCCATAGCGCATTGACGGCCTGGTTGCAGACGCCGCGCCAACGCCCCTCAACAGGCGAGGTTCGCGTTCCCTGGGGGGAATGGGTCGCGCTGCTGGCCGCCGTTGCGCTGGCGAGCTGGCGCGGGGTCGCGGCGGCGCAGAGGATCGACTGGCGACGTCTGCTGAATCGATGGCGACGCGCGCCGCAATGGGCGCACGTTCTGGCGTGGACCGGGCTGGCGGTGACCTATCATCTGGCCACATTCCCGCCGTTGATCGGGCTGTGCTGGCTGGCGGCAGCCTGGCTCTGCCTCGCTCAGCCGCGGGTCGGTCTCTGGGTCGCACTGACGCTGATCCCTTTCTATTTCCAGCATAAAGAGCTCGCGTTGGTCGATGTTGTGTTGACCGTCCCGCCGGCGCACGCCCTCGTTCTGGTGTTGTTGCCTGCAGTCGTTGCTGCGCTTCGCCGCCCTCATTCCTCGGATGCTTCCGTCCTCTACTGGTGGGAGCTGGCTCCGCTGCTCCTTTTGCCGTTGACCCTGCTGAGCGCTGTGAACGTCTGGCGCTGGCCTGCCTTTGCACGGGGCGCGTTTGATCTGGTGATGGCGCCCTTGGGGTTGTGGCTGGCGGTGCGCGCGCTGACTGCGGACCCCAGAGAGCGGGGCTGGGCGTCGCTTGCGCTCCTGACGGGCGGCGTGTTGACGGCGCTCGTCGGCCTGGTGCGCTGGCTGGCCGGCCAGGGCGCCGACGTTGACGGCGTTCAACGGCTGGTGGGCCCGCATTTTTCGCCCAACCACACGGCGCTCTATTTGGAGCGCAGCCTGTTCGTCGGGCTGGCGGGATTGGCGCTGATCGACAAACGGCGGCGGATGGTCGTTGCGGCTGCGTTGCTTGCGCTGGCTGCGGCGCTCGTGCTGACGGGCAGCCGCGGCGCGCTGTTCCTGGCCGTCCCGGCGGGGCTGGCGACCTTTGCAGGCTTTCTGCTCTATCGCAGGCCGGCGATCGTGCGTTGGCTGCGCATGCGCCGCAGGCCGGTGCTTTCGACGATGGTTGCGCTGACTGCGTTGCTTGCGCTCATCCTCTTCTGGCAGCAGGAGCGCCTCGCCAATCTGCAGACGGTCGAGCTGCGGTTGACCCTGTGGACGGCGGCCTTTGCGCTCTGGCGCGAGCACTTTTGGGTCGGCGTAGGGCCGGGCGGGTTCTTTTGGACCTATCCCGCCTATTTGCCCGTCGGCGCGGTGGAGGTCGATCAGCTCCACCCGCACAACGTCTGGCTGGAACTGACGACGACCTGGGGCGTGTTGGGGTTGGCCTGGTTTGTGCTATGTGTTTTGGCGCTTCGGGCAGCGTTGCGGCGACGGGTCAATGGCAGTGCAGCCGGTTTCTGGGTGGCGGCGGGCGCATGCGCCGGCCTGGTCGCCGGGCTGGCGCATGCGCAAACCGACGCTTTCATGCTCCTGGCCGATCTGGCGATGTGGAACGCCGTCGCCTGGGCGCTGGCGACGGCGCCCGACCGCTAACTGCTCCGGCCTGTCTCAGCCGAGCGTGCGAAAGACGATGCGACCATCCACCATGGTCAGCACAGGCGTAATGTCGCGAATCTCCTCGGGCGGCGTCGCAAAGATGTCTCGGTCCAGCAACGCCAGGTCGGCGAGCATCCCGACGCGCACCATGCCTTTGACCTCCTCCTGAAATTCAGCGTAGGCGGCGTCGCGCGTGTAGCCGTCGATCAGTTGCGTCAGCGTGAGCCGTTGCACGGGATCGCCTGGCTGCCAGGGTTGGCGCGTCAGTCCGCTCCACATGCCGACGAAGGGGTTCAGGGTCACGACCGGCCAGTCGCTGCCGTAGGCCTGTTGCGCGCCCGCCTCGCGCAGCGTCCGCCAGGCGAAGCTGTAGCGCCACCGTTCCGGTCCGACGCGGCTGGGCCAGACGTCGCCGGCGTTCAGGTCGGGAGGACAATGTGCGGGCTGCATGGAGGCGATGACGCCCAGCTCGGCGAAGCGCGGGATGTCGTCCGGGTGGATCAGCTCGACGTGTTCGACGCGGTGACGGCTGTCTCGGCGTCCGTTGAGGCGTTGCGCCAAGGCGTAGCCGTCCAGGGCGC
>OGCI01000018.1_pt1:0-122500 | contig 189852 bp, 136 predicted proteins | sample 1570021 | NCBI WGS metagenome assembly OGCI01 (sample SAMN06264664, study PRJEB24512) | hot springs metagenome | isolation source: Hot spring water | place: South Africa: Tshipise | collected 2015-06-21 | reverse complement strand
AGAACATCGCTCTGGCGACGTTATCATGACAACGTTATCATGACAACGTGCGGCTTCACTCCTTGTGAAGACTACGTGTGAAGCCAGCGCATGCCTTCTGTTGGCTCGTGTCACAGCGAAGTTTCAGCCGCAATCCTGAGTTTGCCAGACGCCGTCCGCCCTCATCTCGAGGGTGACCGGTGGTTGGAACAAAGAAGCGGCGAGGGCGCTCATGCAAGAGCGGCGATTGAATTTGGATACGCAGTTGCAGGTGAACATTATAGAGGCTGGAGAGGTTTGCGATGAGCAACAATCAACCCATTTTCTTAACGCCGGAAGGCTTGCAGAAGGTGAAGGAAGAGCTAGAGTATCTGACGACGGTGCGTCGCCGCGAGGTGGCCCAGATGATCGCCGAGGCCAAAGCGGAAGGCGACATCAGCGAAAATGCGGGCTACGATGAGGCCAAGACCGCCCAGGGCTTTCTGGAAGGGCGCATCCGCGAGCTGGAAGCCATCCTGAAGAACGCTAAAATTATCAGCGAAGACAACGCTGCGCCGGATGTAGTGGTGATCGGCCGCACGGTCGTGGTGCGCGAAGAAGGCTCCGATCTGGAGGAGGAGTACATGATCGTCGGGCCGCCGGAGGCTGATCCGAGCAACGGCAAAATCAGCAACGAAAGCCCGATGGGTCGCGCGCTGCTGAACAAGCGCGTGGGCGACAAGGCCGTGGTGGATTCGCCGGGCGGCCAGATTGTCTTCGAGATTGTTCAGGTGAAGTGAGTGCGGCGCCCAAACGATTCGGCGACGACGGCGCGCAATTCAATTGCGTCCTAACACAAGGAACTGAGAGGTGATGCTTGAATCTTCCCGCCCATCCGCTGTTCGATCCTGAACGTCTCAGCGATCAAGAGCAATCGCGCCTGAAAAACTTGCAGGGGTTGATCGAGGCGGGCATTGACCCGTACCCGGCCCGCGCCAAACGCACGCACACGATCGCCGCTGCTCGCTCCCTCTACGAACAAGGGAAGAGCGAAGGGCAGGAGGTGAGCGTGGCCGGCAGGCTGCGCCGCATCCGCATCATGGGCAAGATGAGCTTCGCCGACCTGGAGGATGGCACCGGCGTCATTCAGTTGGTGTTGCGCAAGGACTCGCTTCCAGGCGATTTTTATGACAACGTTTGGAAGCGACTGATCGACCTGGGCGATTTCGTCGGGGCCACCGGTCCGCTCGTGGTCACCAAAACCGGTGAACTCAGCGTAGAGGTGCGCGAGCTGCAATTTTTGAGCAAGACGCTCAAGCCGATGCCCGATAAATGGCACGGCGTGCGCGACCGCGAAAAACGGTACCGGCGGCGCTACGTCGATCTGCTCGCCAACCCACCGGTGCGCGAGATTTTTCGCAAGCGCGCCGCCATCGTGCGCGCTTTACGCGAATATCTGGACAACGAAGGCTTTCTGGAGGTCGAGACGCCGATCCTCCAGCCGATCTACGGCGGCGCAGCCGCGCGTCCTTTTATTACGCATCACAATCAGCTCCACCAGGACCTCTACCTGCGCATCAGCTTCGAGCTCTATCTCAAGCGCCTCATCGTCGGCGGCTATGACCGCGTCTACGAGATCGGCCGCGACTTTCGCAACGAAGGCGTGAGCTTTAAGCACAACCCCGAATTCACCCAGCTCGAATTTTACGAAGCCTACGCCGACTATAACGACGTCATGCGCCGCGCCGAAGAGATGGTCGCCTACGTGGCGCGCAAAGTCACCGGCGGGCACACCATCACCTGGCAAGGGCACACGATCGACGTGACGCCGCCGTGGCGCCGCATTCCTCTGCGCCAGGCCATCTTCGAGGCCACCGGCATCGATTATGAAAGCTATCCGGACGCAGCGTCGCTGGCGGCGGAGATGCGCCGCCGCGGCCACGAACCGGACCCGCGCAGCTCCTGGGGCAAGTTGGTCGACAGCCTGATGGCCAAATACGTTGAGCCAAACCTGATCCAGCCCACCTTCCTCATCGACTATCCGCGCGACGTCAGTCCGCTGGCCAAAGGCTCTCCCACCGACCCGCGCCAGGTCGAACGGTTTGAGGGCTTTATGGCCGGCATGGAGATTTGCAACGCCTTCAGCGAGATCAACGATCCGATCGACCAGCTTCAACGCTTTCTCGACGAAAATTATCGGGCGCGCCACGGCGACGAAGAGGCGCACCCGATCGATGAAGATTTCATCGAGGCGCTTTGTTATGGCATGCCGCCGACCGGCGGCTTCGGCATGGGGATCGATCGCCTGACCATGATCTTCACAGACACCGATACGATCCGAGAAGTGATCCTCTTCCCCCATCTGCGTTCGATCAAAGAAGAAGAGGAAGCGGAGAGCGTGGAAATGGCGCAGGAGTGAAAACACCGGCGACTGCGTCGGTGCGGCTCCCAGCCGCACATCCTCGACAGCCCCCGAGACGATGGCCGGACTGCGTAGGCGCCGCTACAAGCAGCGCCTACGCCATGCGCACCAACGACGGCTTCCCGTATGCGTCTCAATCGCGACGCGTCAGCAGGGAGACGTAATAGAGCATCGTCATGATCGCCTGCACGGCGGCAGCCACATAGGTCAGCGCTGCGGCGTCCAACACCTCGCTGACGCCTCTCATCTCCTGAGGACTCAGCCCCATGGCGACAAGCTGCTGTTTGGCGCGGCGGCTGGCGTCGAACTCCACCGGCAGCGTCACCAGGGCGAAGACGGCCGTCATGGCGAAGAGCAACAGACCGATGATGGCGATGGTGTTGCCCGTGACGCCGGACATAAAGAAGCCAACCAGGAAAATGATCGGCCCCAGCCAGCTGCCGATGCTCACCGCCGGCACGATCGCCGAGCGCAGGCGCAGCGGCCCGTAGTGCATCTTGTCCTGCAGGGCGTGACCCGCCTCATGCGCCGCCACGCCGACCGCCGCCACGCTGGGCGTGCCATACACAGACTCGCTCAGCCGCAGGACTTTGCCGCTCGGGTCGTAGTGATCGGTGAGCATGCCGCCCACGCGTTCCACCGCCACCGAATGCAGCCCGTTGCGATCTAAAATCATGCGCGCCATCTGAGCGCCCGTAATTCCGCTCGCCGTGCGCATTTTGGAGTAACGGCGAAACGCGCTCTGCACCTTGAACTGCGCCCACAATCCCAACAAGAGCGGCGGGATCGCAAACAACAGATAGAGCGGATCAAAGAACCACATGCTGCATCACCTCTTTCTACCACTTTGTCGCGTGTTGCGTGTTTGAGTGTGTTCTCCGCATCACGCATCGTCTACACTCTCTGCGGCGTTCGTTGCGCACCGCAAGCACCTTACTCATCGATTAATCGAACTATAACGCATCGACGTTAAATTTTCATTTGAAATGTGTTGGAATTTCATACGGACGCATTACACGGTTGCCTGGAATATGGCAAATAAGAGCCGCACCTGGCGCCATGAAAGTGTGCGTGCAAGCTATCACCTCTAGCATAAATCTGCGGCTACGAGTCGCAGCTACGATGATGGTGCAAACTGCTGCTAATGATTATACACCAGAGTCCTCTTTATGCAGGATTGCCCGTTACGATTTCGGCTCAGAAGGGCGTCGTCGCAGCAAGGACGTCGTGAGCGCCCACTCTTCGCTGCGCAACAGCCGATGCGCAAGCAGGTAGCTCGCCGTCGCCAGCAACGCAGCGGAGGAGACCAGCAACCATTTGCCATCGAATGCAATGCCTGAACCCAGGCCTCCGTAAGTATCGAGCCAATGCTCCCAGGCCCACACGACTGCGGCCATCAACGCGGTGGCCGTCAGGGTCTTCAATGCGGCGGAGAAGAGCGAGCGTCGGTCGAGGCCGGCAGGCAGCCGCCGACCGAACAGCCAGAGCAGCGCGCAGGTCTCGACCAGCGTGGCCAGGCTGTTGGCAAGCGCCAGGCCGCCGAAGGAGAGCCAGCCGACCAGCGCCAGGCTCAGCGCAATGTTGCCGATCATCGCCAGCACGCCGATTGAGACCGGCGTCCAGGTGTCCTGCATGGCGTAGAAGCCGCGCACGACAATCTCCAACATCGAATGGAAGAGAAGGCCGATCAGGTAAAACTGCAAGCCGTAGGCCACCAGCCGCGTGCTGTGGACGTCGAACGCGCCGCGTTCCAGTAGGAGGGCGATGATCGGCTGGCGCAAGACGAACAGGAACGCCGCCGCCGGCGTCACCAGAAAAATCACGACGCGCAGCGCCCGCTCGAAGGTGCGACGAAAAGCGTCGATCTGGCCCGCCGCGCTCTGCGCCGAAAAAGTCGGAAAGACGACGGTGGCGACGCCTTGCGCGATCACCCCCTGCGGCAGCAGCATCAGCAGCCAGGCGTAGTTGAGCGCGCTCAAAGCGCCGGCGCCCAGGCCGCTGGCGAGGATCGTGTTGACCAGAAAGTGGAGCTGGACGAAGAATAGCCCCAGCACGCGCGGCCCCATCAAGAGCGCCACCTTGCGCACGCCCGAATCTCTCAAGGAAAGCGTCGGCTGCGGGCGCCACCCTTTGCGCAACAACATCGGCAGTTGCACCAGCAAATGCGCCAGCGCGCCGAGCACAACGCCAGCCGCCAGCCCATAGACGCCATACGCCGGCGCCAGCGCTGCGGCGGCGAGGATGATGGCCAGGTTGTAGAGCACCGGCGCAGCCGCCGGCGTCAGGAAATGTTGCGCAGCGTTGAGCGCAGCCATCACCAGTCCGCTGGCGCCGAAGATCACCGTGCCCGCCAGCATGATGCGCATCAGCGCAGCGGTGAGCGCCTGCTGCTCCGGCGTGAATCCAGGCGCCAACACGATGCGCACGATCGGCTCCGCCAGGAGCGCGGCAAGGACGCTCAACGCGATCAGCGTCAGCATGATCAGGTTCAGCACGCGGCTGAAGAGCAGCCACGCCGCCCGCCTGTCCTCCTTCACCCAGTGGGTGGCGAAGACGGGGATGAAGGCGCTCCCCAGCGCGCCGCCCGCCGCCAGTTGAAAGAGCAGATCGGGAATGCGAAAGGCGGCCAGATAGGCGTCGTACTCCGCCGAAGTGCCGAAGCGCGCACCGATCACCATCTCGCGGACCAGGCCGGAGAGGCGGCTGAGCACAAAAAAGAGCATGACCAGCAAAGCGGCGCCGGCCATGCGCCGGCCATCCAGCCCCGTCGCCGGTCGGTCTGGGGCGCGCGATTCTTGAAGCGAAGCGTCGATTTTGTCCACGATCGGCCATTATACATGCAACGGCGATGCGACGGCGACTCAGGCTCTGGAAGAAAATTGAACCTGGGCATCGAACCGGTGCAGCCAATGCCTGGCTTGGGCGCAAACTCTAAGCTGCGTTATACTCGCAAGAGTTGTGTGTGGAGGAACGAGTTGTAGAAAAAGAGACCTGCGATGGTTCAGATGCATCTTCGCCTGTTTCATCTTTTGCGCATGGGGGCGCTCCTCGCTCTCAGCGTTGCCTTGCTCTCTGGCTGCCAGCCGCTGCAGTCGGCGTTCTCCGTCGTCTCTGCGCTCGATGAGATGGTGGGGGATGGCGCACCCCCCGCCGATGGATCAGGCCCATTGATGGGCGCCCTCGCCTTGCCGACGCCCACGCCCACCCCTACGCCGACGCCGTTGACGTTGCTGCTGCCGCCCGTGATCACCCAGCCTCCCACGCCCGCGCCGACGCCGACCTGGCCCACGCCGACGCCCACACCAGAGCCGCTGGATGGTCCGATCACCGTGGCGCTCGCCGATTCGGTTCCTGTTCAATGGGGGCCGGCTTTGTTGGCGCGCCTGAACCGGATCCATCAGGTGGAGACCGGGGCCGGCCTTCAGCCGCTGTATGTGCTCGACCGGCCGGAGACGGCGCAGGTGCGCATCGATCTCCGTCCCGTCGCCTCTGCCTCGGCGCCGCTGGCCGAGCGCGTGTTTGCGGTCGCCATGCCCTTCGCCACCGTCCGCGATGACGTCAGCCTGGACGAAGTGAGAGCCGCATGGCAAGGCGCGGAAGGATCGCCTCCAGCCTACGCCAGCGTCGAGACCGTCGCCCTCCTGCGCCCCGTCCTCGGCGACTTCGCCGGCGTGCTCACGCCCCAGGGTCAATTGCTGAGCGCCATCGAGAGCGACCCCGGCGCGCTGGCGATCCTGCCCTTTGACCAGCTCGACCCACGCTTCAAGGCGTTGACGGTCGACGGCGTCAACGTGTTGAGCAACCGCTTCGACATTCGCGCCTACCCGCTCGCCGTGGCGTTGGATGTTTCAGGCCGAGGGGCGAGCGTCGTGCAGCCGCTGCTGCGCGACGTCATTCTGCCCTACACCAACCGCGACGCTTCTCGTCTCACGCAGCTCATCATGACTGGCGTGACGGCGATGTCGCGCGTCACAGCGCTGCGCATGGACCAGAAAGGCTACGACTACCCCTCGCGCGTGATCTCCGACGTCTTCGCCGCCGCCGACATCACGCACATCAGCAACGAGGTGCCTTTCCTCGACGACTGCGTGGCCGACCCCACCGAAAACAACCTGATCTTGTGCAGCCATCCCAACTACTGGGCCGCACTGGAGGCGTTGGGGACGGACATCGTGGGGCTGAGCGGCAACCACGTCAACGATTTTGGCCGCGAAGGAGCAAGACGCTCGTTGACCTGGTATCGAGAGAACGGCATCCCGTACTACGGCAGCGGCTTCAACGTCAACGAGGCGTGCGCGCCGCTGCTCTGGGAGCATCACGGCAACACCTTCGCCTTCATCGCCGCGCTGGCGTTTTGGCCGGAGAACGCCTGGGCGACGACCGATCTGCCCGGCGCTTGCTACTATTACGACAATCGAGAGCTGCTGCTGGCGCTGGTGCGCCAACTGTCGGAGGCGGTGGACATCGTCTCTGTGGAACTCCAACACACCGAGACCTATGAGCCGTATCCGATCGCTTCCCAAATCGCCGACTTTCGAGAGCTGCGCGCGGCGGGTGCCGACATCGTCACCGGCGTGCAGAGCCATGTGCCGCAGGCGCAGGAGCCTTACGGCGTCGGCGATCCCGGCGGCCCTGGCATCATCAGTTACGGCTTGGGCAACTTCTTTTTCGATCAAATGTGGAGCTGGGAAACGCGCACCGAGCTGGCTGCGCGACACACGATCTACAACGGCCGTTTGCTCAACACCGAGCTGCTGACGATGGTGCTCGAAGACTTTGCGCAGCCGCGCTGGGCGACGCCTGAAGAGCGCGCAGAGATTCTGAATCGCATCTTCCGCGCGGCGCCGCCCAGATAGACGACCGGAGCGCGATTCGAGACGTTGACCATGCGTCGCTTTTCCTTGCAGTTGCTGGCCGTATTGGTGGCGTGGAGCGCCGTCGATGTCGTCGCCGACCCCGATGCGTTTGCGCCCTACCTGCTGCGCGACGCCGGCCTGTTGGCGCTCCTCGCCGCCGCGCTCTTCGCCTGGCAAGGCGCCGGCTGGCGACCTACGCCCATTTCGCGACGCGTGGTGAATCTCTCTGGGCCTGGTCAGGTGCTTTGGCTCACCGGTCTGGTCTGTCTTGTGGTGGGCGGTCTTGGCGTCGGCGTTGCGCCCGACGGCCCTTTGCAGTTGAAGGCGACGTTGGTCTGGATGCTTGGCCTCGGGCTCACCATCATCGGCGTCTGGGGGCCGGGCGCTCAGTTCGCCTATGCGCCGCCCGCCTACCGCTGGGAGCAGGATGCACGCGGCCGCTTCGTGCGCGTGGCGCCGGATGGCCGCAAATTGCCGCCCTCATTCGACCTGCAACACAGCGCCTGGCCGGGGCTCCTGCTCGTCCTGCTTCTCGGCGTTGCACTGCGCGTTTGGAACCTGGGAGGGTTGCCGTCGGGCTGCATCGACGTGGAATGCATCGACGCGTTGCGCCTGGTGGAAGGACAAACGCTCACAACGTCGATGCCGGGCGCATTCAACCTCTACGAGCGACTGGCGCAGCTTCTGCTCCGCTTCACCGGCGATGGCTTGCTCAGCCTGCGGCTGGCGGCGACGCTGTTCGGCGTTCTCGGCCTGCTGGCGTTTGCAGGCGTGACGAGACGGCTGGCCCCGCCGCTCGCAGCAGTCCCTGCGCTGCTGTTGCTGGCGCTCAACCCCTGGCATCTGTACGCCGGACGCGTCGCCGACGCCTGGCTGGCGCCGATGGGTGTTGCGACGCTGGCGTTGTGGCTGACGTTGCAGGCGTTGGCGCACGCCGATGTGCGCTGGTGGACGCTCGCCGGGCTGGCGCTGGGGCTGCTTTTCGTCGAAGCCGAGGCGTTGCGCCTCGCCGTGCTTCTCTGGTCGCTCACTGCGCTGGGGCTGGCGTTCCTGCCCGACGGCTCTGAAAATCGCAGATCGCTTCCTCTCGCTGCCCTGGTCGGCGCAGTCGCCGGCATGATCGGCGTGGCCGCGCCGGCGCTGTTGCACGGGGCCGGCGTTTCACCGACGACTTCGACGACCGCCGACCTCGGAGGCCAGGCGGTCGTTTTCCTCGGTGCGCTGCTGCGTCCCGATGCTGCGCCGGAGAGCGCAATCGGCGACGGTGGATTGTTGCCGTCCGTGATGATGGCGCTTGTGATCGTCGGCGCCGGCGCGTTGGCGCGCAATGTGCGGCGTCCCGCCGCGCTCTCGGTCGCTGCAGGCGCCATCGTTTTCAGCGCTGCGGCGTTGTGGATGGATTTCAGCGCGACGCCCCTGCGCTCGCTCCTGTTGCCCTCGCTGCCCTTCTGGCTGGCGGTTGGGGTTGTTGCGCTGGAGCGCATGATGGACGCACTGGCGATGGCCTGGGGGGGCGTCGTTCGCCCTGTGCGATTGGCGGCGGCGACCACGCTGGCGCTGACGGTGCTTCTGGGCGTCGCTGCAACGCGCATGGCCGCCGACTTGAACGCTGCGCAACGCGGAGACGTCGCCTCGCTTCCGAACGAGATCGCCCGTTTCATCGCAGGCCGCATCGCAGGAGGCGACGCCCAGACAACTTTTGTCGTCCCCGCCGGCGTCTTTCGACATCCCAGCCTGCGCCTGCTGGTGGGCGAGGCGATGAACGCAGGCCGCGTTCAGATGCTCGATTTCGGAACGACGTTGCCCTACGCCGCCCAGCCGCCGGGCGACGTGGTCTATCTGACGCCGGTGGGGCAAAATCAGGTGCTCGAGCAGGTGCTGCTCACCTATCCTGGCGTCGAGGTCGTCAACAGCGCGCCGGAAGAGGCGTGGTCGCCGGTCGCGCGGCGCACTGCGTTCACGCAGGCGACCGTCTCCCGGCAAACGATCCTTGAACATCAGGCGCTCCGGTTGCGTCTCTATCGAGGCGCGCCGACGGAGGCGGAAACCGCCGAGTTCGAGGCGCTGGTTGCAACGACTGCTTTTGACTGGCAGGCCCGACCACCGGCGCCGCCCCCCTTCGCCGCCCGTCTTTCGGCTTCTCTATCGCTGGCCCAGGCGGGCGCAGTGGAATTTGGCGTCGAGGTCGGCGGCGGCGCGGCCGCTTCGCTGCGCATCGACGGCCAACTTGTGCTGGACACGCAACTGGGGATCGGCGAGAGAAGCATCCCGTTGGCGCAAGGCGTGCATACGCTGGAGGTCGACTATCGCAGCGGCGATCGGTCCGGCGACCTGGCGCTCTATTGGCGTCCGCCAGGCGCAGCAGCGCGCAGCCTCTTGCCTACGAGCGTTCTGCATGCGCCTCCGCTGCCGGAAGCCGGTTTGTTCGGCGAGTATTGGGCGGGAGAGGCGCCCGGCGGCATGGTCTTGACCCAACGGTTGGATCGCATCCTCGGCTTTGATTTTGGGTTGGAGCCGCCTTATAACGTCCACTGGCAGGGCCAATTGGGCGTCGCGCGCGCCGGGGAGCATTTGATCGCTGCGCTGGCCAACGGCCCGCATCAGATCTGGATCGACGGCAGGCTCGTGGTGGATGGTCAGCAAGCCGATGGTGCGAACCCCGAAACCGCCTACCACGAAGGGCTGATCTACCTGGAACGGGGCTGGCATGACCTTGCGATTCGCTATCGCCCTGTTGGCGCGTTGCCCGACTTTCGCCTGCTCTGGCAGCCGCCCGGCGCCGCCCCTGGAGAGCTGGCCGGCGCTTATCTTGCGCCGGTCATAGGCGAACGCACGTTGGCCGATCAAGCGCCGCCGCCTGCGCCGCCGCTCCTCGACCCCCGGCTGGGCGACGACGCTTTTGCGCTGCTGCGGCTGGTCAGCGCAGCGCAGCCGGGCGTGCGCATTCCGCCGCAGGCGTTCGAGTCGCTGCCGCTGGAGACGCTCTGGTCCGCAGGCGCAGGCTGCGGCTCCGGCGAAAATCAGTTCAACGCACCCAACGGCCTCGCCTTTGCTTCCACCGGCGCGCAGCTCTACGTAGCCGACGCCGGCAACCGGCGCGTGCAGGTTCTTGACCTGGACGGCGGCTTTCGCGCGCCGATTGTGGACGCAGCCTTTGAAGAGCCGGTGGATGTCGCCTTTGCGCCGGACGGCTCGTTGCTCGTGCTCGACGCTGTCGGAAGCCCCCTGGTTCGGCTGAACGCCGACGGCGCGTTGACGTCGTTGCCTGTGCAGACTTCGTTCTATCGGCCGCGCGGCTTGGACGTAGGCGCTGACGGCGCCATCGCCGTCGCCGACACCGGCGGCGGCCGCGTCGTGATGTTGAGCCAGGACGGCTCCCTGCTGGCGCAATACGGCGGCGTCGACAGCCCGCTGGCGCGCGGCCAACCGGTCGATGCGCTGTTCACGCCGCGCGGGCTGTGGGCGATCACCGCCGAGGACGGTCGCCTCTGGAATCTGGAACTGGACGCCGGCCTGACCGCCCTTCAGCCGACCGCCACCATCGACGGCCCCAAGATGGCGCGCCTTCCCAACGGCGGCTTCCTCATCACCGATCCGGCGCGGCGCACCTTTACGGCGTTTGCGGCGACCGGACAGCCGCTGCAACAATTTGGCTACGTCGATCAGCTGCTCTGGCCGACCGGGATCGCTGCATTTCAGGCGGGAGAGCAGCTTTTCATCGCTGCGAGCGACGCGCGGGCGTGCACGGTGACGCTGTGGCGGATGGCGGTCGAACAGTTGCGATAGAGGGGAGGAAAAGCGCAAAGATGCAGCGACAGGATTTTGCAGAACGACGCCCGAACGATGAGCAGCGCCGAACAGAGCGGCGCCTTCGCCTTTGGCGATGGTTCTGCAATCTTTTTCAACAGAAGGCGCCCACAGCGCCCGCCTATCCTCCCTCCGTGGAGCAGATGCGCATCTGGCAGTCACGCGTGCGGTCGCTGTTGTTGTTGCTTCTGCTTGTGGGATTGTCGGCGTGCGCTGCCCCGGTCGCTCCTCCTACGCCGGCGGAGGTCGCCCCCGTCGCCACCTCGCTTCCCCGTTCCATGCTCCTGCGCAGCGAGCCGACGCCCATCCCCGCCGCCGTGCTGGCGCAGATGGACACCGAGACGCAGCTTCGCGTGGTGGAGGCGCCGCGCCGCGACCCGCTGCGCCTGGCTGTTGAGCTGAACCCTGACCTCGACGATGCGCCGATCTTCGCCGAGCCGAAACGCTATCAGGTCGGCGATCGAGAGCAGTTTTGGGTGCACAATTCCGACGCCAAACAGAACATCGAAATCGTCGCCGAGTTGATCTATCAGACCGATGTGGCGAACGTTTGGGTGGAGTTGGAGCAACCTCACGACGCCCGCCGCATCCGCCAATCGATTGACCGCTTCAGCAATGACATTTATCCGGCATTGGTCAACCTTTTTGGCAGCGAGTGGAACCCCGGCGTAGACGGCGATCCGCGGCTGCACATTTTGCACACGACCCGCATGGGCGCAAATGTGGCCGGCTATTTTTACAGCGCCGACAAATACCCGCGCGTGGTCAATCCCTTCTCCAACGAGAAGGAAATCTTTTTCATCAATCTGAACTGGCTCAATCGCTTGCGCGAGTATCGCACCTATGAGACGGTGTTGGCGCATGAGTTTCAGCATATGATTCACTGGAACCAGGATCGCGGGGAGGATCTCTGGATCAACGAGGGGTTCAGTGAATACGCGCAGGAAGTGGCCGGCTATTCGCCGGACATCCGCTTCGCCCATATTTTTCTCAACAACCCTGACATCCCGCTCACCGGCTGGAATCCCAATCCAGGCGTCAGTGCGCCGCACTATGGCGCCGCCTACCTCTTTGTCGCCTATCTGGCGCAACGGTTTGGCGACGAGTTCCTCGGCGTGCTGGCGGCGGAGCCGCGCAACGGCGCCAACGGCGTCGACGCTGCGTTGGCGACCTTCGGCGCCGGCGAGAGCTTCGACGATCTCTTTGCAGACTGGGTGGCGGCCAACTGGGCGGACGCCTCCGAAGCGTCCGATGACGCACGCTTCGGCTACCGTCGCCTTTCGCTGCCCAGGCCGCAGGCTGCGGCCACGCATCGACTGACGACCGACGCAATAGAGGATCTCGGCGTTGTGGAGGCGGATGTGGCCAACTACGGCGTTGACTATCTGTTGCTCGAGGGAGAGGGCGACTTCGTCTTTCACTTCGAGGGCGCCACGCAGACGCAACTGGCGCCGACGCAGCCGTTCGACGGTGCGCGCATGTGGTGGAGCAACCGGGGAGACGACGCCAATCCTCGGCTGACGCGACGCTTCGACCTCAGCGCGCTGGAGCCGAGAACGCCGGTGACGCTGACCCTTGCTGCGTGGTGGAGCATCGAGGAAGCCTACGACTACGGCTACGTCAAGGTGAGCCGGGACGGAATTGACTGGATCATCCTGCCCGGCCAGCGCACGCGTGACGACAACCCGACCGGCAATGCGCTGGGGCCCGGCTACACCGGCGTGAGCGGCGAGGATGCGCCCGGCTGGGTGCAGGAGACCTACGATCTGAGCGCCTTCGCCGGCGGCCCTCTCTGGCTTCGCTTCAGCTATGTCACCGATGACGCCGTCAACATAGAAGGCTGGTTTATCGATGACCTCGCCATCCCGGCGATCGGCTTCGAGGACAGCTTTGAAGGCGAGGTCGCCGGTTGGGAGAGTGAGGGCTGGATTCTCACCGACAATCGGCTGCCGCAGCGTTGGTTGGTGCAGGCGTTGGAGTTCAACGAGGGCCGACTGGAGCAGGTCACGCGCGCACCGGTGGACGATGATGGGCGAGCGATAGTGACGCTGGCCGGGCTGAACAACCGTCGCCACGTCGTTCTCGCCATCAGCGGCCTGACGCGCGTGACCGCAGAGAAGGCGAAGTACAGATATTGGTTTGAAGCAAAATCAGAGTGAAGCACAGCGCTCACCTTGCAGCTCTTGAACGAGACTGCCCGGAGCCGCCGACCCTCGTCGCACCGCTTGAAGAAGCAGCGCCTGAAGATGTTGTATATCGATACGATGTGTACGGTGGGCGTCGGGTGGCGCTGCGGCGCATCACCGGCGGCTTGATGCCGCTGCCGCCTTCCTGCGTCGTCCAGTCGCCGGCGAGGAAAACGGCCTTCCACTGGTCGGCCGTCAACGCCGCGCCCGCCAGGCCCGCCTCGCGCAGTTCGTCCAGGCGGGGATCGCCGATCTCTCCAACCACGCGCTGGCCGCCTTCCCCCTTGACCGGAAAGCGCGCCACCGCCACAACGCGATTCTGCTCGCGCAGGGCCAGTTCCGGCAAGGTGGAGCCGGACAGCGACCGGCAGGTTTCTGCAAATTGCTCCTCACAGGCTGCAAGCGCAGTCGAGGACTCCGCCGCACCCGAGCTCCACAGGGTGCGGCCGGCGTCAGCCGCCAGCGGCGCAAGGGCGCCGTTTAACATCTCCTCCGCCAGACTGCGCAGAAGCGCGCCCGCCTCGTCCAACGAAACAGGCGCATCGCCGCCTACAGGGAGAAATTCCGTGGGACTGCCATGATCCTTCAACGTCTGCGCCCAGGCGGCTTCCAGCGCCTCTGTGGCGGTGAGCAGCGCCTTGCGTTGTTCGGCGGGCCCCTTTTCCGCCATCACGCGCAAGGTGGTGTGCAGGATCTGCGGACGCAGTGCGTCGAGAGGATGGTCGCCGTCGTCTTCCACCAGGCTGTCGCGGCGACCGGTCAGGATGACTTTGTGCAGCCCCAGCGCCGCGATCGGCCCTGCGATCAAGGCGGCGTAGATGTCGGCGAAGATCTCTTCCTCCCATGCCAGCAGCCATGCGGGCCAACGTTCGGCCTCGGCCTGGGGGGCCGGCGCGGCCAGCGCTTCGATCTGCTCGTCGAGATTGGCAAGATAATTCACCGTGATCTGGCGATAGACATGATGGCCGGTTTCGTGTGCAATCGCCGCCAGCCGGTTGCGATCGCCGACGGCGCTGAAATCAATGCCGAGCACAGCGATCGGCGCATAGGGCATCAGACGGATGGTGGGCGATTTTTGGAAATAGGTCAGCATGACGGTCGGCTCCACCAGCCTGTGGCGCACCGCCGGCGCAATGGCGTCCCTCGCCAGCCGATCGGCCAGCTCCAGCGTCTGGCGCATCAGCACTGTTGACGACGCACCTTCGCGATGGCTGATCGAGCGCAGCAACACATCGATGTCAAAGGCGGTCTGGCGGGCGGTGGCCTCCAGCAAAAATGCGAGCGGGTAACGTGGGTCAACCTCGAACGCGCCGCCCGGCCCCAGGCCTTTGAGTAAAAAGTCGAACTGCTTGCGCGCAAATGCAGCAAGACAATGGAGCGCAGTGTAGGCGGTGCGACGCCGCGTCAGCCCGCCTACGCCGCTGCGCCGCCCCAGCTCAGCGGCGACGTCCACCAACGCAGTCGCTCTTATGCTTGAATGGTCGGGCAAGGATGGATTCTGCATAGCGGTTCCTTTTCCAGGATTCATGCGGATATGGAGATCGGGATAAATATACCATAAAATAGACAAACGAGGATGAAATCGGTGGGTCACCCTGGGGCGGATGGCGTTGCTTCTATGTTGTTCTGCATCCTGGCAGACGCAAGCGAAGGCGTCCGCCAACACGGGCCGCGCAACACATGGACACATGACAAAAATTCTTGCAATCGAAACCAGCTGTGATGAAACCGCCGCCGCCGTAGTCGAGGATGGACGCCGCGTCCACTCCAACGTGGTGGCGACGCAAATTGAGCTGCATCGTCGCTTCGGCGGCGTCTTTCCAGAGGTGGCGAGCCGTCAGCACGTGCTGGCCATCGCTCCCGTCATTGAGCAGGCGCTGGCGGAGGCGGGCGTCTCTGCGCGAGCGCTCGACGCCATCGCCGTGACGCACGGCCCAGGACTGGCGGGCAGTCTGCTGGTGGGCGTCAACGCCGCCAAGGGATTGGCCTTCGCCGCCGATCGCCCGCTGCTCGCCGTCAATCACCTGGAGGGGCACATCTACTCGAACTGGCTGGAAGCGCCCGGTGCGGATCAAGGGCAACCTGCAGACAATTTTCCGGTGGTCGTGTTGATCGTCTCCGGCGGCCACACCGAGCTCATTGAAATGCGCGGCCACAGCCGCTATCGACGCCTGGGCGGCACGCTCGACGACGCAGCCGGCGAGGCCTTCGACAAGATGGCTCGGCTGCTCGACCTGGGCTTTCCCGGCGGGCCGGCCATCGAGCGCGCGGCGGAGGGGGGCGATCCCGCCGCCTTTGAGCTGCCGCGCGCGTTGCGTCACGATCCTGTGCACAGGTTTGATTTCAGCTTCTCCGGCTTGAAGACGGCGATGTTGAACCTGACCAAACGGCTGAGGGAGCAAGGCCTGGATTTGCGCGATCCGCATCTGCTGGCCGATCTCGCCGCCTCGTTTCAGCAGACGGTGGCCGACGCGCTGGTGGAGAAGACCGCCGAGGCTGCGCTGGCTGCAGGCGCGCGACAGGTCTGCATCTGCGGCGGCGTCAGCGCCAACCGCTGCCTGCGCGCCACCGCCGCTACGCGCATGGCGGAGTTGGGCGTCCCTTTATACATTCCGCCATTTGCCTATTGTACGGACAACGCCGCCATGATCGGCGCCGCCGCCTATTACAACTGGCTTGCCAATCCTCGGCCGGAGGATGGGCTGGGAATCGACGTGCACGCTTCCCTGCCGCTGCCGGAGATGGTCGATTGAAAAGCGATTTAGCCCAGGGGCCTTCGTTGCCCTTTGCTGCGGCGATGATATAATCGAGACGATTTTTTCATCGCAATGGTGAGCCAGAGGATCGATATGAGCAATTTGAACGGACAACTGGAAGCGCTGCATCAGGAGGCCCTGGCGACGCTGGCGGCGACGCAGAGCCTGGCGGAAACCGAAGCGTGGTATCACGAATATCTGGGGCGCAAAGGCAAATTGACCGCCATCCTGCGTGGCCTGGGGCAGCTCTCGAAAGAAGAGCGCCCGCTGGTGGGCAAGCGCGCCAATGAGATCAAAGAGGCGTTGGAGCAGGCGCTGAAGCAACGTCAGGAGGTCGTCGCCGTCGAGGAGATGGAGCGCACCCTCGCCGCCGAAGCGGTCGACGTGACGATGCCGGGGCGCAGGCCGTTGCTGGGGAAGCTGCACCCCACCAATCAGGCCATGCGCGAGATGGTTGAAATTCTCAAGCAGATGGGTTTCCAGGTCTTCGACTCGCCTGAAGTGGAAACCGACGACTACAACTTCGGCCTGCTCAACTTCCCGCCCGATCATCCGGCGCGCGAGATGCAGGACACCTTCTTCACGACGACGCCCAACGTCATCCTGCGCACGCACACCAGTCCGGGTCAGCTTCACGCCATGCGCAAGTATGCGCCGGAGCCGATTCGGGTCATTCTGCCGGGCAAATGCTATCGCAACGAAGACGTGACCGCGCGCTCGGAGATGATGTTCTATCAGATCGAAGGGCTGGCGGTCGGTCGCCACATCACCTTCAGCGACCTCAAGGGCACGCTCCTGAATTTCGCCAATCAGATGTACGGGGAAGGGCGTCGAATCCGTTTCCGCAGATCCTACTTTCCCTTCACAGAGCCGAGCGTGGAGGTGGACGTCGACTGCATTCTCTGCGGCGGCGCCGGATGTCGGCTCTGTAAATACACCGGTTGGTTGGAGATCCTCGGCGCAGGCATGGTGCACCCGGTCGTGCTCAAAAACGGCGGCTACGACCCGGCCATCTTCAGCGGCTTCGCCTTCGGCATGGGCATCGAGCGGCAGGCGATGCTCAAGCGCGGGGTGGACGATATTCGGCTCTTTTACAGCAACGACGTGCGCTTCCTGGCGCGGGTGTGATCGGTTTCAGGCGGCGCGTACGATCTCGGGGCGAGGACGTGCGGCCGGGAGCCGCACCTACGAAAGACCGTGGCGATTCCGTAGGCGCTGGTCGTAGCGGCGCTTCGTCGGTTCATCCATCGTCTCGGGGTCTGTCGAGGACGTGCGGCTGGGAGCCGCACCTACGGGAAACCGTGGTGATTCCGTAGATGTTGTTCATCGGAGGACAGCCGGAAGATAGACTTTTTGACCCAACAGATCCTCGATGTCGCCCACCCACAGCGTGACCGGCACGATGAGCGGAGCAACGCCGCCCTCCGCAGAGACGGAGATGAGAATCTCCCCTTGATAGACCCCCGGCGCCAGTCCTTCGACGAGGGCGCGAATCTCCAACAGCCCTTCCTCCGTCACCGAGAGCGCCAGCCAGGGAACTGCGGTGGAGGCCTGCCATACGCCGGTCGTGCAGTTGACGCACTCGACCACCAGAAGGGCGGTGGGCGGTTCTGTCTCTGCAGCCTGCAGCGTCACTGCGCTCGGCGTCACCGAAAGCGACGGCGGTTGAATCAGCTCTGCGGAGGGAGCAATCAGCATTCCGCTGGCAGGGTGGACGTCGAACGCAGGCGAGAAGGCGCCGTCCTCACGCAGCAGCCTCGCCTGCACCCCACGGTTGCGCAGGTAGCGCTCCGGCGAAAGCCATTGCAGCGGCGCCGTCGCCGCCACCGGCGCGGAAAAAAGCGTCACCGCGTCCACTGTGACCTCCGCCGCGCCGGTGGCGTCAATCCGAAACGTGACCGTCTGTGCGTCGGCGTCCGGCGCATAGGGCACGGCGAACTCCTGGTACGCACCGGCGACGTCGAAATCGCTTCCGCGCAATGCGCGCTGCGCCAGCTCGCGACGCGGCCCCACCACGCGCAGCTTCGCCACCGTCTGCGTCGTTGCATGGTCGCTCACCTTGAGGCGGAAATACGCCACGCCCGGCTGCGAGGCCAGATAGTCGCCCGCCCATAAGGTGACGACGCCGGCGCCGGTCAAGCGCACCGCAGCGCCGCCGATGGCATCGCCATCCTCAATTCTGGTGGCGGAGGTGGGCGTGAAGGAAAAATGGGGGTCGCTGTCGTCGCCCACCCAGTCCAGGCTGAATTGAACCTGCGGCCAGCCTCCCGCCTCGATGCGTTGCAGCCGCATCCCCATATCGAAACGGCTGGCGCCGTCCAGCGTCAGGGCGTCCAGCGGCAGGTTCTCTCCCAGATAGATGGCGTCGGAGGCCACCGCCGTGCGACCCAAGGCGTCGCGCGTCTTGACGTAGACGTGCTTCCACCCGTTCCCCTCGCTCAGCAGCCAGACGGTCTCTGTGGCATAGGGCTGCCAGGTTGCCTCGGTGAAATTCGGATCGTTCGAGATCATCATCTCGACGGCCGATCCAAGCCCCATCATCCCGGGAACGGTGGCCGGGTCATAAATGTAGAGGTTCACCTGACGGCTCGCCGTGGAAGGCGCTTCATTTTCGATGACGACAGGCGCATAGGCGGCGTCGACGGCGAGATCGGCGACGATGTAGCCGCGGTTGGACTCTGACAGCGCATAGCCCACGCCGATTTCGCGTAGACGCGCGTCGAGCAAATTTTGCCGATGCGCGTCGCTGCGCATCCAGGCGCGCACGGCTGCCTCCGGCGATGTATAGTTGCAAACTGCGTTCTCCGCCCAGGCGCCCAGGCGCACAAAACCCGCCGCGCGCATGCGCTCACCCGGAGCGCGGCCCTGGCTGTCGACGTGGCCGCAATAGCCAGAGGGATGGTTGGCGATGACGTCTTGCGCAAACGCACGCGCCGAAGCCGTCAGCTCCCGATTCCAACGCAACGGCGCCAGCCCGGCCTGTCGGCGCTCCAGGTTGATCAGATGGATCGTCTGAAGCTCATTGAAAAAGAGTTCGGCGGGAGACACCTGTTGCGCCTGGAGAGGAAGGGGAACGAGCAGAGAAGTGAGCAAACCCAGGAATGCAATGAGAAAAAACGACGAACGCTGCGATGTTCTCATGATTTGAGATTTTCTTCGGTGCACCGGTTTACGACAATTCCCGCGAGGATTCAATCGCATTTCTCCGCGCCGATCCCTGATACGATTGGCCTACGTTCGATCGACGAACGGCGGACGCATTATCGCTTGAAGGTCTTCCGGCGTATCCACGTCGATCAGCCAGCGCGCTTCGGCGGGGACAAGGGCGACTTCGTCCGCATGCGCAGCCAGGACGCGGCGCCCGCCGACGTCGCCGTGCAAGGTCAACAGTTCACCCCAGAAGCGTCGATCAAACAGGGCCGGCGCGCCGCGCAGCTCGCCTTCCACCTGCGGCGCGGCCAGATCGGCACCAACGCGCCAGGCTGTGAAGAGACGGCGCAGCAACAAGGGATCGAGGAACGGCTGATCCACCGGCATGAAAATGGCCGCTTCGACCGTCTCCGGCAAATTGTGCAGCGCCGTCGCCACGCTGGTCGCCTGTCCTGCCCGCCACTCCGGGTTATGCACCAGTGCAACGGCCTCTCGCCAGGGAGAGAGCGCCGCATGCACCGCCTCCGCCTCTGCGCCGGTGACGACCCACACCGGACCGACGGCGGCCTGCAACGCCGTGCGCACCGCGCGCGCGATCATCGGCGCGCCGTCCACCGCGATCAGCTGCTTCGCTTTCTGCATGCGCGCGCCGCCGCCCGCCGCCAGCACCACCACCGCCGCTTGCCCCCAACGCTCCACCACCGGCTCATGCGCAGAATCGCCGACGCGCGTCGCCAGCGCAGAGACGCCTTGCGCCGCCAGCAGCGCTGCGATCAGGCGCGCATAGGCCAGGCGCAGCGGCGCATCGACTTTGTTCAGGATAGGCGTGAAACGCATGTGCGGACGCAGCCCTTTCGCTCCGCCGTGCGGCGAGCAGAGAAGTCGCGCCGCCATCGACGGCGTCAGCAGCGGCGTTGCGTCGGCGGGCAAGCCGAGCGCTGTGCGCACGCGCTCTGGGCGATGCACGCTGCGCGCATCGAGGGGGGCGCCGACGGCGTCCATGCCCACCACCGGCGCCAGGTGAGTGGTCGCGTCGGGCAACACCGGTTCATGGTCGGCCGGCGCCTTGATCGGCCTCATCTTGCTGCCGTCCGCCTCGACCGTGATGACGGCGACGCCGAGCGACGCCGCGCGCTGCGCCAGCAAGTCCACCTGTGCCGCCTCTAGCCCCAGGCGGCGGTCTCCCACCACCGGCCCTCCCAGCAGGCAGTAGCCGTGCTGCGCCAGCGCCCGCTCCAGCGCGTCCCAGGGAAGGGCGGAGCCGCGCACTTCAACGAAGGCGGGCGCCCACGCCGTCTGAAACGCAGCGATGCGCGTCGTCGGCGCCACGATGGCGCGGCGTCCGGCGGCTGCGGCCTCGGCGGCCAGGCGAAAGGCGGCGCTGCTCTTGCCGCCGCCGCCCACGAAGGCGACGACGCTCGCCGCGCTGTCTCCTGACGCAGTGAAATCTAATCGTAAAGCTCGATGCAACAACATTGCAATCCCTCAAACGTGGACGTCTGATTGTCGATGAAATCTCTTTTTGGAATCGCCCGATGACCGTTGCCAAAAACGGCGCTGCTGTGAGATACTATACGATCATGAGCAAGTCTGTGCAGAAATCTGTGCGCGGCGACGAACGTTCGCCGCGTCAGCCCATTATACTCGACGGCAAGGAATTGGACGCCGCCGCCATTGCGGCGCAGCGCGCGGCGCAGCGTGCGCGAGCGCGTATGGCGAAAACGCTGCTGATTGCGCTCGGCGTCGGGCTGGCGTTGATCTTTATCAGCAGCTTCTGGATCAGCCGCAACGTCTCCGCCGACGCCGGCTTCGCCCTTTTCCTTTTGCCGGCGGCGCTCCTCTTTGCGACCGTTTATTTCCTCAACAACTACTGGCAGTGGCGCATCTTACAGGCGCTCGATCTGCGCTGCCCGCACTGTGAAGGGCCGCTAGGCGGAGAAATTCACTGGACAAGACGCCCCGCTTATCACTGTCCTCACTGCGGCAAGGACGCCATCGCCACCGCGCGTCAGTTGGGCGACCGCTGAAGCGCTAGACTCTCGGCGATGCTCCATCAGGCCAAATTAACAATAAATACATACTTCATTTGTCGCTTATGCACCTGCGCCGCGCTGTACTACACTGGATCGAAGGGGATGGATTTGCGGCGAGGCAATCAGGTATGACAAGGCGCAATCGATTCGAATTTATGCGTTTTTCACTTCACCCGCGAGTCTTTGTGCAAAACTGGTTCATCCTGTTGATCGCAGGATTGATCCTTGTCGGAGGCGTGGGCGTCAGCGCATGGTTTGGCGCCTATGTCGAGCGCATGATGCAGATGCAATTGATTGCCTACGCCGAGGGCATCGCCGCCGAAATCGACCCCGCCGCCGTGCAGGCGCTTGACTTCACTGCGGCGGACCGCACTTCGCCGGTCTACCAGCGGTTGCGCGCCTATCTCACCGCCTACGGTCATCACACCGTTCCGATGCCTCAGGCGCGCGGCCGATACGTGGGCGTCTACACGATGGTTCAGCGCAACGGGCGGATTCTCTTCGGGCCGGAGAATATTCCAGAGGATCATGCGTACTCCTCGACGCCTGGAACGCCTTATGAGCAGCCTCCCGCCTCTTTGCTGAAGGTTTTTCGATTGCGGCGCAGCGTCACCGTCGGCCCCTATGTTGACGAGTATGGTGCGTTTGTCTCCGCGTTTGCGCCTGTCCTCGATCCTGCAAGTGGAAACGTGTCGCTGGTCGTCGGCGTCGATATGGAGGCCTCCGCCTGGACGGAGGAGGTGCGCTGGGCGCATGCGCTGCCGTTGCTCTTTGCGCTGCTGCTGATCGGCCTTGTGCTGCTCTCCGCCAGCCTGCTTCGCTGGCGCAACCGTCAAATTCCCGAACGCCGGCGGCGACTCCGTTATCTGGAGGCAGTCGCCGTGGCGGGGTTTGGCCTTGTCCTTACGAGCGGCGGCGTCTTGTTCACGCGCATGATGGAGGACTACGACGCGCAGCGCATCTTCAGCGAGGTGGCGCGCACAGAAGCGATGCAGCTTGCGAACGCCCTTCAGGATATCGAGCGCCGCGATCTCGACAGCCTGGCGCGTTTTATCGCCAACAGCGATGAGGTCACCCGTGAAGAATTTATGCACTTTGTCGAACCGTTGACCTTTTCCATGGTCGGCGGTTGGTCCTGGGCGCCGGTCGTCCCTGAGGCGCAGCGCAACGCATTCGAGGCGAAAGCCAGCGCGGAAGAGAGCGCTCCATACGAGGTCTGGGAGCTCGACGCCGAGGGGCGCAAAGCGCCCGCCGCTCCCCGCGCTCGCTACTTTCCTGTCCGGTTTGTGGCGCCTGAAGCCTCCAACGGATACGCCCTCGGCTTCGACGTCGCTTCAGAGCCACAGCGGCGCGCCATGCTGGAGGAGGCGGAGCGCACCGGGCTGGCGACGGCGACGCCTCCAATTCAGTTGTTGGACGGCGTCTGGGGAACGCTGATTGCGCAGCCGGTGTTGGATCGAACCGATCCTACACAGTTGCGCGGCTTTGTGCTGGCGGTCTTCCGATTTCCTCGTCTGTTTGAGAGCGTATTTTCGTCCATGGAACTGAGCGAGAGCGAGGTCGTCTGGGATTCACTCTACCATGCGACGCCGACCGGGACGCTGCAACTGATCGCGAGCAATCGCTCGACGCCCCCTGTGCAGCCGCCGGAGCTTCTGGAAAACGCCGAGAAGCGCGCCACCTGGCCGCTCTTCATCGGCGGTCAGACCTACATCATCGCTTTGGATGCCGGACCTGGGTTTGCAGAGATTCACCGTCCTCAGGGCGGCTTGCTCGTCGGCGCGGCCGGCGTCCTATGTACGGCTATCGTCGCTTTATGGGTGGCGTCCATCATCAACCGACGTCGCCTGCTCGAATCCCTCGTGCAGGAGCGCACGGCGGCGCTGGAAACAAGCCGGGCGCATCTGGCGGCTGCACTGCGCTCGATCGGCGACGCCGTCGTTAGCGTCGACGTGGAAGGAAGAGTCACCAGCCTGAACAAAATTGCGGAGGAGTTGACCGGCTGGTGCGAAGAGGAGGCGCTGGGACGTCCGGTGGAGCAGGTGCTCCACCTGTTGGACTCGGTTTCACGCGCGCCGGCGATCAATCCGATCATGGAGGTTTTACAGCGCAACTCCGACTTTCACCATGACGACCGGTTTCTGCTGATCGACCGCGGCGGCGAAGCGCGCCGGATCGCCGGCAGCTGTGCGCCGATTCAAGACAAAGACGGCGCTTTGCTCGGTGCAGTGATGGTCTTCCGCGATGTCACCGAGATGGAGCGGCGCAACGAGGAGCTGCGCCGGCTGGCGCTGGTGGCGGAGCGCACGACAAACGCCGTGATCATCACCGATGCAGAGCGTCGCATCGTCTGGGTCAACGCCGCCTTCACGCGCATCACCGGTTACGCGCTGGAGGAGGTGTTCGGGCGCAAGCCGGGTGAATTCCTCGTATTTGAAAAGACCGACCCCGCTACGCTTCAAAAGATGCGAACGGCGTTCGCAGCGGCGCAACCCGTGCGCGTGGAAATTCTTAACCGCAACAAATACGGCCGAGAGTACTGGGTGGACGCCGCAATCCAACCCCTTTTTGACGACAACGGCGTCCTCGTCGGCTCCATCTCCATCGAAAGCGAGGTGACCGCTCAGGTGGAGCAGCGCCTCTTCTTGCAGTCGGTGCTCTCCTCCATCCCTTCGGGGTTGGTCGTTCAAGACACGCGCGGCGTCATCGTGGAATGCAATCAAAAGGCCGAAGAGCTTCTCGGCGTTCCGCGCGAGCAGATCATCGGCGCCGATTCGATTGCAGGCCGCATGCACACCGTGCACCTGGATGGCAGCGACTGGCCGCATGACGAGCACCCCTGCTGGGTGACGCTGCGCACCGGCGAGGCGGTTCACAACGCCGTGATGGGCATCGATGCACCGGGGGGCGAACGCCGCTGGTTCTCGATCGAGACCGCCCCGCTGCGCGATGCCATCGGCAACCTCAAAGGCGTCGTCGTCATCTTCAGCGACGTGACCGCTCCGGTCAACGCTCAAAAGGCCTTGCGGGAAAGCGAAGAGCGCTTCCGATCCCTGATTCAGACCATGGCCGAAGGCGTTGTAATGCAGAACGCGGAAGGACAAATCCTCTTTGCCAATGACGCCGCGTGCGAAATTCTCGGCCTGGCGCGTGATGAAATGCTGCAACGGACCGTTACGGATCCGCGCTGGCGCACGATCACGGAAACCGGGGAAGATTTCCCACAACAAAATTACCCTGCCATGGTGACGTTGCGCACCGGTCGGCCGCTGCGCAACGTCGTCATGGGCGTGCACCGGCCCGACGATGCGCTCGTCTGGATCTCCATCAACTCACAGCCGTTGCTCGATCCCGGCGAAGAAAAACCGCACGCCGTCGTCGTCACCTTCCACGACATCAGCGAACGCAAGCGCGCCGAATTGCGGTTGCATTACGCCAATCAACATCTGCAAGAGGCGCTCAAGCGCGCCGAAGAGCTGGCCGCACAGGCGGAGCAGGCCAACCGCGCCAAGAGCGAGTTCCTCGCCAACATGAGCCATGAAATCCGCACGCCGATGAACGGCGTCATCGGCATGACCGGCCTGCTGCTGGAGACCGAGTTGACCGAAGAGCAGCGCCGCTACGTCGAAACGATCCGCTCCAGCGGCGAGACGTTGCTCACCATCATCAACGACATCCTCGACATCTCCAAGATCGAAGCGGGCAAACTGGAGCTGGAGACGACCGACTTCGACCTGATCGAGCTGCTCGACGACTTTGCCGCCACGCTGGCGGTGAAGGCGCAGGAAAAGAAGCTGGAATTCCTCTGCGCCGCCGATCCGGAGACCCCGCGACGCCTGCGCGGCGACCCCGGACGGCTGCGGCAGGTGCTCACGAACCTGACTGCCAATGCGCTGCGCTTCACCGAACAAGGCGAAGTCAGCGTGCGCGTGACGCCCGTGCAGTCCACAGAGCGTGAAGTCACGCTGCGCTTTGTCGTGCGCGACACCGGCATCGGCATCCCGCAGGAAAAGCTGCCGCTGATCTTCGAGAAATTCGTGCAGGTGGACGCCTCCACCACGCGACGCTACGGCGGCACCGGCCTGGGGCTGGCGATCTCCAAACGGCTGGTCGAATTGATGGGGGGCGAGATCGGCGTGGAGAGCGAGCCGGGCAAAGGCTCGACTTTTTGGTTCGTCGTCACGCTGCCCAGGCAGGCTGCGACCGAGCAGAGGCTGGACCTGCCGGACACGCTGCATGGGATTCGCGTGCTGATCGTCGACGACAACGCCACCAACCGCGAAATTCTCCACGCCCAGCTGAGCGCATGGGGCATGGCGCCGGATGAAGCCGAGAGCGGCCACGCGGCTTTGCAAAAGCTGGAGGAAGCCTGGCGGGCCGGAAAGCCCTACCGACTGGCCATTCTCGACATGCAGATGCCGGAGATGGACGGCCTCATGTTGGGGCGCACCATTCGCAGCGATGAACGCTATCGCTCGCTCGAACTCATCATGATGAGCTCGATGGGCCAGGACGGCGAAGCGCGCTCCATCCGTCAGAATGGCTTCGCCGCCTACCTGATCAAACCGGTGCGTCAATCCGATTTGTTCAATACGTTGCGGCAGACGCTTGCACAAAGCACCGCCCGTTCATCCGTCGCCCCTGCCGGCGAGACGAAGCCCGCCATCCCTAAACTGTCGCGCAGCAACGTGCGCGTGCTGGTGGCCGAGGACAACGCCGTGAACCAGCAGGTGGCATTGGGCATCCTGCGCCGCATGGGCGCGCGCGCCGAGGTGGTCGGCAGCGGCGCAGAGTCGATCGAGGCGCTGCGGCAGGCGCCTTACGACATTGTGTTGATGGACGTGCAGATGCCCGACATGGACGGGCTGGAGGCCACGCAACGCATTCGCAGCGGAGAGGCCGGCGAGCGCTGTATGCACATCCCGATCATCGCCATGACCGCACACGCCCTGCAGAGCGACCGCGACCGTTGTCTGGCGGCGGGGATGAACGACTACGTCTCCAAGCCGGTGAAGCCGCAGGAGCTGCATCAGGTGTTGGAGCGCTGGTTGGCGCAGACGGAAACGCACATCAACCAACCATGAATTGTCGTAGCTGCGGCTCGCAGCCGCAGGTTCCGACAGCCCACAAGTGCAGGCCCTCACCCCCTGCCCCCTCTCCCAATGGTGGGAGAGGGGGAGGAGGGAGCGCCGTAGCTGCGGCTCGCAGCCGCAGGTTCCGACAGCCCACAAGTGCAGGCCCTCACCCCCTGCCCCCTCTCCCAATGGTGGGAGAGGGGGAGGAGGGAGCGCCGTAGCTGCGGCTCGCAGCCGCAGGTTCCGACAGCCCGAGGAAGCGCGATTGCGAGCGCACCCTACAAGAAATTCCGCCATCATTGACGCCTGACCTCCCCGGGCCGGATCGTCGTGTAGTTGAGAAGTCCGGCCATTCCCTCCCGTCGAAAAATGAGGCGCGCCCGCTGCGCCGGATTTTGTCGGCGCTCGAGCCGTCGCCACAGCGGCGTCAGCAGGCGCTCCTCGCCGAAGCCGCGCGCCGTCAGCGCCGCCTCCGCCAGCGTCAGTATGCGCTCCAGAAAATCGGGCGCCGGCTGGGGCGCATCCAATCCATAACGAATCGCTTGCTGGTGGTAGGTCTGCATCTGCGCCCAGTACGTTTCTCCTAGCACATCCATGATCATCGGATGAATCGAAGGCTCGGCTTCAATCAATCCCAGGTTGAGCGCGGCGGCGGCCATCGTCTCTGACCACGGCTGTTGACATGCAGGCCGCATTTCGAGCGTGCCATAGGCCGTGCGCAGGCGGGCGCTGTTCCAGATGTAATGTTCGTGAAAAAGAAAGGCGGGATAGTCGGCGCCGTGCGCGCGCAAATACTCGGTGAAAGGGATGGAGCTGGGGACGATTTCGCCGCCGGCGCGCGCGATCAAATAGGTGGCCTGCGAAATCGTCGCAAAGAAGTCCGCCAGGTCGCACATCGGGCGCGGCAACATGCCGTGACGATGCTCGTTAGCGCGAATCGAGGCCATCACCCCCTCGCGCGCGCTGCAATAGGGGCTTTCCTTGCCTGCGTAGATGGGCGAGTTGGCGCAAAAGGCGATCACAACCGGCGTGATCAGGCTGCCGTAGTTCAGCATGCGCACCATTTCTTCGCGGCCGATCGCCACATGCAACTGATCGGCTGCGGTGACGGTGTACCATAACCAGGGGTCGGCCATGGCGCGATAGAGGCTCACGTAGCGCTGCTTGGGGGAGAGGATGCGCAGCTGCGGCGGCGTGAGCGGCTGGATGCCGTATCCCAGCACGCGCCAGCCGGCGCGCGTCGCTGCACTCACCAGGCGACTGACAGCCTCTTGCATAATTTCTTGTAATTCGTACAGATTTTGGCAGGGTCTTGTGCTGATTTCGATCGTGCCCAGTCCCACCTCAAGCGCATAGGAGTAATTCGGCCCCTTTAAGCCAACGATGAAATCACGCTGGCCGGGCGGCCCGGCGCCGTATTCCGGCTCCAGGTCGGGGTGGGTCAACAGCGTCTGCCAGAGGCGACGGCTGTCCACTGCTTCGCCCGAGGCGGAGACGATGGGAAACTCCGCCTCGCGGCCTACGGTGCGCACGGCCGGGCGTTGCTCAGGAAAACCTTCCGAAAAACGCTCGGCCAGCTCGGTGAAGATCGGCGCAAGTTGTGGGTCGGCGGAGATAGGCGTTACTCCATTGGATATTTCATGCCAATTTGGGCGCGGATTTCGTCCATGATCGCCATGATGCGCACCGATTCGTCGAGCGGCATCACGTCGCTTTCCCGTTTGCCGGCGCGCACGCAGCTCGCCACCTCGATTGCTTCGTGGCTGTAGCCGTTGGCGATGTATGGGCGGCGAATGACTTCACTCTCTGCAAAGGCGTGTTTCAACGTCAACGCGTCGCCGACCCACCAGGGGCTGTGGATGCGGATCGAGCCGACGTCGCCGAGGATCACCGCTTCCTGCGGCGTGTTCGTGCGCATGGAAGTGTATAGCACGGCCACTTCTCCGCCCGGAAAGCCCAGGAGGACGCCGGTGTTCTCGTCGATGCCGGTGGCGCCCAGTGTCGCCACGGCGGCGATGCGATCTGGCCGCCCCAGCAACATCGACGCCAGCGAAATCGGATAGACGCCTACGTCGAGCAGCGCGCCGCCGCCCAGCGCCGGATCGAAGAGACGACTGGCGGGGTTGAAGGAGGCGCGAAAGCCGAAGTCCGCCTGGATCATCTGCACCTTGCCGATGGCGCCCTCGGCGATCAGCCGTCGCGTTTCCACCATGATGGGCAAAAAGCGCGTCCACATCGCCTCCATCAGAAAGAGGCCGGCGCTGCGCGCAGCGTCCACCATCTCCTGCGCCTGAGCGGCGTTGATGGCGAAGGGCTTTTCGCAGAGCACGTGCTTGCCATGGCGCAACGCCAGGAGAGTGTGGTCGTGATGAAAGCTGTGCGGCGTCGCCACGTAGATGGCGTCCACATGCGGGTCCTCTGCCAGAGATTCGTAGCTGGCGTGCCGGCGTGGGATGTCAAATTGGTCGGCGAAGCGGTCGGCGGAGGCTTGCGTGCGCGAGCCGACCGCAATCACCTCTTGGTCTGCGAGCGCCTCGACGCCGGCGGCGAATTTGGCGGCGATGGCGCCTGTTCCGAGAATGCCCCAACGAAAACGTTCACTCATTGAAAACTCCAATCGGCTGTCCAGCGGTCCGCCATCGGCATTCCGCTGGTGAAGGCGGCGTTGATCACACGCTGCACGTCGATGGGAACGCGACGCAAGGTCACGTCGATGCGTGCAGGCGAGCGGTAGTCGATCAGTGCATATTCGGCCCACGGTGGGTTGTAGGCGGAGCCGTCCCTGCGCAGGACAAAGGGCAGCCCCACGCTGCCCGGGTTGATCACCCAACGATGCTGATGACGGCGCACCATTTGCGTGTGCGTGTGACCCCCTGCACAGATCAAAGACGCGTCATCGCCGAAAATCTCCGCCAGCGCGGCGTCGGATGTGGTCGCCTCGATCTCCTCATCGAACGAGCGCGGGGAGCCATGATAGCAGAGCAGCGCAGTCTCTTCATCGAGCGCAATGCGCACGACAGGCTGAAAGCTGCGAATCAAGGCGCGATCGCTTTCCGTCAGCTGGGCTGCGCCCCATCCTTCGACGGCGTTGTAAAGCGCCGTTTGCGCATCGTCCCCGGGGTAGGGCCGAGGATCGAGCGCCCAGGCGTCGGTGTTGCCCATGACCACGGGACAACCCAGCGCAGCGACTGCGGCGAGCGTCTCGCGCGGCTGCGGCCCGAAGAGGGCGACGTCGCCCAGGCAGACGATCTGATCGGGGCGGTCGGCTTGAATCGCGGCCAGCGCCACCTCCGTGGCATGGAGATTGCCGTGCGTGTCGGAAAAGAGGGCGATGCGCATCACTGTTCTTTCTCTTTCAGCGCCTTCCACACCCGGTCCGGCGTGAAGGGCAGCTCGTCGAGCCAGCAGCCGGTGGCGTCGTGGATGGCGGCGGCGATAGCCGGCGCAACCGGAATGAAGGGCATCTCCGCCATGCCGCGCACGCCGAGCGGCCCTTGTGGGTCGGGAAACTCCAGGATGATCGGCTCGACGATCGTCGGCGCATCGAGCACGCCGGGGATCAAGTAGGTGCTCAGGTGCTGCGTCACCGCGCGGCCCTCGCGCTGCACGAACTTCTCCATCAGCGCCCAGCCGATTCCCTGCGCTACGCCGCCTTCGATCTGGCCTTCGACCTGCTGCGGGTTGACGGCGTGGCCGACGTCGTTGGCGCTGATCATGCGCACGACATGGACGTGACCGGTGTCAAGATCGACCTCGACCTCCGCCACCTGGGCGCAATAGCCATACGTGACGTTGGGGTCGGAGGCGCCCGTCTCCCGGTCGTAGGGGGTGGTGGCGCGAGGGCGATAGACAAATTCGGCGCGGGCCGGTCGCTCCTCGTTGCGCCACTCCTGCAGCGCGCGTTCGGCTGCGCCTTTGATGGCGTTGCCGGCCATGAAGGTCATGCGGCTGGCGGAGGAGCTGCCGCTGGAGCCGGCGACCTCGGTCGATTCGGTGCGCAGCTCGATGCAATTCGGGTCAAGGTCCAACACCTCGGCCGCGATCTGGCGGAAGACGGAATGCGCGCCCTGCCCCACCTCGGCGCCGACGCAGCCGACCACGGCGCGCTCGATGCGCTCCTTGCCGTGCAGCTCCACCCAGGCTGAGCAGTGCTCCGGAAAGCCCAGGCTGAAGCCTACGTTTTTGAAGCAACAGGCGACGCCGATTCCACGCGCCACGCGGCGCCGCGTGGCGTCCAGAGAAGTGAGGGAAGAGAAGCGAGGCTTGTGTGAGGCGACGGCGGCAGGGCGACGCCACCCCTCATTTTCGTCTTTGCGCCAGCCGGCGCGTTCGGCTGCGGCGGCGACCACCTCGCGGATAGTGCAGCCGGGGGGCAGCGGCGCTTTCGTGGGCAGGATGGTCCCTTCACGCCAGAGGTTGCGCATGCGCAGCTCGACCGGGTCCATGCCGAGCGCCTCCGCCAGCTTGTTGACCTGCATCTCGGCGGCGAAGTGTCCCTGTGGCCCACCGAAGCCGCGGAAGGCGCCGCTGGGCGTATTGTTGGTGTAGACGGTGCGCGCCACCACATGCACGTTGGGGATTTTATACGGACCCAGCGCGGCCAGCAGCGCGTTGCCGAGCACTTTGGTGCTGGTGTAGGCGTAGGCTCCGCAGTCGCTAGTCAAATCCATCTGCGCGGCCACGATCCGGCCGTCGCGTGTGGCGCCCCATTTGGCCTTGATTGTAAACGGATGGCGTTTGTGGTGGCCGACGATGCTCTCCTCCCGGCTCCACACCGTCTTGACCGGGCGCCCGGTCTTCCACGCCGCCAGCGCCAGCACGATCTGGATGGAGATGTCTTCGCGTCCGCCGAACGCGCCGCCGACGGCGCCGTGACGCACGACGATTTGTTCCTCTGGCAGGCCGAGCGCATGCGCAATTTGATGACGCTCTTCGTGCATCCACTGGCCGGGGCAGATCACCTCGATGCGGCCATCCGGTCGCACCCAGGCCAGGCCGGCCTCCGGCTGCAAATAGGCGTGCTCCTGCGCCTGGGTGCGGTAGACCGCCTCGACGATCACATCCGCCTGGGCGAAGCCCGCCTCGATGTCGCCGTCGATCAGCCGATACTCCAGCAAGACGTTGGACTGCGGGTCGCGCTCGCCGTAGGGATAGGGAAAAGGATAAGGATGGAGCGGCGGCGCGCCGGGCGCCATTGCCTCAAAAGGGTCGGTGATGACCGGCAACGGCTCATATTCGATGTGGATGGCCCTGGCGGCGGCCTCCGCCTCCGCCTCGCTTTCGGCCACCACCAGCGCGACGTGATCGGCCTCCCAGCGCACGATCTCGGCCTGGGGCGTGCTGCCCAGGCCGCACAGCACCGGCTGGTCGGGCATGATCAGGCCGTATTCGTTGACCGGCACGTCGGCTGCAGTCAGCACTGCGATCACGCCGGGCATGGCGCGTGCGGCGCTGACGTCCATGGCCTTGATGCGAGCGTGCGGCACGCCGGCGAAGACGACTTTGAGCCAGGCCTGCCCCGGCAAATTCATGTCGCCAGCGTAGACGCCGGCGCCGGTCACCTTGTCCAGTGCGTCGACGCGAGGGAGACTGCTTCCAACAGCGCGCATAGACCCTCCTTTTCGATGATGGAATCGAGCCGCCGGCGGCCTCAGCCCTGCCGCGCCAGCATCGGGCCGAGGCGTCGTCCACCGAGCAGGTGGATGTGGAGGTGGTAAATCTCCTGGCCGGCGTCGCGGTTGCAGTTGACCAACAGCCGATATCCGCTTTCTGCAATGCCCTCCTGGGCGGCGATCTTTTTCGCCACCACGAACATGTGGCCGAGCAATTGTTCGTCCTCCTCCGTCACGTCGTTGGCGGTGGGGATCAGCTTGTTGGGTACGATCAGGATGTGCACCGGCGCCTGCGGGTTGATGTCTCGGAAGGCGGTCACCTGCTCGTCCTGGTAGACAATGTCCGATGGAACTTCGCGACGGATGATCTTGCTAAAGATGGTCTCGGTGGCCATTGGTGGTCGTTATCCCGAATCTTCATGATCAAGTCGATGGAAATAGGCAATGCGCCCCAATGGGCTCTCTAACAGCGCTGTCCAAACTATTTTACATCATCCCTGGAAAGTTTCTATTTCTCTTCCTTTGTCGCTCGGAGATATTTTGACGATTGCGTTTTCTTGCGAGAGGTGAACTGCTCGACACGAAAGAGGGCGCCTCACGCCACGTCCAACGATCTCTCCGAAAAACCGAGCGGTGGCGTTATAATGCGACTGTAGACGTTGTATTTAAGACCGCTGCGAGCGGGAACGCTTCCAGCGCATCGATCACTGTCGGAGGAGAACCGCACATGTCCCAAATGCATCTCACGGCCTCGCCAACCTGGCGCCAGCTCGAAGAACATGCCAAAGCCATCCGCTCTGTTCATCTGCGCAACCTCTTCGCCGCCGATCCTGCCCGCGGCGAACGGATGGTCATCGACGCGCTGGGCCTTTACTTCGATTATTCCAAGCATCGCGTCACCGACGAGACGCTGCGCCTGCTCGTGCAACTTGCAGAGGAGCGCGGCCTGCGCGAGCGCATCGACGCCATGTTCCGTGGAGAAAAGATCAACGTCACCGAAAACCGCGCCGTGCTGCACGTCGCCCTGCGCGCGCCGCGCGACGCCCACATCTACGTTGACGGCGAGGACGTCGTGCCGGAGGTGCACGCCGTCCTCGATCGCATGAGCGAATTTTCACGCCGCGTGCGCAGCGGCGAGTGGAAGGGCTTCACCGGCAAACGCATCCGCAACGTCGTCAACATCGGCATCGGCGGCTCGGACCTGGGGCCGGTGATGGCGTATGAGGCGCTGCGCCACTACAGCGAGCGCAGCATGACCTTCCGTTTCGTCTCCAACATCGACGGCACCGACTTCGCCGAAGCCGTGCGCGACCTCGACCCGGCGGAGACGCTCTTTATCGTGGCGTCCAAGACCTTCACCACGCTGGAGACGATGACCAACGCCCAGACGGCGCGACGCTGGCTGCTGAGCGCGCTGGGCGATGAACGCGCCGTCGCCCATCACTTCGTCGCCGTCTCGACCAACGCTGCAGAGGTCGCCAGGTTCGGCATCGACACCGCCAACATGTTCGGCTTCTGGGATTGGGTGGGCGGACGCTATTCGATGGACTCCGCCATCGGGCTATCGACCATGATCGCCATCGGGCCGGAGCGTTTTCAGGAGATGCTGGCCGGCTTTCACGCCATGGACGAGCATTTCCGCACCGCGCCCTTCGAGCGCAACATGCCGGTGATCATGGCGCTGCTGGGCGTCTGGTACAACAACTTCTTCGGCGCCGAGAGCGTCGCCGTGCTGCCCTACGACCAGTATCTGAAGCGCTTTCCGGCCTATCTCCAACAGCTTACGATGGAGAGCAACGGCAAGTACGTCACCCTCGACGGCGTGCGCGTCGACTATCAGACCGGCGCCATCTACTGGGGCGAGCCGGGCACCAACGGCCAGCACTCGTTCTATCAGTTGCTGCACCAGGGGACGAAACTGGTGCCTTGCGACTTCATCGGCTTCTGCCAGAGCCTCAACCCCATCGGCGACCATCATGATCTGCTCGTGTCCAATATCTTCGCCCAGAGCGAGGCGCTGGCTTTCGGCAAGACGGCGGAGGAAGTGCGCGCAGAGGGAACGCCGGAATGGCTGGTTCCCCATCGCGTCTTTGAGGGCAACCGCCCCTCCACCACCATCCTCGCCGATCGCCTGACGCCGGAGGTGCTCGGCAAGCTGGTGGCGCTCTACGAACACTGCGTCTTTACGCAGGGCGTCATCTGGAACATCAACTCGTTCGACCAGTGGGGCGTGGAGTTGGGCAAAGTGCTGGCGAAGCGCATCGTCGGCGAGCTGACGTCCGAGGCGCCGGAGCTGCGACACGACAGCTCGACGAATGCGCTGATCCGACGCTATCGAGAAAGACGGAGAAACGCTTGAGCGCCAGGCGTCGAAAAGGGTTGGGCAGCCAACGACCGCACCCTTGAGAAGGCTGCGCTTGAAGGATCGGCTGCCCAACCTGAAGGCTTTGATGTTTCAAGGGTTTATTTTCAAAGCTTTACGCTCCCTTTAGAGCTATCTTTCAACGGAGGCGCCTCTAAGCCGGCTTGGCGAAGAGGAGGACGGCCTGCGCGGCGAGCGAGCGCCTTTTCGATTTCACCATAGACAAAGACAATGCTGCTGAGCGCAATGCACGTCAGCAAATCTTGGGCGGCAAGCGGCGTTGTATTGAGAAAAGGTTGCAAGGCCGGCGCATAGATCGCAGCCAACTGCAAACCGACGACGACGGCGATCAGCAGCGTCAGCGACTTGTTGCTGAACAAACCGGCTTGAAGGGTCGAATCATTGCCGGTTCGGATGGCAAGCGCCTGCCACACCTGCAAAAACGCCAGTGTTGTGAACATCATCGTCTGCCAATCCGCGTAGCCGGCGCTCCATCGATGAAGGCCAACGCCCAACGCAATTGCGCCGATCAACGCGCCCATGCGAATCACCTGACCGAGGCCGCCATGGCTGAAAATGTTCGCCTGCGGCGAGATCGGCGGGCGACGCATGACGTTCTTTTCGGCAGGCTCCACGCCCAGGCCAATGCCGAGTAAACCATCGGTCAATAAGTTCAACCACAGCAATTGCAGCGGCATGAGTGGAATAAGGAGCGGCGGCAACGGCGACGCTGGCGCCAACAGGGCGAGCACGGGGGCAAGCAACATCACCATCACCTTGCCGAGGTTGCCGCCGACGGAGAACTTAACGAATTTTTTGATATTGTCGTAGATGGTGCGTCCTTCCTCGACCGCATTTACGATCGTCGCGAAATTGTCGTCGAGCAGGACGATCTCAGCGGCCTCGCGGGTGACGTCGGTTCCGGTGACGCCCATCGCCACCCCGATGTCGGCTTTCTTGAGGGCAGGTGCATCGTTGACGCCGTCGCCGGTCATTGCCACCACATGGCCTTGCCGCTGCAACGCAGTGACGATGCGCAGTTTATGTTCGGGCGAGACGCGCGCAAAGACCGAGACGTCCGTCAATGCCGCGCTCAACTGTTCGTCCGACATTTGGGAAAGTTGTAGACCCGTGATTACGCGGTCTTCGGCGGCGGCGATGCCCAGCTCTTTGGCGATGGCGAGGGCGGTGAGCGGGTGATCGCCGGTGATCATGATGGGACGAATTCCCGCCATCTTGCATTTGGCGACCGCCTCTTTCACCTCAGGTCGCGGGGGATCGATCATTCCAAACAAGCCCACCAGCGTCAGATTGCGCTCCAACGCTTCATCCGCTTTGGCGGGTCGTTCATCCAACAACTTGAACGCTACAGCCAGCACGCGCATGCCTTCCGCCGCCAACCGTGCATTCGAGGCCTCGATGCGCTGACGCCATTCCGGCGTGATAGGCTGCGCTCCGCCGTTCACCCACACCTGCGCAGCAATGTCCAGCAAACCGTCCACCGACCCTTTTGTGAAGGCAACAAACCGGGATTGAGCGATGGGGAGTTGCGCCAAAACGTCGTTCACCGCCGATGCATCGTTTTCGACGTTCAATTCATGCACGGTCGTCATGCGTTTGCGCTCGCTGTCGAACGGGAGCTCCAGGACGCGCGGCAGCCGCCGCTCGAGTTCGTCCTTGCGCAAACCGAATTGCGCGGCTGCGAGCACCAACGCTCCTTCGGTGGGGTCGCCGACGGCGCGCCATCCCCCAGGATCGTCCCCAATCAACTGAGCGTCGCTTGCCAGCGCGCCTGCAGAAAGCAACAGCGACATGGCCTTCGCCTGAAGGCGCGTCTCCTCGGTCGGCGGCTCGGCGAGCTCAAGCCTGACCTCTTCTCGACCGATGCGCTCGTTCAGCTGCACGCTGCGATCCATCAGGTCGAGCACGGTCACGGTCATGCGATTCTGCGTAAGCGTCCCTGTTTTATCGGAGCAGATGACGGTGACCGAGCCAAGCGTCTCAACTGCAGGCAATTTGCGGATGAGCGCGTTGCGCGCCAGCATGCGACGCGCGCCGAGCGCAAGCGTGATGGTCACCACGGCGGGCAGCCCTTCGGGCACGATGGCGACGGCGACGCTCACAGCCACGAGGAACATTTCGCCCAACGTGCCGCCGCGCAACAGACCAAATACGGCGACGACCGCTGCGATCATCACCCCCACCAGCGCCAGCGCCTTGCCCAAACGGTCGAGCCGTTTTTGCAGCGGCGTCGCTTCGCGCTCGACGGTTTGCAGCATCGTGGCAATTTTACCCAGCTCTGTGCGGGCGCCTGTCTCAACGACAATTCCGACGCCTCGCCCATATGTCACCACCGTGCCCATGTAGGCCATATTGCGTCGGTCGCCCAGCGGAGCGTCGGCGCTGAACACCAGATTGGCGTCCTTCTCAACCGCTTCCGACTCGCCGGTGAGTGCAGCTTCTTGAATGCGGAGATTGACGGTCTCAACCAGGCGCATGTCGGCAGGCGTCAGGTTGCCCGCCTCAAGCAAGACAATGTCTCCCGGCACCAGCTCACGCGCCGAGATCGTTTGCACTTGCCCCTCCCGTCGAACGCGCACCATAGGCGCTGCGAGCTTTTTGAGCGCGGCCATGGCGCGCTCAGCGCGATATTCCTGCACGAAGCCGAGCAAGCCAAACAGCACCACGATGGCGAAAATCGCCACCGCTTCCTGCCATTTCTGCAAAAACAGCGAAATTATCCCGGCCGCAATAAGGATCAGCACCATCGTGGCGGTGAACTGCTCCCACAACAGTCGCCAGGGGCTGCGGCTCGCCCTTTCGACAAGTTCATTCGGCCCCACCTGCGCCTGCAACTCGGCCACTTGTTGCGCAGTGAGGCCCATAGCCGGGTCTGAGCGAAGTTGCTTGATTGCGGCCTCAACTGAAAGAAGATGCCACTGCGATCTCTGTTCGGCGTTCACGGCTCTGCTCCTGATTGTCCACAACAAAAAAGACCATCGCGAGACGTCTCGCGATGGTCTTGCCTCTGTGCGATGTTCCCACATCCGACCAACCGGCAACGCTATTTGCGTTGCGTATTGACGATTGGTCGGTCCTTTCTGGGCAGGCTACTCCCCATCCACTGATAAAACTATAGCATCTGCGACGTATCTTGTCAACGAACGTGCGCCGCTCTTTTTTCGGTGTCTTCAACGTCTCAATTCTTGTCTTGCATTTTTACCTGCGCGGCGATGCCGGTATGATTGGCGCATGAACGCATTCAACTACCCTGAATCTAGCCGCATATTTGACCGGTTCGCCCGTTTTTACGATCAAGATTATCAGCATTACGACGACGACATCGAGGCAATTTTGACGCTGGCCGCCGAATGCGGCGACCCCATCTTGGATCTCGGATGCGGCACCGGACGCGTGCTGCTGCCGCTGGTGAAGGCCGGCTACGATGTCACCGGCGTCGACATCAGCCCCGCGCTGCTGGAGTGCGCCGCAAACAAACTCCGGCTGGCGGGGGTGAAGGCGCAGCTGGTGCAGGCCGATCTGCGCAGCTATGACCTTCCCGTCAAAACGTTTGCTTTCAGTTTTTGCACCAGCAACACCCTCATGCATTTCACCACGCCCACCGATCAAATTGCAGTGTTGCGCAATGCGGCGCGTCACCTGCGGCCCGGCGGCAAGCTGCTGATCGACCTCTTTAATCCCGATTTGCAACGGCTTTTCGCCGTCGATGGTCTCATGGAGCTGGCGGGTCGCTGGCAGGACGAAGAGAGCGGCGCCGAAGTGCTCAAATGGTGCGTGCGCAAAGTCGACCCGGCGGAGCAGCTTCAAGAGACGACTTTCATTTATGAAGAGATCTTTCCCGACGGTCGAACGCAGCGCACCCTTTGTCCGTTCACCCTGCGCTATCTCTGGCGCAGCGAGGCGGAGTTGATGGTGCAGGTCGCCGGCCTGCGCGTCGAAGAAGTGTGGGGGGACTTTGACGGGGCGCCGTACACCGGCGCCAGCGAGCATCTTATTCTGATCGCCGCCAAACCGGCTCGATAACCGATCACCACGTCAAAGCGAGGAGCGAGATGTCTGCACAACTGAATTTGCCCAAAGAGGCGCAGCGCACCTATGCCCGATTGTTGCCGCGGTTGGAGGCCGAATTCGCCGAGGCCATTGAAACAGACGCATGGAAAACCTTTCGCAGGCGACTAGACGCCCATTTCAACGATCTCTTTTTCCTGCTCTTTGAGCTATACGGGGATCGTTACGACTTCCTCTATCATCTGGAGCGCCTGCTGGCGGAGTCTGCGCGCGCCTGGCTGGAGCGACCGGAGGAGCTGAAGGCGCTCGATGCACAGCGCGAGCGCGATCCCCTCTGGTATCAGTCGGAGAAGATGTTGGGCGGGGTCTATTATGTCGATCTCTTCGCCGGCGACCTGCAAGGAATGCGCGCCAAAATTCCCTACTTCAAAGAGCTGGGGCTGACCTATCTTCACCTGATGCCGCTGTTCAAGGCGCCGGAAGGCGACAACGACGGCGGCTACGCCGTGAGCGATTACCGCCAGGTCGATCCTCGCCTGGGCACGGTGGAAGATTTGCGCCTGCTGGCGACGGAGCTGCGGCGGGAAGGCATCAGCCTGGTGCTGGATTTCATTTTTAACCACACGTCGGACGAGCATCGCTGGGCGCTGGCCGCCCAGGCGGGCGATGAGGACTACGCCGAGTACTATTTTCTCTTCCCCGACCGCACCATGCCCGATCTGTATGACCGCACGCTGCGCGAAATTTTTCCGGACCAGCATCCCGGCTGTTTCACCTATCGTCCAGACATGCAGCGCTGGGTGTGGACGACCTTTAACTCGTTCCAGTGGGATTTGAACTACCACAATCCGGCGGTTTTTCGCGATATGGCGGCGGAGATGCTCTTTCTGGCCAACGTCGGCGCTGAAGTGCTGCGGCTAGACGCGCTGGCCTTCACATGGAAGGAACTGGGCACCAACTGTGAAAACTTGCCGAAGGCGCATACGCTGGTGCGCGCCTTCAACGCCGTCGTGCGCATCGCTGCGCCCAGCCTGGTGTTCAAGTCGGAGGCGATCGTTCACCCCGATGAGGTGGTGCGCTATATCCATGCCAAGGAATGTCAGCTCTCCTACAACCCGCTCCTGATGGCGTTGCTCTGGAACAGCCTGGCGACGCGCGAGGTGCGTCTGCTCCGTCATTCTATGAGCTACCGCTTCGCCATCCCGGAAGATTGCGCCTGGGTCAACTACATCCGCTGCCATGACGACATCGGCTGGACCTTTGACGACGGCGATGCAGCTGCTTTAGGGATCAACGGCTACGACCACCGCCGTTTTCTCAACGCCTTTTACACGGGGCGCTTCCCGGGGAGCTTTGCGCGGGGCTTGCCCTTCCAGGAAAACCCGCGCACCGGCGACGCGCGCATCTCAGGCACGCTGGCTTCGCTGGCCGGACTGGAGGCGGCGCTGCATTCCGCAAACCCGGCCGAGATTGACCTGGCGGTGCGTCGCATTTTACTGCTCAACGCCATCATCCTCAGCATCGGCGGCGTTCCCCTGATCTACCTGGGAGATGAAGTCGGCGTGCTCAACGATTACAGCTACGTCGAGGACCCGGCCAAAGCCGGGGACAGCCGCTGGGTGCATCGCCCGCGCATCGACTGGGAGCAGATGGCGCGACGCCACGATCCAACGACGATCGAAGGGCGTATCTACAGCGGGCTGCGCCACCTGATCGAGGTGCGCAAGGCGACCCCCGCCTTCGCCGGCAACCGCATGAAGGTCATTCATCTGGGCAACGACCATGTGTTCGCCTACCTGCGCACCGGCTCCCATGGAGATCGCGTGCTGGTCATTGCGAATTTCACCGAACACACGCAGCCCATTCCCGCCAACGAGGTGCGCCTGTATGGAGCAGGCTACCATTTCTGCGATCTGATCAGCGGCCAGGAACTGACGCTGGCTGCGGAAACAGTGGTCCTGGCTCCCTATCAGGTGTTGTGGCTGGTGGATTGACGGCCTTGTACAAAGATGATGCGGATCGCGGCTTTGGCAAATCATCGTCCATCGAATTTAGACAAAGCTGTGATCCGGCGGTGCAGGCGATGGGCAAACCATTTGCTGTCGAGTTTCAAAGCTGTTGCAAAGCCGGCAAGGAGTTGAACAGAGGTTGGTTTTGTCCAGGAAAAGCAAAAGCGTCATGACCAACGGCGCCGATCGCCAAGAAGATGGCGCCTTCCCATCTTCCAGGAAGCCTGAAGCTTCCTGGAAGATGTTTTCTCGCTAGCGGCTCAACACTCGCTGTAGCCGCACACGGCGCACTTGCGGCATCCTTCGACGTTCAGGAAGCTCGCCTCGCCGCACTCCGGACAGATGTCGCCGATCGGTTTGGCGGCGATCGGCAACGCCAGTTGCTCGGCCTGCGGCTTCTCCTCGGCGGGGGGCAGCTCGCTGAGATGCTCGGCCAACACCTGGGCGATGCCGTCGGGCAGCGAACGCACGCGATTGGCGCCGAAGCCTAACGGTCGCCCGCCGCCGATGCCCGCCAGCTCGTCGATCACCCAGCGCAGGCGCTCGGAAGGCGGCAACGCGCCCGGCATGCGCAGAATCAGGCTAATCAGCCGCCCCATCGCCTCGCTCACCGCCATCACTTCCGTGCCGGCCTTGCCGACGTTCAAAAAGACCTCGAACGGTTCATTGTGTTCGTCGCTGTTCACGGTGACGTAGGCTGTGCCCAGCGGCGTCTCCTTGCGATAGGTGGCCCCGTGGAGTTTGGCGGGGCGCGGTCGTTTGATCATGGCGTGGCGAAATTCGAGCACCCCGTGCCCTGCATCGCCCTCCGCCTGTCCATTGGCGTAATGGCCGTTGGCGGCGAGCGCCGTTTCGGTTCCGCTCGCCGGCTCCTCCTTCTTTTTTTGCTTCGTGGCTTTCGTCTCCAGCACCACCTGCTCGCGACTGCCGGTGACGTAGACGGTCAACCCCTTGCAGCCCGTCTCCCACGCCAACATGTACGCCTTGGCCACATCCTCTTCGGTGGCGCCTTCCGGGAAGTTGCAGGTGTTATGATTGCACAGGCCATTGGCGATAAAGGCATGTCCTTCCGGCACGCTAAGGTCGAAGACCTCGTTGAAACCGACCTCGACGCCCTGAACTTGAACGTAGACCTTGCTCTCGTCATCCTGAGCAAAGAACGCCTCTGCAACCGGGTGGAAGGCCCCGCTCTGGCGCAGATGTGAATAGATGCGACGGGCGTCGCTGCGCTCCAGGCGGTGTCCTTGCAGTAAATTGACTCGCCCCCGTTGATACGCCCTGGCTTCCAAGACATCCTCCAGATGGTAGATGGACGCCAGGCTCACCGACGCCGTCTGCTTCATCTCTTCAAGGCAATGCGTGACGAAAGCCGGCAGCAGACGGCTGTAGTTGCGGAAGCGCTGCACGCGACCTACATTGCGCCGCGCCATCCGTTCGTTTTTCCAGACCTCCACAAAGCCGATCAGATCGGCCAGACGCTCCAGCTCGCCTCCCTGCACGGTCAACGACCAGGCGCGCTCTGCGCTTCGACGCACAGTGGCGACGACGCCTGCGTTCAACAGCAACACCTGCAACTGGCGGATCAACTTTGAGCTGGCCAGGGTGACGCCGAACAATTTGCCGTCCTGCGTCAAGAAGCCATCCAGCATCAAACCGCGCAGGAAGGCGCTCACCTCGGCTCGGCTGCTGCGAAGGATGCAACCCGGCACGATTTTGTGTTCTGCGCCGGCGCGCAGCCCCAGATCGACCAGAAGCCAGTGGCGAAGGCTGCGGGCGTTGATTTGCAGCGTATGCACGTCGTTGCGGACATCTTTGAAGACTTGACCGGAAACCCCCCAGAGCGTTTCGGCGATTCTGTTCAGCTCCGCCAAAAGCGCAGCGTCGTTGTTGCTAATGACCACGCCGTTCTGCGTGATGGCGCCGTCGGCCGTCAGACATCCCAGGAAGAACGCAAGTTCTTCGGACATCCGGCTTGGGAAGCGGATGGGATGGCTGTTTGTGCGCAGCGCACCGCTGAAGGGCGGCAGCGCTGCGCCTGCTTTGCCGAACCGCTCCTGTCCGCTGTAGAGGATGACGACGTCGCCAATGCGCAGCGCATCGAGCGCTTTGAAGACGACCTCGCCGGATGACTCCAGGACATGCACGCGATGGTTCGGCGTGCCCTCGATCTCGAAGCCATACTCCAGTTTCACTTTGCGCGTTTCACGCATGCCGCCGTAATAAAACTGGTCGGTGCGTCGCACACCCTCCGGGCTCACAACCCTGATATCGAGAGATGTGAACTGGTCAGGGAGACGCGCTTCGGCCAGCTCCTCGATCGGCGTCAATCCATCTTCGGTGAGCACCAATGTATCGCCAACCACGCACTTGGAGATGCTGTTATCGGTGAAAGCCTGGATGGCGGCCTGCATCAGGACGTGCTCCTCCGCCGTGATGTCGCTGCTGACGACAAAGGTGTGGCGAATGTGCTCGGGCAGCTCGTCCAGCGCCTGGCAGGAGCCATAGGTGGCGACGTAATGCTTGATGCGCGTCTTGTCCGCTTCGCTGAGGTCGGTGGCGTCCAGCGCCTGCTCAAAGAGTGGGCTGGTGTAGACCAGCTCGACGTCGTTGTCGCCGTCCTTGAAGTGGCGGATGTAGCCGAGCGCAAAGACCGGCTCACAGCCGTAGCCCTCGCAGCCGACGACAGTGGCGATCGTGCCGGTCGGCGCCACGGTCGTCTGCGCAGCGTTGCGGATGCCGTGCTCTTCCAGGCCGCGCACGATGCGCTGCCAGTCCAGCGCCGGGCGCCCCCAGTCGCGCGTGAAGGGGCGCAGCGGCTTGGGCGGCTGCCACGCCATGCCGCCGGGACGATCCTTATCGTAGATGCTTCCCTCGAACGCCGGGAAACGACCGCGCTCCGCCGCCAGCTCGATGCTGCGCTGCATGGCGTGGTAGCGCACGAACTCCATGATCTGCGCGGCGAACTCCTGCCCTTCCTCGCTGCCGTAGCGGACGCCGAGCTTGTACATGATGTCGCCCAATCCCATGATGCCCAGGCCGATGCGTCGCGCCCGGTAGGCGGCCTCCGCCACCTGCGGCACTGCGGGCACGTAGGCGTTGGCGCTGACGACGTTGTCGAGGAAATGGGTGCTCTCGCGGATCGTGCGTTCAAGCAACGCCCAATCGACGACGGGCGCGCCGTTGGCGTCGGTCGTCACGTGGTTGGCCAGGTTGATCGACCCCAGGCAGCAATTTTCGTAGGGGCCGAGCCACTGCTCACCGCACGGATTCGTCGCCTCTAGCTCATAGAGATGGGGCACCGGATTGGCGCGGTTGGCGGTGTCGATGAAAAGTGCGCCCGGCTCGCCGTTGTGATGGGCGAATTTGACGATCTTGGCGAAGAGGTCGCGAGCGCGCACGGTCTTCCAGACTTTGCCGTCGCGTGGGTTGCGCAGGTCGAAATCCTTGTCGTCGCGCACGGCGCGCATGAACTCGTCGGTGATCGCCACAGAGATGTTGAAGTTGCTGATCTTCCCCTCTTCCGCCTTGCATTCGATGAACTCTTCAATGTCCGGGTGATCGACGCGCAGCACGCCCATGTTGGCGCCGCGGCGACTGCCGCCCTGGGCAATCTCGCCGAAGGCCTGGTCATACACGCGCAGGAAGCCGACCGGCCCGGTGGCGCGACCGGCCGAGGTGTGCACGATGTCATTCTTGGGGCGCAGCCGGCTGAACGAAAAGCCGTTGCCGCCGCCGGTCTGCTGAATCAGCGCAGCGACGCGCAGCGTGCTGAAGATGCCGTCCTGCTCCTTGCCCATGTCGTCGGCGATGGGCAGCACGAAACAGGCGGCGAGCTGGCCAAGCGGCGTGCCCGCGCCCGTGAACGTCGGGCTGTTGGGAAAGAAGCGTCGCTCCGCCAGGAGATCGTAGAACGCCTTTGTGATTCCTTCGACATCTCCGCCGTGCTGACGCTCCACCTGGGCGATGTGATAGGCGACGCGATAGAACATGCCCGCCGGCGTCTCCAGATAGGAGCCGTCGTAATCTCGACGCAGATAGCGTTTCTGCAACACTTTGATGCTGTTTTCGCTGAGCCGGATGGCGGCGTCGCTGACGTATTCCGGGCAAACGATGAACTGGCGCTGGCCTTTGACCGTTTCGATCACGGTGTACGCGCGTTGCGCCTGCGCCGCTTCGCTCGCATCCGTTATGGAATCTGTTGCACTAGGGAGCTTTTGGGACATAGATGCTGTCTCCTCCTAAATCAATCCGAATCAAACCTGAAAACAAGAGACAAAAATAATCCTGGCAACCTCCACCGCTCTTGCGAGCCAATCACCCTTCGATCGGGCGTCCGCTTCGGTGCAGACGTCGCCTGGCCAGTTTTCCTTTTCAAGTTTTACATCGCTGCAGATTGCGCTGGCTCGGGGGGCGTCGCCGATCGTCCCATCAGCCGGTCGATCTCGTTGCGCAGTTCATTCAGATCGTTGATGTCGAGATAAACGCTGGCGAAGCGGATATACGCCACCTGATCGACATGCGCAAGCTGATCCAACACCATGCTTCCGATCAATTTACTCGGCACCTCGGTGCGACCGACAGCCTGTAATGCTTCTGTGATCTGATCGACCATGGCTTCCATTGTTTCGCGCGTGATAGGGCGCTTGGTGGCTGCGATCTGAATGCCTGATAAGATTTTTTGACGATCAAACGGCTCGCGCCGCCCATCGCTTTTGATGACCAGCAAATTGGCCGCAACATGCTCGTAGGTGGTGAAGCGCTGCCCACATTGCTCGCACTGCCGCCTTCGACGAATGGCGTCGCCCGTCGTTCGAGTATCTATAACGCGATGGGCGTCGTGGCCGCAATGGGGACATTTCATATTTCTCTACAACATTTTGTGTAGTAATAAGAAAAATGCACGATATATTGTGTATTGCGAGAGAAAGTATAGCACACGTTTGGCGCGGCTGCAAATAACGCACGCGTGTTCTACCAGAGGAGGCCGATGCTGGCGGACTCAACAGCACAAAATTTTAAGGCTGGAGAGTCGGAAAACGGCGCGAAAGGGAAAGTGGAAAACCGATAGGTTCCTAATAACAGCGCCTTAACCTTGATCTGGTATAATGGCCGTGCAGCCGGAATCTTTCTACAACGTCAGGAGCCATCATGCCTTTCACCTCTCCCCCTGAATTTGACGAGAGCCGTTTCAACCGCATCGCCGCGCTCGCCCCTGCACTCGATGCATTCGCCGGCGACTACGTCTCGGCGGAGCGGCTGCCCGGCCTGGCCTATGGAATTGTGGCGGGCGGCAAGCTGGTGCACGTCGGCGGGGTCGGGCTGGCGGACAGGGAGGCGAACATCCCCGCCGGACCGGATGCGCTCTTTCGCATTGCGTCGATGACGAAGAGCGTCGCTGCGGTCGCCATCCTGCAGCTGCGCGACGCCGGGCTGCTGGCGCTCGATGACGCGGCCGAACGCTATGCGCCGGAGCTGGAGACGCTCCGCTATCCGACTGCAGACTCGCCGCGCCTGACGTTGCGGCGCCTGCTGACGATGACCGCCGGCTGGCCGGAGGACAATCCCTGGGGCGATCGCCAGCTGGCGCTGGATGATGTTGCGTTTTCGAGGCTGCTGGCGCAAGGGGTCTCGTTCGCAGCTGCGCCCGGCGCTCAATTTGAATACTCCAACCTGGCCTACATGGTGTTGGGACGCGTGGTGCATCGGGTGAGCGGGCTGCCGTTTCAAGAATACGTCACCCGGCGCATCCTTCGTCCCCTGGGCATGGTCGATGCATGTTGGAATTGCGAGGAGGCCGGGCAACCCGTCGCCCGCGGCTACCGGTCGATGAACGGCGCGCCCCTCGAAGAGCCGCTGGCCTGGATGCGCTGTGAAGGAGACGCCGCCGCATTCGCCGGCCTGTATATGTCGGTGAGAGATCTGGCGCGCTGGGTGGCGTTCATGCTTTCGGCGTGGCCTCCGCGCGACGAGGAAGAGCACCCCGTGTTGCGACGCAGCTCGCTGCGCGAGATGCAACAATGCTCCGTGTTGCGCACACCGAAAACTGCTCCTGTCAAAATCGGCGAGCCGCTCCATTGCGAGACGGGTGGCTATGGGTATGGCTTGTTTGTGATGGAATCTTCGGACTTGGGGCGCGTCATCGGACATGGGGGCGGCCTGCCCGGGTTTGGTTCCCACATGGTGTGGCTACCTGAACGAGATGTCGGAGTGGCGGCGCTCGCCAATGTCACCTACGCCCCGGCGGCGCCTTTTGCCATGGCGCTCTTGCGGCGGCTTGTGAGGGAAGCGCAACTTCGACCACGCCCGACGCAACCTGCGGCGGCGCTGCTCAAGGCGCAGGCGGAGGTGAGCTGTCTGCTCCAACAGTGGGACGATGCGCTGGCCGATCGTCTGGTCGCAGAGAATTTTTTCCTCGATACGCCGCGCGAGGAATGGCGCCGCCAGGTGGAGACGCTGCGCAGCCGACACGGCGCGCTGCGCATTGACGGCGCCATTCGAGTCAACAACCCCCTGCGCGGGGAGTGGCGCATGACGGGCGAGCGCGGCTGGTGCAACGTCTGGGTGACGCTGGCGCCCACCGTTCCTCCCCGCGTGCAGCATCTGTCCGTCGAGTCGGTTTTGCCGCCAAACGAGACCATGCAGAAGACGTTGGAGCAGCTGCTGGAGGCCATCGCAGCGCCGACGATGCGCCGCATTTCCAGGCTGGCGGCGCCAGGCGTGGATCGCCGCGCCCTTCTCGACCATCTGCGCCTGGCGAACCTGCTCTACGGCCCTTGCTCGATGGAGGCGATCGTCAGGGGCGACGGCGTGGAACGCACCGTGGCGCAGTTGCATAGCCCGCGAGGCCGTCTGGAGGCTGAGGTTGCGATCGAGGCTCGCACCGGTAAGGTGCGTTTTCTGGAGCTGCGCGCCATGCAGTGAGTTCATGGGACGGGCAGTTGTCCAGCCGATGTCAGCGCCGGGTCAGCGAGCGAGTGTAAGGACGAGCTACAATGGGGGCGCAACATTCTAGATAGCGCCGTCTACAAACAAGGGGAGGCGAGCATAGCGATGAACGAGTACTGGATGTGGGGATGGATCGCGCTGGCGATTATTTTCATGATCGCCGAGTTGTTCACGTCGGGTTTCTTTTTGTTTTGTTTTGGCGTAGGCGCGGGCGTGGCGGCGCTCTCCGCCTATCTGGGGCTGGACCCCTTCCTGCAAATTTTTGTGTTCATCCTGGCTTCAGGCGTCGCCGTGCTGTCGACCCGTCCCATCGCCAGGCGGCTGACCGAGCGCACCCCAAACTTTGTGGCGAGCGACCGGGTCCTGAACAGGCCGGGGGTGGTGCTTATTGAGATTAACCCGCCGCTGGGCACCGGCATGGTGCGCGTCGACGCCGAGGAATGGCGAGCGGTGTCGGAGGACGGCGGCGTGATCCCGAAGGGCGCCATCATCCGAGTGCTGCGCATCGACGGCACGCGTCTTGTCGTCCGACCGGACCCGGCGCACACTTTGGCCGAGGATTGACGCATCGTGAAACGTTTCGTTTGGGTTCTATAGACAGGAGGCAACATGGAATTCGCACTGGTGGTGACTGTTCTAGGTCTGCTCTTGCTGCTGGTCTTCTTGCTGGCTGCAATGGGCATTCGCATCGTGGCGCCGTACGAGAAGGGCGTGGTAGAACGATTGGGACGCTATCTGCGCACTGCGCAGCCGGGGTTGAACTTTATCATCCCCTTCATCGACGTCATGCGCAAGGTGGATATGCGCGAGCAGGTGGTCGATGTGCAGCCCCAGGAAGTGATCACCAAAGACAACGTGGTCGTGACCGTGGATGCGATCGTCTACTATGAGGCGACCGATCCGGTGAAGCTGACCTACAACGTGGCCGATTTCTACAACGCCGCCACCAAGCTGGCGCAGACCAACCTGCGCAACGTAATCGGCGAGACAGAGTTGGATGAGGCGCTGACCTCGCGCGAGATGATCAACGCCAAGCTGCGCGCCGTGCTCGACGACGCCACCGACAAGTGGGGCGTGCGCGTCGTGCGCGTCGAGATCAAGCGCATCGATCCACCGGCGGACGTCACTGCAGCCATGCATCGGCAGATGAAAGCCGAACGCGACAAGCGCGCCCAAATTCTCGAGGCCGAAGGCACGCGCGCCGCACGCATCCTGCAGGCGGAGGGCGAAGCCGAGGCGGTTCGCCGCGTGGCGGACGCCGAACGCTACAAGCTCGAAGTGGAGGCGGCCGGCCAGGCCAACGCCATCACCACGGTCTTCAACGCCATCCGCAACGCCAACGCCGACGAGCGCGTGATCGCCATCCAATATCTGGAGGCGCTCAAGGTCGTCGCCAACGGCCAGGCGTCGAAGCTCTTCATCCCCTACGAGGCGACCGCCATCCTCGGCGCGCTGGGCACCATGCAGAACATCTTCGCCGGACAGTCGGAAAACGGCGCCGGGCCCGGAGAGAGTCAGAAGACGACGGCGACGCCTGCACGGCCGCCGCAGCCGCCGCTGCGGTAGAACCGTCGGCCACGCATGGCTGCGAGCTGCGCCTGCCAGATGGGAACGGGCTGGACAGGCGCAGCTCGCAGCGCGCACTCTCCGACTCATGGAGCCATCGATCGCATAAACAAAAAACGCAATACGCAACAACCTTTCATGTGAACTATGAATGCTTCAAGCGACATCCTCATCGTAGGCGGGGGCGTCTTTGGCGTCACCGCCGCCCTGGAGCTGCGACGTCGAGGCTACACTGTCACGTTGATCGACCCAGGCCCCATCCCTCACCCGCTGGCCGCATCTACGGACGTCAGCAAGGTGGTGCGCATGGAGTACGGCGCCGATCGCCAGTATCTGCATATGGCGGATCGTTCGATCGACGGCTTTTGGGCCTGGAATGAAGAATTTGGAGAAACTTTTTACCATAACACCGGCGTGCTGATGATGGCGCGTCAGCCCATGCAGCCGGGGGAGTATCTGTACGAGAGCTACCATGCGCTGATCGCAGAAGGCCACCGGCCAGAGCGCATGGACAGCGAGAAATTGCGCAGCCGCTTTCCGGCCTGGAATGCGGAGCGCTATGTGGACGGCTTTTTTTCCGCGCGCGGCGGCTATGTGGAGAGTGGGCGGCTGATGGCGGCGCTGCAACAGAAGGCGCAGAGGGAAGGCGTCCGCATCCACGAGGGACAGACCGCAGAGCGCTTCCTGAGCGAAGGGAATCGGGTGATTGGCGTGCGCACGCGCGAGGGGGAGACCTTCGCGGCGGACGCGACGCTCGTCGCCGCCGGCGCCTGGACGCATCACCTGCTGCCTGAGCTGGCGAGCGCAATCAAGGCGACCGGCCATCCGATCTTCCACCTCAAACCCCTCGATCCGACGCTTTTCGCCGTCCCTAAGCTGGTCACTTTCACCGCCGACGTTGAACACACGGGCTGGTATGGCTTCCCGCTCCTGCGCGAGGGCGTGGTCAAGGTGGCCAATCACGGCGTCGGCGTCGTCCTGCACGCCGAAAAGGATGAGCGCGTGGTCTATCCGGAGGACTTTGCCCGTCTGCGCGCGTTTCTGGCCGAGACCTTTCCGGCGCTGCTCGACGCCCAGATCGTCTACACCCGGCGCTGCCTCTACAGCGACACCCTCGACGGCCATTTCTGGATCGATTATCATCCGGAGCGGCAGGGCTTGATCGTCGCCGCCGGCGGCTCCGGCCATGCCTTTAAGTTCGCGCCGGTGCTCGGTCCGCTGACGGCGGATGTGGTGGAGCACAAATTCAACGCATGGGCGGAGCGTTTCCGCTGGCGCACATTCGGCGCAGACGTCGCTTTCCAGGAGGCGTCGCGCTATCAGGCAAAGGAGCGATAACCATGGAGCATCGACAGCTTGGCGCATCCGGCTTCAAGGTGCCTGTGCTGAGCTTCGGCACGGCGACGTTCGGCGGCCGCGGCGAATTCTTCGGCGCCTGGGGAGCCACGGACGTCGCCGAGGCCAAACGACTGGTGGACATCTGTCTGGAGGCCGGCCTCACCATGTTCGATTCGGCGGACGTCTATTCCGCCGGCGCTGCGGAGGAGATTTTGGGGCAGGCGATCCGCGGGCGTCGCGACCAGGTGATTATTTCCACCAAAGGGACGTTCCGCAGCGGGCCGGGGCCGAACGACGTCGGCTCCTCGCGCTATCACCTGATCCGCTCGGTGGAGGGTAGTTTGCGCCGCCTGGGAACGGATTTTATCGACCTCTATCAGCTCCATGGCTTCGACGCGGTGACGCCCGTCGAGGAGGTGCTGCAGACGCTCGACGACCTGGTGCGCGCCGGCAAAATTCGCTACATCGGCTGCTCCAACTTCTCCGGCTGGCATCTGATGAAGTCGCTGGCCGTCTCGGAAAAGTACGGCCTGGCGCGCTATGTGGCGCATCAGGCCTATTATTCGCTGATCGGCCGCGATTATGAGTGGGAGCTGATGCCGCTCGCGCTCGATCAGAAGGTGAGCGCCGTGGTGTGGAGCCCGCTGGGCTGGGGGCGCTTGACCGGCAAAATTCGTCGCGGCTCGCCGCTGCCGGAGGTGAGCCGGCTGCGCAGCCAGGTGGCGAAGGCGGGCGGCCCGCCGGTCGACGACGAATATCTCTTTCGCGTAGTCGATGCGCTGGATGAAATCGCACAGGAGACGGGGAAGAGCATCCCGCAGATCGCCATCAACTGGCTGTTGCAGCGCCCCTCCGTGGCGACCGTGATCATCGGCGCGCGCACCGAGGAGCAGCTGCGCGAGAACCTTGGCGCCGTCGGCTGGTCGCTGACGCCGGAGCAGATCGCCCGTCTCGACGCTGCCAGCGAGGTGACGCCGCCCTATCCCTACTGGCATCAGCGCGGCTTCAAGGAGCGCAATCCGCCGCCGGTGTGAGGGCGAAATCAATTCAGCTCCGGATAGAGCACCCTGCCGCTTTCCCGGTCCACCCAGCGAATCTTGTCCGCCGGGAAACGCAGCCAAAGCTCCTGATCGGGCGCCACCTCGAAGGAGGGATGGGTGGAGACTTTGACGATGTTGGCGCCGATCTTGACCGTGAGGAGATTTTGCGCGCCGAGCGGCTCCACCACCAGCACCCGCACCTTGAGCGCATCGTCGGCGGGTGCAGCCAGCGCCTCCATATTTTCGGCGCGGATGCCGATCACGATGGGCTTGCCGTCGTAGCCGCGCAGCAGCGGCTCCATGAGCGGATGCGGCCTTAACTTGAAATCGCCGATGGCGACCTCCACTGCGCCGTCGCGGCGCTGCACCTGGGCGTCGAGGAAGTTCATCGGCGGGTTGCCGATGAAACCGCCCACAAAGTCGGTCGCCGGCCGGTCGTAGACCACGGTCGGATGGTCGCACTGGAGAATCTTCCCTTCACGCATCACGGCGATGCGGTCGCCCATGCTCAGCGCTTCGATCTGATCGTGCGTTACGTAGATGGTGGTCGCCTTGATCTCCGCAAGCAGGCGCTTGAGTTCGGCGCGCATCTCCAGCCGCAGCAGCGCGTCGAGGTTGCTGAGCGGCTCGTCCATCAGCAGCACCTGCGACTTCATGGCGATGGCGCGCGCCACGGCTACGCGCTGGCGTTGACCGCCGCTCAGCTTAGAGGGATAGCGATCCAACATCGTTTCGATGTGCAGCAGCTCGGCGGCCTCGCGCACGCGACGGTCGATCTCAGCCTTATCGAACTTGTTCATCTTGAGGCCGAAAGCGATGTTGTCGTAGACGTTCATGTGGGGAAAGATGGCGTAGCTCTGAAAGACCATCGAGATGCCGCGCTTGCGAGGCGGCAGATAGGTGACGTCGCGGTCGCCGATGCAGATGCGACCGCTGTCGGCCATGCCCAACCCGGCCACCGCGCGCAGCAGCGTCGTCTTGCCGCAGCCGCTCGGGCCCAGCAGCACCATGAACTCCTGATCTTCCACGATCAACGTCACGTTGTCGACGGCGACGAAGTTGCCGAACTTTTTCGTTACATTCTCGATTCGGATTGCAGCCATCGATTGGTCTCCACAGCCATTCTTTTCGGCAGCGACTATTTGGAAATCTGTCCCCACATGTTGAAGAGATACCGGCGAATCAGAAAGATGAAGATCAGCGCCGGAATCATCATGAAAAATGCGCCGGCGAACTGATAGGGCTCGGACGACTGGTTGAGCGTCGCCAGCACCTGGGCGGGCAGCGTGCGATTGCGCACCGTCAGAATGCTGGCGGCGAAGACCTCGTTCCACGACATCACAAAGGTGAAGATGGCCGAGGCCGCAATCCCCGGCGCCACCAGCGGCAACACGACGGAGCGAAAAGCCTGCAGAGGCGTGCACCCATAGACCTGCGCCGCCTCCTCCAGCTCGTAGGGGATGCTGGCGAAGACGCTGCCGATCACGAGGATGGTCGTGGGCAGCGTCAGCGCTGTGTGCATCAGCGCCAGGCTGTAGACGCTGTCATAGATGCCGACGTTGATGAAGACCACCGCCAACGGGATCGCCAGGATCACCACCGGGAAGGCGCGCACGGCCAGGATCGAGAGACGATAAAAGTCGCGGCCCGGAAAGAGAAAGCGCGAAATGGCGTAGCCGGCCGGCGCGGCGATGACTGTGGAGAGCGCCAACGTGATGAGCGCCACCACGACGCTGTTGATCAGCCCGGGGATGATGCCCTGCGAGGTCAGGAAAAACTGCATGGTGTCGAACGAAAAGGGAATGAAGGGCAGCACGCCCTTCGGGAAGGTGCGCACCGTCGCCGGCGTCGTCAGCGCCATCGAGGCAATGAACCAGATCGGCGCCAGCACCCACAGACAGAGCGCGAGCGCCAGCAGATAGACGAACCCGCGCTGAATGCGGTGACGCAGCAGCGCGCGCTGACGCACGCGCAACATTTCTTCGGAGGCCTGCACCGGCGCAGCGGCGATGTTTCCGGTCACACTCATTCTTGCATCTCCTCATGGCTGCGCACCATGCGCAGATAGACGGCGGCGCTGAACATCGACAACAACAGGATCAGGGCGGCGTAAGCTGCAGCGACATTGACGTTGCGCAGCGTGTAATATTGCCGATAGGCCTCGTTGGCCAACACCGTGACGACGTCGCCGCCGCTCAGCGCAATCACCACGGCGAAGACCTGCAAGGCCAGGATCGTGCGCAAAATCAACGCCACCTGCAGACTCGGCTTCAGCATCGGCAGGATGACGTAGCGGACGCGCTTCCACAAATTGGCCCCGAAGAGGTCGGCGGCCTCCAGAATTTCATGCGAGATCGCCTGCAGCCCCGCCACCACGATCACCATGACGAGGGCGGTGGCGCGCCAGATCTCCGCCAGCCAGATGGCGACGATGATCCAATGGCGCGTGTCGGCGGTGAGGTAGGGGATCGGCGCCGCCAGCCAGCCCAGGCTGACGAGGATGCTGTTCAAATAGCCGTTCTGGGTGAAGATGGCGTACCAGACGATGCCCACCGCCAGCTCCGAGACGCCGAGCGCAATCGCAAAGACATAGAGAAAGAAGGTGTTGCCGCGCAACTGCTGTTGAATGATCAGCGCCATGATGATGGCCAACACGAACTGCACCGGGATGATGATCGCCATCAGCAACAGCGTCGTCCACAAGGCGGGCCAGAAGAAGCGGTCGTTGATCATCGAGCGGAGATAGCGCAGCGTCAGCTCGCCTGCGTCCCCGCGGTCGATGCGGCCGCGCACGTTGTCGCCGAAGACCTGCACATAGCGCGAGGGCGCCCATCCCTCGATCGCGGCGCCGTCGCGCTCCCCGCGCACCAGGTACCACAGCTCCAGGATCGTCTGACGCTCGATGGCGACGACCGCATTGGATTCGATGCGGCCCACCACATCGCTGACGACGCTTGGCTCGGCGTAGACAGTGGTCAAGGGGTCGCTGCCGCCGATGCGGGGGCGGATCGTGCCGAGGGTGGGAGCGCCCGCTGCGTCCGTCTCACGCACGCGCACGCGCGCCTCCGGCGCCCATCCCTCCACGGTTCGCCCGTCGGCGCTTTCGCCCCGGATGTAGAACCACACCTCGGTGCGCAGGTTGCTCTGCCCCAGATCGTCCGGATCGACCGTGTTGCCCCGTCGCTCCACCACCTCGATCGGCGCCCCACGCGGCAGCCAATCGCTCACGGGGCTGCGCAGCGTGGCCTCCGCCCGCAGCTGCAGACGTGCGTCGCCGTCCCAGATCGAAAGCGTCAACGCCTGCACCATCGGCCAGGCAAAAAAGAGCGCCAGATAGATCACGGAAGGGAGAATCAGCCAGTATGGCGTCAGGTTGAGGCGTTTTTTCATGGCGGCTCCTCTAGTGCGTGTTGCGTGCTGCGCGCCCTCTGACGCAACACGCAACACGCTTCATCCCTACTGCACCTGGCAGGGGCCGTCGCTCGGCGGGTCGGGCGCCCAGCACGGCGCGCCGGTCTCATCCAGCAACGCCTGGAGATTGGCGCCTTCTTCGTTGAGCACCGTGCGGATGTCCTCGCCGTTGAGCACGACGCGGTCGAAGGCGTTGCGGAAGATCTGGTTGATCTCGCCGCCGCGCGCCCCCAGACCGACCGGCAGCAGCGCCGGCAGCGCGTTGGGCGCATTGCTCTGCGCAGCGACCGCCGCCGCTTCGATGGCGATGCCCGGCGGCAGATCGGAAGTGTCGACGCCCGCCACGACCGGGAAGAAGCCCAGCTCCTTCAGCACCCTGCCCTGCACCTCGGGGCGGGTGAGATACTCAATCAGGGCCGCTGCGCCTTCGGGGTTCCTGGCATGCGCCGGAATGCCCAGACCCACGATCACAGGCATAAAGCCCAGGCCATAGGGGCCGGAGGGCGCCGGGAAGCCGATGAACGCTTCCGGATCGCTGTTGAATGCATCCAGCAGGCGGGCGGTGTGGTCGAAGGCCACCCACACTTCACCGGAAAGCAGCGGCTCTTGCATGAACGAGTAGTTGATCGACTGCGGGTTGATGTAAGGCCAGAGTGCGTCGCGCATCCATTCCAGCATTGCGGCCGCGTCGTCGTTCTTGAATGTTGTCACCATGCCGCCGGTCCACGAAGGCCATGCATAGCCCTGCAGGAAGCGATGGAAGAGGCCGGCGTGGGGCAAACCGCATTTGGGGCCGCCCGTACCCTCGGCCAGCGCCTTGCACCACTCGCCGAATTGCTCCCAGGTCAGCGCGCCCACGTCGGCGCCTTCTGGGAGAAATTCCAGCGCATCGACGTGGGCGGCCATGATGTAGGTCGCCTGCATCCACGGAATGTAGTAGAGGAAATCCTCAGTGCCGAGCAGGCCGGTCTCCAGGAAGGCCTGCACAAACTCGCGATCCGCCATCAGGTCTTCGGCGATGTCGATCATGTTCATCAGCGCGTCGGCGCGTTGGAGCGGGGGAAAGGTGCCGTGCAGCGCGCCGATCACGTCGATCTCGGAGACGCCGGACTGCGCGCCCGCCAACACCACGTCGATCAGCGGACCTTCTTCAGAGGCGGTGAAATCGAAACCGCCGTCTCGTAAGATGGCGCGAAACTTTTCCTGCTCCTCGACCGGCGCAAACTGGGTCGAGAAAAAGACGACTTCGCCTACGGCAGGCGCAGCGACCGCCTCCTCAGCCGGCGCTGCAGTCGCCGTTTCAGCGGGCCCTTCTTCGGCGGGCGCCTCCGTCGCCGCAGGCGCGACCGGCGCCGGCGCTGCGGGAACGCAGGCTGCGAAGAGCAACGCCACAACCACGAACAAGCCGAGAGTTCGCATTTTTGCGGACATACTTCATGCTCCTTTCATGAAAGTACAGCGATAAGCGTTGCGATTGTTTTTTCTGACGCACACGATTGGAAGGACGTGTGCGTCGCCGAAACCCTCGTCAAACAGGACGATGAAGCGCTTGGGCGCTCTCATGCAGGCGCCGGCCCGCTCGAGCCTCTGACCACCAGCGACGGTTGGTAGATGAACTGACGCTCCTCCAGGGGCGCTTTGTCGATCAACTTAAGCAACATTTGCGCCACCCGGCGACCAAATTCCTGCGCCGGCAGGTGAACCGTGGTCAACGCCGGATGCACATATTCGGTCAGCGGAATGTCGTCGAAGCCGGTGATGCTCACATCGCGGCCCACGGTGAGCCCGCGCGATTGCGCCTCGTGCATGGCGCCCAACGCCAGCAGATCGTTGGCGGCGACGATGGCCGTCGGCGGCTGCGGCAGGTCAAGCAGATAGGCCGCAGCCTGGCGTCCGGAACGCTGCCGAAAGTGCGTCTCCACGAAAAGCTCCGGATGGAAAGGCAGCCGGTTGCGTTCCAGCCCCTGGCGAAAGCCCGTCATGCGATGATACGCCTTGGTCAAAAAGAGCGGTTCGGAGATATAGGCGATGCGCCGATGGCCGAGCGAGGCCAGATGATCGACCACCAAAGCAATGCCGGCGGCGCCGTCTTCATCCACGAAACAGAAATCGTTGTTCTCCTCCGTGCGGCCATAGGCCACAAAGGGCGCACCCTGCTCGCGCAGCAGGTGGATGCGGCTATCGTTGCGCTGGGTGCGCACGACGATGAAACCATCCGTGCGCCGGCTGCGAATTTGCTTGAGATAGAGCGCCTCCACATCTTCTTCCGCGCCGGCTGTGACCAGGAGATCGATGTGCTGTTCGGCCACTGCTTCGACTACGCCGTTGAGAAATTCGGCGAAAAAGGGATCGGAAAAGCGCACCTGGGCGTGCGCGGGCGAGATCAACGAAACGGCGCCGGCGCGGCGTCGACGCAAATTGAGAGCAATGGCGCTCGGCTCGTATCCCAGCTCGCGCGCCACGCGCTGCACCTCTGCACGGGTTTCCGGGCTGATGTCGGCGTGATTCCCCAACGCGCGCGAGACGGTCGGCACCGACTTGCCCACGCGCCGGGCGATGTCCTTCAACGTGACAGGCATGGGCGTTGCTATTGAAACAGGATAGATTTCTGAAACAGGATAGATTTCGCAAAAATATCGGGATTTAATGTTCAGTATAAACTAAATCGATTTAGGTGTCAAGCGATCTTGCCTAAATCGATTTAGGGACTCCCTTATGCAGTTGGTTTGGTTTCTGGGGCTCTAGATTTTTAACAAATGCGAAGACGCCGTTCCCTCGTAGGGGCGGCTCCCAGCCGCACACTCGTCATGGCCCGCAAGGTCTTGGGGAATGCAAGGAAGCGCTGCTACAAGCAGCGCCTACGCATTGCCAGCATCCCTTGTGAAATTCCCTCCGGCTTCCCGAAAGGTTGCATTCTCCGAGAAGGCGTCATCGAACTGCGTAACATGAATGGGTAAGACTTTTTTGTGCTTGTCGCAAGCTGGTCGCCGCCTATATAATGGACGCATGGAAATCTCCTCCCGCCGCATGCAACGCGAGATTCGCCGTGCAACGGCGCGCGCCGCCGGCGCACGCATGGTTCAACCGATCCACGCGCTGCCTGTCTACCAACTGGTCGACGAGGAGCGCGTGGCGCTCATTCATGACCGCTCGATGCAGATTCTGGAGCAGGCGGGGATTGCCTTTTACGACGCAGAATCATTGCAAATTCTGCGCGCCAACGGCGCCAGGGTGGAGGGGGAGATTGCGTATTTCGACCGCGATCTGGTGTCGGAGTTTCTCAAGCTGGCGCCGCGTCAGTTCGTCCTGCAGGCGCGCAACCCCGCCAATAACGTAGTCATCGGCGGCGACTATATGACTTTTCTGCCGGTCTACGGCCCTCCGTTCGTGCGCGATCGGGCGCGCGGCCGGCGTGAGGCGACGCTGGCTGACCTGCAGAATTTCATCAAGCTCACTATGATGACGCCGTATCTCCATCATCAAGGCGGCGTGATCGTGGAGCCGATGGACCTCCCCTTCCACACGCGGCACATGGACATCGTCTACGCGCACATCAAATATGGCGACCGCGGCTTCATGGGCGCCAGCACGGAGGCGTACACCGCCGCCGATTCGCTTGCGATGAGCCGCATCGTCTTCGGCGAGCGCATGGACGGCCCGGATCCTTGCATCTTCTGCACGATCAACGTCAGCAGCCCGCGACGACTGGATGAGAAGATGCTCGGCACCATCAAGGAATTTGCGCGTGCGCGACAGGCGGTGATGGTGACGCCCTTCATTCTTTCCGGCGCCATGGGGCCGGCGGCGATCGCAGGAACGGTGGCGCAGCTCAATGCGGAGGCGCTGGCCGGCATCGTCTTCACCCAGATGGTGAACCCAGGCACGCCTTGCATTTACGGCTCCTTTCAGGCCGTCACCGACCTGCAGTCCGGCGCCCCGGTCTTCGGCGCGCCGGAGAGCCAGCTTTCGCTCTATCTGAGCGCTCAGATGGCGCGCCACTATGGCCTGCCCTTCCGCAGCGCAGGCATGTACGCCAGCTCCAAAATTCCCGACGCCCAGGCTGCCTACGAGTCGATGATGGCGATGTTGCCGGGTGTAATGGCGAAGGTGAATCTGGTCCTTCACGCTGCGGGCTGGCTGGAGAACGGCCTGGTGGCCGGCTATGAAAAATTCGTGCTCGATTGCGAAATATTGGGCATGTTGCACGCCTATCTCAAAGGCGTGGACTGGTCGGAGGAAGGGTGGGCGATGGAGTCCATCCTGCATGAGGTGCCGCCGGGCGGCCATCACCTCGGCACTGCGCACACGATGCGCAACTTTCGCACGGCGTTCTATCGGGCCGAGCTGTTCGACTATAGAGCGGCGGAAGCCTGGGAGATGGCCGGCGCTTTGGACAGCGAGGCGCGTGCAGCGCAGAAAGTGCAGAAATTGCTCTACGAGTACGAAGCGCCGCCGCTCGACCCGGCGATCGATGAGGAGCTGCAGGCCTTCATGGCAAGACGCAAGCGAGAGCTAGGTTAAGAGGCGCGCAGCGCCGCCTTGCGCCCTAGAAAGTAGCCAAGCCCAAAAACCAGGGATAAAAGGCTGACGGCGCCGAGCATGGTCGGCAGGCTTGCGCCGAGGCGCTGCCATAAGCTCTGAATCTGTTGCCGCCGTTGACGCTGCAAACGCCGACGTTGATAGGTGTCCTGCAGCGAGCGTGAAAGCTCTTCGCGGAATCGCGCGTCGGGCGCAATCAACGGAGCCTCGCTTTCAGTCCATCGTCGCTCATCCATGATCCTACGCATCCTTATGCGCCTCCGGGAGATCGGCCGTAGAGTGCGCTGTTGTGGCGGAGGCGCCCCAGCCACGCGCCTCGAGGTCTTTGCGCAGTGCGCTCAGCGTGCGAAAGTAGAGCGACTTGATGGCCGCTTCGCTTTTGTTCATCAGCTCGCCGATCTCGAGATTCGACAGCGTTGTATTGAGCTTATAAAGGAGCAGGTTGCGCCGCTCCTCCGGCAGGCGATTGATGGCTTCCCACAGCTCCTCGCGCTCGGCCTTCGCCTCTACGGCCAGGTCAGGCCGCATCTCATCGTGGCTGCGCCACCATAGCTTTTCTAATGAAAACACCTGGCGACGGCTATGGTCGCGATGCCAGTTGGCGACCAGGTTGTGCGCAATGCGGAAGAGCCAGGCGGAGAAAGGCAGTCCGCGGTCTTCGTAGGTGTCAAGTTTTTCCAGGGCGCGGTGAAAGGTGCGCGCCGTCAAGTCTTCAGCGTCCTGGACATTGCCGACGCGATGATAGACGTAGGAGTACACGCGATCGACGTACAGCTCATAGAGCTGGCCGAACGCTTCCGGATCGGTGCGGGCGCGCTCCACCAACGCAGCTTCCTCTTCGGGAGAAAGTTGGGCAATTCCAATTTGTGGCTGCGTTTCGCCGGTTTCTCTTTCTGCAGAAGCGCCTGAAGAGGTTGCATCCTCCAGGTCTTCATGGATCGAAACAGGAACGCGCGGGGTATAGGTGAAAAACTTTCCTGGCCACTTCAGTGACATCGACGCGACTTTGGAATTGTGCACCTGAAACAAACCTCTGCGTATTTTTATTCTCGCGCAAAGCGTTCTTCTGGACAAATTATCTGTTTTGCGCCTGCTCTGACGAACAAATGGACAATCAAACTTGGCAATCGACGAGCCATCGACTACGCTGAAGGGAAAACAGAATCAACGCAAAAAAGAAGTGGACATCTCTGGAATCATGAACGCCATCGAAACAGACGCCCTGGTCAAAATCTACTTTCCTAAAAACGGCGAACCCATCGAAGCGCTGCGGGGGGTGAGTCTTGCTGTGAGGCGCGGAGAGATCTACGCCCTGCTCGGCCCCAACGGCGCCGGCAAGACGACGCTGATCTCCATCCTGACGACGTTGTTGACGCCCACCTCCGGCCGGGCCGTTGTGGCCGGTTTCGATGTCGTCCGCGAGACCCCAGAAGTGCGCCGTCGGCTGGGCGTCACCTTCCAGGAAATTGTCCTGGACGCCGACCTGACCGGCCGCCAGGCGCTCGATTTTCATGGGCGTCTGTATGGGCTGGACAGGCGCACGCGCTCGCAACGCATCGAGGCGCTCGCCCGCCTGGTGGAGCTGAACGATGCGCTCGATCGGAAGAGCGCCACCTATTCCGGCGGGATGAAACGTCGGCTGGAGCTGGCGCGCGGATTGCTTTCCAAGCCGCAGGTGCTCTTCCTCGATGAGCCGACGCAGGGGCTCGATCCCCAGAATCGCGTCGCCATCTGGCGCTACATCCGCAGGCTGCGCGAGGAGGAGGGTGTCACCCTGCTGTTGACCACGCACTCCATGGAGGAGGCGGAGGCGTTGGCGGATCGCGTCGGCATCATCGACCAGGGGCGTCTGCTTGTCGAGGGCGCGCCCGCAGAACTGATTGCACAGATGGGCGCCGATGTCATCACGTTGACCGGCGCAGGCGACGCAGGATGCCTGACGGAGCAGCTGCAGCGACTTCCCTACGTGTCGCAGAGCCTCGCCCATGTGCACGAAGGGGCCGACGGGCCTATCGTCAACGTTCAAATCGGCGTCGACAGCGGGGAACGCCGGTTGGCGGAAGTGATTGCGGCAGCGCTCGCCTGCCAATTTCACGTGCAGCAGGCGAAAGTCAACCGTCCCACCCTGGGCGACGTCTTTCTTGCTTACACGGGGGACCGCCTGCGCGATGAATGAGCTCTACGCTTTATTCGCAAAAATCGTCGATTCATACTACACTACGGGTGGATAGGCAAGGCGAAACCGTAGCCGATAGATAAGATTGCGTTCAATCCAATCGATCAAAACTTCAAATTCAAAAGGAGTTTATTCCCATGAGCGAAATCATATATGTGCACGCGCGTGAAGTTCTGGACAGCCGCGGCAATCCCACGGTGGAGGTCGAAGTTGGACTGGACAGTGGGGTCACCGGCTCGGCGATCGTGCCCAGCGGCGCCAGCACCGGCGCAAACGAGGCGCTGGAGCTGCGCGACGGCGACAAGAAGCGCTACGGCGGCAAAGGCGTGCTCAAGGCGGTTGAAAACGTCAATGAGGAGATCGCCGAAGAACTGATCGGCATGGATCCCACCGAGCAGGTCGCCATCGACGAGCTGATGTTGGACCTCGACGGCACCGAGAACAAAAGCAAACTGGGCGCCAATGCCATCCTTGCCGTGAGCATGGCCGTGGCGAAGGCCGCAGCCAACGATCTGGGGCTGCCGCTTTATCGCTATCTGGGCGGCGTCTATGCGCGCACCCTGCCCGTGCCGATGATGAACATCCTCAACGGCGGCAAACATGCGGTCAACAGCACCGATTTCCAGGAGTTCATGGTGATGCCGGTGGGCGCGCCGACCTTCGCCGAGTGCCTGCGCTGGGGCGTGGAAGTCTATCATAGCCTCAAGAAGGTGTTGCACGACGGCGGCTACGCCACCAACGTGGGGGACGAAGGCGGCTTCGCCCCGAGCCTGGGCGGCAACGTCAAGGCGGTCGAGGTGATCCTCAAAGCGATCGAGCAGGCGGGCTATAAGCCCGGAGAGGATATCTTTATTGCGCTCGATCCCGCGGCCAGCGAGCTGTATGACGAGGAGACCGGCCTCTACACCCTGGAGATCGAAGGGCGCAAGCTCGATCGCGGCCAGATGGTGGATCTGTGGGAAGACTGGGTGAACCGCTTCCCGATCATCAGCCTGGAAGATGGCATGGCCGAGAACGACTGGGAAGGCTGGGCGCTGCTCTCGCAACGCATCGGTCACAAAGTGCAGCTTGTCGGCGATGATCTGCTGGTCACCAATGTGAAGTTCATTCGGCGCGCCATCCAGGAGAAGGTCGCCAATGCGCTGCTGATGAAAGTGAACCAGATCGGCTCTCTCACCGAGGCGATCGCCGCCATCGAGATGAGCCATCGCGCAGGATGGGCGGTCGTCACCAGCCACCGCTCCGGCGAATCCGAAGACGCCACGATCGCCGACATTGCAGTGGCCTTCAACACCGGCCAGATCAAGACGGGCGCGCCGGCGCGCAGCGACCGCGTCGCCAAATACAATCAGCTTTTGCGCATCGAGGAAGAACTCGGCGATACAGCGATCTTCCCCGGCCTGCAGGCGTTCCCGCATTTACGTCGATAGGCAAAGAAGAAGGGGGTGGGAGTTTCCGACCCCCTTCTTGCCGCCGGATGCGCCGACAGGCAAACGTCTGAGAATACGCAACAGGCAACACGCAGAAAAGGACGGCTGTATGCAAATCGCAGGGGGAACTTTCCTGGTGACGGGCGGCGGCTCCGGGTTGGGGGCGGCGACGGCGCAGCGGTTGGTGGGTCGGGGCGGCAACGTTGTGCTTGTGGATGTGAACGAAGCGGCAGGCGAGCATCTGTCCACCGAGCTGGGCGACCGCGCGCGCTTCGTGCGCGCCGACGTCACTGCGGAAGAGGATGTCAAGGCTGCGATCTCGACGGCGCTCGATGTGTTCGGCGCGCTTCATGGCGTCGTCAACTGCGCGGGCGTCGCCATCGCCGAAAGGGTGCTGGGCAAGCGCGGCGTGCACGACCTCGGCTCGTTTGTGCGCGTTGTTCAGGTCAATCTGATCGGAACTTTCAATGTGGTGCGGTTGGCCGCCGAGGCGATCGCGCGCAATCAACCGGGGGAAAGCGGAGAGCGCGGCGTGATCGTCAACACGGCGTCGATCGCAGCCTTCGACGGTCAGATCGGACAGGCCGCATACGCTGCGTCCAAAGGGGGCGTCGCTGCCATGACCTTGCCGCTGGCGCGCGATCTGGCGTCTGTGGGCATCCGGGTGATGACAATTGCTCCTGGCGTCTTCGCAACGCCGATGCTGGCCGGCCTGCCGGAGGCGGCGCAGGCGTCGTTGGCGCAGCAAGTTCCTTTCCCACAGCGCCTGGGACGGCCGGAGGAGTTTGCGGCGCTGGCGGAGCACATCATTGAAAATCAGATGCTCAACGGCGAAGTGATCCGGCTGGACGGCGCCATGCGCATGGCGCCCAAATAGCAGCTGTCACTCCCGCCCGAGGATTTCCATCCGATCATTTCCATCCGATCATTTCCATCCGATCATTTCCACCCGATCATTCCCACTCGATCGTGGCCGGTGGTTTGCTGCTGATGTCATAGACGACGCGGTTGACGCCAGCCACTTCGTTGACGATGCGATTGCTGACGCGCGCCAGCAGATCGTAGGGCAGCCTGGCCCAGTCGGCGGTCATGAAATCATCCGTCACCACCGCGCGCAGCGCCAGCGCATCGGCGTAGGTGCGGCCATCTCCCATGACGCCCACCGAACGTACAGGCAACAGCACGGCGAAGACCTGGCTGGTTTGCCGATAAAGGCCGGCTGCGCGCAATTCCTCCAGAAAAATGCTGTCGGCGTGGCGCAGCGTCTCCAGTCGCTCCCACGTCACCTCGCCCAGACAGCGGATCGCCAACCCGGGCCCGGGGAACGGGTGACGCCAGACGATCTCTTCGGGCAATCCCAACGCCTCGCCGATCGTCCGCACTTCATCTTTGAAGAGCATGCGCAGCGGTTCGATCAGGCGGAAGGTCATGTCTTTGGGTAACCCTCCGACGTTGTGATGCGTCTTGATGGTGCGCGCGTGCTGGGTTTCTGGATTGCCGGCTGATTCGATCACGTCGGGGTAGAGCGTTCCCTGCGCCAAAAAGGCGGGCGTCTCCACGCCCCACTGGCTCGCAAGTCGCGCGGCCTCCCTCTCAAAGACGCGCACGAAGCGCTCGCCGATGCGTTTGCGCTTCTGCTCTGGGTCTGTGACGCCGGCCAGGTCGGCGAGAAAATCTTCGCTGGCGTTGACGGCGATCAGCCGCATTCCCTGATGACGCTGGAAGGTCTCGACCACCTGCTGCGCTTCCCCTTTGCGCAACAACCCATGGTCCACGAAGATGCAGGTCAGCCGATCGCCGATGGCGCGATGCACCAGCGTCGCCGTCACGGCGCTGTCGACCCCGCCGCTCAGCCCGCAGATCACATGTCCTTGTGGGCCGACCTGTTGACGGATCTGTTCGATGCTCTCCTCGATAAAGTTGCCGGCCGTCCAGTCGCCGCTGCAGCCGCAGATGCGCTTGACGAAGTTGGCGAGGATATCTCGTCCATACTGGGTGTGGGCCACTTCGGGATGAAATTGCAGGCCGTAGAGACGGCGCTTTTCGTCGGCGATCGCCGCCAGCGGAGAGTTGCCGCTGTGCGCCACCGCAAGGAAGCCTTCGGGCAACTGTTCGACGCGATCGCCGTGGCTCATCCACACCACGAATTCGGAGGGCAGCTCGGCGAAAAGAGGGCTTACGGGCGCTCCTTGCGGCCCGGTGACGTGGATGGTGGCGGCGCCGTACTCTCGCTCGCTCGCCGGCGCCACGCGTCCGCCCAGCGCATGCGCCAGCAGCTGCAGACCGTAGCAGACGCCGAGCACGGGCGCGTTGAGCTTGAGCACGACGTCCGGCAAGGTGGGAGCGCCCGGATCGTAGACGCTGTTCGGCCCGCCGGAAAGAATGATTCCCTGCGGACGCAAACGAGGCAAGACCTCGTCCGCTCGATCCCATGGCACAATCTCGGCGTATACGTTCGCCTCGCGCACTCGACGACAGATCAGCTGCGTATATTGGCTGCCGTAATCGATCACGGCGATAGTCTGATGCTGCATGATTCCGTCCCTGTCCTTAGGCCGACGTTTTGAACTCACACGTTTTTCAGCGTAGCAGATCGCCGTGCGCCGTGCAAACGAAACCAGGTGAAAAAGCGCGAGATTCTGTTCAAAAAGAGGTGGATGAGAATTTGGTGTAAAGTTGAAAGAATTGTATACTTGTTGGATAGGGTGTGCTGAATCACGCGCCCGGTACAGCGGTGATTTGGCTTCCCTCTCTGAGATGCAATGCATCCAGAGGCTACGGAGGCGAGGCATTAAGTCGTCTCAAAGAGTTGACCACACATGTTTATGAAGGAGTACCGATGAGTATTGCCAAAACACAAAAAGCTCAACTCATTCAGGAATTTCGGTTGAGCGAGAATGACACCGGCTCGCCGGAAGTGCAGGTCGCCTTGTTGACGACGCGGATCAACGCCCTGATCGAGCATCTCAACAAGCACAAGCACGACGAAGGCTCGCGCCGGGGATTGCTCAAGTTGGTTGGTCAGCGCAGGCGGCATCTTGCCTATCTAAAACGGAAGGATGCCCAACGGTACCAACAGTTGATTCAGCGTCTGGGATTGCGGAAATAGAAACCAAAAGGGCGAGGCGGTCGAGAGACGCTCGCCCTTTTTGCAATAGCCGTCATTCCCGGCGCAGAGACGCAGTCATGGTTTGTTTGTGAAAATCAGCAGGTCAGGGGTTTGAGTGAGCAGAGAGCGTAAGCGGTGAACCGCAACGGCTGCGAGGTCCGGCATTGGAGAGCGCCTCCAACTTTGCACGGTTGGAGTCGCTCTCCAGTTCCGCACCTCGCCCGACTCCTTCTCTGCAGCCGACCTCTGACAAACTGCTGACGGTAGGTGCAGCATTTTCGCGACAGCGTCGATGAGACCTGCGCGGCTGCTTTTGTTTGTTTCAAGAGGTGATTATCTATGCAAATGTTTCAAGGCACACAACTCTTCACTGCAGAGGTGGGGGGGCGGACGCTCGCGATTGAGTCCGGTCTGCTAGCCCCTCAGGCGGGTGGCGCCGTCACCGTGCGCTACGGCGACACCGTGCTGCTGGCGACCGCAGTCATGAGCAAAGAGGTGCGGCCCGGCCTGAATTTCTTCCCGTTGACGGTCGAATTCGAGGAGCGCCTATACGCCGCCGGTCGCATCCCGGGCAGCTTCTTCCGGCGAGAAGGCAAGCCGAGCGAACAGGCGATCCTGATGTCGCGTCTGGTCGACCGCCCCCTGCGCCCGCTCTTCCCAAAGGGGATGCGCAACGAAGTGCAAGTGATCGTCACGGCGATGGCCACCGACGGTCAAAATCTGATGGACCCGCTGGCGATCATCGCCGCCTCCGCCGCACTGCATGTCAGCGACATCCCGTGGAATGGCCCGATCGCTGCGACCACCATCGGCTTCGTTGACGGCGAATTCGTCGTCAACCCGACGGCGGCGCAAATGGAGCACAGCAGCCTCAGCCTGGTCGCCGCCGGCACAGAGGACAACATCCTGATGGTGGAGGCCGGCGCCCACGAGATGCCCGAAGACCTGGTGTTGGAGGCGCTCAAGCTTGCGCATGAGAACAATCAGATCGTGATCAAAGCCATTCACGAGTTGCGCGCTGCGCTCGGCAAGCCCAAGGCGCCGGCGTCGATCTTCCTGCCATCTCCAGAAGTGGAAACCGAGGTCGCCACCCTTGCCGTCGACAAAATTGCTGCGACGCTTGAGCAGGGGCTGAGCAAGGTTGAACTGAACAACGCGCTAGACGCCATCAAGGCCGAGGTCAAGGCCGCCTTCGCAGAGCGCGTGGCCGAGGGCAGCGTCTCGGAAATCGAAGTCGATGACGCTTTCGAGTCCGTCCTGAAGAACGTCATGCGGCGGCGCATCCTCGAGAAGGGCATCCGTCCCGACGGTCGCACGACCACGCAGATTCGCCCCGTCAGCGTGCAGGTCGGCAATTTGCCGCGCGTGCACGGCTCCGGCCTTTTCATGCGCGGGGAGACGCACGTGCTCACCATCGCCACGCTGGGCACGCCGGCCGATGCCCAGCGACTCGACTCGCTGTTGCCGGGCGAAGAGAAGCGCTATATGCACCACTATAACTTCCCGCCCTACAGCACCGGCGAGGCGACCCCGATCCGCGGACCCAGACGCCGCGAGATCGGGCACGGCGCATTGGCGGAGCGGGCGTTGGTTCCGGTGATCCCGGAGGATTTCCCCTACACGCTGCGGCTGGTGAGCGAAGTGCTCAGCTCCAACGGCTCGACCAGCATGGGCTCCGTCTGCGGCAGCACGCTGGCGCTGATGGATGCAGGCGTGCCCATTACGGCGCCGGTCTCCGGCATCGCCATGGGGTTGGTTCAGGACATGGAGACCGGCGAATATCAGATCCTGAGCGACATCCAAGGCATGGAAGATGCCCTGGGCGACATGGATTTCAAAGTCGCCGGCACCGAGCACGGCATCACGGCCTTGCAGATGGACCTCAAGATCAAGGGGCTGGATTTCGAGATTCTGCGGCGAGCGCTGGAACAGGCGCGCGAAGGACGTCTGTACATCCTGAGCAAGATGTTGGAAGTGTTGCCTGCCCCGCGGCCGACGCTCAGCGTCTACGCCCCGCGCATCCTGTCTTACCACATCGACCCAGAGAAGATCGGCAAGTTGATCGGCCCTGGTGGAAAAACCGTGCGCGGCCTACAGGAACAGTTCAGTGTCAAGATCGACATCGAAGAGGATGGCACCGTCTACATTTCCGGCGAGGGCCTCAACGCCGAGCAGGCGTTGGTCGAAGTGCAGCGCATGACCGAGGATGTTGAAATCGGCAAGATTTACACCGGCACAGTTGTGCGCGTTGAACCGTACGGCGCATTTGTGAACATCATGCCGGGGGTCGACGGAATGGTGCACATCAGCCAGCTTGCCGACTATCGCGTCGAGAAAGTCGAGGATGTCGCCAAGCTGGGCGATGAGCTGACCGCAATGGTGATCGACGTGGACCCGGGCGGCAAGGTGCGGCTGAGTCGCCAGGCTGTGTTGGAAGGATGGAGCGTCGAGGAGGCGCGCAGCCGAGATCGCAGCGCCCGCTCGCGCAGCAGCGAGCGCGGCGACCGGGGCGAGCGCGGTGAACGCGGCGAGCGCGGCAATGGCCGCAGCGGCGACCGTCGCGAACAGCGGGGCGGCGGCCGCAGGCGATGAATGAAAGGGAGGAGGCGCACTCAAGCGCCTCCTCCTTCTTATATTGACCTCATTTCAGCGATTCTCTTCCATCCAGGGAAGCGCCATGGAATTTGACAGATAACTCACGTTAAACACTTCGGTGACTCAGTCGGCGTCAGCGCTTGTGAATTCCTCGTCCCCTCACTTTGACCGCCGAAGGCGCCGCGAGCATGCGAGCGCGATGGTTCACCACTAAGACGCCAAGACACAAAGGACACTCAAAAGAGAGGAAAGACATCAAGTCCTCATATTTCTTGGTGTCTTTGTGGGAGGGGTCCGGCCAGAGGTTGAAGAACCGAGACCCTGTTACGAGGGCTGATCGACCAGCGCAGACCGGCCTTCAACCTCCGCTCCGTTCGAGGAAGCCGAGCGTGGAGAGGGGTGAGAGTCGACCTCGCCCTTGCCGAGAGGCGCGGGGGAGGCCGTCGCCTTTTCTTCCGATGCAGGCGATTGGTCCTTCTTTTTGGGCCTCATTGCGCGCTGCTTCTCCAGATCGCGTCTTGTGAATTTGCGGCGATACTCCTGCGGCTTGGGCTCTTCAAGCAGGCGGCCGCCAAAGGGAGGGTAATCCAACAGTTTGGCGTGCACGTAGCTGCCGATCACGCGAAAACTGGCCGCAATCGGCGGCGCCAACAGCGCGCCGAGGATGCCGCCGGTGGTCAACCCCACCGCCACGGCGCAGATGACGACGATCGGGTGCAAATTGACGCTGTCGCCAATGATGCGCGGCACCAGGATGTTGTTCTCCAGTTGCTGAATCAGGAAGTAGATGCCAACGGTGATCAGCGCAAAGCCCAGGTTGTTGATGCCCAGCTCTCGCATGACGTCGCTGCCCTGGATCAACGCCACGATCACCGCAGGGATCATCGCCAACACCGGCCCCAAGTTGGGCACCACCTCGAGCAGGCCGGCAAGAATGGCGAAGATCAAGGCGCCGGGCATGCCCACCAACGTTAAGGCGATATAGGTGGCGACGCCCACGACGACGCCCAGGATTAACTGGCCTCGGAGGAACGATCGCCACACGCGCGCGATGCGGCGCAGCAGATCGGCCAACTCTGAGCGATAGGAGGGAGGAAAGAGGTCCTGGATGTACGCCTGAATACGCGGCGCGTCGATCGTCATGTAAAGGCTGACGAAGAAGGTCACCAACAGGGCGACAAAGACCGAAAAGATGCCGCCCACCACGCTGAAGGTGCTTCCCACCAGCGTCGTCGTCGTGCTCAGCACGTTCTGAATATAGCTCAAAATGTCGCTGACGGAGGGAATGAATTGAATTTGCTGCGCGTTTTGCTGAAGTTGCAGAAGAAATTCGCCAAGCGGCAACGTGAAGCCCAGCACGACGATTTCTTCAGGCAGCGTGCGCATCGCCTCATCCGCCCACAGAATAACGGCGCGGGCGGTGGCGGGCACGTTAAAGTTCGCCAGCGCTCGCAGCTGGTCGATGAGCGCCGGAATGAAGATGATCGGCAGCAGGATCACCGCCAACAGCAACAACAAATAGACGATGATCGTGCTCACGGCGCGCGGGATTCTGAGGCGTTCCGCAAAATTGACGACAGGGCTGATCAAGTAAGAGATGATCGCGGCCACGAGAATGAGAGGCAGAATCTCCCGGCTGAGATAGATCACATAGACAAACGCGACCAGCATGATGACCAATACCAAGCGTTTGGTGGCCAGATCCCAGCTTGAGTCGCCGCCCGGCTGTGTGACCGCCTCGATGGCGGCCACCAGCGACGCTTCAGGGTCGCCCTTGGGAAGCGCTCTCGGAGCTTCGCTCTCCACCTCAGCGCTGGAGTAGCCCGGCTCGATGTAGTCGTGACTGAGTGCTTTCTGATTCACTTCGCTCATGGTTGCATGAACCTTTCGGCGCATCGAGCGATGCAATTTTGTGGGAGTTCTTGATCTCGTCGATAACGCCGATGCAGTTCGCCCATCTGCCAGGATTCCCTGATTCACCCAAAATCTTGCGGCCCATTGAGAGCGCGCAGCTCCCAGCCGCACCCCCATCACCGCCTGTTTGCTGAATCTGCTCCATCGATAGGCGGATTCAGCCGCGTCATTTCTACAATTAAAAAACCCGCAGAGCCAATGGCAGTCGCGTTTCTGCACGCCTCCTTATCTGATTCAGAGCATTATTGTCCGCTCCGACCGGTGATCTGTCAACCGAGCACCGTTCGTATCACGCGCAGCCAGTTTTCTCCCAGCAGTTTGCGGATCACTCTGACGTCGTGGCCGCGCTCGACCAGTCGTTGGGTGATGAGCGGATAACAGGTGACGTCCTCCACGCCGCGCGCGGGGGTGCAACCGTCAAAGTCGCTGCCCAACGCCACATGATCTGGCCCGACGACGGAGAGGATATGTTCGATGTGCGCAATGATGTCGTTGATCGTCGCCTCCGCCGGATTCTGGCTGTTCAGAAACGCATCGACGAAAGTGACGCCGATCACGCCTCCCTTCGCCGCGATCGCCTCCATCTGCGCGTCGGTCAAGTTGCGCGGATGGTCGCATAGGGCGCGCGCGTTGCTGTGGCTGGCGATCACCGGCTGCTGGCTGACGGCGAGCACGTCCGCCACGCCGGCAGGCGAGAGATGGCTGACGTCCAGCAGAATGCCCAGGCGATTGCACTCTTCCACCACCTGCACGCCGAATTCGGTGAGGCCGCCGTTGGTGCGGCTTTCCGCCACGCCGTCGCAGGCGGCGTTGCGATAATTCCACGCCAGCCCCAGGTTGCGCACACCCAGCCGATAGAATTGGCGGAGAACGCCGATGCTGGCGTCGAGCGCCTCGGCGCCTTCCAACCCGGCGATGCCTGCGACCTTGCCTTCGGCCTGGGCGCGCAGAATGTCGTCGGCGCAGCGGGCAAGCACGAACTGGTCGGAGGCCCGCTCGGCGAGGAGATGAAGCTGGTCAAGGCGCTCCATGGCGTGAGCGACGGCGCCGTGACGTTGGTAGGGAACCGGCACGTAACAGGCGAAAAACTGCACATCGACGCCCCCCTCGCGCAGCCGCGGCAGGTCGATATGCCCTTCGTTCGAGCGCTCGCCCAGCCAGCGCCCGCGTTCGAGCTGGTCGCCGATGCTGTCGCAGTGGGCGTCGATCACCAGGGCGTCGAAGTGTAAAGACAAAAATGCGTGCGTCATGAGGCCCTTCGTTTCTGTTTGCTGAGGCTTTTGCGGCTGAGATGAAACGGCAACCCCTGTTGTTCGATGAACTGTTGAAAGAGTGCATAGAACTGTTCGCGGTCGTTCTGCCGGAGCACGGCGACGGCGTCGGCGCTCTCAATGGCGTAGGGATACCCCCCGGCGCCGACGATGCATTCCCCCAGAACGCGCGCCACGACTTCGTCTCCGCATCCGCTTTCCACCACCCAGCGCGGAACCTCAAGCCGCGCCGGCGGTCGATCCATCGCCAACCGGATGTAACAGAAGGCGACGTCCTTGTAGAACTCCGCCAGGCCGGACTGGCTGAGCGGGTCGTTGCGGGCGCAGATAAAAAAGGGCGTGCGGTCGCCCCAGGCGGGCAAGAGCGGATCGAAGAGCGCGCCGTCGGTGAGGCTCATGTAAGGCGGCCCGGCCACGGTGTTGACGAGCATCACCACGTCGCGGCTGCTCGAGCTGTCGACGAAGCCGACCAGCGGCGCCGCCAGGCGCCTCGACGCTTCCAGCAGGGAGCGCACCGCGTCGAGATACCCCTCGGCGCGGCCTGGGCGCATCTGACCGGCGAAGCTAATGATGAAGGAGCCATCGAAAAAACAGAGCGACTTGCGGGCGACGCCTTCATCGCTGAGACGCTCCATCAGCGCGATGAGCTGTTCGCACTCCAACGCAAAGCGACGCTGATTGACGCGCCAGTCGGGGAAATCGCCGCTCTCCTCATCACCCAGCTCGTCCGGCGTCAGCACCTCGAAGCGCACGTCCTTCTCGTAGCGGCCGCCGGCCACATGGTAGTTGAGATACCAGCCGATCTGGACAGCGGCCACAGGCGCGGAGAGTTCTTTGCTGGGCGGGATCTGGCTGCCGTCGACCGCCGCAACGGGGTGACCCTCCAGCACGGCGAGCGCCCAACGCCGCGCTTCCTGGTGGCTCCGCCACCCCTCTCCGAGAGAAATGCGGAGAGCCTCCGCCCGATCGATTTCAGGCGTGGGCAGCGCGCCGGGCCACTCCTGCCCGCTGGCCTTCACCTGGGCGGCGATGGTCTCACTCTCCATCGCCATGAAACGGGCCAGCAGCCGGCTGCGCAGGTCGGCTTGAGCGCGCAACTCCCGCTGATATTGGGCGAATTGTTCGCGCTTTTTCTCCAGCGCATTGATGACCTTGGTGCGACTGAGCATAGACATGTATGATAGTCTCTGTTCGTAGAATTGCCAATGGAAAGAAAGGGTCATGCATGAATGCCGTCGAAGCAGTGAAATTGCCGGAAAAAGTGATGAAAGCCATCGTCGCCCACGCGCGCGAGGGCAAGCCGGAGGAAGTCTGCGGCATCGTGCGCGGGCGCAGGCTGACGGCGTTTGAGGCGGTGCGCGGGCAGAACATCGCCAACGACCGCATCGAGAACTATGAAGTCGATCCACAGACGCTGCTGCTGCAGTTCGCCTTCGAGGACGCCGGCGATGAGATGATGGCCATCTACCACTCGCATCCGGTCTCCGTGGCCTACCCTTCGGCGACCGACGCCTGGAACGCGCATTATCCGGAGTGCATCTATCTGATCTGTTCGCTGGAGTTCGACGACGCTCCGGTGTTGCGCGCCTTTCGCATGACGCCCCACTGGATCGATCTTGACCTGGCGCAGCTGCGTCGCGAGCTGCCCTTCCGCGAGGTGCGCCCGAACCTGCACGCCTATTTTCAGCCTGGGGATCGACCTGCGCCGGCGATTCTGGCGCCCCTGCTCGACCTGATTACGCCGCCCTTTTACATCGACTTCTACACCGACGCCGCAGGCGAGATCGTCGACAGCCGCGTGGTTTCGATCGTAGAGCATCCGATCGAGGTGATTCAAGAAGAGGTGATTTCATGAAGCGGTCATCGAACGGCTTCCACGGCGATCCCCCTCGTTATGAGGTCGCCATCGTCGGCGCCGGTCCGATCGGCATTGAGCTGGCGGTCTGCCTGAAGCGCGCCGGCGTCGAGTATATCCATTTCGACGCGCATCAGATCGGCTATACGATGACCTGGTGGCCGCGCAACACGCACTTTTTCAGCACAACCGAACGGCTGGCGATCGCCGGCGCGCCCATCCAGAACAACCATCAGCAGCGCATCACGGGCGAGGAGTATGTGGCCTATCTGCGCAGCGTCGTCGAACAATTTGACCTGTGCATTCACACCTATGAACCCGTGACTGCCCTGGCGCGGCGTGAAGAGGGCTTCGAGATCACGACGGCGCCGCTGGCGGGGGAGCGACGTTATCGGGCGCGGCGCGTCGTGTTGGCGATCGGCGACATGCATTTTCCGCATCGGCTCCATATTCCTGGCGAAGATCTGCCGCACGTCTCGCACTATTTCCGCGACCCCCACGACTATTTTCGTAAAAAGCTGCTGATCGTAGGCGGCAAAAATTCGGCGGTGGAGGCCGCGCTGCGCTGCTGGCGCGTCGGCGCCGAGGTGACCATCAGCTACCGTCGCCCCTGGTTCGACGAGCAGCGCGTCAAACACTGGCTGATGCCCGACCTCAAGGCGCAGATCGAGGCGGGCGCCATTCGCTTTCTCCCTTCGACGACGCCGGTCGAGATCACGCGCACGCATGTGGCATTGGCGCCGACGCTCGATGGGCAACCCATCCCCGGTGCGGCGCCGATCCTGCACGAGACCGACTTTGTGTTGTTGGCGACCGGTTTTCGCGGCGACCAGTCGCTGTTGGAGATGGCCGGCGTCGAGCTGAAGGGCGAAAATCGCGTGCCCGTCTACAACCCAGACACCATGGAGACCAATGTGCCGGGGCTATATCTGGCCGGCACCGTGGCTGCAGGCATCCAACAGCGCTACGTGCTCTTCATCGAGAATAGCCACGAACATGTCGGCAAGATCACGCGCGCCATCACCGGAGCGTGGCCGGCGGCGTTGGGCGACGTGTGCGGGCGCAACTATACGCTGAAGTTGGAAGAGATTGAGGCGAACTAAGGACTCGGCGCGCTGCGCGTCTTCCGCCGGGCGCCAGATTGCGAGCGGCTTCCGCTTGACGAAACATCCGATGCACACCATACTTGCTCCATGCACGCTGCAGTGTGCAGCGCGCCATCCTTACCCAACACGCAACATTCCTACGCAAAACACGCAACATCGGACATGGAGGAGATAGATGAGTGCGCCTTCCATTTGCGTCGTCGGTTCAATCAACCTGGATATGAACGCTTATGTGGAACGTTTCCCCCGCCCGGGAGAAACGCTGCATGGCCGCCGTTTTACGACCGGCTACGGCGGCAAGGGCGCCAATCAGGCCGTCATGGCCGCGCGCCTGGGCGCAAAGGTGAGCATGGTGGGCCGCGTCGGCGATGACATTTTTGGGCAGGATATGCGCCGCAATCTGGAAAGGGAGGGCGTCCGCACCGACTTCGTGCGGGAGAGCAAAGGCGTCTCCTCCGGCGTGGCGCTCATCACGATCGATGAGCATGGCCAGAATCAGATCATCGTCATCCCCGGCGCCAACGGGCTGGTCACCTCCGCCGACGTCGAGGAGGCCAGGGATGCGATCGCCGGCGCGCAGGTGTTGCTCTGTCAGATGGAAGTGCCGATGGAGGCGAACGTGGCGGCGCTGCGCATTGCGCGGGGCGCCGGAGCGACCACGATCTTCAATCCAGCGCCGGTGAGCAGCGAAGTGCCGGAGGAAGTCTATCGACTCTCCGACATCTTCTGCCCTAACGAGAGCGAGGCGGAGCTGCTGACCGGCGTCCCCGTGCATACGCTCGACGACGCGCGGCTGGCGGCTTCGATCCTGCTGGAGCGAGGGGCGCGCGCGGCGCTGATCACGCTGGGCGCGCAAGGCTGCCTGTACGTCGCCGCCGACCAGGAAGCGCACGTTCCGGCTCCCACAGTGACGGCGGTCGACACCACCGGCGCCGGCGACGCCTTTGTGGGCAGCCTGGCGCACTTTCTCGGCGCAGGGCTGCCGGCGCTCGAGGCCATCGCCCGCGCCAACGCCATCGCAGCCATCAGCGTTCAGCATCCGGGCACGCAGGCAAGCTACCCGCGCTGGGCGGATCTGCCGGAGAATCTACGCTAGGCTGAACTCGGTTGCGTTTCCGCCAGGAGCATAACGGCGGCGCTCCCGCGCAAACAAGTCATGCCACGTCTGTCGCTGTATTTTTCTGCGCCCACAGGGCGTGCGCCTGTTCGATCACCTTGCGCGTGTCAGGGTGGAGATGGTAGCGATCCAGCGCGTCCAGGGAGGCCCAGGCGACGGCGGCGGCGTCATCGTGTGGCTGCGCCTCGCCGCTGACCCAGCTCGCCCAGAAGTCGATCACAACATAGTGATATTCGACGCGGCCCGCCTCATCGCGGGTGATCGGCTCGAAGACGCCCGCCACATCGCCGACGGCGATCTCGACGCCGCACTCTTCGCGCACCTCGCGCTGCACGCCGGCGCTCAGCGTCTCTCCCACCTCCAGCAGGCCGCCGGGCAGCCCCCACGTTCCGGCGCGCGGAGGGCGGCCTCGCTGAACGAGCAGGACACGCCCCATCGGGTCAAAGACTACAGCCGCCACGCCCACCAGCGGTGCATCGGGATAACGACGTCGCACTTCCATAGGATCAACCCCACCCGCCTTTCAGAAAGCACGAAGTTTCTGGAAAGGCGCTTTCAATGAATTTTGTTCAGGTCCAGGCGCGGATTCGTTCGGGCAGCGCTCTCAGGTCGTCGATCACGGCGTCCGGGATGATTTCGGCGGCAAGACGAGCGTTGTCGTGGAGGACCTGTGGCCGCGTGGCGCCGCGCACCAGCACGGTCAACGCGCCCAGTTCAATCCCCCCGCGGATGTCTTCGTGCAGGCTGTCGCCGACGACCACGACTTCATAGGCAAGACACTCCCAGCGGTCAAGTGCAATTTGGAAAAACGTGGGGTCCGGCTTGCGATACTCCACGCTGGCGCTGCTCAGACAGAGGTCGAAATAGCGGCGCAGCCCCAGATAATCGACCGAACGTTGAAAGACGCGATCGCAGTTGTAGTTGGTGAAGAGCGCCAGTTTATAGCCGGCCGCCTGCAACGCTTCCAGGGTCTCGTGCACATAGGGCCTCAGCTTCCAGGCGGTCATTTCGGGCGCGTAGAAGATGTCGACCGCCTGCCGCAACACCTGCGGGTCCATGCGGCTGGCCGGATAGCCGAAAAACTGCAGCAGAAAGCTCATGGCGTCGTCGGCGAGGTGCTCCTCCTGCTCCTCCGCCGATTTTTCTTCGGCGAAGCGCCGCGCCTCGACGATCTTTTCGGCGAAATTTTCCGGCAGCGCCATGCCTACGGAGCGCATGTACGCTTCAGCGGCGCGCGCGCCCTCCATCATCAGCGCATCGTGCGGCCTGCTCAGCGTGGCGAGCGTGTCGTCGAAATCAAAGATGACGCCGCGCACCAGCGGCGGCGGCGGTGGGGCGGCGGCGCCCAGTTCATGAAAAAAGTCCTTCGTCAGGATCGAGAGGCGCTCCGGCTCGATGGTCGCCGGCTCCATTTCCGTGACAGGGCCGTAGCTCGGCGCAGGGGCGGCAGGCTCCGGCGGCGGCCCAAAGATCGCGTATAGCTCCTCTGAAGTCAGCGTGCGTCCCTCGCTGCGCGCGCGCGCCAGGAGCCGTTCTTTTTCTTCCGGCGTGAGCGGCTCCTGACCCGGACGCAGCCCGGCGTCGTCAAAATCAGATGGAGATGACGTCATGAGAGCCCCTGTCGATTGCTAAATTCCTCCGCGTGAGCGAATAACCTGCCCGGTGATCCATTCTCCTTGGTCGGAGGCGAGAAAACAGACCAGGTTGGCGGCGTCGTCGGGAAGGCCGACGCGACCCAGATAGCTTTTGGCGGCGATGGCCTCGCGCAGCGCATCGCTCATCCAACCTGTGTCGGTCGGGCCGGGATCGACGGCGTTGACCGTCACCCCGCGGCCGGCGACTTCCGCCGCCAGCGAGATGGTCATGGCGTCGATGGCGGCTTTTGTGACCGCATACGCCAACTCGCCCGGCATCGGCCCGGCGCACTGTCCGGAGGTGAGGCTGATGATGCGCCCCCCGCGTGCGCCGCGCCAGCGACGCAGAAACTCCTTGCACATCAGCACCGCGCCGCGCACGTTGACGGCGTAATGCCGGTCGAGCTGCTGGGCGTCGAGCTGTTCGATGCTTCCCGACTCGGAATGGCAGGCGTTGTTGACCAGGATCGACGGAGCGCCCAGCAGGCTATGCACGGCGTCGAAAATGTGGCGCGGAACCTCAGGCTGGCTGAGATTGGCCTCCAGGCCGTAAGCGCGCACGCCGAGCGCCCGCAGCTCGCCCAGAAGATGCTCCACTTCGCCTTCCATCGGCTCTCCGTAGGTGCGTCGGTCGTAGGGTAAAAAGTACGTGATCAGGAGATCTGCGCCGGCGCCCGCCAGCTTGCGGGCGATGGCGGCGCCGATGCCGGCGCGGCGGCTGGCGCCGGTTACGATCGCAATGCGGCCGGAAAGATCAATCTTCATGGCGCGTCAGCGGTTTGCCATCGATCACGATCTCCGCCGCGCTCTCGTCCGCCATCTGTTTATAGACCTGCGTCGTGCTCAGGCTGGCATGCCCCAAGCGCTCCTGCACCTCGCGTAGGCCGGCGCCGGTGCTGAGGAGATGGGCGGCGAAGCTGTGTCGCAACGTGTGGGGCGTCACCTGCCCTTCGATGCCGACCTCGGCCACATAGCGCTTGATGATCAGCCAGAGCCCTTGTCGGGTCAAGCGCTGGCCGCGATGGTTGAGAAAGAGCGCAGGTTCGTCGTTGCGGATCAGCAAGGCCGGGCGCCCTTGTTCCACATATTGGCGCAGCGTCTCGCGGACGTTGTCGTTGAGATGAGCGACGCGACGGCGCTTGCTGTTGGCGCTGCAAATGAGCTGACCCGTTTCCAGGTCGAGGTCGGAGATGTTGAGGTTCACCAGCTCGGTGACGCGCATGCCGGTGGCGTAGAGCGTCTCCAGCAGGGCGCGATCGCGAATCGCCTGCGCCGTCTCATAACGCCTCGGCGCAGCCAACAGCCGTTCCACATCTTCGGCTGAAATTGTGTGGGGAATGTGTTTCTTCACCTTGGGCGATTCCAACAGCGCCGCCGGGTCGTTCTCGATCATCCCGCGCGAGTGTAGATACTCGAAGAAGCTTTTGATGGCGGCCACCTTGCGCGCCACAGTGGACGACGCGTAATCGCGCGCGCGCAGGTGAAAAACATACTCCTGCATCACGCCGGGCGTCACCTGCCTCCAGTCCTCGATGCGTTCGCCGTCCACCGATTGATATTGCAGCAGGAAAGTGAGCAACTGGCTGAGATCGTTGCGGTAGGCCGCAATCGTGTTCTCAGAGGCGTTCTCTTCAAAATCGAGAGACAGTAGATATCGTTGCACTTCTTCTTGCATGCGACTCACTCTCCTGTTCCATCTTCTCCATCGACCAGCCCGTCGAGACAAGGCTCTGCGTCTCCACGCAACCGTCCTGTCAGTGTAGCATAACTTTGCATAAACAGAAACTTTTGCACTTTTGGGCGCACATTCCACCGGGTATAATGCGAATGATGAAAGCTACAGCGCGTGACGCGGCGTCGGTGCAGACCGACGGGGCATTGATGGAATTTACAGAGGCGTTTTTCTCCTGTTTTGGGGCGAGCGTCCACGTCCAATCGTTGCGAAGCTCGCGCGGCAAACGGCGCAGCTCCGTCGCCAGATTGCTCCAAATAGAACTTTCTCCGGAACTTCGCGAACATTTCGGCGCCGCTTCGCTCCGCCTGGCGTTTTGCGCCTCTCACCTGGCCGAAGCCGGAGAAGGCGTGGAGCTGGTGGCGCCCGGCAGCCGCGTCTTTGACCGCATGATGGCCTATCTGGAGCAGAAAAGTGCAGTCGCGGTGCAGCGCGCGCCGGTGCGCCACGCAGACGGCCAGGCGCTGATGTCCTCCGTCCGCCCCACCAATGCCAGCATCACGCGTCTGCGGCTTCAGGAGCGGATGCGCCTGCTCTTCGCCTTCACATGGCGCATCACCTACCGCGCCGACGACAAACGCCAGGAAATCTACACGACCTGGATGGATGAAGAAGGGCGTCTCCTTTCCCAGAAAGATGACACAGTGAAAGCCGCCAGCGGACGCCAGAACGGCGCCATCGATCTGGAGCAGCTGCTACGCGAGGCCGAAGCTGCGCCGACGGAAGGCGACGCAGCGGGCGAGGCCGCTCCGATCCGATTGCCGGCGCTGACCCAGCTCGTTCGGTTGGCCGAGCGCGCACGCACGTACGCCGTCCATCACGCCGACGTGCGCTGCGTCGAGTATGAGGCGGAAATTTTGCCGCGCCTCTACAAAGCCCTCAATCGGCTGCTCACCTACTATCAGCAGCAGATCGACGAGGCCTCGCCGGCGCGCGACCCGGAGGGCGAACGACGTCGAGCGTTGGAAGCCGACCTGCAGCGCAAGATCGCGGAGGAGCTCGAAAATCATCGGCTGTATGTCGATGTAGAGTTGATCGCCTACAGAGTGATCGAGATTCCGGTCGCCGTCGCCGAAATCACCGTCAGCAATGGCGCACATGAAAAAACGGTCATGGTCGAGCAGGACCGCTACAGCGGCGCGTTGCGGCGTCCTCTTTGTCAGGCCTGCGGCGCAGAAACGGCCACGCTGACGCTTGACCATCACGGTCATCTGACCTGCGAAGGCTGTCTGTCGATCTGCACAGGATGCAACGAACTGTTCTGCGCGAGCTGCGGCCTGGCCCCCTGTCCGGTCTGCGGCGATCAGAACTGCGAGCATTGCGGGCGCATGTGTTGGGCTTGCGGCGAACGCGCCTGCTGCCATCACCTCAGCGCCTGCCCCCTCTGCGGCGATGAAGTCTGTCACGCCTGTCAGGCCGAATGCGCAGAATGCGGCGTGCGGCAGTGCAAAAGCCACCTGCGCGCCGACTGCGTGGCGGACGCACAAGGCCAACAGCGGCTGATCTGCCCGCGCTGCGCAGTGCGTTGCCCGGGTTGTCAACAGTTCACCACGCAGATGGGAGTGTGCACCGCCAGCGGACAGCGCTTCTGCCAAAACTGCCTGGCGACCTGCGCAAGCTGCGGCCGGGTGGTTGGCCCCGGCTACTCTCAGCTCGATCCCGTCGACCGTCGTCCATATTGCTATGAATGTCTACAGGAGTGTCAGAGTTGCCGCGCATGGACGCACGAAGTCGTGACGTGCGACGCCTGCAGTCGCAGCGGATGTCGTGAATGCGTAGGACGTTGCGTCGTCTGCAACCGCAACGTTTGCGCCGAGCACAGCTTGCGCATGGCGGGATGCGGCCATCGGGTCTGCATGCGCGACCTGGAGCAGTGCCATGTCTGTCAGAGCCTGGTTTGCCCGCGCTGCAACCCCGCCTGCGCCATCTGCGGCGCTTCCCACTGTCCTGCGCACGTTGCAGGCTGCGTCCAGTGTGGTCAGGAATATTGCAGCGCGTGCGTCAATTCTGCAGGGGTGTGCGCCACCTGCGCGGCAGCCGAGGTTGAAGGCAGGCCGGTGGCGCGCCATGCGCTCGCCTGGCCGCCTGCGCCAGAGGTGAACGAGTTGATTCCTTCCTATCGCTGGCGGGTGGTCAGCAATCGTCGCTACGATATTTACATAGGGGATGGAGCGATGAAAGCCCTGGCGGTCGTCGTGGTCGAGCGTCGCCCCGAGGGCGATCGCGTGGTGCGCTGGCGCCGTTTCAGCGCGCTCGAACGGCTGCGCAACCTGTTGGGAATATGAACGCTTCCACTCGAGGGGCGACGCATCTGGCGGATTGCCATCTTTGTCCATTTCACTGCGGCGCGTTGCGCAGCGTCGCCGGCGGCGTCTGTCGCGTGGGGGCGGTCAGCTACGTCGCCAGCGAGATGATGCATTGGGGCGAAGAGGAGCCGCTGCGACCGGCGCACGCCATCTTCTTCAGCGGCTGCACGGCGCGTTGCACTTTTTGCGTCGCCGCCCGCTTCGCCTTTCGCCCCACCTACGGCGTCCCCGTGCGCGCCGAGATGCTGGCGCAGCGCATTGTGCAGCGTCAGGCCGAAGGCGCCCGCTCCGTCTGTTTCATCGGCGGCGATCCCGCGCCGCACATCCCTCTGATCGTAGAGACGCTTGCGCTGCTGGGAGAGCGTCGCACCGTTCCCGCCGTCTTCAACAGCAACTTCTATCTGACCGACGAAGCGCTTGACCTGCTCGACGGCTGGATTGACATCTATCTGCCCGACCTGAAATTCGGCCCGGCGAGCGGCCCGCAAAGCTGCGGCGAGGCGTTGGGCGGCATGCCGGACTACTGGCGCGTGGTCACGCATTGCATCGACCGCGTGACAAGACAGGGGAGCCGCGTGATTGTGCGCCATCTGCTGATGCCGGGGCACTTCGACTGCTGCACTGCGCCGGCGCTGGCGTGGCTGGCCGAGCGGCCTGCGTTGGAGGTCAGCCTGTTGACGCAGTACTTGCCCCCTGCTTCGCTGCGGGGGGCGCCGGCCAACCCGCTGAGGGCGGAGGAAATCGAGCGGGCGAGGGCGCTGGCCGCCCGCCTTGGCCTGCGCCTGGTGAAATGAAAACGCCTTTGGGCTTGAATTGAACAGCGCAGCCGGAAAAGTTTGACCAGCCCCTATCTTGCCGGTACAATATGGTGTATTTTGCATGACATGCACAGTGCACTTGCACAGAGGAAGTTCAGCGCACTGGGAATTGCGACGATCGATTCGTGAGCGAAAAGAGCCGCTGTGTTTGAAAGTTTAACGGATAAACTGCAGAGCATTTTCGATAAGCTGGCCACCAAAGGCAAGTTGTCCGAAGCGGACGTCAACGCCGCTATGCGCGAAGTGCGGCTGGCGTTGTTGGAGGCGGACGTCAACTATAAGGTGGTCAAAGAGTTCGTCGAACGCGTCAAGGCGCGCGCGGTGGGCGCCGAGGTGATGCAGAGCCTGACGCCGGCGCAACAGGTCGTCAAGATCGTGCACGAGGAGCTGATCGAGCTGCTCGGCAAACCGGCGCCGCTGAACACATCGGGGCCGCCGCCCCATGTGATCATGCTGGTGGGGCTGCAAGGCGCCGGCAAAACGACGATGGCGGCCAAGCTGGCGCTGCGCCTTAAAAAGAACGGCCAGCGGCCGCTGCTGGTCGCCGCCGACATCTACCGACCGGCGGCCATCAAACAACTCGAAGTGTTGGGCACACAGATCGACGTCCCCGTCTACAGCGCAGGTGCGCAGACGCCCGCCTCGACAATCGCCAAGGACGCCCTCAAGCTGGCGCGCGAAAAAGCTTACAACGTCGTCATCATCGACACCGCCGGCCGCCTGCAGATCGACGAGGCGCTGATGCAGGAGCTGGAGCAGGTGCGCCTGGTGACGCGCCCCGCCGATATCCTGCTCGTCGTCGACGCCATGACCGGCCAGGAGGCGGTCAACGTCGCCGAAGGTTTCAACGCCCGCGTGCCGCTGACCGGCCTGATCATGACCAAGATCGACGGCGACGCACGCGGCGGCGCAGCGTTGAGCGTGCGCCAGGTCACCGGCGTGCCGATCAAGTTCCTGGGCACCGGCGAAAAACTGCCGGACCTCGAACCCTTTGACCCGGAGCGACTGGCGGGTCGCATCCTGGGCATGGGCGACGTTCTCACCTTGATCGAACGCGCCCAGGAGACCATCAACGCCGAGACGGCGGCGGCCATGGAAAAGCGCCTGGTCGAAGGACAGTTCGACTTTGAAGACTTTCTGGAGCAGCTCAAACAGGTCAAGCGGCTCGGTCCGCTGACCGACATCCTGGCCATGATTCCGGGCATGAATCGCTTCGCCAAAGAGATCGACCCGATGATGGCGCAGGATAGCCTGAAGAAGACCGAGGCGATCATCAACAGCATGACGCTCCAGGAGCGCCGCAACCCGGACATCCTCAACGCCAGCCGGCGTCGCCGCATCGCCGCAGGCAGCGGAACGACCGTCCAGGATGTCAATATGCTGGTGAAACAATTCCGAGAAATGCAGAAAATGATGAAACAACTGGGCGTCATGGGGGGAGGCAAGAAAAATAAAGGGAAAAAGGGGCGCAGCCTTCCCAGCCAACGCAGCGGCTTTTTCCCTCCCGGTTTGAGCGATCTCTTCGGAGGGCGCTCGTGAGTTGAGTTGCTGCACCGGATGCGTTGGCGCATGGCCCGACCGCGATTCATCTTCCAAATTCACGCTCCGTCCTGCGTGCGATCCTCTATTTGGAAAGATGGAGAGGGGCGGCCATTTGCACAATCAATCGAAATTGGTCTGAGAATTGAACAATAGATTGCGACAGGAACTGATTGCCAAGGAGAGCACACGATTATGATCCGAATTCGGTTGCGCCGCATGGGCGCCAAAAAGATGCCGTTCTACCGCATTGTGGTGGCCGACAAGCGCTCGCCGCGCGATGGGCGCTTTATTGAAAGCATCGGCACCTACAATCCGCACACCAACCCGGAGACGGTCGAGCTGAAGATGGAGCGCACCGTCTACTGGCTCAAGCAGGGCGCACAGCCCAGCGACGGCGTCTTTCGCATCCTGCGCCGCTACAATCTGATCGACGAGAAGGGCAAGCCGATCCCCCAGCCCGCGGCTGACGAGGCTGCGGCGGCGACTGCGTCGGCCTGAATACGAAGACTTGACTATGGAAGAGCTGATCCGCTATCTCGCCGAGTCGCTGGTTGAACAGCCCGACCGCGTGCGCGTCTACACCAAAGAGACGCGACGCGAGACGATCATCAAGCTGCGCGTGGCGCAGCAGGACGTCGGTCGCGTCGTCGGTCGCAATGGACGCGTCGCCAATGCCATGCGCGCGCTGCTGGAGGTGGCGGCGCGCCACCACCGCAAGCCGGTGCTGCTCGAAATCGACTGACGCCTGATCACAGCCGAATGCACAGACGGGCGGCGTCTTTCTCGGCTGCTGTCGACCGCAGACGCTTAGACACAGGCGTTTGGGTGCAGACATTTTGGGCGAAAGGTGGAAGAGGCGACCGGCGCTGCACTTCGGTTGTCAGGTGAAATCCATACGAGGGCTGCCGCCGGCAGCCCATTTTTCGTCCATGTTGCGGAATTGGTTGATGATTTCTGAACGGTGAAGAAAAACTTCATGTCCGAATCCATTCGCTCCACGCCCCCGAAGCGTTCGCCGCGGCGCCGCGGTCGGACCTACCGCGTCTACAATCAGGAGGTCTTTGTGCCGGACGGTTTTCTGGCGGTTGGGCATATCGTCGGCGTGCATGGCCTGCGCGGGGAAGTCAAGCTGGAATCTTACACCGATTTCCCCGAACGCTTTGCGCCCGGCGAACGGCTGCGCCTGGGCGACGAGCTGGCTGAAGTCGAAATCGCCAGCGTGCGCCCCCATAAAAAATTTCTGTTGATTCGATTTGAAGGGATCGCAGACCGCACGGCGGCGGAGCAGCTGCGCGGCCTCTGGCTCTTCGTCGCCGAAGAGGAAGCCGCTGAGCTGGAGGAAGGCGCCTACTGGATTCACGACCTGATCGGCCTGGAAGTGCGGGAAGAGAGCGGCGCACGGCTGGGCGAGCTGGTCGATGTTCTGGTCACCGGCGCCAACGATGTCTACGTGGTGCATGGTGAGCAGGGAGCTGCGCGCGAAATTCTGCTGCCCGCCATCCCGGAGGTCGTGCTCAACGTCGATTTGGCGGCCGGCGTCATGACCGTGCGGCTGCTGGAAGGGCTGCTCGACGCCGAAGCGGTTGATTGAAGAGATTCGTCGCACATGAGGTTGAGAATCCAGCATGGCTGACCAATCCCCATCCGTCCGCACCTCGCGCCTGAGCGGGTTCTACCAGAAGAGCGTCGCCGAGCGCACAAGCATCATCGCCCAATGGGCGAATCTAAGCGCCGAGGAGGTCAGCGCGCTGCACAGCGGCCTTTCGGTGGCGCAGGCCGACAAGATGATCGAAAATGTGATCGGCGTCTACAATCTGCCGTTGGGCATCGGCGCCAACTTCATCATCAACGGTCGCGAGGTGCTCGTGCCGATGGTCGTCGAAGAGCCATCCGTGGTGGCGGGCGTGAGCTACGCCGCCAAGCTGGCGCGTAGCGGCGGCGGCTTTCGCACCGGCAGCACACGCTCGATCATGATTGCGCAGGTGCAGCTCCTGGGCGTCGCCGACTTCGAGCAGGCGCGCGCCAACATCCTGGCCGCCAAAGCCGATCTGCTCGCCGCCGCCAACACCAGCCCGACGATTGCGGCGCGCGGCGGCGGACCGATTGACATCGAGGTGCGCTTTTTGCCGGAAACCTTCACCGAGCCGATGCTGATCGTGCATCTGCTCTTCGATGCGCTCGACGCCATGGGCGCCAATGCCGTCAACACGGCGGCGGAGGCGATCGCCCCGCTGTTGGAGCGTCTCACCGGCGGCCGTGCGCTGCTGCGCATCCTCAGCAATCTGAGCGATCGGCGTCGCGCCTGGGCGGAGGTGACCATCCCCGCCGAGACTTTCAGCTCGATCCACGCGTCCGGCGAAGAGGTGATCGCAGGCATCGTGCACGCCAACGCCTTTGCGCTGGCCGATCCCTACCGCGCCGCCACGCACAACAAAGGCATCCTCAACGGCATCGACGCCGTCGCCATCGCCACCGGCAACGACTGGCGCGCCATCGAGGCGGGCGTCCACGCCTACGCCGCCCGCGACGGCCAATATCGCGCCCTCACCGAGTGGAGGGTGATTACTGACAATTCTGCGTCAGGCGGACAAACTGAAGGTGCGCAGCGAAAGCTGGCGCTCTATGGTCGGTTGGAGATGCCGCTGGCCGTCGGCATCGTGGGCGGCGCCACGCGCACACATCCGACGGCGCAGGTGGCGCTGAAAATTCTCGGCGTCTCCAGCGCAAGGGAGCTGGCTGAAATCATGGTCGCCGTCGGGCTGGCGCAAAATCTGGCCGCCATCCGCGCCCTGGCGACCGAAGGCATCCAGCGTGGGCACATGGCGCTGCATGCGCGACAGGTGGCGATCGCCGCCGGCGCCACCGGCGACGACATCGACCGCATCGCTGCGCAGCTGGCGGCGGAAGGGCAGATTCGCGTCGAACGGGCGCGAGAATTGTTGAAGGGGACGTGAAGCTATGTTGAATCGACCGATTCGACCGGTGGGCATCGTCGGCTACGGCGCCTACGTGCCGCGCTATCGGCTGCCCGGCAGCGAGATCAGCCGGGTCTGGACCGACGGCAACGCCAAAAGCCCGGTGCGAGAGAAGGCGGTGCCCGGCCTGGATGAAGACACTGCGACGATGAGCGTCGAGGCGGCGCGCAATGCTCTGGCGCGCGCCGGCATCGAACCGCATCGGTTGGCGGCGGTGTGGGTGGGCAGCGAGAGCCATCCCTACGCCGTCAAGCCCACGGGCACAATCGTAGCCGAAGCGATCGGCGCCACGCCGGCCACCCTCGCCGCCGACTGGCAGTTCGCCTGCAAGGCGGGCACCGAGGCTCTGCAGGCGGCCATCGGCTTCGTCGGCAGCGGCATGGCCGACTATACGCTCGCCATCGGCATGGACACCGCCCAGGGACGCCCCGGCGACGCGCTCGAATACACGGCGGGCGCAGGCGGCGCGGCTTTCATCGTCGGGCCGGAAGCGGAAGCGGTGGCCGTCATCCTGCGCAGCTTGAGCTACGTCTCCGACACGACGGACTTCTGGCGTCGGCCGACCACCCACTATCCCAGCCACGCCGAACGGTTCAGCGGCGACCCCGGCTACTTCGGCCACGTCATCCCCGCAGCGGAGGAGATGATGCGGGCGATGGAGAGCAGGCCGGAGGATTACGACCACGTGATCGTGCACCAGCCGAACCCCAAGTTCCCGGTGCGCGCGTTGGAGGAGCTGGGCTTCCAGCCGGCGCAGTGGAAGACCGGCCTGCTTGTCGCCGAGATCGGCAACACCTACGCCGGCTCGGCGTTGATCGGGCTGTCCGCCGTGCTCGACGAGGCGCGGCCCGGCCAGCGCATCCTGGTGGTCAGCTACGGCAGCGGCGCCGGCTCGGACGCTTTCGACCTGCGCGTGACCGAGCGCATCCTCGACGTGCAGCAGCGTGCGCCGACGACGCGGGACTATATTCGCCGCCGCAAGCCGATCGACTACGCCCAGTACGTGCGCATGCGCAAGAAGCTGGCGCAGCATTAGAAGTGTCGCGTGTTGCGTGTTGTGCGTTCCGTCGCTGCGGTGCACCACGCAACACGCACCCTGCAACACGCCTCCTACAGCGGCTCCTGCATCTTCAACTCTTTCACGCGATCTGCGAAGCCCACGACGATCAAACAGTCGCCCGCCATGATTCGCTGTGACGGCGTGATGGTCGTGATGTTCTCGCCGTTGCGGCGCACGCCCACCACGGTGGCCCCGTGTTTCTGACGGAATTGCAATTCCGCCAGCGTGCGCCCGGCCAGCGGCGAGTGTTCTCCCACGCGCACTTCGGCCAACACGAAATGGTTGGTGAACTCCTCTTCGACGTGCGGCTCCGGCTCGTTCAGGATCAGCTCGGCGTCTTCCAGCGCATCCTCCGGCCCCATCAGCACGACGCGATCGCCTGGAAAAATCTGGAAGTCCGGGCCGGGATCGTAGTAGACGCGGCCGGCGCGGCTCACCGCCAGCACGGAGACGCCGGTTTCCGTGCGCAGAGGAAGGTTGCGCAGCGTCTGGCCGACGACCGCCGATTCGCTGCGGATGCGCACCTCTCGGAAAGTGATCGGCCAGTTGACGTGATCGGGCAGGAACTCCATGGCGTGCGTCAAGGCGTCGGCGGCCTGCTCGGCTGCGTCGACGAAGGGGCGGAAGACGATGTCGGCCCCGGCGGCTTTGAAAAGGTCCGCCTCCTCCTGATTGAGCGCAGTCAAGGCCACGCCGCCGTCGAAGCGCGCGTCGCGCAGGTGATGGATCAGCGCCAGGTTCAGCTCGCGCGAGCGAATGGAGTTGACGACCCAGCGCGCCTGTTGGAGGGGAAGATGCCCCAGCAGCTCCGGGTCTTCGACGTCGCCGTAGAGCACCTGCACCCCGCGTTTCCGCCACTTTTGCAGCGCATCGGGGGCGAAGTCGACGCCCACGAGCGTCTTGCGTCGGCGCAGCAGCTGCTCCGCCAATGCACTGCCGTAGTTGCCCAGGCCGATCAGGATGACGTCGACCTCCGGCATTTTGACGCCCAGGGTGTCGATGGCGGCTTCCCGGTAGGGGTTGCGGCGCTCGAAGATTTTGAGCGGTTCGGAGAGCAGATTGTAGAGTTGACCCGAATAAAGGATCATGTAGGTGGACAGGAAGATCGTCACCACGCCTACAAGCGTGATGAGCCCCATCGTCTCTGGGGAGATGTGGCCGAGGCTCAACCCCAACGAGGCGACGATCAAGGAAAACTCACTGATCTGGGCGACGGTCAATCCGGCTAGAAAGCTGGTGCGCCGTCGATAGCCCATGACGCCCATGATGATCAGCACGATCAACGGGTTGCCGATCAAGACGAAGAGCGAGAAGATGAGGGCGTCGACCAGCTGTGCGCCGACGGTGGACCAGTCCAGCCTGGCGCCGAGGTCGATGAAGAAAAAGAGCAGCAGAAAGTCGCGCAGCGTGGTCAGCCGCGAGCCGATGGCGTCGCGATAGACGGTGGAGGCCAACGAGACGCCGCCCAAAAACGCGCCGACTTCCTTCGTATAGCCTAGCCATTCGCTGGCTGCACCGAGGAAGACGGCCCAGGCGATGGCGAAGAGCACGAGCATCTCTGAAGAGCTGGCCATGCGTCGCGTCAGCCCCGGCAGCACATAGCGCATCAGGAGGGCGACGCCGACCAGCAGGCCGACGCCTTTCGCCAGCAACAGCAGCGTCTCGCCGATGAGCACATCCTCTGCGGCGACGGTGGAGCCGAAGGTCGTCAGCGCCACCAACGCCAGGATGGCCGCAATGTCCTGGACGATAAGGAAACCGATGGCGATCTGGCCGTGCAGCGAATCGACCTCGCGTTTGTCGGAGAGGAGCTTGACAATAATGATCGTGCTGGAAAAGGTCAGTGCCACGGCGACGTAGGCCGCGCTGATGCCCGACATCCCCAGCGCCAGCGCAATCACAAAGCCGATGGCTGAAGTGAAGATGATCTGCCCCAGCCCCGTCGCCAGCGCCACAGGGCCGATCGTGCGGATCAGGTTCAGGTCTAATTTCAGGCCGACGATGAAGAGCAGGACGGCGACGCCGATATGCGCCAGCAGCTCGATCTCTTCGTAACTGGTGATGACGCCGAAGAACGAAGAGCCGGCGAGGATGCCGGTCGCCAGAAACATGATCAGCAGAGGTTGGCGCAACCACTGGCCGATGAAGCCGAGCGCAGTGGCCATGGCCAGGATGATTGCAATTTCGACGAACGTGTCTCCGAATGCCATTACTCCCCTTTCTTGGTGTTCAATGCGTGCAACAATTGTCTGTGCGCCTCCACCTGTGTGAGATAGAGATGACGGCTGTCTGCGTCTGTGATGCGAGCTGCGCGGGCTTGAATCAACGTTGTGGCGCGCTGAAGGACAAGCTCTTGGCGGGGATCGTTGGCAGCGCGCAGGACCTGGTAGACCGTCCAGTAGGCGCGCAACGGCTCTTCCAGTCCTTCCAATACGGCGTTCAAGAGGTGTTCGGCGATCGGCTCCGCCCAGGCTGCGGCGGCCTTCACATCGCCGCGCGCCAGCGCCACGCGCGCCAGCCCCGCGCGCGATTCCAGCCCCAGGATGGATAGCCCGCTTTGCTCGCGTAGGCGCAACGCCTGCCGATAGGCTTCTTCCGCCTCGTCGCTGCGATTCAGCGCCAGCAGGGCATGTCCTCGAAAATCGTGGCCGTAGGCCGCCATCAACGGCATTTCGATTGCGTTCGCCAGCTCAATGGCTTGTTGCGCATAGCGCAGCGCCTGGAGCTGCTCGCCGAGATGGTGATGGTGCAGGCTCAGGTTGGCGAAGATCGCGCAGCGCACCTGCGGGTTGTTGACCTCGCGTTCGAGGGCCAGCGCATGTTGCGTCGCTGTGAGCGCGCCAACGTAATCGCCCATCTGGTCGCGAGAAATGCCGATGTTGATCCAGATTTCCAGCATGGCGAAACGATCGCCGAACGATTCGGCCAATCTCAATGCTCGTTGGTAATGCGTCTGCGCTTCAGCATATTGACCGCGGGCGTCGTAGTGAATCCCGAGCATGTACAGCGTGTTGGCTTCCATGCGCACGTTGCGCTGGGCCTGATGAATGGCCAGAGCTTCTTTCAGAAATGCAAGCTCCTGGATATGGTCGCCCACCTGATTGTAATGAATGCTCAGATTGCCGAGAATCACGGCGGCCATCGTCAGGTCGCCTTCCTGTCGCACCAGGGACAGCGCTTCTAAGAGAAGGTTGCGCGTCTGTTCATTCTCTCCGCGGCGCTGATGCAGCGCCGCCAACCCGTTGAGCGCGTAGGCGCGGCGTCGAGCGTCTTCGAGGCGATCGGCGAGCTGCAGCGCCTGGCGCAGCGGTTCCATTGCATCTGAGGTGCGCCCGAGATGGAAGATGCACCAGCCCAGATCGATCAGGGCATCTGCGCGCGCATCGGGCGCATCCGCCAGCTCCAGCGCCTCGAGCAGCGCGACTTCGGCGAGCTCCTGTTGGTTCAGGCGCGCCAACAGCCGGCTCCAGGCGATGAGCAGCCGCGCCAGCGCATGGGCGGGCATTGTGGAGGCCTTGTTGTTCTGCTGGAATGACGCAGTCCATGTTGCATCGCTCCGCTGCTTCGTCGGTTCAATTGCCCGCGAGGCCTGCGTCTGACGTTCGTCTGCGGCCAGAGAGCTGGAGCGTAAAGTAGTCGCTTCAAAGTGGGCCTTGCGCAGCGATTGCACGGACTCGTTCAGCAAGCGCTCGCCTTCAATGTATAGCCCACGCAAGGCGTGAAACCGCGCAAAGGCGGACGCTGCGGCTGCGAGCAGCTCCCATCGATGATCCTCCAGAGCGTTGCGCCAGGCTGCCAGCAAATCCTCCATTTCGAGCGCCAGTCCTTGCTGAACGTCGGCGGAGTTTTCGCCGTCCAGCGCCAGATCCGCCGACGCCAATTTTTGCAGAAAGAGCGCTGTGTACCGTTCACGAACGAGCGAATGCGTCGAAGAAGTGGCCAGTTGCTCTGCGGCGAAGCGACGAACGCGGTCATGCAGTTGAAATCGCCCTTGATGGCCCGGCTGCAAGAGCGAACGCTCCATCAACGCCGAGAGGAGACGGCCAGCCTCTTCGGTTTTTTTGACGCCTAGCACAGCGGCCGCCGCCTCCGCAGAGAAGGCAGTGCGAAAGAGGGCCACGTTCGCCAGCGTCTGTTGAAGCGCCGGCTCGAGAAGGCGCCATGCAGTTTGAAAGAGCGCGCGCAGGCCGCGATGGCGGGGGGGCAAATCCAACATGGTTTGGGCATCCGGCTCAGCGGCGCGCTCCAAGAGTTGCGCCAACGCCTCGGTGGACCAGGCGCTCCTTTGCAAGCGGTCGATGTGGGGCAAGCAGGCGACCGCCAGCTCGATGCCCAGGGGCAGCCCGCCCACCGCCTGGCAGATTTGCGTCACCGCGGGCTGATGCGCTTTGTCCAGCACACCGACGATGCCGCGACGTCGGGCCAGTGCGTCGAAGAGGGCGAGGCCGTCCGGAACGCCGGCCTGTGCATCGGCGTGGAGGGTGACCTCCAATCCCTCCAACCGCAGCGCGCGCTCGATGCGCACGTTCAGCGGTCGATGCGCCGTCACCAACAGCGCGCATTCGGGTGCATTCTCCAGGAGCGTCAGGAGAAAAGGCGTCGCCTCCTCATGCTGCTCGAAACTATCGAGCAGCAGCAGCGCGCTGCGCTTCCGGAAGAACGACAGCACGCTTTCGACGTAATTTTCTTTTTCATCAAGAGCAATTGCGCAGGCCAGGGCGATGCGTTGCGCCACGCGCGCGGCGGCTTCCATGGGTTGTAGATGCTGCGCGTCCGCCTGCTCTTCTGGGTTTAAGCTGACATAGAACGCGCCGTCGTTGAAACACAGCGCTGCGCGCCGCGCGGCGCGCAGCGCCAGCCGCGTCTTGCCGACGCCCCCTTCCCCCACCACGGAGATCAGCCGCGTCGTCGGCGAAACCAGCAGATCCAGCATGGTGGCGAGTTCTTGCTCGCGACCGACCAACGGCAGATCGTCGAGCCAGTGCGCACCGGTCGGCGCCAGTTGCATCGGAGGGCGAACGTTGTCCGTTTCCGTCCCTGCGACGCCCTGACGCAGAATTTTTTCATAAAGCTCGATCGTCTCCGGCTGAGGAGGCGCGCCGAACTCGCGACGCAGGATTTCCAGGCAGAGCTGGAATTGTCGCAACGCCGCGCTGCGTTGACCCTGACCGACCAGGGCCAGCATCAGATGACGATGACTTTCCTCGCGCCAGGGCTCCCACTGCAACGCCCGCTGTGCGCAGCGTTGCGCGTTCACCCACTCTTGACGCAGGAGATGATAGTCGGCCAGAGCGTCGAACGCCTGGATTGCGGCCCGATGATAGAATTCGCGCTGCGTCGCCGCCCACTCCTCGAACAATTCACTTTCCTGGGTGAAGCCTGCCAGAAATTCTCCTCGATACAGCCCGGCGAGACGCTGCAATTTTTCGATGCAAAGGGGACAGCCCGCCAGGCGTCGATGAGGATGGGTTTCCACTTCGGCGACGAGCGCAGTCGCCGCCAGCGCATCCACCCACGCTTCCGCCGGCGGCAGGAAGGTCACCGTCTGGTTGTCGCTCTGCAGGGCGTCGCTCAGCGAGCCGAGGCCGCGCCGCATTCGGCTGAGCGCAGTGCGCAAGTTGCGCAGTGCGCCGGCCTGAGGTTGGTCGGGCCAAAAGAGTGCGGCCAACCGTTCGCGGCGCAGTGTTTCGCCGCTGTGCATGAAAAGATAGGCGCAGAGCGCACGCGCGCTGTCCGCCTCAAATTCATCGGTGATGTGTCCGTGGACTGCAAATTGAAATCCACCGAACAGAGAGAGTTGCCAGTGCATGATCTCAACAAGAATGGGAACTTACAGGAATTTCAGGCGTTTCTACTTCCTCGTAGCGTTTTCGTAGCGCAATTCCGCTACTATTCGATCGCTGGCGCGCAAAAATTACGAAGATGTAAGGCGTTGCGTCGTACAGAAATGCTTCTGGAACCTATTTTCAACAAAGGAGACACCATGCACCAAAGCGCCCTTTCGGTCTGTATTGCGCAATCGAAGACTGTCCGCTCCAGAACGCGGACGTTGCGACGCTGGCTCGTTCCGTTCTGGGCGATGTGTTTGCTCATGGCAACGGTGCAGGCGGCGCACGCAGCGACGTCGTCCGCCGCACACCCTGCTCCGCAAAGCCTCAGCGCCGTGCAAGCGCGCTTTTCGCCCACCTCCAAGTGCAACGGCGGCAGTTTCACCCTCTTTGAGAATGCCCCGAACAATTTGTTGGTGAGCCTCGAAGGCATGACCCGCGTCGATCCTAGCAGCGGCGGCGCATGCGGCTTGCAGGGGCAGCTGCGGATTCGATTGCCGGGCAACGACATCCGCGTCGCTGTGCGCGGCGACGTCGACGGCTGGGATCAGTTTATCAGCACCTCTGTCGATCCGATCAACCTGAACGTGGCCGGATTGGTCTTACGCTCCACCGCCGCACGCGTTTACCCGGACAAAGTGACGTTGGGCGACGCCACGCTGACGGCGCCGACGCAGCTCGGCGGCGGCAGCGTTCCCGTCCAAATCACCCCGAAGATCGATCGCAATGGCCTGCGCCTCTCCGACGAACTGGTTTCGGCGGGCGTGCGCAACGCCTTCAACCTGCCCGCCTTCAAGGTGCCCAGCGGCCTGAGCCTGCTCGGCCTCTACGGCGACCTTATCTCGGAGGCCAACGGCTATAAGTTTACGGTCGAAGGCAAGCTCTGGCTGCCCTACATGAAGCTAGAGGGCGCGCCGTCCAATCAGATCACCGGGAAGGATCTCTCCGGAGCGGTCGCCATCTCGGCGAAGTTTTCCATTTTCGTCAACGCCGCCGGCGCGATGGTGATTCAGGTCATGCCCGCCGACAACGGCGAGCGCGTTCCAATCCCGGTCAGCCAGCTCGTAGGCCCAGACGCGCCGGATGGCTGCTTCTTCGGCCCGGCCTGCCTCAGCGAAGTGGGGCTGAGCTTGCGCTATTTCCCCGGCATCAACCTGGACCAGGGCTACGCTGGCGGAACGATCTGGCTGACGGGCGTGCGCGGCAACATCACGGTCACCACGCATGACACCGCCATCAATATCGGCGTCACCATCGAGACCAGCACCCTTTCGCTCCCGGTGCTCGGCTCTGCGATCCGCGTCGACGGCGACGCGCGCATGCAATTTGCGCCTGAGCTAGGCTTGGGGCTACGCGCGGCGCTGAAGTTTTTCATCCTGGAGGCGGCCAACGCCGAGGTCAACTACTCCGCTTCTCAGGGCTTCCGAGCGTATATCGGCGGCATTGGCGGCATCGCCGGCGTTCCCATCCGTTTCGAGGGCGAGGTGCGCGTTTGGGGCTCCGGCCAGACCTTCTACGCCTACAGCAGCGGCCCCGTCTATGTCACCGGCTCCGGGCGCGCCGGCTGGTATATCAAGCAGGGCGAAATCTATCAATCGTGCAGCTGGCTGCCCTGCGGCGTGCGCATGTGCACCGGTTGGATCTGGTTCTTCGGCTGGCGTCAGATCTCTTACCCGTGCGGCGTCAACCACTGCTATAGCTGCCTGAACATTCCTCCCAGCGAGCTCTGGCTGGGCGGCGGACAGGCCGACATCGGTCGCTTCAAGAATGACTTGTGGGGCATCAAAGGCGCCGTCCATTTCCTGGTCTACTCCACCGGCGTCTTCCTCGACCTGACCAACGGTCGCGTGACGCTCGGCAACGTCAACGGCTATGTGCTCGATGCGCCCAGCGTCTTGCAGGCCATCGCAATGCAGGCCGCCGGCGCAGGCGACGCCGTGGTGACGGCCTCCGGTGTGCAGATCGCAGCCCGGCAGATCGACGCCAATACGTTGGCGCTCAAGACGCCCGTCGGCGTAATCAACCGCTCGCCCGCCGAGCTTTCGGCCATGCGCAACGCCGCCGTTGAACAAGGCGGCGTGCAGGCGGCGGCTACGCTCGACGCCATCACCACCACGCAGGTGATCACCCAGACGGACGCCATCTTCAGCATCAGCATGACCGAGCCGTTGACGCCCAGTCTCTTCACGCCCAACGGCGCGGAGATCACGCTCGCCAACTACAACTCTTCGCCTGGAGGATTGACGATCCGCTACAGCGAACGCTACACCTTCACTGCCGCCGCCGGAGAGGCCGACGCGCGCGTGCGCTTCGCTTCGGCTGTGCTCACGCCTGTCACGGTCACGCTCAAGGTGGACGGCGTCAACGCAGGGACGAACCTGGTTTATGCGTCCCCCTACATGGCGGTGGCGCCTGGAGTGCGCACGGTGACCATCGAGCCGACTTCTCCTTCCGGCTTGCCCGCCGTGTCGGCCACGGTCAACGCCGTCGCCGGCTCCGATTCGACCGTGCTGCTCCATTATAACAGCGCCAACCAGTTGAGCGCCACCGTCTTCAGCGACAGCCGCGTCCCGCCTAGCGGGCACGGCAAGGGCCTGGTGCGCTTCATCAACGTGCTGGGCAACCGCAACGATCCGCTGCGCCTCTTTGTCAACAGCCAGTTGATCGGCCAGGCGACGCCCGGCCAGGCGACCGCCTATGTTGAACTGCCCGCCGGCGTCTACAGCGCCGAGGTGCGAGACCCCAGCAACACGCTCGTGCTCACCGGCACGCTGACGCTGGTGCAAGGAGACCATCGCGCTTTGGTCGCCAGCAGCCAGGTGGCGAAGGATGAGAGCAACAACGACGTCGCTATTGCCAATCTCAACGAGTTGGTGGAAGTGGCGCACACGGCGCTCACCTTCAAGGAGTTTCTCATCGATCAGGCGCCGGTGGGAACGTGGCAGGTCAAGCTGGTGGGCGACACTTCGATCCCGACGTGGCGCGTGGCCGTGCTCAACGCCGCCAACCCGCCGGTGATCAGCAACTTCGCAGCGCAGCAACGCCCAGGCGCCCCGCATACGGTGGATCTCTCGCTCCGTTTGCAGTCGGACTATGCGCCGACGAAGATCACCTTCTTTGTGGCGCAGGCGCCGATCACGGTGACCGCCACCATGACCGACGACAACGGCGTCGCCGTCCCGCAGACGATCCCGCAGTTCCACGGCGAAGAAGTGGAAAGCATTGAGATCAGAAACTTGAGCCAGCTCAACGGCAGCCAGCCGATCGTCCATGCGCTTGATCTTTCCTTCTTGAGCAGCGGCGAGTATTACATCTGGGCGCAGGTGGAGGACGGCGTCAGTCCGGCGGTCAACCAGTACGCAGCGTCGCCGACGCTGGTGATGGCCGCCGGCGGTCGCGAGGTGCGCATCGCCGCCGTCAACTTCGACCCATCGGTGCAGTACGCGGGCGCCGTCCCGGTCCGCATCGATCACACCGCCACCTTCCTCAACCATTTCGCCACAGCCGTCGTGACGCCGGAGCTGCAGGTCGAAATTTACATGTGGCGAACGCAGCCCGACGTCTGCGACCCGCCGGAAAGCGATCCGGAGTGCGAAGAACTGGAAGGAGGCGAGTGGGGCAAATGGGCGTTGGCGGACTCCTACCCGCTCTACTTCGAGTGGACGCCAAGCCATCACCCGGACACCGACGGCTATGTGGTGGAGATCGAGCCGATCCGCTCACCGACGATCCGTTCAACGCAGGTGATCACGGTCGGCGACTCGGTCTATGAGATGTACGACGAAAACAACAACTTCCTCGGGGTGGTGGGCTTCTCCGGCTGGCGCGAGGTGGCGCCCGACAGCACCTACCGCCTGCGCGTGGGCGCCATCGACTACGACACGAAGCGCATTGCGTGGTCGCAGAGCCGCGAGGTTGTTGTGCCGTTGGGCGCGCTTGGCTTGCGTCACCTCAGTGGAAGCTCCGTCCATGTGCCGTTGGGCGGACAGTCGTTGCACACCTTCGCCCTCTCCATGTCGCCCGACGTCTTCTACGAGGTGATGGTGGAGGTGGACCTGTGGAATCTACCGCCTGAGGTGGATGTCGAGTTCGTTGACGCACAGATGCGGCGCGCAAGCGACGGCTACGTCTCTCCGCGCGGGCGTTTGGCGCCGGCAAGCCCGCCGTCCGGCCCGCGCAACGCCGTCGTAAGCGCCTCGCGCGTGGCGCCTGATGGTTCGCTCACCGTGCAGGCGGCCGGCCAGCGCGCCAACTTCGACCAGCCGCTGACGCTCGTCATCTCCGCCGCGCCGAATGCGCCGGAGGGCGTCTATACGATTCCGATCCGTGCGAGCAACGGCCCGTTTGAAGTTGAGCTGCCTCTGCGCCTCGTCGTCGGTCAGGCCAAGCTCTACCTGCCGGTCGTCACGCGTTAGTTGGGTGGGTTGAGTTCAACGGCTCTGAGCATTCCCCATGCTGCTCAGAGCCGTTGAACATTCGGCCATGCGATGGCTCTGAATTCGACTCGGACGGCGCAGCAGACTCTTCTGCTTTTCAGTTTTGGAAGATGCGCAGTGCGTTTTCGGCCTGTGCGCTACAATTCCCGGTTGCGACGACGAATGGCGGCTCTGCAGAGCGCCAGGCTCACCTCCAGCGATTCGCTGAAAGCAATAACGGCGTCGGCGCCGGCTTGCAACGCTGCGATCTCATACGCCGGGTCGCGCACGCTCAAAACGACGAGGGGCGCCAGCGTGGCGCTGCGCATCCAGGCGATGGCCTCCTGCACTTCGAGCGACGTCATGCTGAAGGCGTCCAGAAGAATAAAGTCACAGTTTGCGAGCTCCTCCAGCTTCGGGGTCGCCAGCGTCGAGGCGCGGAACCGTCGCTGTTCTCCTCCGAGCAGGCGAAGCAGCATCAAGGCGCGATACGAGTGTTTTTCTCCATAAACAAACGCAGTCAATCGGGGGGTGGGGGCGGATCGAGAGGAAGGTTGAAGGTGAGAATGGGAAGACGGGTTCAACGACGACAAAACAGGCTGCGATGTAGGCGACGATGACATTTTTGTCTCCGTTTACTTCCTATCTATGCGTTTGTAGTTTGGGTTTATCCCTTTGTTATGGATCGTTGTTCATAACCATGTTTTGATCACGCTTTCAGCCTGCACAGAAACAAAATAAAGGCTGAAAGCAGCTCTCCTGATTCACAGACTGGGAAGCATCTTATAGTATATTTACATCCATCGGCAGCCAACCTTTCGATATTCTTTCAGTTTTCATGAACTGCTGGAGGCGCGCTCCGAGGGAGCCTTGACCGCGGCAAACACCATCGTGTTGCGCAGTTCCTGAGAGAGGTGATGCCGGCGCTCGTTGCGCAAAACGCCTTCCAGCACAAAACCGGCTCGGCGCGCCACGCCTGCGCTGCGCTCGTTGCGTTCATCACAGCGAATTTCCAGGCGGTAAGCGCCGAGAACGTCGAAGGCGAAACGGGTGAGGGTGCGAACCGCCTCGGTGATATAGCCCTGACCCGTCATCGAGGTGCGCACCCAGTAGCCAATTTGCATGGATGGCACCGACCAGTTGAGATCATGCATGCCGCTGGCGCCGATCAGATCGCCGGTCTGCTTGCTCCACAGCAACCAGGTGAACGCTTCCCTTGCCAGATAACTGACTGCAGAGCGTCGCGCAAATTCTTCGCTCTCGGCGACCGTAGGCAGCGTCGCAGCCCAGGGCAGCCAGGGCCGTAATTCCTCGAATGATTCCCGTACGGCCTGGTTGATCGCTGCGCCGTCGCCGGGGCGCGGAACTCGCAGCCAGAGCCGTTCGCTTTCCAACCGGTCAGGGATGTCAAGGAGAATTGGGCGTTGAAGCATGGACGAATCAGCTCTTGAGACGTTTGAGATAGATCATCTTTTGGTTGTGATGTCGTTCACCGATGTGGACCAGCTCCCAGCCTTCTTTGCCGACCTGCTCCAGGTACTCGCGCAGGGTGGGGCCGTTCTTCCAGTGGGGCTGTTCGCGTCCATCGACGAAGCGCACGCGCCAGCCGCGATAATCGCGCACAATCACCTCGCGATACTCCCATTCGAGCGGCTTGACAACGGTCGGGACAGGCGGTGCGGCCGTTTGATCCTGAGCGGCCGGTAGTTGCGCCTTTGTCCGCACACGGCGAGCAGCGCGCGGTGGAGAGACGGCAGGCGACGCGGTCAACGCAACCACGGCTTCGTCTTCCGCCGCTCCTGCATCCGCGTTGAGAACTGCATCGAGAATGTCAGGCGTCGGTTTGCGTGTGCTCATCGTTTAACACCCTTTCCGCCAGGAGGCGATAATCTTCTGCACCCGTCGAGGTGACTGCATACTCGAAGATGGTCTGTCCATAGCCGGGCGCCTCCGAAAGGCGCACATTGTAGCGAATCGGATGGCACAGTTGTGCGGGAAAATGCTGGCGCAACTGTTGCAGAATCTCGTCGGACTTACGCACGCGGCGGTCGAAGAACGTCGGCAAGATGTAGCGCAGCGTCAGGCGGGGATGATACCGGCGAATGGCCGCAAGGCTGCGCATGAACTCCTGAAGCCCTTGCAAGGCGAGCACCTCTAGCGCCACAGGCGTCAGGACCTCCTCGACGAAGAAAAGCGCATTCACGGTCAACACATCCCAGCCCGGCGCTGTATCGACGATCACATAGTCATAGCGCGCGTCCAGCGCCGCCAGCGCCTCGGAAAGCGTCTGCTCCCCGCCGAACTCTTTGCGGTCGATCGCTCGCTTCAGGCCGGCCAGGCCGCGCCCTCCCGCCAACAGATCGACGCCTGGGCGCGCTTCAATGATCGCATCCTTCAGCGGCGCCTCGCCGCTGACGACGTCGGCGACGGTGTGCGTCGGCGCAATATTGAGCATTCTGGCGAGCTGCCCTTGCGTGTCCATATCGATGAGCAGAATACGGCGTTGACGCTGCGCCAGCGCCGCTGCGAGGTTGACCGCCGTCGTGCTCTTGCCGACGCCGCCTTTCGAGAGTGCAATCGCCACTTTTCGCATCGTACGCTCCTCCTTTGATTGTACAACGAATTCCTTGCGCTGGGGAAGAGACGCAGTAGGTGCATTGGTCGATTCTTTGTTTTTTTAAGGATTGGGTGGTTGCGTTCTGCGTGGGTTTGGAGCGAAGGCTTCTTTGCGCTAGTATGGTGAGTCGGTGCATTCACCAACACGCCATGGACAACACGCCATGGAGAGGAACGGATTCGTCGTGAAAAGCGTTGAGAAGTCATCCATGCGATCGGTTACGCGCCTCGGGAATTTGCACAAGCGCCTCTCTTTTTTGTCGCTGGTTCTGCTTGCGGCGGCGCTCAGCGCGCTGTTGATGGCAGGCTGTGGCGGTCGCGGTGAAGCCACGCCCACGCGCACCCCGATTCCAACCTGGACGCCCACGCCATCGGAAGGCGCAGCGGCGCCGATCGAGCAAACCGCACCGGAAGCGCCGCAAGCGCCGGTCGGTCCTGTGCAGCCCGGCCAGCAGGCCGTCGATCCAACCCAGATCGCGGCGGCGATCGCCACGAGCACACCCACGCCCACGGCGACGTCGACCGAAACGCCCACGCCGGCGCCGACGCCGACGCCTACGGAGACGCCTACGGTCACTCCAACGCCCGAGCCAACGGAGACGCCGACGCCGGAGCCTACACCCTCCCCCACCCCGGAGCCGGACTATCCCTTCGCCCTGGAAGAAGCGACGAAATTCCCGACCGAGTCGCTGGCGCCCAATGTCGTGCGCATCTACGCGTACATTTACTCTCCTTCGGAGCTAGGGCTGGGCGGATATTCGTTGCGCGTCGAGCATCTGGGGTCTGCGTTGGTCGTCGATGAAGTCTCGTTTGCCGGTCTCCCCGAGCAGACGCGTGAGGACGCCAGCCCCTATGCGCGTTTCACCAATTTCAGCGTCGTCTTCGTCGAGCCGCAGGCGGGAGAGTGGCGCATCCAATTGATCGATCCACAAGGGCAGCCAGCCGGACCGGAGGCGGTTTTCGAGCTGACTGCGGATGAGATCACCCGAGAGTTGTACGTTCGGTACGTGCGAAAGTAGAGTTATCGATAAAAAACACCGGGGGATGAATCGTCTCACACCCCGGTGTTTTTCTCTGGCGCACTGCAGGCGTTAAATGGGGTCGAACCACGCGCAGCGCCAAAAGCCCAATCAATATTGCAAATTCCAGCGATCTTTCTCGACCGGATCGGGCACGAAGTACAGCCAGAGCACGCGCTCCTCTTTTTCTGCCAACACCAGCTCTGCATTGCCGGAGAGGCCGCGCCAGGCCGTGCTGGCGGAGAAAGCGATCGTTCCTGGGTAGACCAGGATCGTCACCGAGTCGCCAGGCTCCAGATCCCACTCTCCGCTCAGGTTGTCTCGTTCAGGGCGATATTGCTGGTCGAGCGTGAAACGGATCTTCTGGTCGAAGCCGTTGTTGACGACGATGCGCGCCAGCCCATCCGGCACGGCGGCCGCCTCAGGCGTGGGCGTGATCTGCTCTTGCGACTCTTCAGGAGCCGCCTCGGTCGCAGGCGCAGGCGCCGGGGCCGCCGGCGGTGACGCAGGGGCGCTTGTCGGCGTCGGCGCAAGCGCCACCGTCGCCGTCGGCGACGCCTCGGCCGGGCTTCCGGCTCCGCTGGATTCGGGCGTCGCATTGGCGATCGGCTGACCGATGACAGGGAGGTCCGCCACGCCGCCATCGCAGAGAATAAATTCGGGATTGGCCGTCACCCAGCCATCGCGCGCCACCCGCTCGGTCACTTGCATCCAGGTCTTGGTGGCGTCAAAGGCGACCACGACCACGGAGCCGGGTTCGGTCTCCGTGCCGCGGATTTTGGCGATGATGGGGAACTCCAGACCCGGGCCGCTGCGCACGTTCAAAGTTGGCACGCGCAGGCGGCAGAACGCCTGCGGCGGCGCTTTGACCGTCTCCCCACTCGGGCCGATGACGGCCTCCAACGCCAATGCCTCGATGAGCGAGTTGTTCGGCCCTGGGGTCTCGGTGCGGGTCAGACCGTAATAAAACCCCGCCTCGACTCCCTGCGGCGTCCACTCGCAAACCGTGCGCTCTCCGGCTCGGATGCAGGTGCGCAGTTGGACAAGCAACGTTCCATCGGGCTGCACTGTAAATTCACTGACCGACGCCGGCGCAATTTCATGCAGCTCGTTGTTGACAATCACCGCCTGTCGTTCGCCGGTGCGATTTTGAATCCAGATTTGATTGGTCGGAGGAGCGCCTGCGCTTCGCAACGAGAGCAGAATGTCCTGACCGAGCTGCTGACCAACCACCACTTCATAGAAGTTGTCGCGCGTCAAAAGGTAAGGGTCCCAGAAGCAGCCGACGTCGGCGTCGCTCTTCGTCGCCTCACAGTTGAAGAGGTTGAGAACAGCCGTGCTGCGCGCCAGCTCCAGGCCGATTGCGCGCAGCGGGGCCACTTCATAGGTGCGGCCTTCGACAAAAAAGCGAACGGGCGCGTCGGTGCGGTTGGCAATGATCGTGCCGGAGAGCACATCCGTGTAGAGAGCGTCCAGCGCAGGGTCATCCAGCGGATTGACCGCTTCCAACGCTTCGCCCGTCAGGCTGTCTGCGCTCATCGTCAGCAAGAGCGTGGCTGTAATCTCCGCCGTGGCGGTGGGAATGATGGAGCTCAGCAGCGTCTGGGGCAGACGCTCCGTCGCCGTCAGAGGGGTCGTCACCGTCAGCGGCTGGCTCTGACGAAAAGGAGCAAAAACGGCGACCGTCTCACCTTGCAGCAAGGAAGGATGAACGCTTGCGAGTCGAGCACGGCTCTGCTCGGAGCGGGCGGAATCGCTCGGGGAGTCCGCAGATGAGGCGACAACCGGCGATGCAGCGGCGGTCGTCGCCAGAAGCACGAGTACAGAAATCAATGCTTTCTTCATAGAATGTACCTGTCACTCTGTGTCCTGTCCAATGAACCGCGGCGGTTCCTATCCTTTCGGTTGCATCCTCCGGCAGTTGAGTTTACAGAATTTTTCCAGACCTTGCTCTCTGCCATCTATGCAAACCGAATACGACGCCGCTACACAATCGCTATGGATGGTCGATGAAGCCATTCTCATAAACGTCCGCTCGGCCCAGTCAGGTTTCACAGCGACATATAGTTTTGCCTGTTTCTAAAGTTCTTTCCAAAAGGCCTTGGAAGGCATCGAAAGTTGCATAAAAAATTCAGGCGCAGGAGCGCCCTGCGCCTTGCCATATCGATTTGTCAACAGGGGGCAACTTTGCTTCGCGATACGTTTACTTCGCTTCGCGATAGATGACATGGCGGCGCACGATCGGGTCGTACTTGCGCAGCTCAAGTCGATTCGGATCGTTGCGTCGATTCTTCGTCGTCAAGTACATGTGCGAGCTTTCCGTGCTGCGCATCTTGATCAGCTGACGCGGTCCCTTCTTCGCCATAACAACACACCTTCCTTTTCTGCCTGAACTCGCCAAAACTCACAAAAAATCAGTATAGCGCATTCGCCGCATGAGCACAAATTGGGCGGCATTGGACAAGAGAATCAAGATGAGTGGTTCAAGACAGGCTCCTCGGAAAGTGCATGCGCCCGTCACGCCGTCGCTTGCGGCCCGGGGATGTATTTGCCGATCAACAAGGAGAGGCGTTCGAGAACGTCGGCGCGTATCACGGCGCGATTGGTGATGATGGCGTCGCGCAGCGCCGACGCCTGCGGAGAGGGGCCCGCCCCTTCCAATCGGCGGATGGCGTTCATGACGGCGCGTTTGGCGATTTCGGCGTTCGACAGCAAGGTTTTGACGACCATTTCCACCGTCACCGGCGTCTCGCTCTCGTGCCAGACGTCGTAATCGGTCACGTGCGCCATCACGGCGTAGCTCATCTCCGCCTCGCGCGCCAGCTGCGCTTCAGGCGTGGTCGTCATGCCGATGATGTCCATTCCCAATGCGCGAAAGACGCGGCTCTCCGCCTTGGTGCTGAAGCGCGGCCCCTCGACCGTGACGAAATTGCCTCCCCAGTGCACCGGCGCGCCCGTCTCTCTCACGGCTTCGTAGCAAATCTCGGAGAGCATCGGACAGAAGGGGTCGGCGACGCCGACGTGCACAACCAGACCGTCGGTGCCGACGTCGGGATCGTCGAAGAAGCTCCCTTTGCGGCCGTGGGTGCGGTCGAAGAGTTGAGTCGGAATCACGATGTGCCCAGGCGCGATGTCCTCGCGCAGGCTGCCGCAGGCGCTTACGCCGATCAGATACTCAACGCCGAGCATCTTGAAGCCGTAGATGTTGGCGCGATAGTTGACGCGGCTGGGGCTGAAGCGGTGGCCGCGTCCGTGGCGGGCCAGAAAGGCGACCCGTTGTCCGGCAAGCGTTCCAACCATATAGGCGTCGGAAGGCGACCCGAAGGGCGTTTCCAGCACGATTTCTTCGACATCGGTCAGCGCCTCCATTTGATAGACGCCGCTGCCGCCAATGACGCCGATGCGAACCTGTTCTTTCATGGCGTTCTCCTTTTCGATTGGTCAGACTGTTGTCATTGGGTTACGGTCTTTGCTCCGCCGGGATTTCCTGCAGGCGCGGGTTGGCGCGGTCGCGCGCCGATAGAATTGGCGTACGCACGTTCCAGGGCACGGCCAGGTCTGGGTCGTCCCACGCCACGCCGAACTCATCGCCGCCGTCGTAGTAATTGTCGACGAGATAGATCAAGGTGGCGTCGGTGAGGGCGTAGAAACCGTGCGCTACGCCGGAGGGGATGTAGAGGCCGTATTCGTTCTGTTCGCCCATCTCGACAGTTTCGCTTGCGCCGAAGGTGGGAGAATCTTTGCGCAGATCCGCCAGACCCACGCGGATGCGTCCCTGGGCGACGTACCAGTAATCGACCTGGTGAAAGTGGTAGTGTAGCCCGCGCAGCACGCCCGCCCGGCTGTCGCTGCGGTTCGTCTGCACGATCGACCACGTCCGCTCTGGAAACCATTCTTTCCGAAATGTTTCCAGAAAGCGCCCTCGTTCATCCCTGAAGACTTTGAGTCGAACGATCTTGATCCCGGCGATTCGGGAAGATTCAATGATTTCCGCCATTCCAGGTCTCTTTCTTCTCTCGTTCTGTCAGATGGTGACGCAGACGGCCGATAACCTTCTCCACCGCCTGGCGTTTGAGATGATAGGCAGCGCGGTTGGCGATCAGGACGGCCTGGACTTCCAGAATGGTGCGCGTTTCGACCAGCCCGTTGGCGCGCAGCGTGTCCCCGGTTTCCACCAGGTCGACGATCAGATCCGCCAGGCCCACCAAAGGGCCTAGCTCCACAGAGCCGCTCAGCGCAATGATCTCGGCGTTGACCCCGCGCGCGCGGAAGAAATCGGCGGTCAGGTTGGGATATTTGGTGGCGACGCGCGGCTGACTTTCGTAGCGCAGGGGGGTGTCAGGCCGGTCGGCAGGCGCCGCCAGGGAAAGCCGGCAATAGCCAAACGGCAACAGCAGCGGTTCATAGACGTGGCGTTGACTTTCGCGCAGGGTGTCCAGCCCACAGACGCCCAGATCGGCTGCGCCGTATTCCACAAAAGTGGGCACATCGCTCGGCTTTGCCAGCACGTAGCGCACCGTGCGGTCGGCGCTTTCGACGATCAATTTGCGACCGTTGTCAAGCTCTGGCCTGGGGAGGCCGGCGGCTGCAAACAGGTCGATGGCCTGGTCGGCGAGCCGGCCTTTGGGCAGCGCAATCGTCAATGGCTCACAGGCGCCGTCGTGCAGGTGCGTCATCGAGCCGCCTCCTTGTACGGTGAAGCCGAGGCTGCGTTGCGAGCCTCCACCAGCGCAGTCAACGCGTGCAGCGCGTCTTCAGTCGTCAGCCCGGCGGAGGTCGGCTCGTCGCAGGTGAGATCCCAGAAGAGCGGGCGTCCATCGCACCAATCGACGGCTGCATGCGAGCCGATCGCTCTGGCATAGGCGCACAGCGCTGCGCCGCAACGGTGCTCCAGGTCGAGCGCAACCGTCAGGCCGGCGCGCCGCGCCTGCGTAACAAAGGCGAACGCGTCGGGGTGGTTGCCGGTTGCAACGATGAGGTCCGGCGCCAGCGGCTGTGGCGGCGGCGGCGCAGCGCCTCTTCGGCGCGCCAGCAGAAGGCGTTCCACGCCCAGCCCAACCCCTACGGCGGGCATCGCTGCGCCGAACGTCCCCACCAGATTGTCGTAGCGTCCGCCGCTGGCGATCCGGAACCCGACGCCCGGCGCCAGCGCCTCGAAGGTGATGCCGGTGTAGTAGCCAAGGTTGTGAATTTCGCTCAGATCGAGCGTCACGTAGTCCAGCACGCCTTGGGCCGCAAGCACCTCGCAGATGGCGCGCAAATTGGTCACCGCAGCCTGCATCGGTTTGTTGAGCGCTAATTTCTCCGCGCGGTGCAAAATCGCATCGATCTTCTCTCCGCCGAGATAGGGGAGCTCGGCAAGGGCGCGCTGTTGACGCCGCGGGAGGCGGGTCTCACGGAGGAACGCCTCCAGGGCGGGCTGACTGTTGCGGTCGATCGCCGCAGTGAGGCGCGTGCGGGCATCAGGAGGCAGCTGCAGCGCCTGGAGCAATCCCTCGAAAAACTGCATCTGCCCCACCACAAGGCGAAAGCGTTCGATGCCGGCGACCTGAAGCGCCTCAACGGTGAGCGCCAGAACTTCGGCGTCGGCTTCGGGCGCAGCGCTGCCCATCAACTCCACGCCGACTTGCCAGAACTCGCGCTGCTGTCCTGCGCGCATCTCTGCATCGCGAAAGACGCTGCCGGAATAGCAGTAGCGCTGAGGGAGTGGAGCATCGTGGAGTCGAGTGCCCACCAGACGGGCGACCGGGATGGTCATGTCTGCGCGCAGCGCCAGCATGCTGCCGTCCCGGTCGAGAAAGCGGCACAGCTCGGATTGCAGCTCGCGGCTGCCTCGCTCGCTCAAGGTTTCGGCGTACTCGAACGTGGGCGTCACCACATCGCTGTAGCCCCAGCGACGAAAAAGGTCCAACAACAGGCTTTCCAGCCTGCGCCGTTCATACGCCTCTCTCCAGAAATAATCGGCCACCCCTGTCGGCGTCTGCGCCGTCATAGGGCGCAACCTGCTTTCCCCTGTCACGTCCTGCGTTCCTCGTCCTTCCACAAGGCGTTCCCAATACTCTGAGGGAGTATACCACAGCCAGGGCTTCGAGCCGTCGAGCCACAAGGATATGTTACAATTGTTTAGAAGTTGCGCAATGGATTCCGGCGATCCATAGAGCGGATTGAGCAAATCGACGGCGGTGAGGGTGGGTGCGGCTCCCAGCCGCACGCTTTCGATAGACCGCAAGGGTTTGGGGGATTTGAGAAAGCGCGGCGGAAAGGATTTCTCTGATGTGTGGACGGTTTGCACTGTATGCGACTCCGGAGAAGCTGGCCGAGCATTTTGGATTGGCCGAGCCGCCGGCGCAGCTGGCTCCTCGCTACAACATTGCGCCGACGCAGCCGGTCGGCATTGTTCGCTTCGATCCGCAACATCAGAGACGCGAGTGGGCGTTGGTTCTATGGGGGCTGATTCCATCCTGGAGCAAGGAGCCCGCGATGGCCGCCCGCATGATCAACGCGCGTGCAGAGACTGTAGCCGAAAAGCCTTCTTTTCGGGCGGCTTTCAGACGGCGTCGATGCCTCATCCCCGCCTCTGGTTTCTATGAATGGATGAAGCGGAACGGCGGCAAACAGCCTTACTACATCACCTCTCAGGATGGGACGCCGCTCGGGTTCGCAGGGTTGTGGGAGCGTTGGATCGGCCCCGAGGGCGAGGAGATCGAAAGCTGCACGATCTTGACCACCGACGCCAACGAAGAGGTGGCTCGACTGCACAATCGCATGCCGGTGATTTTGGCGCCGGAGGATTATGCGACGTGGCTGGGAGATGGTCAGGAGGCCGCGCCGGCCTATCTGGCGCAGCTCAAGCATCTGTTTCGGCCTTTCCCCGTCGGTCGATTGAAGTTGTATCCTGTCAGCCCTTATGTGAACGATCCTCGCAACGAGGGCGTCGCCTGCATCGAAGAGCGCAAAGCCTGACAGCCGAAAGAGGTTTCAAACCCTTGAAGCATCTGAAGCGGATGCGCCTGCGCTCAATTGCATGGCCTGCGCAAAGCGCTCCAGCGCCTGCATATGCTGCTCGGGACTGATAAATCCACAGCCCATGGTGTTGACCGAAAAATGCGTTGCGCCGGCGGCCACCCAGTCGGCCATGATGCGGCGCTGACGTTCCTCGACGCCATCCTTGTAATGCAGGCGAGGCTCGATGCCCAGATCGCGGCGGGAGCGCCCATTTTGCGCCAGATAGACATCCAGTCTGGCGAGGGCGTCGGCCGCCTCCTGCGCCGTGCGATAGTTGGGCATCCAGCCGTCGCCCAAGCGGGCAATCCGCTCGAGCACGGCGTCGGCGTGCCCTCCCAGCCAGATGGGAATCGGCCTTTGCACGGGCAGCGGGTTGATGCCGGCGTCGGAGATATGATGCCATTCGTCATGGACGGTGACGAGCGGCTCGGTCCACAGCCGACGCAGCAGCCGGATCTGCGCCTCGCATCGCCGACCTCGCGTATGAAAGTTCTCTCCCAACGCTTCGTACTCCACAGGATTCCAGCCGATGCCGACGCCGAGGCGCAGCCGTCCGCCGGAAAGCACGTCGAGCGTGGCAGCCTGTTTGGCGACGAGCGCAGTCTGTCGCTGCGGGAGGATGAGAACGCCGGTCGCGAAGCGGAGCCGCGTGGTCGCCGCCGCCATGAAACTGAAGAGGACAAAAGGCTCGTGAAATGGATGGCGATAGGTGTAAGGCCCATGCCAGCCGCCGGGACGCTCGGGATTGGCGCCGAGCACATGATCGTAAGCCAGCACATGGGTGTAGCCGAGCGCTTCAGCCGTCTGCGCGTAGTCCCGAATCGCTCCCGGATCGTTGCCAAACTCCGTCTGCGGGAATACAACGCCGATCTGCATCGCCCACGTCCTTCGTCAGAGGATGATTCAGATGAGGGAAATTCAGGCGCCCCCTGTAGGATTCGAACCTACGACCCACTGCTTAGAAGGCAGTTGCGCTGTCCGCTGCGCTAAGGGGGCGAGCACCGTCTATCCATTGTAGCTTTTCCGCAGGCCATCGTCAAACCTTTCAGCTATATGCGCGCGCAACATTCCTTGCAGGCTTGACGTCAAAGCGGAGAGACCCCATACTACAGGGAAATTTCACACAGTGCGCACAACCCAGGAAGCCATGAACGTTTTGGAAACACAGATCGACCCGACTCAGCCGGAGTTCATCGCCAATGCCGCCCATCATCGGGCGCTGGTGGAGGAGCTGCGCGCGCGCCTGGCGCAGGTGCGTCGCGGCGGAGACGAAAGGGCGCATCGCCGTCACGCCGAGCAAGGGAAGCTCTTTGTGCGCGAACGGATTGACCGCCTGCTCGATCCGGGCTCTCCTTTTCTGGAGCTGTCGCCGCTGGCCGCATGGGAGCTTTACGACAACGAAGCGCCATGCGCAGGCATCGTCACCGGCATCGGACGCGTCTCCGGCCGCGAGTGTATGATCATCGCCAATGACGCCACGGTCAAAGGCGGGACATACTATCCCCTGACGGTGAAGAAGCATCTGCGCGCCCAGCAGATTGCGCTGGAAAATCGCCTTCCCTGCATCTATCTGGTCGATTCGGGCGGCGCTTTCCTCCCCATGCAGGATGAAGTCTTTCCCGATGCGGATGACTTTGGCCGCATCTTCTACAATCAAGCTGTGATGAGCGCCGAAGGCATCGCTCAGATTGCGGCGGTGATGGGCCTATGCACGGCGGGCGGCGCCTACGTGCCCGCCATGAGCGACGAGGCGGTGATCGTCAAGGGCGTCGGCGCCATCTTCCTCGGCGGCCCGCCGCTCGTCAAAGCAGCCACGGGCGAGGATGTCAGCGCCGAAGAGCTAGGCGGCGCCGATGTTCACACGCGCATCTCCGGCGTCGCCGACCACTATGCAGAGGACGACCTTCAGGCGCTCCAGATCGTGCGCGACATCGTCGCCACGCTCAACACGCGCAAGGCGGTCGATCTCGATATCGCTCCTCCTGAAGACCCTCTCTACCCGCCCGAGGAGATCTATGGCGTGTTGCCGCGCAGCTTCAAAGTCGCCTACGACGTGCGCGAAGTGATCGCGCGGCTGGTCGACGGCAGCCGGCTGCGCGAGTTCAAACCGCGCTACGGCGAGACGCTCGTCTGCGGCTTTGCGCGCATCTACGGCTACCCCGTCGGCGTGATCGCCAACAACGGCGTCCTCTTCAGTGAATCGGCGCTCAAGGGGACGCACTTCATCGAGCTGTGCACCGCCCGACGCATTCCGTTGCTCTTTCTCCAGAACATCACCGGCTTTATGGTGGGCAAAGAGTACGAAAACCGCGGCATCGCCAAGGACGGCGCCAAGATGGTGCACGCCGTCGCCAACGCGCGCGTGCCCAAGCTGACGGTCATCATCGGCGGCTCCTTTGGCGCCGGCAACTACGGCATGTGCGGACGCGCCTATGGCCCGCGCTTTCTGTGGATGTGGCCGAACGCACGCATCAGCGTCATGGGGGGAGAACAGGCCGCCAACGTGCTGCTCACGGTCAAGATGGAGCAGGCGGCGCGGCGCGGGGAGCCGCCGATGACGCCGGAGGAGCAGGCGGCCTTTAAACAGCCCATTTTGGACAAGTACGAGCGCGAGGGCAATCCCTATTACGCCACCGCGCGACTCTGGGACGACGGCATCCTTGACCCGGCCGAGACGCGCCAGGTGTTGGGGTTGGCGCTCTCCGCCTGTCTGAATGCGCCGGTGACGGAATCAAAATTTGGCGTCTTCCGTATGTAAGGAGAGGCTGTGGAATATCCGACGATTGAGGAAATCCGGGCGAATCGGGAGCGGCTCGGCAATCTGGTGCGCGAGACGCCGGTCTGGCGATGGCAGGGGCTTGATCTTGAGGCGATTGTCGGCGCCGATACGAGCGTCTTTCTCAAGCTAGAGCTCTTTCAGCACACCGGCTCGTTCAAGCCGCGCGGCGCGTTGACGGTCATGCTGAGCCTGGACGCCGACGAACTGGCGCGCGGGGTCACCGCCGTCAGCGCCGGCAATCACGCCATCGCCGTCGCCTTCGCCGCCCGCCTGCTGGGAACCACCGCCAGGGTGGTCATGCCGAAGAGCGCCAATCCGTTTCGCGTGGCGCGCTGCCGCGCCTACGGCGCCCACGTCGAGCTGGTCGCCGACGTGCAGCAGGCGTTTGCGCGCGTCCAGCAGATTCAGGAAGAGGAGGGGCGCATCTTCGTCCATCCCTATGAAGGTCCGCTGACCGCGCTCGGCACAGCCACCGTCGGGCTGGAGTTCGCTCTCCAGGCGCCAGAGCTAGACGCCGTGATCATTCCGATCGGCGGCGGCGGGTTGTGTGCGGGCATGGCGTGCGCGTTCAAACAACTTCAGCCGCGCTGCCTGGTCTTCGGCGTGGAGCCTGTAGGGGCCGACACCATGCACCGCAGCTTTCTGGCCGGCGCCCCGCAGGCGATCGACCGCGTGCGCACCATCGCCGACAGCCTCGGCGCGCCCTACGCGCTGCCCTACAGCTTCGAGATGTGTCGCACCTTCGTCGATGAGATCGTGCTGATCGAAGATGTGGAGATGCAGCGGGCGATGGGAATGCTCTTTGCCGACATGAAGCTGGCAGTTGAACCCGCCGGCGCCGCAGCGACGGCGGCGCTCTGCGGGCCGTTGCTTGAGCGGTTGCGAGGCAAGCGCGTCGGCGTCATCGTCTGCGGCGCCAACATCGACTTGAAAACGTTCGCCGAGCAGACGATCGTGCGCGCGCCGTAAGACTTGTCAGCGTTCATGGCAATGGAGGCGTTCGGTTGCTTTGACATGCGCCGTCGTGGCGGCGCCGGGAATTTCGATCCATGCGACAAGACGCGCTCAAGCGGGCGTCCCAGCTTTTTCTGATCGTTTTGCTGATCTGCATCGCAGGCATTGCGCTGATCCTGGCGCAGGCGCTGGGGTTGGGTTGGCCGGACGCAGCCGGCCTGCGCCCGCCGGGGATCGTGGCCGCGGCCTGGAATCGCGAGGTGGCGCTGATCAGCGGCCACGCCGGCCATGACTCCGGCGCCGTCTGTGAAGACGCCGACGGCGCCGTCACCCTCACCGAGGCGGAGGTCAACGCCAAAATCGCCGGGCTGGCGGCGGAGCGGCTGCGACGCGCCGGCGCCTCCGTTGCGATTCTCGACGAATACGATGCTCGGCTGCAAGGGCTGCGCGCCGCCGTGTTGCTCAGCCTGCATGCAGACAGTTGCATCGACGCCAGCGGCTTCAAAGCGGCGGTGCATCGCTATTCGGTCATTCCGGAGACCAATCAGCGGCTGCTGGATTGCATCAACACGGCCTATCCCGCCGCCACCGGCTTGCCCCCTCATCCGAACACGGTCACCCACAATATGACCGAATATCATGCTTTCCGACGCATCGCGCCCACTACGCCGGCGGCGATCCTGGAGATGGGCTTTCTGGGCGGCGACCGCAGCCTGCTCACCGAGCACTCTGCGCTGGCGGCCAAAGGCGTGAGCGACGCCATCCTGTGTTTTTTAGAGAGTGAGAAGGAAAGAGCCAATGAGCGTTCCCATTGAATTCCATGAAATCGACCCCTGCGAAGGCGCGCCCCTGGCTGCGGTTGAAGCCGCCATCGTCGACCTCTGGAATGAGGCGCTGGCGCCCGATATGGCGATCTCGAACGCATTTGTGCGCTATAATCTGCGGCCATCGGCGGGCGTCCGGCGTCGCATTTTCCTGGCCTGCGTCGACGATGCCATCATCGGCGTCGTTCTGGCCTCGGCGCTGCACGGAGAACCCGCCGTCAACCCCCATGGCGAAGGCTGGATCGAGCTTCTGGCGGTGGCTTCGGCCTTTCAACGCAACGGCGTCGGGCGCCGCCTGCTGAACCTTGCAGAGCAGTGGCTGCTCGCAGCCGGCTGTCGCGCCGCGCAGATCGGGGGCGGCCTGCGCCCCTTCGCCCCTGCCGCGCCGGACATCGGCGTGGCGTCTTTCTTTCAACGCCATGGGTATGCGGTCATCGATACGGTCTGGGACATGGCCGCCAATCTGGCTACGTATCGTCCGCCGGACGACCTCAGCCAGACGCCGTGCGCCGCGCGGCCCGCCGTCCCCGGGCAGGAGCAGATGCTGCTCGACTTTTTGCGCCGCGAATTTCCAGGGCGTTGGCGCTACGAGGCCGAGATGTTTTTGGCCGACGGCGGACGCATCTCCGACTATATGCTGCTGTGGACGGAGCGCGGGGTCGACGGATGCTGTCTGCTGACTTTCCCCGACTCTGTGCGACCGATCGAGCGCTTCTATCCCTATCGTCTGCCCAAGCCATGGGGACAGATCGGTTCGATCGGCGTCAGCGCCGACCGCAGGGGACAGGGGCTGGGAAGCGCCCTGCTCGACGCCGGCCTGCGCCGTCTCCATGACAACGGCGTCAACGGCTGCGTCATCGATTGGACGACGCTGCTCGATTTTTACGGCAAATTCGGTTTCGAGCGCTATCGGGCGTATGTGATTTTAGGAAAAGCGCTGGAGCCAGAGAGGTGCACCGATAGAAGCTGAGCGAGGGTTGAAAAGGAAGGGATGATGAGCGACGCAGGGGGAGACGCGCTGCCGCCCGGCAAAAGTTTTCCAATCGGCGCAACGATTCTGCCCGGCGGCGTGAATTTTTCGGTCTATTCGCGCAGCGCCACCGGCATCGATCTGCTCTTTTTTGACAGCGTCGATGACGCCGTCCCGGCGCGCACAATTCGGCTTCACCCGCAGCGCAACCGCACCTTCTCCTACTGGCATGTCTTTGTGCCCGGCGTGCGCGCCGGTCAGATTTACGGCTATCGCGCCTATGGGCCCTACGAACCGCAGCAGGGCTTGCGGTTCGATCCGGAGAAGGTGCTGCTCGATCCATACGGCCGCGGCGTCGCCGTCCCCAAAGCGTACAGCCGCAAAGCGGCCTCTCTTCCCGGCGACAACGCGGCGCAGGCGATGAAAAGCGTTGTGATCGACGCCGACGACTATGACTGGGAAGGCGATGAGCCGCTCCGTCGTCCTTTCAACCAGACCATTATCTACGAGATGCACGTGCGCGGTTTCACCCGCCACCCCAGCTCCGGCGTGACGCCGGCCAGGCGCGGGACATACGCCGGTCTGATCGAAAAGATTCCTTATCTGCAGCAGCTCGGCGTCACCGCAGTGGAGCTGTTGCCCATCTTTCAGTTCGACCCTCAGGATGCGCCCGCCGGCCTTGTCAACTACTGGGGCTATTCGCCGGTTTCCTTCTTCGCTCCGCACGCGCACTACAGCGTCAGCGGCGACCCGCTTGGCGCCATCAACGAGTTTCGGGACATGGTCAAGGCGTTGCACCGCGCCGGCATCGAGGTCATCTTAGACGTCGTTTACAATCACACCGCAGAAAACGACGAAGCCGGGCCCACCTTTTGCTTCCGTGGGCTGGAAAACGAGACCTACTACATCCTTGAAAAAGACCGCGCCCGCTACGCCAACTACAGCGGCGTCGGCAACACCCTCAACGCCAACAACGCCATGGTGCGCCGTTTGATTCTCGACAGCCTGCACTACTGGGTCGAAAAGATGCACGTCGATGGCTTTCGGTTCGACCTCGCCTCAATTCTCTCGCGGGATGAAAACGGCGTTCCGCTGGCGTCGCCGCCGATCTTGTGGGATATCGAGACCGACCCCGTGCTGGCCGGCGTGAAGTTGATTGCGGAGGCGTGGGATGCAGCGGGGCTTTATCAGGTGGGCAGCTTTTTAGGCGACCACTGGAAGGAATGGAACGGCAAGTTTCGAGACGACGTGCGTTCTTTCGTTAAGAGCGATCCGGGCATGGTGGAGGTCGTGGCCGCGCGCTTTTTCGCCAGTCCGGACCTGTACGGCTCCGATAATTTAGGGCCTGAGCAGAGCATCAACTTCGTCACCTGCCACGACGGTTTCACCCTGAACGATCTGGTCTCTTACAACGAAAAGCACAACGAGGCGAACGGTGAAAACAACCGGGATGGCATGAACGACAATCGCTCCTGGAATTGCGGGGTCGAGGGGCCGACCGATGACCCGGCGGTCGAACAGTTGCGTCAGCGTCAGATCAAGAACTTCTTTGCCATTACGTTGCTGTCACTCGGCGTGCCGATGCTGTTGATGGGGGACGAGGTGCGCCGCACGCAGCTCGGCAACAACAACGCCTATTGCCAGGATAACGAGATCAGCTGGTTCGATTGGAGCTTATGTCAGCGTCATGCCGATCTGCTTGAATTTGTCCGCAAGTTGATCCGTTTTCGTAAAGAGTTGAACATCTTTCACGACGGACATGGTCTGAGCCTGATCGAGCTTTTACATTACGCCCGCATCGAGTGGCATGGCGTGCAGCCCTATCAACCCGACAAGAGCTACGATTCCCGCAGCCTGGCGCTGACGATTCGCGGCCCGACCGAAGCGCTTTATGTGGCTGCAAACTTTTACTGGGAGCCGCTCACGTTTACGTTGCCGCCGCCCCCGCGCCGCAGCGTCACCAACTGGCGCCGGGTGCTCGACACCAGTCTGCCGTCGCCTGAGGATTTTTGCTCTCTCCCCCAGGCGCCCCTCCTGGAGACCAACGTCTATTGCGTCCAGCCGCGCACCATCGTCTTGCTCGCCGTTGAACTGGAGGCTCCCAACCGCAGAGGCGCCGCCGGCGCCCCACCGTCTGAAGACAAATAAAAGCGCCGGAAATGCTTCCGGCGCTTTTATTGTTGATGGCGAAGGGCGGCGCTCGCCGCGCAGCGGCGCCTATTCGATCTCCACGTCCAGATCGTCGAGGCTTTCGTCCTCTTCTTCGTCCTCTTCTTCCAGCGCGTCGAAGTCGAGTTCCAGCCCTTCTTCGTCTTCATCGCCGAGGCCGACGCCCAGCGGCGGAACGCTGAGTTCGGCGACGCTCTCCAGGTCCTCGAACTCGTAGTCATCCAGGCTCAGGTCGACATCCTCCAGGTCGCCCAGGTCTTCGTCGTGCTCGACCTCTTCATCGATCAGGATCTCGACCTCGTCCTCGATGCGAGTTGGCACGATGCGCCGCTTGCTGAAGCCGGTGCCGACCGGAATCAGTTTGCCGATGATAACGTTCTCCTTCAGCCCGCGCAGGTCATCGCGTTGGCCGCGGATCGCCGCCTCCGTCAGCACGCGCGTCGTCTCCTGGAAGGAGGCCATGGCCAGGAAGCTCTCCGTGTTGAGCGCCGCCTTGGTCAGACCCAGCACCACCGGCTCCGCTTTCGCCGGCCGGCCGCCCTTGGAAATGACATAATTGTTGATGTCCTCGAACTTAAAGCGATCCAGCAGCTCGCCGGGCAGCAGGTCGGTGTCGCCTGCGGTGCGCACCATCACGCGGCGCAGCAGCTGGCGCAGGATCACCTCGATGTGCTTGTCGTGGATGCTCACGCCCTGGCCGCGGTAGACCTTCTGCACTTCAGAAAGCATGTAGAGCTGCGTCGCTTCACGGCCGGAGATGCGCAGAATCTCCTTCGGGTTCTTGGCGCCGTCCGTGAGCTGATCGCCCGCCTTGACCACTGCGCCTTCATCCACGCGCAGCCGGGCGTTGGCCGGCAGCTCCACTTCCCACACCTCGGTGTCTTCGCGGCGGATCGTGGCGATGTGGCCTTCGATGTAGATTTCGCCTTCCATGCCCGCGACCACCGTCTCATCCTCTTTACGGGCGATGATGGTGTCCTCCTGCACGCGATCGCCGTCGGCCACAAGGAGCTCAAAGCCGTCGGGGATCGCCACCTCGCGGCGCTTCAGGTCGGTTCGGCTGATGCGCAGGATGCGCACGTCGCCTTCGCGCACGATCGACACCACGCCGTCGATCTCGGCGATGACAGCCTCGCCTTTGGGCGTGCGCGCTTCGAACAACTCTTCGACGCGCGGCAGACCCTGCGTGATGTCCTCGGCGCCGGCCACGCCGCCGGTGTGGAAGGTGCGCAACGTGAGCTGCGTGCCCGGCTCGCCGATCGACTGCGCCGCCACGATGCCGACCGCCTCACCCAGTTTGATGACGCCCCCACGCGCCAGGTCTTCGCCGTAACAGTGGGTGCAAAGGCCGAAACGAGCTTCGCAGGTCAACGGCGTGCGCACATAGGCTTTTTCCACCTTGTGGCGCTTGAGCAGCTCCAGCGCCGCCTCGTTGATCAGCTCGTTGCGTCGCAGCAACACCTCGCCGGTCTCGGGGTCGGTGACGTCCGCCGCCAGGAAACGTCCCGAGACGCGCTCGCTGAAGGTCTCCTGCATGGCTGCGGATTCTTCAGCCGTAATCCAGATGCCGGCGGTGGTGCCGCAGTCTTCCTCGGTGATGATGACATCCTGCGCCACATCGACCAGACGACGGGTCAGATAGCCGGCGTCGGCGGTGCGCAGGGCGGTGTCGGCCAGACCTTTGCGCGCGCCGTGGGTGCTCAGGAAATATTCAAGCGCCGTCAACCCTTCGCGGAAGTTGGAGCGAATCGGCAGCGGAATGATGCGCCCGTTCGGATCCGCCATCAGGCCGCGCATGCCTGCAAGCTGACGCACCGGGTTGATGCCGCCTTTGGTGGCGCCGGAGCGGGCCATAGCGCCCAGCCCTTCGATCGGGCTGAGCAGCTCCTTGACCGCATCGGTGACTTCGTCTGTAGCACGCGACCAGAGCTCGACCGTCTTGTTGTATAGCTCTTCTTCCGTGATCAGACCGCGGCGATATTGCTGCTCCGCCTTTTCCACTTCGATGGTGGTGCGCTCCAGAATTTCCGCCTTACGCGCCGGCACCTTGATGTCCGAAATGGCGATCGTGATGCCGGAGCGAGTCGCATAGCGGAAACCGACGTCTTTGATGTTGTCCACCGTTTCAGCGGTGACCTGACGGCCCAGGTGCTTGTAGCAGCGCGCAACGACGGCGTCCATTCCTTTGCGGTCAAGCAGCTCGTTGACGAACCAGAGCTCTTCGGGCAGGGCGCGGTTGAAGATGATGCGCCCCACGGTCGTGCGCATGAGGCGCTCGCTCGGCCAGGAAGCGCCGAGCAAACCGACCTTGCGCAGCGCTCCGCGCGTCTCTTCCATCGCCGCTGCGCCAAAGCCGGCGATTTCCTCGATCATCTTGCGCTCGCCCCGGGCCAGATGATCCATTAGCTGACCCACCGTCTGAATGCCGTGCCCCTTCAGCGCAGCGAGCACGCGTTCACTCAGCTCCAACGTTTCGATGGAGACGCTGTCATATTTGCTCGTGAAGTAGACGCGGATGGGCTGGCGCAATTTGATGACGCCCATGGCGTAGGCGTACTCCGCCTCATCCATGCTGGAGAACGTAGGCAATGTCGCCGTGTCCGCATTTTCGTCCTCGTCGACCGTCAGATAATAGACGCCCATCACCATGTCTTTGGAGGGGCCGACGATGGGTTCGCCGCTGGAAGGCTTCAGCAGGTTCTGCGTCGCCAGCATGAGCTCGCGCGCTTCGCGCACCGCCTCGTCGCTGAGCGGCACATGAACTGCCATCTGGTCGCCGTCGAAGTCGGCGTTAAACGCGGCGCAGGTCAGCGGATGCAGCTGGATGGCGCTGCCCTCGATCAGCACCACCTCGAACGCTTGAATGCCCAGGCGGTGCAGCGTCGGCGCGCGGTTGAGCAGCACGGGCCGCTCTTTGGTGATCTCATCGAGCACATCCCACACCTCCGGGCTCATGCGGTCGACCATGCGCTTGGCGCTCTTGATGTTGTGGGCGAAGTTGTTTTCGACCAGGCGGCGCATGACGAAGGGCTTGAAAAGCTCCAGCGCCATTTTCTTGGGCAGACCGCACTGGTGTAGCTTCAAATCCGGGCCGATCACGATGACGGAGCGACCGGAGTAGTCGACGCGTTTGCCGAGCAGGTTGCGGCGGAAGCGTCCCTGTTTGCCTTTGAGCAGGTCGCTCAAGCTCTTGAGTTTGCGCTTGCCGCTGCGGCTGACCGCGCGGCCGCGGCGACCGTTGTCGATCAGGCTGTCGACCGCCTCCTGCAGCATGCGCTTCTCATTGCGCACGATCACGTCCGGCGCGCCCAGTTCCATGAGGCGCTTCAGGCGGTTGTTGCGGTTGATGACGCGCCGATAGAGGTCGTTCAGGTCGCTGGTGGCGAAGCGGCCGCCGTCCAGCTGCACCATCGGGCGCAGCTCCGGCGGGATCACCGGCAGCACGGTCAGGATCATCCACTCCGGCCGGTTGCCGCTCTTGCGGAAGTTCTCGACGACGCGCAGACGCTTGGCAGCCTTTTTGCGCCGCTGCTTGCTCTTGGTGGTGCGCATCTCGCGGCGCAGCTCTTTTTGCATCTTTTCCAGGTCGAGCTTGGCCACGATGTCGCGCACCGCCTCGGCGCCCATGCCGGCGGTGAAAACGTTGCCCCAACGTTCGGAAAGCTCGCGATAGCGATTTTCGGTGAGCAGCTGCTTTTCCTCGATCGACTTCAGATCCGCCAGCGCAGCTTCCATCTGGCGCCGCACCTCTTCCTGCCGCACCTCAACCTTGTGGCGCAGCTCGTCGATCTGGGCGCCAAGCTCCTGGCGCACGTAGTCGCGCTGGGCGCCGATGCGCATGCGAATGTCGGCCTTTTCCGCGTCCGACTCCTGCTGGAGCGCGTCGAGCTTCTTCTGCACGAGATCGTTGATGATCAGGTCATAATCTTTCGAGACGATCTCGCCTTTGCGCAGCACAGCCTGGTCGGACCAGGAGAGGAATTTGTCCTCCGGCGCCTTCTTGCCTTCGTTGGTGTGCACCCACGTCTGCAGGCGCTGCGCTTCGGCGATGATCTGGGAAGACGCTTCGTTGATGCGGTCGTTGAGCGTCTGAATGGCGCGCTCCTCCTCCGCCTCAAGGTCGGCGAGCGCCTGCTCGAGCTCGCTTTCCAGCCGCGTCAGCTCTTCCTGAACCTCGCTTTCGATGCGCTGCAAGCGCGTCTGGAGCTCCCGTTCATGGCGCTGAATGGCGCGCGAGCGGGCGTCTTCGTTGACGTTGGTGACGATGTACTGCGCAAAATAGAGCACGCGCTCCAGGTGGCGCGGGCTGATGTTGAGCAGAAGCCCCAGCCGGCTCGGCACCCCTTTGACGTACCAGATATGGCTGACGGGGGAAGCCAGCTCGATGTGCCCCATGCGCTCGCGACGCACGCGGCTGGGCGCAACCTCTACGCCGCATTTGTCGCAGACGATGCCTTTGTAGCGCACGCGTTTGTACTTGCCGCAGGCGCATTCCCAGTCGCGCGTCGGGCCAAAGATGCGCTCGCAGAACAGGCCATCGCGCTCTGGACGCAAGGTGCGATAGTTGATCGTCTCGGGTTTGGTGACCTCGCCGTAGCTCCACTCGCGGATGCGCTCCGGTGAGGCAAGGGAAATCTTAATGGCGTCGAAATCTTTGACTTCCATGGTGTCTCCTTGAGCTGAACGGTGGGGCGACCGCCCCACCGAATCATTTCACGACTCGTTGGCCGCAATTGCTACTCGTTGGCCGCAATTGCTACTCGTTGGCCGTCTTGGTCACCGAACCGGGCAGGTTCAGGCTGAAGCCAAGGCGCGGCATGCTGTCGGCGGTCTCCTCTTTGCCGAAATGGATCGTCTCGCCTTTCTCGTTGATGACTTCGACGTCGAGGGCCAGGCTTTGCAGCTCCTTGACAAGCACGCGGAAGCTCTCCGGCACGCCGGGGCTTTGAATCGGCTCGCCTTTGACGATCGCCTCGTAGGTCTTGACGCGACCGGTGATGTCATCGGACTTGATCGTCAGCATCTCCTGCAAGGTGTAGGCGGCGCCGTACGCCTCGAGCGCCCACACCTCCATCTCGCCGAAGCGCTGACCACCGAACTGCGCCTTGCCGCCCAACGGCTGTTGCGTGACCAGGCTGTAGGGGCCGGTGCTGCGCGCATGCACCTTATCCTCGACCAGGTGATGCAATTTCAGCATCTGCACGACGCCGACCGTCACGGGCGAGTCATACGGCTCCCCTGTCTTGCCGTCGTAGAGGCGCTGTTTGCCTGTCGTCGGCAACGGCCAGCCGGTCTTGCGGCTGACAGCCTCGGCATGTTTGTGCAGCGTCTCGTCGTCCAGCTCGGCCAGCGTCGCAGGCTCCGGCGTCAGGCCGGCTTCCTGGAGCATCTCTTCGCCGTGGTAGAGCAGCCATTCCCAGATCGCCACGCGCTGTGCAACGGCGTTGGACTCTGCGCTGGTGCGACGCTGGGCGTAGGATTCGGGCAGAATTTCCTCGGGCGCGTAGCCTCGCTCTCTCAGCCACTCGCGCAACGCAGCGTGTCGGGCATAGGTCTGATTCTGGAAGATCTGCTCGGCATCGTAACCAAGCGGCTCCAACCATTCGATCAGATAGATGAGGCGGGCGTCGTTGTCATCGCGCAGCTCTTCGGGTGCAATGTGTTGTTCACGCACATGTCGCCACGCCCGGTCGGTGACGTCGCGCCAGGCGCGCTCGATCAACCAGGCGCGGGCCAGCTCGGCCTCGATCTCTTCCTCGCGGGCGCCGTCGAAGACGGGCGTCTCCGCCTTGAACCCTAGCTGATAGGCCGCCCACCCCAGATGCGCCTCCAAAATCTGCCCGATGTTCATGCGGCCAGGCACGCCGAGCGGATTGAGGATGATGTCGACAGGGGTGCCGTCCTCCAGGAAGGGCATATCCTCCACCGGCACCACCTTGGAGATGACGCCTTTGTTGCCGTGGCGACCGGCCATCTTGTCGCCCTCCGTGAGGCGGCGGCGCTGCGCCACGCTGACGCGCACGATCTTTTCCACGCCGGCGGGCAAGTCGCGATGCTCGTCCCGGCCAAAAATTTTGACGTCGACGACCTTGCCGCGTTCGCCGTGCGGGAGGCGCAACGAGGAATCCTTCACTTCGCGCGCCTTTTCGCCGAAGATGGCGCGCAACAATTTCTCTTCCGGCGTCAG
>OGCI01000017.1_pt1 | contig 192113 bp, 143 predicted proteins | sample 1570021 | NCBI WGS metagenome assembly OGCI01 (sample SAMN06264664, study PRJEB24512) | hot springs metagenome | isolation source: Hot spring water | place: South Africa: Tshipise | collected 2015-06-21 | reverse complement strand
CCGTCCGGATAGCGCATCCACGTCAGCTGGTTCGCCTGGTCGTACGCCCATTCGGTCACAAAGCTCCCGCCGCCCGCGATCGTCTTCGTCTCCTTCGTCAGCCGCCCGCGCACGTCCCCGTACACCCACGTCGTGCTGCCGGAGCCGTCCGTCATCGACGTGCGCTTGCCCCGCCCGTAGTTCGTCCCGGCGCTGTACGCATCGTAGCCGTACGTCACCGTCGCCGTCGCCGCACCGCACGTCCCGCCGTTCACCGCCCCATAGCTCTTCTGCGTCACACGGTCGAGCGCATCGTAGCTCAGCGTCGTGCGACAGTTGCGCGCGTCGGTCTGCGTGCGCAGGTTGCCCGCACCGTCATACGTGTAGCTCCAGCTCCCCAAATCCGGGTCGCTCATCGCCGTCTTGCGCCCCGCCAGGTCGTAGCTCATCGTTGTCGCCGCAAAGAGCGCAGCGCCTCCGCCCGTGCGCTGCTCCACCCGCACCAGCCGGTCCGCCTCGTCGTAGACGTAGCGCAGCCACGGCTCGGCCGGCGGACGCACCTCGACCACCCGCCCCCACACGTCGTAGAGCGTCAGCGTGCACTGGTTGCGCCCGTTGCACTGCCGCACCTGCAGATCCGCCGGATAGGTCACGGTGACCGCCTCGCTCGCCGTCGGGCTCTGCACTTTGCTCACACGGCCAAAGCCGTCGTAGCTCGTCACCGTCTTGGGTTGGTTGAAATACTGCCCCCGATAGGGCGTCCCGCCCGCCGCCGGCGTCCACACCGCCAGCAAATAGGGCTTGGTCTCCTGCGTGCGCTGGCCGTAGGCGTTGTAGGCGTAGTCCACCGCCACGTCGTGCGCACCCCCGTACACCTGCGCATTCGCCGTCTGCACCTGCAGCAGCTGACCAAGGCCGTTGTAAAATCGGCGCACGTTGTAGGCGCCGCCGCTGTGGCGCTCCTCGATCTCCACCAAAAACGGCCCCAGGTTGTTCACCCCGGTGTCGTAGTAGCTCACGCTGACGCCGGGCGCCGCGCTGCTCTCCCCAGGCCGGATAAGCTTGGTCAGCCGACCAAAGCCGTCGTATTCGGCGTAGGTGACCAGGCCGTTGGGGTCGCTCTCCTGCACGGGGACGCCGAGGCGGTAATTGTACACCCAGCTCGTCGTGTGCCCGAGGGCGTTCTGTTCGCTCGTGCGGTAGGTGTTGTAGCCGCCGTCGGCGTAGGCATAGGTCGTCGTGCGCAGCTCGGTGGTCGGATAGACGGCGGCGCCCTCCTCGTGATAGCCGTAGGCCGTCGAGGTCGTCACCCCCGTCAGGTTGCCGTAGAGGTCGTAGCTGTAGCGCACGTCGCTCATCAGCTGCCGCGTCTGCCCCGGCGCACCGTAGCTGACGCATTGGTTGCTGGCGTTGGCGTAGCAGACCAGCCGACGTTCGCGCGTCAGCGCGCCGGCCACGGGCATAATACTGGCCGCAGTTCTTCTTCACCCCTTCATAGGCGCAAAGTCGGCGCAGCGGCCGTCGCTTCCGCCGTCGCCGAGGCGCCTTCCTGCGCCCTCGCCGACGGCAAAGCCATCACGAGCAGGCTCGCCAACGTCGTCACATGCAACAGCCAAAGCAGCCGCCGCGCTCGGCGTCCAGAACGGGGGGGGAAGCGCATAAAATCTCCTCGGGTTGGATCGTCTAGAAGGGCGATGCGTTTAACTTAGAAGCTACAGCCCGGTGCGTTTGTTGTAATTTTTATCCCAATCCTTTCCCTCTTGCATGACGAATTCCCGACGAAATAGGACGTGATTTAAAGAATCGCCCCGCGCTCTCGCTCCAGCAGCCGGCGCTTGCGTTCGAGGCCCCAGCGGTAGCCGCCGAGCTCGCCGTCCTTGCGCACGACGCGATGGCCGAAAATCGCTTGCTCAAAATCATCTCCTCCTTTTATCCAATTCACGTTGCGCAGAAGATGCTCGCCCTTTTTGTGCAACCGGACGTCTCCAATCGCTGACTTTTGCCCCTCGCTTCCCTCTCGCCGCCAGCCTGGCGGCCAAGTCCTCTGGAAGTCACCACAAAGGCGCTAAGAAACACGAAGATTTGAGTGTCCTTTGTGCCTTTGTGTTCTTGATGGTTAACCATCTCACCCGGACTCTTGCGGCGCCTTCGGCGGTCGGAGGGAAGGGATGCGGAATTCGCAAGCGCTGACGCAGACCGAGTCGCCGGACCGCGTAACGTGAATATCCCAAATATCCCAATTGGGAAATTGCAATAATCGCAGATAAATGATACGGGCTTGATCATCGAGGCGCAACAATACTCGGCATGGGGCGCGGAGAGCCGGCCATGAAGGTCGTGCACGGTCGCCATTTTTTTCACGTGTTCCTGATATTTTTACTGGATGAATCGCTTATCCCAATTGGGATATTTGGGATAATCCATGGGATTGCAAATCCTGTAATAAGGTTTTGGGATCAGGGGATGCAAAGGGGATGTTTGGGAAGGGTTGCCGATTGCCATAGACTGGAAGCCGTTTTTCTTTGAACGCCGCAACTACGGTGCTATAATGGCGTATGTTGTCTCGCCTGAGGTGGAGCGTTTTGTATGCTTGCTGCTCGAGCGGTGCCAACACCGGCGACACTGCGTAGCGAAATATGGGTGGCGAATGAGTGAATCGACCAAATCCGCTGAAGATTTGTACGCCCTTCGGCCGGACCCCGCAGCGATGGAGTCCCTGCAACTGACATCCGAAGCAGGCGCTGAGGCCGAAGCAACGAAAAACGAGCCTTCCTACGGCTGGATGATGGTGCGCGAGATTGTCGAGACCGTCGTCCTGTCGTTAATCATTTTTCTGCTGATCCGACAGGTGGTGCAGAACTATCGCATCGAGAACCACTCGATGGAGCCGAGCTTTTATGAAGGCCAGTTCGTGCTTGTGAACAAGATCGCCTACTGGTTTGACGAACCGAAACGCGGGGACGTGATCGTCTTTCACAATCCACGCAACACCAGAGAAGACTACATCAAACGCGTCATCGGCGTCCCCGGCGACACGGTGGAGGTGCGCGATCAAAAGGTTTTTGTCAACGGCCTGCCGCTGCCCGAAGACTATCCGCATCGCCCCATTCCTCCTGGCGAATACGCCGGCCCCTTTGTCGTGGGCGAGAATCAGCTCTTTGTGATGGGCGACAACCGGCCCAATTCGAGCGACAGTCGCGTCTTCGGGCCGATCGATCGCAGCCTGGTCGTCGGGCAGGCGTGGCTGCGCATCTGGCCGCTGAACACCTTTGGCATCGTCCAGCACGCCGACCTGGCGCCCGAGGGGTATCTGTCCAACTGAGCGCTTGACCAAGCACAACCGACGCGGGGTGACGAAGTGACAAACAGCAACACACTCGAAGAGCGCATCCAAGCAGCCATCCAGCAGGCTCTGCAAGAGCCGTCGGTGACCGACGTGGCGCCGGCCACGCTGACGCCTGCGGAGCTGGCTGCACTGATCGATCATACGCTGCTGAAGCCGGAGGCGGGCGAAGAGCAAATTCGGGCGCTGGTGGCGGAGGCAATCGAGTTCGGCTTCGCCAGCGTCTGCGTCAACCCGATCTGGACGCCGCTGTGCGCCGAACTTTTGGCCGAAACCAACGTCAAGACCTGCACCGTGATCGGTTTCCCCTTGGGCGCCACCTTGCCCTCGGTGAAAGCGTTCGAGGCGGGCGAGGTGGCTGCGCTGGGCGCAGACGAAGTGGACATGGTGCTGGCCGTGGGGCGACTGCGCGACGGCGATTACCATCTCGTCTATCGCGACATCGCCGAAGTCGCCGACGCCGCACACGAACACGAGATGATCCTCAAGGTGATTCTGGAAACCGGACTGCTCACCGACGAGCAGAAGATTGCGGCCTGCGTGATTGCCCAAGAGGCGGGCGCCGACTTCGTCAAGACGGCCACCGGTTTCAGCGGAGGGGGCGCAACCGTGGCGGATGTGGCGTTGATGCGTCGCGTCGTGGGTCCTGCTATGGGCGTCAAGGCTGCGGGCGGCGTGCGCACCGCCTTCGATGCGCTGCGCATGGTGGCGGCGGGCGCCAACCGCATCGGCACAAGCGGCGGCGTGGCGATCATGCGGGAGCTGTTGGAGGGCAGATTGCACTCTGGCGCGGCGCAGCCGCAAGGAGAAAGCTACTGATGACCGTTCGCGTCTCGGATTTTGCGTTGATCATCGGGCATGTCTGGCGTTGCACCGCCTGTCGCGACGCCCTGCTTGAAAATCCCTCGCTGATGGGGGTCGGCTACAAGTTGACCGAGGCGCAGCGCGAGTGCATCGCCAAAATCACCGAGGAAGACTTCCGCACCATGATGCACCTCGCCGAGGTCACCGGCCTGACCTTGCGCGAGATCGAAGCTGCGGTCGATCATCCACGTGCGCGACTCCGACATCTAGGCAGCATCAAAGGTGAGCTGCGCCCTGGCTTGAGCTGGTAAACTTTTCTTCACCCGACCAACGCCACAAGATTGACGCCGTCCCATGAACCAGATTATTCCCGGACTGTGGGAAATTGACGAGATCGGAGATCGCGTCCACTGCTACCTGTGGGAGTGGAGCGGCGGCCTCACGCTGATCGACACTGGGTTTCCGACCGACGTTCACACCATTCTCGACGCGCTGGCCGCCAAAGGGCATGCCTTGCACAACGTGCGGCGCATCCTCATCACCCACGCCGACATCGACCACATCGGCGGCGCAGCCAAGTTGAAGCGCGCCACCGGCGCGGTGTTGGGCTGCCATTCGGTGGAGAAGATTCTGCTGGAGAATCCTGGGCAGCGCAAGCCTGCAGCGTGGGTTTTGCGCCCGGTCTTCGCCGCGCTGCGCCTCACGCCGCAGTTCAATGTCTTGCCGGTCACGCCCGATGAACTCTACGTCGATGGAGACAAGACGCCTGAAGGCTTCATTGTCATCCACACGCCGGGACACACACCCGGCCACATTTCGCTGTTGCACCGAGAGAAGCGCGTGCTTATCGTCGGCGATGCGCTCAACAACCGCGGGGGCAGGCTGCAACTTCCTCCGGCCATGTTCACGCCCGACATGGCCAATGCGCAACGCAGCGTCTGGAAGCTGGCTAAGAAGTACGGGGAAGACTTCGATGTGATGGTCTTCGGCCATGGCCCGCCGATCCTGCAGAACGGCGGGCGCAAGGTGCAATCCCTGGTGGCGAAAATTTTCTCGGAATCCACTTAGGTCGACCACCGATGCTGCAAGCCGAACACCTTCGTTACGCCTGATAGACCACCCGTCCGTCGAAGATCGTCATCACCACGCTGGCGGCGGCGATGGCCCCGGCGGCGATCTCCTCCGGCGAAAGGGCGAACAGATTGCGATCCACCACCATCAGATCCCCGCGCTTGCCAGGCGCTATGCTGCCGATGACGTCCTGCCAGCCCGCCGCCTGCGCTGCGCCCAGCGTATAGGCAAAGATCGCCTGCTCCAGTGAAATGCGCTCCTCGGGATGCCAGGGCGGGCTGTGCAGCCGCTCGACGCGCTGGCGCACCACGGCTGCGTGCAGGCCGAGGAAGGGGTTCGGGTCGGCGACCGGCGCGTCGCTGCCGAAGGCCACCAGGGCGCCGCTCTCAAAGAGCGAGCGAAAGTTGTACATGTGGGCGCTGCGCTCGCCCAGAAACCGGTCGGCTGCGTCCATGTCGTCGAGCGCGTGAATGGGCTGCACGCTGGCGGTGATTCCCAATTTCCCCAGGCGAGGCAGATCGGTCGGGTCGATGATCTGGACGTGCTCGATGCGATGGGGAATGCGCAACGGCGGCGCGCTGCCCGCCATCTCCTCGAAGATGTCGAGCACGACGCGGTTGGCGCGGTCGCCGATGGCGTGCACGCTGATCGGGAAGCCTAGCTCCGCCGCGCGCCGGAACTCCGCCGCCATCTGCTCCGGCGGCGTGACGCAGACGCCCGTGTTGTCCGGCTCGTCGGGGCTGAGCTTGATGAAGGGTGCCAGCAGCCACGCCGTGCGACTGCCCAGGCTGCCGTCGGCGAAGACCTTGACATGCCCCATGCGCAGCGTGTCGTCGCCAAAGCCGCTGCGCAGCCCTAGCCCGGCCAGGTGCACCATCTCGTGCGCAGCCACATTGCAGGCGACGCGCAAACGCAGCTTGCCCGCCTCGCGCAGGCGCAGCAGGCTCGCCCACTCGCGCGGGCCGTCGTCCCCATCCTTGGTGCGTTGCGCATGCACGGCGGTGATTCCCAGCCGATGCAGCGCAGCGATGCCTTCCTGCAGCGCAGCGTCCTGTTCGGCGGGCGTCGGGGGCGGGATATGGCGCGCGACCAGGTCGATCGCCAGCTCACGTAAGAAACCGTTCGGCGCGCCTGCGGCGTCGCGGTCGATGACGCCGCCCGGGGGATCGGGCGTGGCGGCGGTCACGTTGGCCAGCCGCAGGGCAGCGGTGTTCACTACAGCGCTGTGCATGTCGCTGCGATAAAAAATCGCCGGCTTCTCAGACCCGGTGGCGGCGTCGATCTCGGCGGCGGTGGGAAAGTCGGTCTCGCCCCACCAGCTTTCGTTCCAGCCCTGCCCCACGATCCACTGCCCCGGCGGCGTGCGCGCCGCCGCCTCGCGGATGCGCGCCAACATTTGCTGGCGAGAGCGCACGTCGGCCAGCCGCACTTCGCGCAGCCCCAACGCGTAATACGAAAGGTGAATATGTGCATCGCAAAAGCCGGGCAGGACGAGGCGGCCTCCTAAATCGATCTGCTCGGTCTGGGGACCGGCCAGCGCCAACACTTCTGCGTCCTCGCCCACGGCCAGGATGCGACCTTCGCCTATCGCCACCGCCTGCGCCCACGGCGAGGCGGCGTCCTGCGTGTAAATTCTGGCGTTGTAGAGAATGAGTTCGGGCGTGCAGAAAAAGGTCCGCATCATCATGGTGGCTCGCGTTTCTTGTTGCGTGCTTCGTGTTGCGTTTATGGATGATTGCACACAGACGTTCGGTTGCAGCGGTTGATAGCGTGAGTGTAACAGAGCAGCATGAATTTGTGGAAACTCCAATCGCTTGTGAGGGAGAGCATGAAAAGTATTCCGAAAGAGATTTTAGATGCGCCGGTGACCGGCGTGAATCTGAAGCCCGGGACGCTGCGACAGCAGATCGATGAGACGCCCACCGTCCTGGTCTTCTTGCGTCACTTTGGTTGACCGTTCTGCCAGGAGTTGGTGAAGGACTTCCGCACGCTCGCCGCCGACCCTGCATACCCGCCATTGCTTTTCTTTTATATGGGGTCGGTTGAGGAAGGGGAGAAGTTCTTTGCCAAAGCCTGGCCGGAGGCGCGTGCCGTCTCCGATCCATCGAAGAAATTTTACACGGCGTTTGGCCTTGGTCGCGGCTCTTTCAGACAGGTCTTCGGTCCGGACGTGTTGGCCTGCGGCCTGCGCGCAGCGGCGAAGGGGCACGTCCCCGGCAAGGTCGTGGGCGATCCCTGGCAGATGCCGGGGCTTTTCCTGGTGCAGGGGCCGGACGTTTTATGGAGTCATGACTTTGCGCACATCGGCGACCATCCGGACTTGACCGCACTGCCCGCCATCGTGGCAGAGAGAGCCGTGAAAAAATAAGAACCCGATCGCAGGCCTTCCGTCTCTTGATCGACTGAACTACGTTTTGCGCGCCTCGAAATGAGGCTGCGCCGAATGTGTTGCCCAAGTTTCGATTTCGACGAGGATCGTTTATGATTGCCTGAGTAATCGATTTCGAGATTCATCAGGATTTTGGAAATGTCTGAGCAAGGGTTTCAGGTGATTTTTATGCCTTCGGGGCGACGCGGCCGCTTCCCCGAAGGCGTTACTTTATTAGACGCTGCGCGCGAGCTAGGCGTCGGCATCGAGAGCATCTGCAGCGGGCGCCTGACCTGCGGCAAGTGCAAGGTGCGCGTCGAGGAGGGCGAGTTCGCCAAGCACGGCATCGTCTCCGCGGCAAGTCATCTCACGCCGATGGGAGAAGAGGAGCGCGCCTTGTTGCACTCGCTGCGCGCCGACGACTGCCGTCTCTCCTGCACGGCGCGCATCACCGGCGACGTGCTGATCTACGTCCCCGAAGAGAGTCGGGCGCAGAAACAGATCATTCGCAAAGCCGCAACCGAGCGCGTCATTGAAATCGACCCAACGCTGCGCCAGTATTACGTAGTGGTGGATGAGGCGGCGCTGGGCGAGCACCGCGGGGATTGGCGTCGCCTGCAAGATGCGCTGGAGCGAGAGGTGGGGCTCACCGACCTCACCATCGACTTGCATGCCTTGCGCAAGTTGCAGCCTGCCCTGCGCGAAGGCAAGCGCGGCGTCACGGTGGTGGTCTGGAACGACCGCGAAGTGGTCGATGTGCGCCCTGGCTATCAGGAGGGCGTCTACGGTCTGGCCGTCGACATCGGCAGCACGACGGTGGCCGCCTATCTGTGCGACCTGCGCACCGGCGAGGTGCTCGCCACCGAATCGGCCATGAACCCGCAGATCACCTACGGCGAAGACCTGATGAGTCGCATCTCCTACGCCATGATGAACGAGGACGGCGCAGAGAAGATGCACGACGCCATCATCAAGGCACTCAACAAACTGGCCGCCCAGGCTGCGCACGCCGCCAACCTGCGCGCGCGCGACATCTATGAGATGGTGGTGGCCGGCAACACCACGATGATCCACCTCTTCCTGGGCATCGACCCGCGCGAGCTGGGCGGCGCGCCCTTTGCGCTGGCCAACCGCGACGCCATGGACCTCAAGGCGCGCGATCTCGGCCTCCGTCTGCATCCCGCCGCCAACGTCCATGTGCTGCCTTCCGAGGCTGGCCACGTCGGCGCAGATAACGTCGCCGTGCTGCTGGCGGAGGAGCCGCACCGCCAGGACGAGATCGAGCTGATCGTGGACGTGGGTACGAACGCCGAGATCGTGCTCGGCAACCGCCACTGGCTGATGAGCGCCTCCAGCCCGACCGGCCCGGCCTTTGAGGGTGCGCAGATCAGCGCAGGCATGCGCGCAGCGCCCGGCGCCATCGAGCGCGTGCGCATCGATCGCGCCACCGGCCGCGCCAATTTTCGCGTGATCGGCGACGAGCGCTGGTCGGACGAATGGGACGTGCACGCCCCTTCGCATCTGGCGGGAAAACCTGAATACCTTGCCGCCGGCATCTGTGGATCGGGCATCATCGAAGCCGTCGCCGAGCTGTTTCTGGCCGGCATCCTGTTGCCGGACGGCCGCTTTAACCCGGCCCACCCCACCGACCGGCTTATCTGGGAGGGTCGCCGCGCAGCGTACATCCTGGCGACGCCGGAGCAGACCACCAACGGCCAGCCTATCTACGTGACGCAGGATGATGTGCGCAACATCCAACTGGCCAAGGCGGCGCTCTACGCCGGCGCCAAGGTGCTGATGAAACGCGCCGGCGTAGCGCGCGTGGATCGCATCATTCTGGCCGGGGCGTTTGGAAGCTATATTGACCCGTTATACGCTTTGGTGTTAGGATTGATCCCTGATTGCGATCCACAGCGAATTGCTGCAGTCGGCAACGCCGCCGGCGACGGCGCCCGCATTGCGCTGCTCAATCGGGCCAAACGCAAAGAGGCAATGGCGCTGGCGCACAGCGTGCGCTACGTAGAGACCGCGGTCGCCCAGGATTTTCAGGAGGAGTTCGTTGGCGCGCTCCACATCCCGCACGCCAGCGATCCATTCCCTCACCTGGCCGATGTTTTGCCCGCGCCTGCCGCAGCAGCGGATGCAGCGCCGACGCGACGTCGGATGCGTATGCGAACATAAACACGCGAAGATAAAGCGAAGATTAGAGTCGTCGATTGTTGATGTCCTGAATTGCCGGAGAAGAGAGCATGAGCGAGGAAATCATCCTGTCCGAACTGTCGCTGGAAGACCTGTACGAGCTGATGAAAGAGGACCTCTACGATGGGTTGGCCGAGGAGATCGAAGAGGAGGTGCGCGAGGCGCTCTCACGCGGCGAGCCGCCCTACGACGTGCTGACCAAGGGGTTGGTCGCCGGCATGGAGATCGTCGGCAATGACTTCCGAGACGGCATCCTCTTCGTGCCCGAAGTGCTCATGGCGGCCAAGGCCATGAAGGCGGGCATGGCGATCTTGCGCCCCCTGCTGGCCGAAACCGGCGCCGAGAAGATCGGCAGCATGGTGATCGGCACGGTCAAAGGCGACATCCACGACATCGGCAAAAACCTGGTCGCCATGATGATGGAGGGCGCCGGCTTTGAGGTCTATGACCTGGGCATCAACAATTCGGTCGAGAATTATTTGGAGGCGATCGAGAAATACAAGCCGGACATTCTCGGCATGAGCGCGCTGCTCACCACGACGATGCCCTACATGAAGGTGGTGATCGACGCGCTCAAGGAGAAGGGCATCCGCAAGGACATCATCGTGCTGGTCGGCGGCGCGCCGCTCAACGAGGCCTTCGCCGAGGCGATCGAGGCGGACGCCTATTGCCGAGACGCAGCGGTGGCGGTCGAGACGGCCAAGAAATTCATGCAGATCCGCAAAGGCGTAAAGGTCTAAGGCGTCGTGGCAGGCGAGCGCTGCAAAGCGCTCGCCTTTGTCATCAGTGATTCGCTGCTTCTGCGTCTTTAATTTTTTACATGTTGCCCGCCAAAATAAAAGGACGCTCCGCATTTTTCCTCCCTCGATGACCTTCCGGCGCATCTCGGTCAATAGAGGCCCAATTGGTTCGGCGTGAAATTTGCGCACAAAATTTCCGGTTGATCTTCACTTGATTTTCGCGTATATTCACAGGCTATACTCGATCGACGTTCCGTAGGTGCGGCTCGCAGCCGCACGTTCTTGATGGGTCAAGGCAGGCCCTCACCCCCTGCCCCCTCTCCCAAGGCTGGGAGAGGGGGGAAGGGAACACCGTAGGTGCGGCAGACCCCAAGGTCTGGGGGAATGCGAGGAAGCGCAGCTCTCCTGAAAGGTCGTATTTTACGAGAAGGTTTCACCGAACTGTGTAACTGAGTCACCGAATCAAGGTGGATTATGACGCAAAGCGCTCTACGCCCTCGACGACGAGAACGAGTTTCATCCGTTGTTCCTGCGACGCAAGCATTGTATGTCCGCCCGAAGCTTACACTGCTGAGCGAGGAGCAGTGTCAACGTCTGCACGAGGCCTCGTGCCAGATTCTGGAGCGCACCGGCTTTCGCGTCTACCATTCGCCTGCGCTCGATCTGTTGCGTCAGGCAGGCGCTTGGGTGAAGGGCGACCTTGTGCGGATTCCGCGTGAGATGGTGGACGCCGCCATCGCTTCGGCTCCGCGCAGCTTCAACCTCTATCGCCGCGGGGGCGAGGAGGTCGCCTGCATTCTCGACGGCGAGCACGTCTATTTTGGCCCCGGGTCCGACACGCTGCGCTATCTGGACCCCCGCACCGGCCAGCGTCGCGACTTTACGATGGCCGACCTCGCCGACTGTCTGCGCGTGGTCGATGCGCTGCCGGAGCTCGCCTTCGCCATGTCGATCGGCATCCCGCGCGATGTGCCGACCGAGCGCTACTTCCGCCACCAGTTCTCGGCCATGATTCGCTATACGACCAAACCCAGCGTCGTCGTCTGCAACGACCTGGCCGACATCGAGGCGATCGCAGCGATGGCCGCAGCCGTGGCCGGCGGCATGGATGCACTCTCCGAACGTCCCACCTTTTTGATGTACACCGAGCCGACGACGCCGCTTTCGCACGCGCTGGAGGCTGTGGATAAGCTGCTCTTCTGTGCGCGGCATCGCATTCCGGTCACTCACTCACCGGCGCCGATGATCGGCGGCACGGCGCCGATCACGATCGCGGGCGCAGTGGCGTTGGGCAACGCCGAAATGCTCAGCGGCCTGGTCATGCACCAGTTGACCAACCCCGGCGCGCCCTTCCTCTACGGCCACGGCGTCCACCATCTCGACATGAAGGAGATGATCAGCGTCTATGGCGCGCCGGAGTTTCAGCTGGCGCGCATCATGGCCGCCGAGATGGGGCGCTTCTACAAGCTGCCGGTGTGGGGCTACTCTGCGCACAGCGACAGCGCCGTGCTCGATGAACAGGCCGCCATCGATGCGCAGTTTTCGATCCAGACCGCCCTGCTCGCCAAAACCAACCTCAACCACGACGTCGGCTACCTGGAGGCCGGGCTGGCGAATTCTCCCGAATACATGGTGCTGGCCAACGAGCTGATCGGCATGAACCGCGCTTTTGTGCAGGGCGTGCAGTTCGACGAGGAGGCGCTGGCGCTCGACGTCATCCACGAGGTGGGGCCGGGCGGCCAATTTCTCAGCCACGACCACACCATGCGCCACTGGCGCGAGCTGTGGACGCCGAAACTCTTCGACCGCCAGCGTTTGGAGCCATGGCTGGAAAAGGGCGGCAAGACCATGCGTCAGCGCATCCGCGAGGCGACGCTGGAAATTCTGGAGAGCCATCAAGTCCCATCGCTGCCGGCCAGCGTGGATGCAGAGATTGAGTATATTTTGAAGCAATAGCAAGGACCGAGCGTTGGCGCAACTCTTTCGGGATACAACGTCCGATGCAGAGCGCAGATTGCTCGAGCTGCTGCGCCGAAAGACGCCGGTGCAGCGTCTGCGCTTAGTGACCGATCTCAACAGGCGCATGCGGCGCCTTCTGCGCACAGGCGTTCGTCGACGTCACCCTTCTGCAGATGTATCACCTCGGTGGCGAACAATCTGAACGCCAGTGGCAGGATTTGCTTGGCGTGGTGGCCGTGCAGGGCGAGCGGCTGGACTGGCAATATATGCGCGAAATGGCGGCGACGCTGGCTCTCGGCGACCTGCTCGAAAGGTTGGCCGAACAGAGCCGAGGCTAAGCAGAGGGGGCGATAGGAGTTTTGACCAAGGAGGAGACCGAATATGCTTGAAACGATTCCGCTGACAACAGCTAAACCCACTGCGCACACCGAAATCGAACCTCTTCGTGAAACGAAACCTCTTCGTGAAACGATCGTCAGCATCTGCGGCGTCTGTTCGTCTGGGTGCGGGGCCGAGGTGCATCTGGAGAACGGTCGCATTGCGCGCCTGACGCCGATCAAGAACCATCCCTACAGCGTGCTGTGCACGCGCGGCATGAAGGCGGCGGAGATCGTCTACTCGCCCGATCGCCTGCTCTATCCGCAGCGTCGCGTCGGCGCGCGCGGGGAGGGCAAGTTCGAGCGCATCACCTGGGACGAGGCCTATGACGTCATCGTGGCGGGCTTGCGCCGCATCGCTGACGAGTATGGGCCGGAGGCGGTCGGCATGTACACCGGCCGCGGCAATTTCGAGTATGGCCTCAACGAAATGTTTGCGCCTGCGGGCACCGCCGAATCTTCCGCCAACGCCGTGCTGTTTCCCTTCGGCTCTCCGAACACCAGCGGCGTCGGCGCGCTCTGCTACGTCTCCTATGGCATGATCGCGCCTCGCGCCTGTTTTGGCGCCTACATGATGGACATGCAAGAGGACATCGACCACGCCGACCTGATCCTGGTGTGGGGCGAGAATCCCGCCACCGATTCGTCGCCGGCGTTGCTGCCCAAGTTGCGCCAGCTTCAGCAGCAGGGGACGCGCATTGTCGTGATTGACCATCGGCGCAGCGAAACTGCGCAGGCGCTGCGCTGCGAGTGGGTGGGCGTGCGCCCGGGGACGGACGGCGCGCTGGCGCTCGGCATGATCCACGTGCTGTTCGCCGAAGATCTCTACGACCACGACTTTGCGCACAACTGGACGCACGGCCTCGACGAGCTACGCGCCTACGTCCAGCAGTTCACGCCCGAACGGGTGGAGGCGATCACCTGGGTTCCCGCCGAGAAGGTGCGCGAGCTGGCGCATGCGATGGCGTGCGCGCAGGGCTGCTCGATCCTCACCTACACCGGACTCGAATATTCGGACAGCGGCGTCCAGGCCATCCGCGCGCTCTACACCTTGCAGGCGCTGGCCGGCCACCTCGATGCGCCGGGAGGCAAGCTTTTCAAGCCGCGCAACCGCCTGCGCCTCAACCGCAACCTGACGCCGCCTCCCGCCAACGCACGTCCTCCGATCGGCGCCGAAGAGTATCCGATCTACTATGAAGTGCGCAAAGAGGCGCACGCCGCCCTCTTCCCGCGCGCCATCCTGGAAGGCAAGCCTTATCCGCTGCGCGGGTTGATCGTCAGCGGCGCGTCGCTGATCACCGCCTGGCCCAACCCCGATCTCTGGCGTCGCGCCCTGGCCGCGCTCGATCTGCTCGTGGTCGTCAACCGCTTCCTCACCGCCGATGCGCTCTACGCCGACATCGTGTTGCCGGCGACGACGATGTTTGAGATCGAGTCGTATCAAATCCACGGCAACTACGTTCAGCTCCGCCAGAAGGTGATCGAGCCGCTCGGCGAAGCGCGCAACGACTATCTTATCTTCGCCGAGCTGGCGCAGCGACTGGGCTACGGCCATCTCTGGCCGCAGACGGAGCGAGCGATGGTGGAATTTGCGCTCAAGGACACAGGCGTGGAACTGGCGGACCTGCTGGCGCACCCGGAGGGCGTCGCCTATCCGCAGCCGCCCATGCGCTATCGTAAATACGCCAGCGGCGAACTACGCGAGGACGGCAAGCCCGGCTTTGAGACGCCGACCGGCAAGTTTGAGATTGCGTCGGAATGGCTGCGCAGCTACGGCTACGAGCCGTTGCCCGTCTACACCGAGCCGGCTGAAGGGCCGCTTGCGGCGCCGACGCTGGCGAAAACATATCCTCTTGTCTTCAACTCCGGCGCACGCACCAACTTCGACTTCCGCTCGCAGCATCACAACATTCCCGGCCTGCTCAACAAACTGCCGGCGCCGCTCGTTCATCTGCATGAAGAAGACGCCGCCGCGCGCGGTATCGCCGACGGCGACCCGGTGTGGGTCGTCACCCCACGCGGGCGCGTCCCCTTTTACGCCTGCGTCTCCACCAACATCGTGCGCGGCGCGGTGGAGGCCAACATGGGCGGCGGCGGCCCGCTCGGTCCGCAGGCATGGCGAGAGGCCAACGTCAACGCGCTGACCGACTTCGAGCACCGCGACCCGATCTCCGGCTTTCCGGTCTACAAGGCGCTGTTGTGCGATGTGGTGAAGCGGGTGGAGTGAGGAATAGGTGTAGGGGGACAGGGCGGGCCTGTCTATAAGATCAGCTTAAGAGCATCGGCATCGGTTCAGCCATCGCCTGCCCTGGCGATGGCTGAACCTTTTGACTGTCGCGCTGCTCAGGCGGCTTGCGTTGCCAAATCGCGCGCCTTGAGTTTGGCCTCCAGGCGCTGTCGGGCCAGGTCGAAGCGATCCAGGCTCATCACTTTGTGCCAGGCCGCCACGAAGTCGCGGACGAATTTCTCCTGGGCGTCGTCGCCGGCGTAGACCTCGGCGATGGCTCGAAGCTGGGAGTTGGCGCCAAAGATGAGGTCAAAGCGGCTGGCGATCCATTTGTGCTCGCCTGTTGCGCGATCGCGGCCCTCAAAAACCTGACCATCTCCGGAAAGCGCCTTCCATTCTGTGCCCATATCGAGCAAGTTGACGAAAAAGTCGTTGGTCAGCAAGCCGGGGCGATCGGTTAGGACGCCCAGGTTGGAGCCGTCATAGTTGGCGCCCAGGGCGCGCATTCCACCCACCAGCACCGTCATCTCAGGCGCAGTGAGCGTCAGGAGCTGGGCCTTGTCCACCAGAAGCTCCTCGGCCGGGCGACGCGCTTTCTCGCTGAGATAGTTGCGGAAGCCATCGGCCTTAGGCTCAAGCCACTGGAACGACTCCACGTCGGTCTGTTCTTGGGAAGCGTCGGTGCGGCCCGGTTCAAAGGGGACGGTGACGTCGTAGCCGGCGTCGCGCGCCGCCTTTTCCACGGCTGCGCAGCCGCCCAGCACGATCAGGTCCGCCAGGGAAACCTGCACGCCGTCCGTGCGTGAGCGATTGAAATCCTGTTGGATCTGCTCCAGCACGCCGAGCACGTAGGCCAACTCCGCAGGATTGTTGACAGGCCAGTCCTTCTGAGGCGCCAGACGGATGCGTGCGCCGTTGGCGCCGCCGCGCTTGTCGCTGTTGCGATAGGTGGAGGCCGACGCCCAGGCGGTGCGCACCAGTTGAGAAACGGTCAGGCCGGACGCCAGAATCTTCTGCTTCAATTCGGCGATCTCCGCCGGCCCGATCAACTTATGATTGACGGCGGGGATGGGGTCCTGCCAGAGCAGCTCCTCTTGCGGCACCTCCGGCCCAAGATGTCGGGCGCGCGGCCCCATGTCGCGATGGGTGAGCTTGTACCAGGCTTTGGCGAAGGCTTTTTTGAACTCTTCCGGGTTTTCATGGAAGCGTTTGGAAATCTCCCGGTAAATCGGGTCTTCCTTCAAGGCCAGGTCGGTCGTAAGCATCACCGGCGCGTGCCGTTTGGTTGGGTCGTGGGCGTCGGGCACGGTGTTTTGGGCTTCCGGGTTCTTGGCCCGCCACTGCCATGCGCCGCCCGGGCTTTTCTCCAACTCCCACTCATAGTTGAACAGGTTGTCGAAGAAGCTGTTGTCCCACTGCGTCGGCGTGGCCGTCCAGGCGCCTTCTAGGCCGCTAGTGATGGTGTGGATCCCTTTGCCGGTTCCAAAGCGATTTTCCCAACCGAGCCCTTGAGCCTCGATGGGCGCCGCCTCGGGGTCGGGGCCGAGGTAGCTGGACGGAGCGGCTCCATGGGTCTTGCCGAAGGTGTACCCACCGGCGATCAGCGCAACCGTCTCTTCATCGTTCATGGCCATCCGGGCGAAGGACTGACGAATATAGCGAGCGGCTTCCTTGGGGTCCGGCTTTCCGCCCGGCCCTTCCGGATTTACATAAATTAAGCCCATGTGGTCGGCTGCGAGGTCTTCTCGTAAAATCCCCGCCTCATCGTGGCGCTCGTCGCCGAGCCATTCACCCTCCGGGCCCCAGTCGACGGATTCATCAGGCTCCCAGACATCCTCGCGCCCGCCGGCGAAGCCGAAGGTCTCGAAGCCCATCGATTCCAGGGCGACGTTGCCGGCAAGAATCATCAGGTCCGCCCAGGAAAGTTTGCGGCCGTATTTTTTCTTGACCGGCCAGAGCAGTCTGCGCGCCTTGTCCAGATTGACATTGTCGGGCCAACTGTTGAGCGGAGCGAAGCGTTGGGTTCCATCAGAGGCGCCGCCGCGTCCATCGCTCACGCGATAGGTGCCGGCGCTGTGCCAGGCCATGCGGATGATCAGCGGCCCATAGTGACCATAGTCGGCCGGCCACCACGCCTGGGATGAGGTCAACACCTGCTCGATGTCTTTCTTCACAGCCTTCAAGTCGAGGGTTGAAAAGGCCTCGGCGTAGTCGAAGTCCTCGCCGAGGGGATTGCCGGCGGGCGGGTTCTGGTGAAGAATCTTCAGGTTCAATTGATTGGGCCACCAATCGCGAATTGTGCGGCGTTCGCTGTGGCCGGTCACCGGGCATTTGCCGTTGGCGCCGTTCGTGTGGCCGTTGCTCATGGGATTTTCGTTGCTCATCGTGTTTCCTCCTGCTTTTTTAACGAACTGTATGGCACGGATACAAGGTGGCATGGATGCAAGGCTTGGTCAGGTTAGATTGTTCGCTTCGCTCCGAGACTGGCATGCGGGGCAACGCCCCCAGTAGATGACTTCGGCCTCGTCGATCTCATAGCCCATCGCATCGGAAGGCGTAAGGCAAGGCGCCACGCCAATCGCACAGTCGACGTCTTCCACGCGACCGCAGATGCGGCAGATGAGGTGATGATGGTTGTCCCCCACGCGCGCTTCATAGCGGGTTGGGGAGCCCATGGGTTGAATGCGTCGGATCAGGTTTTTGTCCGCCAGCGTGTTGAGGGCGTCGTAGATTGCCTGCCGGGAGATCGCGCCTAGCTCGGCCTGGGCCAGATCGAACACGGCCTCAGCGGTGATGTGCGGATGTTCTGACACGGCCCGCAGCACAGCCAGGCGTTGCGCAGTGACGTGAAGCCCATGTCGACGTAGGCGATCGCTTAAGTCCTTGCTCATGAGCACATCATAACGCATAATTTTGGACTTTGTCAAGACTTTGATTGTATCTGTTTTTTAAAAGCAGCAAAGAGTGGATGGCGTCCTGGGGCCAAAGACTGCGTCGGAGAGTCTTGGATGAGGGGAGCGATCACTCTTCGGGCGGGCGTTCCAGCGGCGGCGCCGTTGCGCTGAAGTCGTGAGCAATGCGGCGGGCGTACTCTCCGACCAGCGTCTGCACCCGTGGATAGTCCGGGGATGCGACGACAAAACCGACGTGATGCTTCTTGTGCAGCCGCCAGACCACCTCCGGGTCGTTGTAGGCGGCGGTGTCCGGCCATTCCTGCCGCGCCAGCGACACGATCAGGCCGGCGTAGTCCTGGCGCGTCTGCGGCGGCGCATAGTTCTCGCCCCGGATATCGGCGATGACGATGCGCGCCCACTCTCTCCAGGGATTCAAACCGGTGGCGTGTTCGACCAGGCGATCGGTGCCGGCGCCGCCCACGCGCGCCGCAATCTCAAGAAAATACAGCGCGCCGTCCGTTTCGCTGCGGATAAACTCGGCGTGGGTGACTCCTTGCGTCATGCCCATCGCTGCAATCGCCTGGCGATTGATGGCCAGCAGCGCCTCTTCCAGCGGACTGCCGCGCAACACCGTGCTCGACGCAAAGACGCCGCCGCCGTGATAGACCATCATCGGCGGCAGGCCGTAGCGATGCACCGCTGCAAAACGCACCTCTCCCTCCCACACCACCGAATCGACGTGAAAGACGTCGCCGGGCAGGAATTTCTCCAACAGGAAGTAGCTCTGGCGGTCTCCCAGCGTCGCAAGCGCCTGCCATAGCTCGTCGGGATGGTGGATCATCTTAATGCCCATGGCGCTGGCTTCGGAGCGAGGTTTGAGCAGCCATGGGCCGGGCACGCGCGCCAGGTATTCGCTCACCGTCGGATAGTGAAAGACAGCAGTGAACGGCGGCACAGGCGTCCCCGTCTGGTGGGCGCGCACGCGCATCGCCAGCTTGTCGCGGAAGAAACGCGCCTGCGATGCGCCCATGCCCGGCATGCGAAAATGCTCGCGCAGGTCGGCGGCCGTCTCGACGTCATAATCGTCGAGCGGCGCAATGCGGTCGATGGCGCGCTCGCGCATCAGATAGGCGATGGAATAGGTGATGTCGGGCTGCCTGGCCAGGTTGGGGAAGGGCAGCATAAAAAACTCGTCGATGGCATGGCGCGGCCACTCTTCATGTTCAAGCTTCTGGGTTGTCACCAGAATCGTGCGACACCCCTGCTGCTTGCACTCTTCGATGAACAATCCACCTTTGAAGTAGCTGGCAAGACAGAGAATCGTTGGTTGCATCATCTTCTCGCTCGGTGAGATGGGTGAGATTTAGAGAATTGGAAACCTGCGCGACGGCAAGTGCGCCGATCTCGATCATCCTACACAGGCCGCTCTCCGGCTTTGGGCGGCGCCACCGCCATGAAGTCGCGGGCGACGCGGTCGGCGTAGGACGCGATGAGCTGCTGCACCCGCGCGTAGTCCGGCGAAGCCACGATGAAGCCCACGTGATGCTCCTTGTGCAATCGCCAGACCAGTTCCGGATCGTTGTAGGCGGAGGTGTCCGGCCAGGGCTCGCGCGCCAGCGAAACGACCAGGCCGGCGTATTCCTCCTTCGCAGGCGGCGGCGCATACGCTTCTCTGCGCAGATGGGCCACTTCGAGCCGCGCCCATTCTCGCCACAGGTTGACGCCGGTGGCGTGCTCCACCATCCGGTCGATGTTGGCGCCGCCGACGCGCGCCGCAATTTCCAGGAAATAGAACTTGCCGTCCGCTTCGGAGCGGATGAACTCGGCGTGCGTCACTCCGCGCACCATCCCCATGGCTGCGATCACTTCGCGGTTGAGCGCCTGCAACGCCTGCTCCTCCGCTGAGCGATAAGGGAGGTTGCCGGTGATGAAGACGCCGCCTCCTTGATAGACGGCCATCGGCGGCAGGCCATAGCGGCTGCACACCGTGAAGAGAACCTTCTTGTCCCACACGATGGAATCGACGTGGTACACGTTCCCAGGCACAAATTTCTCCAGCACGTAGAAGGACTGCCGATCGCCCAATTCATTGAGGAGCGGCCACAGCTCCTCGGCGCGGTTGACCTTGCGGATGCCCATCGAACTGGCCTCGGAGCGAGGTTTGAGCACCCACGGCCCGGGAACGGTCGCCATAAAGTTGCGCAGATCCTCATAGTTGAGCACGTGCACGAACTCTGGAACCGGGATGCCCTCGTCGCGCGCTTGCACGCGCATGGCCAGCTTATCGCGGAAATAGCGCGACGTCGTGCAGCCCATGCCGGGAATGCGCAGATGCTCGCGCAGGTCGGCCGCCGTCTCGACGTCGAAATCGTCGAGCGCAATCAGGCGGTCGATTTTGCGCGTGCGCGCCAGATAACTGACGGCGTAGGTGATGTCCGGCTGCTTGAAGAGGTTGACAAAGGGCATGACGAAAAACTCGTCGATCGCTTCCCGCGGCCAGGCTTCATGCTCCAGGTCTTGCGATGTAATCAAAATGGTGCGGCAGCCGAGCCGTTTGCACTCCTCGATGAAGGCGCCGCCCTTGAAGTAGCTGGCGAGACAGAGAAACGTGGGCGTCATGGTTGCGTCCTTTGGGATGACAGTTGAATTGCCCGCATATTACACCCTGGCAGGGATTCCGCAAAATGTCATCGTTTTTTCGTCTTTATGCGCCACGACAACGTCGATCGGCGCTCTCTACAATGAGAGAGGGTTCGGCGTCAATGAGCCCACTCTGCGCCGTTGGGAATGGAATCTGGAGCGGGAGAGCAAGAGCATGTCAAAGACGATCGACGGGCGAACGCAAGCCGCCAGCGCGAAGCTTTATTTCGTATTGAAGCGTCGCATGTGGATTGCAGCGGTTAGCTTATTCCTGCTGGGATGGGCGCTGGCCGCGCCTGCAGTTGTCCATGCGCAATCGCCGGCGGATGGCTTTGCCCCCAGTTTTGACAATGAGGTGCGCGCCTTCGCCCTGCAGGGTGATGGCGGACTGGTCGTGGGCGGCGCCTTCACCAAAGTAGGCGCAACGCTGCGCAGCCGTCTGGCGCGCCTGGACGTGAGCGGCGCGCTGGATATGGACTTTGAAGTGAGCGCCAATCAGACGGTCTACGCGCTGGCGATCCAGGACAATGGGGCTATCGTCCTCGGCGGCGCGTTTACGCAGGTGAACGGAGCGGGACGCAACCGCCTCGCCCGCGTCAGCGCCGACGGCCTCCTCGACCCTGCGTTCAATCCAAACGTGAATGGCGCCGTCCGTTCTATTGCGCTGTTGGCCGACGGTAAGCTCCTGATTGCAGGCGAGTTCACGACGGTGGCCGGTCAGCCGCGCACGTATCTCGCTCGCCTTCACGGCGACGGAACGCTCGACGTTTCTTTTGCGCCTGCGCTCAACGGAGCGGTGTATGCGTTGGCGGTGCAGGAAGACGGCGGCGTGGTGGTGGGCGGCGCTTTCACCGAGGTGAACGGGCAGCCCCGCGCTCATCTCGCGCGCTTTGACGCAGCCGGCGCGCTCGATCCCGGCCTGGCGCCCATTTTGAACGGGCCGGTCTATGCGTTGACGCTCGATTTTGACGGCTCGATCGTCGTGGGCGGTGATTTTACGTCGGTCAACAGCGTCGCGCGCGGCCGGTTGGCGCGCTTCGCCCCCACCGGTGCGCTCGCCGCTGCACCTGCGCTGACCTTCGACGGCGCCATTCATGCATTGGCGATCCAGGCCGACGGTCGGATCATCGCCGGCGGCGCATTTCTGCAGGTGAACGGCCAATCGCATCCCCGACTGGTGCGTGTTGGACTCAACGGCGCCCTAGACCCAACGTTTTCGCCGGCGCCCAACGGCGCAGTCTACGCCCTGCTCATTCAGCCCGACGACAAACTCGTCGCCGGAGGCGCCTTTACGCTCGCCGGCGCTGCGTTGCGTAACAGAGCGGCCCGTTTCTATGAGGATGGCAGCCTGGACGCCGACTTCGACCCGCTGGGCGACGAGAATGTGAACGCAGAGGTGATGGCGCTGGCGCTTCAGGCGGACGGCAAGGTTCTGGCAGGGGGAACGTTCCCCTCCTTCGACGGGGAAGAGCGCCTGCGCTTGGCGCGTTTCTGGCCCGATGGCCGCCTCGATGCCAACTTCGCTCCACGCTTCAACGGCGATGTGCGCGCCATCGCTGTGCAGCCGGATGGAAAGATCATCGTGGCGGGCGGCTTCACCCAAGTGAACAACCAATCTCGCCCTTTCATCGCGCGGCTCCTTGCAGATGGCTCGCCGGACGCCGGTTTCGCCCCCTTGAACGACGGCGATCTTCTGAGGGCGCTCGCCGTCGCGCTGCAGCCGGATGGCAAAATTGTGGTCGCCGTGGAGTTCAAAGAGCAGACGAATCGCCGTCCTCGCCTGTTGCGCCTCCACCCGGACGGCGCTGTGGACGCCTCTTTTCAGCCGGCGCTGCATGAAGGGCTGATCAGCTCACTGGCCATCCAGCAAGATGGGCGGATCCTCGCCTGCGGGGAGTTCACGGCCGTGTTGAACGCTGAAGTCATCGCCGGCAACCTTGTGCGTTTACGGCCCACCGGCGAATTCGATCCCACCTATGCGCCTGAACTTGGGCGCTGTCTGGCGCTGGCGCTTCAGCCGGACGGTCGCCTGCTGGTTGGCGGCATTGCGTCCTCGCTGCTGGTTCGCCTTAACGCAGACGGTAGCCTGGACGAGGGTTTTAACGCCAGCCTAAGCAACGGCTATGTGAGTGCAATCCTCCTGCACTCCGATGGTCGGATCACGGTGGCGAATAACTATGAAGAAAATGACCAGAAGCGCGGTCGCGTTTTGCGGCTCACCCACAACGGCGCCCCTGATCCGAGCTTCGAGATGCACGTCGCCGACAACGCAGTTTTGGCGTTGGCGCTGCAGAAAGATGGCAAGGTGTTGACAGGCGGCGGCTTTACGCAGATCGGCAGCCAGGCGCACGGCGCCGTCCCCCGCGTGTGGCTGGCGCGACTGTCGGCGACCTCAACCTCCGCCCAGAGGCTGGCCGCCGAACCCGACGCTGGACGATTCGTCTGGAATCCCAGCGCTGCTTTCCCGGCGTTTCACCGTGTGGAATTCGCCGCCTCGATCGATGGAGGCGCAACCTATACGCCGCTCGCGCGTGGCGCCTGGTCTGACAATCGCTGGCAAGCGAATTTCGCCGGCGCGCCGCTGAATCAAATTTTCTGGCTGCGCGCGCGCGGGGCTTTCGCCGTCGGTGGGTTCAACGCCTCCACCGGCCTGGTTGAGGCGGTCACGCGTGCGTTTATCCCCGGCGGCGAGCTCGAGATCGCCACTCTGGTCAACCCGACGCATCTCGCGCCGGCCTGGCGAGTCGAAGTCGTCGGCGCCACGCCGTTGACCGCCGCGTGGGCAGGCGCCGGCGCCACCGGCGTGCGCGGGGTCGCCGCAGGCCTGTACACTGTGACGCTGCACCCCGGCGATGGCGTCTTTTTCGACGACTATGACGCCAGTTATGCCTGCACCGTCGACGGCCAGCCCGGCCTCAATGGCAGTGGAAACTCTTTTCAGATTACTGTCAACCCGCAAAGTCGTGTGCGTTGCACCTTCACCCTGACGCGGCGCACCGGCTCGCTGGAGGTGCGTCATACTGTTGAACCGGCGGCTCCGGGCGGCGAATGGGAGCTGCGCGTGACGGGTCCTACAGCTTACACGGCGACGCTGCCCGGCGCCACTGTCATCGGCCCGCTCACCGTCTTCACCGGCGCCTACACGCTGGAGTTAACTCCACGCAGCGGCGGCGAGTATCGCACCACCTATCAATGCATAAGCGGTTCGCAATCTTCGGTCAGCGGCGAGGGTGCACAGGCGACGCTGAGCGTTGAGCGTGGAGAGCGGGTGACCTGCGATTTCCGCAGTGTGCGCATTGCAACGAGCCACCAACTCTTTCTGCCGCTGATGATGCGCAGCCGGTGAAAGTCGCTGGAATAAGAAAAACCCATCGCTGCCTCGCTTGGCAACGATGGGCTCAGGAGGATGATGCACACACCTTTGGTGGCGATGACTGGACTTGAACCAGTGACCTAGGGATTATGAAGCCCTCGCTCTAACCGACTGAGCTACATCGCCGGATTCAGAAGCCGCCAGCGGAGCGCTGGCGGCTTGAGGTAGCGGGGGTAGGAATCGAACCTACGACCTTCGGGTTATGAGCCCGACGAGCTACCGCTGCTCCACCCCGCGGCGATTACATTGTCAAATATAGCACAGAACGGCTGAGAGGTCAAAAATTCGTCGCCGTTTTTTAAATTAAATATAGATTCACTCAGTTCGAGCTCCCCGATAGTTCAATCTCCCCGATCGGAAGCGGGCCTTCTTCAACAGCGCCGGCGTCCGGGGCATACACCACCACTTCCAGCCGATAGCGCCCGGGCCGGAGCTCCGGCGGTGGAGAAAGCGACTTCCAATCCGGCAGCGCCGCCTCAAAGAAGAGCGTGGTCGGGAGAATTCCGCGCGCAGGCGGGCCATCCTGCTGGGCGAGCACCGCCCCTTCAGCGGAGACGATACGCACCGACGTGTTGAGCTGGCGGTCAATCGGAGCCGCCGCTCGCCAGGTGAGTTCGACGTGCAGCGGCTCACCGATGACCGGCGTGGTGCTGCGCCATGCAAGCAATTCCAGGCGGCCAAAACGCAGGGGCGGATCGAAGGCGTGCTCGAGCGGATAGGCGGGCTGTGCTCTCCAGCCCTGCGCCAGCAACGCCATGACCCCGCGCTCCTGGAAAGCGATGTCGAATTGTTCAATCACCATGCGCTGGAAGTCGCTCTCGTAGCGCGTGGCGAGGCGGAAAGCGTCGGTCACCAGCCAGACGCGCGGCGCGCTGTGCAACGTCGCTTCGAGCTGGTCAGTCCGGTTGAGCAAACGCGCGCCGGACCAGCGATCGACGAGAATTCCATCCCTGTTGATGACAAATTCTTCGTAGACGCGCTGCACTGCGTAGAAATCGCACGGCGCGCCCAGCACGAAGGCGCAGGCCGGCGGCTGGGGCGTCATCACCACGTCGCCCGGCTGACGGTGTCGGGCCACATATTCGAAGACGCGATCGTAGCCTTCGACCTGACGCGTGGTGGCCGCCAGCGCAGGCTGCCAGCCCATCCATACGACGACTCCGGAAAGGGCGAGCGTTGTCGCCCATCGCCACGGCTCCCGCGCCAACCGCGCCTCGATCGGCCAGACGGCGCCCGCCGCGCCCGTCAGCAGCCAGAGCGGCTGCACCAGGAAGAGATAACGCGCCTCGCGCCACTGCCCGCCGACCAGCGTCAGGATGAAGATGAGCACGAAGAGAAAAGGCCAGGCGAAGAACAGCGTTGCTTGATGAAAGGGCCTCAGATGGGCGAGGCGCCACCGCTGCTGCGCCAGAGCGACCAGCGCGACGCCGACCGCCAGCAGCGCCGCCAGCGTCCACGGCAGCCGCTCCGGCGCCGTAAGCAGCGGCGCATAGGCGGGCCAGGCCGTCGCAACGTCAAAGCGCGGAGTCACATACGGGCGCTCCGCCTGGATCGTCTCGAAAAAGCCCGGTTGCCCGAAGATTTCGATGAGATAGCGCACCACCATGCCGGCCAGAATCAACGCATGCGCCGGCCAGACCTCGCGGCGCAAGAGCCATCGCAGGCCGCGCCACAACGCCATGCCCAGCAACAACGGCGGGTAGAGCAGGACGGTCTGTTCTTGCGAGAAGAGCGCCAGGAGGAAGAAGAGCGAAAAGATCAGGTGGCGTTTGAAAAGCTCTTTGCTCCAGCCTTTTTCTGCGTCGGGGGCTTTCACGGCCCAAAACGCCGCCCACACGGTCAGCAGCGTAAAAAACTGCAACTGCGCGTAGAAACGCGCCCGGCCGCCCCAGACGATCGCCTCCGGCAGCAGCGTCAACCCCAGCGCGGCCAGCCAGGCCACGCGTCCGTTCCATTCCCGCCGACCGATGGCGAAGATGGCCGCAATGGTCGCAAGGTTGAAGAAAAGCGCCGGCAGGCGCCCCGTCGTATAGTCAAGGCCGGCGAGCGCGCCTGCAAGGGCGGTGACGTAGGTGGCGAGCAGCCCGCGCGTGTAGAGGACGCCGCTGGGCATGAGCGGCGCGCCGAGCTCCAATGTGCGCCTCGCCGCCCACAAGGTCGTGAACTCGTCCACGTGCAGGCTGACGTTCTGGATATGCCGCCAGCGCAGCCAGAATCCCAAAACGAGCAGGACGCCGACCGCCGCCAGCGAAAACAAAAGGCGCTTTCTCAAGGCGCCGCGATTTTCCTCCTCTGGCTCCCCAGGGTTTTCGATGCGCTCCTGGTGCGGAACGGGTAGGGAGGCTTTCATGGGACGGCGATCTCCCCGATGACGGCGAAATCGCCGACGTTTTGTTCGCCCTGAGCAACCGGCAGGCGTCTGTCGCCCGCATACAGCCCCACGCGCACCGGATAGCGTCCAGGCGGCAGATGCTCCGGCAGCGCCACGGCGATGACATCTACAATGCGCTGTCCGGGCTGCCAAGTGTTGGTCGGGGCGAAGCCGTCCAACGGCGGCCGGTCGCGCTGGGCGACGAGCTCGCCCCTTTCATCAACGATGTGCACGAAAGTTGTGTAGGCTTCAAGGGGCGTGGTGAGCGCGTCCCATTGGAGATGAATGCGCGCTGTTCGCCCTGCTGCAGAGTCGCTCTCCAGGAAAGCGCCGGACAGGCGGGCGACCTCGCCGAAGGTGAAAGGCGGTTCGAGCGCAGGAGCGCTTGGCGCCTCCCCGACCTGCACCAGGGCGATTTTGCGCTCGTCGCCGGGCAGGCGTTCGCCTGTGCGCGCATCGATTGCCGCCAGCGGCTCGAAGGTGGCCGGGTCATAGAACGAAAGCACAAGCTGATAGAGGCCTGGCGCTGCGTCGTCGGCCAGCGCAAGCGTGTGACCGTCCGGGCGCACCTGACGCACCGGCCAGTCGCTTGTCGGCGCGCCCCAGGGCCAGCCTTCAGCGCGCCAGCGTTCTTCGCCATCGGCGTTGAGCAGGCGCACAAGCACGTTGTAGTCGGTCTCCATCGGCGCCAGCGCCTGCAAATAGAAAGTGACAAGCTGAGACGCCCCGGGCGCCATGTGCGCTGTCTCCATCTCGACGCCGATCAGCCGGATGGCGCCGCCGAAATCGGTCGCCGGCGCGGTGTTGAGCGCAATGAAGGGAGGCAGCAGCGTGTTGCGCAGGTCGTAGACGCGCGCCAAGGTCAGTCCGTTCGCCTGCACCTCGTGGACGGGCGTCTGCGCCTCGAACCAGGCTACGGCTTCTTGCGAGGGCAGTTGGCGCTGCCACTGGTTGATGTAGGTGACGGCGTAGTCGGTGTCGAGCCACGAAAGCGGAGAGCTGTAACCCATCGGCACGGCCACGCCGTCGGAAAAATAGGAAAAAGGGCCATCTGCATACCACGCAGCGATGCGAAAATTTTCGCTGCCCGGCAGCGTATTGAGCCAGCGCGCCGCCGCGTCCAGCCCCTCCCCCCAGCCGACGAAGAGCACCTGCGGCGCAGTGCGGCTGCCGCCGACGAGCGGATTGTAGTAGGTCAGGTAGTAGGGATAGGTGAGGGCGGTGAAAAGGCCGTGCAGTGCAAACGCAGCCCCCAGCAGCGTTGCCGTGGGCGGCGCGCTGCGCAGACGCCGCAGCCAGCCGCCCCCTTCGATGCGCCACGGCGTCTGGGCAAGCGCCAGCCAGCCCACCGCCGCCGCCAGGTCGAAAGCGAGAAAGGCGGGCAGGATGTAGCGGTCAAATTTCTTGGCGGGCACGCTCATCGCTGCAATGAAGACCAGTGCAAAGAAGAGCGCGCCGCGCACCGTGCGACGCGTGCGGACGTCGGCGAAAATCCACTCGCGGCGCACATAAAAGACAAGCGCCGCTGCGACGCCGATCAGAACGGCGGGCGTGGTGCGAAAGAGGAGCGCCACCGGATAAAAGAATGGGCCTGGGTCGTCTGTAGGCGCGCCCAGGAAGAAGTTCGGGTTGACGTGCCCTTCGACGTAGGCTTCCATCTCCGTCGCCATGCGCAACAGCGCACCGACGGGGTTGACCCACATCGCCGGCCACAACAATGCGAAAGTGGCGACGGCGACGACGCCCCATAGCACGTAACCGAGGCAGAGGCGGCGAATGATGGCGACGGCGGAGACCCCTCCGCCGGGATGAGACGAGGGCTCGTCCTGATCCGCGTAAGGATCGGAGTCTAGAATCTGACGGCGAGCGCGCCACACGCGCCAGCATTGCACGACGAGCAAAACGCCTCCGATCGGCGCCAGGAGCGCAGCGGGCGTCTTGGTCAGCCACGCCAGCCCCATAAAGACGCCGGAAAACAGCAGGTCTCGCCACAGGCGGCCGCCGTAGAGCCAGGCCATGAAGAAGAGCAGCGAGAGGAAGATAAAGCTGGCGACGAAGCCGTCCGGGTGAAGTTGTCGCGAGAGCGCCACGCCGAAAGGGTCAACGGCGAGAAAAATGAAGGTCAGATAGGCGCCGTCGCTTCCGAGCAACCGCCGCATGGGAAAGATGCCCAGCCATAAGAGCAGCGCCACGCCGAAGGCGATCCAGCGGCGGCCAGCCACCAATAGCTCCAGCGGCGTGTGATCGCTGTTTGCCTTAAGCCATGCCTCGAAGTGTTCGCGCTCCCACGTGAAGTAGCCCGGCGCCTGCTGTGGATACTCGGGAAAAACGCCGAGCAGGCCGAGCGCGCCCGCCCACATCACGGTGACGCCTGGATGTTCGCGCTGGAAGGTCTGGGCGAAATCGGCGTGGCTGAGGGCGTAGGCGAAGTTGGCCGAACGCGCCAGCCATTTGCGCTCGTCGGGCGAGACGTAGGCATCGAGCGCCAGCGTGCGCGGCAGCCACGCCAGCAGGAAGAGAAAGAGCAGCCAGGCAGCCTGGCGATAGCGCAGCGTCATTCTTCTCCGATGCGGATGTCGGTCAAATGCACCTGCGTGCCGATCTCGTTGCCCTCTTCATCCACGATCGGCAGCCGCTCGAAGGTCTCCTCCAGATACATGCCCGTGTAGAGCGGATAGAGGCCGTCGGGCGCGTCTTCCTTGACGGGAATGATGTAGGGGTCGGCGACCAGCTCGCCCGGGTCCCACCGCCAGGTGTCGCGGCCTTCGCAGACCGGATAGCCGTCGCGCTGCGCCACGATCTGCCCGTCGCCGAAGTAGGCCTGGTTGAAGACCTTGTAGGACTTGTCGATCGGTTGCAGGGCGCGCCAGAAGAGCGTCAGATAGATGTTGTCTCCCTGGCGCAGCGGTTTTTCGTAGCGAATGTCGTATCCCTCCAGGGCGATCAGGTTGCCCAGGTTGGCGTACAACGGGAAAGCGATCGGCGGATCGACCGAGGGATAGGTGAGCGGCAGGTCGGCCAGCGCATGTCGATCGAAGGCGTCTGCGAATTCCTCGTTGCGATAGGTGATCAGCCCTTCATTGGGCAGCTGCGTCGGAAATTCATGGCGGGCGCCGGTGCGTTTGTAGATGATCATCTTGTCGCGACCGTTAACCTGCACCCGTCCCCACTTCTCGAAGCCCTGGCGCAGATAGTGCTCCATGGCAAGCATGTCTTCGTTCGTCCAGGGCTCGAGGTTGCGAATTTCAAAGAACCATATTGCGTCGCGGCGGCAGCGCTCCTCCCCGCGCGTGTACCAGGCCGGCACCCACGCCTCCTTTTCGTTCGTCTCATAGGGGCCGCTGAGCACGCCCTGGCGATAGAGCTCGCCGACGGTCTTCCAGCCGTTGTTGAGGGGATAGCCGAAACGCGCTTTGTTGTCCGGCTCCTCATAGACGGTCCAATAGCCCGGCGGTCGCTTCTCGAAATAGTTGAGCAGCACTTCCTCCTGGCTGAGGAAGAAGTGATAGGCGTAGAGCCCGAAGTAGACGGACAGCGCCGCGGCGACGCCTGCACCCATCCATGTCGCTTTCGGCGCGCCGATGCGTTCTTGCAGCGCTGCCCAGAGCAACGAGAGTTCGTCGCCTGCAATCAGCGCCCAGGGCATGAAGAAAGTGTAGACGTGCGTGCGCGGCTTCTCGGTGAGGAAAAGCGCCAGGATCATCACGACGCTGAACCAGAGCCAGATCGTCCGGTTCTCCAGCCGCTGCCGGGGCGAGAGCACGATCAGGCCAAAGACCAGCGTAAAGGGAAGCACGATCCAATCCTTGCCGCCGATCGTGAGCCATTCCGGCCAGAAAAGGGTGACGCCAAAGAAGAGCGTGATCAGCGCCGAGAGCGCAAGGCTCCACGAACGGTTGAAATTTTGCCGCACGACGCGCAGCGCCGCCAGCAGCGTCAACGCAATCCAGAGCAACACCTGCAGCGTGGTGCTATAAAGCGTGGTGCGCAGAAAGACGTCGTTGAGGTTGTTGTAGGGCGGGCTGCCGCCGATGCGCCTCACCGTGAGATAGGTGTACGTGGCGGCGAAGCGGTCATGAAAGATGTAGGGAATATAGAAAATCCCCAGGAGCACCGCTCCGACGCCGGCGGCGAGCGCGGCGGCGCCCAACAGTTGACGCCACTGCGCCCGATGGCGCAGGAAGGTCGCTGCAAGCAACGCCGCTGCGGGCAGGGCGGCCAGCACGCCTTCGTAGTGCGAAAGGATGGCGGTCGAAAGCAGAAGCGCGGCCAGTATGAGGTAGCGGGCCGTCGCCATAGGCTTTACATAAATGCGATAAAGGATCAGCACCGTCAACACCGAGGTGAGGAAGACGATGCTCTGGTACTGGACGATGTGCGCGAAGCCGATGAAGTAGCCGTCGAAGGCCAGGAACATGGCGGCGATCCAGCCGGCCAGCGGTCGATAGAGCCGCGCGCCGAGCAGAAAGACCGCCAGCAGGCCGGCCAGGTTGGCGATGGCGAACGGCAGGCGCGCCGTCTGTTCGGTGAGATGACCTGTCAGTGTGTACAGGACGGTGGGCAGGAGAATTTCGGTCGGCCCCTTTTTGTGGAGCATCAACACATCTTCGTAGCCCTGCAGCACGGCCGCCGCGCGCAGGGCGGCCCGCGCCTCATCCCCTTGGAAATCAGCGTATCCCAGCCCGACGAAGCGCGTGACTGCGCCCACCGTCAGCAACACGGCCAGGCCAGTCCATAGCCAGCGTCGGTCGCCGCCGAGGGCAGGCCAGGCCGGCGCGCCTGGGGGATGAGGTTTGCGTAACCATAGCCAGAGGAGCAGCGCCAGCGTCAGCGCATCGAAGGCCAGCAGCGTGGGGAGCTGCGTCGGCCCGCCGGGCAGATAGCTCAGCAGCAGCATGACGATCACCATGACGCCGAAGGCTGCTGCAATGCTGTACAGGAGCCGTTCCCAAAGGTCCGGCCGCGAGACGCTTCGCCCCACCAGTGCTTCGATCAACAACGCGCCGGGCAGAAACCCGGCGATCACCAATACCGCCAGCGCCTGCGCCAGCATCGGCGTCGGCGTCAACAGGACAACGTGCGCCAATGCGCTGACGAGCAGGGCAATTCCAAGCCAACGATTGTTCATGGAGAAAGAGTGTACCACGACATGGCGGAGAGGCCATATCGTGACCCGCCGCAGATTTTACAGTTCGGCGAGCAGCTCCGCCAGCAGCGGATAGAGCCTGCGATAGCGGGCGTACTGAGCCTCGTAGGCCTCCGTCCATGCGGCGGACGGCTGGATGCGCTCGCGCCAGCGCACGGTCTGCGCCACAGCCGCAGTGAAATCGGGATAGACGCCTGCACCGACGCCGGCCAGCAACGCAGCGCCCAGGCAGGCGGCGTCGGTGACGGCGGGGACGCGCAGGGGAATGCGACAGACGTCGGCCTTGATTTGGAGCCAGAGAGCGCTGCGAGCGCCGCCGCCGACCGCGTGCAGCTCGTGGATCGCCACGCCTGCAGCGCGCAGCAGGTCAAGGTTGAGGCGCAGCTCATAGGTCAACCCTTCCAGCGCCGCCTTGACGATTTCCGCTTTGGTGGTGGCGAAGGTCAGTCCCAGGAGCGCCCCCTTCGAGCGCACGTCCAGCGTGGGCGTGCCGCTGCCGGCGAAGTGAGGCAGCAGCAGCAGACGGGTTGGCCCTGTCGGCGCTCCCTCCAGCAGCAGGTCATAGGCGTCGACGCCGGTGGCGGCGGCCTGCTCCATCTCCTGGCGACCGAATTGGTCGCGGAACCAGCGCAACACCAGTCCGCCGCTGTGGTTGAGCGTCATCGCCAGATACAGGCCGGGGACGACGTGACGATAGATGGAGACGCCGCCCTTCTGCAGCGCGGGCGCCGGCGTCGGCGACTCCATCGCCACCTCGACCACTTCGGCGGTGCCGGTTGAGACCATCGCCAGGCCGGGGACGATCACGCCGCTGCCCAGCGCTGCGCACGCCTGGTCGTGACCGCCGCTGACGAGCCAGAGGTCCTGGGCGAGACCAAACTCTTGCTTGAGTTCGGCGCGCAGCTTTCCCACCACGCCGCCGGCAGGCGGCGCCGGTTTCGCCAGTCGGGCGCGTTCGATCTTGCAGCGCGCCAGGATGTCGTCGTCCCAGTCGGCGGAGGCCAGATTCATCAGCTGCGTGCGCGAGGCCAGACAGACGCTGACGACAGCCTCGCCGCCCAGCCGGCGCATGAAGAAGTCTTCGTATAGTAAAAATTGATGCGCCTCTCGCCAGAGTTCCGGCTCATGGCGCTGCAGCCAGAGCAGTTTTGGCAGCGTGTTGATCGTGTGCAGGGGCATGCCTGTGCGTTGGAAAAGCGCATCTGCGCCGAGGGTTTCCGACAGCCAGGCATTTTCAGCCGTCGTGCGCGTGTCCATGCCCAGGATGGCGGGGCGCAGCGCGCGGCCGCGGCGGTCGACCGGAATCACCGCCTCCCCTTGGCAGGAAAGCGCCAGCGCTACAGGCGGGTCGTCGGTCGCCTGCGTCGCTGTTTCGCGCAGACATTGCCACGCCAGCGCCCAGACCTGTTCGGCATCCTGCTCCGCCCAGCCAGGCTGCGGCGTCTGGACTGCGTATTCGCGTCGCGCCTGCGCCAGAACGCGGCCATCTTGCGCGAAGATCATGGCCTTGCAGCCGGTTGTGCCGATGTCCAAACCGATCAGCGACATCGCTCCTCCTTTCGAGTCCGTGGCTCACGCAGAACGCAAAGATGCAGAAGAAATTCACAATAGGAGGTGAGGCAGTTCGTGAAGTTTTCTCATAGGATGCGACCCTCCAGGAAGCTTATGAATTTCACAAATGCTTCTGGCAACCTGGAGACGCAGCTCGTAGCTGCGCTTCCTCGAATTCCCCAAGACTTTGCGGCCCGCCGAGAACGTGCGGCTGAGAGCCGCACCTCCTATCATTGCCGCCTTATTTGCTCAATCCGCTCTATCGATTGCCAGGTTCAACTGAGCAATTTCTGTCACGATGATTGCTCCTTCGTGGATCGTTTTATGGCTTGATCAGCACTTTCAATCCTTCTCCGCTGTTGGCGGCGGCGAACGCCGCATCGATCTCATCGAGCGCAAAGCGGTGGGTGATCAACTTTTCGACCGGAATCACTTTGCGCGCAAAGAGGTCGAGCGCCATGGCGTGAGCAGTCGGATGATAAGAAAAGGCGCCGATCACTTCGATTTCTCCGTAGTGGATGCGGTTGCTGTCCAGCGTGGTCATCGGGTTGGCCTTGGGGAGGCCGCCGAAGAGCACGACCTTTCCCCCTTTGCGCACCATGCGCACCGCCGCTTCCTGTGTGGAGGCGTCGGGGTTGGCGCAGATGGCGATGTCGGCGCCCAGGCCGTGCGTCAGCTCGCGCACGCGCGCCACCATGTCCTCTCGGCTGCTGTCGATGATGGCGTCCGGCTCAAAGCGGGCGATCAGCGCGCGGCGACGGTCGTTGCGCACCACGATAAACGCCCGCGCGCCGCGCGCCTTCGCCGTCAGGGTCAGCAAAGCGCCGATCGGTCCGGCGCCGATCACCACGACGACGTCATTCAGGCTGGTGTTGGTTTTGATGTGCGAAGCCAGCACCGAAGAGCACGGCTCGGCCAGGGCGGCGATCTCGTCGGACAGATTGTCCGGAATCGGATGGACGACGCCGTTGGCCAGCACTTCGCCGCTGATCGCCAGCTTCTCGGCAAAGCCGCCGGGGTGGCCGGGAGTGATGCCGAGAAACCGCGTCTGGTCGCACAGGTTGAACAGGCCGCGCTGGCAATACCAGCAGCGCCCGCAATGAATGTCCGGCCCCACCGCCAGGCGGTCGCCGACGGCGATGGACGCGACTTTAGGACCGACCGCAATCACTTCTCCGGCGATCTCGTGGCCTGGGATGATCCCTTCTACGCCGGGCGGCAGCCCCTCGCGCCAGCGCCGCAGGTCGGAGCCGCAGACGCCGCACGCCGTGACTCTGAGCAGGACGCCGTCTTCAGGCAAGGGTGGATCGGGAACTTCACGCACTTCAAATTGTCGAACGCCTGTTTGAATCGCTGCTTTCATGCCCAGAATCCGCTCTTGAGAATGTGAAAGTGTAAATTGCGGAGTTCCGCAGGCATTTTTAAACCTGCGTCAATCCGTTTCATCCGCCTCATCCGTGTTCTATCCTTCTCCCGGGCGCCCAAATTCCGCACGCACCGCGTCGAGCACGAGCACCCAATCAGGGCCGTCGCAAGGGGGATGGAAAGTTGCGGCTCCGCGTGCCGCGAAGTCGCCGATGAGGGAGGCGCCGCCGGTGCGCGGATTATACCACCAGGCGCGCACCTGTGCGTCGGCCACCCAGTCCAACGTCACCGTGATCGGCTGCACCAGCGGCGTGTAGATCAGGGCGTAGCGACCCTCTGCATCGCGCGTGGCGCGCATGTGGCTGCCGCGTTCGGTCGGGTTGTCGACCAGAATGCCCTGGTCGGGAATGCGGCTGAAATAGGGTCGCGACTCCACAAGCCGGCGCAAATAGCCGATCTGCATCGCTCCTGGACGATCCAGCGCCTCGGTCCAGGGGCGATCGACGTGGTTGATCGGTGGATAGCGGACGCCACAGAATTGCCAGATGGCGTGATGCCCGTAGGTCACGCCGCAGCCTCCGGCGAAGACCGAACGGTAGGTCTGCTGACGCACGTCGTGGTCGCGATAATAGCCGTTGGCCGGGCTCCACGTTGGCCAGGGGTTGATCGGATGATCTTCGTAGTTCGGCTCGCCGTCGAGGGTCGGCTTGATGGGCTGCAATGCGGAGTCGCGCTCGATCATCTCCCAGACCGGTGCGCTGCGTCCGCCGCCATGGCCGGACTGCATCATGTTCATGTCGAGCCAGGCCTCCTCATGCAGCTCTTCGGAGCTAGAGTGCCCGCCCCAAGGGTGGTAGGTCTTGAGCGGCCGACCGCCTGCGCCTTCATCGATGCCGGCGGCCATTGCGCGCCAGATCGGGCGATAGTCCTTCTCCTCGTGCAGCGCCGGCCGGTCTCCACCTAGAATCCAGAGGATGTTGCTGCGTTCTCGATAACGGGAGCCCAGCCAGCGGCCATACGCGTATGCGTTCTCCGGCGTGAAGATCGCCGGCCCGGCGCCCCACATCGGCGTCACCTTGTCCCCCCACGTCGGCAGCAGGCCGACGTAAAGGCCCTTTTCCGCCGCCTTGTCGATCACGGCGTCGACATAGCGAAAGTAGGCCTCGTTGGGCCGCGTCGGGTCTTCGTCGAGCAAGGGGAGGTCGCCGTAGACGTTGGGCGTGCGAACGCCGTCGAATTCGGCCAGAGCGACCGCCTGGATCACGTTCATGCCCTTGCGACGGCGGTTTTCCAGATAGCGTTCGGCTTCTTCGAGGCTGAGCCGGTGGAAAAGCTCCCATGCGGTGTCGCCCAGCCAGAAAAAGGGTGCGCCGCTTTCGGTCTGTAAGAAACGGCGGTTTTGATTAACTTGAATTTTGGGCAGAGGTTTGGTCATCGGTGTTTTTCCTTTGCTCGATCACCTTTTAAGTTAATGCTTTTCTGACAAGCTCCGCCGTAGCGCCGGAGGGATGCGTCTGCGCCAGCGTCGTGAGATCGAAGCCGCGCAGGTTCTTGGCCGCCAGACAGAGGGCGTCGCACAGCGCGCCGGCAGCCAACGTGCTGCCGAAGGGAAGCACGCCCTCGCCTTCGGCGTAGACAGCGGCGGGCAGCGTCAGCACCACGTCGCTCAAGCCACCCAGCTCCGAGTCCGGCTTCCAGGTCAGGCTGATGACCTTGCCCCCCCGCTCGCGCGCGACGCGCGCAAAGTGGTTGATCTCGGCGCTCTTGCCAGCTTTGGAGAGCGCGATCAGCACATCGCCGGGCGCCACCGCCGCCGACGGTCCATGCAAGGCGTCGGCGGGGGGCGCGAAGAAGGCGTGCATCCCGCAGGTGGCGAGCAGGTGCGCCAGCCGCCGCGCAATTGCGCCGGAGGTGCCGGAGCCGGTCGTCATGATGACGCCGGGGCATTGCGCTACGAGGAGAACTGCATCGACAAAGGGCTGACCCAGCCCCCCCGCCACCTCGGTCACCGCTCTGCCTTCCGCTTGAATCAGCGCCTTTGCCTGTTCCAACAAGGTGTTCGCTTCCATGCAATCCTTCCTTTCCACAGAGCTGCTCCCCGCCCCTATTCGAGGGAAGCTAGAGGCGGGGCGTATCAAAAGGAGAATCTCCGGCGTTGTCGCTCAGCGTTGTAGTTGCCGAAGTAGGGTCTCTTCCGCCTGACGCCAGGCGGCGATGATCCGATCCTCGACATCGTGTTCATCGCTTGGCTCGATGCGTCCATGCTCTTCCAGCCAGGCTACGGTGCGCCGCACCCCTTCCTCCCAGGGCACGGTGTAGCGAAAACCAAGCTCCTCTCGAGCCGCGCGATTGTCAAAGATGTTGTTAAACTGAAAGTTCAGCTTGCACCAGGCCGCCTCCTCGGGCAGCGCTCGAGCCAGCAAGTCGGTCGGGATGTGCACCAGGATGGGCGGCGGTGCGGAAAGCGCCTCGGCGACGCGTTGATGGTATTGATTCCAGCTCTGCCATTCTTCGCCCGCGACGTGATACGCTTTGCCCAAAACGTGCGACTGTCCGGCTGCATTGGCGAAGGCGGCCGCCACGTCATCAACATGACAGGAAGACCACAGGGAACTGCCATCGCCGTGCACCGGAATCGGCTTCCCTTTGCGGATGCGGTCGATGTAGCGCGTGCTCCAGCCCAGCGAGTGTAGAAGCGCTCCCCCCTCGCCGTACGTGTGCGCAGGTCGAATGATGGTGATCGCCAGCTCGCCGCGGCGGTGCGCAGCCAACAGAATTTCTTCACACGCCGCTTTGTTTAAGGCGTAGCTGAAGGCCGGATCGGGCTTGCGCTCGGCGTCCTCCTGAATCGGATAGCGCGCCGCCGGCTTGGTGTAGACGTCCACCGTGCTGCAGAAGATGTACTGTTCCGTGCGGCCGGTGAAAGCGCGCACTGCGCTCTCCGCTTCGGCGGGTCGATAACAGACCATGTCGATCACGCAGTCGAAGCGTCCGGCGGCCGCCATCTGCGCCTCGAACGCAGCGAAGTCGGTGCGGTCGCCGATCAGGGTCTGCACAGCCCCTTCCACCCGCAGTGGGGTGCGGCCCCGGTTGTAGAGGATCACTTCGTCGCCGCGCGCCAGCAACTGGCGGGTGATGGCGGTGCTGATGAGGCCGCTGCCTCCGATGATGAGCGTCTTCATTACATCCTTCCACCCTGCACTGTTTTATTCCATGACTCGCCTCAGCACGAGCGCCTGATAGTCCTTGCCTGGCATCGGAATGTCCACCCGCCCGCTGTAGATTGCTCCAGGCGTCACCGTCATGTTCCAGACGTCGATTACCTCGGCGCGATAGCGCTCCTCGGCCGGAAGGCTGATTTCGAGCAAGGCGGGTTGAGCGACGCCTGTGTAAATCAGATAGAACTCGTGCGGCTTGCCCGCGCAAGGCAGGCCGCGCACGACGCCTTCGACGGGGTCGAGGCCGGTCGTCGGCCCTTCCTCAAGCAGCCGTCGCAGGAAGGCCAGCCGCGGCGGGCTTTCGCCGTGCAAGACCCCGCCTTTCGACCACCACAGGATGTCCTGTGGGTGGAGATAGGTCTCGCCGTGACCTACGTAGCCGCCGTGCGCAGTTCCCAGCCAGAAGCGATGCACCATTTCCCGCGCCGAGATGTTGCCCCACGTCATCGGGATGTTGCCTTCGTAACAGCATTCATCGACCACCACCGGTTTTCGCACCTGGCTGCGCCAGAGACCGACGCGCGCAAGGTCCGAGTGTTGAATGCTCTGATGGGTTACCCACGGTTTGCTGTGGTCGTAGAAGTCATGGCAGTTATGGATCGAGCGTAGATGCTGGTAGGGATCGCTCTCCTGCACGATGCGGAAGAAACGGTCCCAGTCGGCCATTGACTTGTTCGTTATCAGGTCGTATTCGTTCGCCATCGACCACCAGACGTTGCGATAGGCCGCCAGCCGCGCCACCACGTAGCGGAGGTAGCGCTCGTCCTGCTCTGGGGTCATGGTGGCGAAGCCCCAGCGGTCGTAAGGATGGAACAGAATGATGTCGGCTTCGACGCCTAGTTCGCATAGCCGGGCGACGCAGCGGTCGAGATGCTGAAAATAGGCAGGGTCGAAGCGCTCGAAATCGAAGCGCCAGCCTTCTCTGACATCGACGGCGTGGCTGCCCATCCAACGGCTGCCGCCCTTGGACAGACAGGGGAAGGGATAGCGCTCCGGTTCGTTTTCGTTGTAACGATAATGTTTGGGAAAGACGCAGAAGCGAATCTTGTTGAAAGGCGACTGCGCCAGCGTCGCCAGCGTCTGCGCCTCCAGCGTTGCGCCCTGGAGGTTCCAAACGTAACAGGTCGTCCCAATCTGTTTGTAGGGCGTTCCATCGGCATAGGCGAAGTGATAGGTGTGGGCGACGCGCACCGGTCCGTGATTGCCAGGCCGCGGCGCGACGCAGAGAAACCCTCCTTCCTTGCCGTCCAGCCCGGCGACGTTGCTCTGCGTGCGATAGCGCCATTCTCCTTGCACATCCGGCATGAAGCGCACGCGGTGGACGCCGTCGCCGTCGTAGAAACCATCCACTTCGATGGTGCGATGTTTGTAGGAAAAGTGCGCGGAGAAGCGCACCTCCTGAAATGGATTGCCTTCGGCGGGGCCGTTGAGTGCAAGCTCAAACATGCCCCATTGTTCGATGGAAAGATTTGCTTCAGTCATTGAACGCTCCCGAATCGAAATCGGTGAAAATGACCAGACGGGGGACGCCGGCTTCCGTCTGAATCCAGTCGTCGCCTTCGCCGTCGGCTACGACGGCGCCGTTGGTGGGGTCGATCACGCGATAGCGTCTGGGGATGGCGTCGCGGCGGGTCGGCACGAGCCGCAAAGGCCCGCCATTGGGCAGATAGACTACGAAAAGTTCCCCGGGGACGATCAGGCTGGCGCGACCATAGGCGTGTCGATAGTCCGGCGTCATGCCGTCGAAGGGCAAGCCGTCGAAAATGCGCGAGATCACGCCGACGTAGTTGGCGCCCTCGAAGTGCAGCGCCTCGCGCCAGCCTGCATGCGGCGCCATGCACCAGGCCTCATGCTTCTCCTCCGGATCGAGGCGCCACTGCCACAGGCTGCCTGCGCCGTAGACCACGCCCATGACGCCGCCGGCGGTCAGGTTGCTCCACGCCTCGTGTCCCTGCCACCAGCCGGCGGCGCGACCGACTTCGCCGATGTGCTCATAGGTCGGTTCGCCGTTGGCGATGGCCTTGACCGGCCGTTTTTCCCACATCATGGCCACGCGCTGCGGGACATGCTCGCCGTTGTGGCCGGTCTGACACCACTGAAAATCGAGCCAGGGGCGATCTTGATAGGCCCAGGGGTCCTGGTGCGGCGCATAGTGGATGCCGGTGGGATGCTGGTAGGCGTCCCAGCGTTCGATCTCCCAGCCGCCGGGATCCACGCCAGGCGCCAAGCCGTCGCCGTCCGCCGAGACCAGCCAGATGGCGGGTTGGGCGCCATAGCGCGCCACCAGATAGCGACAATAGCGGGCGTATTCGACGGGAGGAATGACCGGTCCGGCCGTGTCCAACCCTTTCCAGCCATAGCCGTGAAAGACCGGATTCCAGACCGGAACGATCTCATGGCGACGCAGGATTTCGGCCAGGCCGTCCAGGTATTGGAAGTAGGCGACGTTCATCTGGTTGATGCGCCCTTCCGGCAAATCCTCGAAGCCGACGTCGAACCCGTCAGGTTCGGTTCGACTGCGCGGGCCGCGAGCGCGACGGTCGGGCTGGACGGACATCAACAGCACTGCGTTGAAGCCCTGCGCCTGGCGATGTCGGGCGTAGATTGCGCACTGTTCATGCGTGGCGCGCCAGGGCAGCGCCCAGGCAGTGTCGGCGACCAGGAGCGCGGGCTTGCCGTCGGCGTGACGCAGGTTGCGATGACCGGGTGGGATGCGCCAGAAGCCGTGGCGCTCGAAGCGATCGGCAGGGAGGACGGGTTCGACGCGCAACGTTCCCTGCTGTCCATCCAGCCCAGGATCGCGCGGCGCGCTGGCGCTGCGCCATGTCCAGCGTCCGCCGGTCAGCGGCGAAGCGAAACGCACCTTCCACACGCCGCCGCCGTCCCAGAAAGCGGGGCGCACCAGCTCGACGCCGCTCTCATGGTGAAAGTGGACGAAGACCTCCACGTCGGTGTAGGGATTGGTGTACACGCGCTCGGAGGTGAAGGTCAATTCGACTGCTCGCCACGGATGGATGGTGTCGTTCACCGGCGTTCCCCTTTCGTTCGTTCGTTCGTTCAGAGAGATGATTTCACCGCAAGAAGCAGGGCGTCTGCGTTGAAGCGGTTCATCCATGTGTTCGGACAAAGCCCTTCACAAGAATGCCTTGCTACTCCTTGAGGGCGCCAGCTGTCAGACCGGCGACCATGTAGCGCTGCAAGAAGATATAGAGCGCAATGATCGGCGTGATGGAGATCAGCACGCCGGCCATCAGTTGGGTTGCCACATCAAGTAGATGTTTCAAGTGACTGCCTCAGCAGATGGAGCAGCCGGCGCGTCTCGCTGGCGAACTGTCCGGTCGTCCACGCAATCACGCGATGGTAGACCAGATCGGTCTCCCCGGCGGTCGCCAGCGCCTGGCGCAGGCTATGGGTGACCGCCCGCGCCATCGCCGTGTAGTAGTTGATCTTGCTGATCCCTGCTGCAATCACGGCGGCGTAGGCGCTGCCGGGCAGGCCGGATGCGCCGTGCATTGCAAGCGGCGTGGTCACGCGCCCGGCAATCGCTCGCACACGCGCCAGGTCGAGATCGGGCGCGCCATCGTAGAGGCCATGCAGGTTGCCAAAGGAGATCGCCAGCACATCGACGCCGGTGCGCGCTACAAACTCGACCGCCTGATCGGGGTCGGTGAATTCGCTGCGCGCCTGGCTGTAGCCCAGCTCGATCGACGAGCCGCCAACGGCGCCCAGCTCGCCCTCGACGTCCACGCCGTGGGCATGGGCGATGCGCACGACTTCCTGCGTCCTGCGCACGTTCTCCTCGAAAGGGAGCGCAGAGCCATCGTACATGACGGTCGATAGGCCGCACGCGATCGCCTGCTCGATGCTTGCCAGGTCTGCGCCGTGGTCGAGGATAGTGGCGATCGGAACCCGTGCGCCTTCCGCCGCCTTCACCATCGCCGGGGCGATCAGAGGCAAGGGAATCTGCGGCGTCACCTGCGCGTTGTAAGCCAGGATCAAGGGCGCGTTGCACGCTTCGGCGGCCTGCACGACGCCGATCAGCATCTCCAGATTGCCTGCCAGCAGGCATGGGACGCCATAGCCTTCCCGCTGCGCCTCGCTGAGAATTTGCTTCGCCCCGACGTGCGCCATGAATGCACTCCTGATGGAACGCGGATTGAACGGATTCGGACGGATTTACGCGGGTGCTTTTTGATTCTGAGCCACCCCAATCCGCATATCTGCTTCGCCCCGACGTGCGCCATGAATTCACTCCTGATGGAACGCGGATTGAACGGATTCGGACGAGTAGGCGCGGATCAGGAAAATCTGCGTCTATCCGCTGAATCCGCGTCATCCGCGTTCTATTCCTGATACTTGCCGCGAATGCGCGCCAGCTCGACAAAATCTTCCTTGACGTGTGCGTAGAGCTGCTTATATAGTCCGAAGTACTCCATATAGCGGGCGTGGTTTTCCGGGTTTGGCTCCATACGCGCCACGTACTCGGCCCACTGCTTCGCCACGCCGAAATCGGGAAAGACGCCGGTCGCCACGCCGGCGAGGATGGCGTCGCCGAAAGGCGCGCCGGTGCGCCGTTTGACCAGCACGGTTGGCGTGTTGAAGACGTCGGTGATGATCTGTCGCCAGAGCTTGCTCACGGCGCCGCCCTCGTTCAGAATGAGCGGGTAGTTGATGCGCAGGCCGGATTTCAGGATCAACTGATAGGAGTCGTAGAGGGCGTAGGCGACCGCCTCCATCATGGCGCGCACCAGGTGCCCCTTGGTGTGGTGCAGCGACAGCCCGAAGACGACCCCGCGCGCCTGCGCGTCCCAGATTGGCGTGCGCTCGCCCATCAGATAGGGCAGGATGATCAGCCCGTCGCTGCCGGGCGGCGCTTTCTCCGCCTGCAGGTTGAGCAGGTCATAGGAGCTGGTTCCCAACACGCGCTCGACCTCGACCTCGTACTGGGAGAACTGGTCGCGCAGGTAGCGGATCGATTGGCCGCCTGTCGTCGTCGAGGGGATGGTGATGTAGGTGTTGGCCGAGTCGATGGTGAAGGCGAGGTTGATCATCGACAGACCGACCTCGGAAAAGTTGAACTCCCGACTCTTGTGGATGACGCCGAAGTTGCCCACCGTGCCGAGATTGCTCATGATGTCGCCCTCTTCGGTGACGCCGGCGGCGATGCAGCTGGCGTTGAAGTCCACCTGTCCGACGGCCACGGGCGTGCCCGCCGCCAGCCCGGTGGCGGCGGCGGCTTCCGACGTCACCTCGCCGATGATCTCCTCACAGCGCGCCAAGGGCGGCAGAATGGCCGGGTCCACGCCGATTTCGGCCAGCATCTGCTCATCGAAGCGCTCGCCTAGCAGATCGTAGGCCACGCCGTAGAAGGCGGCTGCGCCGTAGTTGGCGACCGGCTTGCCGGTCAATTTGAGCGTAATGAAACCGTCAATGGTCAGCGCCTTCCAGATGCGGGCGTAGCTGTCCGGTCGATTCTGCTTTTCCCACAACAGGTTGACGAGGGTCGGGTGATCCTCGATGCGGTTGCCCGTTAACTTCAAGATGCGCTCTTCGCCGATGTGTTCCTTGAGCCAGCGCACCTGTTCCACAGCGCGACGGTCCATCAGATTGTAGGCGCGATGGATCGGCCTGTGCGCTCGATCGACCATCACCATCGAGGGCAGCGCCGACGAGACCGCCACCCCGCGAATCTCCTTCGCATCCACGCGCGCCTGCGCCAGACAGGACTGAATCATCTCGCAGGCGACGCTCCAATAGCGCAGCGGATCATGTTCCGACCAGCCTGGTTTGTCGTGGAAGAACGGGTGCTCCTTGAAGTCAAAGCCCAACACCTGCCCCTGCGCGTCGATGATGCATGCCTTGGCGCCGCCGGTGCCATAGTCGATGCCAAGCAGATAGTCAGCCATAGCAACCTCGCTTCTACAATCTTCTATCTCTTTGGAAGTGCGTAGCCGTTGGGAAATTCCGGGCTGAGTTGGTATTCGGCGATCCGCTCCATGAATTTCAAATAGTCGATGCCGTCGCGCGCCGCAGTGTCTGGATCGGGGATCATCGGCGCACTCTCGATGGTGCAATAGCCGCTGTAGCCTGTCTTTTTGAGCGCGCGCATCACCGCCTTGAAGTCGGTCTTGCCATAACCTGGCGTCAAGGAGTTGGAGTCGCGGAAGTGCAAATGCCAGAGCAACGGCTGGGCATCCATCACCGCCTCGTAGGGATCGAGTTCTTCGAGATTGACGTGGAACCAGTCAAGCTGAATGCCGATGTTATCGCAGCCGGTCAGCTCGATCATGCGCTTGTGATTGGCCGCTGTGTTGACGAATTTGCCCATCTCCAGGTGGTTGGTCGCCTCGAAGACCAGCCGCACGTCGCGCGTGCGCGCATAGTCCGCCATGCGCCGCAGCGCATCGACGGCGATGGCCGTGCACTCTGCAACGTTGTCTGCCGTGATCGGCGCATGGATGGCCACGGCGATGGTCACGCAGGGCGCACCTAGCTCGGCGGCGAAGTCGATGGTGCTGCGGGTCTCCGCAACCGCCAGATCGGCGGTCTTCTGCTCGGTGAGGGTTTTAAAGGTGGGTGAATAGGGGTCCCACATTTCGCCCCAACATTCGTTGACGCAGGAGACCGCCAGGCCGAACTCCGCCTTGAGCCTTCGGTGGGTCTCGACGGAGTGCTCCATCTTGACGCCCAAACCGTAGCGCCCTTTAGGAGGCGCGATCTCGATGGCGTCATAGCCGAAGCGCTGGAGCCGCTCGTAGCTTCGTTCAGGATGCAAGTAGGCTTCTTCCTGACCAAACGTAAGCTGAAAATAGCTGTATTTGAATCGATTCATTTTTTTCCATCCTTTGCTTTTGCAGCCGCCGTTTTGGGCGAGCGTCGACATCCTGACAGAAAGCAAACCCTGCTGCGAGCCAATTTCATGCTGTGCACAAAAGGACGCGGCCGTCGTTGGTTCCGAGAATGACCTGGGCGCCGGGCCGGAGACCGGAGGGCGCAACGGCGCAGGTGACGCCCGTCAGTTCGGCGCTGCGCTGCACCTGCCAGGATGCGCCACCGTCGTGCGACAGACAGAGCGCTGCGTCGGTGACCGCCAGGATCGACGGCTGCCGTGGAAAGGTTGGCCCCAGAATGAGGGCATTGATCGGGCTTGGCGTCTCCCATCCTGACGCGGCGCGCCAGGTCGCGCCGCGATCCACCGACATCCACAACCCGTTGGCCTCCGTGCCGGCGAACAATGTTCCATCGGCTGCGAAATTAGGGGAGATCGCCAGGCTTAGCACCGGTCCACATTCCATCGGAAAGGTGGTCTCTCGCCAGGCGCGGCCGCCGTTGCTGCTGCGGAAAACGCCGCTCTCGACGCCCACGTAGAGGGTCTCGTCGCGCGCAAAGGCGGGCGAGACGGCCAGCGCGTACACCGCAAGATCGAGCAGGCCGAAATTCCACGCCGCCCAGCCTGCGCCTCGGTCCCACGAGCGAAAGACGCCGTCCTCCATTGCGCCGGCGAAGAGCAGACCATCCTCTGCGTAGTGCGGTGAGACCGCCAGCGTCGTCACGAAGGGGGGCGGCGACGAAAGAGCGGCGACATGCCAGGCGGCGCCGGCGTCATGCGAGCGCAGCACGCCGCCGGGGACGCCGGCGAACAGGGTGCGGTCGTGGACAAAGTCCGGGGAAAAGGCCACCGCCGTCGTAGTCAGTGGGCTCGTCAATCCAAGCGAGGCATAGGCGTCGCGCCAGCTTCGTCCCCCGTCGCAGGAGATGCGGAGGCCGCCGGCGCCGGCGGCGCAACAGAATCCATCCTGTGCGAAGGTTGGCGACGCCGCCAGCGCATGGATGGATTGCAGGTCGGTCATGATCAGGTGGGTCGCCATAGTCACCGTAGACAGATTCATAGCTGTTTCCGCTTTCCAGGCGACGGCGGCAGGGCGTGCGATGGTTGCTCGGTTCGATGCACCAACACGTCGATCGTCAACGCCAGCGCTGCGCTTGACAATCCCGCATACGCAGCAGCCTTGATGACGTTGGCCGGATCGTTGAGCGCCCCTGTGGATGTGGCGACGAGACGCCCCGCGAACACGTCGAAAGCGTGTTGCGGTCCGGCTTCCTGAAGCTCGGCGAGAATTCTGGCCGGTTCGCGGCCGGCGTTGGCTGCGATGGTGCGCAAGGGCTCGCCGAGCGCGTTGTAAAGGATGCGATAGGCCGCGCGCTGCTCGGGTTCGCCGGCTGCATCCAGGCAGCGTTGCAAGGCGGGCCGACACGCCAGCAGCGCCGCTCCGCCGCCGGGGGCGACGCCCTCCTGCAGCGCGCCGCGCACGGCGGCTGCGGTGCGTTCCGCCAGCGCTTTGCGCTCCTCGATCTCGCGCACATTGACGCCGCCCACGCGTAAAGTCGCCGAACCGCCTAGCAGGCGACTGATGCGCTCCTGGAGCTTGCCGCGCAGCACGAGGTCGGTGGTTTCGGCGTGAAGTTTGCGCAAGGAAGCCACGTGGCTGCGCAGCGCACGCGGCTCGCCCCGACCGCCTATGACGCCGAAGTTGCGCAGGTCGGCCCAGACGCGCCGCGCATGGCCAAAGTCCTCTGGCCGGATTGAAGTAAATCGGTCGCCGGCGGAGCGAAGAAAGGGGCGACCGCCGCAGAGCACGGCTGCATCTTTCAAAAAGTCGGCTTGCTGCTCCTGGCCGTATCCCGGCGTCTTGACTGCCAGAATCTGCATATGGTCGGGCTTGTTGTTGGCGAGGAGGAGGGAGAGGGCGCTGTCCGAGAGTTCATCGGCGATCAACAGCAGGCGCCTGCACCCGGCCTGAACCGCCGTGATGAGCACGGGCAAAAGCTCCTGGGGTTGATGGATGTGCAGATCGCTGAAGACAATGGCGGCCTCCTCCAGCTCGCTGCGCACGCGCGTCCAGTCGGCGATCATCTGCCGCGAGAAGAGGCCGCGCTCCCAGTAGATGCCCTCCACGTACTCGCGCTGCAGCGTTCGGCCGGCGCCCTCGCGGATCTCCAGGCGACCGTAGCCGCCGATGGTGTCGAAAATCTCGCCCAGCAGCTCGCTCAGCTCCTGATCGTGGCAGACGGTGTACGCCACCTGCGCCAGCGCAGCGGGGCCGGCGACCGGCGTGGTCTGCCTCCGCAGCTCGCCGATGATGACCTCAACCCCTTCTTCCAAATAGCCTTGCAGCAGGCGGGCGTTGAGGCCGGCGTTCACCATGCGCACGCCTTCGTTGAAGGCCGCCTGAAAGAGCACTGCTGCGGTGGCGGTGCCGTCGCCTTCCTGCTCTTGCAGTCGCCAGAGCATGTCGCGCACGAACATAGCGCCGACGTCGACCCGATAGTCCGGAAGCTGGATGATGCGTTTGGCGATCACGCCGCCGCTGTCGAGCAGCTCTGGCCCGCGGCTATCGAGGGGACGTTGCAGTGCCACGATGCGCGGGAGCGGCCCCAGGGTGGGGCGGATGGCGTTGACGACGCGATCGGCGCCGGCTTGAAAGGCCCGATAGGTGATGGGTTGAAAGACCGGCGGCAGGCGCAGGCTACTGGTCATGGCGATTTCATCCTTTGATGGCGCCTGCCATGACGCCTTCGACGAAGAAGCGGCGGAACAACAGATAGACCAACACCAACGGCACGATCGAGGCCAGGATTGCGGAATAGATGAGCTGGAAGTTCGTCGAGAATTGCCCCACCGCGCTCTGCGTGAAGGGAAGCAGGGTCGTGTTGGACGGATCGAGATAGACGTAAGGCTCCAGGAACTGGTTGTAAATCAGCGGCAACATGATGACGATGACGCTCACGATCGGCACCTTGAGCAGCGGCAGCAAAATGTAGCGCACGTACTGCCAGCTCGATGCACCATCGATGGAGGCGGAATCTTCCAGCTCTTTTGGCACCGCCGAGATGGCCGACGTGAAGATCATGGTGGAAAGCGCCGTCCCTTTAATGTTGATCAGGATAATGGCGAGCCACTGCAACACCCAGCGCACCGGCCCCGGCTCGCTATAGCCGGGAAAGAGGCGGAAGAACCACTGGAAGATCAAGAATTGCGGCAGCAGGATCAACATGGCCGGGATCACCATCTGGAGCAGATAGATGTTGTAGACAAGCATCTGGTCGCGGCGACGCAGGCCGGAAAGTCCATAGCCGGTGAAGATGGAAAGGATGATTACCAGCGTCAGGCTGATGGCCGTGATCAGCAGCGTGCGTCCCAGCGCCGCCCAGAAGGTCGTTCCGTAGAGGCTGCCGGTGAGCAGCGTGCGCCAGCCGTTGAAGGTGTAAAAGCCCTCAAAGAAGTTCTGGATGCGTTCTTCGGGGATGTTGTATCTTTCAGAAATCTGGCGCAGGGTCGTGCGCGCCATCAGGAACTCTTCCTGAGGGATGCCGAGGGCGTCCTTGAGCACCGCCATGTCCAGGTTGTAAAAGACCCCCAGGTTGCCGACCTGCATATCCATGCTCACCTCGGCGGCTTCGGGAATCCAGAGGTGGAGCTGGGCGGCGTCTCGCGTGCTGACGAAGGAGCGCACGAAGAGCGCGTAAAAGGGGAAGAGCGTCAGCGCCGAATAGATCAGCATCACCGTCAGCGCAAAGATGCGCAGCAGGCGTCGCCGGCCCGCCATGCCCAGGCCTCGTCTGCGTTGCACCGGTGGAGTCCGGATTTCTGAAGTTGCGGTCATCTCCCAAGTCCTTTTCAATATTGCAGTTTTCGCTGCAGCCGCTGCAGGAAGACGCCTAAAATCACCAGCGGCACAAAGGTGATCACGGCCAGCGTCATGCCCATCGCCAGACGATTGACCTGAAAGCCATAGGTGAAGAAGAGAATGCTGAGCAGCTTGGCTTCCGGGTTCACGTAGAGCGCGCCCATCGCCACCAGCTCGTCGAAGACGGCGAACGAGCCGATCAGACACATTGTCGTCGCCAAAATGAACGAAGGCCACATTTGAGGAAAGTAGACTTTCCACAGCCGCTGCCAGTAGTTGGCGCCGTCCACGATGGACGCCTCAATGGTCTCGTTGGGAATTGAAAGCAGGCCGGAGAGGAAGATCGCCATATTGTAGCCTGCATAACGCCATCCCACCAGCAGCGGCAGGATGAAGGCAGTGCCTTCGGGTGAATAGATGTCGATCGGGTTCTGGATCAGCCCGAGCTGGCGCAACAGCAAGTTGGCCGTGCCGGTCTCGCGGGAGAAAAGCATCACCGCCATGTAGCCGACGGCGAGGCCCGAAACCATCAGCGGCAGATAGATGATCGTGAAAAATCCCCCGCGAAAGCCGACCTCGAACATCAGCAGCGCCAGCGTCAGGCCAAAGAGGTAGACGGTCATGTAGTTGAGCACGACGAAGATCAGCGTGCGACGCAGCGCCGGGAAATAGTCGGCCTGGACGCTCGGATCGGTGAAGAGTGCGGTGAAGTTGCGCATGCCCACTGGCGCCACGGTGGGGTCGGTGAACGACGCCATGTCGGTGAAGAGGATCGGGATGGCGACGATGAACGGCACGATCGTCAACAGGACAAAGAGCAAGAACTGGGGCAGGATAAAGAGCCAGTCGCGCAGGATGCGCCGCCGCGCCAGCGCGCCGCTCCTACGGGCGGTTTTCCCTTCCAGGCGTTCCTTCTGGGTGATCTGTGTCGATGTCATCGCCGACTGTTTCTCCTGAACGCTATTGCTCGCCGAGAAGACGGCTTAGCTGCTCGGCGCGTTGCATGGCCTTTATCTTTTCGTTCCGAATCACCTCAATGGATTGCCTTGCTGCGCGTTGCGCGTCGCACAACGCGCAGCAAGGCGCTCTTAAGCTTCCGGCAAGCCTTCGTAGCTCTCCTCCCAGTTGCGCTGGGCGATGTCCAGCGCTTCCTGCACGGTGATTCTTCCCGTCAGCAATTGTGCAAAGACCTCGTTGTTGCCGTTGGACTCCCAGTCCCACACGCCGCGCGAGCCCTTCTTGCGATAGGGGCCGGCCACGATGTTGCCGGTCAGGCTCTGCTCGAACTTGACGTTCTCCCATTTTCCGCCCGGCTCTTCGATCTCTTTCAACACCTGCTGATATTGCGGCCCTTGCAGGTCGAGCGGCTCGTCGAGCTTATAGAGCGGCACGCGTCCTTCGGCCTGGGCGCGCATCGGCACCGCCTCGGGGCTGAAGAACCAGTTCCAGGCGTAGACAAGCTGATCCCAGTAGGGCGTCTTCTCGTTGCCGGCGCGAATGAACCACTGGTTGTCGATGTTCGGCGGCAACGCACTCTGCATCCACACGCCCTGACCTTCGGCCGGCGGCGTCGCCGGCAGGCCGGCCTGCATGTTTCTCACGGCAAAGTCCGAACCGGCGGCCAAGGCCTTGTCCCACACCCAGGGGCCGTGCAACATCATCACCGACTTGCCAGCGATGTAGGAGGCTTCCATATCGCCTTCCCACTGTCGCGTCCACATGCTCGGCGGGATCCAGCCCCGGTCGTTGGCCTCTTTGAAGAACTCGTAGAAGTGGCGATAGGGTGAATCCTCGGCGTTGAATTTGGCCTTGCCCAGCCAGCAATCGCGCTGCCGGTCGCGCTGGCCGTCGGCGAAGGCCAGCGGAATCGCGTCGGAATAGTTGAGGCCAAAGATCCAGTTGTGCCAGGCCTGGTTCCAGAACCAGTCCACGCCCTCGGTCTTGGCGGCCCACTCGGTGCCGGCGTCCAGCCATTTCTTGAGGTCATCCCAGGTTTTGACGTCGCGCTGCGGATCCAGCCCGGCCTTGTCCATCAGCTCTTTGTTGTACTGCCAGGTCATCACAAAGCCCTGGAAGAAATCCAGCGAGCGCGGCCCCGGCAGCTTGTGCAGGTCGGACCACATATTCTTGACGTCAAACTCCCAACGGTCCCACCACTCGAAGGGGATCTCGCCAAGGTTGACCGCCATCTCATAGTTGCTCTTGTCGAAGAAGATCTGCATCTCCTGCGTCAGCTCGATCGCCGGCAGATAGCCGCCCGCCACCTTGGCTTCATGCGCAGCGGCCGTATCTTCGTTGATCGAGAAGACATTGATCTTGATGCCGGGATTTTTCGACTGGAAATAGTTCCAGATCTCGCGATAGGGCGCCTCGTACTCGGCCAGCGACATCACGTCCAGGGTGACGGCGGCTGCTTCCGGCGCCGACGCCGCAGGCGCCTGCGCCGCCGGCGCCGGCGCAGCGGCTGGCGCGGGGCACCCCGCCAGGGTGAGGCCGACGGCGGTCAGGGCGCTGATGCGCAGAAAGTCGCGTCGGCTCAGGTTGTTGGAAGTCATGGTTGCCTCCTGAAAAAGTTCAAAATCCACCGATCATAAAGTGCAAAAGTTGTTCCGTGCAGTTTCCGTCACTCCATCCGCGCTTCTCCTTTCTATCCTCACACAGCGCCCTTCATTGATGATGATAAACTTCCCATCCCAGGTAGGTCTCGAACGCCTCCGCCAGCACGTCGGCCACATGCGACCGCGTCATCGCTGCATGGTGGGCGAAGCCATGCCGGCAGATGGTGCGCAGGAGCCGCTGCAGGTCCGGCACCTCCACCACGGCGTGCGAGCCGGAAATAGTGGAGAGCGGGTCGTCGGTGAAGCGTCCTTCGCCGACGTAGGTGTGGATGACGCCGCGGCGGTCGTCGGTGTCGATGCGCGCGAAGGTGAGCGGCCCCGGCGGCGTGCGCCCCTGGATGGCGCCCCAGGTGTTCTCCGGCCCCAATGTGGCGCCGAGCACCTCGGCGGAGATCAGCTCGATCTCCGAGACCAGGCTCTTCGCCCAGTTGCCGCAGTGGAAATAGAGGCATTTGTTCGGTTCATCGTTGTAGTTGTTGTTCCAGTCCACCAAGGCGGCGGGCATGCCGGCGGCCAGCGTCAGCGCATACATCGAAGCCGTTCCGGCGATGTCCACTTCGCACGCGCTCGGCATCAGCCGTTCGCTCATCATGCTCATCACCGTGCAGACGTTGACGCCGTAGTTCTGCTGGATCGAGTCCCAGCACTGGATCGCCGTGGCGTCGATCGAGTTGGCGTCCATCCAGTCGTCGAGCACGATCGCCAGTTTGGCCATCAGCGCCAGCTTCTCCTCCGGCGCGCCGCGGTTGACTGCATAGCTCTTGATCTCATCGACTTTGCTTCTGACGCGCGGGTGCGAATTCTCCAGCTTCTGCGCCTTGCCGATCGCCTCCGAAAGATCCATCGTGGAGACGTTGATTCCATACGCCTGGAAGAGTTTCTCACTGAAGCGCACGGTCTGGAAGGCGTTGGGCCGCGCACCGACTGCTCCCAACCGCGCCGAACGCATGCCGCGCACCGTGCGGCAGAGGCGCACAAAGCGGTCGATCTCCTGTTTGAACTCCTCCTTGTCCGGGTCGACGGTGTGGTTCTGGGTGAGGCTGAACTTGATGCCGTACTGGTAGAGATTGTTGGTGACCGAGAACTTGCCGCAGAAGGCGTCGCGACGGCCGGCCACGGTCAGCTCGCTGGTGGTGTCGGGGAAGGCGTGCACCAGCACAGGCACATTCAACCCGGAGAGATGGATGGCGTCGGCGATGCCCTTTTCGTCGCCGAAGTTGGGCAACGTCACCAGGATGCCATCGATGCGGTCGCGGTTGCGCTTGAAGAGGTCGGCGCATTTTTGCGCGTCCGCCCACGTCTCCACGGCGCCAAGCTTGGTGGTCTGCTCGTCGACGATCACGACGTCGACGCCGAATTCCGCCAGCTTGTCCAGAATTTTCTTGCGGCCATCGGCGACCAGAGAATCCGCAAAGAAGTTGCGGTTGCCGACGATGACGCCGAGCGTAGGTTTTGCGTTTTGCATGGGATTCACCTCATTTCCGGTCTTTCATAAACATCTTTCGTAGACGATGAATGCAGCGCCATGGCAGGTCTCATGGCTCGAACACCGCCTTCAACACTTTGCCTTCCAGCGCCATCGTTGCGCCGCGCACGAATTCTTGCAAGGGGAAGCGATGGGTAATTAGCTTGTCCGCCGCAATGCGGCCCGAGGCCACCAGGTGGACGGCCAGTCGGTAGTGGCGCGGCGCAAAGATGGTCGTTCCGATCAGGTGCAGGGCGTTGTAGTGCACGAGGTTCATGTCGACGCCTGGCTTGCTGTCGTCCTTGGGCAGCCCGCCAAAGAGCAGGATGCGTCCGCCTTTGCGCGCCATCTCCACCGCCTGCACCACGGCGACCGGCGCCGGCGTGGCGGTGACGATGATATCAGCGCCTTTGCCGCCCGTCAGCCGCCGCACTTCGGCGACGAGATCAACCTGCGACGCGTCGAGGACGGCGTCCGGCGCGAAGGGCTCGGTCAGCTTCAGCCGCTCTGCGTTGACGTCGGCGATAAAGACTTTCTCCGCCCCTCGCAGTCGCGCCAGCGCCGCGTGGATGCAACCGATCGGGCCGGCGCCGATGATCATCACGACGTCGCCCAGTCCCACCGCTCCCTTCTCCTGGGCGTTCAGACAGGAGGAGATCGGTTCGGCGACGGCGGCGTGCGCCGGCTCGACGTCCGGCGGCACCGACTCGATTACGCCCAGCCGCACCGCCTCCGCCGGCACGGCCATCTGCTCGGCGAAGCCGCCCGGCCACGCCTGGGCGATCTCTCGATAGTTCTCACAAAGCTCGAAGCGACCGTCGCGACAGAAATCGCACTGACCGCAGTAGACCACCGGCCCCATGCTGACCAACTCCCCACGGCGCCAGGGGCCGCTGTAGCCCGGCCCGGTCTCCGCCACGACGCCGCAGATCTCATGGCCGATCGTCCACGGGAAGGTCACCTTGCGATGGCCGCTGCGCAGCGTGCGCAGATCGGAGCCGCATAGCCCGCACGCCTTGACTTCGAGCAGCAACCCTCCCGCCGGCGCCTCTGGCGCAGGGACCTCCTCCACGTCGAACGCCATGGGCGCTCGCACAACAACCGCTTTCATAACAGTCGCTCCTGCATCTGTCGCAGCGTGTAGATCAATGCATCGGCGTCTGGGGCGAAGTTCTCCTGCGTCAGCAATTCGCCCTTGGCGACATCCCGGGTGACGCGGCCGCCCGGCGTCAGGCCCATGGGAACGCCGCGCAGCGCCAGCGCTTCTTCGCGCGTGTAGATGCGACCGAAGAAGTCGGCGCTGCCGATGCCGCCGACGACCTCGCCGGCCTTGAGGTCGCGCTTGGCCACGCTCACCACCTCCGCCACCATGCGCTGCGGCTTCAAGACCGCCTCGCCGTAGATCACCGCCTCCGCCACCGCCTGCGGCGTCTCGATGCTGCAGAGGTGATAGGGACGATAGAGCGTGTAATAGGGGCCGTCGCCCATCGAATAGAACTGAAGGTCGCCGCGAATATGGGGATCCGGCGTGGTGATGACGGCGAAGACGCCGGGCGCCACCTTGCCGGTCGAATAGTCCACGCAGCCGCGGCGGCTCAGGATGCCGCCGTCCTCCTGCGGAACCAGCACTTTGTTGAGATTGGGCACATCCACGGCGGCGCCATGCGCCCCCGGCACGTCGGGAACAAGGCCCGTTGCGTTCGCTATGGCCGCCAGCTCAACCATCGTTTTCGTGCCGTCTTTGAAGGCCGCCAGCATCTTGGGGTTCATCTTCTTGCGCCGGGCCTCCTCTGCGCAGCTTTCCGGCGTGGCGTAGTGATCGATGGGGTTGTTTTTGCCCTTGCCCAGGCAGATGACCTCGAAGCCGAGCGAGGCCGCGAAGTCGTAGAGTTGCTTGCATGCGCCTGGCTCGTCGCCGGTGGAAGCAGTGTAGACGCACCCCATCTGCTCTGCGAGCCGGCTCAGAATCAGGCCGACCGTCACGTCGGTCTCGACGTTGAGCATGACCACGTGTTTTTTGTGCAGAATGCTGTGCCAGGCCACCTGCGCGCCGACGTCGGCCACGCCGGTCGCCTCCACCACGGCGTCAAGGCTCTCCAGTTGAGGCAAGAGCAAAGCGTCTTGCGTGACGACGTAGCGGCCGCGGCGCAGCGCGTCCTCCGCCGCGCCGACCCGATCGGTGACGCAAATGGACGATTCCGGCACGCCCAGCCTCTGCAGCACCTGAAGGGGGCGCGCCAAGTCGATGTCGGCGATGACGAAGGTCTCCAGCCCCGCCATCTGGTGCGTGACGTGCACCATGCCCGACCCTTCCTGACCACAGCCGACCAAACCGACGCGAATAGGGCGGCCTTCCGCCTGACGTTGTTTGAGGTGATCGAAGAGTTGCATGAAGTCGAGTCCTTCTGCCTTGGGCGCGGTCATCGAGTCGCTCTCGACCGGCGCCAGATCGTTTGTTTGGCAAAGATCGGTTGGATGCGACCGTCAGTGGACGTTCGGCGCTGGCGGGCGCAAAGTGAAGCGATGAACCCAGGTCCATCGCCTTCGGTGTTGAATTTTTCAGGAAAATTGCTTATTTCTGCGGTGATCCTTTTGGTTTGTTCATATGAACGATACTGAACATATGACCAGAATTACAATAGCACGAAGATGTGCAAATGTCAAGTGTTCATTTTTGTTCATTTGTTCTCTGGATTAAGGATCAAGACGCTAGAGGTTGCAAGAGGACGCCGCCAGGTTCCGGCGGGGCGGCGTGTGCAAAGGCGCTGCGCCGGATGTAGTCAGGGTTTGGGATGCCTTTTGTCTTGATGTGCGGGAGGCGTTAGGGATGAAGCCCTCGATAAGCGCGCAGATGAACCAGGTGATTCACCGGCGTCCGAAAAGTCATCAACACGCGCACGTGTTCGGGCGCCGGTTCGGCTTCTCGCATGCGCCACATGCCGTGTGCGTAGGCGCCCGGCGCCAGGGAAATGACGTCGTTCCCATAGCGCATAGTCGCACCGTTTTGTTTGAGGAAGAGGACCTGGCCCGCACAAGGCCGAAAGCGAGCATCCGCACTCTCCCAGACGCCGCCGGGAGCAAAGTCAAAGGCGATCTGGGCGGCGACGCCGTCCAGCCCGCCGAGCGTCACCAAGTGCAGGTCAAAGCCGTAGCCGTTGCGGTCGTGGACTTCGGTGACGCGCAGGGTGCTGGTGATCGGGGGAAGGCGGCGCAAGGGTCGTTCATGGAGCGTCTCCTCCCAGCGTTCGGGAGGAACCGGTCGCCCCAGCGGCAGCTCGTAGCCGGGGCGGCGAGGATTGCGGCGCCCTTCGGAGCGCAAAGTTGCGCCCTGCGGGTCAACGATGAGGCTGTCGCCGATGAAGCGCCCGGTGAGACCGCCGAAGTAGGTGAAGCTGATCTTGACGCTGCTCAACTCGGCGGCGCCGTAGGTGACGCTCAACAGCCGGGTGGCGTCCCGGAACAGCGTGGCGCTGAGCAAGCCCCGGCGCACCCGCCAGAGACCGTTGAGCGGATAGAGATGGACGTAATCCTCTGGGATGCGGCCCGCTGCGGCGGGCGGGTCGCCGCCTTTGAGCAGGGCGTAGGTCAGCCAGGGCAGGTGACCGGCGCAATGGGCGCCTTGCGCCTCCGTTTGGCTCCAGAGAAATTGGGCGGCCTCCACGAATTCTGGCCGGGGATGCATGCGGTGGGCGAGCAGGTAACAGGAGGCGAGGCCAAGCGGGACATCCCGCGTCCCGTAATCCTGACGGCGAGAGAGGCCGGTCTCCGCCGTCCCGTCGGCGTGAAGCAGATACAGGTCAAAGGTCAGGTTGCGGATCGCCGCCTCCAGGGCTGCGGGCGCATCCCAGTGCTCGGCGATGAAAAGCAGGGAGCGGTCGACGATCGCATCGTACACGCCTACGCTGCGTTCGATGAAGGCGCCCTCCGGGTCGATGTCGATGCCTTCGGCCAGATAGGCCTCCACGGCGGCCTTCACGTCCAGGTCCGGATAAAGGGCTTTGGCCTGAACCAGCGCCGAGACCATCACCCAGCGATGGTTGGGCGTATGAAAGCCGCCGGTGACGATGCCTCCCACGGCGCGGCGGATGAAAGTCTCTAGCATCTGGAGCAGCTCGCTCCAGGCTGAGCTTTGCACTCCGAAAGTGCGGGCGAGCTCCACCACAGTGCACAGCTTTTGAACGGCGAAGCTGGCGTCCGGGGCGGAGTCATAGTTGACCGAGAGAAGGTCGATGAGCCCGCTCTCTCGTTGCACGCGGTTAATAAACGCAGCCGCAGCCGTCGCCCGCGCCAGATGCTCCTGGCTGGTCGGATCTGCGAGGGCGAGATAGGCGCCGCTCACCACAAACTCGACGGCGGAGTGGACGTCGGGCAGGTCGTACTCCGGGTTGACCAGCGCGCCGTAGTCCGGATGGTTCCGGTCGGTGATCTGGGTCCATCCCAGGTTGGCTACAGAGTCGGCCAGGCGCGGCAAAACGTTGGCGAGGGTGAGGGAAGACACCGCCGACCTCCGGTTGGCTCTTATGCTTGAAGTTGGAGCGCTGGCGCCGGCTCTTTTTCCTCCAGCAGTCGTGCGGCGGTGATCTCGTCGGTGATCAGCACGTTGACCAGGTGGCCGCGCACGGCGCCGCGGATGACGTCGTACTTGCCCTCGCCGCCGGCCACGCCCACCACGCGCGGAATGCGCTTGATCTGCTCCAGGTCCAGGCCGATGATGCGGTCGTTGATGGGGTGGTCGACGGGTTGGCCGTTCTCGTCAAAGAAGCGCAGCGCAATGTCGCCCACTGCACCCATCGCCTTCAGCTCCGCCAGCTCCTGCTCGCTGAGGATGCCCGTCTGCATCACCACGGAGCCGGGCGCAGGCGCGCCGATGCCCACGACGGCGAGGTCGGCGCGCGCAGCCAGCGCCAGCGTCTCGGCGATGTTGGCGTCCTCCAACAGCGCATCGCGCACAATTTTGCTGGAGACGATGCCGGGCGCAGGCAGCAGGCGCATGCGCGCGCCGAGCGTCTGCGCCATGCGGATGGTCAGGTCGGCGCCGTAGGTTTCGGACTCCAGCCGGCCCAGGCCGCCCAACATCTGCACCACGCGCAGGTCCGGCAGATTCTGTGGGGCCAGGGCATCGATCAGGGCCAGGAGCGTCGTGCCCCAGCTCAGGTCGAGCACCTGCTGGTCTCCCAGAATGCGCGCCAGATAGGCGGCCCCGGCCACGCCGAGGCGTGGGACGACCTCGCTCTGCGCGTAGCCCGGCGTCGAGACGACGATCACCTCGTCGAGGCCATAGGCGGCCTCCAGCTCGCGCTCCAGATCACCAAAAGAGTCAGGCGGAGGCGTGATCGTGATCTGCACGACCCGGCTCTGCCGCGCCTGCTGCAGCAGCCGCGACACTTTGATGCGCGAGAGTCCAAAGCGCTTGCCGATCTGGTCTTGCGTCAGGCCATCTTCGTAATAAGCCTTGGCAATTTTGTAGAGGAGAGCGGCGTCGGTCACAGCAGCGATCCTTTTTTGTTCATATGAACGATATTGAACAAATGACCTGCGACTGCATTGTTGACAGCATAGTACGGAACGGAGGCGCTGTCAAGGCTCAGCGCTCCTTCAAAGGCGATCTTGCACATATTACTAAGCGGCGCCGGTTTGGCTAAATTCTCGTCCGCTTGGAAAGCGCATGATTCAGCGCCTTCAGATCGGAGGGCGACGCCTGTTCTATGCAGAATGCTCGGTGCGCTCCAGCATGTCACAGGGGTGCATCTGCCACCGGCCTTCTCGCCGTGTCAGCCGCAGGGTGAGAACCTGGAACGGGGACCATTCCAGCGGAAAAGATTGATCCAACCAGAGCAGCGAGCCCCTGCCTCCGCGGCCATGAACGTCGGCCAGACGCACGATGTAACCGTCGCCATCCTCCGCCGGCTTGCAGGCGGTCATCTCGATGTCGTCGCTGTCCACTCTGGCCAGGCCGGCCCGGCGCGGCAAGTCGCCGGGGTGGGCGTGCATCGTGACAAGCAGCGGCGGCATGTTGAGCCTCCGCGCCCGCTGGACGATCTCCGTTTCCCGCCAGTCGCCCACATGGGGGCGCAGCACGACCGTAAATTCCTGGCTGCCCCGATCCACCCAGTCATATCGTTGCCGGGCGCCAAACGGATGCGGCTCATGATAGGCGTAGGGCGTACAGCGCAGGATCGTCAAGCGCAGGGTGCTGCCGCTGACGTCGCAGCCGTATTTCCCATCGTTGAGCAGCGCCAGACCGATCGTTTCTCCGGTCGCCGTTGGGCCGCTGACGTCCAGCCACATGTGCGTGGGAACTTCATGGCCGTCGCATGGACGCTCCAGCCAGCCAAATGGAACATCGTGCACGGCTTTCGGCGCTGCGGTGTTGACGTCGCAGGCCAGCTTGAGCAGGCGCCATGGCTCCAGCCACACCAGCCAGTTGCGAATGGTGAGCGCGCGCTCGCCGCTGCACAGCAGAATCTGCTGTTGCCACAAGTTGGCGCCGTAACTGCGCTCGACCAGCAGCGACGCCCGGAGAGGACCGCGTTCGCCGATTGTGATTCTGGCGTTCCCAAACGTCCCTGTGGCTGCGCCGTAGCGCCGAACGCCGTGTGACCACGTGTCGCTGTGGTCCTCGATCACTTCCCCGACGTTCCATCCACCCGGCCCCACCAGCTCCAGTCCAGAACGTTTGTCGATGCAAGAGATGATGTTGCCGCTGCGCGGGTCCAGGCGCACGGCCAGCAGCTCGTTCTCCATCTCCGTCTCCGTCACGCGCAGGGCAGTGACGGGGGCGCTTGCGCGCGGCAGTCCTGGTGCAAAGCGAAAAAGGCGATAACCGAAAGCGGGCAGCGTCGTAGCGAAGAGCAGGCGGCGAATCTTGCCGTTGGCTTCGCTGAGCGCTTCGAGCGGGTCGATGTTCTGATACGTCACCGGCTGACCTGAATCGTCCACCAGGCCCCAGCCGTGTTCATCCCAGTCCTGCCACTCCGTCCAGGGTTCATATTCCAGGTAGGTGGACGCGGGCTGGCAGGCGGGATTGAAGGCCACGACCGTGGCGCCTGGCCCGCTGGCGTCGATGCGATTGGCGACTGCACGGGCGGCGTCGTCGGCCAGGGCGTCGGCGGCTGCGACCACCCCGCCCAACTCGGCGATGGCGTCATCCGCCGCCGCCTTGATCGAGGTGCCGCCCAAGGTGTCATGGAATTGGTTGAAGGCGAGCGTATGCCACAGTTCATTCAGCCTGGCCTGGGGTGCGGGTGCATCCGCCCACAGGTTGGCCATGACGGCGAGGCGCTCGGCCAGCAGCAACCTGTTCTCAGCCCGGCGATGGGCGCGCTTGAGCGCACTGTTGACGGAATAGCAGCCGACGGCGTGATATTGCAGCTCATCGGCTACGGTGGGCAGCGATTCCGCCTGGGCGCGGATGGCGTCGAAGTACAGCTCGGGTCCGCTGAAGCGAATGTCGAGCGCAGGTTCACCGGCGCGGTGTTTTGCCGCCAGGGCGATCACATTCTCGATCTGCTCCCGGGTTGGCCCGCCGCCGTGATTGCCTACGCCGAAAAAGCACATCGTTGCGTCGAGCTGGGCGGGCTTGGCGGCTACGGCGGCCAGAATGTGCGCTTCCTGGTCAGCCGTCCGGGTGGTGTAGGAATTGGTGATCCGAAAGGCGAGGATGCGGCTGCCGTCTGGACCCTGCCACCAGAAGACACTGGCCGGCAGCGTCTTCTCATGCGGGCCGGGGCGCATGAAGACGTAGCTATCGAAGCCGCACCCGCGGAGGATCTGCGGCAGCGTGCCGGCGTGGCCAAACGAGTCGACGCAATAGGCGACGGTCGGCTCAACGCCAAGCCGGCTGCGCATATACTTCTTGCCGAGCAGCGCCTGGCGTACAAACGACTCCCCACAAGGCAGGTTCATGTCGGGCTGGACGACCATGCCGTTGACGACGTGCCAGCGCCCTTCAGCGATGGCGCGCCTCACTTGTGCAAACAGATTGGGGTTCTCGGCTTCGATCCAGGCATAGACCTGCGACTCGCCGCGCGTAAAGTGAAAGTCCGGATATTCAGCGAGTCGATCGATGGCGGACTGGCTGGTGCTCAACGCCTCCGCGCGACCTTCGGTCCAACGCCAGAGCCACACCGGGTCGAGATGGGCCTGGCCGATCATGTGCACGGTGATGGTCGACATGTCAGGACCGGCTGTTTCCCTCAATTCGCCAGCGCCAAAAAGCGCGCGTACGCCTCATCCCAACCTGCGTCGCGCCGCGGCTCGAAGGTCTCCTGCTCGATCGAGGCGGCGATGGCGGCGCGCCCCTCGCGCACGCCGGCGAGGTGGCCGGTCGCCACGGCCTGCATCATGATCACGCCGAGGGCTGCGGCCTCCACCGGGCCGGTGACGACGGTGCGACCACAGGCATCCGCCGTGAACTGGTTGAGCAGGCGGTTCTGGCTGCCGCCGCCGACGACGCGGATCACGCGGATCTGGCGGCCATCCCCGCGGCCGGCCGAGGCCAGAATCTCCTCCAGCGCCTCCACCACCCAGCGGTAGCGCAGCGCCAGGCTCTCCAGGCAGCAGCGCACCACCTCGCCGACGCTCTGCGGGACAGGCTGCCCTGTGCGTTGACAGAAGGCCCGGATCGTGTCCACCATGTTAGAGGGCTCGAAGAAATCCGGCGCGTCCGGGTTGACCAACGAACGGAAGGCCGGCGCTTCCTCCGCAGCCGCCAGCAGCTCGGCCCAGGTGTAGGAGCGTCCTTCGCGTTCCCATTGCCGCCGCGCCTCCTGTAGGAGCCAGAGGCCGGTGATGTTCTTGAGCAGGCGAATTTTGCCGTCGACGCCGCCCTCGTTGGTGAAGTTGAGCGCCAGCGTCTTTTCGTTGATAATCGGCTCATCCACCTCCACGCCCATCAGGCTCCAGGTGCCGCTGCTCAGATAGGCGCTGTGCGCGTCGAGTCCGGGGATGGCCGCCACCGCGCTGCCGGTGTCGTGAGAGGCCACGGCGATGACCGGAGGCGCATTCTTCAGGCCGGTCGCCTTCACCACCTCGGGCCGAAGCGGGCCGATCACGGCGCCGGGCTGCACAATTTCAGGCAGGATGTGCGTGGGCAGGTCAAGGCGGCGCAGCAGGTCGCGCGCCCAGGCGCGCGTGGCGGCGTCGAGCATCTGCGAGGTCGAGGCGATCGTGTACTCCGCAATCTGATGGCCCGTCAGCCAGTAGTGGAAGAGGTCGGGCATCATGAGCAGCCGGGCGGCGCAGTCGAGCTGAGGATCGCGCTCCAGCCGCATGCTATACAGCTGGATCAGCGTGTTCAGTTGCAGAAATTGCAGGCCGGTGACCTCGAAAATTTCGCGGCGCGGGACCACCTCGAAGACTTTTTCCATGACGCCGGCGGTGCGGCTGTCGCGATAGTGCACAGGATTGCCCAACAGCCGACCCGCCGAGTCGAGCAGCCCATAGTCCACGCCCCAGGTGTCAAGGCCAATGCCGGCCAAAGGCTCTGCATGCGTCGCGGCGTAGCGCGCAATGCCGGCGTTGACTTCGCGCCAGAGCGCCAGCGCGTCCCAATACAGTCGGTCTAGCACTTGCGTCGGCCCGTTCTCGAAGCGATGCAAGACTTCCAGGTCGAAACGGCTGCCGTCCCACCTGCCCAACAGGACGCGGCCGTTCGAGGCGCCCAGGTCTGCAGCCAGAAAGTTCGCTGTCGCTGCCATCACACATACTCCGTCGGAATTTGTGCGGCTTCGAGGGCGCGCCGCATGTCTTCAGGCAATTTGTCGTCGACGATCAGAAGATCGATCTCTTCCGGCAACAACGAAGTGGCGACGTACACTTCGCCGAACTTGGCGTGATCGATCATGGCAATTTTGCGCGCCGCGGTCTCGGCCATGGCGCGTTTCATCTGCGCCTCGCGCAGATCGGACTCCATCATGCCGTGCTCTGGGGTGAAGCCGCGGCAGCTCAGGAAGGCGATGTCCACGTGCAGGCGGCGCAGCAGCTTCGGGCTGAGCGTATCGACCAGGCTGCTGGTGCGTCGGCGCAGGATGCCGCCTACGACGATCGTAGTGACGTCGGGCGCAAAGCTCAGCTCCAACGCAGCATAGAGGCCGGTCGTGATCACGGTGAGATTCTGCATGTCGCGCAGCAGCCGGATCATCTGAAAGACGGTGGTGCTGCCGTCGACGAAGATGGTCTGACCAGGTTGGATCAACTCGACGGCCTTGCTGGCGATGCGTCGCTTTTCCTCCAGGTTAATCTGTTGTCGCGCGGCGAAGCGCAGCTCCAATTGCCCGCGACCGGAGACGACGGCGCCTCCGCGCACGCGCGTCAGGTAGCCCTGTTCTTCCAACTGTTGCAGGTCTTTGCGCGTCGTCACCTCGGAGACGCCGAGCAGACGGCTCAGCTCGCCGACGGTGACTTCATCTTGCTCGCGCAACACCTGGATGATGCGTTCACGGCGCTCCTCGCTGGAGAGGTTATGCGCTCCGGATTCTTCATGGGGACGACTGGGGAGTTCTTCTGCTTCGCTCATTCCTCAAGCTCCTCTTCTGCTTTGTCTCCGTTGTATCTTTCTTTGATGCTTTTGGACGCAAGGCAATAAAAAACGGTCGAAGTAAAAGAATTATACCAGCTTTGGAAAATTTTGTTGTATCCACATTTGCAGGCGTTGAGAGGCTTCTGCAATGAGATGGAGCACCTTCCGTTCCTCTTTCGCATCAGGGGGAGTGGACCGCCGCCACAGTGCAATCAGATAGGCCTCCGTCTGCGTCGGTGGAACGTTGAGCCAGAGCAGCGCCGCAGCCGCGCCCAGCGCGTAGCGGCGTGGGATGACGTCCGCAGCCAGCGCCCGCCGCATGGCGCCGATCAGCCGATCGTCCCAGCCCAGCTTGCGTTCCGGGTCGCGGCCCACGCGCGCAACAGCGTCGCGCACGAAGGGATTGAGCATGCGCGTGATCAGGTCATTCACGTAAGCGCGCATTCCTTCCGGCGTGAACAGCGGGTCGACGCCCGTAAAACGAGCGCACAAAGGAGCGCCCGACTCCTCCAGCATGGCGCTGCGCACGAATTCGAGGACGTCGGGGCGACTGCGCAGCTCGTCCATGCGGCGAAAGCCGAGCGCGTGCGCCAGGTAGGCCGCCAAGGCGTGGCCGGCGTTGTGGCAGTACAATTTGGCCTCGGCGAAGGGCGCCAGGTCCGGCTTTTCGATGAAGACCTCGATCCCCCGCCGAAAGGATGACCAGAGGGGATCGTCGGGAGGACGCTGAATCTGCGAGATGTAGATGCGGTTGAACGCTTCGACCAGAAACGCCCGTTGCAACCCTGGCGCGATAGGGCGCAAGTCTTCCGTCTCTTCCGGCGCGCCGCTCATCTTCCCGATGATCGTGTTGAGAAACTGCGCCCGTCGCAGCGCTGCATCCCGTCGACCGGCGGGCAGCGCCGCCGTCACCGCCTCGGCCAGCAGCTCGGCGGCGCGCGTGTGATTCTCCGCCGCGTAGACTACGGCCGGCGGGGCGTCGATTTCGACTTTGCGCAGCAGCCCCTCGGCCAGGATGGAAGCGACGCTGGCTTCGCCGTCCGTCGCATAGTGGGCGACGCTCGGCAACGCCGTCGCCATTTCGCCGGCGACGGCCACAGCCTCCACCAGTCGCCTGCGATCGGCGGGGTCGGCGGGGTTGTACATCTCCACCGGCGCCACGCTCAGCGCGCTGATGTGATCGGCGTGGCCGATGTTGACGGTGAAGCTCCCCGCCCGACGCACTGCGGCGACGACATCGGGAAGCACTTCGGCGACGACCAGGCGCTCGAAGTTCCCCGACGCAAACGCCTCGGTGAGGAACAGCCCGGCTTGTATTGGGCCAAATCCAAATCCAACGAACGTGCTCATCGGTGCGGCGCGGCCTCCATGAGAGGTAGGCTTTGGGTCGATTGCATTCCTGGCGGGTGGCGAGATCAGACAAGCCTGGCCACAGAGCGCCGGGCAATGCTCACCGGTTCAACAAGAAGCGAGCCGCCGACCTATCGCATTTCCTGGCCGCCGGTCACGTTGATCGCCTGGCCGGTCATGTAGCTGGCCTGATCTGAGGCGAGAAAGACCACCACGTTGGCGACGTCGTCGTAGGTGCAGCCGCGCTTCAGCGGCACCTGTTCGATGTAGCGTTGGCGCACCTCTTCTTCCGGGATGCCGAGGCGCTTGCTGTACTGGCTGTAGAGCGACTCCACCCACAGCGGCGAGTCGAGCAGGTTGCCCGGGCAGACGGCGTTGACGCGTACGCCGTGCTCGGCAAGCTCCAGCGCCAGGCTTTGCGTCAGCCCGATGCCGCCGAATTTGCTGGCGGAGTAGGCGCTGTTTTTATAGCTGCCCTTCTTGCCCGACTTGGAGTTGATCTGAATGATGACGCCGCTGCGCTGCCGCTTCATCACGATGGCGGCGTATTTGGCGCAGAGGAAGTAGCCGGTCAGGTTGACGTCGATGACCAGCTGCCAGTCGCGCAGGCTCAGCTCGTCGATGGCGCCGGAGCGCACAATGCCGGCATTGGCGACCAGGATGTCCAGCCGGCCGAAGGTCTCGACCGTCTTGTCGACCATGGCGCGCACCTGCTCCTCGTTGGTAACGTCGGCGGCCAGCGACAACGTGCGTCGACCCGTCTGCTGCGCAATGTCTGCGGCCGTCTGCGCCGCGCGCTCGCCGTTGATGTCGGCGACCACGACGTCGCACCCCTCGCGCGCCAGCCGCAGCGAGAGCGCAGCGCCCAGTCCTTGCGCTGCGCCGGTGACCAATGCGATGCGATCTTGCAATAACTGTGTCATAAAGGAAAGACCTCTGTATCTTCTGGCGACGGAATGCGTGTTTCGGCGTGCACCACGCAACCCGAAACACGCAACACGAAACACGCAACCCGAAACACGTGCCGCGCATCTCGCTCAAAGCATCAGTCGCAGCAACTCTTCTTCCGCTTCCTTGGTCCACATGCCGTCGGCGTCGAGTTTGGCGGCGACGGAGGGCAACACCTTGTGCAGCTCGCCGAGCGGCGTCAACGGCAGCGGCTTGCTGAGGTTGGGGTAGATGACCACCTTGCCCGCAAAGCGCCCTTCGGCCACGGCGCGCAGCCCCTCGGCGACGCCCTCCAGCCCGGCGATGGCCGCCACCGAGTGGTTGGTGGGCAACTGCTGGCTTTCGACCAGGTCGCGCATGCGGCGCAGGTCCTCGATCGAGGAGCCGCTGGTGCCGGTGTAGCGCACCCCGCGCTGCGCCACCGGGTTGAGGTCGAGCTTGACCATCGTGCCGCGCGCCAGGCCGGCGAAGACGTTGATGACGGCGCCCGCAGCGGTCAGCATCGAGGCCTGTTGCACCGCTTCGGTCGAAGGCGCCATGATGACGATGTCGTCGTAGCCTTCGCCGTCGCTCTCAGCGCGCATGCGCTCCAGAAAGGCCTCGTCGTCCGCGAATTCATCGCGCGAGAGGAAGACGAGCTTCACGCCCATCTCTGCGGCGAGCCGCGTAAACTGCTTGCGCACCGGCTCCATGCGCGCGCGGTGGAGATTGGTCGCTACGATCTTGGCCGGCCGCTCCGGCATCGACAGCGCGCGCAGCAAGTGCATCTGCCCCATCGGCCCGGCTGCACCCAAAATCCAGCAGCGACCGCCTGCTTTCAACTGCGTGCGCACCGGCGCATAGGCCGTCGAAAGATCGGGCGCATCCGAGCCGACCACCAGCAGATGATCGTAGTGCATGCGCCCGATGTCCACCGCCACCGGCCGATCCAGCGGCTGGTCGAGCACGAGATTGAAGATGGCTCCATTCGCCAGCCGTCCGAAGATGCGTTCGCACAACGCAGCGTCGTGCCCCAAGACCACAATGTCGTCGTATCGGGTTACGCCGTCGTCGCCTTCCTGCACGGCGACGCCGTGGGTGCGCGCCCAGGCGCGCACCGTTTCGGCGAAGGCGAAGTCGCTCACGTCGAGCACGACTTTCGCCGGTCGCCACTCCGCTGCTTTGCCCAGCTCCACCCCACGGCCATCGCCGACCAGCCAGACCGTCCCGCCTTCCCGCCAGCTTGTGCGATAGGTCACCGTGTAGGACGCTTCCACGCACGCCCACGGCTCACAGAGCGCCACCTCGGCGTAGCCGTCGTCCGGCTTGACCGGCACCAGGTAGTTGCCGTGGTCGCCGTTGAGCACGCGCCAGTCGATGATGCTGTATTTCGAGAAGCCGCCCTGCAGCTCGTAGCCGTAGGCGTAGGGCTTGCCGCCGATGTAGATGTCCGCCTGCACGATGAAGCGGTCGCCCGGTTTGTACTGGTCGCGCAGGTTCTCGCCCACGTCCACCACCGTCAGCGCCACCTCATGGCCGAGCACGACGGGTTGCTCTTTCATGCTGCGGTGAATGCGCGGGTGCTTTTCGCCGGCGCGGATGACCTTGATGTCGGAGAAGCAGATGCCGACCGCGTCGTGGCGCACCAGCAGCTCATCGGGGCCGGGCTTGGGCATGGGCAGGTCGATGGGACCGCCGTCCTTGCCGAGGTTCTCCCACCCTGCGCCGTAGAGCGGCCATAGCCGGTTCGTCTCGGGCGGGGGCGCTTCCGCCTTGCGGTATTGCTCCAGTTTTTGTTCGCCTTCGTTGTTCATCTCGACTGTCCTTCCCTGATTGGATCGAATCACGAACGCTCCAGCGCCTGCAACACTTCGGCAGGGTTCATCTCCGGTTTGATCCTCGCCAAGAGCCGATGGCCTGCCTCCCCTGGCGGCGTGCGCTTGCCGACCTTGGTGAAAAAGGCGTTGCGCGCCGCGCGCGTCGGCAGAAAAGCTGCGGCCCAGCCGCTCTGGTAGCCCATGCCCAGCCGACGCTCCATCACCGTGTGGCCGTAGATGAAGTAGGCGCCGTCGAGGAAGGCGTTGCGCACAGGGGCCAGCGCCGGCGCGTCGAAGTTGTCCACGATAGGCTGGCCGAAGCTGTTCATCTCCGTGCCCACGTTGAGCGGCAGGTCAAACTGCTTCGCCAGCTCGACGACTTCGTAGAGTTTTTGGCGCTTCAGCGCCGCCAGGTCCGGATCGGGGAGGTTCCAGTTGCGTTCGGGAACGATGTTCAAGGCGACGACGCCCTTGGAGACCAGCAGCGTCAGCAGCTCTTCCATCGCCTGCTCGCCTTCGGAAAGGCCGTCCAGCCAGGCGGCGCAGGGCAGCGCGCGACAGTGCTGCGCCAGCTCGTGCAGCCGTTCGACGCGGGGAAAGTCGCCGGCGTCCGGTTGCACGTAGCCGGGGCCGCCTCGTTTCATCAATTTGCTGCGCACCAGATTTTGGAAACTTGCATTATCCTGCATGGTTTTTTCGACGGCCGCTGCATCCATGCAAAGGCGCTCGGCCCAAAAGGCGGTGGTCTGGCCCACCATGCGTTTCGCCGCCTGAATATAGGCGACGACGATATGGCGCTCCGTGGCGTTGCCCGCCGGCGTCAGCGGGAGCACGTCGGCGTCGTAGTCGATGACGACGGGATGCAGATAGGCATTGACGCGCGCGACAAGGGCGCGATTGCGCGCCGCCGCCTGGCCGCGCAGCTCGTCGATGATCGCCTGCGCAGGAGGTGGAACGTCGGTTTCGGTGAAGCCAATGGCCATGTGGTAGAGCACGCCGGGCTCGCCGGGGGAGTTGATCTCGCGCTCGGCGAACTCCGGCACATAGACGCGCGTCTCGATGCCGGCGCTGCCGTGCACGCCGACCTGATCGCAGGCGTCGAGAAACTCGCTGACGGCGTCCAGCACGTCGAAGTCGACGATGCCCATCAGGTCGATGCCCTCGCGTCGCGCCAGCCACGCCAGCCCGGTCGGCGAATAGCCGTAGGCGTTGAACGAAAAGAAGGTGTGGCAGTGCATGTTGGCGACCCCACGCCAGACAGGAGGCTCCGGATGGTTCTCGAGGAGTTGCTTCAGGGCAGTGCGGCGCACGACGGGATCAAAGTGATTGAGAGCCTGCTCCAGTTGCAGTTCTGCCGCAGTATGAATCATGATAATACTCGCTGTTGAAGAAGAGGTCGGAAGTTGTCATACACAGCTAGGGCTAATGTATCACAGATATGGGATGTTTGCAAGCAGAAAGTAAAGCAAATCGCCCTGTTTCACAACGTAAATCAAAAGTCTTGATTACGCAGATTTTGCGAAGGCTCTCACATCGAGGAGCAGCAGGAGCGCTATGACAGGAAAGTGCATTCTCGCCCATGACCTGGGCACATCGGGCGACAAAGCCACCCTTTTCGATGCAGAGGGGCGTCTGGTTGAAAGCGCCTTTGCAGCGTATGAGACGCATTATCCGCACCCAAACTGGGCGGAGCAGAATCCGCAGGCCTGGTGGGAGGCTGTGTGCAGCGCCTCGCAACAGTTGCTGAGCAAGACAGGCGTCCCGGCCCGAGAGATCGCCGCCGTTGGTTTCAGCGGCATGATGATGGGCTGCCTGCCGGTGACGGCGACGGGAGAGCCGCTGCGCTCCTGCATTATCTGGGCCGATCAGCGAGCGCAGGAGGAGGCGGCTTTTGTCGCTGCTCGCTGCGGCGCGGACGAGGTCTATTTGCGCTGTGGTCATCGCGCCAGCGCTGCGTATGTGGCGCCGAAAATTCTATGGGTGCGCAACCACCAGTCCGAAATCTATGCGCGAGCGGCGAAGTTTCTCGTCCCAAAGGATTACATTGTGCATCGTCTCACCGGCGAATTCGCCACCGACTATTCCGATGCGTCGGGCACGCTGCTCTTTGACCTGACGGAGCGTCGCTGGCATCGCCCCTTTCTGGACGCCCTCGATCTGTGCGTCGAGCAGCTGCCGACGCCGCATCCATCCCCTACGGTGGTGGGGCGGGTGACCGCACAGGCGGCGCAGGCGACCGGCCTGGCGATCGGAACCCCGGTCGTCATCGGCGGCGGCGATGGCAGCTGCGCCGGCGTCGGCGCCGGCGTGATTGAGCCGGGCTCGGCCTACTGCGTGATCGGAACGTCGGCCTGGATCAGCGTCAGCACGCTGGCGCCGGCCCCAGACCCGCAACAGCGCACCATGACCTTTCACCACGTCCATCCTGAGCGCTATGCGCCGATGGGGGTGATGCAGCTGGCCGGCGGCGCGCGCGAATGGGCATGGAAGGCGCTGGCGGACGGCGACCTCGATCTCGACGCTGCGGCGGCGACGGTCGAGCCGGGTGCGGGCGGCCTTCTCTTTCTTCCGTATCTGATGGGCGAGCGCAGCCCATGGTGGAACCCGCAGGCGCGCGGAGCGTTCATCGGCCTGGCAATGCCGCACACCAAGGCGGAGATGGCGCGCGCGGTGCTGGAGGGGGTCGCCTTCGGTCTGCGCCAAATTCTCGACTGCCTGCGCGAGCAGACGCCCGGCATCGATGCGCTGCGGCTGATCGGCGGCGGGGGGCGAAGCCGTCTCTGGCCGCAGATCCTGGCCGACGTCTTCGGTCTACCCATCCATGTGCTGGAGCTGACCGGCGAAGCGACGAGCTGGGGCGCAGCGGTGGCGGCGGGCGTTGGCGTCGGACTTTATGACTGGTCGATTGCGGCAGAACGGAGTCGCGTCGTGCAGGCGCTCGAGCCAGACCCAAGCCGTCGGAGCCGGTATGAAGAGTTGCTGGCGCTTTTCACCGAGAGCTACCTGGCGCTGGCGCCGGTGTATGCGAAGTTGGCCGGTGGAATTTGAAGACCAGGGGCTTCATGGCAAAACTTATCGCAGACAGGCCGAGAAGCGCAGAGGTTTCCGTGCACTTGCGGTTTGCCACATCTCTGTGCGCTTGGCAGTGAACTTTCCAACTTTCCACCATGAAAGAGACTTCCCTTGACTGAATTATTTGCTTCCCTTTCTCTCTGGCAGTGGATTTTGGCCGGAATCGGCGCGTATCTGGTCGGCATCTCAAAGACCGGCGTGGCAGGGTTGGGCGTCTTCGCCGTGGCCATTTTTGCCAGCGCTCTGCCCGCCCGCGAGTCGGTGGGCGTCGTCCTGCCCATCCTCATCGCAGCGGACGTCGTGGCCGTGGTCAGTTACTGGGGCCAGGGGAGTTGGCCGCATCTGCTGCGCCTCTTTCCCTGGGCCGCAGTGGGCATCGTGGCAGGCTATTTTGTGATGGATCACATCGACGCCGTGATGACGCAGCGACTGATCGGCGCAGTGCTGGTGGTGATCGTGTTGATTCACTTCTGGCGACGGCTGCGCACACAGGCGCTGGCGACGCTCGAAGCCGAGATGCGACCCCACCCTTTCCTTTCCGGGGTCACAGGCGTCAGCGCCGGCTTCACGACGATGGTCGCCAACGCAGCGGGGCCGATCATGATCATCTATCTGCTCGCCATGCGCCTGCCTAAATACATCTTTATGGGGACGGCGGCGTGGTATTTCTTTGTGCTCAACGTCTTCAAGGTGCCCTTCTCCTACAGTTTGGGGCTGATCAACGCCGCCTCGCTGCCCCTCAGCCTGGCGCTGGCGCCGGCGGCGATCGCCGGCGCGCTGACCGGCCGCGTGTTGATTCGCCACATCAACCAGCAGGCGTTCGAGCTGATGGCGCTGGCGCTCACGCTGATCGCAGGCGCACGACTGTTGATGTGAAGAGGTGAAAAAGAATTTGCGCTCTTGGGAATGCCGAAAAATCGCAGCTCTACTGTACAATTGAGTCATCATGAATCGTTCGATGGCGTCAGGTGAAAGATTCAATAAGCCGCATCTGGTAAGTTGCTCCAATCGACTGGGCTGTAGCCTACAATGATGCAGAACTACTTCGCCCTCAACGCCTGGCGAGAGGCTTTGGCGCGCATCTTCGAGGGATTTGCCGAACAAGACAACGTCAGCCCCACCTGGCTGGTCAACCCTTCCACCAATCGTCGTCTCAAGCTCGACAAGTTTTATCCGGAGATTTCAGTGGCTGTGCGCTTCAAGGGGTTGACGGCCAAGGGGCAGGGACGCAAGAGCGACCTGGAAATTCTGGAGGAGGAGGCGCGCGAACGCACGCGTGCCGAACTCTGTCGGCAACATGGCGTTCATCTGGCGACTATCGACCTCAACGAAGACCCCGTCAAACAGCTCGAGGGTCTGCTCGGCGTGTTGGCGCGCGCCAGCCGCTCTCTGGCGCAGAGCGACCAGCCGGCGGAGGAAAAGGCCCGTTGGATGCCTGCGCTGGCGGCCGCACGCAGTCGCGCCGAACAATTGCGCAGTCGTCTGGCCAAAGACCCTGAACAGATGCTCGAGACCCTGGCGGCTGCGTGGCGCGATCGCGAGGCGAACCTGGCGTTGCAGTTGCGCGCAGCCTCCGCTTCCTCTCCGGAGGCTGCGGTCGCCCTCGTCTTAAAGCCCGGCCAGCGCGTGCGGCATGTCCGTTTCGGCGAAGGCGTGATCACCCACATCCAGGGCGAAGGGCCGGAGGCGATGGTGGCGATTTTGTTCGATGCTGCGGATGAGCGCACCTTCCGCGCCGATCTGTTGGCCGACAAGATTGAAGTGCTCGAATAATCGATCTTCCTCGTTGCCCTGAAATCGATAGGGCGCGTCGCCTCTTTTCTTAACCCCCGTTTGCTGTCCGGCAATCCGGTCGGCGTCGGCGCCTGCGAATTCCTCATCCCCTCGCTCCGACCGCCGAAGGCGCTGTGAGCGTTGAGGCGAGGTGATCAACCACCAAGACACCAAGACACAAAGGAGACTCCAGAAGAGAAAAAATCTTCATATTTCTTGGTTTCTTTGTGTCTTTGCGTCTTTGTGGTGATATTCTATGCGCCTTGTCGCCAGGCCGGTGGCGGAAGGGAAGCAAGGGGCGAGGGACAAAAGCGAGCGATTGGCGTAACGTGAGGAAATGATTCAAAAATCATGGTTGACTCCCTCCATCATCTGTGTTATATTTGCAATTGTCTGATTGCTTTGTGATTGTATGTGATTGTTTCAAGAGTGTTCGTGACCTTGTCCCCAGTTGACATGTTTGAAAAGGTTGTGTTACGCTCTTATTGCTCACTGGGTGACAACTTGTTGTTCGAGAGATTTCGGCCTGCCGGGGCGTCTGCGCTCTGAAGGCTTACGCACATTCACCGGATTGATTTCGATTTCTCCATCGCACATAAATCATTCATAGATCAGATCTGGACAAACGCTCTATGAGCACATCCACCCTTGCTCCACAAAGCCCAGGCGGCGTGCGCACCGGCGCCTCTGCAGCCAGAGTGCGGCGCATCGTCGATAACTTCTACGTGCGTCGCGTCGCCAAGGCGCTCTTCACCGTGTGGGTGGTCAGCACGATCATCTTCTTTTTGATTCGCCTGCTGCCCGGCAATCCGATTGAGCAGTACATCGCCCGTCTGATCGAGACGCAGGGCATGGACTATGAGAACGCGCGCATGCAGGCGGCGGCGCTTTTCGCCATCGACCTGGACGCGCCGCTCTGGAAGCAGTATCTCGACTATCTGCTCAATTTGCTGCGCGGCAACCTGGGCGTCTCGATCACCTCGCCCGGCACGACGGTGACCTCGATCATTGCGCGCTTTTTGCCGTGGACCATCTTCAGCGTGGGCATCGGTTTGATCCTGAGCTTCACCATCGGCATTTTGCTCGGGCTAATGATGGCCTATCGCCGCGATGGGCTGCTCGACCATGCGCTGACCGTTTTCGCCTCGGTGGTCAGTTCGGTGCCAAACTATTTGCTCGGCATTTTGCTGGTGGTGTGGCTGGGCGTGCAATGGAAGGTGCTGCCGATCGCGCAGATGCGCGGCACGCTATCGCCTGGCGTGACGCCTTCGTTTACGTTTGCGTTTCTGTACGATGCGCTCTTTCACGCCTTTTTGCCGATCGTCACCTATGTCCTCACCACAGTTGGAAATTGGATGCTCAGCATGAAAGGCAGCACGATCGGCACGCTCGGCGAGGATTTCGTCACCGTCGCGCGGGCGCGTGGGTTGAAGGACTGGCGCATCACGACGGCGTATGTCGGCCGCAATGCTGCGCTGCCTCTCTTTACGCAGTTGACCATTGCCATCGGGTTTGTCGTCGGCGGGTCGTTTTTGATCGAAACCATTTTTCAATATCAGGGGATCGGCTTCGTGCTGAGCGGCGCCATCGCCGCGCGCGACTATCCGGTGATGCAGGGCGTGTTTCTAATCATCACCATGTCGGTGATTTTCGCCAATCTGCTGGCCGATTTCCTCTACGGTTGGCTCGATCCGCGCATCAAGATCGGGTGAGCCAGGAGCAGGTGAACGACTGCGCATGGGAATTGTGCACGGGGGTGAACAATGGGTGTGATTCGAGGCTTGTTTCATTGGGTGGGCACTACGCTGAAGCTGATGACCTACAACAAAGTCGGATTTGTCGGCTTCCTGGTCACCGCCGCCATCTTGATCATTTCGCTGATCGGGCCGTTTTTTATTCCCCTCGACACGAAGACCAAGCTCGACAAGATTTATCAACCTCCCTCCGCCGAGCATTGGTTTGGCACCGACCACCAGGGGCGCGACATCTTCTCGCAGATCGTCCACGGCGGGAAGGACGTGATCTACGTTGCAGCGGTCGCAGCCTTTCTCTCCACCTTTATCGCCGTGACCTTCGGCACGTTGAGCGCCTTCGCAGGCGGCGCGGTGGACAGCGTCATCATGGGCTTCACCGACATTATTTTGACGATTCCGCAATTCCCGTTGCTTGCCGTGCTGGCCGCGTTCATCAAACTCGATAATCTGACTTTGTTGGGCGCTTTTCTAGGGTTGCTCAGCTGGCCCGCGCTGCTGCGCGCCGTGCGTTCGCAGGCGCTTTCGCTGAAAGAACGCGACTTTGTCGAGGCGGCGCGCGCGCTCGACCTGGGCGCCGGGCACATCATCTTCCGCGAGCTGGTGCCCAACATGATGACCTACATTGTGATCAGCTTCACGCTGGCCATGACCGCAGCGGTCTACACGCAGGTGGGACTGGTGTTGCTGGGCCTGGTGCCGGTGTCGAGCAGCAACTGGGGGGTGATGATCAGCCTGGCGTGGACGCAGGGCGCCATCTTCTTCCGCGACGCCATGTGGCGCATCATGATGCCGATCCTGGCGATCGCCGTCTTCCAACTTTCGGTGATCACGATGACGCGCTCGCTGGAGCTGGCGTTCAACCCGCGGCTGCGCACGATGGCCTGATGAGGGATAGGACTGGAAAGCATGACCAAGGGGAAACTGGACTGGCAGATGGATGAGCAACAGAACGGAAAAGCGCCGCTGTCGCTGCAAAATGTGCACGTTTCCTACGCCACCCGTCGCGGCAAAGTGCAGGCGGTGCGCAACGTCACGCTCGACCTTCACGCCGGGGAAAGTCTGGCGCTGATCGGCGAGAGCGGCTCCGGCAAGACGACGCTGGGGCTGGCGATCGTGCGGCTGCTGCCCGAAACTGCGCAGATTGAGCCCGGCGCAATCTTCTACCGCCGCAATGGCCGCGAAGTCGATATTCTGAAGCTCGACCGCAACGAAATGCGCGAATTCCGCTGGCGCGATTGCGCCATGGTCTTCCAGGCTGCGCTCAACGCCTTCAACCCTGTGCTCAAAATTTGGGCGCAGGCATGGGACACCGCCAAGGCGCACGGGTGGCACGATAAAGAGGCGGTGCGTCAACGTCTGGTGGAGTTGCTCGAATTCGTCCAGCTCGACCCCAGACGCGTGATCGACGCCTACCCGCATGAGCTGAGCGGCGGCATGCGCCAACGCGTCTTGTTGGCGCTCTCGCTGTTGCTCAACCCGCAGGTGCTGATCCTGGACGAGCCGACGACCGCGCTTGACATCATCACGCAACGCACGATCATCAAGTTGTTGCGCAAGTTGAAGGAAGAGCAGGGCTTCACCATGATCTTCATCTCCCATGACCTGGCCATCGCCGCCGAGCTGGCCGACCGCGTGGCGACGATGTACGCCGGTCGCATCGTGGAGCTGGGCGCTTCCGAGGACATCTTCTATCGGCCGCGCCATCCCTACACGCTCGGCCTGATCCGCGCCGTGCCTACGGTCACGGGCGGGTTTGAGCAGCTCTTTTCGATCCCCGGCTCTCCGCCCGATCTGATCGATCTGCCGACCGGCTGCAAGTTTCATCCCCGCTGCACCTTCGCCACCGACCGTTGCAAGGTGGAAGAGCCGGAACTCGAGGAGGTCGGGCCTGGCCACACGGCGGCGTGCTGGCACTGGCAGAAAGTTGAAGAGGAGCTGCGGCGCAATCCCCTTCACCGGGGTGTGCTCAGCGTGCTTGAAGCCGTATCCTTCAACGAAGAGGCGGTGTCTTGATGGCTCCGATTCTGGAAGTGCGCAATCTCACCAAAAAGTTCGGCAAAGGCAAAGAAACGGTGACCGCCGTCGATTCGGTCTCCTTCGCCATCGAACCGGGTGAGACGGTCTGTCTGGTGGGAGAAAGCGGCTGCGGCAAGAGCACGACGGGGCGCATGGTCGCCGGCCTGCTGGAGCCGACCTCCGGGGAGGTGCTCTTCGAGGGCAAAAATATCAAGGAGCTTGACAGCGCCGGTTTCCGGCGGTATCGGCAATCGGTGCAGATCATCCATCAGGACCCCTACGCGTCGCTGAACCCGACGCAGACGGTGCGACAGATTCTCACGGCGCCGCTGCTGCGCCACAACAAGGTGAAGAATCGGGCGGGCGCCGAGGCGCGCGCTTTGGAGCTGCTCGAAGTCGTCGATCTGACGCCTGCGCGCGACATGATCGACAAATATCCGCACCAGTTGAGCGGAGGGCAACGTCAGCGCGTGGCCGTGGCGCGAGCGCTGACGGTCGAGCCGAAGTTTATTGTCGCCGACGAGGCGGTGTCGATGGTCGATGTCTCGATCCGCGTGAGCATCCTCACCATGCTGTCGCGGCTCAAGGAGCAGTTTCACGTCACCTTTCTGTTTATTACGCATGACCTGGCATTGGCCAAGTATTTCGCCTGGGAGGGACGCATCACCGTGATGTATCTGGGGCGCATCGTCGAAGATGGGCCGACGCAGCGGCTGATCACCGACCCGCGCCACCCTTACACGCAGGCGCTGCTCTCCGCGGTGCCGGAGGCGGACCCAGAGCTGGCCCATCGGAAGCGACAGATCGAGCTGCGCGAGGCCGAGATTCCCAGCCTGCTCAATCTTCCGTCAGGGTGCACCTTTCATCCGCGCTGTCCGTATTTTGTGCCCGGACAATGCGACCGCCAGGTTCCTGCGTTAGAGCCGCTCGATGTCGGTGGACGCGTGGCCTGCCCGGTGCGCAAGCACGAGCACGTTCCTTTGTTGGTCTAGCCGATGAACCGCGAGATCGTGCGCTCCGGATTGTTGATCGGCTCGTTGATACTGGTGACGGGGATTCCGTTGCTCTTCATCGTGACGCCCGGATCGGCGGAGCATGTCATCACGCTGTTCACGGTGTTGATCGCAATTGTATTTCTCACTGCGCTGGTCATCGTCGTTCGCATCCATCAACGTTGATTGAAAAGGAGGTGAAGCGAGGGGAATAGCGCTTTTTTCGAGGGCGGTCATGCGATCGGCGCCTTAAAAATGGATCCTGAGCGCTGTCGATGACGCCGACTTTGGATGCATCTGTTGTTTTCCACGTTCAACCATTTCAAGGAGAATCGGTATGAAGACGTCAAAATGGTTTGCGCTGTTGTTGGTGTTGGCGTTGACCCTCTCGGCCTGTGTTGCGCCGGCCGCAGCGCCGTCCGCTGCGCCAGGAGAGGCTGCGGCGCCGGCGGTCAGCGAGATGCATATCGCCTGGCCCTATTCTGTGCCGCCGACCGGCCACTTCAACACCTTCGTCACCAACGGTCTTTCCCTGGCAATTTATCAAGCCTTGATGGAGCCGCCGCTCTTCTATTACATGTGGGCGGATGCAAGCTGGATGCCCATCGCCGGCGAATCATGGGAGTGGGTTGACGATGTGACGCTGCGCGTCAAGCTGCCTGCGGGCGCCGTGTGGAGCGATGGCAGCCCCTACACATCCAAGGATGTCGTCGACACATTCGCCATCTATCGCCTGCAGAACACCGTCGCATGGACCGATCATCTGGCGGATGTGGTGGCGGTGGACGACACGACCGTCGACTTCATCCTGCGCAGCCCCTCCTCGGTGGCGCCGCGACGCCTCCTGCGCGACAGCTTCATCCACGCCTCCTCGGTCTACGGTGAGTGGGCGCAGCGCGTCAACGAGCTGGTCGCCGCCGGCAAGACGCCGCAGGATCAGGAGTGGAAAGACCTGCTCAACGCCTTCAACGAGTTCCGCCCGGAGGACATGGTCGTGCTTGGCCCGTACAAGATCGATCCGGCCAGCATCACCGAGTCGCAGATGATCCTGAACAAGGTGCCGACCTCCTTCATGGCGGACTGGGTGAAGTTCGACCGCCTGGTCAACTACAACGGCGAGACGCCGGTCGTGACGCCGCTGGTGCTGGCCGGCGACATCGACTACGCCACGCACGGCTTCCCGCCCGCCACCGAGCGTGAGTTCATCGCCAAGGGCTACCGCATCATCCGCGCACCGAACTACAACGGCCCGGCGCTCTACCTGAACCACAAGGTGGCGCCGTTCGACAACAAGCTGGTGCGCCAGGCGCTCGCCTACGCCATCGACCGCCACGAAAACGGCGTGGTCTCGTTGGGCGACTCCGGCAAGGCGGTCATCAACATGGTGGGCTTCTCCGACAACCTCGTGCCGCTCTGGCTGACGGAAGAGACGGTCAATCGCCTCAACAAGTATGAGTTCAACCGCGACAAAGCGGCTGAAATTCTCACCGGCCTGGGCTGGACGCGCGATTCCGACGGCGTCTGGAAAGATGAGACCGGCAAGCGCATGGAGTTCGAGCTGACCGCGCCCGCCGAGTTCGCCGACTGGTCGGCCGCCGCCGAAAATCTGGCGCAACAGCTCACCGACTTCGGCATCAAGACCGCCTTCCGCGGCATCACCTTCACGCAGCACGACATCGACGTGCAGGACGGCAAGTTCGAGATGGCCATCCGCGCCTGGGGCGCCGGCAACCCGCATCCGCACTTCTCGTACAACTTCAACTTGCGCACGCCGTATAATCAGGTGATTTCAGGCGTCGGCGATCCCACCAAGCCGGGCATCTCCTTCCCGCTGGTGCAGCAGACCGACGTGCTCGGCGAAGTGGACCTGGGCGCCATGGTGGTGGCCTCGGGCGCCGGCAATGATCTCGAGGCGCAGAAGGCTGTCGTCAACGAGCTGGCGCTGGCCTACAACGAGCTGCTGCCGCAGATTCCGCTGTGGGAGCGCTATGGCAACAACCCGGCGCCGGACATCCGCGTCACCGGCTGGCCGCCGGACGGCGACCCGGTCTATCAGAACGGCACTTACAACGATCCGTTCGTCATCGTGCTGCTGTTGACCGGCCGCCTGCAGCCGAAGCAGTAGGTGGGTCCAGTTTTATTGCAACGCCGGGGGTTGGCGCTCCATCGTCCATCACGATGACGTCGACGCCCGGCCAACTGAGAGAATGAGGAGATGGAGCCGGTGCACAACACCGGCTCCTGTTGCGACAATGAACAATTATCGAATTCTGACCTCAATCAACCTGCTGACCCTAGTCGCCATCGGCGTTAGCTCCCCGCTGTTCACCCTCTATCTCCAAGAATTGGGCGCCACCTTTGCGCTGATTTCTCTGATCATCACCAGCGCCATGGTCGCCATGCTCGCCAGCAACGCAGCCTGGGGCTGGCTGGCCGATGGGTTGCAGGCGCGCAAACGGCTCTTCGTCGCCGCCCTGGCCGGCGTGGCGCTCGCCTATGTCTGGCTCAGCGCAGCCGACGACCTGACGATGGCCTGGCTGGCGCGGCTCCTCAACGATGTGAGCATGGCCGGCGTGGCGACCTTGAGCCTGGCGCTGATGGGTGACGCGCTCGACGCCTCGACGCACAAAGGGCGCAGCATGGGGCTTTTCCGCGGGCTAGGCTCGCTGGCCTTCGCTGCAGGCGCATTTGGCGGCGGCTGGCTGGCGGACGTCTTCGGCTTCAGCTTCATTTTTCTGGTCTGTGGAGGCTTCTATCTCGTCGCCGCCCTCGTTGCCCTCAGCCTGCATGAGACGCCTGTACGAGAGACCCCCTCCGCAGCTGTGTCCGCGTCCCAAGGCCGTCCATCGGGCCTGCCGCTGCTCTTTTTAAGCGGCGTGGCGCTGTGGACGATGGCGCACGTCGCCTCCACCACGATGTGGCCGAATTACATGAGCGCGCTCGGCTACAGCAAGGCGGCCATCAGCAGCCTGTGGGGGCTGGCCGCCGTCGTCGAGATGCCGGCGATGGTGCTCAGCGGCGCGCTTTCGGACGTGGTGGGGCGGGCCATCGTGCTGGCGGCCGGCGGCGTGGGCATTGCGCTGGTGCAGATCGGCTATCTGCTGTTGGCCGCAAGTCTGCCTGCGCTGATCGGCGTTCAACTTGTGCGCGGCTTCGGCTTCGGCAGCTACACTGCAGCCTCGATGACCCTCGCCGCCGAAACCGGCGGTCAGGCGCAGCGCGGCCGCAACAGCGGCGTCTTCAACATGGCCGGCGTCGTCGGTCAGCTCGCCGGCAGCCTCACCGGCGGGATGGTGGTGCAGGCCGCCGGCTTTCACGCCCTGTTCATCGTCTGCGCAGGGTTGGCGCTGAGCAGCGCGCTCTGTTTTCTCTGGCTGCGCCGGCGCACCTTGGCGTTGACCCCGCCTAGATGGATTCCAGGATGACCGGTTTAGACGAACATCTTCACAAATGACTATTTCCCTGAAGACGACGGTTTAGAACCATGCAAAAAATAGGCGTGATCGGAACAGGCTCCATCGCCGACGTTCACCTCGAAGGCTGGCGGCGCATGCCGGGCGTCGAGATCGTCGGCTATTATGATCTTTTGCCAGAGGCGGCGGCGCGCGCGGCGCAGCGTTACGGCGGCCGCGCCTTTGCTTCGTTGGAGGCGCTGCTGGCCGCTGTGGATGTCGTCGATATCTGCACGCCCGCCTCCACGCACAAGGAACTCGTGTTGGCCGCTGCGGACGCCGGCAAGGCTATCATCTGCGAAAAGCCGTTGGCGCGCCATTCCGCCGACGCGCGCGAGATGGTGGAGGCGTGTGAACGCGCCGGCGTGATGCTCTTTCCGGCGCAGGTGGTGCGCTTCTTCCCGATGTATCGCCGCGTAAAGGAGCGCATCGACGCCGGCGCCATCGGCAAGCCGGCCGTCTATCGCAGCGCGCGCTGCGGCGCGTTTCCCCGGCCGGGCGGCAAGTTCTCCGCCGCCCATTACGCCGACTTCGCCCAGAGCGGCGGCGTCGTGCTTGACGTCGGCGTGCATGACATCGATTTTGCGCGCTGGTGCTGCGGCGACATCGAGCGCGTCTTTGCCCGCGGGCTGACCTTCGCCGGCCGCCCCTATCAGGACCATGCCCAGATCACCTTGCGCTTCGCCACCGGCGCCATCGGTTTCATCGAGGTGAGCTGGGCGCATCCGCGCGGCGTCTTCCGCACGCGCGTCGAAGTGGCGGGCGACGAGGGGTTGATCGAGTGGGACTCGTTGGATCGTCCGCCGCTGTTGGCGGAGCTGTACGACGAAGCGCGCGGCCTGCAACGCCTCTCCAGCAGCCCCACTGCGCCGGAGGACGAACCCTACTATGCGGAGCTGGCCCACTTCATCGACGTGCTCGAAGGGCGCGCGCAACCGATCGTGACCGCGCGCGATGGACTGGAGGCGGTGCGCGCCGCGCTGGCCGCCATCGAGTCGATGCGCAGCGGTCGCCCCGTTGCACTCAAAGAGTTCGGAGGATGACGCCATGAGCGAAAAGACAGTGCGCATTGGCTTTCTGGGCGTCGCCCACATGCATTCGGTCAGCTATGCAGCGAATCTGCTGCAGATGGCGGGCGTCGAGATTGTCGGAATGTGGGATCGTTCGCCGTCGCTGGCGGTGGAGTGGTCGCAGCGGCTGGGCGTCCGTCGCTACGAACAGGCGGAGCAGCTTCTCGACGCCGGACCGGACGCCGTCGTCGTGTGCAGCGAGAACGCGCTGCACCGGCCGCTGGTGGAGCTGGCGGCGGGGCGGGTGGGCGCCATCCTTTGTGAAAAGCCCATCGCCGTCACCCTCGCCGACGCGCAGGCGATGATCGAACGGTGCGCGACCGCCAATACGCGGCTGCAGATCGCCTTTCCGGTGCGTTTTGCGCCGGCGGTCGTGGAGCTCAAGCGCCGGCTCGACGCCGGCGAGTTAGGCCAGGTCTTCGCCGTCAATTGCACGAATCACGGCTCAATGCCGGGCGGCTGGTTCGTCGATCCGGAGCTGGCGGGCGGCGGCGCAGTGATCGACCACACCGTGCACGTGATCGACCTGTTGCGCTGGTTCTGGAACGCCGAAGTGACGGAGGTCTACGCCGAGGTGGGCGACAGCCTGCTGCATCCCGATCTGGGCATCGACGACGCCGGCCTGCTCTCCTTCACGCTCAGCAACGGCGTCTACGGTTCGCTCGACACAAGCTGGTCGCGCCCGCCGAGTTATCCCGTCTGGGGAGATGTGAAGATCGAGGTGGTGGGAGAGCGCGGCGCAATTTACCTGGATGCGTTGCACCAATATGTCACCGTGGCGTCGGACGCAACGGGCAAGACGCAGTGGGTGAGTTACGGCAGCGACATCGATCGTGGATTGATGGCGGATTTCGTGGACATGGTGCGCAGCGAGCGCGCGCCTTCCATCACGGGAGCGGACGGCCTGGCTGCGCTGGCGGTGGCCCTGGCAGCCTACGCGTCGGCGCGTCGGGGGGAGCCGGTGCCATTGGAAAACGCACTCCCGACCCTGAATCGGTGAAGTCCGGCGCCGGATGGAAAAGTCAACTGCAAAGAGAGGAGAACATGACGACATTGCGTTTGGGGACATCCAGCTATTCCTACTGGCATTTCACGCCGGAGGTGACGCCGCTGGAGCAGGTGCTCGAAGCCGCTGCACAGTTGGGGTTGGCCGGCGTCGAGCTGTTGCATCGCCAGATGGCGTCGGAGGAGCCTGCGTACTTGCGCTCGCTGAAGCGTCGCGCCTTCCAGCTCGGCCTCGACCTTTACAACCTGAGCATTCATCAGGATTTTGTCTGGGCCGAGGAAGAAGAGCGACGCCGCGAGATCGAACACACGCTGCATTGCATCGATCTGGCGCATGAGCTGGGCATCCCTTCGATCCGCATCAATTCCGGCGGCTTCCGCAAGCGAGCGCCCTTTTCGGAGCTGATTGCGGCGCGCGGGTGGGTGGAGCCGTGGGAAGGCTACACGTTGGACGACGGCTTTCGCTGGTGCATCGACGCCATCGAGCAATGCCTGCCGCACGCCGAGCGTCGCGGGGTGATGCTGTTGCTGGAAAATCACTGGGGGTTGACCACCACCGCCGACGGCATGGTGCGCATCCTCAGCAGCGTCGGCTCGCCCTGGCTGCGCGCGATTCTGGACATGGGCAACTTCTATTTCGAGCCGGATATGTACGCGGCCATGGAAAAGATCGCCCCTTATGTCTGGCTGGCCCACGCCAAGACTTATCCGGGCGGCGGCACGGTCTACACGCTCGATCTGGACTACGCGCGCATTTTCCGCATCCTGTTGGACGCCGGCTTCACCGGCTACGTCTCTATAGAGATGGAGGGGCATGAACCGGCGGAGACCGCCATGCCCAAGAGCATTGCGTTGTTGGAAGCCGCCTGGCGACAGGCTATTGAACGATAGAAAGAAGGTGGATGATGTCGAAACCGGTTGAATTGGTTGTCATCGGCGCAGGTTCGCGTGGGGCCAACGCGTATGCTTCGTATGCGCTGCGTCACCCGGATGAAGTGCGCATCGTCGGCGTGGCCGAACCCGATCCGACGGCAGCGCCTGGCCGAGGCGCATGACATCGACGACAGCCGTTGCTTCGTCACCTGGGAGGATTTGATCGCCGCCGGACAACTGGCCGACGGTGCCATCATCGCCACCCAGGATCAGATGCACGTCGAGCCGGCGATTGCAGCCATGGAGGCGGGCTACGACGTGCTGCTGGAAAAGCCGATGGCGCACACGCTGGAAGGCTGCGTCCGCCTGGTGCAGGCGTCGGAGCGCACCGGCCGCGTGCTGCAAATCTGCCATGTGCTGCGCTATGCACCCTTCTGGCGCAAATTGCACGAGATTCTGGACTCAGGCGCCATCGGCGAGATCGTCACCGTGGAGCACCGCGAAAACGTCGTCTACTGGCACATGGCGCACAGCTTCGTGCGCGGCAACTGGCGCAACAAGGCGCTCTCCAGCCCGATGATTCTCGCCAAATGCTGCCACGACTTCGACATCCTGGTTTGGAACCTCAAGCAGCCGGTCGTGCGGCTCTCCTCGGTCGGCTCGCTGATTCACTTCCGCAGCGAAAACGTGGGGCCGGAAATTCCGGCGCGCTGCACCGACGGCTGCCCGATCGAGCCGGAATGCCCCTTCTCGGCGATCGCCATCTATCTTGACTACGAACGCACCATTCCCGATGCGCGCCAGCGCCTGGCCGCAGCCGGCCTGGACCCGGACGCCCCCAACATCTGGCCTTTCATCACGATCTCGCCCGACGTCAGCCGCGCCGGACGAAAACAGGCGATTGAGACCGGACCCTACGGCCGCTGCGTCTATCGCTGCGACAACGACGTCGTCGATCATCAGACGGTGCTGATGGAGCTGGAGAACGGCGCCTCGGTCACGCTGGTCATGCACGGTCATTCCAACCAGGAGCACCGCTCGATGCGCTACGACGGCACCAAGGGCACGCTGCGCGCCCGTGCGGTGGAGCCGGGCGAGATCGAGATCAACATCCACGGCGGCAAGACGGAAACCATCCGCGTGGACACGGCTGCAATGGGGCACGGCGGCGGCGATGAAGGCATCATGCGCGACTTCGTGCGCGTGCTGCGCGGGGAAATTGCGCCGCTCACCACCGCGCGCGTTTCGCTGGAAAGCCACCTGCTCGCTTTCGCAGCCGAAGACGCCCGCCTGAGCCATCAGGTCATCCACATGGCCGACTATCGGGCGCAGGCGGAGGCGTTGACGCAGGCGCTGAGGTGAAGATGCGCGTCGCCGGGCTGATGAGCGGCACCTCCGCCGACGGCGTCGATGTGGCGATCGCAGACATCACGGGGTTGCCTTCACCGCAGGGCGAAGGCGTGCATATACAGATGCTCGCCTTCGCCACCCTGCCCTGGCCGGAGGCGGAGCGCGCGCTAATCTTCGACCTCTTCGCCGGACGCGGGACGCCCGCCGATCTCTGTCGCGCCAACTTCCGCCTCGCCGAAGTCTTTGCAGACGCGGTGCAGCGCGTGGCGGCGGACGCCGGTCTTCCGCTCTCGAGCCTCGATCTCATTGGCAGCCACGGACAGACCCTCTGGCACGATGTGGCCGGCGACGGACGGGTGACCAGCACCTTGCAGATCGGAGAGCCAGCGGTGATCGCCGCACGCACGGGCGTGACGACGGTCGGCGACTTTCGCGTGGCGGATGTGGCCATGGGCGGCCAGGGCGCGCCGCTGGTGAGCATCTTCGACTGGTTGCTGCTGCGGCCGCCGCCTGACCTTCACGGCGTTGCAGGCGGCTGGCGCGCCGTGCAAAACATCGGCGGCATCGGCAACGTGACGTTTCTGCCGCCGGTTGACCTGGATGCAGCGCCGTTGGCCTTCGACACCGGCCCCGGCAACGTGCTGATCGACTGGGCTGTGCGGTTTGTCAGCGGCGGCGAACTGACTTACGATCAGGACGGCAGGCTCGCCGGCCAGGGGCGGGTGATCGAACCTTTGCTAATGCGGTGGCTCTCGCATCCCTACTTTCATCAGCCGCCGCCGAAGACGACCGGCCGCGAGCTTTTCTCTGTACAACTGGCGGAAGCGATGCGTAGGGAGGCGGAGGCGATGGGCGCAAGGCCGGCGGACTTCGTCGCCACCGTGACCGTCCTGACGGCGGCCAGCATCGTGGACGCATATGCCCGTTTTGCGCCTGGCCCCATCGCCGAGGTGGTTGTGGCCGGCGGCGGGGTGCACAATCCTGTGTTGATGGCGGCGTTGCGCGCCAGGCTGGCGGTGCAGTTCGGATGGGAAGTTCCGCTTATCCCACACGACGCGCTGGGCTTCTCCGCCGACGCCAAAGAAGCGCTGACTTTTGCTTTACTGGCGTATCTGTGCGCGCATGGGCTGCCGGGCAACGTCCCTGCGTGCACCGGCGCAAAGGAAGCGGTCGTGCTGGGCAAAATTGCGCCGGGAAGGAATTATCGGAGGGTGATATTGGATCTGTAGGGGCGGCTCGCAGCCGCCCATTTCGGCAGACCCGTGAGATTGCGAAGTGAACCTACAAAAAGCAGCTATGAGCTGCGTCTGGTTCATCAAAGGCGCTCCCGTAGGGTGTCGCCTCTGGCGCAATCATGGGGGCTTAACGAGAGGGTCTACGGAGTGGCCGGAAGGATGATCACAATCGGCATCGACGGCGGCGGCACGAAGACGCGCTGCGTGGCCGTCAACGAAGAAGGCGACGTGCTGGCGACGGTCACCGTCGGCTCCACCAACATCAACGCCGTAGATCACGCCACCGTGCGCGAGCGGCTGGCGGAAGCCGTGGTGACGGTGCTCTCCCAGGCCAGCGCCGAGCCGGGCGAGGTGGCCGCAATCGGCCTGGGCATGTCCGGCGTGGGGAGGCCGGAGGATGCGCGCAGGGTGCGCCAATGGGCGTCGGAGATGCTGCCGCGCGCCTACGCCTACGTCGATCATGACGCCGCAGCGGCGTTGGCGAGCGGCACAGGCGGCGACCTCTACGGCGTCGTCGTCATCAGCGGCACGGGAATGATCGTCTTCGGCGTGGATGACCAGGGGCGCAGGCGACGCGCCGGCGGTTGGGGACCGATCCTCGGCGACCCCGGTGGCGGCTTTAGCATCGGCGCAGCGATCCTGCAGTCGATCACGGCGGCGACCGATGGCTGCGGGCCGGCCACGGCGTTGACCGCGCGCGTGCTGGCGCATCTGAAGCTGAGGGAAGTCAACGACCTGATCGCCTGGACGTACAATCAGAGCGGCTGGGCGCACGTGGCTGCGCTGGCGCACCTGGCCGAGGAGTGCGCCGCCGAACGCGACGAGGTCGCCTATCACATCCTCGCCTGGGCCGCCGATAATTTGGCGTTGCGGGCCGAGACGGTGATCCGCGGGTTGGGCCTGGAGCGCGAGCGCTTCCCGCTTGTCCTCGCCGGAGGCAACCTGACGCACGGCGACCTCTTGCGTCATCTGTTGACGTTGCGCCTGGAAGAGGTTGCGCCCCAGGCCGAGGTCGTCACGCCTCACCTGGATGCTGCGGTCGGCGCTGCGCTGCTGGCCCTCAAGCAGGCGTGGAAGGAGAAGAGAGAGTGAGGAGAGGCGAGACCGTCCACTTTTCGGGATCTTTACGGTGAAAGAGAGGAGCGAGCGCATGAGCAACGAGCAGAAAACTTTGGAAGTCGCCACGCTCGGCGGCGGCTGCTTCTGGTGCCTGGAGGCGGTCTACAGCGAGCTGCAGGGCGTGGAGCAAGTGGTCTCCGGCTACGCAGGTGGGCATGTCAGGAACCCAACCTATCGTGAAGTGTGCAGCGGCGCCACCGGCCATGCAGAGGTGGTGCAGATCACCTTCGATCCCTCGGTGATCAGCTATCGCGATCTGTTGCGCATTTTCTTTACGATTCACGACCCGACGACGCTCAACCGTCAGGGCGCCGACGTGGGGACGCAGTATCGGTCGATCATTCTCTATCACGACGAGACGCAGAAGCGGACGGCGCTGGAGGTGATGGAGGAGGTGACGCGCCAGGGGCTGTGGCCGAACCCGATCGTGACCGAGCTGAAGCCTTTCGACGCCTTCTATCCGGCGGAGGAGTATCATCAGCGCTACTTTGCGCGCAATCCGTTGCAACCCTACTGCCAGGTCGTGATTGCGCCGAAGGTCGCCAAGTTCCGCAAGCAATATTTCGAGCGGCTGCGGCGGTGACGGCTTAAGGATAATTCAAAGATTCTCTTCACCCGCAACAAGCAACACGCAACCCAACAAAGGATCGCCCCATGATTACGATTTCATTTATGTCCGCCAACTATGTGGCGCGAGAGCTCAACTACCACATGACCGAAGGCTGGAAGCAAGGCGACGAGGCCACGCAAGCCTACTTCCGGCCCCTGATCACCTACAGCCGGCGCTTCGACGCGTTGATCGCCGAGATCGCCGAACTGGGGTTCACCGCCGTCGACATCTGGCTGGCCCATCTTCACTACGCCTGGGCGACGCGGGAGCACATCCGCATTGCGCGCACGACGCTGGTGCGCCATCGCATGCAGGTCGTCAGCACGGCGGGTTGGTTCGGCAACACGCGCGCCGAGTTCGAGAAAGCCTGCTGGCTGACGCGCGAGCTGGGCGCGCCGGTGATGGGCGGCAACTGTGCATTGCTCGTCAACGACCGCGCCTGGATGGCCGACACGCTGCGCCATTACGGCCTGAAGTTCGGCTATGAAAACCATCCCGAAAAGTCGATTCAGGAGATGCTCGACAAGGTGGGCGACGGCGACGAAGACGTGATTGGCTTCTGCGTGGACACCGGCTGGTTCGGCACCTATGGCGTGGACGCCGTGGCCGCCCTGCGCGCAGTCGGGCCGCGTCTCTTCCACGTGCATCTTAAGGACGTCGTTGCGCCGGGCGGCCATAAGACCTGTCAGCTCGGGAAAGGCGTCGTGCCGGTGGTCGATTGCGTGCGCACGCTGGTGGAAATGGACTACAAGGGCGCCATCAGCATCGAGCACGAGCCGGAAGACCGCAATCCGAACGAGGAATGCGTCGCCTCTCTAGCGTTGGTGAAACAGGTGCTGAAGGAAAGCATGAAAACACCTGCGGGCCGATAAGGTGAGAATCTAACGATTCACGATGACGAAGAAAGCTCCCTGCCATGACGAAAATCGAAACGCTCTATTTCATCCATCACAGCCACACCGACGTCGGTTACACCCATGATCAACCGATCGTGTTCGACCTGCACGAGCGCTTCCTGACCGAGGCGCTTCTGCTCGCCGAGCGCTACGCCGACCGTGACAGCGACGCCGCCTTTCGCTGGACGGTCGAGAACACCTACGTGCTCGAACGCTGGCTTCAGCGCGCCTCCACCGCCGAGATCGAGCGCTTCCAGGCCATGGAGCGCGCCGGACGCATCGAAGTCACGGCCATGTTCGCCAACATCACGCCGCTCTACGACACCGACGAGCTGATCGAAAGTCTGGAGCGCGTCGACCGCCTGCGCCGCGACTATGGCTTCACCATCACCTCGGCCATGAACTGCGACGTCAACGGCGAAAACTGGCCGCTGGTGGACCTCCTGCTCGACGCTGGCGTCGAGGGCTTCACCATGGCCATCAACACCCACTTCGGCGGCGCGCCGCTCGATCGCCCCGATCTCTTCTACTGGCAGGGGCCGAGCGGACGCTCCATCCTGGCGTACAGCGGCTGGCCCTATGACCAGGGCTGGCGCTATGGCGTCGGCCGCAGCTTCGATGACTTCGAGCGCGTTTGGTGGCCGCGTGTGTTAGAGCGGCTTGACGCCATCAACTATCCCTTCCCGATCGTGATGGTGCAGAGCTTCCACCCCTTCGGCGACAACGGTTCGGCTTTCGAGGGCTTTGTCCCCTGGATCGAGCAGTGGAACGCTTCCGGCAAAGCGCCGTACATCAAGCTGGCAACTCCGCGGCAGTGGTGGGCTGCAGTCAAAGCCTACGCCGACCGTCTGCCGACCTATCGAGGCGACTGGACCGATTTCTGGAACTTCGGCTGCATCAGCAGCGCTCGCGAGCAGGCGATCAATCGGCAGAGTCGGCTGCGCCTGCGCACAGCGGACGCTGTGACCGCCGCCTTGCTCGCCGGCGCCAAACAAAACCCGACCGCTGCTCCCACAGAGCAGACTATCGTCCTCGATCCCTGGCTGCAACGCTCCTTTACGCACTATCGACAGGAGGCGTGGGACAGCCTGATGTTGTGGGATGAACACACCTGGGGTGCAGACCTTTCCGTGACCCGGCCCGACAGCGACGACACCGCCAGCCAGTGGAACCACAAGGCGCACTTCGCCTATCAGGCGCGCAGTCTCAGCCTGCTCTTGCAGCGCGATGCACTGGCGGCGCTGGCCCGGCAGGTGCATCGCGAGCGGCCCGACGACCTGCTGCTCTTTAACCCTCTACCCTGGCCGCACACCTTCGCCGGCGACGTCTCCGAGTGGGTGCTCAAGCCGCGCGGCGCACCGGAGGACTCGACCTCCGGTCGTCATTTCCAGGATCGAGAGTCAACGCGACGCCGCCCCGATATGCCCGGCGTCCAGGACGAGTTCACCGACCTGCTCACCCCGCGCACAGCGCTGCCGCCGACCGTGGCGCCGGCCTTTGGTTACGTCGTCGTGCCGCGTAGCCGGTTGACGACCTACTCGCCCGCCGACCAGTTGATGGAGGACGACGTCATCGAGAACGCTTACCACCGCCTCACCTTCGACCTGGAGCAGGGCGGCGTCATCCTCTGGCGCGATAAGCGCCTGGCGCGCGAATGGGTGGACGGCGACGCCGGCTATCGATTCAATAGCTTTGTGCACGAGGAGGTGGCCGACCTCGACCATCCCTGGCCGCGGCATCGTCTCTTCCAGATGAAATGGGATTCGGAGCATGTTGAGCGACCGCGGGGCTGGAAACGCGGCTGGCGGGCGCGACGACGCACGCCGACCCGCGTCCTCACCCACAACGTCTATCGCACGCCCGCCGGCCTGCGCGTGGTGCAGGTGTTGGAGGCGCCCGGCGTCGAGGGAACCCTCATCCAAAGCGTTTTCCTGCCCGATTACGCCGAATGGGTGGAGTTCCGCGCTGCCTGGCATATGGGGCTGACCACACATCCTGAGGCGACCTATCTGCTCTATCCGTTCAACCTGCCAGGCGCCACCCCGCGCCTCGATTTGGGCGGCCAGGCCATAATCCCAGGCGTAGATCAGATTCCCGGCGTCTGCTACGACTATTTCACCGTGCAGAACTGGGTCGACTTCAACAACGGCCGTTACGGCGTGCGCATCGCCATGCCGGAGAACCCAATGGTGCAGATCGGCGACTTCCACTTCGGCCACAATCAGGCCGAGTTCACCTTCGACCGGGCGATGTTGCTGGGCTGGGTGACCAATAACTACTGGGAGACCAATTTCCGCGCCCATCAACCGGGGCTGGTGACAGCGCGCTATCGCATTGAACCTTATGCTGGGAGCTTTGATGAAGCGCAGGCGCATCGCTTCGGGCTGGACGCCGCCTGGGACGGTCTGCTGCTCCAACACCTCGGCGAACCGACGCCGGCGACGCCCTGGCCGACGAGCGGCTCGCTGCTATCGCTGCCGCAGCCGCCGGTGCTGACGCTGCATCTCAAGCCGGCGCATGGGGGCGGCGTGCTTGTGCGCCTGCTCAACGCCGGCGATTCGTCGCAGGTTGCGCGCATCGGTTCCGGCCTGCTCACCGTGACAGCCGCCCAACGCTGCGATCTCTTCGGTCAACCTGTGGAAGATCTGCGCGTACACGACGGGAGCGTAGAGGTTGCGCTGGCTCCGCGCCAGGTGACGACCGTTCGCCTGTTTTGAGAAACCGTCAATCAAAGACGCGGCGCGGCTTGGGTGGGCCCTCACCCCCTGACCCCCTCTCCCAACCTTGGGAGAGGGGGAGAAGGGAACACCGTAGGTGCGGCTCCCAGCCGCACGTCCTCGACAGACACATTCGCCGTGGAAAAACCGAGGTGGCGCTGCTACGAGCAGCGCCTACGGAGCAATGATGATTTTTCGTAGGTGCGGCTCGCAGCCGCACGTCCTCGATGGGCCCGTGCGGGCCCTCACCCCCTGACCCCCTCTCCTAACCTTGGGTGAGGGGGAGAAGAGCGCCGCACGCCTCCTCGTTTGGTTGATTCCGGCGAACCTCTACGCCGGAATCAACCGCAGCGTCACGATCTCGAAGGGACGAATGGAATAGCGCACGCGATTTCCCTCGACGGAGAGCGCCTGCTTCTCCTCCTCCAGGAGATTCGTGCGCATGGCGGCCCGCAGCGGAAAACTTGTCGTCAACGTGATCGGCCCGCGACGTCGCTGCGTGTCATACAGGCGCACGATGATCCCGTTTCCATCCTCCGCCCATTTCACCGTCTCGATAATCACGTTTGGCGCATCGCAGACGACAAGCGGAGCGTTCGTCCCTTTTGCACTTCGTCCTGCGCTCTTCCGTGCAATCAGCGGGTCGTTGAGCGCGTAGGCGGCGCGCACTGTGCGTTCATCCCAGCCGCCGGCGTGCGGCAAGATGCTGTAAGCGAAGGTGTGATGGCCGAGGTCTGCGGTGGGATCGGGCGAGCCAGGGCCGCGCAGCAGGCTGATGCGAATGACGTTGTCCTTGATGTCGTGGCCATATTTACAGTCGTTGAGCACGCTGACGCCGTAGCCGCCCTCGCTTAGATCGACCCACTTCTGCGCGCATGTCTCGAAGCGCGCCCAGTCCCAGCTTGTGTTCCAGTGCGTCGGTCGCTCGGTGTTTCCCCACTGGATTTCGTAGGTGGCCTTGGGGCTGAGCACATCGACCGGGAAAGCCACCTTTAGGAAGATGGCCCGCTCTCGCCAGTCAATATCGGTGACGACGTCGATCTGCGGACTGTTGTGGCGGAGGCTGATGCGTTGCGTATAGTCGCTGCTGAGGATGCGCCGCTTGATCTCCAGCGTGGCGCGCAGCGGCCCCGCCTCGATCACTCGAATCGAGCTGGCGGGATCGGCCAGCCACATCTTGTCCCGCAGGAAGATATCCACGTCCCAGGCGTCCCAGTTGAGCGGCCGATCCTCGTGCGCCTGGAACTGGTTGGCGACTGCGCCGGCGGGCAACACCTCGCGAGCATTCACCTTGTCGTAGATGCGCGTGATGTCGCCGTCGGCGTTCAGTTCCACGCGCACGAAGGCATTCTCCAGCCGATTAGGCGTCACCTCCAACAGGCCAGGCTGCGGCGCAGGCGCAGCGGATGCGTCCGCCCTCAGCGGCGTCGTCGAGAAGGGCGGCAGCTCGCCGGCGTCCAGCAGCAGCCCGCCGTCGACCGCCTGCACGACGACCGTTCGCCCGTTGGCCGTCAGCGTCGGCGGCCCTTGCGTTTCCTCTTTCGCCAGCGGCAAAAACGCCAGGTCGTGGCGCGCAAAGCTTGTCGGGTTGACGACGACGCCCCAGGCGTCGGTCGGCGTCAATGCGGCCAGCGCCTCCTCGATCACGCCCTCCGCCATGCGGCGAATCTCGGCGTATTGCGCCTGCGACTCGACATAAACCGGCGCAATCGAGCTGCCGGGAATGATGTCGTGGAACTGGTTGAGACAGACCAGCTCCCAAGCTTTGCGCAACGTCTCCTGCGGGTAGGCGTAGTCGACGGCGGTGAGACGCGCCAACGTGGCCAGGAACTCGGCGTCGTGGAGCAGAAATTCGCTCTTGCGGTTGGCGCGCTTGTTGCGGCTTTGGGTGGTGTAGGTGCCGCGGTGCAGCTCCAGATACAGCTCGCCGTTCCAGGTGGGCAGCCGGTCGCCCGCCTCCGCCTCCATTTTGCGGTAGAACTCGATCACTGAGCCGTTGCGCATCCTGGGCAGGCCGGGGAAGTCGGCCATTTCACGAATGTTTTCGAGCATCTCGCGCGTGGGGCCACCGCCGCCGTCGCCGTAGCCGAAAGCCATCAGCAGCGTATGTTGCAATTCTTTTTGCTGAAAATTTTGCCATGTCCCTAGATTTTGCGCTGGCGTCGCCATGGCGTTGTAGGTGCTGGCGTATGCGCCGAAGTCGGGCGTGGTGCTGAAGTGGGTGAGCACCTTGGTGCCGTCCAGCCCCTGCCACCAGAAGGAGTCGTAGGGCAGGCGGTTGTACTGGCTCCACCCGATCTTGATGGTGAAGAAGTACTCCAGCCCGGCTTCTTTGATCAGTTGCGGCAGGTTCCAGGCGTAGCCGAAAACGTCGGGCAGCCAGAGCACGGGCGATTCTGCGTCGGGGCCGAAGTGTTGACGGAAGAAGGTGCGCCCCAGCAGGAACTGTCGCGCCAGCGACTCCGGCCCGCTCAGGTTGCAGTCCGCCTCCACCCACATGCCGCCGATCGGCTCCCAGCGGCCCTCCGCCACGCGCTGCTTGATGCCCTCGAAAAGGGCGGGGTAGTCCTTGCGCACGTAGTCGTAGAGCTGGGGCTGGCTCTGCGTGAAGTGGTATTCAGGGAACTGCTCCATCAGCCGCAGCACGGTGTGGAAGGTGCGGCCCGCCTTTTGCCGCGTCACGCCCAACGTCCACAGCCAGGCGACGTCGATGTGCGCATGACCCGTGCCGATCACTTCCACATCGAGCGCCGGCCCCGCCTTGGCGATGCCCTCCTTGAGGATGGCGTGGGCGACGGGCACACTGGCGTAGAAATCGTCGCCGAACGCAACAGCGTCGGTCGGAACGATGGAGAGATTTTCCAGGTTCTGCACGGCCGGGCTGCGCGTGTCGAGCGCTTTGAAGGCAGCGTCAAGCGCGTTGAGCAGATGGCCTTTGGCGGGGTGGTCGTCGTCGAGCCGGTTGGCCGTTTCCAGCGCCACGCGCACGGTGACCAGGAAGTTGCGCGTGGGCTGGTCGATAAGCACGACTTTGCATGGCCGCATGAAGAGCGCTGGCGTGCTCGGATTCACCGCCGCGCCGAAGAGGCCGCTCCAGCCGTACAGGTCGAGCAGATGTTCGGCGCCGTCGCGCCACTGCGCGGGCAGCAGAATTTCCTGGTGATGGCGGTCGCAGGCGGCGTAGGCCACGCCGTCGATGTAGGCGAGCGCCTCTGGATGGCTGAAATCGCCCGACTCGCCCAACGGCAGATAAAGCGCAACAGGCGCGTCGACGGGCCAGTTTGCGGGCGCAGTGAAGGTCGTGCTTAACATAAAGTTGGTGTAGCGTTTACCCCAAAAAGTGTTGGGTTCGATCACCCGCCAGCCGCTGCGGTCGACCTCTGGGCCCACGAGCGGTTTTGGCGGCTCAAAGCCCTCCGGCTCCAGCTCGCAATAGCGAAAGGCCGGCAGCTCCACGCTGCGACGGTAGACCACCTGGCTTGCTTCGAGCAGCTGCAGGCGACGGGCGATCTTTTCTGCGGTCCAAAATATTTTGTGATACACGCTTGTCACTCCTTATGGCGGATTAAAATCATGAGGACGCGACGGCGTGAAGTGAGCGGATGCCGAGACTTCTGTTCCGTCGCGTCTTGGTGATAGATTGAATTGCGCATCCCAGTTTCATTATATGAGACCCCGTATTCTCCGGGCAATCTCCGGAAGTCGCCCTAAGGCAGCCGTGCGCCGTCGAGATTGGCGCCGGTCAGGTTCGTTTGCGCCAGAGTCGCCCCGCGCAGGTCGGCGTGGCGCAAGTCGGCGCCGCTGAGATCCGCGCCTGTAAAGTCGACGCCGGCAAGGTTGGCCCAGGCGAGGCGGGCCCCGCGCAGGTCGCGCTGTGCAGCGCCGTTGTTGACCACATCATGGATCAGCCGTTGCGCCGGGTCGATGACGGTGTGATCGTCCAGCATCGCGCCGCGCCAGTTGACCAGCCGCAGGTCGGCCAGCGTGAGGTTGGCCCCGCGCAGGTCGGCTTCCGTCAGCAAAGCTTCTTGCAGCGCCGCGCGCCGGAGGTCGGCACGGCGGAGATCGGCGCCGTCGAGCCGGGCGTAGCGCAGATCGGCGTCGGTGAGGACGGCGCCGGTCAGCGTCGCGCGCGTCAGGTCGGCGGCGCGCAGATATGCGCCTGCCAGCCACGCTTCCGACAGGTCGGCGCCGGCGAGCTGTTGTTCGCGCTCGACCGTGTTGACCACCTGCCAGACCAGCCGCCACTTGGGCGCGATGCGCGTCCGTTCGTCGAGTCTCGCCTGTTGAAAACGGACAAACGCTAGGTCGGCGTCGCTGAGGTCGGCGCCGGCGAGCTGCGCGTTGCGCAGGTCGGCGCGGCGCAGATCGAATCCTGCCAGCCGGGCCTCGCTGAGGTCGGCGTCGCGCAGGTCGGCCTCCGCGAGGGAATCGATCGACTCCGGCGCGTTGAGGATGCGCCAGACCAGCCGCCACTTGGGTGCAAGCTGCGTATTCTCGGTCAGAAGGGCGCCGTGCAGCCGGGTGTGCGTCAGGGAGGCGGCGGTCAGGTCGGCGTCGCTCAGGTTGGCCGCGGTGAGGTCGGCCTGATCCAGGCGCGCGCCTCGCAGACGCGCGCCGGCGAAGTTCGCATTAGCGGCGCGAGCCTGGAGGAGCGTCGCCCCGGTCAGGTTGGCGCGGCTGAGATCGGCCTCTGCGAGCGATGCGCCGCTGAGGTTGGCGAAGGAGAGGTCGGCGCCGCTCAGATCGACCCCGTCAAGGAAGGCGCGGCTGAAGTTGGCCTCGCGCAGGTCGGCGTTGCGCAGGGTCAGCCCGCTCAGGTTGCCGCCGCTGAAATCCTGGCTGCGACAGGAAGGAGGACAGACGGCGAACAGATTGCGCACGCCCAACACCCAGGCAAAGTAGGCGATCAGGAAAAGCAGCGGCGTCCCCAGCGCCAGCCAAAAATAGCGTCGTTCCTGTCGTTCACGCGTGGTCACCGGACGGTTTCACGTTCAGGGGCGTAGAGGTAGCAGGCGGCCTCGTGCCCGGCTTCGCCGACCGGGTAGAGCGGCGGCGCCTTCTCCAGACAATGATTCATGCGATAGCGGCAGCGCCCGTAGAAACGGCAGCCGCTCGTGACGCTGGTGCGCATCTGTTCGTCGTCCAGCGTGGAGATCTCTTCGCCGCCCCATTTGACGGTGGGGTCGGGCACTGGGATCGAGTCGATCAGCAACTGGACATAAGGATGCTTCGGATTTTCGATCACCTGCACGGTGGCGCCGCGTTCAGCCACGGAGCCTTGATAGAGCAGGTGAATGTTGTCGCCGATCTGGTAGGCGGTGGAGAGATCGTGCGTGATGTACAAGAATGAGATGTTGTATTGGTCGCGCAGGCGCAGCATGATGTCGAGAATCATGGCGCGCAGCGAAGCGTCGACCATCGAGACCGGCTCGTCGGCGACGATCAGCCTCGGCTTCAGCATGTAGGCGCGCGCCACCATCATGCGTTGGCGCTGGCCCCCACTGAGCTGATGGGGGTATTTTTCCAGCACTTCCTCTCCGCGCAGACCGACGACGTTGAGCGCCTCTTCGATCATCTCGCGCGCCTCTGCCTTCGAGCGAGCGAGCTTGAAGTTCTTGATCACCAGATCGAAGATGTGCTTGACCCGATAGAACGGGTTGTAGACGGCGTAAGGGTCCTGAAAAACCGCCTGCACCTCGCGGCGATACTCCATCAATTGGCGTCCATCCATGGCGCCGACGTCGACGCCTTTGTAGAAAATCTGTCCGCTGGTGGGTCGGATAAAGCCGAGCACCAGGTTGGCGAGCGTCGTCTTGCCGCTGCCGCTTTCCCCGGCGATCGTGGTGATGGTCGCCGGTTTGGCGGCGATGGTCAGGTTGAAATCCTGCAGCGCAACGGTCATGCGGCTCTTTCTGAAGAAGCCGGTTCCCCCGTAGATTTTGGTTACGTTTTTGATTTCGAGTAATGGCTGGGACATTGCGATTCGTAATTTCACTATTTGATGGGGCCGAATTCCTCTCGGCTGATTCCAAGTTGACGGATGATGCTCCGCACTGTGCCCGGCGCAAGGTCCTTTGCACCCCAATCAGGGGCCGACGCAACTCGACGAGTGGCTGGATTGTACCAGAAGCGATGGCTGCCCTTTGCCTGACGTAGCTCTTCACAGCCCAACTCGCGTAATCGCCTGGCCAACTGCTGATATTTCATGCTGCAACGAGCACTTCGACGGTGTCAGGCGACGTCGCCTGGGCGATGCGCAGCGTTTCAGGAGGTTCAATACCGAGCTCTTGCCAGGCTTCGAGCAGCCCCTGAAGAGCCTCTTGTACATTGTGGGTGATTTCTTCCGGTGTGGCGCCTTCCGTAACCAACCCTGGAACGTCAGGGCTGGTCACGGTGTAAACTCCGCTTTCTTCGTTCAATTCAAGCGTCAATCGAATCTTGTACATTGCACTCATGTCTGTCAGTTTACAGGGTCGAACCTATTCATACAAGTGGCATGCTACATAATGCTCCGGCTTGATTTGGCGCAATTTCGGTCGTTCCACTCGGCAGACTTCCATGACCTTGGGGCAGCGCTCCTGGAAAATGCAACCTGGCGGCGGGTTGCGCAGGTCGTGGGTCAGCCCTTCGGTCAGTTTGAGCGGCTTGCGCTCTTTGATCGACGGAATCGACTCGATCAGCAGTTGCGTGTAGGGATGAAGCGGCTCGGCGAAGATGGCTCGCACCGGCGCCACTTCCACCATGTGGCCGGCGTACATCACGGCGATGCGGTCGACGAGCTGCGCCTGCAGACCCATGTCATGGCCGATCAGAATCATCGACATATCCATGCGCTCTTTGACGTCCAGCAGCGTCTGCCCAACGACGCGCTGCACCACCACGTCGAGCGCGCTGGTCGGCTCGTCGGCGATGATGAGCGAAGGATGCAGCGCGATCGCCATAGCGATGCAGACGCGTTGCTTCATGCCGCCGCTCAGCTCGTGCGGATACATGTCATAGACGCGACTGGGCAGGCCCACCATCGCCAACAGGTCAAGGATGCGCTGTCGGAGCTTGTCTTTGGGCTGCTTGCCTTCGTGCGTCACGATCGCTTCGGCGATCTGCGAGTGAATGCGCATGACGGGGTTCAGCGAGTTCATGGCGCCCTGTGGGATGAGCGCCAGCGTGTTCCAGCGCACCTGACGGAGTTGCGCTTCGTTGAGTTTCACCAGGTCAACGCCGTCGAGCAGCACCTGACCGCTGACGATGCGCCCCGGCGGCTGCACCATGCGCAGGATCGCCATCGCCGTCGTGGTCTTGCCGCAGCCTGACTCTCCGACGAGGCCAAGGATTTCGCCTTTGTAGACGTGAAAGCTCACGTCATCGACGGCGCGCACGTCGCCGGTGGGCGTGCTGTAATAGACTTTGAGGTTCTTGACTTCCAACGTGATCTCGCGGCCGTCGGCAGCTCGTTGCCCCGGGCCCAAGCGATATTCCATCTTGACGCTCATGCGGTCACCTTCCGTCCGCGCAGACGTGGATTGGCGATTTCATCCAGGCCGACCGTCATCAAGAAGAGGCCGGAGAAGACGATCACCAGGGCGACGATCGGGACGCCCCACCACCACCACATGCCGCGCAGGATGGCGGCGGCGCTGATGGCGTAGTAGATGGTCATGCCCAGCGTGGGGATGCGCGTAGGGCCAAGACCGAGCACTTCCAGACCGGTGGCGGCCAGGATGGCGGCGGAGACGTTGCCCGTGAAGCTGGCGGCGATGTAGGGCAGCATATTGGGCATCATCTCCAGGAACATGATGTGAAATGCGTTGGCGCCGGAGATGCGCGCCATCTGTACATAGCCGCGCTCGCGCATGCTCAACACCTGGGCGCGGATCAGGCGCGTCGGCCCAGGCCAGGCGAAGAGCGCCAAGAGCAAGGCCATGGTCTCGATCTGAAGGACTCGGACGTAGGCGCCGATGACAATGAGCACGGCCAGCGCCGGGATCACGATGACGGCGTCGGAGATGGTGCGGATGACGGAATCGACCCAGCCGCCCAGATAGCCGGCCGTAAAGCCCAGGATGACGCCGATCGCCATGCCGATGCTGGCGGCGATCAGGCCGATGCGCAGTGAGCGCGGCGCGCCGACCAGCAGCACGGCCAACATGTCGCGCCCGCTGCTATCGGTGCCGAGCGGATGCGCCCACGTCGGCGTGCCGAAACGCGCATAGGCGGCGGCGCCTACAGCCTGGCGCGGCTGTTGGGTCTGTCCAGCGGTGGTGGCCGCTGCAGCGCTCTCCGTCGCTCGCGGTGTGGCGAACGGGTTTCCCCCTGTGAGCGAGCTGCGGGCGGGCGTCGCAGCCGGTTGGGCTTGTTCGGCGGCGGGGGTGCGCGCAAAGGGATTGCCGCCCGTGATCGAGCGGCTGACCGCCGGCGCCGTTGGCGCTGGCGGTGCACTTTCTACAGCCGGCGTCGCTGCTGTGCGCGGGCGCAAGGCTTCAACCTGTTGAACCGCCGGCTTGTCCGTCTCGGATGCGTAGCCGGGCGCCCAGGGCGGCGGCAGGTTGAGCGGCGACGAGGCCGGCAGCGCCAGCCGCGTGTCCCAAAAGAGCTGGCCGACCGGCCCCAGCAGCATCACGAACAACACCATGGAAAGGCCGACCAGAAATTTGGCATTCAACCACGGCGAATCCCAACGGTTGAGCCGAAATCGCTTGCGCGCCTGAGGTTGGGCGCCGGTGGTGACGCGTTGAGCCGTCGTCGTCATGGTCTATCCTCGTTCATAGGTGATGCGCGGGTCGATCAGCGGGTAAAGCAGATCGAGAATCAGCACGAGCGTCGCCGTCGTGAAGACGAGCATAAAGACAATCCCTTGAATCAGCGTATAGTCTGAAGTCACGATGCCCTGATAGAGCAGATAGCCGACGCCTGGATAGGCGAAGATGTATTCGACCAGCACGGCGCCGCCGACGATGCCGCCCAGGCTGAGCGCCAGCGCCGTCACCTGCGGCAAAATCGAGTTGCGCACGCCGTACATCCAGAAGATGCGGCTCGGTTTCAGTCCTTTGGCCTGGGCCAAAATCATGTAATCTTCGCCGGCGGTCGTGATCATCATGCCGCGCATGCCCAGCGCCCAGAAGCCCATCGACGAAATCACGATTGCGGTGGCGGGCAGGATGGCGTGCTGGACGACGCTGGCGATAAAAGGCCAGTTGAAGCCGGCGATCAAGCCGCGGCCAAATGCGCCTGAAGCGGGCAGCCAGCGCAGCCAGAAGGCGAAGACGTAGATCAACAAGATGCCGAGCATGAAAAACGGAATCGAGGTGAAGGTGAGCGACACCGGCAGCAAGTTGCGGATCCAGCCCGGCGTGCGCTCCCAGGCCATCAACGCGCCGATCGTGTTGCCGACGATGAACGAGATTAACGTCGCCACCAGTAGAAGCCCGATCGTCCAGGGCAGCGCCTGCATCACCATCTCTTCGACGCGGCTGGGAAAGTTGGCGAGCGAATAGCCGAGATCGAAGCGCAGCGAGTTTCCAACATAGCGCAGATACTGGATATGCCAGGGATCGTCGAGACCGAAGCGCGCACGCCAGGCCTCGATAATTTGCGCGGCGTTTTCGATATACCCTGACTGGGCAGTCATGCGCCCGATCATGGCGGCGACGGGGTCGCCCGGCGCCAGACGAGGCACAACGAAGATGATGGTGGTTCCCAACCAGACGGTGAGAAACCACATGCCCACTCTTTTTAGAATGTAGTTCCAGGTCAGTCCACCCATGGCGATTCTTTTTGGGAACGATTTTGGGAGCGATGCCTCGACAATTTGAAATTCCCTGATTTACTGCTCTTTCTGGTTGTAGGGTTCTAAATGTTTGCCGCCCTCTTCCAGGAAGCAAAGCGCTTCCTGGAAGAGGGACGCCTGGAAGGCGACGATGCCATCCTTTTGCGCCTATTGCGCGCCGGTCGCCGTCAGGTTCTGCAGAATCACATGGAAGTGCTGCCACCAGGTCGGCGGGTGGATGTAGTCATTCTCCGCCGTCGGCCAGCCGGTCCAGTAAGTCGTGTCGAAGGGGATGATCTTCTTGGCCTGGGTGACCGGAATCACGGGCAGCTCGTCGAACCAGAGATCCATGGCCTGGATGAAGAGCTCCTCCACCCGCGGATCGCCGAGCGGCAGGCTGCCGATCTCGTCCACCAGTTTGCCGAACTCCTCGGCGGCGGGGCCGCTCCAGCGCCAGACGTCGTAGTCGGCGCGCTCGCCGATCGGGCGCAGCCACTTGGCGTTGAACTGCTCCATCGACGCCCACGGTTCGTTGACGGAGCCGCAGGTCTGCCAGCCGACGCGCGCCTCGAAGTTGCCGTTGCGCCAGTTCTCATCCCAGGTGCTGCCGGCCTCGTTGCGCGTGGAGGCGTTGATGCCGACCGCCTGCAGCTGCTCGACGATCACCTGTGCAATGCGCTGTTTCTCGATGAAGGCCTCGTGCGTGGTGATGTCCAGCGTCAGCTCTTTGCCGTCCTTCTCATAGTAGCCGCGGGCGTTCTTCACATAGCCCTTGGACTCAAGGATCTCGGCGGTCTTGGCCGGGTCATGGGTCCACAGCTGGTCGAGATCCCAGGCGCCCGCTGCGATGGCGGCGTCGACGAGGGCGTCCAGCGGCGGATAAGCCGGGAAGAAGTGGCGGCTCTTCAGCGTGGTGTTCTCATAGGCGATCTCGACGATCTGGTCGCGGTCGATGGCGTAGTTGATCGCCCAGCGCATCTCGGGGTCGTTCCACGGCTCGATGGCGTTGTTGAATTCAAGCGTGCGCGAGCAGGGGTCGGGCACCCAGGCGAAAGGCGGCTCGTTGAACCAGGTGATGACGTTCGGGTTCTGCGCCTGCAGCGCCTGCAGCGCGCCGAGCGTAATGTCCATCAGGCTGTCGAGCTGGCGGTTCGCCATCAGCGCAGCGCGCGTCTCGGGCGGGCCGGCCCAGGTCCAAATGATCGTCTCCGGCTCCGGCAGGCGATAGAGGCCGGTCTTGGCGCCCCACCAGTCGTCGTGGCGCTTCCAGACCACTTCGGTGGCGCTCGTGCTGACCAGTTTATAGGGGCCGGTGCACATGGGCAGGCCGGCTGCCAGGTCAAAGTTCTTGAAGGTCAGCGGATCGACGTTCTCCCAGATGTGCTTGGGCATGATGTTGACGCTGCCCCAAATCTTGACCGAGAAGTAGTCGAGCTGGAAGCGCGGATTGGGGTTGTTCAGCGTGAAGAGCACGGTGCGGTCGTCGATTTTCTCGACGCTTTTCACCCACGTCTTCATCGCCGCAGAGTCGCCTAGCTGAGGCGCATTGTCGATGAGCGTCTGAATCGTAAAGACCACGTCGTCGGCGGTGAAGGGCGTTCCATCCTGCCAGGTGACGCCTTCGCGCAGCGTGAGCGTCCACTCGTCGAGCGTTTCATTGGCCACAAAGCTCTCCCCCAGCCAGGGCAGGAACTCGCCGGTCTGGTAGTTGAGGATGAAGAGCGGCTCCAGACAGACCTGATGGAAGCCCTGGTCGCGGCGACCGCCGGGCACGTAGGGGTTCCAGACGCCCTCCGGGTCTTGCAGGCGACCGCCGTCAATGTCCATGATCAGCGTCTTAGAGCGTTCGGACGCCACAGGAGGCGCAGGCTCCTCCGCCGGCGGCTGGGTCGGCGTCGGTTCTGCAGGAGCGGCGGGTTGCGCCGGTTCGGCCGGAGCTGGCGCGGGAGCAGGCGCCGGACAAGCTGTGAGCACCAGGACGGCGATCATCAGCGCGCTCAGGAGTGTAAAGATCTGCTTTCCTTTGTTCATGGCAAGGTAACCTCCTTAAGGTAAAAAGGCATGGAAAAAAGGGGAAGCCAAATTTTCAGAGAATGCTCGAGCCCGGGATGGCATCACCTCCTTCGATCTGCGACTTTCACATTAATGATAAATCAGTAAAGTTAAAGGATGATGAGAAAAGACGATGCGGCCACACCGATGCAACGACGTTGCAACTTGAATCGCAGTCCTTTGATCGGTGCCGATAAAACTATAATGCAAAGATTTCGTTTGTGCAAATTCGTTTTTTGAAGGACTTTTAATGTTGTGGAATGATAAAGCCTGTTAAGAAAATGTTCATCTTGAACATTTTCTTAACAGGCCTCTTTTGACGAAGCGTCTGGCGTGCGTCTATTTTAGTCCGCCAAACCTAGGTCGTCGCCGGCGGCGCGAGCGCTGGCGGGCTTGGGTTGGTGATATTCCACCACGGTGACGAAGCGGTCAATCAGCTCGCGCGTGTCGACGACGTTGAGCTTGCGATAGAAGAACGCGAATTTGTCTTCCAGCGCCTGATAGATCGCTTCCTTGGCCTCCGCGGGCAGCGCCCACAGCTCTGGCTTGAACGGCCCCATGGCCTTTTTGCGCGTCTTATAGTAGAACTGCGCGTCGGTCATGTTGGGCTTGCGCTCATCCGCCGAAGCGACGTCCAGGAACTTGTGAATTTTCTCGGTGAGGCGGGCGGGGAAGGCCGGATGATCCAGGAAAAGATTCATGAAACCGGTGGCCAGGTGGATTTCGAGCGTCTGCACCTCCGGGAACTTGTTGAAGTAGTCCTCCGGCAGCGTGGAGGCGCCATGTTGCACGGCGCCGCCGGCGCCGTGATAGCGCGCCCGCTCACCCAAGACGGCCAATGTTTCAAAGTCGACCGCTACCTTGGCGATCGTGCCGTCGGGCAGGACGATGCCGCCATGGCTGGTGCCGGTCTGCACGCTGACCTTGCTGAGGCCGACGTAGTCGCCCAGCTGCGCCAGCGTCCGCTTGTATCCTTCCATGTAGGCGTCGAGCTCTTCCGGCGTGGAGTTTTTCTCGCCCACTTCGCCGATCTCGCCGCCCAGGCTGATCGTGACGCCCTTCGGCTCCAGATCGCGGATAAACTTGGTCAGCTCCGCCGAACGCGTGTAGTTGTGCTTCTGTTGTTCGTCGAGCGTCGGCGGCTCCAGCGTGACGAGCGTGCTGGTGTCGATGTCGATGTTCCAGAAGCCGGCCGGGATCGCCTCTCGGATCAGGTCTTTGACCTCCTGGAGAGCGCCCTCGGGGTCGCTTTTATACTTGGACGCCTTGACCTGGAAGTGGTCCCCCTGGATGAAGAGCGGATGGAAGTAGCCTTCCTTGATGGCGGCGGCGATCACCATGGCGCTGTATTCCGCCGGCGGCAGCTCGCAGTAGCTCATCTCGCTGCGCGCGATCTCGAAGATGATGGCGCCGGCATTGGTCTGCTTGGCAGCGCGCAACGCCGCTCGCATCGTGTCGTAGGCGGTGAAGCGGATGTTCATGGCCGGCACGGTGCGGTCGCACCAGGCATTGCGAGCGCGCGCCATGTAGAATTCGTGGATGCTGGCCGGCCGCGCGCCCAGCGCCTGACCGATTTCCCAGATCATCCAGCGTGCGTAGGCTTTGACCGGCTCCGTCCCAAAGGTCGCCGAGCGCGCCAACAGGTCGATCCCGCGCGCTTGCAACTTGTCGAGATCGACGACTTCTACGCGGTCGCCTTTGACAATCGCCGCATCTTTCAAGTCTTGTCTGAGTTCATATACGCTTTCGTAAATCATTTTGCGTTTCCTTTCCTAAAAAATCAGGACCCACCATCTCTTCACAGACGTCTGCGGACGCCTATTCCAGGCGCAAGCGCGGGCCTCGCAGCGCTTTTTTGCGTCCACCTTCCAGGAAGCTTATAGAAATTAACAAACCATTCCGATCACTGCGAAGTGCAGCTCGCCGCTGCCGTATCCTCATGTTTTATCCAAAATCTTGCGGCCCGCCAGGCGTGCGCCGTTGGGAGCTGCACTTGCAATGATCCTCAGAGTATTTGCTAAATAATCATTAAGCCCCTGGAAGGTGGATTTCACGCGAAAATCTCAGCCAACCGCGCGCTTTGAATTAATACAGGAACATCGGCTTACCGAGCACGTGGCGCACCTTGGGGCGGTACTCGTTGACGTCGTAGAGCTCGCCCACGTCCACGCGCTTGACGCCGCTGGTGACGGTGCTCATGGGGATGTGCGTGTAGGTACCGTCGCGCAGCGCCACCATGCGACCGCTGACGCCGCTGGTGATGAGCGACACGGCCAGGTTCGCGTAGTTGACGGCCACCATCAGGTCGAGCGCGTCCGGCGCGCCGGAGCGCATCAGGTAGGAGAGCTGCTGATAGATGATGTCTTCACCCGTCAGCTTTTTGAGCGCCTCGCCCGTGAGCATGCCGATGCCGCCCAACTTGCGATGGCCGTAGGCGTCTGCCTCGCCATATTCGATCACCTGACCGCCGATGAAGTGGGCGCCTTCGCTGATCGTCACCATGGCGTAGTTGCTCGGGTTCGCCCGCTTGTCGCGCATGACCAGCTCCGCCAGCTTTTCGACGTCGAAAGGCACCTCGGAGATGATGGCGCGATCCACGCTGGCGAGGTAGGAGCTGATCAGGCTGGTCTCGCCGCTGTTGCGTCCAAAGAGCTCGATGACGGCGATGCGCTCATGCGAGCCGGCGCTGGTGCGGAGCTGATGGATGAACTGCACGCTGCGCGTGACCGCCGTGCCAAAGCCGATGCAATAGTCGGTGCCGTAGACATCGTTGTCCATCGTCTTGGGGATGGCGATCACCGGGAAACCTTCGCTGTGCAGCCGTTCGCCGAAACTGAGCGTGTCGTCGCCGCCGATCGGGATGAGGCGGTCAATGCCCAGAAACTCCAGGTTCTTCAACACGTGCGGCGTAAAATCGAGCCGCGCCTTTTCGTCCGTCTCGGGCTTATTCGGATCGCGCAGAAAAGCCGGCACGTCCTTGGGCTTGACATTGGCCGGGTTGGTGCGGCTGGTGTGCAGGAAGGTGCCGCCGGTGCGATCGATCGTGCGGACTTTATTTTTATCGAGTTTTACGAAACATTTGTCGTAAGTCTCCGGGTCATCCGGATTTAGATAAAGAAGACCCGCCCAGCCGCGGCGGATGCCGATGACCTCATGACCTTCGTCGACCGCACGTTCCACAACAGCTTTAATGCAGGGATTCAGCCCGGGAACGTCGCCTCCACCTGTTAAAACACCAATTTTCATGTTCTGCTCTCCTCTTTTCGAATCAAAACATTTTCTATGTGTGGTTAAGTAAAACAGGGACGTCTATCCCCGTTGATATTTCGATCCGAAGGCTGTTGCTTCCCTGCAACACTTCATCCTGGAGCGATCGAAAGGCGTCCCATCGAAATGGTTTGCGTGAAGCTCAATAAATTAGTATACCACCGATCCGGCTAAGACGCCATCCTTCGAGAAAAGATTTTCTCCTACAGAGATGGCGACCCTTCTCGCATTCACGCCCAGCCGCGCACCTTCATCGCCTCGTACACGCGCTTGACCGCCACGATGTGTGCGCCGAGCCGATTGTGCACGCCGTACTCGGTTGCCGTCTGATGCATAGTGGCGAAGGCGTTGGTGATGCGTTCGTCGAGCAGACGATGGATGGTCGCTTCGTCCCAGTAGAAGTTGGAGGCGTTTTGAACCTGCTCGAAGTAGCTGACGGTGACGCCGCCGGCGTTGCATAAAATGTCCGGCAGAACAAAGACGCCGCGACGATGGAGAATCTCATCCGCCTCGGGCGTCGTCGGGCCGTTGGCCAGCTCGGCGACAATTTGTGCGCGGATGCATTCGGCGTTGCGCTCCGTGATGACGTTTTCTAGCGCCGAGGGGAAGAGCACCGTGACGTTCAGCTCGAGCAAATCTTCGTTGCTGATCGTCTGCGCGCCTGGATAACCGACGACCGAGCCGGTGCGCTGTTTGTGCTCCTGCACCTTGCGATAGTCGAGACCTTCCGGCGCATAGACGCCGCCTCGGCTGTCGCTCACCGCAACGACCCGCATGCCCAGCAGCTCGACCGCCAGCTGATGCGCGTAGCTGCCGGCGTTGCCGTAGCCCTGAATGGCCGCCGTTTTGTCTTTCAGGTCGATCTTGAGCAGGTTGGCGGCCTCGCGCACTGCGTAAATGCCCCCACGCGCGGTGGCGTCGTTGCGGCCGATGCTGCCGCCCACGCACAGCGGCTTGCCGGTGATGACGCCAGGCTGCCGACGCGAGAAGATCGACTCGTATTCGTCCATCATCCAGGCCATCACCTGCGGCGTCGTGTAGACGTCCGGCGCCGGCACGTCGATATCCGGCCCGATCGCCTGCGACATCGCCCGGATGTAAGCGCGGCTCAGGCGCTCCAGCTCCGATTTGGAAAGATGCTTGGGATCGCAGATCACGCCGCCTTTGGCCCCGCCTAACGGCAGATCCATCACCGCCGTCTTCAGCGTCATCCACGCCGCCAGCGCCCGCACCGTGTCGACCGTCTCCTGCGGGTGAAAGCGGATGCCCCCTTTCCCCGGTCCGCGGGCGTCGTTCCATTGCACGCGATAGGCCGGAAAAACCTCCACCGAGCCGTTGTCCATCTGCACCGAGAGCATGGCGTGAAACTCGCGCAGCGGTTGGCGCAGCGACTTGCGCGCCGTCGTCGGCAGATTCAACGCCTCGCACGCGCGCTCGATCTGCCGTTGCGCAATATGAAGAGGGTTTTCATCGTGCTGATGTCCGTTGGAGGAGACGGCGCCGAAACCGGTTGATGTGGGATTGTTTACACTCATGACCTTTTAGCCTTCTTCGTGATGATTTTGAAATCGATAAACAACGTTCCAATTTTATAAAATAGAGCGGCGTAGAAAAATTTTTGGCCCGACGATTTTGTGTTTGATTTTTTGTGCTCATCTCCTCATTGCGTTCACTCCCCATTGCGCCGTTGATAGTATTGCGGTCCAGGTTGGGCGAGCATCCGCGCAATCGGGCGCAGCGTCATCCACCACTGCTCCTTGGGTCTCTCGAGCTTCATATCATACTGCCGAATGACATCTTCCAGCGGTGTGATGTGGTATTGACTGCCTTGTACGCCGACGCAGGCGACGGTGTTGCGCCCGGCCAGCGCCTCTTCCTCCAGGAAGTTGATGCAGCGATAGGCGTAGCGCGTGGCCAGGATGCGGTCAAACGGAGAAGGGTCGCCGCCCTGTTGAAGATGCCCTAGCACGGAAGTGCGCACTTCGTACAGATCGCCGCCCTCCGCCTCGAACAGGTTGGCCATAAACTGCGTCGTATAGAGTGGATGCGCCCGTTCGTTGCGGATCATCACGCCGAGTCGCTTGCCGTGTTCAAAGCCCGTGTTCAGCAACATCACATCTTCGTAGAGATCTTTGAGCGTGACGCCTTCCTCATGCAAATAGGCGCGTTCGGCGCCGGTGGCCACCATGCTCAGCAGCGCCAGATAACCGCAATATTTGCCCATGACCTCCACCACGAAGCAGCGTCGCGAGGCCACCGCCGACTGCTTGATCTTGTTGACGGCGTCCACGATGTTGTTGAGCGCCGTGTCGGCGCCGACGCTGAGCTCGCTGCCGGGCAGGTTGTTGTTGATGGATGCCGGCAGGCAAATGATGGGGATCTCGAAGGCCGGAAAATTCTCGCGTTCATGCATCAGGCGCAGCGCCGAAAGATAGCCGGCCCACCCCCCGATGATGAGCAAGCCATCGATCTGTCGCTCTTCGATCGTGCGCGCAATGGCGTAAAAATCTTTGCCGCTGGGGACATGCCGATTGGTGCCGAGCTCGGAGCCGCCCATCGACGCCCAACCGTCCACGTCCATCCATTTGAAGGGCCGCATATCGTCGTTGATCAGGCCGAGGAAGCTGTTGTTGACGCCCAGCAGATAGTGGCCGCGGTCGAGACCCAGCCGCACCGCCGCGCGCACGGCTGTGTTCATGCCCGGCGCAGGCGCGCTGGCGGTGAGCACGGCCAGCGTGAGCCGTCGCTGACCCACCTTCGGCTCATGCGGCAGCGCGCGCACCAGCGTGCGCAGAATCTGGAAGGATTCCTGGAAGCCGCGGCCGCGCAGCTCCATCGCCTTGGCGAAGTTGCATTCCTTGATGGCGGCGTTGACGGCGCGCGTCTTTTCCACACACTCCATCAAGGGCAGTCGCGTCACGCGGTTGCCCTTGACGCCGATCAGCTGCGGCGTGGACTCGGCGGTGGCGTTCAGCAGCTCGTCGACGGCGGCCACGCCCACCAGCGTGCTCATCGTGCGGTCATAGGCGCTCGGCGCCCCCCCGCGCTGCACATGCCCCAGGATGGTGGTGCGCACATCTTCGTGGAGGTGGTGCTCTAACACCTGGCGCACGTAGTCCGCCGTAATTTTGGCGCCGTTGCGGTCGATGGCGCCTTCGGCCACGATGACGATGCTATCGCGTCGCCCGGCCGCGCGTCCCGCCTTCAACACCTGACACATTTTCTCTTCCCAGTTTTCGACGTCGGGCGGGCTTTCGGGGATCAGAACCCAGTCGGCGCCGGTCGCCAGCGCGCTCATCAGCGCCAGATAGCCGGAGTTGCGTCCCATCACCTCGACCACGAAGGTGCGTTGATGGCTGGCCGCCGTGCTGCTGATGGCGTCCACGGCGTAGGTGATGCGATGCAGCGCGCTGTCGGCGCCGATCGTGATGTCTGTGCCCCACATGTCGTTGTCGATGGAGCCGACCAGCCCCACGATCGCCAGATAGGGATAGGCCTCGTACTCGTCGCGGCTGATCTGTCCGGCGTCGAGCAGCTCCTGGCGAATCGCCGGCCATTCGGAGCGCAGCACATCGGCGCCGGTCAGGCTGCCGTCGCCGCCGATGACCACCAGGCCGTCGATGCCGCGTCGGATCAGGTTGGCGGCCGCGCGCACGCGGCCTTCCCGCGTGCGAAATTCCGCGCAGCGCGCCGTGCCGATGATCGTTCCGCCGAGCTGCAAGATGCCGCCCACGCTGTTCCAGCTCATCGGGCGGATCAGCTCCCCGCCCTCCACTAACCCACGATAGCCTTCGTAGATGGCGTACACCTCCAGGCCGCGATCCAGCCCGGCGCGCACGACTGCGCGCAATGCTGCGTTCATTCCCTGCGCGTCTCCGCCGCTGGTCATCACGCCAATTCGCTTCATAAACCTTCACCGTTTCTGTGTAGCTGGAGTTGTCATCCGAAAATAGGGGCGAGGACAAGATGCGAAGAGTGAAATCTCGTTCCCTATTTTCAGCATTTGCTGTGACCAAGGGGTCGCATCATCCAGAGTTTCTGAATGACCCACAATCTCCGAGTATACCACAGCGCCCCGTGCAAAGGTCGTGTCGCACTTACACTAAACGACGGGACATTTGCACCCACGGCGCACGCATCTAGGCTTCTGAAGAAATCTAACTTCTACAGAACTCTAACCCACGCAAGTTATCGCAAGATTAACTTCATAACTCATGTTACACAGAGGATGTTTGCTTTTGTCCCCTGCTCCTTGCTTTCACCACCGGCCTTGCAGCTAGGCGCTTAAAGATCACCACAAAGACGCAAAGCCTCGAAGAAACCAAGAAACATGCAGACTTGGCGTTTTTTCTTCCGGAGTATCCCTTTGTATCTTGGTGTCTTGGTGGTTAACCTTATCGGGTCTTACTTGACATAAATTCAAATGTTTTGACGAAACTCATTTCTTCGGCTATACTTTGCCAATCAGGAATGAAGACAGGCCGAAACGGAAGAGCGATTCCGGGCGGCTGACGCAGTATTAGACCAGCAAAGGTGCGAGGAAACATTGCTATGGCGCGCAGACGAAGTGCAGTTCGCATCGGCGTGACGGGGCTGGGGCAGCGCGAGGAGCTGGCGCCCGGCGTCTTCATCAACACCCACTATCGGGGATGCACGCCGGGGTTCATCTACACGGAGGAGGGGATCATTCTGGTCGACGCCCCTTTGATTCCGGCGCAGGCGATCGATTGGCGCAACCAGATTCATGAACAATACCCGGGCATGCCGTTTCTTTACCTGATCAACACCGATCATCACCGCGGCCACGCCCTGGGCAATCAATATTTCATGCCGGTTAAGGTGATGGCGCACGAGCGCGCTTATAAGGAGATGTCCGGCTACACCGAAAATTTCAAGGAGCGCGTGCGCAACAGCTTCAAACGCGAGCCGGAAATTCAGGCGCAGCTCAACAACATCATCATCATCCCGCCGCACATCACCTTCACCCAACGCGCCACCTTGCTCTACGGCGGCCGGCGCATCGAGCTGATCTTCGTCGGCGGCCATACGCCGGCCACCAGCATCGTGTGGCTGCCGGAGGAAAAAGTTTGTTTCGTCGGCGACATCGTCTGGGTGGATCAGCACCCCTACATGGCGCAGGGCAACACCCTGGAATGGCTGCGCGCCCTGGAGCTGATCCGCAACCTCGGCGCCGACTATCTCGTGCCGGGCCATGGGCCGGTCGTAGGGCCGGAAGCCACCTACCGCGTCGGCGAGTACATCGAGTTCATGCGCAGCCGCGTGCGCGATTATTACCGCGCCGGCAAGACCAAGAACGAAACGAAGACCGGCCTGGTGGCGGAGATGCTGGAGTGGTTCCCGGTGCCGCCGGAGCGCAAAGCGAAGATCGAGAGTCAAATCAAATCCGGTCTCAATCGCGTCTATCGCGAAATTCAGCGCGAAGAGGAGGAGGCCAGCGGCAAAACGCCCGCGACGCTTGAGGATGAAGTGGAAGAGTACGACGACTAAAAACCATGGCGCACACGGTTGAAACTCGCATCACCACTCCCTACGCTGAATTGCGTGGACTGCTTGACCGCGCCGAGCGGGAGCTGCCTTCGCTCGACGCTTCTTCGCTGGTCGATTATCTGCTGCGGCTCGACCGCATCGCCGCGCTGTTGGCGCAACTTCAGGAGGAGGAAGCGCAACAGGCGCCGGCCAGCGGTCTGACCTTGCAGCCGGAGCTGGTGCGTTGGGCGGATTTGCAACAGCAGCTCGAGCGGCGCAGCGCTCGCATCGTCAAAATAGCAGCGCTCCTCGGCGGTTTTCCGGCGCTGCGCGCCCAGCATCCGCCGGCGCAAGGCGCATGGTGGCGGCTGGATGAATACGTGGCTGCGCGTCGCCGCCAGCAGACTCGGCGTCTGCTGCAGACGTTGGCGGTCGTCGCCGTCCTGCTGCTTGTCGCCGCATGGGCCTATCGCACCTGGTTTGCGCCTTCGCCGGAGACGCTGGCGCTCGTCGATGCGATCAGCACCATCGAGCGCCACGTCGAAGCGCGGGAATGGGAGGCGGCCTTGGCCGCCGCCGAAGAAGGGCTGCGGACGATGCCCGACAGCCCCGAACTGCTGACGTGGGCCGCCGTCGTCGCCGAGCGGCTGGGCGATGAGGCGCGCGCGGCGCAATACCGTGCGCGTTCGCTTGCTCAGTTCGCCGGCCGCGAGATTCAGTTTCACCTTCTGCTAGGCAACGACCGCTTCCGCGCCGGCGATCTGGACGGCGCAGAAGCGGCCGCCAATGCCGCGTTGGCCTTGAACCCAGACGAGCCGCAGGCGTTCTTCTTGCTCGGCAACATCGCCGAAGCGCGCGGGGATTTCTTCGCCGCCCTGGAGGCGTTCGACCGCGCCGCCACGCTGGCGGAGGCGAGCGACCCCCAGCTCACTGTGATCAGCAAAATGCGCTACGGTTTCTTGTTGCAACAAATCCAGGCGAACCCTGGGCTTGACGCCTCGCCGACGCCTTCGGAAGATTCGTCCGAATCCACACCGCCCGCCAGCCCCTGAGCGCGCCGATGCATCTTCACCGTTCCCTGCGCCCTGGCCTGCGCTGGCTTGGCGTCCTCGGCTTCTACACCCTTCTGGCGCTGCTGTTGACCTGGCCGCTGGCTGCGCATTTCACCACGCACACCGCCGGCGACGGCATCGACGATCCTGCGCTGGCCTGGAACCTCTGGTGGGTCAAGGAGCGGATGGTGGTGCAGGCCAACCCAGACATTTTTCATGTAGACTGGATGTTCCACCCCATCCAGATCAACCTTGCCTTCTATACGTTGACCCCCCTCAACGGCCTGCTCAGCGTTCCTTGGCAGCTTGGCGTTTCCTTGGTCGTTGCGAACAACCTTCTGCTGCTTGCATCCTTTGTCTTGAGCGCCTTCGGAGCGTTTTTGCTTGTGCTCGATCAGAGGAAGCAGTTGTTTGCATCAGCTGCATCCGCTTCTATCGGGTGCGCTTCTATCGGGTGGATGGCGGCGCTGTTGGCCGGGGTCATCTACGCTTTCGCCTCCGCCAAGCTGTTTTACGCCAGCCTGGGCCAATTTAACATCGCCAGCAGCCAGTGGATCCCCTTCGCCGCGCTCTATCTCCTGCGCATGGCTCGACCCGAGGAAGTCGGGAACTCCGAGGCGCTGCGCAAACGCATGCGGGCGGCCGCTTTGGCGGCGCTCTTTTTCACCTTTCAGCTTTGGGCGGAGCTGACCTACGCCTCGTTCTTGCTCATTTTTATAGCATTGCTTTTCATCTGGCAGGTCCTGGTGGCGCGCCCGCGCGCTCGCTGCGCCTGGCTCCATTGGCTAGGGCCCTATGCCTTGTTCGGCGTTCTCTCCCTGGTCGGCATGGCCCCGCTGCTGTGGGCGATGATCCCCGATCTCCTGCGCGAGGGCGACTTCTTCGCAAGCGGCGGCGGCTTCGCCGACGTCTTCAGCGCCGACCTGGCCGGCTACCTGCACCCCACCCGGCTCCATCCGCTGTGGGGAGCTTTCGCCGCAACTTTGCCTTTCCCTAACGATAAAGGCCAGCATATTTTCCTGGGCTACACGGCCATGGCGCTCTCGGCGTTGGGACTTTGGACGCTGGCGCGCCGTCGCGCCACGCGGATGTCGGCCTGGCTGTGGGGCGTAGCCTGGCTGCTCTTCTTTGCGCTGACGCTGGGGCCGACGCTGCGCTGGAGCGGGCATGACACCGGCCTGCCCGGCCCATTCAGCGTGGTCAGCCACCTCCCGTTTTTCAGCGGCAACCGCTATCCTAGCCGCTACAGCGTGATGTTGTTGACGGCGACGGCGGTTTTGAGCGCCGCCGGCTTTGCGTGGCTGCTGAACAAATTGAGCGCAAACAGAGCACAGCCTGGAGAGTCTCGCCCTCAGGCTGCAGGCGTGCATGGCCTCCCCATCGTTCGTTCCAACGCTTTGCTCCTCTTCCTCACATTTGTGGTCATCGGAGCCTTTCTCCTGGAGCATCTGTCGACGCCGTTGCCTTTGAACGATCTGCGCACGCCGCCCATCCACCGGCGCCTGGCCCAGGAGCCGGGCGACTTCGCCATCCTGGAGCTGCCGACCGGCTGGCGCAACGGCGCGCGCGTGCTGGGGCGCTCTGACATTCTCATCATGATGCAGCAATGGTGGCAGACCGAGCACGGCAAGCGTCGGCTCGGCGGCAACACCAGTCGCAATCCGCTCTACAAATTCCAATATTTCACCGAAGCGCCCTTGCTCGGCGAGCTGATCGCCCTGATGAACGCCGACCGTCCTCACATCGGCGCTGCGCTCGACCCACAACTGGACGCTCTCATCGCCGACTACCGGCCCCGCGCCGCACAGATTCTGCGCGATCTCGGCGTGCGATACGTAGTGGTGCATGAAGACAAGGCGACGCCTCAGTTGCTGCGCTTTATTCAGGAAACGTTGCCCCTTGTGGAAGTGGATCGCTGGCATGGCGAGGATGGCTCCAGCGTCTCCACGCGCATCGTGCGCTACGCGCTTGCGGGGGATGAAGCGTCGGGAATTCGCACATTTGCACTGGCCGACGAAGACGCCGCGCTCCACCTGGGCGAAGGCTGGGCTGCGCTGCCGACGGAGGATGGTTTTCGCTACGCCACGCGACGCAATCCTGCACTGCTCTTCGATCTGCCGACGGCCTGCTCCGAGCTGCGCATCGAGTGGCGAGGGCCGGCCCGCGTCGCCGCCATGCAGGTGAACGGCCGCGAGGTGGCGATGCGTCCACTTGCCGAAGGGGCGGTAGGCGCAATCATTCCGGCCGGCCTCGCCGATCAGCCGATGGACCGCATCGAGCTGCGCATCGAAGGCGATCCGATTCCGGCGAGTCGAGCGATTCGCCAACCGGCGTCTGGCGTATGGCGCGTCGGCGAGACCGACGCTGCGCTTCCCGCCGAGCGCTGGATCGTCGTGCGCAGCGCAGGCGAGGAGGTTGGCGACTTTGCCCAGATTTTCGTGGATGGCCGCAATGTCGCCCGCGATGAACGCGGCTACAACCTTGTTGCGCTGGACGCGCAAGGAACTGTGCTCGACAGCGCCGTCTTCGATACATCTGGCGACGAACGAGCCGCCGCCGAACTGGTCGCCTGGATCGACCGTTGGCCGACCGGTGCGGTGATTTTGGGAGCCGTCAACGACGAAGCCAGCCTCAAGCTAAGCGGAGAAGCGGTGGAGGCGTTGCGCAGCCTGGGGGTGGCGATGGACCTGCGCAACCATTTCCGGTGGAGCCACGCTTTCATCGGCGTTAAGGGCGCTGCGCCTGGCGCCGCTCTGGAAGCAGTGTCCCTGATCCGCCCGGCGACGGTGGCGCTCGGCGCTCCGATCGACGCCCCGGAGGTGTACGTGGGGCTGCGATCGCTCACCATTGCGCCTTGCAGCGGCCAGGACTCTGCGCCTATGGGATGGACGCTGCACTCATCCATCCCATAAAGCTGTCGTCTTCACCTGCCCCGCGCTGGCCAGTAGATCGGCACCAGGATGGACTGGCCTACGTACACCGTATAGGCGGACAACCGGTTGCATAAAGCGATCCGGTATGCGGTTGTGCCGTACAAAGCGGCGATGGAGTACAGCGTCTGCCCCGGTTTGACGATGTGGTATACGCCATAGCATCCACCCTCTGCTGTGAAGCGCACAGATGCGGGGCCGGTCGCTCCTGCTTCAACGCGGCCCAACCCTGAGGGCTGCAGGAGAAGACCGAAAACCAAAGCCAACGACAACACCGAATGACATAATCTCTTCGATAATTGCATCCAGAACGAGCACGACGAACGACTGCACGTAGGAGAGCGGGCTTGCACGAAGCGAGGCAACGTTTTCATGAGTGACCTCCTGAGATCAGTACCTTACAAAGCTTCATTGATTGCATCAAAGACGCAAGGCGCCCAGGAATGATGAGAAGCTTCGTGTGCAGACCGAAGCTTCTCACCGTTTCAACATCAAATTATAAAGGCGCAAAAGCGTCAGAGGTCACATGTGAATGCGGGAGGTTGAATACAACATTTGTTGCAAATATATGACGCAAAACATAAGAACTTCAAGTTCGGCCTGAGCATTTTGCCGTGACTTTCCTACGGAAGGCTCGGAGAAATGATTGAAATTTTTCCATTTTGGCCCTCTGGGACATTTAGTTGGCGCAAAGGGCATTGACAATAATTAGAGCTGTTGCTAGAATATGTCAATATAAGAAACTTTGTTTGTAGGTTTTCGCATGATTATTCGACAGGAGTTGTTAAAGCTGGCTGAACGCCACGACGGAATCCAGGATTCCGAATAACGGCGCTTGACAATCCAAACACACGCGGTCTGTTGGTTCGTCCCGCGACGCATACTCTGTGCGGAGAGTTTGGCGTTGGTTTTCGGGTGAGTCAGCAGCTGAGGTATGCAACGCTCATCGCTGCTTCATCGCTGTCATCGTGCTTATTGTTTTCCCATCGCGCTGTTTAGACGAACTCGCTGCGCTCTGCCCGTTTGTGCTCTGCTGCTGGTTGTCTCTTTTCTCGTTTTCCCCTCCTCTGTCACAGCGCAATCTGTCTCCGACCGTCAGTGGGTGGTCTTTCGCCCGTCCGACGGCTTGAGCTCGAGCAACACCTTCGCCCTCGCGCTTCATGAGGGGACGATCTGGGTGGGCGCCTCGAACGGCGTCAATCGCTATAACGGCGTTTGGCAGTCATTCACCAGCGTAGCGCCTGCCCAGAACACCGGCCTTGACCCTAAGCCTTTGGGCCGTGTGACGGCGCTGGCGGTCGATGACGCAACCGGAGCGCTGTGGGCGGGCACAGAAACCGGCCTGCTGGCGCGCTGGCAGGAGGGCGTCGGCTGGGTGATGATGCGGATGCTGAGAACGCCCATTCATGCCATCGCCGCCAGCAATGACGCTTTGTGGATCGGCGCCGACTCCGGACTGTTTCATCTGTACAATGGATTGGTGCAGCACATCCCTGAGCTGGGCGATGCGCCGGTGCGCGCCGTCGCTGCGCGCGACGGCGTCGTCTGGGTGGCAGGGCAGGATGCGCTTTGGCGTTTCTCCACAGACTTGACGCTGCGCGAGCGCCATCAGCCCAGAGATGACGCCGGCGCCATCCTCAGCGGCCCCTACACGGCGATCTGGCTCGAGTCCGCCGACAACGTCTGGTTTGCCACTTCCTCCGTCATCGGCGAATATTTCGCCGCCAACGCAGAAACCGTCAGCTATCCTTCCCCCTTTGGCGACGACTCGGGCGAAATTACGGCGATTCGGGGCGTGCCCTTTGAAAGCGTCTGGATTGCGTCAAGCGGCGGCGGCGCAGCGCAATATCGGCTGTCAGGGCGAACGATCGTCAGCATGCGCAGCTGGGGAGGCCAGGCGCAGGGCGGCTTGACCGCCAACAACGTGCGCGATATTGCCATTGATCAGGATGGCTCTGTCTGGTTTGCGACGGCGGTGGGTGTTTTCCGGTATCAGCCCTGGTCTTTTCAAGACATCGACGAGCGTTTCGAGGCGTTGCCGGTCTATGACGTCCTGCTGGATCAGAGCGGGCGCATGTGGGTGGCGACGGATGGCGAAGGCGTTCAGATGCGTCCGGCGCGCTACGCGCAACCGGTGCAATACCTTCCCGATGGCAGCGGCGCGCCGGGAAACATCGTGTACGCACTGGAGGAAGACGACTACGGGCGAATCTGGGCGGCTACGAACCGCGGGGTGACTTATTTCGAGGCGCAAGGATGGAGACAGCCTTCTGCGCTGCGCAATTTAACCTTCTCGCCCGGGAGCGATCTGAAGGCCGACTCGCTGGGGCTGTGGATTGTGGCGGCAAACGGTTTATGGCGCTACCGCTTCGTCGATCAGGAGTTGTCGATGGAAAGCCCGACGTCTCAAAGCCCGATTGTCAAGATCGAACTGGATTCGACTGACCGACTGTGGGCGGCGAGCGCAACGGGCGAAATCTGGCGGCGCCAGCTCGATGGACAGTGGCAGCTGATCGAAACGGCAGGCGACAACCTGCCGGGCGAAGCGGTCGTCACTGCGCTCCGGACGGAGGCGCACCCTCCAGGGGCGATGCTCGCCGCTTTTAAGGGCCGGGGCCTGTATCGTCACCTGGATACGGGGTGGGAAAGCATCAAGCACGGCTGGAAGTTCGGCGATGAGCGCATTTTGACCCTGTTGTCGGACCCTTCCACCGGCTCCATCTGGGTTGGAGGAGAGGGGGGCTTTCTCGTCTGGACGCCGACGGCGTTGTGCGCTTCGATTCTCATGATGGAATTCAACCCGGCGCTGTGCGAACCATAGTGCGCAGCGACGATGGCGCCTACTGGTTTGGCGGCGATCGAGGTCTTTTCTATTACATGCCCGAACATGGCAAACCCTGGATGACCTTGAATCAGGTGCGCGGCGCTGACTTCGAGCCGCGCGAGGGACGCTGGCGCGCATTGGCCGAAACGCCGTTGGAAGTTCTCTTCACCTATGGCGACCTTCAGACGCATCCGGTCAAGCTGCAGGTGTTTACGCGCATCGTAAGTGAAACCGCAGCGACGGATTGGCAGCCTTTGCCGCCAAACGCAAGGAGTCATCCGGTTCTCTTTGCTGCGCCGGGTCATTACACGCTGGAGTATAAGGTGCGCGATCAGGCGCTCAACTATTCGCCCGTGTATACGATGTCTGTTGCGATTGCTCCTGCGCCAAGCTACGTTAAGCTTCCGCTGCTCGGCAGCGTCGAGGTCCGGATCCTCCAGCTGCTGATTTTGTTCGGCGCCATGGCGCTCGTCGGCTTTGGGTATGTGAGCGTCGAAATCTTTCAGCATCGCCGCCGCGTCAACGAGGCGATTGCGCGCGGCTATAACCCGTATATCAGCGGCGAGCCGATTCGCCGCACAGAGATGTTTTTTGGACGACACGAACTCCTGCAGCGCATTGTCTCGACGCTGCACAACAATAGCATCATGATTCACGGCGAGCGACGCATCGGCAAGACGACGCTGCTCTATCAGCTTGCCAACGCATTGCGTTCGCTTGACGATCCGGACTACTGGTTCGTGGCGCTTTATATGGACCTGGAAGGCACAACCGAAGCGACCTTCTTTCATTTCTTGATGGAAGAAATCGCGCATGCAGTCGAGAAACTCGACGATCTCGATCCCGCCCATCGGACAAAACTGAACGCTTTGACCTATCACACACTGCCCGCCGAGGAGTACGACGATCGAGATTTCAGCCGCGACCTGCGTCAAGTGATTGAGATCTTGGAAGCGCATGGCGCCCTTCATCACCCCGGAAAGCGGCTACGGCTGATTCTGTTGATGGATGAAATGGACACTCTCAATCATTTCAATCACTTGACGCAGCAGCAGTTGCGCCGCATCTTCATGCGCGAATTCGCCGCATCCCTGGGCGCTGTAGTCGCCGGCATCGAAATCAGCAAGGAATGGGAGCGCATCGAGAGTCCCTGGTTCAACCTGTTCAACGAGATCGCCATGCAGCCGTTCACACGGCAAGAGTCGATTCAGCTGTTGGTGGAACCGGTGCGCGGCTATTACATCTATGAGCCGGATGCGCTTGATTTCATTCTCGAGCAATGTGAAGGGCGACCTTTCCGCCTGCAACAATATGGCCTGGAGGCGGTTAACGAGATGTTGCGTCATAAGAGGCGCCGCATCACAAAGGAGGATGCCTTGGCGGCCCATGCGATCATCCAGTTAAACGGCCAACCCGGCGTCGAATCGCCCGGAATCGGCGCTGCTGCATTGGCAGCAACGATATCCGCAGGCGAGGTTCAATCGCAAGCACCAGGAGGTGATTGACCATCCATGCGCATTCCTTACGTCGTTGGAAGATGGGTCTGCGGCCCAAATCACTATGGGCGCCATCGACTGATCGCATATCTGCTGCATACGCCGGATACGGCGCTGTGGGCGGTCGGCGCGCGACGCATCGGAAAGACTTCCTTGCTGCGCCAGATTGAGCAGCTGACCGAAGACGGCAGTGGGGAGTTTATTCCCCTTTTCTGGGACATGCAGGGATGCGAGACCAGCGGCGACCTCTTAAGCGAACTCTACCTTTCGATTGAAGACGCCGGCGATCGTTTCGCTGCAGCCGGCGTTCAAGTCGCAGAGCTGGAAGGGCTGGACGCATTGCTCATTTTGCGTCGGCTGACCCGCATGTTGGCGGCGAGGGGCAAACGGTTGTTGCTGTTGATCGACGAAGCCGAGGCCTTGATCGCGATTGCGCAAAAGGAGGCGGCGTGGCTTGCGCGCCTTCGCCGCACGCTGCAAGACCCTTCGTTGAAGACGATCCTGGCTTCGACAAAGCTGCTGGTGCAGCTCAATGAGTTGACCGCAGATTGGCCGACCAGCCCCTTCCTCTTCGGTTTCAATATGGTCAATCTCTGGAGCCTCGATCCGGATTCCGCCGTCGAATTGATCGAACAGCGGCAGAGCGCCGTCCAGGTCCACGTCGATCCCGCCGTGCGCGATGAGATCCTGCTCCACACCAATCGTCATCCTTACTTGATCCAGTATCTTTGCCAGCGGCTTTATGAGGAAGACCGCAACGGCCAGGGCTACCTGCGCCCACCCACCGACGAGGACCTGAATCCCGATCACCTGCTGGCCGGCTTCTTCTTGATCGATTTTCAGCAGCTGACCTTGCTGGAGCGGCGCATCCTGTTGGCCGTGGGGGAGCGCGCGTTGACGAGCGAGGCCGATCTGCTGGCTCAGCTCGCCGATGAATCTCCGCAGCGTATTCGCACCTTTCTCTGGGGGCTGGAAAAGCTTGGCCATGTCCGGCGGCTCTTCAATCAACTCTCCATCGGCAATGAATATCTACGACGCTGGCTGCATGACGAGCGCGAGCGCCTCGCGCATATGAACGAGACGTTGTTGGCGGACGAAAGCATCGAGCCGTTGCTGCAGATCGGCTACAGGCGCGAGCCTCTTTATTATCAGGTGGAAATCGAGCGTATTCAGCGGGAACATGCATCGCTGCAGCAGGCGCTGGCCGGCAGCAGCAACGGAGAGCGTGCAGAGTTGCTGGCGGAGCTGAATCGAATCAACCGTCAGCTGTACAACGCTCGCCGCGATTATGAGCTGGCGCTTTTGCGCCAACAGCCGTAGCCCCTTTGGCTCTCCTCTTGCATCTGAAGTACAATCAGCACAAGTTTTTCGCTGCAACAGCGCCGATGCAGTGTCGACTGCATCGAAGCCAGAGAAGGGTCTTTGTGGGCGTGAACCATGTCAGGTCTTCAGGAAGTTTTGCCTCTTGAATCTTCAGAGGCCCAGGCGTCGGAAAAGGTGCGACCCTACTTGTCGATCGTCGTGCCGGCGAGAAATGAAGAGGCGACGATCGCTGCGGTCGTCGAACGTTCTTTCCAGGCGTTTGCGCAGATGGGATGCAGCGGCGAAGTGCTGGTCGTCAACGACGGCAGCACCGACCGCACCGGCGAGGTGTTGGCGAAACTGCAAGAGCGCTTTCCCGCCTTACGCGTCTTCACCCATCGTCGCGGCCGCGGCATGACCGCCGCCCTGCAGACGATGTTCTCCGCCAGCCGCGGCGAGATCGTCATCTTGATCCCGGCGGATATGGAGTCGGACCCCCTGCTTGATATTCCGGCGTTGGTGACGAAGCTGGAGCAGGATGATCTGGATGTGGTCGCAGGTTGGCGCCAGGGCCGCCGCGACAACAAGGTCTTGGCCAGCAAAATCTATAACTTTGTGATGGATCGAGTGGCGAACGTGCATGTGCACGACGGCAACTGGATCAAAGCGATGCGGCGCGAGGTGGTGGAAAGCTTTCCGCCGTTGCGCAGCGACTGGCATCGCTTTTTGCTCATGATCGCAGTGCACAATGGCTTCCGCCTCGGCGAGGTGCCCACCGTCTACCGGCCCAGGCAGGCGGGCAGCAGCAAGTTCGGCTGGGAGCGCATCCCGAAGAGCTTCCTCGACGTGCTGGTGCTCAAGTTTTTGCTCACCTTCAGCGAGGCGCCGATGCGCTTCTTCGGCGGACTGGGGCTGATTGCCCTGACGATCAGCGCCGCGGTGTTCACCTATCTGGTTCTGCTCTACGTCTTCGCCGAGACGCAGCAGCGCCCCGTGTTCATCGCCGCCGGCGTGCTGGCCATCATCGGCGTGCTGTTGATCCTGGTGGGCTTCCTGGCGGAGCTGATCGTGGCGCAAGGCGAGCGCATCACCGAACTCGAAAAGCGACTCGCAGGCCGAAGAGAGCGCGCTGAGTAAGGATGCCCAGCAGCTTCGGCAACGCTGATCTGCGCTTCTTCAGAGGTGGCTTCATGTTCAGCGCTGGACGACGCGAACCCGGCCGCATTCCACCCTTGCGCCGACGTCGTTTCCTGCTTCGTCGCGTAGCCCAACCAGGATCGGATAGTCTCCGGGCGGCGTCACCGGATTGAGATTGACGTCCACTTCATCGCGCACGATCGAACCGACCGGCCACCGGGTGGGTGGATCTTTCCGCAGCGGCTCCCCCTCGCGATAGAGACGCTCTCCCCAAACTCCCTCCGGCCCGACCATCTGCACCGAGGGCATGTACGCCTGATCGACTGCGCCTGTGGCCTGCCACCAGAGACGGACATGCACCCAGCCGCTCGGCGGGTGCAGGCGCTCGTCTCGGGCCGCAAGCGCAGGGGTCAGCACCTCGCAGGCTGCAAGACGCAGATTGGGCGTCAGCTCGGCGTCGAGATAGGACGCCGCGGCGCTCAAGGTTGGAAGCTGTTCATAGCGGTGACGCAGGGCGTAGCCGATCACCTGGACGCCGGCGGGATATTGTTCGGTGATGATTGGAAAATGCTCGCCAAGCCAGCGCTGCACGACGCGCGCGTCGTCGACGCCGTCGAGATGGCTCTGCACCAGCCACAGCGTTTCAACGCCGAGCTCCATCAGGCCGAAGATGGGAGGCGCCACAACCGACTCAGGGTCGTCGGCGCTCAGAACGCCGGTGTAGGGGTAGAAGACGGGCAGCGTTTCCTCGTCCACCCTTTGCTGGAGATACCAGCGCAGCGCGATATTCGTATAGTCGGCATGGACGAAGACGGCGGCGGGCAGCCCCGGGCTGCGCTGTTGATAGTCGGCGATGTACTGCGCCGCCGCGCGCCAGTCCTCGCGCAGCATGCCCGGCGACCAGAGGCTCGGCAACGTCGACGCCAGCAGCATCGCGGTCGCGGCGCCGGCTCCGAACGCAGCGGGGCGCCAGCGTTCGCCGAGGACAACAACGCCGCGCGCCACAGCCCACAGGAAGAAGGGCGCCAGAAACAGAAAGTAGCGATCTTCGGCGAAGACGGTGTCGCTGACGGCGAGCAGCAGGTTGCCGATCAAGAGCGGTGTCCCGAGCCAGAGCAGCAGCCATGCCTGATCGAAATGCAAACGAGCGCGTTCGCCCGGGCGTCCACGCCGCGGCCCAGCCAGCCCGGTCAACGCCAGGAACCCAAAAAAGACGAGCGCCGCCGTGATCAGCGTTTCCGGCCATGGGGCGCGCCAGAAGGTGAAAACCTGCACCTGACGCAACATGTTGCCGGCAAAATTCATGAACATGAAGCCCGGCGCGCCTTCGCTCTCGTTGACCAGCCAGGCGTTGCGCGCCAGCGGCAGGAAGAGCAGGCCGGTGATGGCCAGGGCGAGCAGGCCCTCGAGAAGACGGCGATTTGGCGAGACGGAAGCGGCGACCACCCTTGAAGGCGCAGCGTCGATTGCTGCGCCGGAGCGCGGACGGCTCTGGGAAAGTTGAGTTCTTCGCTCTCTTGTCTTCAACTTTGGGGCAAGCCAAAGCGCCAGCAGCGTCAAGCCGGCGGCGGGCAGGGCGAATGCGCTGAAAAGGTAACTGTACAGTGCGAGCGTAAAGGCGGCGATCATGCCCAGCCACCAGCCCGTTCTCACCGAGGTTTTTGCGCTGCCCCAGGCGTGCGCCAGGCAACACGCCGCCCAGACGACGCCCATCGTCGCCGGTTGAAACATGCGCAGCTCTTGGCTGTACCAGACGAGCGCAGGGCTGAGCGCCGTCAGCGCGCCGGCGAGCAGCGCCGTGGTCCGACCGCTCACCCTGCGCACCAGCAGCAAAACGCCAAGCGCGGTCAGGACGCCCAGCAGCGCGCCGGACATGCGCAGGGCGACTTCGTTGTAGGCCAGCCCCATCGGTTGGAGCGCACTCCACCAGCCATGCAGCAGAAGATAATAGCCCGGAGGGTGTTTGTCTTTGATGAGCGGAAACGTGCTCTGCCAGATGTAGGAAGCGTCGGCGCGCGCCCATTCCAGGCTGACGGCTTCGTCGAACCAAAAGGAGTGATAGTCGAGCCGCCAGAAGCGGGCCAGGGCCGCCACCAGAAGAATCCCCAGTTCCGGCAGAGAACCGGCCGATGCCGTTCGCCATCCACGTTCTACAGACGTCGCCATAATGCGATGGAATGTTTTATTGTTCCGGAGTTCCCTCATCTCTCCGAGGTCTCCAGGATTGGATTCGTTGACCTGGAAATGATACCATGAGGCTGAACGTTTGCGTCCACGACAGAGTTTGTCACGATGCTGTACCTTGTTGCAACGCCGATCGGCAATCTAGGCGACATTACGCTGCGGGCATTGGAGACGCTGCGCAGCGTGGACTACATCGCCAGCGAGGACACGCGCACCACGGGCGTCCTCCTCAAACACTACGACATCCACAAGCCGCAGATCGCCTTCCACGAGCACAACGAAGCGCGCGCCGGCGAGCGCATCATCGGCCTGCTCAAGAGCGGCGCATCGGTGGCGCTGGTGACCGACGCCGGCACGCCGGGCATCTCCGATCCCGGCTATTCGTTGGTGCGTCGCGCCATTGAGGAAAAGCTGCCGGTGACGATGGTTCCGGGTCCGAGCGGGCTGATCATGGCGGTGGTGCTTTCCGGCTTGCCGCTGCATAGTTTCACCTTTCGGGGGTTCCCTCCACGTAAGAGCGGACAACGTCGCCGCTTTCTCGCCGTCGACAAAGATTCTCCGCACACCCTGATCTTCTACGAAAGCCCCTTTCGGCTGGCGGCCTTCCTCGAAGATGCGCTGGCCGTCTACGGCGATCGTCCTGCCGCGCTGGCGAACGATCTCACCAAGCTCTACGAGCACATCGAACGGGCGCCGCTGTCCGGGCTGTTGTCATTTGTTCAACAACAGGGTAAGCTTAAGGGCGAATACATCGTTGTGATCGCCGGGGCGCCGCAGACGGAATAGAGATTTCGATTCGCTTCAGCGCAGCCGCTCGTTCATCGAGGTGCATTCATGGGAAATCGCCTTTCAGGAAGCTCCAGGCTTTCTGGAAGGCGGGCTTGCTGCGTCATTTCTAGACACACAAAGGAGAAGGAGCATGATCGCATTCGTATTGAGCGGCGCAGGCAATCGCGGGCCGCTGCAGGTCGGCGCGGTGCGCGCGCTGCTGGAGGCAGGCATTGTTCCCGACATGATCGTGGGCACCTCGGCGGGCGCGCTCAACGGCAGCGTGCTGGCTGCGCATGGCCCGACGGTCGCCGTCACCGAGCACATGGAGAAGATGTGGGCTTCGGCGAGAGTCGAAGAGGTCTACCCTGAAAGCATTTTAGAGATTCTGTGGCGACTCAAAAGCAAGGCAAACAGCCTCTTCACCAGCGGCGGGATGCGCAGATTGCTGGCGCGGGCGCTGCCGCAGGGAGTCGTCTCCTTCGGTCAATGCAAGACCAGGCTCTACACCACCGCCACCGATCTGCGCACCAGCCGACTCTATGTCTTCGGCGATGCGGCGGATGCGCCGCTGCTTGACGCCGTGATGGCCAGCGCCACCATCCCGGCCGTTCATCCGCCGGTGAGTTACGCCGGCGCGCAACTGGTCGATGGCGGCGTCGTCGCCAATGTGCCGGTCAGCGTCGCCATTGACCGGGGCGCCACGACGATCTACGCCATCAACGCCGGCTACAATGAAACGACGCTGGACCCAGCCCAGGGCGTGGTTGAGATTCTCATGCGCACGCTGTCGACGATGCTGGCGCAGAATATCATCCAGGACATCGCCCGCGCCAAAGCCGACGACGCCGTCGATTTGCATCACATTCCGGTGCAGACCGATCCCGGGTTGTCCTTCTTTGATTTCAGCAAGGCGCGTCGGATGGTGGCGCAAGGATACGAGGCGGCGAAAGCGTACCTGGCCGCCCCCGCGCCGATGGCGCCGATGCCGTCCGCCGCCCCTGTGCCGGAACTGCCAGGAGCGACGCCCTTTACGCCGCCGTATTTGGAGAAGCTCTTCCTTTGACTTCCGGGTGAACGGAGGCCCTCACCCCCTGGCCCCCTCTCCCAAGGCTGGGAGAGGGGGAGATGAGAACGCCGTAGGTGTGGCTCCCAGCCACACATGCTCGGTGGGCGCAAGGTCTTGGGAAACCCGAGGGAGCGCAGTTCGTAGCTGCGCCTACAAGGCAGCCAGAATCAGAGGTTGTATTTTCACCCAACTACGCACCCTCTTGTGGTCAGTGAAGCGGCCACACCAGCAGGATCATAGGCGCGCCGACCGCAATCACCAGCAGCTCCAACGGGAGGCCGAGCCGCCAGTAGTCTCCGAAGCGGAAACCGCCCGGCCCCAGGATCAACGTGTTGTTCTGGTGGCCGATCGGCGTCAAAAAGGCGCACGACGCGCCCACGGCGACCGCCATCAACATCGGATCGACGCGCACGCCCAGTTGCTGCGCCGCGCCGATGGCGATGGGGCACATGACCGCCGCCGTGGCGGCGTTGTTCATGAAGTCCGAAAGCGTCATCGTGACGACCAGGATCACGACTAGAGCGACGACGGGGGAGCCTTGGGCAATGTTCTCCATCAAGGCGCGGGCGATCAGGTCGGCCGCGCCGGTGGCGGCGAAGGCGCCGGCCACCGGCAGCAGCGCCGCCAGCAGCACGATCACAGGCCAGTCGATGGCGTCGTAGATGCGGCGCAACGGGATCACGCCCAGGAGCATGGTCGCCAGCACACCGGCGGCGAAGGAGACCGCCGCGGGAATCAGGCCGAAGGCGGCGCCGGCGATCGCCGCCGCCATGATGGCGACGGCGGTCAACATCTGGCGTTTGTCCGGCAGGCGCAGCTCGCGTTCGGCCAGCGGCACGCACCCGGTGTCCGCCGCAAGCTGCGCAATATTGGCGGGCGCACCTTGAAGCAAGAGCACATCGCCGGCTTCCAGCAGCGTCGAGCGCAGGCGCCCGATGGAGTGGCGCCCGTAACGGGAGATGGCGAGCAGGTTGACGCCGTAGCGAGTGCGCAGACGGACATCGGCGGCGGAGCGCCCGACGAGCGTCGAGTTAGGCAAAACAGCCAGTTCGGCGAGAGCGATCTCCTCGGAGCGCACTGCTTTTCTGGAGCTTTTTCTGGCGTTCTCTTCGGTGATCGCCTCACGTTTATCTTCTTCCAGCTTGAGATCAAGGTCGGAAAGCGCGGCGGAGAGGGTTTCCGGCTCGGCCTCGATCACCAGAATGTCGCCGGCGCGTAGCTTTCGGTTGGGCTGCGGCGCAGGGATTTCCACCTCGTTGCGGATCAAGCCGACCACCTGCGCGTCGGCTTTTTCCAGCGACTTACCCAGCTCGTAGAGGTTCATGCCGACCGCCTTGCTTTTTTCCGGCACGCGCACCTCGGTGAGATAGGCGCTGGTTTCAAATCCTTCCAGATCGATGCGCTTGCGCGCCGGCACCAATCGCCAGCCGACCAGCGTGATGAAGAGGATGCCGGCGCCGGCGACCGCCAGCCCGACCGGCAGAAAGTCGAACATTGCGTAGCTGACGCCGTTGACTTCGGCGCGGAAGCCGGAGACGATCAGGTTGGGCGGCGTGCCGATCAGCGTCGTCATCCCGCCCAGGATCGAGCCGAAAGCCAGAGGCATGAGCATGCGCCCGGGCGGGAGCTTGTGTTGCGCAGCGACGTGAATGCCCACCGGCATCAGCAGCGCCAGCGCGCCGATGTTGTTCATGAAAGCCGAGAGCAGGGCGGCCAGCGAGGTCAGCAGAGCCATGGTCAGGATCGGCCCGGCGGCGGCAGGCAGGAGGCGCCGCGTTAACGCGTCGATGGCGCCGGACTGTTGCAGCCCGTGGCTGAGCACCAGCACACAGGCGACTGTGATCACGGCGGGATGGCCGAAACCGGCGAAGGCTTCCTCCGCAGGCACAAGGCCGGTGAAGACGCACGCCAACAGGGCGGCCAGCGCCACCACATCGTGGCGCCAGCGGCCCCAAAGGAAGAGCACGATCGTGGCGGCCAGGATCAAGAAGATTGTTGCCTGAGACTGCGTCACGTGCACCTCTGGCGTCAGATTGTCTGCGCTCTGCGATTCTGAATCCACTTGTAAATTTCCATCGCAAAGATTATGACGGAGGCGATCGCGCCGAAGGTCAGCCAGGTCTGCAAGGGCATGGATTGCGTGCGCAGCAGCTCCTGCAGCAGAGGCAGCTCGGTCGCCAGCACGTAGACGGCGAACGCAACGGCCATGCCGAGAATGAGCACGGGGTTGTTGCGCAGCGGCACGCGGAAGGCCGAGACCGTCTCGGAGCGGCAGCTCAGGACGTAGTAGAACTGCATCAGCACCAACAGCGTCAGCAGGTGATAGCGAATGGCTTCCATGTCCATGCCATTGTTCAGCATCACCAGCCAGGCGATGAAGCAGGTGACGCTCATGGTGATGCTGCTGACAAGCACCTGTTCGATCATCTTGCGGTTAATGATCCCTTCCGTGGGGCGACGCGGCGGCTCTTTCATGACGCCCTTCTCGCCGGCCTCAAAGGCGAGCGCCACGTCCTGAATGCCGTTCGTCACCAGGTTGAGCCAGAGAATCTGCGCAGGCAGCAGGGGCACAGGCGCGCCCGAGAGAACGAAGGCGCCGATCAGCAGCACCTGGGCGGCGCCGGTGGAGATGAGGAAGAGCGTCACCTTGCGCACGTTGGCGTAGGCGACGCGCCCTTCCTCGATGCCCGCCACGATCGAAGCGAAATTGTCATCGACGACGGTGATCAGCGCCGTCTCCTTGGCGATGTCAGTGCCGGAGCCCATCGCCACGCCGATGTGGGCGACGCGCAGCGCAGGCGCATCGTTGACGCCGTCGCCGGTGACCGCCACGAATTCGCCCATTTTGACCAGCGCATCGACGATGTACAGCTTCTGTTGGGGGGTGACGCGGGCGAAAACCAGCACATCTTTGATCGCCTCCTGGAATTTCGGCGTCCCGTAGGCGTCGAGTTGATCGAGCTCCTTGCCGGTGACCACCTGTTTCGCATCCTCGGCGATGCCCAGCTCGCGGGCAATCGCCAGCGCCGTCGAGGGGTGATCGCCGGTGATCATGATGACGCGCACGCCGGCCCCCTGCGCTTCCAGGACCGCCTGCCTCACTTCAGGGCGCAGCGGATCGATGAAGCCTACAAGGCCCAAGAGCGTGAGGTCGCGCAGATCGTCCTCCTTCAGCCCGTCGTCCCTGGCTGCATCCAGCGCGCCTGCTGCGACGGCGAGCACGCGATAGCCGCCTTCGGCGAGCGCGTGCGCCCGTTGGTGAATCTGCGCTTCATCCAGCGGCGCATCGCCATTGGCGGTGCGCATCGTCTTGCAGAAGGGGAGGATCGCTTCCACAGCCCCTTTCGCCGCCACAAACGGCTTCTGGTCGTTGAGGTAAGCTGTTGCGGCGTAGCGGCGCTCCGATTCAAAGGGAATGGCGCCTACGATGCGCACGCGCTTGCGCAGCTCCTCCGGGTTGCATCCGTATTTGTACGCCAGCGCCAGCAGGGCGACGTCCATGGCGTCGCCTGCGTGGCGCCACTCGCCGTCTTCGGGAATCAACGACGCCTCGTTGCAGACTACGCCGGCGATCACCAACGCATCGAGACGCCGGCGCAGGCTCTCATCCGGCGCCCTGTCATCGGCCGTGCGCACTTCGCCCTGATCGTTGTAGCCCTGGCCGGTCACGATGAGCGTCTCGCCGTCCGGCAACAGAATCTTTTTGACCGTCTGCTGATTGACCGTGAGCGTGCCCGTCTTGTCGCTGGCGATCGTCGTGCAGCTCCCCAGGCTTTCCACCGCCGCCAGCTTGCGCACAATGACGTTGCGCTTGGCCATGCGCGAGGCCGAGAGCGACAGCGCCACGGTGAGGGCCACCGGCAGCCCTTCCGGGATTGAGGCCACCGCCAGCGCAATGACCAGGAAGAACACATCGCGGAAGGGTTCGCCGCGGATCAACATCAACACGCCCAGGATGGCGGACGCGCCCAGGATAACGATGGCGATCTGTCGTGCGAACTGGTCCATGCGGATGAGCAGAGGCGGTTTCGCAGACTCGGTTTCCGTGATCGACTGGGCGATGCGCCCCACCTCCGTCTGCAGGCCGGTGGCGACGACAAAGCCGACGCCGCGGCCGGTCATCACCGTTGAGCCGGCGTAGGCCATATTATGGCGGTCGCTGACCGGGGTGTCCTCGTCGGTGGCGGCCACCTCTTTTTCCACCGCCACCGACTCGCCGGTCAAGAACGATTCGTCGATGGTCAGGTTGTTGACCTGCGCCAGGCGCAGGTCGGCCGGCACTTTGTCGCCCGATTCGATCACGATGACGTCGCCGGGAACCACCTCTTCGGCGGGCAGCCGCAGCATGCGACCTTCCCGGCGCACTTTGGCCTGAATTTTCAGCATGCTCTGGAGGGCGTGTGCCTGCTGTTCTGCACGCCATTCCTGCACCGTGCCGATCGAAGCGTTGAGCACCAGCACAATGAAGATGAAGGCGGCGTCTTTCAGATCGCCGATAAACAGAGAGACCACCCCCGCCACAAGCAAAATGTAAATCAGCGGGCTGGCGAACTGATGCAGGATCACCTGCCACAGCGCGGGCGGCTTGGGCGCAGGCAAGGTGTTTCTGCCATACTGTTGCAGCCGCTTTTCGGCCTCGGCGGGACTCAAACCCTCCAGGTCTGTCTCGAGGATCGTGCGCACTTCTTCGACGGAGAGCGCATGCCAGGGGGTGGCGCCGCTGTTTTTGTCGACCACGTCTTGATTTTTTGGGTCTTGTTTTTGTCGGACACTCATCTCAACTTACGCTCCTTTCACGCTTATGTCAGAATGTAAGCTGCGCCACGAGAGGGACTTCCGCCTATAGAAGCCTATTCCTTTGCGACGCAGGCCCCATTGGACGATCCAAGGAGGTGCAGAGGGTGTGTTCAGATGACTCTCTGCAGGCATTGCGAGCTTTCCGGCAAAACCCCATGGAAGCATTATATCTTGAAAAATGAAAAAGATATGCATTGGCGATTCCAGGCGCATCTGCGCTTGGGAGCATGTAAGCTTTTTTTGGCTTGTTGCGTCCCGTCCATCCATGGTATAATAAATCAGAACTTATGTTCGTCTTCCAGGCGCAAGATGGCGAGTAAATCAACCAGACGGAAGCGGTCGAATCGAAAACTGGGGCAAAGACGGCAACCGGGCGGCGGCGTTGAAGCGCTGGCCCGCTCGCTTTTTCGCGCGGAGGTCGGCGGCGCGCTGTTGGCGCTGCTGGCGGTCTTCACGCTGCTCAGTCTGTTGACCGCCAATCGCGGCCAGCTCACCGGCGGGTGGGTTGACTTCTTGCGTTCGCTTTTCGGCTGGGGCGCCTGGGGCGTTCCCCTTGTGTTGGGCATCTGGGGGCTGTGGATGGTGATCCGCGCCATTGACCAGATGCCCGATGTGCCCTGGCAGCGTCCCGCCGGCCTGGCGTTTCTGTTCTTCGCCTCGATCACCGCCATCTCGTTGCTCGTCGATCCGGAGCTGCGCGCCCAGATGGCGCAGCGAGGAGATGCGGGAGGGCTGGTCGGGAGGTTTCTGGCCGACGCCTTGCAGCAATCGGTCGGCGCAGCGGGCGCCTGGGCGTTTGTCACATTTCTTATGGTGACGGGCGTCTTTCTGCTGCTCGATCACCGGCTGCTCGAAGCCTGGCGGGCGCTGCAGGAGTGGAGCGCCCGGCGAGAGGTCGCTCGCACGCCGACGGCGGCGTTGCCGGGGCAGCCGATCACCCCCTTGCCCGGCGGCGACCTGCCATGGTGGAAGCGTCTGTTTGCGCCCTCCGCCCCCTCGGAGCGAAGCTTCGCGCCTCCTGAAGAGACGACGCTTGTGCGTCCGACGCCTCTGCGTCCTTCGCCCTCAGAGGCGAGCGCCCAGGAGCGCAATCTTGCGTCGAAGCCCGCCGCCTCTCGCCAAAGCGGGCCGAACCTGCCGTTGACCAAGCCGATCGGCGAGGGAGAGCTGCGACCGCCGCGCATCGTCGGCGGCGCACAGGAGTGGAAACTGCCGGCGCTGGACGCAATCCTCACCGACTACGACCGCGTCACCGACGACGACAATCACATCCGCATGCAGGGCCGCCTCATCCAGGAGACGCTGGCGCTTTTCGGCGTGCCCGCCGACTTCGAGGGCGCCTACAAGGGGCCGGCGGTGACGCAATATCTGATCAAGCCGGGCTACGTGGAGCGCAAGGTCGGCAATGAGGTGCAGCGCGTCAAGGTGAAGGTGGCCAAGATCGCCGCGCTCGCCAACGATCTGGCGCTGGCGCTGGCTGCGCCCAGCGTGCGCGTCGAGGCGCCGATCCCGGGCACAAACTACGTCGGCATCGAGGTGCCCAACCAGGCCAGCAACATCGTCGGCCTCAAAGAGCTGATGGAGAGCGAGGCCTTCGCCGAGAAAAAGCGCATCCTGCCGATCGCGCTGGGAGAGGACGTCAAAGGCCAGCCTATCATCACCGATCTGACGCGCATGCCGCACCTGCTGATTGCAGGCGCCACCGGCTCCGGCAAATCGGTCTGCATCAACTCGATCATCGCCTGTCTGTTGTTGACGCACACGCCCGACACGCTGCGCCTGCTGATGATCGACCCGAAGATGGTGGAGCTGAGCGTCTACAACGGCATCCCGCACCTGCTCAGCCCGGTCGTGACCGACGTGGACAAGGCCGCCGGCGTGCTCTTCTGGACGGTGAAGGAGATGGAGCGCCGCTATGCGCTCTTCTCCAAGGCCAACGCGCGCGACCTGGTGCGCTACAACGCCTATCTCGAAAAGAACGGCGAGAAACCGTTGCCCTACATCGTCGTGATCGTCGACGAGATGGCCGACCTCATGATGGCGGCGCCGGAAGAGGTGGAAAAACACATCTGCCGGCTGGCGCAGATGGCGCGCGCCGTGGGGATTCACCTAATCATCGCCACGCAGCGCCCTTCCGTTGACGTCATCACCGGCCTGATCAAGGCCAACTTCCCGGCGCGCATCGCTTTCGCCGTCAGCAGCCAGACCGACAGCCGCGTGATCCTCGACATCCCGGGCGCCGAACGACTGCTCGGCCGCGGCGACATGCTCTTCATGGCGCCGGACGCATCGAAGCTAGAGCGCATTCAGGGCGCCATGGTCACCGATGAGGAGATCGGGCGATTGGTCAACTACTGGCGCAGAATCCGCACGCTGGAAGGCGCAACGTTGCCGTCGCTTGACCTTTCTGAGGCCTCTGGACTGCGAGAGGCGACGTCGTCCAGCCCCGCTCCAGCGCCGGCGGCGCTGGAGCCGGCGCAGAAGCCGCCGGCGGACGGCCCAACTCGATCGGATCAACCGTCGCTCTTTGAGCAGATCGAGCAGCTGCGAGCAGTGGAGGCGCGCGATGAACTGTTCGACCTGGCCGTCGCCATCGTGCGCGAGCATGGCCGCGGCTCGGTCAACCTGTTGCAGCGCAAACTGCGCATCGGCTACACGCGCGCCGCGCGGCTGATCGAGCAGCTTCATGAAGCGGGCGTCCTCGGGCCGGACCTGGGCGGCGTGCGTGGGCGGGAGTATCTCGGCGAGCCGGGGAGCGCGCGGAGCCCGCTCCGCTATATCGACGCAGAGGCGCCCAAGGAAGGCGGGCGGCGATGGGATGAGGAGGCGGAGGACGATCTTGAGGACGCCGAGGCGCAGGGTGTGGACGATGCGCCGCCGTGGGAGGACGATGCGCCGGATGAACCGGATAATTTTGCAGACAACCATAAGCCAGCGCCTCCTGGCGGCCAGAAGCCTGCGCCGCCGACCATTTGGTTTTGAATGCGAGCAGAGAGGAATGGGTGTGAAGCATGTTTGACCTTGTGATCCGCAACGGGCTGTTGATCGAAGCCGATGGCGTGACGAAGGCCGACCTGGCGATCGACGGAGAGCAGATCGCCGCCGTCGGTCTTTCTTTGCAGGGGCGCCGCGAGATCGATGCGACCGATTGCTACGTCTTGCCAGGCGCCATCGACCCTCACGTGCACCTGCAGATGCCGCTGGCCGGCATGGTGAGCGCCGACGATTTCCGGACAGGCACGATCGCTGCGGCCTGCGGCGGCGTCACCACCATCATCGACTTCGTCGAGCCGAAGCCCGGGCAGTCGATGCTCGAGGCGCTGGCGTTGCGTCAGGAAGAAGCCAAAAACAAGGTCGCCATCGACTATGGCCTGCACATGACCATTCCCACCTGGCACGCCAATGCGGCGGATGGATTGAAGGAAGTTCCGGCCGTCGTCGAAGCCGGCTGCCTGAGTTTCAAAATGTATCAGGCGTACGAGGGCATGATGTTGGACGACGTGGCGCTCCTGCGCGCGTTGACTGCAGTCGGCGAGGCGGGCGGGCGCACGGTGCTGCACAGCGAGACCGGCCCTGTGCTCGACTATCTGCGCGCCGAGGCGCTCGCCGAAGGGCACGTCGAGCCGATCTGGCACGCCTATACGCGGCCGGCGCCGTTGGAGGCCTCCGCCGTCCATCGCGCGGCCGAGCTGGCCGACCTGGCCAGCTGTCCGCTCTACATCTTTCACGTCGGCTGTCAGGAAAGCGTCGAGGCGATCCTGCAGGCGCGCAGCCGACGCATCGACATCTGGGGAGAAACCTGCCCACAGTACCTGCTGCTCAACGCCGAGGAGCATCTTGGAGGGCCGAACGGCGCGCTGTACGTCTGCGCGCCGCCGCTGCGCTCGGTCGAAGACAACCGCGCCATGTGGCACGCGCTGGCCCAGGATGCGCTGCAAGTGGTGAGCACCGACCACTGCCCCTGGACGTTCGAGGAGAAACAGCAGCCCGACTTCACGCGCATCCCCGGCGGCGTGCCCAGCATCGAGGCTCGCCTGTCGTTGGTGCATCATTTCGGCGTCAACCAGGGGCTGCTGACGCTGGAGCGCTGGGTGGAGGTCTGCTCGACCAATGCGGCGCGCTGGATGGGGTTAACGCGCAAAGGTCGGCTCGCCCCTGGCTATGACGCCGACATTGTGATTTTCGACCCCGCGCGCATCAAAAAAATTACGCCGGCGACGCTGCACGAAGCCGCCGGTTGGACGCCCTACGACGGCATGGAGGTGTGCGGCTGGCCGCGCACGGTTCTGTTGCGCGGCAAAGTCATCGTCGAGGATGAGCAGTACGTGGGCGCACCAGGAGACGGGCGTTTCATTCCACGACGTCCGTCTGCGCTGTCCTGAGCGTCCCAGGCTGTCCGTCACCTTCGCTGCATTGGGTGTTCATCTTGGCTGACGCGCGCTTTCTTTTCCGCTCCTCCATCCTGGTGATAGCCTTTTACGGCCTCAGTCGGCTGACCGGCTTCGTCAAGCTGCTCCTGATGACGCGGCTGTTCGGGATCGGCGAAGAGGCGGACGCCTTCGCCGCGGCCTATCAGTTGCCGGAGCTGCTGGTGACGATGTTGGCGGGCGGCGCCGTGGCGGCGGCGTTCATCCCGGTCTACACGGCGCAGCTGGCCTCGAAAAACCGCCGGCGCGCCGAACGGCTGGCGAACACGGTGGTGACGCTCACAGTCGTGGGGATGGGGATCGTCACCGGGCTCGTCTTCTACAGCGCGCCCTGGGTGACGACGCATCTTTTGACGCCGGGCTTCCCGCCGGCGCAACAACAGTTGACCGCCGACCTGGTGCGCATTCTGATGGCGGCGATGTGGGTCTATGCGATCGGGAGCATCTACGCCAGCATCTTGCAGTCGCACAATCATTTTCTGGCGCCCGCGCTCGGCACCGTGCTCATCGACGTCGGTCAGATCGTTGGGGTGTTGGCGCTTTCGGCCTATCTGGGCATACTCAGCGCAGCGTGGGGACTGGTGGCCGGCGCCCTCTTGATCCTGGCGGTGGAAGCCCCCTTCCTATGGCGGTTGGGCGTCCGCCCACGGCCTGCGCTGGCTTTGCGCAGCAAAGGGATGCGCGAGCTGGCGCATCTGTTCTGGCCGCGGCTGGTGACGATGGGCGCCATCCAGGCCGCCGACCTGATCGTCGTGCGGCTGGCCTCTGGGCTGCCGACGGGCAGCATGTCCGCCTATTTTTATGCGGTGTTGATCATGGCCTACATGCCGCGCGGCCTCTTCGCACAGGCCATCGCCACGGTGATCTTCCCGACCATGGCCCGCCAGTACAACGGTCGAGATCTCCGGGGCCTGCAGCACACCGTGACCGGCGGCCTGCGCGCAGCGCTTTCTCTGGTCGTCCCCTCGGCCGTGGGCATCCTGGCCTTGGGCATGCCGGCCATGCACTTCCTCTTTCCCGGCGAGGCGCTCGATGGGGAGGCGCTGGCGATGGTCTTTGCGCTGGTCGCCATTCTCAGCGTGCGGCTGATCGGCGATTCCTGCGTCGACATCCTCTCCCTGGCTTTCTACGCCCGCCATGACACGCGCACGCCGATGATCGCCAGCGTGCTCTGGATGCTGGCGGTGTTGGCGCTCAGCCTGCTGTTGGTGGGGCCGCTGGGCGTCTATGGGCTGGCGTGGGCCTCTTCGCTCGCTTCCGCCGGGCTGGCGCTGGCCTATTTCTACGGCGTGAGCAGGCGCTTCCACAGCATCGCCGGCGGCGAACTGGCGCGCACGCTGGGGCGCATCGTCGCCGCGGCGCTGGCGATGGCGCTCACCGTGCGCTTCCTGGGCCAGATGCACCTGCCGGAGACGCTGTTCGTCGTCGTCGGCATTGGCGTCGGCGCAGGCGTCTATGCGCTCGTCTACGTGGCGCTCGGCGAACGGGAAATTTTCCAATTACTGCGGCGCACGCCGGAGCGAGTGTAGCAGCGAGGAGTGCACAGATAAGTTTACGCGAAAATCATCTCGTGGTACATTGGGGGGCGTACACCAGAGCCACGAGGTGACGAAAGGAGGCCGGGCATGGCTGTTCAGACGCTCGAGCGAGGCCGAGAAACTTTTTCTCAAGATGTCCCGCCGCTGATGGCGGGCGACCGTCTGTCGCGCGCGGAGTTTGAACGCCGCTATCGATGCCAACCCCCCATCAAGAAAGCAGAATTGATCGAAGGAGTGGTGTATACGCCGTCGCCGGTCACGTTCGCCGGTCACGCCGATCCCCGCCATCGGCTCGTCACCTGGACCGGCGTCTACCTGGCTGCCACCCCGGGCGTGCAGGGCGGCGACAACGCCACTGTGCGTCTCGACAACCTCAACGAAGTGCAGCCCGACATTCTGCTGCGCCTCGAACCCGCTCTGGGCGGACGTTCACGCATCGACGAAGACGATTTCATTGCAGGCGCTCCGGAGCTCATCATCGAAGTCGCCGCCACCAGCGCCAACTATGACATGCACGACAAAAAGCGCGCCTACGCTCGCAGCGGCGTGGCCGAATATCTGGTCGTGTTGACCTGGGAAAAGGCGGTTCACTGGTTTGTTTTGCGCGCGGGAGAGTACGTCGAGTTGACGCCCGGCGAGGACGGCGTCTTGCGCAGCGAAATCTTCCCCGGCCTCTGGCTCGACGTCGCCGCGTTGTGGCGCCAGGATTTGCCCGGACTGCTGGCGACGCTGCAGCAGGGGCTCCAGAGCGAGGCGCACGCCGCTTTTGTCGAACGGTTGCGAACGACTGCCTGATTTTTTATCGCCGGATCGTTCCTCGCATCAGCCAGGGCATGCCCCATCCGGCGCGGTCGGCGGCGTCATCCCCCGCAGGGCCGGGATCCGTCTCTAGGATCAGGTCGATGCGCCGGCCTCGATAGTCGTCGAGCGGGATCCATGCCTCCAGCCACTCGCGGTCGGCCGGATCGACCGGGGTGGCGTGTCGCTCCCACAGAGTTCGCTCGCCTTCGGCGGTGCGCACGCGCACGATGAAGGTCACGCCGTCGCCGCCCCAGCCCCACGCCTGCGGGTCGAGCGCCGGGCTGAGCCAGAGAAAGCTGCGCTCTTTCGGAACATCCAGGGGAATTGCGATCTGCGCGGGCGCATGGGCGAAGATCACAGGACGAGCGTCGCCCGTGTGCGGCATGATGAATTCGGTGAGCATGACGCGTTCGCAGCCCACCGGCTCTGCGCAGATGGGCGCGTCGGGCGTCACGGTCGCCTGGGGCAGCAGCTCGGTGAGATCGAGCAGCCGAAAGCGGGCGTAGCGTTCGCGCTGCGCAGCGTCGGGCGTCAGCAGGGTGTAGGCGTGGTTGACGCCCACCCAGAACAGCGCATAGCTCCCGGCGAAGAGCAGCCCGACGACCAACATCTGGCGCAGCGTCCACGCCGTGCGTAGAGAGGGCGCGCCATCGATCACCAGAAACCAGGCGCAGACGCCCCACAGCGCCAACGGCGGGCCGGCGATGGCGAAGAGATCCCAGTCCTGGGGCCGCGGCAGATCGTTTTGAAAGGTAAAGAAATAGAGTAGCAGGCCGACGGCGGCGCCCATGAGCACAAGCAGTTTGCGCGTGGAGTCGGCCGCTGTGAAGTTGCGCTGCGTTTCGGGCGGGCGGTTTGACTCGCGAGGCGACGCTTCGGCTCTCCGACGTTGGCGCCAGTCCTGCACCATTTTGAATGCTGCGATTGCGCCGCCTCCGATCCAGAAAGGCCACAGCGGCGCAATCAGCCACAAATTTTGCAGCGCGTCGGAAAGTTGCGCCGGCGCCACCGCCTGCGCCGGCGTCCAGAAGAGTTGGGAATCGCCGGCGAAGCCGCCGTCAAGCGCAGGCCATGGAACCTTCAGCAGCCCCATTGTCAAAACGGTCAACGCAGGGACGACGGCGCCGCTCACGGCCAATACAGCGACTTGGCGCGGCCACTGCGCGCGACGCAAGAGGGGCGCCAGCGCAGTCAACGCAAACGTCGCCTGAGGATGGAAGCTCACCGCCGCGCCGGCGACCAGGCCCACGGCCCACAGCGGCGCGCGGCCGTTCAGATGTCCGATGGCCAGCGCAAGCGCAGCAAGCGCCAGGGCGGTGGACCCGCTGTAGTTCTCCACGTGCCCAAACCAGAGCAGGCTCGCCCCGCTTGCCCACAGCGCCCAGACGATGGCGATGCGACGCCAGAGCTTCGTAGACAGCCAATGCGCCAGCGTCCAGGCTGCGACGACGAAGACTCCCCCCGCGAGCACGCTGGCCAGGGCGACGGCCTCCTCCGGCCCCCAGCCGAGCGGCTGCACCGCCGCCGTCATGCCGTACTCCACCAGGCTGTTGAGCGGCTCTTTCCAGACGTAGGGGTTTTCGTTCAACGGCGTGTGCGTCAACAGGTCGAGCTTGTAGAGCGCATCGCCGTGCGGGGTGCGTTCGCGAAAGAGCCAGAAGGCGAGCATGAGGAGAGGCGTGACCGGCCAGAGCGAGATGGCGACGCGCTCCAGAGCGCAGGTCAGCTGCGCTTCATGGCGTCGCCATTGTGCGTAGGCGAAGGGCGTCGCCGCCGCCGCCACCAGCGCGCCGGCCGCCCAGCGCAGACCAACCGGAACAAACTCCAGAAACGCAAAGGCCCACCATTCATAGAAGCCGAAGGTGCGTCCGCCCGCCGTGACCAGCAAGGCGGCGCAGGCCAGCCCCACCAGCACAGGCGGCAGGGCGGAGGGCGTCTGCGCAGAATCCGCCTCTGCGCGCCGGTGCACTTGACGGTCGTCCTGGCCCCGTGCGCCGGAGAAGGCTGCGTTTTCGCCTTGTTTTTCTCCTTTTGCCGCTTCCATCTCTTTCATTGTTGCATCAACGCCTCTGCTTACATCCTCGACAGTTTTGGGCAATCGCTGGACTCTGCGCTACAGTAGGCGACGTCGCAGGCGTTAAACCGTCAGAGCGCATCGATAACGCTGTGACGGACGGTAGTCCATCGTAGCATCGGTCGCGTCTGCAGGCAACTGTGGATGCGCTATGCGCAGAGTTGGAGAAGTGCAGAGTAGAAATGGAGAAGAGGGTGACGTATCTGAAGTCCTTGCTTCTGATGCAAACAGCTATGTGGCGACGTCGTTGGACGTCTCACAGCGACTTTTTTCTGTTGTTGATGACTTTTTTCAGCTTTCGGCTAGCTTCGGTCTGGTTCATGCGTCCAGGCGGCTACATCCGCGACTACACAGATTTGATCTACTATCAGGCGCGCGCAAGCTGGCAGGATTTCGGCTTTCTGCCCTATCGCGACTACTGGTCGGAGTATCCGCCGCTTTTCGCTTGGTTCAGCGTCTGGATCGACGCACTGGCGCAGCGCTTGCCGCTGTGGGACGATGAGCGCCTCTGGTATGCGGTGTTTTTCGGCGCGGCCATGACGCTCGCCGAGACGGCGACGTTCATCTGCCTCTATGCGCTGGCGAGGCGGCTGCATAGGGTCAATGCGCTGCGCGCAGCCTGGCTGTACGCAGGGCTGTTCCTGCCTGTGTATCTGCTCAGCGGTTGGTTCGACGCGGCGCCAGTGATGACGATTTTTCTGACACTCACGATTTTGCTCTACTTTCCCTCGCCGGGAGGCGCCTTGCTGGCCGGCGCAGTTGCCGGCGTTGGGGCGGCGTGGAAGCTTGTCCCCTTGGCAGCGTTGGCGGCTGCACCGTTGACTAGGCTGCGCCGACACGAGGTTGCGCTGGCAGCGTTCGCAGCTGCAGCCGTGCTGCTCGGCGTCTATGCGTACGCCTACTTGCTGGGCCCAACGATGACCCTTGCTTCGCTGCGTTCGCTGGTGGAGCGCAGCGGCTGGAGCACCGTCTATGCGCTGGCCGATGGCTTCACCCGCCTTGGCGCAGTTGTCGGCGATCCGTTCGACCCCGGGGCCAAAGTGGGGCTGTATGAAGCGAGCGTCCCGCAAGGTGCAATCTGGCTGGGATGGCTATCCGTTGGCGCTGTCATGTTTTTTCTGGTCTGGCGGCGCCAGCAAACGGCATCCTCTGAAAGCCGCGACGCTGTTGTCATCGCCTTTGCTGCGCTGACCTATGTGGTTCTGTTGCTGGCCTACCCTGCGTGGAATCCTCAGTATGCGCTTTACTTGCTGCCGTTTCTAGTGTTGGTCTGGCCATCGGCGCGCGGGCTAATCTACGCCCTGGCGCTGAGCGCACTGACGCTGGCCGAACACCCGATTTACTTCAACCTGATCGGCCCTAACGACTATTCGCCAGCCTTTCAGCAACTGATCGAAGTGGATTACACCCGCATCCTCTGGCTGATTGTGCTCTTACGTACAGGCGTGTTGGCGATGGTCGCCGTCGACCTGGGGTGGATGCTGCTTCGCCCCACTTCTCGTTCTCGGCGTTGGGCGCCTGTGCTAGCGTCGGCGGCGATGGCCATGGCGTTGCTTTGGAACATCCCTAACTTCCTGAAGGCCTACACCGCCGGCAGACTGGTGACGACGCCGCTGCGCACCGCCATCCTGACGATTGACGCCATGGAGGGCCGCACTCCGGTGATTTTCGCCGACCTGACGCTCGCCCGGCGGATGCGTCCGTTGCTGAAAGCGCCGGAGCAGGTGATCGTTGCAGGCGGCCTGCCGGGACGCTTCGAGCCGATTCCTGTGTTGGCGGAAAGGCAAGAGCCATTTGTTTTTGTCCGAAAAGGGGCGGAGGGGAGCGAAATTTCAACCTACCTGGAAGAGAGAAATCTCTGCCCTCAGCGGCGACAGGCGGAAGGCGTGGAACTCTGGTTTTGTAATGGCGCCGACCTCGTTCCCCTCGCCAAATTTGCCGAGGGCGTCGAGCTGATCGGCGCACGCCTGCCTGAGCAAATCCAAAATCCGCTGCACGCAACGCTGCTTTGGCACGCCGAAACGGTCATCGCCCAGGATTACACGGTCTTTTTTCATATTGTGAACGCCGACGGCGCAATCGTCGGACAGTGGGACCAGCCGCCCGACGCAGGCGAAACCCCGACTATATCCTGGATGCCGGGAGCCATTTTTGATGACAACTATCGTATTCCGCTCCAACAAGCCGCGCTGCGCCGTCCGATTCGCCTGCTGGTGGGCATGTACGACCCGAACACCGGTAGGCGGCTTCCTGTACTCCATGCTGTGCTCCCCTTTGCAGATGATGCAGTGGAAGTGAAAGTGTACCCATGAACGCATTCACCGTTATCCCATCTTCGCCCAGAGCAACTCGTTCAGAGGCGCTCATCGGTCTGGCGATGGGGCTTCTCGCCTTTGGGCTTTTGCTGTTCACCGCGCCGCAGATCGGCGTCACCTGGGACGAACCGATCAACATTCAGGCGGCGGAGCAGGCGATGCGCTGGTTTCAGACGCTGTGGCGGGACGGCCCGGCCGCCGCCTTTGAGCAAGTTGCGTTTGGCGTGGGCTGGGGGCTGAACAACGAACATCCGCCGCTGACGCGGCTCGTCACCGGCGCGGGATGGGCGCTGACGCACGCCTGGCTTCCTGCGCCGCTCACGCATCGCGTCGGCGCCATCGCGCTGGCGGCCTTTTCCATCGCGCTGTTGACGGCGTGGGTGGCGCGTGAGCGAGGCGTCGGCGCCGGCGTCTTTGCGGGGGCGGCGGCGCTCGCCATGCCTCGCCTTTTCTTTCACATGCATCTCGCTGTGCTGGACTATCCGGTGACGGTCTTCTGGCTGCTGGCGACCGTCCTGTTTTATTACTTCATGCGGCAGCCGCAACCCGGCCTGCGCGCAGCTTTGGGGATCGGGCTGGGCGCAGGGCTGGCGCTGCTCACCAAGATTACGGCCGTGCTGCTCTGGCCGTTTTGGGCTTTCTGGCTGTTGCTCTATCGGCCCTCGTGGCGGCGCTGGCTGATCTTCGGCCTGAGCGCAGGCGCGACGTTGGCGGTGTTGATCGCAGGGTGGCCGTGGATTTGGATGGACCCGGTCGCCCGCCTGCTCAACTGGGTTGGATTCTTCCGACAGCATTACGAAATTCGCCAGTGGTATGCGGGTCAACTGTACACCATCCCTCCCTGGCACATGCCCTTTGTGCTGCTGGCCGTCACGACGCCAGCCACGCTGTTGCTGAGCGCAGGGCTCGGCGTCCTGGCCGGCTGGCGCAGCCCTCGCAAAAATCCCTGGCTGCCCGATGCATGGACCGGGTTGCATCTGCTGGGCCTCCTGACCGTGCTGGGTTTTTATGCGCTGCCTTTCACTACGCTGCACGATCAGGAGCGCCTGATGCTGCCTGCGTTTGTGCATCTCGCCGTGTTGGCGGGCGAAGGGTTTCAACGGCTCTGGCGTTGGGCGTCCGTCCGCCTGCGAACCACTCGCAGTATGCTAGGCGTCGCGTTGGGCGCCCTCTTCCTGGCGCCGGGCGCCTGGGCTGGCTGGACGCTCCATCCCTTTCAGCTTGCGTACTACAACGAGCTGATCGGCGGCGTGCGCGGGGCCAAACAGTGGAACATGGAGACCATCTATTTCGCCAGCACCTACGGCTCCTTCCTGCCGGAACTCAACCGCCTGCCCGACGGCAGCAAGCTGTGGGTGATGCCGAACAGTTGGGACGTCCTCTACTACTATCAGCGGTATAAGCTGCTCGAGCGCGATCTGGTCGTGTTGCGCCCCTGGGGATGGGGGAGTTTCTACGACGATGCGGGAGTGCGTTTCGACTACGGTGGGCTGGACGACGCCGACTATGCGTTGATCGAACGCCGGCAGACCACCTTCAACGACAAGATTCCAGAATACGCCTCCCAGCTGGAATGGGCGGCGACCAAGCCGACGCTCGCCCGCGTCGAACGAGAGGGCGTCGTGCTGGCGAGCCTGCACAGTCGAGAGGTCATCGAGAGTTCTGCATTTCATTCGCCGAAAGGAGCGCGTCCATGATGTATGAGAAACCGGCTTTTCCTCGTTGGACGGTTTGGGTGAGGACAGTGCTGCTCGCCGGAGGGCTGATCCTCTGCCTGACCTTTGTTTTGGCCGCGCCGCGTGTCTACGCACAGAGCGGCGCCGCTCCGGACATCGTCGGCGGCGAAGACGCAACGCCTGGAGAATTCCCCTGGCAGGCGTTTCTCACGATCGACAATTTTATGTGCGGCGGCTCGCTGGTTGCGCCTCAGTGGGTGCTGACCGCAGCGCACTGCGTCACCGATGAAGAGGGCAACGTCGCACCGACCTGGCTGGTGACCGTATATCTGGGCAAGCACGATCTGCGCGTTTGGGAACCCTCCGAGCAGCGCAGAAGCGTGGCGCAGATCCTGGTCCATCCACAGTACAATCCGTACACCCTGGACGGCGACCTGGCGCTGCTTCGTCTGCAGACGCCGGCGACGTTGAACGACCGCGTTGCGCCGATTCGGCTGCTGCAAAGCCCCGCCGACGACGCCCTGGCTGCACCCGGCGCGTTGGCGACCGTCACCGGCTGGGGGGCCATCGAGGAGGATGGCCCTATCTCCCCCATCTTGCAGAAGGTCTCGGCGCCGGTGGTTTCCAACCAGACCTGCAACGCGGCGTTGGGCGGCGGCGTCACGGCCAATATGCTCTGTGCAGGCTACGCCGAGGGCGGCAAGGATTCCTGCCAGGGCGACAGCGGCGGCCCTTTGATCGTTCCCGACGGCGCCGGCGGCTGGAAACAGGCGGGCATCGTCAGCTTCGGCTACGGCTGCGCCCAACCGAATAAGTATGGGGTCTACACGCGCGTCTCGCGTTTCACTCCATGGATCGGTGAATGGGTTGCGCCGCTCGCCGTGAGCGAGTTCACACCCACGCGTGGCCGCGTCGGCGCCTCCGTCGCGCTCACCGGAAGCGGCTTCTCCGCCGTGACCGGCGTCGAGTTCGCCGGCGCGCCGGCCAGCTTCACCGTCGTCTCCGACAGCCAACTGACGGCGGCGGTCCCCCAAGGCGCAGTGGTCGGCCCGATCACCGTGCGCTCGCAATTTGGCTCGGTCCAGACAGCCGCTCCATTTGCGCCGCTCTATCCGCTGGAGGTGCGCAGCACGGGGCGCGGCTCCGTGACGGTGACGCCGGGCGACCTGCTTTGCACGGAAGACTCGCCGTGCCTGCAGGAGGTGGAGGGCGGCGTCGCCTCTGTGCTCACGCCGTCGCCCGAGCCGGGTTCGATCTTCGCCGGCTGGCGCAGCGGAGACTGCGCCGTGTTCGACGATCCCTGCACGCTCTTCATGAACGCAGATCGCAGCGCCCTCGCCGTCTTTGCGCCGCCGACCTCCACATTGACTATCACCGTGATCGGTGAAGGCGAGGGGCTCGTCCGCTTTGAGCATGAAGACGCCGAGGAGCAGTGTGCAGAAGCTTGCACCTTCGAGCTGTCGACGCGCGCTGCGCTCACCTTGATGGCGCAGCCGGCCTCGGGAATGATCTTTGTGGGTTGGCGCGGCGAATGCGTCGGACTTGCGTCAACCTGCACCATCCTCATGATCGGCGATCAGCAAGTCGCAGCCGAGTTTGCGGTCGAGCGCAAGGTCCACCTGCCTTTGGTGCGCAGGTAGGACGAACGTGCATTGCATCGGGGGATCATTTCATGTTATTTTGCGAAAAGCGGTGAAGCTTCCCGAAGGATGAAAGCAAAGGATCATCGCCATGAATCCCGGCTCCATTGTTCGAGTTCGCCAACGCTACTGGGTGCTGCTGCCCGATCCAGACCCCAACCGCTACGTCCTCCGGCCCTTGACCGGCGCAGTCGATGAGACGCTGGCGCTGGACCGCCGCCTGACCGACCTGCTCGCCTACACCCTGCCGGAGGAACGCCTCCAGCCGGCGCACTTCCCGCTGCCGACGCCGGAGGACGTCGCCGATGCAACCGCGGCCCATCTGCTCTGGCAGGCGGCGCGGCTGACGCTGCGCGAGGGCGCTTCGCCCCTGCGTTCGCTGGGGCGCATCTCCATCCGCCCGCGCACCTATCAGTTTGTCCCGCTGCTGATGGCCCTGCGGCTAGACCCTGTGCGCATGCTCATTGCCGACGACGTAGGCGTGGGCAAGACCATCGAGGCGCTGCTTATCGCCCGCGAGCTGTGGGAGCGCGGGGAAATTCGGCGTCTGGCGGTGCTTTGTCCACCCTACCTGTGCGATCAGTGGCAGCGAGAGCTGGCGGAGAAATTCAACTTCCACGAGGCGGTGGTCATCCGCGCCGGCGCGCTGGGGCAGCTGGAGCGCAACAAGCCGCCCACGCACACGATCTACCAGCACTACCCGGTGCAGGTCATCAGCATCGACTGGGTGAAGAGCGAGCGCAACCGTCACGCCTTTCTGCTGCATGCGCCCGAGCTGGTGATCGTGGACGAGGCGCACGGCGCGGCCATGGCGTCCAACCAGAGCCAGCAGCAGCGCCACGAGCTCCTGCAGGAGGTCGCCAAAGACCCCAACCGCCATCTTATCCTGCTCACCGCCACCCCGCACAGCGGCGTCGAGTCGGCCTTTCGTTCGCTGCTGGGGCTGCTCGACCCGCGCTTTGGCGCGTGGGATGTCAACGCCCTGAACGAAGAGCGCCTGACGCAGCTGGCGCAGCGCTTCGTCCAGCGCACGCGCCGCGACATCGAACACGACTGGGAGCAGGAATCCTGCTTTCCGGAGCGCATCCCCGAAGATCAGAGCTATCGCCTTTCCCCCGCCTACCGCAAGCTTTTTGAGGAAACGTACGCCTTCTGCGCCGAGATCGTGCGCACCGGCCAACGTCTGGAAGAGCGCAAGCGTCGCGTGCGCTACTGGGGCGCGCTGGCGCTGCTGCGCTGCGTGATGTCCAGCCCGGCGGCGGCGCTGGCGGCGCTGGAGACGCGGTATGGGAGAGGGGGAGAGCGGGAGAGCTTGAGAGCGGGAGAGGAGGAGAGGGGGAGAGCGGGAGAGCTTGAGAGCGGGAGAGCGGGAGAGGAGGAGATCGATTTTCGCAGTTTTGTGTTCGAGTTCGATCAGGGGCGCACCGACGACGAACAGCCCGCCACGCCCATCGCAGAGGCCGAAGCCACCCTGCCCGATTCAGAACGGCGTAAATTGCGCGCGCTGAGCAAGCTTGCCGCGGCGCTGCTGCAACCCGGCCAGGATACAAAACTGGAAGGATTGATCCAGAGCGTCGAGGGGTTGCTCGCCGAGGGCTATCATCCCATCGTCTGGTGCCGCTACGTGGCGACCGCGGAGTACGTGGCCGACGCGCTGCGGAAACGCCTGTCGGCGAAGCATCCCGATGCGCAGGTGGCCTGCATCACCGGCCGGCAGGCGGACGAGGAGCGTCGCGCCCGCATCGAGGAGATTTCCGCCGACCGTCCGCGCGTGCTGGTCGCCACCGACTGCCTCTCCGAAGGCGTCAATTTGCAGGAGAAATTCACCGCCGCCATTCACTACGACCTGCCCTGGAATCCCAACCGTCTCGAGCAGCGGGAGGGCCGCGTCGATCGGTATGGGCAGCCTGCGAAACGAGTGCGCGTGATCCGCTACTACGGCGCCGACAACCCGGTCGACGGGGTGGTGCTGGATGTGCTGCTCAACAAGGCGCGTCAAATCTACAAGGCGCTGGGCACCTACGTGCCAGCGCCGGCGGAGAGCGAGAGCGTGACCGAAGCGGTGTTGAACGCCCTCTTCCTGCGCGCAGGCTACCAGGGGGGCGGCCTGCAGCTGGCGCTCGATTTGACGCCAGACGAGGTGCAGACGCTCCATCGCCGCTGGGAGCGCGACGCCGAGCGCGAGAAGATTACGCGCACGCGCTTCGCCCAGCGCAGCCTGAAGCCCGACGCAGTGCGCCGCGAGCTGGAGGCCGCCGACGCCGTGCTCGGCGACCCGGAGGCCGTGCGCACCTTCCTGCTGGAGGCGGCGCAGCGCCTGGGGATGGTGATCAAGCAAGAGGGGAGAGGAAGAGCGCAAGGGAGCGGGAGAGGGGGAGAGGTGTGGGGGATCGATGTGTCGCCGGCGGCGACGGGGCATCTGCCCGACGCAGTCCGCTTCGCCCTTCCTCAACGCAAGGACGGCTGGTGGCGGGTGAGCTTTCAATCACCCACCCCCGAAGGCGCCGAGTACCTGGGCCGCAACCATCCCTTCGTGGCCGCGCTGGCGCGCTTTTTGCTCGAAGAGGCGCTCACCCAAGGCGGGGCCGCGCACGCAGCCCGCGGAGGCGTGATCGCCACCCGCAGCGTGACGCAGACCACCGTCCTGCTCCTTGTGCGCGTGCGCTATCTCGTTCAGATCCCCGATCGCGCGCCGCTTTTCTCCGAGGAAGTGCGCGTCTACGCGTACACCGGCGAGGCCTCCGCTCCTCACTGGCTGCCCGAAGCCGAAGCGCTGCGCCTGCTGGCCGAGGCCCGGCCCGACGCCAACCTGCCGTTGGAACAGAAAAAAGCCATCCTGGCCGCGACCCTCGACGCCTATTCTTCCCTGGAAGCGGCTCTGCGCACCCGCGTCGAAGCCCGCGCCCGCGAACTGACCGAAGCGCACAGACGCATCCGCCAGGCCGTGCGCCTGCGCGTGCGCGACCTCACCGTCGAGGCGCAGTGGCCGGTCGATGTGCTGGGCGTGGTGGTGTTGGAGAGGTTGAGAGGGGGAGAGGGGGAGAGGGGGAGAGGTTGAGAGGTTGAGAGGTTGAGAGGGGGAGAGGGGAAGATGAAAATACAGAATCATCGGGACCTGATCGTTTGGCGAAAAGCGATGGACGTTGCAATGCAGGTGTTTGAAGTGACTAAAACGTTTCCAGTCGAGGAGCGGTATTCATTGACCGATCAGATGCGTCGTGCTTCTCGTTCTGTGGCGGCTCAAATTGCAGAAGGGTGGCGCCGACGCAGGTATCGCGCTGCTTTTGTGAATAAATTTAGTGAAGCTGAAGGAGAGGCTGCAGAGATGCAAACGCATATCGAGATTGCTCTCCGTTGCGGTTATCTGAAATCTGAAACTGCCGCCGAACTGGATTGCGCATATGAAGAAATTATTGCAATGCTCGTGAGCATTAGTAAGAACGTTGATAAGTGGACGCCATGAACACGCAAGCTCTCAACCTCTCTCGTTCTCAAGCTCTGCGCATCGAGGGCGGCCTCTTCGGCCCTGACCTGCTGGAGGCCCTGGCTCGCGGCGAGCTGCCCGGCCAAAAGCCCGAGGACTTCCGCCTGCCCCCGCGCCGCAACCTGACCGAGGAGATCGCCAGCCTCTACCACGACGCCCGCAGCCTGTGGCAGGTCTTTCAGCATCGCCTGGAGCGCCTGCCCGAAGGCGACCTCGCCACCTCGGAGACGCGCGAGCTGTGGACGGTTCCCCTCCTGCGCCTGCTGGGCTATGACCTGCACTTCAGCCCGCGCGCCAAAGAGGTGGACGGCTTGACCTTCGCCATCTCCCACTACGCCGGGGCGGGCGAACACGCGCCGCCGGTGCATTTGGTCGGCTACCGGCAGGAGCTGGGCAAACCGGCGCCCTCCGGCCGGCCGCGGCTCTCGCCCCACGCCCTGGTGCAGGAATACCTCAACCGCTCTGAGGCGCTGTGGGGGCTGGTGACCAACGGCCGCACCCTGCGCCTGCTGCGCGATTCGACCTTCGTGCGCCGCCAGGCCTACGTGGAGTTCGACCTGGAAGACATCTTCGAGGAGGAGCGCTTCGCCGATTTCGTCCTGCTCTATCGCCTGCTGCACCGCACGCGGCTGCCGGGAGACGGACGGGCCGAGGAGTGCCTGCTGGAGCGCTACTACCAGAACTCGCTGGAGCAGGGCGGTCGCGTGCGCGAGCGGCTGCGCGAAGGGGTGGAGCGCTGCATCGAAATCCTGGCCAACGGCTTCCTGGGGCATCCGGTGAATGAGAGCTTGAGAGCGGGGGAGCGGGAGAGCTTGAGAGCGGGGGAGCGGGAGAGCGTGAGAGCGGGAGAGCGGGAGAGCGGGAGAGCACGAGAGCGGGAGAGCGGGAGAGCACGAGAGCGGGAGAGTGCGAGTCTTGCGCTTTCCTCTTCTCACGCTCTCACGCTCTACCAACAACTCCTTCGCCTGGTCTACCGCTTCCTCTTCCTGCTCGTCTCCGAAGAGCGCGGCCTGATGGGGCGGAATCCGCTCTACCTGGAAAGCTACGGCGTCACGCGCCTGCGCCGGCTGTGCGAAAACCGCGCCGCGTACACCGACGACGTCGATCTCTGGCTGGGGCTGCGCGCCTTGTGGGAAATCTTTCGCGATGAGAAACTGGCCGCCATTTTAGGCGCGCCGCCGCTCAACGGGGAGCTTTTCGCCGAGCAGGCGCTGGACGTCGCCCTCATCCGCAACCGGGACCTGCTCTCCGCCTTCTGGCATCTGGCTTTCTACGAGGAGAACGGCGTCCCCCGTCGCGTCAACTACGCCGCGCTGGACACCGAGGAGCTGGGGTCGGTGTATGAAAGTTTGCTGGAACTGCACCCCATCATCGAATGGAGCGGTAGCCGCCCTGTCTTCCACATGAAAGCGGACGGCGAAGAACGCCGCTTGACCGGCTCTCACTACACGCCGCCACAGCTGGTCGCCCCGCTGATACAACACACGCTTGAGCCGGTCTTGCAGGAGCGCCTGGCCGCCTGCCGCACCAACGAGGAAAAGCAGGCCGCCATCCTGAACCTGAAAGTGCTCGACCCGGCCTGCGGTTCGGGACATTTCCTGCTGGCCGCGGCGCGGCGGTTGGGCAAGGAGCTGGCCCGCCTGCGCACCGGCGAAGACGAACCCGCGCCCGAAGCCATCCACCAGGGCGTGCGCGACGCCATCACCCACTGCATCTACGGCGTGGACAAGAACCCGCTGGCGGTGGAGCTCTGCCGCGTGGCGCTCTGGCTGGAGGGGCATGAGCGGGACAAGCCCCTCACCTTCCTGGAGCATCACATCCGGCACGGCGACTCGCTAGTCGGCCTGCACGACTTGACCGCGCTGGAAGACGGCATCCCCGATGAAGCCTACAAGCCGCTGGGGAACGCCGACCGCACCCGCCTGGCCGAAGCCCGCAAGCGCAACGCCCGCGAGCGCGGCGCTTCGCTCTTCCGGCATGGTTTCGTCTCTCAGCCGCTCGCCGATTTTGCCGAAAAGATGCGCCGCATCGCCGAAATGCCCGAAGCGACCATCGAGCAGGTGCGCGCCAAACGCGCCGCCTACCAGCAGGCGCAATCCAGCCCCGAATTCGAGCGCCTGCGCCTCGCCTGCGACGCCTACACCGCGGCCTTCTTCCTCTCCTCTCCCGCTCTCCTCACCACCGCCTTCGTGCAAGACGCCCTTTCGCGCGGCGACCTCTCCGACCCGCAACTGGCCGGGCAGGTACTGGCCACCCGCAGCGAACGCGCCTTCTTCCATTGGGCTTTGGAGTTTGCGGAGGTGTTTGCAGAGCGTGAGAGCGTGAAGGCACGAGAGCATGAGAGCGGAAGAACGGGAGAGCACGGGATATCTCCCGCTCTCCCCCTCTCCCGCTCTCCGGCTCTCCAAACCGGCTTCGACGTCATCCTCGGCAACCCGCCCTTCATGGGCGGACTGCGCATCAGCGGCCACTTCGGCGAGGCTTACCGCAAGTGGCTGGAATTTGCCTACCAACCCTTCGCCGGCACGGCCGACCTGTGCGCGGCCTTCTTCCGCCGCGCGTTCAGCCTGCTCAAGCCGGGCGGCCGGCTGGGCATGATCGCCACCAACACCCTGGGCCAGGGCGACACGCGCGAGAGCGGCCTGGCCGTCATCCTGCAGCAGGGCGGCGCCATCCACTTCGCGCAGCGCTTCGTCAAATGGCCCGGCCAGGCATCGGTCGAAGTCAACCTCGTTGCCCTCACCCGCTCACCCGCTCTCCAGCTCTCATTCTCTCCCGCTCTCCAGATCTCATTCTCCCCCGCTCTCAACCTCTCCCGTTCTCGACGGCCACCCCACCCCCTTCATCTCCTCCCGCCTGGACGACCAGCCTGAACGCGAGCCGGTCCGCCTGCGGCGCAACGAGGGCAAGGCGTTTATTGGGTATTATGTGCGTGGTATTGGCTTTGTGTTGGAGCCGGAGGAAGCCGAGGAGCTGCTGGCGCGCGACCCGCGCAACGCCGACTGCCTCTTCCCGTACCTGAACGGCGAAGACCTGAACAGCGACCCCGAGCAGCAGCCCAGCCGCTGGGTGATCTGCTTCCACGACTGGCCCCTGGAGGAGGCCGAGGAATACCCCGACCTGCTCGCAATCGTGGAAGAGCGGGTCTGGCCGGATCGGGCGCGGCTAGCCGGACCCGGCGACAAGCGCAATCGCGAGTACTGGTGGCAATTCGGGGCCTATCGGGCGGGCATGCGCCAGGCCATCGCCCCCCTGCGGCGGGTGCTGGTGCGGAGCAGGGTCAGCGAGCTTCATTCGATAGCCTTTGTTCCACCAGGCTATGTTTATAATGAGCAGCTTATCGTCTTCGCCTTCGACGACGACTACCACTTTGCCCTGCTCCAATCCGCCGTGCACGAGACCTGGCTACGCAAGCAAGCCTCCAGCCTGCGCACCGACGTCCGCTACACTCCCACCGACTGCTTCGACACCTTCCCCTTTCCGTCGTTGGAGTATCAGAGAGCGGGAGAGCGGGAGAGCGGGAGGGTAGGAGAGCAAGAGAGCAAGAGAGCGGGAGAGTGGCCGGAGGCGTTTCGGCGCGCGGCGCAGTTGGGGGCGGAATATCACGAGCACCGCCGCCAGGTCATGCGGACGCGGTGGCTGGGCCTCACCAAGACCTACAACCTGTTCCACAACCCGGCCGTGGGCGACGCCGACATCGTCCGCCTGCGCGAGCTGCACGCCGCGATGGACAACGCGATCCTTGCCTGCTACGGCTGGGAGGATTTGGCGCTGAGGCACGACTTCTACCCCAACGACCGCGGCCAGATCCGCTTCATGCCGTGCGCGGAGGCAAGGCGGGAGTTGATCTTCAGGTTGATGGAGTTGAATGAACAAATTGCACGAGAGGAGAGTCAACATGGATGAGGTGCAGCTGCCACCTGGTATCTACACCAACATTTTTCCGGTCGCTCTGCCTGAAGAGCCGGTTACGGTTATGGCCATTGAACGCGCCAAAGCTGTTGACTTGCGCCCGCTGATTAATGAGATTCGGGCTTCTGGCGTCCCTGTGCAGGTCTATGCTCACCAAGACCGCGTGTATGGATATGGTCAAGACGCAGCAAGTTTCCTTTCGACCAAAGGGTTTCAAGCAACGCAAATCCATCTTCCTTCTCTGCCTGCGCTCGGCGCTCATCTTGTCATAGACGGGATAGTATCCCTGGCTTTGGCGCGCGGCTTTTGGCAGCGCAGGCGGCTTTCTCCGCATAGCGTAGTTGGGCGTACCGAGATTTTTCGGCAGCAACTGGCCGGCGTTGTCGCGCGGGGAAACGTCAGGGTTTTTGCTGGATACGATCTTCGTTGCACGTACCATGCGGCGGTCGAGAGACTGGGATTGATTGTTGATGTCGTCTGGGCTTACCAGGACAAAAATGGAGACCCGCTCAATACCCGACAAATGAGTGAGCGCAATGCTCTGACCGAAGCCCTGGTTGTGCAAGAGGAATTCCTGCGCGGCACCAACCGCATCAACCAGCAGATTTCTCAAATCAGAATGCATCGCTACCTGTTGCCCTTTGCACAGGAATTTCAAAACGTCCCCTTACCCTGTGGCGGTGAGGCGCGCATAGCGCCGCTTCCTTTTCCGGTTCTTTTGTAGGGAGGAGTGTCATGTTGTACTTCGTTGGTGAAAGACTCTCGCTTCCAGCTTTGCGATTCAGCGCGTCATCCATCAGCCAAAGAGACCACCATCCCCGGCGCGGGTTACAAAACTATGGTCCCTACGATGCACTGACGTTGGGCAAAGACAGGGTCAATTGCCTGATCATGTATCCAGGTCATCTTCAGACTGCAAAACAAACCCTCGTCGGTGGCTTACAAAATGGGAATGGCGCATTTGCCGGATTCCAAAAACTGTTTCGCATTCCTCTTGCCATCATAGGTGAACGAAGTCTGCCAGACGAAACTGCTGTGCAATTACAAAGGACTTTGCCCGTTTTAGTGAGAGATACGAGGCCGGATATTGTGCTGTTGTTATCCTCGACTCGTAATCCGTCGTTTTATACTACTGCCAAATCTGTGCTGCTTGGACTTGGCGTCCCAAGCCAGATTGTCACGCGGGAAAAACTCAGCAACACCAATCAATTGCCCTGGACCTTAGAAAACATCGCCTTACAAATGTATGCCAAAATCGGCGGCACGCCCTGGACGGTCCTGTCTTTACAAAGGCAAAGAAGTCTGGTATTGGGTATCAGTCGCGCCCAAGATGAGAAAAAGCGATTGGTAGTTGGCTTCGTTACCTTGTTCAGCAGTGATGGAGATTACTTGTTTTTCTCCAGTATTGCTCCTAACCCAACCCTTTGGGATGACCGAGAAGCCTATCAGGAAGCGCTGGCAAGCGTTATCGTGAGCGCCTATCATGACTACAGCGATCTGAACGGACAGCCAGAGGAAATTGTGATCCACCTGTGTAAAAAGCCTGGGAGGTTTCGCGAGTTTCCCGCGGCAGAGCAGGCTATGAAGCAACTGGCAGCTAAAGTGCCCTATGCCATTCTACATTTGAATGAATACAGTACTTATCGCCTGTTCGATACGGCCCATCCGAGTTATGTTCCTCAGCCTGGAATAAAGGTCGCTCTCTCGGAAACCAGAAACTTGCTATTTCTAGATGGCCGTAAGCGGGATTTTCGAACTGGCGAAGAAACCCGCACTCGACGAGGTGTTCCTGGCGTGTATGAAATTGGTTTTGACACGCGATCCACGCTCAATGTAAGCGAATTTCCCCGTTTAGTGCGACAAGTTTTTGATTTTGCAGCAGTCAACTGGCGCGGATTCAATGCTCAAGCCAAACCTGCCACTCTAAACTATTCGCGCTTGATTGCAAATATGATTGCTGAAATCGGTGTTGATACCTGGACTCAACATATCGCCCAACTGGAATTGCTGGCAGATAAGGCATGGTTTCTCTAAATCTTTTTCAATACCAAGCGGAAGTAAAGCGTGCTCTGCTTGCGCGCAAGGATGAACTCAACCAGGAATGGGACCCCTTTGTCGCCTCTTGGTTGGCTTATGCCTTTCTGCGCGAAGGTGGTACAACATCATTATTGGCCCAGGAGGTGTTTGAGCGCTTGGAAGCATGGTCGCAGGAAGAAGTCGTCTGGCAGTTCCGACGCAACGTTGCGCCCTTACTTTTTCTCATCTGGCTTAAAGAACAATTCAATCGCCCTGCAGGTCAGGCTTTCGTAACAAGGGCCACAAAAGCCCTTTGGAACCTGAACCCAGATGACAAGTTCTCGCCATGGCGCTATCCGGAGCAGGTTTTTCTCATATCACTCGGAATTTCTACGCGAGGCAGAAAAACACAAAGCCGATTCGTCAAAACTCTCTCGACACAGATGAGAGGCAGTCTGGGGCGCCAAGTGCTGCTTGCTGCCGCGTTGAAGGAAGTGGGAGAAGCGCCGGTTTTACCCTCGCTCTCACCAACAGACGCAACTGATGTGATTGTTATGCTGTGGTGGGCCGAAAGGTATGAAGAGAGCACAAACAAAACTCACAGGTGGTCGCAATTTGAGAACATTGCAGATACGCTCCTGCTTCAAAAGTCGGACGTCTTCGATAATCGGCGCGTTTTATCCGAATGGGAGCTAGTGTTGCTCTACGAGGCGCTCATCGGTCAAACCAACAAGCCGGAACCGATCATGTTATTCGATTACTATCCGCTGCACTCCAGAGTAAGACAGATTGCGGGAGAAGATTTCAAGCAAGGAAATTACCTTGGAGCGGTCTTTGAAGCATGTAAGGCGTTGGAAGACTATCTAAAGCGCATATCTGGTTCCAGCAGAATTGGCGTTGCCCTGGTAGAAGACGTACTTGGCAAACCGAATATGAGCTCACATAATTTCTCGGCTCCCCTTGTCAAGGTGAATCCGCTAGATACCACATCTACAGATTTTGTTTCACAGCTGGATGAACAAAAAGGATTCTCCTCAATGACGATAGGCGTTTTTCAGGCGTTTCGCAACCCCAAAGGGCATCAGCCCAAAGACAAAAACTGGGTTGGCATAGGTGCTTACGAAGCTCTTGACCAATTAGTGGTGATTAGTCTGGTGATGAAGAGATTACAGGATGCAACAGGGATTATCCCCTAATTCCACGTGCTAAAAAGAGAAGGAACTAGGTCAGTGCGGCGAGTGTCGCATTCGTCGCTGGTATGGGAAGCGTGGAAAGTGGTATAATCCGCGCCACAGGAGGTCGCCATGAGCCAGGTCCCCATCAATCCCCAACTGCTGCGTTGGGCCCGTCAGCGCGCCGGGCTGACGGTTGACGACCTGGCGCGCAAGCTGCAGCTTCAGCCGGCGCGGGTGGGCGAATGGGAAAGCGGCGCCGCGCGTCCCTCCTGGCCCCAGGCGCAGAAGCTGGCGCGTGTCCTGCACATTCCTTTCGGCTATCTTTTTCTTTCGGAGCCGCCCCAGACCGTGCTCCCCACCATCGCCGACTTCCGCACCCTGCCCGGCGTCCAGGCCGGCCGCTTCAGCCCGGAGCTAGAGGACGCCCTCAACGACGCCCTGCGCAAGCGCGACTGGCTGCGCGAGCGACGGATCGGCGAGGGCGCGTCGCCGCTGCCCTTTGTCGGGCGCTTTACCCCCGATGCACCGGCCGATCAAGTGGCGGCGGACATCCGAGATCAGCTTGGCTTGCCCATGCCGCCCGCCGCCGGGCTGAAGAGCTGGGAAGCGCACCTGCAGCGGCTGGTTGCCCACGCCGAAGAGGCCGGCATCGTGGTGTTGCAGAGCGGCGTTGCCCTCGGCGACAACCGGCGCCCGCTGTCCGTCGAAGAGTTCCGCGGCTTCACGCTGGTGGACGACTACGCGCCCGTCATTTTCATCAATACGCGCGATAGCATTGCAGGCCGCATCTTCACTCTGGCCCACGAGCTGGCGCACCTGTGGAGCGGAACCAGCGGCGTCTCCAATCCCATCCCTGGAGAGGCTCCGGAGATGCCCGTGGTCGAGCGCTTTTGCAATCGGGTGGCGGGCGAGCTGCTGGTCCCGAAAGAGGCCTTTCTCCCGGCCTGGCGGCGGCATGAAGGCCTGGCCCTCGACAAGCGCGCTCAAGCCCTGGCCCAGGAGTTTCGGGTGAGCGTCTTCGTGGCGCTTATCCGCGCCTACGAGCTAGGGCTGATCAGCCGCTCTGCGCTCGACGACGCCTATCAGCAGGCCCGGCAGGCGGCGAGCGCGGTCGAGGTCAAAGGGGGTGGAGGGGGCGACTTCTATCGCACGCTGCGCTCTCGCAACAGCCGGGTGCTCGTAGACGAGGTGTTGTTGGCGCTGCGCCAGGGGGAGGCGCTCTACCGCGAGGCGGCCATCCTGCTCAACGTGCGCGTGGGTGCGCTGGAAAAAGCGCTGGAACGGATGTAGGGGAGAGGCCTGTGGACTTCTGTCTCGATGCCAACGTGTTCGTGCAGGCGCACAGGCTCTACTACGCTTTCGACATTGCGCCGTCCTTCTGGGAGGCGCTGGCGCAATGGGGGCAGGCGCAGATCATCTGCAGTCCACAGGCGGTCTATGACGAGCTGGTCGGCAACAACGACCCGCTTGGTCGCTGGTGCAAAAGTGAAGGCTCAGCGCTCTTTCTCGAACCGGACGAGCAAACTTACAGCCACTTCCAAACCATAGCCAACCTGGCCCAGGCGCGTTATCAGCCCCATCTGGTTCAGCCGTTTCTGGGGGGCGCTGATCCCTGGGTGATTGCCCATGCTGCGGCTCATAACTTGACTGTGGTGACCATGGAGAGCTTGCGCCAGGAGACCCCAGACCGCAACACCGGAAAGATCGGTGGAAGGAAAATCCAGATACCCAACGTGTGTCAGCAGGTCGGTGTTCCGGTCATTAACACGTTTGACCTCCTGCGCAGGCTGAACTTTCGCTTTCGCTGAGTCATCCACATCCTGGTTCTGCCCCGGCGAGACCTTCCGCGTGCTCAAGGAGAAGGAGCTGCGCAAGTACGGCGAGTATCGCACCCGGCGGCTGGTGTTGGAGGCATGGGAGAGGATGCGAGAGCCACCCGGTTGAGCGATCCGCCTGTTGGCGCGGAAGGAATTCACCCGGTGCGCAAGGCATGCTATAATCGGTGCGACAAAAGACGGTTCGATAGGAGGAACGTATGGAAACCGTGACGGTCTCGCCGAAGTATCAGGTGGTCCTTCCCAAGGCAGCGCGCAACGCGCTGGGCCTCAAGGTCGGACAGAAGATGATCGTCTTCGCTTACGACCAGCGCATCGTCCTGGTGCCCGATCGCCCTATTCAAGAGGCGCGCGGCTCGCTTAAGGGCATGGACACCACCATCGAACGCGAGGAGGACCGCCTGTGAACGTGGTGGACTCCTCGGGATGGCTGGAGTACTTCGCCGACACCGATCGCGCCGACCTCTTTGCACCGGCCATTGAAGACGTCGGAAACTTGCTCGTGCCGGTGATCTGCCTCTACGAGGTCTTCAAGAAAGTCTACCAAACGCAGGGGCAAGCCCAGGCGGAGCTGCGCGCTGCGGATATGATGAAGGGCCAGGTGGCTGAGATCACTGCGCCCATAGCGCTTAACGCCGCCTTGCTTTCAGCCCAGCATCGCCTCCCCATGGCGGACAGTCTCATCCTGGCTATCGCGCGCGAGTATGGCGCCATCCTGTGGACGCAAGACGAGCACTTCGATGGCCTGGAGGGCGTGAAGTGCTTCCCCAAGGTGTAGGGTGTCCAGTTCGTGTGGCCGGATCCTCAAAATGTCAAGGGAGCTGCGCCGTACGGCGCGTATCGCACCCGGCGGTTGGTGTTGGAGGCATGGGAGAGGGCCACTTGACGCTCCCGCCGTCGTGAGCTACTACCCCGCCGGTCGTCCCCTGGCAGTACGCCTCAGGTTGACCCAGGCGCAAATGAACGTACAATACACATGCTAGGTCATTTGAGTACACACAGAGGGCTACCATGCGCACCAACATCGTCCTGGACGACGAGCTAGTGGAACGAGCACGCCAGTTGACCGGCCTGCAGACCAAGCGCGAGGTGGTTCACGAGGCCCTGCGCACCCTGATCCGGTTGCACGAGCAGGCTGAGGTGCGCGCGCTGCGCGGCAAGTTGAAGTGGGAGGGGGACCTGCACGAGCAGCGTCTCGCCCGGCTGGAGGACTGACGTGCTGCTGGTGGACAGCACCGTTTGGGTGGACTACTTCAACGGCCTGCGCACGCCCCATACCGACTACCTGGACGCGCTGCTTGACCAGGACCTGATCCTGGTGGGTGACCTGATCCTGGCAGAGGTCCTTCAGGGCTTTCGCGAGGACGCCGACTTCGACACGGCGCGCCGGGCCCTGGCAAAATTTCAACAAGTGCAGATGGTCACACCGGCCCTGGCCTTGCAGAGCGCCCGCAACCATCGTCTGCCGCGGCGCAGGGGCGTGACGGTGCGCAAGACGATAGACAGTCTGATCGCGACCTGGTGCATCGAAAACGGCGTTCCGTTGTTGCACAACGACAGAGACTTCGACGCCTACGAGGCCCACCTTGGGCTGCGGGTGTTGCAGCCGCCGCAGCGCATCTGACGGCGTCGGCTTCCCGCCCTTGGCCGATACGGAGCACCTGCGCTTCATCGTCCCGCGCGTGCTGGAACTGACCTACACCGCCTGGAATCTCGCTCCCTTCGCCGCCGACGTGTGGAGAGAGGCGGACGACGCGCTGCGTGCGGCGATTCTGGAGAGCAAGAGAACGGGAGAGCAGGAGAGCACGGGTCTCCCGCTCTCACCCTCTCCCGCTCTCCCGCTCTCCCGCTCTCACCCTCTCCCGCTCTCCCAATACCGCCTTTCCGGTGGAACGAAGAGCGCCGCGCTGTTCTCCGCGCCGAGCTGGACGCCTACTACGCCCGGCTCTACGGCCTGACGCGCAAGCAATTGCGCTACATCCTCGACCCGGCGGACCTCACGGAGCGGGAGCTGGAGGAGATCCTCGACCCGTGGGAGGAGGTCGCCGACCCGCTCGATCCGCAGGGTTACGCCGAGCGCGCGGCCAAGAGCGACTTTCCCGGCGAGACCTTCCGCGTGCTCAAGGAGAAGGAGCTGCGCGAGTTTGGGGAATATCGCACCCGGCGGCTGGTGTTGGAGGCATGGGAAGGGATGGCATGATACAATGACGTCCAATCATACAAAGCGAACAGAATCATGTCTGACCTGCTGCTTGAGCGCATCAATCTGAAAGGTTACAAATCCTTCCGCGAACTGGACCTAGTCCTCGGCGCGGTGAACGTCTTGATCGGCGCCAATGGCTCCGGCAAGTCGAACTTCATTGGCCTGTTCAAGATGCTCAACCGCATGATGAACGAGGAGCTACAAGTCTACGTGGCCCAGGCAGGGGCGCCGATCAGATTTTGCATTATGGGCGCAAGACGACGGAGCAGTTGATGATCGAGCTGTGGTTTCGCCGCGGCGAAGAGCTGGCCAACGGCTACATCTGCCATCTGCTCCCAGCCGAAGACCGTCTCCTGGTGGCGCGCGAAGGGACCTATTTTCACGATCGATCCCGATACGCCGCGCCCTATCAGGACGTAACGCATGGCGGTCTTTTTGAGGAAAGCCAACTGCCGCGATGGACCAAGACCTCTAGCAGAGTGGCGCGTTACGTGTTCGACGCCATGCGCTCGTGGCAACTCTACCATTTCCATGACACCAGCGAAGGTGCGCGCGTTAAGCAGATGGGCAACATTTATGACAATCGCTATCTTCTGCCCGACGCCGGCAATCTGGCGGCGTATCTCTACCTGCTGCGCGAAAAACATCCTCAGCATTACCGCAACATCGTCGAGACCATTCGCCTGGCTGCGCCCTTCTTCGGCGACTTCATCCTGCGACCGCATCCCTTCAACCCGGAAAAGATCCGCCTGGAATGGCGCGAGCGCGGCTCCGATTTGACTTTCGGCGCCAACGCCCTCTCCGACGGCACCTTGCGTTTCATCTGTCTGACCACGCTGTTTTTGCAACCCCCTGAAAACCTGCCGGCCACCATCGTGCTCGACGAGCCAGAGCTGGGTCTGCATCCGTACGCCATCGTCCTGCTGGCCGAGATGGTGCATAGCGTGGCCCACCACACTCAGGTCATCCTGGCGACGCAGTCGGTTTCCCTGGTCAACCAGTTCACGCCAGAGGAAATCCTGGTGTTGGACCGTCCTGGAGGTGTTTCCGACATCCGCCGCCTGGAACAGGCCGAGATCGCCCACTGGCTGGATGAGTACGGCCTGGGAGACTTGTGGGAGAAGAATGTCTTGGGAGGGCGGCCGGCTCTATGAAGCGCATCCTGATCTTGTGCGAAGGTCAAACCGAGGAGACTTTTGTCACCCGCATCCTGGCGCCGCCGCACCTTCTGCGGTTTGACAAAGTCATCACCCCCACAGGCCTGGTCACCAAAAAGGTCAAGTCGGGGCAAGAGTTTCAGGGCGGCGTCACCTCCTACGCCCGTGTGCGCCGCGATGTGTACAGCTTGCTGCGCGATAGCAACGCCGTCTGTATCACGACGATGCTCGACTATTATGGCCTACCCCCGGACTTTCCGGGCAAAGCGACATTGTCGGCCACAACCCCATATGACCGCGTGGCGCACCTGGAAAAGGCTTTTGCCGAAGACATCGACCATCCCCGCTTTCGTCCCTATCTGATGTTGCACGAGTTCGAGGCGCTGCTGTTCGTGCAGCCGTCGGCTATCCCTACAGCGCTGAGTAGGGGCCCGGCAGACGCGTCCTTTAAGAATATCGGACAATTCGATTCTCCAGAAGAGATCAACGAGGGCGAGAAGACACATCCAGCCGCACGCATCATGCAGGTTCTGCCAGGTTATCGCAAGGCGCTCCACGGCCCCTTGATCGCAGAGCGCATCGGCTTGTCCAACCTGCGTGCTCGCTGTCCCCACTTCGCCGCCTGGTTAAACTACCTGGAAGCGCTGTAAATGCGGAGGCGCACATGACCATCTTCGACCTGCACGCCGCCGTCCTGGCCGACTACCGCGACTTTGTACGCTCCTTCCTGCTCGTCGCCGACCCGCGCATCCGCGAGCGCGTGGACCGCGCCTTTGCGGAGGAGGCCCACCTCTGGCCCGCCTTTCTGCTCCAGGTCAGTCCGGCCTACGCACGCGACGCCAGCGTGGACGAGCTGGCCGCGCGGGGCGACCTGCACCCCGAGGCGGCGCGCATCTTCCGCACGGCCAGGGGCGATCCCTTTTATCTCTATCGCCACCAGGTGCAGGCGCTCGCCAAAGCGCAGCGCGGAGAAAGCTACGTCGTCACCAGCGGCACCGGCTCCGGCAAGAGCCTGACCTACTTTTTGCCGATTGTAGACTCCGTGCTGCGCCATCCCGCCGTCGACCGCACGGTGGCGCTCATCGTCTACCCGATGAACGCGCTGGTGAACTCGCAGCTGCAGGCGCTGGAGACGCTCAAGGCGGGCTACGAATCCCGCACCGGACGGCCCTTTCCGGTCGCCTTCGCCAAATACACCGGTGAGACGGGCGAGCAGGCGCGGCAGGCCATGCGCGAACGTCCGCCGCACATCATCCTCACCAACTACATGATGGCGGAGCTGATGCTCGTTCGCCCCGAAGACCAACGCTTTCTGGACGCAGCCGGCGGCGGGCTGCGCTTCCTGGTCTTCGACGAGCTGCACACCTATCGCGGTCGGCAGGGCGCCGATGTGGCGATGCTCATCCGGCGCCTCAAGGAGCGCGCAGCCGGGCCCGATCTTGTGCACATCGGCGCCTCCGCCACCATGGTCGCCGGCCCCACCGTTGCGCCGGCGCAGCGCCGCCAGACGGTGGCCGACGTCGCCGGCAAGCTCTTCGGTCATCCCCTCCGCGCCGAGGACGTCATCGAAGAGACGCTCGTCCCTTTCACCGTCGGCGGCCCGCCGACGGCGGAGGAGTTGCGCGCGGCGATAGGCTCCCACCCCCAACCCCTCCCCCATACAGGGGGAGGGGAGCCTCCACCCCCCTCTCCCATCTTGGGAGAGGGGCCGGGGGAGAGGGCCGAGGGGCCGGAAGAGAGGGCCCTTTCCGCCTACCGCGCCCATCCTCTCTCGCGCTGGATCGAGCACACCTTCGGCCTCGAGGCGGAGGAGGACGGCTATCGACGCCGCGCCCCGCGCACGCTGCCCGACGCAGCGAAACAACTCGCCGCGGAGACCGGCCTTGAGCCGCAGCAGTGCGAGCAGGCGCTGCGTGCATGGCTGGCGCTGGGCGGGCAACTCCGGCGCGAGGACGGCGGCCGCGCCTTCGCTTTCAAGCTGCATCAGTTCATCAGCCAGGGCCGCGCGCTCTACGCTTCGTTAGAGCCGGCCGAGCGCCGCCTCCTCTCGCTGGAAGGGCAGGTGCAGGGCGTCGAAGGGCGCATCCTGGCGCCGATCAAGTTCTGCCGCCAGTGCGGGCAGGAGTACTATCACGTAGTGCTTCAGGGCGATGGCGTCATCCCTCACCCTATCGGCGAGCGCGGGGCCGAGGAGGAAGAAGACGCGCAGGCCGGCTACCTGATGCTGGCGTCCGCCGCAAACGACTGGAGCGAGGAGCTTCTGCCCGAAGAATGGCGCGATCCCGGTGGCCGCATCAAATCCACCTATCGCGCCCGCGTCCCTCGGCCTCTCTGGGTGCGACCCGACGGCGCTTGCTTTGCGACGCCGCGCGCAGATGCAGTCAAAATGTGGTTTCAACCTCAGCCGTTTTCCCTCTGCCTGAGCTGCGGCGAATTTTACACCGCGCGCGAGCGCGAGTTCACCAAACTGGCCACGCTCTCCAGCGAGGCGCGCAGCAGCGCCACCACCATCCTCGCCGCCTCCCTGCTGCGTCACGCCAGGCGCAGCGGCGTCGCCCGCGACAAACTGCTTACCTTCACCGACAATCGCCAGGACGCCGCGCTTCAGGCCGGTCACTTCAACGACCTGGTGCATCTCGCCGTCCTGCGCGCGGCGCTCTGCGCGGCGCTCCGGGAACATGGCGTCCTCACGTCGGATCGCGTCGCTCAGGTCGTCGTCGCCCACTGCGGCCTGACGCTGCGCGACATCGCCCGCAACCCGGAGCTGGCGCCCGACTCCGCCGCCGGCCAGGAGGTCTGGCGCGTTTTCACCGACTTGGTGGAGTATCGGCTCTACGACGATCTGCGCCGAGGCTGGCGCATCACCCAGCCCAATCTGGAGGAGCTGGGGCTGCTGCGCATCGGCTATCGCGGGCTGACGGAGCTGGCGGCAGATGAAGCCGCTTTCGCCTTTCATCCGGAGCTGGCGGCGCGCTCGCCCGCCCAACGCCAGGCGTTGCTGACCGCGCTGCTCGACCGTTTTCGTCGCAAGCTTGCCATCGACGCCCGCTTCCTGCGCGAACAGGAGCAGGTCAACTTGCGTCGGCGTTGCGAGCAACAGCTCAACGAATTTTGGGGGCTGGACCCAGAAGCGAGCGAGCTGCGGCCGGCCAACGATTTTGTCCTGTGGGGACGCTCGCCCAAGTCGGTTGATGGCTTCGGTCTGGGGCCGCGCAGCGCCATCGGACGCTATCTGCGACGGGAGCTGCACCTGGACGGCAAGGAATATGACGCCCTGCTTCCCCCGCTGCTCGACCTGCTTGTGCGCCACGGCTTGCTCACGCGGCTGCCGCCGGTGGCCGACCATCAACGCTTTCAACTGGACGCCGCTTGCCTGCTCTGGCAACCCGGCGACGGCGCGCCTGCTGCGGACCCATTTTCGATGCGCCGCGGCGGCGTCTCGCCGACGGAGCGGGTCAACCGCTTTTTTCAGCGCTTCTATCAGGAAGCCGCAGCGGAGCTGGCGCAGCTCGAGGCGCGCGAGCACACAGCACAGGTGGTGACGCCGGGCGAACGCGAGCGCCGCGAGCGTCGCTTTCGCTGGGAGGCCAACGACGAACGCAAAGAGAGCGAGCTGGGCAGGCGTCTGCCCTACCTGATCTGCTCGCCCACCATGGAGCTAGGCGTCGACATCGCCGATCTTGACATCGTGCACCTGCGCAACGCGCCGCCGACGCCGGCGAACTATGCCCAGCGCAGCGGCCGCGCCGGCCGCCAGGGGCAAGCCGGGCTGATCTTCACCTATTGCGGCGCACTCAACAGCCACGACCAGTACTACTTCCGCCGCCGCGAGGAAATGGTCGCAGGCAGCGTGCGTCCTCCCCGCCTCGACCTGACCAACGAAAGCCTGCTCATTGCGCACATGCATGCGATGTGGCTGGCCGAGGTGCGCCTGCCGCTGGGACAGTCGATCGAGCAGGTGATTGACACAGACTTCGAGACCTTGCCCTTGCGCGAGAACGTCGCCGGTCAAATTCAACTCGATCCGGTGCGACGCGCCAGGTTGCGCAGCCGCATTCGCCAGGTGCTGCAAAGCGATGAAGCCGGCCTGCGCCAGGCGGCCTGGTTCACCGATGACTGGATCGATCGCGTGATCGACGCCGCGCCGGCCGCGTTCGACCGCGCCTTCGACCGCTGGCGCGAGCTGTACCGCGCCGCCGATCAGCAGCTCCGCGCTGCGCAGCAGATGCTCTTGCGCGCGCGGAAGGCGGAGGAGCAACAGCAGGCCACCCGTCTGCAACAAGAGGCGCTCCGCCAACGCAACTTGCTGTTGCAGATCGACGTGCAGCGCGAGGAAAGTGACTTCTATCCCTATCGCTATCTTGCCAGCGAAGGCTTCTTGCCCGGCTATAACTTTCCGGCGCTGCCTGTGCGCGCTTGGGTTCCACGCGGAGAGGGCGAGTTTATCTCCCGTCCCCGCTTTTTGGCGATTCGCGAGTTCGCGCCGCACGCCGTCGTGTATCACGAGGGCGCCCGTTGGGAAGTCATCGCCTTTCAGGCTCCGCCCGGCGGTCTGGAGCAACGCCGCCGGCGCATGCGGCTCTGCCACACCTGCGGAAGCTTCTGCGCGCCCGATCTCGATCTCTGCCCTGTCTGCCGGACGCGCTTCGACGGCGAAAACAGCCTGCTCGTCACGCTGCTGGAGATGCCCAACGTCAGGCTGCGTCGGCGAGAACGCATCACGTCCGACGAAGAGGAGCGGCTGCGCCGCGGCTACCGCATTGAAACCTACTATCAGTTCGCCCCGGAGAGCGACGGCGCTCGTCTCCAGGAGGCAGACGTGGTCGTGCACGGAAAGCCGCTGTTGCGCCTGCTCTATGCGCCGACGGCCACGCTGATGCGCGTGAACCATGGGCCGTACACGGCGCGCACGCCCGGCTTTCTGGTCGACCTGACGAGCGGGGAGCTGATGGAGCTTCAAGAAGAGTCTCGCACTCCCAAGCCGCATCCATCACAGGTGGAGAGCGTGCGGCTCGCCGTGCAGGACGACCAGAATCTTCTGCTGCTGCGCGGGGCCGCTCCCGACTTCCTGAGCGATCCAGGATTCGCCGCCACCTTCCGGTATGCGCTCCAGCGCGGGCTGGAGCAGCGCTTTCAGTTGGAAGAAAACGAGCTGGCGGCGGAAATGGTCGGCCAGGGGGCGCACACGGCCATTTTGTTGTACGAGACGGTGGAGGGGGGCGGCGGCGTGCTGCGCAGGCTGATCGAAGAGGCGGATGCGCTGGCGCAGGCGGCGGCCCAGGCGCTGACGATCTGTCATTTCGATGAAGCCGGCGCCGACCAGAAGCCCGATTGCATCGCCGCCTGTTACGAGTGTCTGATGAGCTACAACAACCAGACGGAAGCGCTGCTGCTCAATCGCCATAAAGTGGTCGAAACTCTGCGGGCGCTGAGCGCAGGGCGTACGCTGCCGCGCATCGCCGGCCGCTCCTACGACCAACACCTGGCGTGGCTGCGCAGCCTGACCGACGCGCGTTCTGAGCTGGAGCGTCGCTTCCTCGACGCGCTGGCGGCGGGCGGCTATCGCCTGCCGGACGATGCGCAGGTCGCCATTCCGGAGCCTCGCTGCAACGTCGATTTCTTCTATGCGCCCAACATCTGCGTTTTCTGCGACGGCGCCGTGCACGACGCGCCGGAGCAACGAAGCCGCGATGAAGCGTTGCGTCGGGAGCTGCAGGCGCGCGGCTATGAGGTGATCGCGCTGCGCTATAACAGAGACCTGGCCGAGCAGATTCGCGAGCACCCGTCGGTTTTCGGCGCCTCGGAGCGGTGAGTGGAGGCGGCGCTCATCCGGCAGGCTCCCGCTGCGCCTGCGCCAGCGCCGTCTCGAAGCGCCGGAACTGACTCATGTAAAGCTCATAGTAGAAGCCTTTGCGGGCGAGCAGCTCCTCGTGCGAGCCGCGCTCGATGATGCGGTGGTCGTTGACCACCAACACCTGGTCTGCGTTGCGGATGGTGCTCAGGCGATGGGCGATGACAAAAGATGTGCGCCCGCGCATCAGCCGCAGCAGCGCCTCCTGGATTTGCATCTCCGTGCGCGTGTCCACGCTGCTGGTGGCCTCGTCCAGGATGAGGATGCGCGGATCGGCCAGGATGGCGCGTGCAATGGCCAAAAGCTGCCGCTGTCCCTGGCTGAAATTGTGCCCCTGCTCGGAAACATGCGTGCGATATCCTTCGGGGAGCAGGCGGATGAACCGGTCGGCGTTGGCAAGCTTCGCCGCAGCGATCACCTCTTCATCGGTGGCGTCCAGGCGACCGTAGCGAATGTTGTCCATGACCGTGCCGGAAAAAAGAAACGTGTCTTGCAGGACAATGCCCAGCTGCTTGCGCAGAGACGCCTGCTGGACGGTGCGAATGTCATGGCCGTCGATATAGATGGCGCCTTGGTCCACGTCGTAAAAGCGGCTGAGCAGGCTGATGATCGTTGTCTTGCCCGCGCCCGTCGGCCCCACCAGGGCGATGGTCTGGCCCGGCGACGCCTCCAGGCTGACGTCGATCAGCACGGGCTTGCCCGGCTCATACGAGAAAGTGACGTGGTCAAAGCGCACATGCCCCCGGAGATTTTCCAGCGATTTGGCGCCGGGGAGGTCCGAAACATCCGGCTCTGCGTCCAACACCTCAAAGATGCGCTCGGCGCCGGCCAACGCCGATTGCAATGAGTTGTAGACCATGGCGATGCCTCGCATTGGCTGAAAGAAGTTCATGATGTAGATGACAAAGGTCGCCAACACGCCCACCTGAACGACCCCTCGCAGCGCCAACCAGCCGCCCAGGAGCGCCGTGATCGCAATCGTGATCGTGCTCATGGTGGTGAACATCGGCCCCAGCGCCGCAGTGATGATGTCCGCTTTGATTCCCGCCGCCCGGTTGGCCGCATTGGCTTCCTGAAACCTGGCGATGGCCGTCTCCTCGCGGGCGAAGGCCTTGACGGCTCGAATGCCCGCAATGTTTTCCTCCATAACGGCGTTTAAGCCGCCCAAATTGCGCTGGACATTGCGGAAGGCCCTGCGGCTGTAGCGGGTGACCAGCGTTGTGATGAACAACATCAAAGGCAGCAGCACCGACATGGCCAGCGCAAGGGGCCAGTTCAGGATATACATGGCGATTATGATGCCGCCCAGCGAGAGAATATTGGTGGTGAAATCGATCAGCCCGTTGGAAAGCACGCTGTTGATCGCTTCCGTGTCGTTGGAGAGACGGCTCATCAGATCGCCCGTCCGGTGACGGTCATGATAGCTCATGGAGAGCCTCTGGAGATGCGAGAAGAGGGCGGCGCGGATGTCGGCCACCAGGTGCTGACCGATGTTCACCATCAGGAGCCCCTGAAGCGCAGCAGCCAGCCCTGCGCCGGCATAGACGGCCAGCATCAACAACGCCATCCGCCCTAAACCGGCGAGGTCGCGAGGAATGACAGATTGATCGATGGCTCGCCCCAACAAGATCGGGCCGGATAGGCTCAAGAGAGCGCCGACGATCACCAGCGCCGTCACCAACAGCAGCCGGCCCGCGTAAGGGCGCAGATACCGCCCCAGGCGCACCAGGGTGGAGCGCGTGTCTCTTGCGCTGTCGCCGCTGAGGCGCCCAGCTCCACCCATGCCCAGACGGATGGGGTTGGCGGCTCCGCCTGTGTTTTGCGTCATTGATCCCTCCGGTCCGCGTGCAAAGATTGGGAAATATCGAGGGGAAGGTTGGCCAGGCTCTCTTCGCCAAACTGAGAACGGAAGATGTCGCGATAGATGGGGCTTGTGGTCAGCAGCTCCCGATGGGTCCCCTTCGCCACAATGTGACCGCCATCCAGGATGAAAATTTGGTCTGCGTTCAGCGCGCTGCTGATGCGCTGCGCAACAATAAAGGTGGTGCAATGGCGCATGTAGGCGTCTAGCGCCTCTTGAATCTTGAACTCGGTGTCCATGTCCACGGCGCTGGTGGCGTCATCCAGGATGAGGATGCTGGGCGCAACCAGCAGCGCGCGTGCGATGGCGATGCGCTGCTTCTGCCCGCCGGAAAGGTTGGCGCCCCTGGCCTCTACAAAGCTGTCGTACCCTTGCGGCATCGCCATGATGAAGTCATGCGCCTGGGCCGCCTTGGCGGCGGCGATGACCTCCTCCAGCGAGGCGTCGGGGCGGCCATAGGCGATGTTCTCTCGCACTGTGCCGCTGAAAAGCACCGTCTGTTGCATGACCATGCCGATGTGTCGACGCAGCGCCGTAGGCGACCAGCGCCGCACGTCCACCCGGTCCACGGAGACGCTTCCATGCGTCGCCTCATAAAAACGGGGGATTAAATTCACCAACGTGCTCTTCCCCGAGCCGGTCGCCCCCAACAAGGCGATGCGTTGTCCGGGCTTCACCTCAAAGCTGATCTCCTCTAACACATCCCGATGACCGTTCTCGAGCGCGCCCCCCTTGTCGGCGACCGATGCGGCGCGAAAGCCGGCGCCGTTGCCCTGGAAGGCGCCGGCTTCTGCGGGGAGTTCTTGTGCAGAAGAGGTCGCTTCATAGCGGAAAGAGACTCGCTCAAAACGCACAGCCCCGTCCATTGCTTCCGCTGTATAGGGCGATTCCACCGTTTCGACGGTCGGTTTCATGTCCAAAACTTCGAGGATGCGCGTGGAGGAGGCCTGGGCCCTGGACACCATGTTCAGCATGTTGCTGAGCAACAGGAGCGGGGCCATGCCGATCATCAGGTAGTTGACAAAGGCGATCAACTGGCCCACCGTGATGCGCCCGTTGAAGGTGTCCAGGCCGCCCCACCAGACTACGGCCACGATCCCGACGTTGGTGATCAAATCCAGGCCGGGCATCGCCAGCGCCATCAGCCGGCCCACTTTGATGTTTTCCATCATGTAGGCCTCGTTGCCTTGCTGGTAACGCTCAATCTCGTAAGGCTCGCGCACGAAAGCCTTCACCACTTGCACTCCCGCCAGATTCTCCTGGACGATGGTGTTCAGCGCCGCCAGCTTCTTCTGCACCACCATGAAGAGCGGCGCCGCCACCCGAAGGATGGTCCGGATGAGCACTGCAGCCGCCCCTAACATGACAAAGATGACCAACGAGAGCCGCAGGTCGGTGAGGGTCAGCATGATGACGCTGCCGAGAATCATGAGCAAGGCTCGCAAAAGGAGCGCCAGGCCGGCGCTGAGGAACATGCGCACCACATCGACGTCGCTGGAGATGCGAGTCATCAGCTCCCCGGTCTGCATGCGATCCAGATTGGCGAAGGAGAGGTTCTGGATATGCCTGAAAAGCTCATTGCGCAAGTCATAGGCGATGCCCTGAGAAAGCTGCGCCCGAAAAACCCCCTGCCCCAAGGTGGCGGCGGCGCCGACCAGGGCGCTGATCAGCATCACCAATGAGCCTCGCCAAATCGCCTCCCAATTCCCAACGCGGATCCCTTGATCGACCACATATTGGAGCAGCCGCGGCGTCAACAGCTCCATCGCCACCGGCAGCGCAGTCGTCGCCAGCCCTGCCAGAAGCACCCAACGATAGGGGCCTAAATAGCGGCTCATCCGACGCAACGATCTCATTCGACTTCTTGAACCTCCATGAGCGCCATCATGTCGTCCAACGCCTGGATAATGATCTGGAGCCGCTCCGGAGGCAGCGTGACCAGCCTTCGTCGCAGCAGAGGGATGCCGCCCATCGGCGCCTTTTCTGCAATCTCTCGGCCCGCCGGCGTCAGCTCCACGATGACCACCCGGTTGTCTTCAGGGGAGCGAGTTCGCGTGACGTAGCCATCCGCCTCTAGCTGTGCGATGACGGTGGACGCTACGCTGGCGCTGCGGTAGAGGTATTCTTGAATCTGGCCGACGGTGGCCGGACCCGATTCCAACAGAAAGCGCAGCACAGAAAACTCCCTGGGCCGCACGCCATGCTCCGTCATCTGAAGGGCGTACTGACGTAAATAGCGATTGATGATCAGAAATTTATGGATGGCTTCGCCGGCCAACTCCTGGGATGGGGCGCTCAAGGCTTCCTCCGTTTGAATCATTCTTAAATGCTTCTGCACGGAAAATTTCTATTCAGAAATTTTCCGTGCAGAAATATATATCTGCCTCTGGGATGTTGTCAAGCCGGCGCTGAGGTCATATGGCCGTTGATAGGTGAAAAGGTTCATCGGTGCGACGAACGTCGCTGCCAGAAACACCCGGCGCATGCCGCCTCCTGGTGCGCCGGAGGAGAGGCGCTGCGGCTGTGGTCCTCCGTCGGAGGTCGAACTCTGTTCACGCCATGGCAAATCCTCCTGTCTTGCGCACTTCCTCCTGCACAAATAGACAGTCCTCTTTCAATCTGCTACACTGCCTGCTATGGCGAAGAAGAAGCTGCAAGGACAGGTTGCAATCATTACCGGAGCCGGCCGCGGCATCGGCGCAGCGGCGGCGGAGCGGCTGGCGGCGAGCGGCGCCAGGCTGGTCTTGACCGCGCGCACGGAGGAAGAGGTCGAAGGCGTGGCGGCGCAGCTGCGTCAACGTGGGTGTCTGGCGTTGGCGGTTCCGGGCGACGTCAGCGACCCGGATGTAGTGGAAGAAGTGGTCGAAACCGCGCTGGATCAGTTCAATCGGGTCGATATTCTCATCAACAACGCAGCGATCATCTGGCCCATCGAAGAGGTCGCCGAGACCGATCCCGACGAATGGACCTACAACATCATGGTCAACCTGGTGGCGCCCTTCATGCTCGCGCGCAACGTACTGCCCTTGATGCTCGAGCAGGGCTACGGTCGCATCCTTTCGATCAGCAGCGGCGCAGCGACGAAGCCGATCGCCGGCGCCAGCGCCTACTGCGCGGCGAAGGCCGGGCTGGACATGTTCACGCGCGTGTTGGCGCTGGAAGTGGCCGGCACAGGCGTCACCGTCAATTCACTGCATCCCGGCGTGGTCGACACAGCCATGCAGGAGGACATCCGCAGCGTGGACACGGCCGGCACGCGGCTGGACACATCCTATTTCCACGAGCTGTATGAGCGCGGCGCGCTGCGCCCGCCTTCGGAGGTGGCCGAATTGATCTACTGGCTGGTCGGCCCCTGGAGCCGCGACCACAACGGCGAAATCTTCTCTGCGCAGGACGAGGCGTGGGTGCAACAGGTGCGTCGTGATTTGGGGTGAAGAGGGAGAGGCGTGATGCGAGGTGCGTCACGCAACACGCATCACGCATCACGCAGGTAGACAGATGAAACGCATCTTGCCGTTATTGTTGTTGGTTGTATTGCTGGCGGGCTGTGGGGAGAAGGCGCACAGCGCTCTGCCGGCCGGCGCGCGCCGCGTGGCGTTGAGCGAATTTCCGAACAGCCTCGGCCTGGGCTATCCGCAAGGGGTGCTGAAGGAGCCAGGCCCGCCGCAGATGCTGCGCCGCGGGGATGCGCCGCCGGATTTTTTCCTGCTGTTGCCCGACGGTCGTTACACGGCGCTCTCCGATCTCAAAGGAAAGCGGGTGCTGATCAACTTCTGGGCGACCTGGTGCCCGCCCTGTCGCGCCGAGATGCCGGAGCTGTTGCAGGCGGCGCGCGAATATCCCGACCTGGTGTTGCTGGCCGTCAACGTGAGCGAAACGCCGGAGGCGGTCAGCCGCTTCGCCGAGCAGTTTCGCATGGATGCAGCCGTTGTGCTCGATCCCCAAGGCGCCATCAGCGATCGCTATAACGTGCGCGGGTTGCCGACCAGCGTCTTTCTGGACGCCGACGGCCTGATCCAGGAGGTGCGCCCCGGCGCCATCAACCGCAAGGTGATCGACGAGATTCTGCAACGGTAGGCGGGGCCATGAGCAACAAAATTGCGCAAGCCGAGCGCATCGCCGCCGAGATGCAGCACACGCTTGCTCCGCAAACGATCGCAGGCCGCGCCGAGTGGATCGTCCGGCGCTATCGCCTCCAACCGTCCGACCTGCCGGACGGACGCCATGTGGGAGCGATTCACAGCGTCAACACCCAGGGCTTGGATGCGCTGACGCCGTTGGTCTACATCACCGGCCTAAGCAAGCCGGTCGCACTGTCGGAAAGCGACGTCCAGACGTTGGTGCGGCTCAGCGCAAGCCCCTTCGCCGGCGACTGGATTGGCCTCAAGGTGGCGGTTTGCGTGGTGGAAGAGAGCGGGCCAGGCGGAGAACGGATGCAGACGGTGCGGCTGTTCGCTCCCGAAGCGGGCGCCATGCGTTTCAGGCGTTCTTCACCGACCGAACCTGGAAAACCCTCTGGGTGGCTGATGGTCGGCGTCGCCCTGTTGGTTGCGCTGCTTGCCTTCTCGGTGCTGACAATGGAACAAGGGATCTCCTGGGAGGCGTTGTTGGAACAAGCGACCTCCTGGCTGGGTAGGTAGTAATCGAGGGGAGAATCGTGGCGAATCCCGAGGATTTTGAGATTATTCCTGATGCGCCCTCTGAGCCGCCGCCGTCGCGCCGCAGCCGTCTGTGGCTTTGGGTGGCGGGCGCCGTCGTGTTGTTTATCTTTGCCTTTGCCGTTGGCGTCGGCTGGGCGACGTTGACCGACCGGCTGGGGCCGGGCGCGGCCACCGAAGCGCCGGTGGTGGCGGTGACCTCGCAACCCGGCCGAACGCCCACCGGCGAAGCGACGCAGACGGAGCTCACCCCTTCTGCGCAGACGCCGACGCCTGAGGCCACGCCTTCGCCGGCGCCCGCCTCCCCGACGCCCTCGCCTTCGCCGACGGCGACCGAACCGCCGCCCACGCGCGTCTGCCCCGTCCCGCTCGATGGACAGTTCACCGTCCTCTTCGACCCGGGCGCGCTGGGCTGCCCGACGGCGCCGACGAGCATCGTCTGGGCCGCCTACGAACGCTTCGAGCGCGGGGCGATGGTGTGGCGCAGCGACACCAATCTCACCTACATCCTGTACAACGACGGCAGCTGGGAGCTCTCTAACCTGGCGTGGGACGGTCGCGAAATTCCGACGCGCGGCGAGCCTCCGCCAGGGCTGTATCGACCGGAGCGCGGCTTTGGCTACGTGTGGGCCATGCGCGACGACGTCTTTGCGCGGCTTGGCTGGGCTACGATGCCGGAAAAGGGCTTCTGCGCCGCCATCCAACCCTTTGAACAGGGGTTCGCCCTTGCCAGCGCCGCCGTTCCCAGCTGTACGCCGGAGAATCTTTACAACCACGTCTTCGACGCCGACTGGCGGCCGCTCCTGTTCACCCTCCTCAACGGTGGACGCTGGCGCAGCGCCGAGACGACGTGGGCGCCCGGCGGCGCAACGCCTGCACCTCCTGCCGCTTCCCCGCAGGCGCCCCCTCCGGCGACGAGCACAGTCGATACATCGACGCGGCCGGTGCAGCACGGCGTCTTCACTGCCCGTCGCGGTCAACCGAGCGCGCTCGATGGCCGCTTCGACGACTGGCCAGGCCCCTGGTATCCCATCAGCGCAGTTGTGCAGGGGCGCGAGCAATGGAGCGGCCCCAGCGATCTATCCGCCGCCTTTCAGGTGATGTGGGCGCCGGAGGGGCTGTATCTGGCCGTCGCCGTCAACGATGATGTGTTGCGCGCTGGCCCCGACGGCAGCAACATGTGGCAGGGGGACGGCGTTGAGGTGCACTTCGACCGCCTGCTGGCCGAGGATTTCTTCGACGCGCGCGCCAACGACGACGACACGCAGATCGGGCTGACGCCCAACGAGACCTTCGTCTATCTGCGCGGCTATCGCTGGCTGCCGCTCGCCGGCGAGGCGCGTTTCGACCCGCCCGGCGCCGTGACAAGCGGGCCGGGCCAGTACGCCATCGAGGCGCTGATTCCCTGGCTCTATTTCGACATCAGCCCGGCCGAGCTGCTGCCCGGCATGCGCTTCGGTTTCAACGTCAGCGTCAACGACAACGACGGCGACGTCCCTGCTCAGCAGACGGTGATCTCCTCCTCCCCCGCTCGCACGACGTATAACAACCCGACGGAGTGGGGGACGCTGGCGCTAGGAAATTGAAAGGAGCGACGCAAATGCAAATTCCTGTGCGACTCAGCGCAGCGCTGGCGCAAATCAGCGGTGCACCCCGCCTCCAGATCGCAGTTTCCGACGGCGCAACCGTGGCGGACGTGATCGAAGCGTTGACCGCCGTTCACCCGGAGCTGGCTTCTCGCCTGCAACGCGCGGTGCCGATGGTCGGCGGCAGGCATGCCGCTCTCGACGATCGGGTGAACGAGGGCGAAGAAGTGGCGTTTCTGCTGCCCGTGGCGGGCGGAGCCGGATAAACGCATCTGGAAGTTCACGTAGGTTCGGCTTTCAGCCGGCTATTCTCAATAACACTCGCTCCCCAGTTTCGAGTGTTTCGACCAGGATCGATTCGTTGTCTGTTTCACCGTTTGTTTAACAAAGGAGAATAACCTATGACTGTCTCGCCTTCCGCTTTGCAGACGCCGTCCGTGGAAACAAGCGCCACGACGGGCTATGAAACCGTCTTTGTCAATGAGTTCACCAACGGCGTCCTCGATCCCAATCAGCCCATGCTGGGTCCTGTGCGCGATGGCGGCCACATCGTCGCCAACACGGCGCCGGGCTGTTGGGGGCCGATGATCACGCCCGAAATTCGCGGCGGCCACGAAGTCACCCGGCCGGTGGCCGTGGCGGGCGCAGAAGTCGGCGACGCCATCGTCATTCGCATTAAGGACATCACGGTCACCTCGCTGGCCACCTCCTCCGGCAACGACCGCATCATGAGCGGCCGCTTCTTGGGCGATCCCTACGTGGCAGGGAAATGCCCCCAGTGCGGTGCCCTTTACCCCAAGACCGTATTGCGCGGCATCGGTCAAACGGCGGTGCGCTGCGCCCACTGCGGCGCCGACGCCACGCCGTTCACCTTCACCAACGGCTACACCATCGTCTTCGACGCCGATCGTTCCATCGGCGTCACTTTGCACAAGGAAGCCGCCGAGGCCATTGCGTGGGAGGCGAGGCGCTACGCCGCCCTGCCCGACAACTCGATCCAGAACCCGATTTTGACCTTTGCGCCTCACGATCTGGTGGGGTTGGCGGCGCGTTTGCGGCCGTTCATGGGGCAGTTGGGCACCACCCCTTCGATCCCCTTCCCCGACTCCCACAACGCCGGCGACTTCGGCTCATTTCTGATCGGCGCGCCGCATGAATACGGCCTCACCGCCGAGCAGCTTGCTCACCGCACGGATGGACACATGGACATCGACGCCGTGCGCGCCGGCGCCATCCTGATCTGCCCAGTCAAAACGCCTGGCGGCGGCGTCTATCTGGGCGATATGCACGCCTTGCAGGGCGACGGCGAGATCGCCGGACACACCTGCGATGTCTCGGGCGTGGTGACCTTGCAGGTGCATGTGCTCAAGAACTTTCCCATCGACGGGCCGATCTTGCTGCCCGTCGTCGAGGACCTGCCTTTCCTGGCGAAACCGCTCAGCGCCGAAGAGAAGGCCCGGGCGTTGGCCATTGCAAAACAGTGGGGGCTGGATGCGCTGGAGGAGTCTGCGCCGATCTCCGTGATCGGCACCGGGCCTGATCTCAACGCCGCCACCGACAACGGCCTGGAGCGGGCGGCCCGCTTGCTGGAGATGAGCGTGCCCGAGGTCAAGAATCGCGCCACCATTACGGGCGCCATCGAAATCGGCCGTCACCCCGGCGTGGTGCAGGTGACCTTCCGCGCGCCGCTCGATCGCCTCGAGAAGGTAGGGCTGTTGCCCTTTGTTCAGGAGCAATACGGCGTGGCGTAGCCGTTGCCGGCCCCCGTCCTGGAAACCCTAAACTTCCCGGACGGGGTTTTCATTCTTAGGGAGAACAAGGTGAGCAAGGAGGTGTTTTGATGTCACTGAAGGACTTTCACGTGGATGTGACCGAGCTGGCGTTTTGGGGGAACGACCTCGCTCGCCCCGAAAGCGTGCTCGCCGAGCCTGACGGCGTCCTCTGGTGCTCCGACGCCCGCGGCGCCGTTACACGCATTGATCCGGATGGCAGGCAGACGCTTTTGGGTGCACAGGGCCATGAGCCGAACGGCCTTGCCATGAGCGCAGATCGTCAAACGATTTACATCGCCAACATCGGCGACGGTCGCGTTTATCGCATGGATCGGGCGGGGCAGGAACAGGTCTTGCTCGAAAGCGTCGGCGCACGGTCGCCCCTGGGCGCAGCGAATTTTGTTTTTGTCGACCGTCGCGACCGCCTGTGGGTTTCCGTCTCCTCACGCGAGCTGCCGTGGTGGCCGGCCGTCCAGCACGCGCGACCGGACGGCTATCTTGTGCGCATCGACGAAAAAGGCGCGCAGATCGTCGCCGACGGCCTTTATTTTCCCAACGAAGTGCGCATGAATCACGATGAGTCCTATCTGTACGTGGCGGAGACCATGCAGCGTCGAATTGTGCGCTATCCGGTCCTGGCCGATGGCTCACTTGGCGCACAAGAGGTTGCGCCGCCCGGAGATTTAGGCCACGGCGCCTATGTGGACGGCTTCGCCTTTGACGTGGAAGGAAATCTGTGGGTCACGCTGGTGGTGCGCAATGAGGTGGTCGTCGTCACGCCTGACGGCGAGGTGTACACGATTCTGTCGGACGCCAATCGACCGGCAATCGACAACGCTGTTGCGAAACTTTCAGATGGCTCGCTGACGCCGATGGACATGTTTGCGTGCGCAGGCGCTCACCTGCAATTGCCCGCCAGCATCACCTTTGGCGGCCCCGATCTGCGTACGGTGTACGTTGGCTCGCTGGGAATGCAGCGGCTGCCGACGTTCCGTTCGCCGATTCCTGGCTTGCCGATGCGGCACTGGTCGTGAATCCATTTTCACCCTTGATTCGTCAGAACCGGCCTTTTATGTGCGGCGCACGTTGCTATGGCCTCTAACCAGCGCACTGCGGCGTTCATGTTTTCGTTCCAAGTTGGATGAAGCGTGTACCGCAGGCGAGCCGCAAGGCCCATCGCCAGCAATAGACTGCGATCGCCGTTCAGCCGTTGGAGCGCTGCGGCGATCGCGGCGCTGTCGCCGGGTTTGACCAATACGCCTGTATGGCCGTCGATCACGACTTCAGGAGCGGCGCCGATCGTCAGGGCGATCACCGGCAGCCCGAAGCGCTGCGCCTCCAGATAGGCGATGCCGAACCCTTCATAGGACGGCGCTGCAAACACATGGTGGCTGCGGTAGAGTGAGACCAGCGTTGCGTCATCAACTCTGCCGACGAAGCGCACCTGTGGATGCAAGTGCAGTGTGTTGATTTTTTGTCGCAATAAATTTGTATAGTCATTAGAGAGATCAAGACTTCCCACTACGGTCAACTCAATTTCCTCACCGACCATCGCCAGTGCGTCCAACAGAAAATGCAATCCTTTGCGCGGGATGAGGTTGCCGACGAACAGGACGCGCAGGCGGTTGGCAAGTAAAGCGCGGGCGGCGATGGTTTCGGCGTCGATTTCGGGGAAGGCGGGCAGATGGTCGGCGGCGGGATAGGCTACATGGGCTGGCCGGTGCGTCGGCGCCAGCGCTCGCACCGTGGAGAGCGTGGTGTGGCTGTTGACCAAACTTGCGTCGACCGAGGCGAGATAGGCGCGTTCGACCTGTCGATACAGGTGCAGCAGGGGACGCGGGTGCGCTTCGCTGCTGCGCAGGTGGTGAACGATGCTCACAATTGGCGTCGGGCGACGTTTTCGCAGGGTGCGGTTGAACCAGAACAGGGAAGGATGGTTGAGCTCATCCTGCAGCCAGAGATCGACGGGCGCAGCGAGCAGGCGCGCTCTCCAATCGAGGCGCCAGTTGTCGGCCAAATGGCGAGGATAGCTGCGCCACGGTAGGCTGAAGAGGGTGACGCGATGGCCGGCTTCTTCGAGCGCCCGCACCAACATGCGGTCGTACAAATAGCCGCCGGAAAGCGCGTCCAGGCTGCCGTAGATGATGAGGCCGACGTGCATCGTCTCTATCGCTCGCAGCGATAAGCGGCCCAGGCGATCTGATTCTCCCAGATTTTCACCGTCAGCGCCCGGATATTCGGCGCAGGGATCGCCTCGTTCAGCTTGAGACAGACGATGCGTGTGAAGTGTTCGATGCTTGGATTCAGGCCGGCGAACTCGGGCAGATCGTTGAGCGTTTTGTCTTTGTAGTGGGCGACGATGGCTTCAAGTTCTCGTTCGACATGCACGATGTCGACAAGATACCCGTGTTGATCGAGCGCATCGCCTTCCAGGATGAGCTCCAGCCGATAGTGATGGGAGTGCCAGAAATTCTCCGCACCCCAATCGCCGCCGATTAAAAAGTGCTGGGCGACAAAGTCGCGTTGGACGGCCAGTGTGTACATGAACGCTGCTCCTTATCCATATTCAAATAGCACCTGCAACGTGCGTTCAGGCTCCTGTTCGAGCAGGCGGTAGGCTGTAGGCGCTTCTTCCACAGGCAGGCGATGAGTGATCAGTCGCTCGATCTCTACGGCGCGCAACATCGCCCAGGCAAGGTCAATGCGCCGTTTTTTATTCCATCGTCCCGACCAACGCGGGTCGATGGTGCTGACCTGGCTGGCGAGCAGACGGATGCGGCTGCGGTGGAACGCCCCGCCCAGGTCGAGCGGCGCCTGCTTGACGCCGTACCAGGAGCCGATCACGATGCGGCCGGCGAAGCCGGTCAGCGCCAGCGCAGTGTTGAGCGCAATGGGTGAGCCGCTCACTTCGTAAACGAGATCATAGCCTGACCGCTCGGTCAGTTCCTCAGGGGCGAGGGCAGCGTGCGCGCCCAGCGCCGTCGCCAGGCCGCGTCGCTGTGGCAGCGGGTCGACGGCGAGCAGTCTCTCCAGCGGGAAACGCGCCAGCAGGGCAATGGTCAACAGCCCAACGACTCCTAACCCAATGACCGCCACGCGTTCGCCGATCCCTGGCTGCCCATCCATCACCAGGTTCACGGCGGTCTCCATGTTGGGCAACAGCGCAGCCCGATGGGGCGTGAGATCGTCAGGCACGGGAAGGATCTGCGCCGTCGACGCTACGAAATGGCTGGCGTGGGGATGAAAGGCGAAGACGGTGCATCCTAGCCAGCCTCTGTCCTGTTCCTCCCCGGCCTCAATGACGCGACCGACGCAGGCGTAACCGTAGCGCAACGGATAGCGCACGGCGCCGTTGAGCGCAGGAATGGCGCTGTCCACCTCCATATTGGCGGGAACCTCTCCGCGCAAAAAGAGCAGCTCGGTGCCGGCGCTGATGGCGGAGACTAGAGTCTGCACCAGCAGCTCTCCTGGCTGGGGCTGGGGAATTGGCTCAGCCCGAACAACCACCTTGCCTGGCGCTGTAAAAATCACGCTTCTGCGCACCATTGAGCTAAGCTGCTTCGCCCCCTGCGTTGGAAGTCGGCGTCCAGGTGGGTTCGCCCCAGACGATAAGGTCGTCGCCCGCCTGCGTATAGGCTACATAGGCCAGGCGGGGGAGTGCGCCGTTAGCGCTGGCGTGAAAGGCATGCACCCCGCCGATCCAGCGCGGCGCCAGCGTGACTACGGCGTAATGCGCAAGGTGCGCAGCGACGAAACTCTCCAGCACCTGCGCGCCCCCTTCCACCATCACGCTGCGCACCCCCCGCGTTTGCATGGCCTCCAGTGCAGCCAGCAGGCTTACGCGGCCCGCTGCGTCGGCGGGCAAGAGGACGATTTCAGCGCCTCGTTCGGAGAGTCTGCGTCGTGCATCTTCTTCGCTGCGTTCTGTCGTAAAAATCCACGGCTTGCGCGGATGGTCGAACAGTCGCGCCGTCGGCGGCGTGCGCAGCACGCTGTCGAGCACGACCGGTTGGGGATCGCGACCTGCGACCAGGCGCACGGTCAGACGCGGGTCGTCGGCCAGGACCGTGCCGACGCCGACGAGGATGGCGTCATGGGCTGCGCGCAGAGCATGGGTCAGGGTCATCGAAGCGGCGCCGCTCAACGCCAGAGGCGCCCCCGGTGCGGCGGCCAGGCTGCCGTCCAGGCTCTGGGCGTACGCGAAGGTGACATGGGGCGTTTGGGTGTGGGCGAAATGGCGCGCCATGCGCTCTTGGAGGATGGTGACGCGTATATGCAAGTCTACCGTCAGCGGGACGCTGACCGATGGAGAAGGCGTCGACGGCAACTGCAGCAGGTGACGCATCCGCGCCACCTTTGCGCGCAGATAGGCTGCATTTTCGGCATGAAGGGTCGGCTGCAAGGGCACGCGCTCATTGATCCGGATATTGTAGCTTCGCAACGCTTCGATTTTGGCGGGGTTGTTGGTGAGCAGGCGCACGCTCCGCACGCCGAGATCTTGTAAGATGTCGGCGGCGGCCCAGTAGTCGCGTTCGTCGGCCTGATGACCAAGCAAAAGATTGGCTTCGACGGTGTCATAGCCTTTGTCTTGCAGATTATAGGCGCGCAATTTATCGACAAGGCCGATGCCGCGGCCTTCCTGGCGCAGATAGACGATGACCCCGCGTTCTCTCTCGGCGATGCGCTGCATGGCCATGTGGAGCTGTTCACCGCAGTCGCAGCGCAGCGAGCCGAAGGTGTCGCCGGTCATGCATTCGGAGTGAACGCGCACCAGCACATCGTCGCAGCCATTGACTTCTCCCATCACCAGGGCGAGGTGTTCTTTCCCATCGCGTTTGTCCGTGTAGTCATAGAGAAAGAATGTGCCATAGGCGGTGGGAATCCGCGCCTGAGTATTGCGCACCAGCTGCGGCGTAGAACCTGATAGTGAGAGACTCACATGTTGTGCTCCTTGCTTCCTCCGCTGCTGCGACTCAGTGTACCTTGAACTGCCTTCGCCGGAAAGCGGGTTTGATTACGATCCATCTTACGAAAGATTGCATCGCTGACATCAATGTCGGCGCTGTTGGCGAAGCTGAGCGAGTAGATGAGGAGGTCGGCCAGTTCTTCGGCGATGGCGGCGCGCGCCGTTTCGTCTTGCACGAGCGCAATGCTTTCTTCGACGGTCAGCCACTGGAAATGCTCCATCAGCTCCGCCGTCTCGATGGCGATGCTCATGGCCAGATTTTTCGGCGTATGGAAGCGCTGCCAGTCGCGCTCCTCGACAAAGCGTTGCACAAGCTGGCGCAAGGTTGCGACGGTGACTTCTGCGTCCATGGTTTTCCTCTCAATTATGGTCGGTTGATGAGCGGGTGGATGCTTTTTGCATCATTATCGCAATCGCATCTTTTCCTTAAAAATGACGCCGGCGATGCCAACACGCCCGCCGGTGGGAAATCCGGCGCCTGCTCATAGCTGCGCTCGCTCGAATCATCCAAAAATTTATGGTCTATTGAGAATGTGCGGCTGGGAGCCGCACCTACGACGCTCCCTTCCTCCCCCTCTCCCAGGATTGGGAGAGGGGGCCAGGGGGTGAGGGCCTGCCCCTACGAGCCGCACTCCTGTTATTCTTTGCGCGTGCAGCGGTTGCACTCAGAAGAAGCCTGATGAAAAGGAGGCAAAGTTTGCATCGCATCCCTTTCTATTGCATACTAAAAGGGTTTACTTTTCCTTCCTTTCTGGTTCACAACGACAAGTGGAGAGTGTATGAGCAAGCCATTGAAGGTTGCTATCATTGGCGCGGGCGGAATTGCGCGCACGCACGTGCCCGGCTGGCAGGCCTCGCCCTATACGGAGCTGGTGGCCGCCGCCGATCCAAATCCAGAGGCGCTTTCAGAGTTCGGACGTCGCTTCGGCGTCGAGCGACTCTACCCGGACGCCGGCGAGATTTTCGCCGATCCATCGATCGACATCGTCGACATCTGCACGCCCAACCGACTGCATGCGCCGCTCGTGCTGGCTGCCCTGGAAGCAGGCAAGCATGTGCTCTGCGAGAAGCCGCTGGCGCCGACGCCAGAAGAAATTCGCTCCATGATCGCCGCCCGCGATCGGGCGGGCAAGCTGTTGATGACCGCTCAGCATTTCCGCTTCAAGGCCAGCTCTCAGGCCATGAAGCGCGAGATCGAAGCTGGCGCGCTCGGCGACATATACCACGCACGCGCCTGGATGCTGCGCCGCAATGGCCTGATCGCCACGCCCACCTTTATCCGGCGCGAGCTGAGCGGCGGCGGCCCCGGCATCGACATCGGCGTGCACATCCTCGACCTCACGCTGTGGCTGATGGGCAACCCGCGGCCGGTCTCGGTCAGCGGCGTCTCGCGCACGGCGCTGGCGACCCACGACGGCGCCTGGGCGGTGTGGCAGGATACGCCCATCCCCAAGGACTTCGACGTGGAGGATTTCGCCGCCGCCTTTGTGCGTTTTGAAAATGGCGCCTCGCTGATCCTGGAGGTGAGCTGGCTGCTGCATCACGACACCGAAAACGAGGATATGCAGCTCTGGCTCTACGGCACCGAGGGTGGCTGCCACTGGCCCAAATGCGAAATCTATCAGACCAACTACGCGACGCGCCAGTTGTACAACCGTAGCCTGCGCCTGACCAAAGATAGCATGGAGCCGCACGCCGCCGAATGCGTCGCCTTCGCCAAGGCGGTGTACGAAGGGTTGCCCTCGCCTGTGCCGGCGGAGCAGTCGCTGCAGGTGATCACGATCCTGGACGGCATCTATCGTAGCCAGAAAGAAGGGCGCGAAATTCTGCTCGATTCGCTCGCGCCGATTGTTCCGATCGAGGTGATGCGTGCCGCCGCTTGACCTGGCGCTGGTCGGCGCCGCTCACATTCACACGCCGAATTTTATTCGGCGCCTTCTGGCGCGCAACGACGTGCGCGTGAAATCTGTTTGGGACCACGACGCCCATCGCGCAGCCCGCTACGCCGCCGAACTGGGCGCTGCAACGGTCGCCGAGCTGGCTGCAATTTGGGAGGATGAATCGATCCAGGGGGTCATCATCTGCTCCGAGACCAACCGCCACGAGCCGTTGGTGATGGAAGCGGCGGCGGCGAAGAAGCATCTCTTCGTCGAAAAGCCGCTGGGCATGGGCCGCGACGACGCCGCGCGCATGGCCGAGGCCATCGAGGCTGCCGGTGTGATCTTCCAGACCGGCTATTTTATGCGCGGTCAGCCGGTGCATCAGTTCATTCGCGAGCAGATCCGCCTGGGCCATTTCGGCAAAATCACGCGTGTGCGCCACTCCAACTGTCATAGCGGCTCGCTGGGACGCTGGTTCGACAGCGAGTGGCTCTGGATGACCGACCTGGCGCAGGCCGGCGTGGGCGCCTTCGGCGACCTGGGGACGCACTCGCTCGATATCTTGATGTGGATGCTCGGCGACGTGGCGCGCGTGACGGCGGTGATCGATACGGCGGTGGGCAACTATGGCGAGACCGACGAGTTCGGTGAAGGGCTGCTGGTCTTCGAGAACGGCGTCGTCGGCACGCTGGCCGCCGGCTGGGTGGACGTGCAAAACCCGGTCACCCTGCTCGTGAGCGGGACGGAGGGGCACGCCTACGTCTGTGAGGGAAAACTTTTCTTCAAAAGCAGCCACGTCGAAGGCGCCGACGGCCAGACGCCCTGGAGCGAGCTGCCGGAGGCGTGGCCGCACGCGTTCGACCTCTTCCTGGACGCCGTCGTCGGCGGCTCGACCGGGCCTCTGGTCACGCCGCAGGAAGCCGCCGCCCGCAGCGCCGTCATGGAAGCGATGTACCGGGCCGCCCGCGAAAGACGGTGGGTGCAAATCGAGGACTAAGCTCAGGGCGCCGGCGATTGGGGATCGCTTTATAAAACCGCTCGATCCCCAATCGTCCTTTTCTCACTCTTCTCCCCTCGCCCCTCTCCGAAACCGCTTCTCCGGGTCGTACGGGAAAAAATCGATCACTTCGCCGCTGCGCACGCGCTCCTGCAACTGTTGCCAGAATTCCACGGTGAAGAGCTGGCCGTGGTGCTCCTCCATCACCTTGCGCAACGGCGGCGGAAACCAGAGAAACTTGCGGAATTCCTCCGGAAAGATGTCGTTTTCGGCGACGGGAAACCAGGGCTGATCTGCAATTTCATCATCGTAATCGCGCGATTCGGGCAGCTTGCGGAAGTTGCAGTCGGTGAGCAGGCAGAGCTCATCGTAGTCGTAAAAAACAACGCGGCCATGCCGCGTCACGCCGAAATTCTTGATGAAGAGATCGCCCGGGAAGATGTTGGCCGTCGCCAGATCGATGATGGCGTGACCATAGTCGATCACGGCGGCTTTGGCGCGCTCGAAGCTCATTTCCTTGATGTAAAGATCAAGCGGGTAGAGGCGGCGTTCCGTGTACAGATGCTTGATGATGACCTCGTCGTCGGTGATCGTCACCGTTTTGGCGGCGGTCTCCTGTAGCTCTTTGAGCAACGCCGGAGAAAAGCGGTCGCGGCTGAAGGTCAGCCCTTCGAATTCCTGCGCATCCACCATGCGGCCGACGCGGTCATGCTGAAAGACCATCCGGTACCGCTCCATCACCTGCTGACGCGTCGTAGTCTTGGGGTACGCAAATTGATCTTTGATCACTTTGAAAACCATGTCGTAGGAAGGCAGGGTGAAGACGGTCATCACCATGCCCTTGGAGCCGCGCGCGATCTCGAATTGATCGTTGGAGTTGTTGAGGTGACGGTAGAGGGCGCGGTAGCGCTCGGTCTTGCCGTGCTTGTGATAGCCGATGGCAATGTACAGCTCGGCGATCGGTTTGAGCGGCAGAATGCTCTTCAGAAAACCGACCAGGTCGCCCGGGATTTCGGCGTCGACGTGAAAATAGGCGCGCGTGAAGCTGAAGACGACGCTGGCCTCCTCCTCGGAAAAGAGCGCCGTGTCGACATAAATTCCTCGCTCCTCATGCAGCAACGGCAAAATGATCGGGATGACGCGGTTGCGTTTGCGCACGCGGCCAACCAGATAGGCGGCTTTATTGCGATAAAAGACCGACTTGACCATCTCGACGACGTCGAAGTCCGGCGCGTCCCAGTGGGCGCGTAGGGCGCGCTCCATGGCGCGCGCCACGCGGCGCGCATCGCCTTCCAGGTCTTCGTAGGGCGCGGCGAAGCGATAGTCGCAGAGAATCGCCTTGATCATCGCCTCGAGCGAGCCGACCTGCGTGTAGACGCGCATGATCGGCGTCTCGCCGGTGGGCAGCGTGGTGGCGCCGAACCAGACGAACTCCAGCGCCGGGTCGACGCCCACGGTGTTCAGCACGCGTCGCGTCACCGAGTTGTAGAAGGTCTCGGCCAGCTCGACGTCCTTGCGCTGGTTGATCTGACGGGCGTAGGCGTCTTTGATGGCGATCCAAACGGAACGACTGTTGACCTGCTCGCCGAGCATCGTGCGCAGGCCGTGGACCAGGCGCCGGATGATCTGCTCGCGCAGCTCCAGCCGTTCGATCGAGTCATTCTGCCATTTCGTCCACTCGCGGCGCTCGAAGCGCTCCTGGGCGCGATGCGTGATGGCTTTGAAGGCCGTGTGATAGTCTTCAAATGCGCTGTGAATGGCGGAAGCAGCGTGGTGCGCCAGGCTACGCTTAAAAGGCTCGGCTGGCAGAAGGGATGGCCTTTCAGGGATTGCGAAGATGGTCTCTCTCTGCATTTCTGTCCTTCTGCTTTCCATGCAATTACGCGCCGAGGCATCGACTCAGCAACGCCGCCAGCGCGCGCTCCAAATTGGCGAAAGAATAATAGAGGTGTTGAAACATTCATGCCCCATCCCTTCGAGCACGCTCACCCACTTCTCCACCTCCAACGATACGCCGTCTTTGCCGGCGAAGCGGGTGGAGACAAAGCCGATGCGGACTCTGGAGTTGCCCATAGGCAAAAGCGTTTCCTTTCTATCCAATCCGGCAGATAGGCAGGATTTTACCATGAAAGCGCGCCGCGCCCTATCGGAGGGATTGCGGAGGAACGATTTGCCGGGGAGCGCCGTCTCGCAATATACTGACGTCCTGCAGGTGAGAATCAACCCTGAGCAATCCTAGCGGAGGCGCAATTCATGGCTCGAACGCTATCCACCTTGACCCATCTTGAGTGCAGCATGTGCGGCAAAATCTACGATCCCGGCCGCCTGCTCAATCTCTGCCATGCATGTGGAAAGCCTTTGCTGGCGCGTTATGACCTGGGCAAGGCTGCGCTCTCCATGACGAAAGCATCGCTGCGCAAGCGGGAGGCAAGCCTCTGGCGCTACGAAGAGGTGCTGCCGGTGCAGAACGACTGGGCCATGCTCCGGCTGGGCGAAGGGTGGACGCCGCTGCATCACGCCCGGCGCCTCGGTGAGGCTATCGGCTGCCCCAACACCTATATCAAGGACGAAGGATTGAACGTCACCGCCTCCTTCAAAGCCCGCGGCCTGGCGATGGCCGTCAGCCGGGCGTATGAGTTGGGCGCGCGGGAGCTGGCCATTCCCAGTGCGGGCAACGCCGCCTGCGCCATGAGCGCTTACGCCGCCGCCGTCGGCCTGCCGGCGCACGTCTTCATGCCCAAAGATGCACCGACGCTCTTTCAGGTCGAGTGTCGCGAGTTGGGCGCCAACGTCACGCTCGTCGATGGGTTGATCAACGACTGCGGCGTCAAAGTGCGCGAGGGCGTAGCCGCCCACGGATGGTTCGACGTGAGCACCCTCAAGGAACCCTATCGCGTCGAAGGCAAGAAGACGATGGGCTACGAACTGGCCGAACAGATGGACTGGGAGCTGCCCGACGTCATCATCTACCCGACCGGCGGCGGCACCGGCATGGTCGGCATGTGGAAAGCCTTCGACGAGATGGAGAAGATGGGGTTGATCGGCTCGCAACGCCCGCGCATGGTCACGGTGCAGAGCAGCGGCTGCGCGCCGATCGTGCGCGCGTTCGAGCAGGGGGCAGAGCACGCTGAACTTTGGCAAGGCGCCAAAACCATCGCCGACGGCCTGCGCGTGCCGGTCGCCATCGGCGACTTTTTGATCTTGCGCGCCATTCGGGAGAGCGGCGGCGTCGCCGTCACCGTCACCGACGAGGAGATGCTGCGCTACGCGCGCGTCATGGGCTCGCAGAGCGGCGTCTTTCCCGCTCCGGAAGGCGCCGCCACCCTGGCGGCCCAGATTCATCTGCTCGAACAAGGCTGGATTCGACCCGACGAGCGCGTGGTGCTTTTCAACACCGGCAGCGGTCTCAAGTATGCCCATCTGTGGGCGGACATGGTAGAATAGGAAAAAATGGGAAAAGTAGCCGTGAATTGTGAGGGGCGCGCGTTCTGTACTCCGTGTTTCGTGTTTCGTGTGTGTAATCTATCCTTCACGCACCACGAAACACGCACCACGAAACACGCACCACGAAACACGCACCAGGAATACACAAATTCCGGCTGCATCTGGCATAGAAGGAGGCATCACAGCATCATGGCTCGCAGGAAGTTGACGCGCAACGAAAAGATTTTTTATGCGGTGAGTCTGCTGATCATCTTCAGCATGGTCTTCAGCATCTTTGCATCCCTGATTACAACACCCTTCTAAAGGTTCGTCAGTTTGAGCCCCCAGTCGAACCCTCCGACCGGCGACGTCGTCTCCCGCAGCGGTCTGTTGCTGGTGGGCGTCGCTGTTTTCTTTTTCAGCACAAGCCCCGTGTTGGTGCGCTGGGCCGCAGAGAGCCTGACCGCCTATGAAATCGCGGCGGGCAGGCTTCTGTTGGCGGGCTGCATGGTGTTGGGCGTGGCGCTTTTGCGCCATGAGGCGCGGCCCTCCCCGTACGCCTGGCCGATGTTGATCGTCGTCGGCCTGGTGGCCGCCCTTCACTTCGGCGCGTACATTGCTTCGCTGGAATTCACGACCATCGCCCACAGCCTGGCCATCGTCTACACCGCCCCCATCTTTTCGGCGCTGCTCTCGTGGTGGATCCTTGGGGAGGCGTTGCGGCCGCATCAGTGGCTCGGCGTCGTGATCGCCGTCATCGGGGTGGCGATCATGGCCGGTTTTGAGCCGCAGTTCGATACGCGCATGTTGATTGGCGACGCTCTAGCCCTGGTGAGCGCCATCACCTTCGCCATCTACAGCATCGCCGGACGACGTCAGCGTCAACGCATGTCGTTGTTGATGTACGCCGGCGCCGTCTATCTGCTCGGGGGGGTCTGGCTCACGCCGCTGGCCGCGCTTAATTTTTCCAACGGGGGCTATACGTTGCCCGCAGTGCTCAGCGTTGTGGCGCTGGCGGCGTTGCCGCTCGGCCTGGGACACACGCTATATAACGCTGCGCTGCGCCGCATGCGCGCCACCACCGTCAATCTCGTCGCCACGCAGGAGGTCACCGGCGGCGTGTTGCTCGGCGCGCTGCTGCTCGGCGAAATTCCCAGCCTGCTGACGCTGGCGGGCATCGCCGTCACGCTGTGCGGCATCATTCTGGTTCTGTATGAAAGGCAGCCATGAGCGAAAACGCTTCGGTGGTGCAACGCCGCCTCGAATTGCTTCCCATCACCGCGGCATATCAGCCTAGCGCAGAAGGGAGCGCAGGCTCGGAGCTGACCATCGGCGGTTGTTGCGTGCGGGCGCTGGCGGAGCAGTTTGGCACGCCCCTGTACTGTTTCGACGCCGCCACGCTCGACGCCGCCGCCGAGCAATATCGCACGGCGTTGCGCCGTTGGTATCCGGCTGAGTCCGCCGTGACCTACGCGGGCAAGGCGTATCTGTCGCGTGCGATCGTGCAGTGGGCGCAGCGCCATGACTTTTGGCTCGATTGCACCGGCGCCGGCGAAATCGGGATTGCCGTGGCCGCCGGCGCGCCGCGCCAACGCATCCTGGTGCATGGCGTGAACAAAAGCGAGGAAGACCTCGACGCCGCCGTTGCGCACGCAGGCGTCATCGTCGTCGACAACCTGACGGAGCTGCAACGGCTCGCCCTGCGCCTGCGCAACGCCGAAGACCAACCGACGCTGTGGCTGCGCGTGCGCCCCGGCGTGGCCGTGGAGACGCACGCCTATCGCCAGACAGGCCAGGAAGACAGCAAATTCGGCATGTCGCCCCAGGAAGCGCTGCAGGCGGCGCAGTATTGCCAGGAGCAAAATCTCTTGCTCCGCGGGCTGCATTTTCATCAAGGGTCGCAGTTCCGCGATCCCTCTCCCATCGGTCTGGCGTTAGAGACCGTGCTCGACCTCGCCGCAACGCTGAGCGCAATGGGCTGGCGGATGGAGGCGCTTTCTCCAGGTGGCGGCTGGGGCATGGCGTATCATGAAGACGAGCTGCCACACCCGGAGATTGAAACTTACGTGCGCTTTGTGAGCCAGGCTGTGGTGGAAGGATGTCGTCGCCGCGACCTGTCATTGCCGAAGTTGCATCTGGAGCCGGGGCGAAGCCTGGTGGCGCGCGCCGGCGTCGCCGTCTACAGCGTTGGCGCCGTCAAACAGACCGCCTCCCGGCGCTGGCTTTTCATCGACGGCGGCATGGCCGACAACCCGCGACCCGCGCTCTACGGCGCGCGCTACAGCGCTCTACCGGTGAGCGATCCGGAGCGACCCTCTAGCGGGCCGGCATGGATTGCCGGGCCCTATTGTGAAAGCGGCGACGTGTTGATCGAGGCGTTGCCGATGCCCGCGGTGGCTGCAGGCGAATTGCTCGTTGTGCCGATGAGCGGCGCCTATCATCTGGCGATGCAGAGCAACTACAACGGCGCCAGGCGACCGGCGGTGATCTGGTTGGAAAGGGGGAACGTCACCTTGATCCAGCGTCGTGAAACGCTGGCGGATCTGCTGGCGCGCGATGCTGATTTGAATCGGTGACTCCAGCGCCAGCCCCTCTATTTCTGGCTCCACTGCACGAGCAGGAGCCTACGTTGAAGCGCGCTTCTTGCCTTTTTCCTCGTTGGTTCTGCGCCGAGTTGGTGGTCGGTCGTCGAGCATGCGCAGCAACTCGCACACGACGTCGTCGATGCGCCGTTTGTAGCGCAACATATCGCGACGACACTCCACTTCGGCCGGCGTCTCCGGTTTGAACGCCCGCAGCATCTCCTCCAACTCCGTGTCCACCTTCAGGCGGCTACGATTCACCGGGTTGCCGCGCAAAAACTCGCGCAATTCATGGGCAACCGTCGTATCGTAGTGCGTCAGGTCGTTGTGGAGGTCAACCAAACGGTCGGAGGCGATGGCGGGCATTGGCATGGACCTCAACGTATCCCAGGCTCTGTTTAGTTTGCGTCGATACACAGATCTGTCCAAGTCGTACTACGTTTCGGCGAAAGATTCAGATGTGGGAAGCTCAAACGGGCGTTCACGAAGCAGCTTTGTTGACGGGATGCACAATCCCTGTGCGATGTCTTCGATTATAAAGCCGTCCCGCAAACTGCCAAAAAATGACGCGCCGTTTTTTTCTGATAGGGGTTGTGCAGGCGGATGAGATTTTCTCGTAGATGTACGATCTTCCCGGTCGGCTAGATGGGAACTGAACAAATGATTCTAACGACCCGTAGGCGCTGCTCGTAGCTGCCCTTTCCGGATTCTCCCAAAATCTTCCGCTTCATTCGAGAACGTGCGGATGGAGAGCCGCAGCTACCCTCCCTCGCCGCCGGCGATTTGCTCAATCCGGTCGAACGATGGCCAGGCTCAACTGCGTAACTTCTATTCTGATTGCGCCCAAAGAGGCTTGAGAATGTGGGGTGAGCGAGAAAGCGAGGGTTGTGACAAATCAACGCTGTCTATCTGAGAGGTGAGATTGTGCAGCCATGTGACGAATGCTCCTGTAAGCCGAGCGATTGAGGGGGCATTTGATGAAAAGGCGCTCGACGTCCACAGAATAAATTATCTGACCGACACCGGTTGGTCTCCCGGCGAAGACCAACCGGTGATCTGATTCAGAAGAAGAGGTTTACATCAGAGCATCCTTGGAGAAGCCGTTGGCCCAAATGCCGCCCTTGTTGCCGCCGTTGGCCCAGATGCCGCCCTTGTTGCCGCCGTTGGCCCAGATGCCGCCCTTGTTGCCGCCGTTGGCCCAGATGCCGCC